>Ga0074046_10000023_pt1 | contig 128244 bp, 106 predicted proteins | sample BogForMeECP23OM3_FD_94441 | JGI IMG/M metagenome (GOLD analysis project Ga0074046, IMG submission 94441) | Bog forest soil microbial communities from Calvert Island, British Columbia, Canada - Bog Forest MetaG ECP23OM3 | ecosystem: Environmental > Terrestrial > Soil > Wetlands ... | reverse complement strand
CCCGCCCCCCGGGAAGAAAACGATCTCGCCAAACTCCTGGTCCGGTTGTTCCCCACGCAAAAAGAAGTCGATCGTTTTTTCAGCCAGACGCCAGACCAACTGAAAGAACTCGCCGCGCAGATAACTCCCGTGGAGATTTCCGAAGCTTGGGATAAACCTGTGGCTGCCCTGCGCGATGCTTTCTACCTGTTGGCCGCTCGCGCCCAAGGCCTAGGACTATCTGAAAACTTGCGAGTCCGTGGCCAAGGCGGACGCGTCCAGGAATCTCCATTCCATCGTTTGATGCTCACTTCCAATGCGCTCTTGGACGCGGTTCAGACGAAGCAGAATGTTGCCGATGCCGCGCAACACTGGAAGGCCGCGGTGGCGGATTGTCGCGCTGAACTGCAAGCCATCGTCACTCACCTGGACACACGCGGCGTCAACCTGGACGTTGTGTACGCCATGGACGTCATTGAACAGAGCCTGAAGCGCATGGAACTTCTTTCTGGCGTTCTGGTCGCACAACCGGGCGCGCCCAAGATGATCACGGCGGTGCGGCTCTTGCGCGACGTGATTCGCGGGCGCGTGCACGACCGCAGCCTCCGCGGTCTCGCCCAGAACAGCTTCCGTTTGCTGGCAAAGAAAATTGTCGAGTGGGCCGGAAAAACCGGTGAGCACTACGTCACTAACAACCGCGAAGAGTATCGCCAGATGTGGTATGCCGCGCTCGGGGGCGGTCTCCTTACCGTCGGCACCGCCGCGATCAAAATGATGGTGACCCACCGCGGGTTGCCGCCCTTCGTCGAAGGTTTTCTTGCTGGCCTCAACTACGCCGTGAGCTTTGTGCTCATGCATATATTTCATCTGGCCCTGGCTACGAAGCAGCCTTCGATGACCGGCGCAGCCCTCGCCAGCATCCTCCACCGTTGCCAGGATGGGGAAGGGATCGAAGAGCTTGTCTCTTACGTGCAGCGCATTGTCCGTTCTCAGCTTGCCGCGGCATTTGGCAACATCATCGCCGTCGGCGCGGGCGCGGTCGTTTTCAGCCTGCTTTGGAAATGGACCTTCGGCGCACCTTTCCTGAACGTAGAAACTGCGGAGTACGCAGTGAAGTCCATGAATCCTATTCACAGTGGCACCATTTTTTTCGCCATTCTCACGGGGGTGATTCTCTGGCTCTCCAGCCTCGCAGGCGGCTGGATCGAAAACTGGGCTGTGTACCATCAACTGCCGCGGGCTATTGCGGAACACCACCTGGGTGCTCACTTCAAACCGGAGACTCTTCAGAAATTCTCCGAATCGTTCGCGCAGAATATCGCTCCGTGGGGCGGTTCAATTGTTCTCGGATTCATGTTGGGGATGACGCCATCGGTCGGGCATTTCTTTGGCCTGCCCTTGGACGTGCGTCACGTCACGCTTTCCACAGGCACGCTGGCGCTAGGGGTTACGTCACGTGGACCGGAAGTGCTGGGTCGCGGCGCACTGATTTGGGCCAGCCTGGGAATTGCCGTGACTTTCGTCATGAACCTTGGCGTGAGTTTCTATCTCGCGTTGCGCCTGGCCATCCGCGCACAAGATATACCTTCGAGCGAGAACCATGCGATTCTCCTCACGCTGTGGCGGCGCTTTTGGGCTGCTCCGCGTGACTTTTTTCTGCCCCCAGCGCGCGAACCGACCCCAGCTCCAGAGCCGGCGCCTTAAGGCGTTTCTTGCCAAGAATTTGTTCTAAGGAAAGTCGCTACGCCACGGGCGTTGCTGGTTCCGGCGTCGGTCGTGGCGGCTCATGCTCCACGCCTCTCCAGCCGACCGGTCGGCCGCTCACTGCTTCCTTTACGGAGCGAAACAGCACGATGTACATTAATTGACGGTAGTAGAAGCGCTGGAGCAGCACGGGAATCAGCAGCGTCCAGTCTTCATGGCGCTCCAAAGCAAACGCGATCACACACGTCAGCACATCGATAATCAGAAAACCAAGAAAGAACACCACGGAGCGCTGCACGTCCGCAGAGGTCCACAATTGCGGGATTTGCGTGATGTGCAGTTGCGCCAGCCCCCACAAGAGCAAGCTGCCAAAAAACAGCAGGTCCAATAACGGAGAAATCAGCGGCAGCACGATCTGAAATACGAATATGTTTGGCAGCGCGATAAAGCCCAGTGTTCCGTATTTAGGCCGAAACAGAGTGTCACTGTGCTTCCAGAACGACTGTAACGTCCCAAATGTCCAGCGGAACCGCTGACGGATCAGCGCGCCGGGTGTTTCCGGAGCCTCGGTCCAGGCGATCGCTTCTTCGTCGTACGTGACCCGCCAGCCAAGACGGCGAATGGCAATGGTCAGGTCCGCATCTTCCGCAACAGTATCGGCGGTGATTCCACCGGCAGCCTCAATCGCCTTCTTGCGCCATGCCCCCAAGGCCCCGGGGACTACCGTGATGCAATTCAGCAGGTCAAAGGCGCGTTTCTCCATGTTCTGGCTGGTCACATACTCGAGCGCCTGCCAGCGCGTCAGCCATCGCGAGCGGTTTCCCACTTTTACGTTGCCCGCAACCGCGCCTACGGTCGGATTCGAAAAATGCCGCAACAATTTGCGGATGGCGTCAGACTCAATCTCCGTGTCCGCATCGATGGTCACGACAATGTCCGTCTGCGCGTAGGACAGCGCGTTGTTCAGCGCCGCGGCCTTCCCGCGGTTCTCTTGGTGAATGATCTGCACGGCTTCGTTGTGTCCGAAATTGGAGTGCAGCAATTCCAGCGTTTTATCCGCCGAACCGTCATCCACAACAATCACGTGAATGTCCTTCAGGTCCGAAAGCAATACAGAGGTAACCGTTTGCACGATGACCGATTCCTCGTTGTGTGCCGGAATCAGCACCGTCACTGCGGGGGGCGGCTCCGCCAACTTGGCGTGGTCCGGCCGCAGCTTCTCGATGATTGCGAGAATCCCGATAATGAGCGCACGGCCGCTGACCAGGATGATGCCAAGAATGAATACCGTGGCGATCGCAAATCGTGACCACTGGAAAATCACGAAAATCACACCATCCGCCCGCGCCACCATCCGCTCGCGGAACGTCAGCGGTATCATCACGCCAGCCCGGGTTTGGCCCAGCAGGTCGGATACCGACGTCAGTTCATAGCCATTCGCGCGCAGCCGGTCGATGATCAACGGCAGCGCCTGGACTGTTTGTTCGCGCTCCCCGCCGCCGTCATGGAGCAGTACGATGTTCCCGTTCTTCGCCTGTCGCAACACGTCGGCGGCGATCTCTTCCGCGGGACGCTGCCTCTTCTCTTCCGTCATCCGCCAATCGTCTGGATCGATCTTCTGTCCCACGATGATGTAACCCAGGTCCTGCGGATACGGCAGTTGCATCACTTCTTCCGCATACTCCGGCTGGTGATCGATGCCATAGGGAGGCCGGAACAGGATCGATTTCACGCCGAGCGTGCTTTCAATCAATCGTTGTGTAAGATTCAGTTCCCACTTCAGCTGCGTGTGCGAGATCTCATCAAATTGCGGGTGCGTGAACGTGTGATTGCCGATTTCGTGCCCTTCGTTATATTCCCGCCTCAAGAGGTCCGGTGACGAGTTTGCCTGTTCACCGACGACAAAGAACACCCCGGGCGCGTGCTTTTGCTGTAGGATGTCGAGTATTCTCGGCGTCCACCGCCGGTCTGGCCCATCGTCAAACGACAGAACGATTTTGTTTTTCGCCGCGCCGATCTGATCGATGTCATAAGAAAGCGGAATGGCCTCGTATTTTTCGCTGGTGATCAGGTCGCTGATGTTGTCATACGTAAAACTTCGCCGTCCTGGCTTGGGCACGTCGATGATTCGCCAGATGTCCCCCGCGCCTTCCAGAATCAGGTCCGGACCCGGAGGCAACTCCTTCAGTTTGTCGCGCGTTGCGTCGTCGGCATGAATCGAATCCCAGATCGGCCAGATGGATGTGTCCGCGGAACCCAACCTCCAGAGAGCCGTACCCTGTACTCCCAGCCGCTCGCACGCCCTCAATTGGTTGTACGCCGTGACCGCGTCCAGCATCCACACCTGGTGGGTGTGATTCTGTTCGTCTTCGTAGGAATAGTGGGGATTCAGTGTCGCGGAATCGAAATCGACATCGGTTTCAGACTCGTGGGCATGCAGCAGCGCTTCCTGGATGCTGAATTCTTCGGCGCGGCGCTCTTCTTTCTTTGGAGACTCGGTCCAGTCATACGCATAGTTGGCGATGCCCACCACAATTTTCTGCGCGGGCACAACGTCGCGGATTTGCCGCAGATTCTCCATGAACCAGTCTTGCGCTGCGATCGGCCCTGGCGGAGACGTCAGCCAGTGCTGGTCATAGTTCATGAGAATGATGGCGTCGGTCTCTCTGCCGAAAAACGCGTAGTCATAGTCATCGTCGCGCGCGGGCAGCGCGATCATCAGCTTCAGCCCCACGGCGTGCAATCCGGGCCCAAGTTCCGCAATAAACTGCCGGAAGTTGGGTTGGCTCTTCAGAGGCACTTCTTCGAAATCCACCACGATGCCGGACTGGTGTGCTTCCACCGCGTATTCCACGACGTCCGCCACCAGATGCTGACGCGCCGTGGGATTCGCGAGCATCTCTTCCATCTCTTTTACCCGCCACACCGTACCATCATAATTATTCAGCAGGCCCATCATGGGAAGCTCGATGGGGGGATTCAGAGAGCGCATCCACTGATGCAGCTTGTCTTGCTTCAGGCGCGTGATCGCTTCGGCCGGCGACACCTTTACTTTTTCGCTGCCACGTTCGTAATCCACTACCGTCATCGCACCGTCTGGAGTGACAGCATGAAGCTGCTCCGGCATCAACAGGTCCAGGTCCTTGTAGTGCTTTTTGAGTGAAGCCAAGCTGTTGGCATCCCAACTCACGAAGAACGCCGCACGCAGTGGGTCGTAGCCTTCTGGAATCTGGCCAATGCGCGCAACCCGCCGGTGGCGCCCTTCGCGCGCTGTAACTGCTTTCACATTCTTCTTTTTGGCGGAGTGATACGCCGGGCGGGTGTCCGGGAGTAAGGCCGATGGAAGCTCTACGCTGCCGGCCACCGTAACGAAGAAGTACACCAGAAGCAGGGTCAGCAGGACGCCACTGACTTCCAGGATACGGCGGGTCCTGCGCCAGCGGACCTTCTCCGCATCGTAAAAGATCGGCTTACGTTCTTTCATGTAGCGTGGGCGCCTCGTGGGGGGTGGGAGCACCACCGAGGCAAAATCACTCCGTCGAAGGTAACCGAACCTCTCTATTGTAAGATGCGGGGAAGCGAATGAAACGTTTTTTCTCCAATCCCTTTCTGCCCCTGCTTGCTGGAGCCTGTTTGCGCCTGCTGTTTGTATTCAAGTATCCAGCGGCTAGCGGCGACACCGTCCTTTACGAGCAGTTCGCCACCAACTGGCTGAAGCTGGGCAAATTGGCCATGGACATCAATGGGCAGCCCACACCCGTGGACCTGCGCATGCCCGGATATCCCGCATTTCTGGCAACTGTGTACGCGTTGACCGGGAGAACGGGCGAGATCGCACGCATGCCGGTGATGCTGGCGCAAGTCCTGGTGGACCTGGCCACCTGCGTTGTGATTGCGGCGCTGGCGGCTCTACTGGTGCGCTTGTGCAGCCAGCAATTCAAATCGAAGCGCGTGTTTCTCTTCGCCTTGTGGCTCGCGGCTTTGTGTCCGTTTACCGCGAATTATGTGGCGGTGCCGCTGACCGAAGTGTGGGCGGTATTTCTAACGGCTGTCGCATTCGTCTTGCTGGCAGTGGTAGCCGCGCAGGTGAGCGGGACTTGCGTTTCTCTGCCGGGCGGGCGGGAACTCCCTGAGAAAGACACTTGGAAAGTGGCGGCGCTCGCCGGATTGGTCGTTGGCTTGGGTGCTCTGATGCGACCAGAAGCCCCACTGCTGCTGATCACCACTTTCGTTGCGCTGGCCTTGTGGATGTTGCCCCACGGCCATTTAAAACGATGGGCGATGCTCTGCGCGATAATGGGCTTCGCCTGCGCCGTACCGCTTGTCCCTTGGACAATTCGCAACGCGCTTACCCTCCACGAATTCCAGCCGTTGGCTCCGAAGAATACCACTTTGCCGAGCGAGGTAGACCCTAAGGGTTTCATGGCGTGGGAGAGGACTTGGCTCTACCGTCTCCGCGATTGCTATCTTGTGGCGTGGAAACTGAATGACGAAGAAATCCACATGGAGGACATTCCGGACTGGGCCTTTGACACAGCGGAGGAACGCGCCCGCGTCGCCGCGGTGTTGGAGACGTACAACAACGAAATAACCTGGACTGCGGAAGAAGACGCGGTGTTTGCGCAATTAGCGCGCGAGCGCACCGCGCGGCATCCGCTGCGCACGTATTTGTGGATACCGCTGCGACGAGCGGTGCGCATCTGGTTCACTCCGCGTATTGAGCTTGTGCCGGTTTCCGGCCACGTCTTTCCTTTGGCCTACCAGCACGAAGAGGACCCCGTAGACCAGAGAGTGACCATCCTGTTCTTTCTGGGAAATGTCGTATATGTCGCGCTGGCCTTGTTTAGCGCGTGGAAATTGTGGCGCTGCCCTGCCGCCCGCGCACCCCTCATCGTTCTGCTGCTGTACACGGTTGTGCGGACCGCATTCTTGACGACCCTGGAAACCCCAGAGCCACGCTATGTTCTTGAGTGTTTCCCCGCGGTTCTCGCGCTCGGCGCTCAGGTAATCGCTGGGAAGCAGGTTCTGGCGAGTAAGGTAAACTGCTGATGTTGATGCGCTAGCAATACCTATCGCAACGCATTATTTACGATTTGCTGTGCCTCGCTGACGATGGCGTCCAGATGGGCTGCATCCTTAAAGCTCTCCGCGTAAATCTTGCAGATGTTTTCGGTCCCGGAAGGCCGCGCCGCGAACCAACCATTCTTGGCTACCACCTTCAGGCCACCAATGGGCGCACCGTTGCCCGGCGCCGTAGTCAATTTGCTCAGGATCGGCTCGCCGGCCAGATTGGACTCCTTCACGTCTGCGGAAGAAAGCTTCAGCAGCTTCGCTTTTTGTTCCGGCGTGGCCGGAGCATCGATGCGGGTGTAGTACGGCATGCCAAATTCGGAAACCAATTCCTGGAAATGTTCGCCCGGGTCTTTGCCGGTCACAGCGGTGATTTCTGCCGCCAGCAAATCCATAATCGGGCCGTCCTTGTCCGTCGTCCACACCGTTCCATCGAGGCGCAAGAAACTGGCTCCGGCGCTTTCCTCCCCGCCGAAACAGCAAGAGCCGTCGAACAGACCCGGCACGAACCATTTAAAGCCGACAGGAACTTCGCAAAGCTTCCGACGCAACTTCTCGACGACGCGATCAATCAGGCTGCTGCTGACCAGCGTCTTTCCCACGATGAGTTCAGCAGACCACTTCGGCCGGTGCGTCAGTAGATACCGTATCGCTACGGCCAAATAATGGTTCGGATTCATGAGACCCGAGCCAGGTGTCACGATTCCGTGCCGGTCCGAATCGGGATCATTCGCGAAGGCTAAACGATACTGGTCCTTCAGGCTTACCAATCGCGCCATGGCGTAAGGGCTCGAGCAGTCCATTCGAATCTCGCCATCATGGTCCACGGTCATGAACGAAAAAGTTGGGTCCAGCACGGGATTAACAACCGTGATGTTCAGTCCGTATACGGAGTTGATCGGCTCCCAGTACGGCCTAGTGGCCCCACCCAGCGGATCGACTCCAAGATTCAGCCGCGCGTCGCGGATAGCGTCGGTGTCAACCACGTTTCTCAAGTCATTCACATAAGGAAGCACGAAATCTTCCTGATGCGTGGTGCTCGCCTGGATCGCCGATGAAAATGGCTCACGCTTCACCTCGGCATTTCCGCCGCGAAGCAGGTCGTTTGCGCGGTTCTGAATCCACTTGGTCACATCGGTGTCCGCAGGCCCCCCGTTCGGCGGGTTGTACTTGAAACCCCCATCCCGGGGAGGATTGTGCGAGGGAGTGATCACGATGCCGTCGGCGAGATGATCCTTGCGGCCGCGATTGTAAACGAGGATCGCGCGAGAGATTACCGGCGTGGGTGTCACGCCATCACCGCTCTGGATCACTGTCTCCACATCATTGGCAGCCAACACTTCCAGGGCGGTGCGCTGCGCCGGACCAGAGATGGCATGGGTGTCTTTCCCCATATAAAGCGGCCCATCGATCCCGTTGCGTCGACGGTATTCGCAAATCGCCTGAGTGATCGCCAAGATGTGCGCTTCCGTAAAGGTAGCTTGAAAGGGAGAACCGCGGTGACCGCTGGTGCCGAAGCTAACCAACTGGTTCGGATCATGGACGTCCGGCCGGCGTTCAAAGTAATCGCGTTCCAGTTTTCCTACATCGATGAGCATGTCCTTCGTCGCAGGCTTCCCCGCGAACGGTGAAATGCCGCTTTCTCGTTTTCCTGCCTCCGCCATCAGATGACTCCGCTACGGCACCGCACAAGGCGCCGCGTTCCAGATCTCCGAACTATATTGGGCGATCGTGCGATCGCTGGAGAATTTTCCCGAACTCGCCACGTTCAAGATGACCTTGTGTGCCCACTCATCGGGGTTGGCACTGAGTTCGCAGAGACGTTTGTCCGCTTCGAGATAGGATCTCAAGTCGGCGAGATGCATATAAAAGTCTCCATGCGTTAAAAGTGTATCGCGCAAAGGAGCGAAAACTCCCGGCTCATTGCGGCTGAAGTAGTCGGAGAACATCAGGTCCAAGGCGGCGCGGGTCTCCGGTTCGTGGTCATAGTGCCAGTGAGGATTGTACCAGCTTCGGCTTTCGGCGACTTGCTGGGCGGTGAGGCCGAAAAGGAACAAATTGTCTTCGCCAGCCTCCTCGGCCATTTCGATGGTGGCGCCGTCGCGCGTGCCGATGGTCAGAGCGCCATTCATCATGAATTTCATATTGCTGGTGCCGCTGGCTTCGTAGCCGGCGGTGGAAATCTGGTTGGACACGTCGCTTGCGGGGATCAGATGCTCCGCAAGGGAAACCCGGTAATCCGGCAGAAACAGAACCCGCAACCGGCCTTTCACAACGGGATCGGCATCGATGGTGCCCGCGAGATTGTTGATGAATTTGATGATCAGTTTTGCCAGTTGGTAGGCGGGCGCTGCCTTGCCCGCAAAGAAAAATGTGCGCGGCGGCATATCCATGTTGGGATTTTCCCGGAGTCGGTTATAGAGCACCACGATGCGCAGAGCGTTGAGTAACTGGCGCTTGTATTCGTGGATGCGCTTCACTTGCGAATCAAACATGGTTTGTGGATCGGCGGTCAGACCCGAAGTGGCTTTTAGCCAAGCCGCGAATTGCGTTTTGGCCTCGCTCTGCGCCTTCAGAATAGCGTCACGGAAACTCGCATCGTCGGCTAGGGGCTTTAGCCTCGAGAGTTGGCTCAGATCGGTGATCCAGCCGTCTCCGATGGCGTCTGTGATCGTGCGTGCGAGTGGCGGGTTGCAAAGCCGCAGCCAACGCCGAGGGGTTACGCCGTTGGTCTTGTTATTTAAACGCTCTGGAAAGATCAGTGCCAGATCCTTCACTGTGGTGGTGCGGAGAAGCAGTGAATGAATGGCAGCTACGCCGTTAGTGCTATGCGAGCCAACGATAGCCAGATTCGCCATGCGAACCTTCGGAACGGCGCCCCCCTCAATCAGGCTCACGCGGGAAACCAACCCTTCGTCGCCAGGAAACTTCTTCCGCACGTCGTCGAGGAACCGCCGGTTGATCTCGTAAATGATTTCCAGATGGCGGGGCGCGACGCTGTCAAACCATTCAACGGGCCATTTCTCGAGAGCTTCCGGAAGCAGCGTGTGATTGGTGTAAGCCAGCGTTTTTTGGGTAATGTCCCACGCCTGATCCCAACCCAGGTGCGCATCGTCCAGCAAGATCCGCATCAACTCGGGCACGGCCATCGTGGGATGCGTATCGTTCAGTTGAATGGCAACCTTCTCGGGGAAAACATTCCAATCTTTGTTGTCATGGCGAAAGCGCCGCACCAGATCGGCCAGCGAACAAGCCACCAGAAAATATTCCTGCACGAAGCGCAGCGCCTGGCCGAGGCCCGTGGAATCGTCGGGATAAAGCACGCGGGTCAAGGACTCGGCTGCCAGGGTTTCCGCGAGAGCGCCCACGAAGTCACCAGTGCTGAATTCCTTAAAATCGAAATAATCCGGCGCCGCGGCGGCCCACAGTCTGAGTGTATTGATGTTCTGGCCTCCATAGCCGACTACCGGCCGGTCAAACGGCATTCCGTAGAGGTAGGAGTCACGCCCGGCGATAGCGCGGAGCGCGCCGTCGCGCAGGATGAAGGAACAGTTCAGTTTGATGGTTACGCGCGCGTACGGGCGAGCGACTTCCCAGGGATCCGGGTGGCGTAGCCAGTTGTCCGGCATCTCGTGTTGCCAACCGTCCTGAATGGTCTGCTTGAACATCCCGTATTCGTAGCGCAGGCCGTAACCCATCGCGGGAAGCTGCATGGTAGCCATGGAATCCAGGAAGCAGGCAGCCAGACGGCCAAGGCCCCCGTTTCCCAATCCCGCGTCAGGCTCCTTTTGCAGCAAAGCCAGCCAATCCAGGTTTTTTTGGTCGATGACGTCTGCCAGCAAAGGATCGAGCATCAGGTTGGTCACGTTGTTGGCGAGCGAGCGTCCAATGAGGAACTCCATCGACAGGTAATAAATGCGCTTGGGATTGGCGCGATGGTAGGCCTTGTTGGTAAGCACCCACCTTTGCGAAAGAATGTCGCGGACGGAACGCGCGAATGCTTCGTAATGCTCGCGGGCGTTGGTGGTGGCCGGGTCAATATCGTTGTCAAACAGAAGGTGACGCTCGTAAAGCCCATGAAGAGTACTCGCAAAGTGCTTCGGGCCAATTCCGTATTGAGAGACCAAATTTGAGGAGGTCTCGGTCCCCGTTGCTTTCGAGACGATCGGTAGGTTGTCAGTGCTCATTGCGATTCCCCATTTCCAAAAAATAGTTCTACTGCCCGCAGGTTGGATGCTTGTATCCTCTTTGGGCCTACAGCCGTATTTGGCCGCTAGGTGCCGTGTAGATGCTGGCATACCCGGATTGCAGACAAGTTACAGCCGATTCGAGTCCCTGAGTGCTGAATTCGAGGACTATTCTGGCAGGTATTACAGTTGTATGATGAGGACGATAGTCGGGTCCGCAGTGAAGTGGAAGAAGTGGATGTGTAATGTGAAGTATCCCGTGGTTAACCTCGTAGCTGTGTCTGTCCTGCTGGTACCCGGCACGATGTTCGCGCAAATACCTGGCCGTTTGCCAACTTCCCCTGTCAATCCGAGCACCACGAGTTCCTATCTTTCCTCGTCCGTGGATGTGATCGTCAGGGACGCAAACGGCGCCCCGGTGACGGGGCAGGTCATGGTGCAACTGATCCGAGCCAACGGTCAGGTGTATGACCAGGGGACAGTGCGAAACGGGCGTATCAAGTTCACTGGACTGCCAAAGACCGATTTCACCGTCCTGGTGATGGCCCCCGGATACCAGAAAGCCGAAAAACGGTTCGAAATAATCTCCGATGTCCAACTGATTACAATTAATGTCGACCTCAGTCCCATTGCGGACGCCGAAGACGCCCCATCGAGCAAAGGGATGGCCGCGCTGAATCCCAAGGCTCAGAAAGATGTGGGGAAAGCACTGGAACTGCTGCGCGCGAATAAGCCAAACGACGCGCGGAACCATCTGGAAGCAGCTGAGCGAGAGGCTCCCTATAGTGCCGAAGTGGAATATCTGTTCGGCGTATACGCATCCCAGTTGCATGACCCAGTACAAGCGCAGGCGCACTGGAGGAAGGCGCTGGCCCTCAATCCGAAGCACTTGAATGCGCTAATTGCATTGGGCCAAGAGTTGCTCCACGAGCACAAAGCTGAAGAAGCGATACCGTATCTGGACCGCGCCTTCGGAGCCGAGCCGTCGTCCTACCGCGCTCAGATGCTTCTCGCGGAAGCAGACTACATGCAAGGCCAGCGTGCCGACACGATCCTGCATGCCGAACGTGCCATGGAACTGGGCCACGAAAGAGCGAGTTCGGTGGAGCCTCTGCTGGCTCGTGCGCTGGCGGAGAGCGGACAGAAAGAGCGCGCCATTCAAGTCTTGCAACAGTATCTAAAGACGAATCCGGCGGACGTGGCCGCCGCCAATCAGTTGAAACGATGGGAGACTCCTCAGGGTGCTGCTAGTGACGATTCCGCTACGGCCAGCGAGATGGCGGCCGTAACCTCAGGGACGGCTGCGTTGTCACTTCCCTCCAGTTGGCTGCCGCCAGACGTAGACGAAAAAGTCCCCGCGGTTGAACCGGGTGCAGCTTGCTCGCTAGACGACGTGGTGCAGAAGGCGGCGAACCGGGTTGTGGAATTGATTCACGATGTGGATCGATTTACGGCAACCGAATCGCTGGTGGACGAGAGCATTAATAAATGGGGCGTTGCCTCGATACCCGAAAAGCGGAAATTCGATTATGTCGTTTCGATACAGGAAATACGGCAGGGCTGGCTGGGCGTGGAAGAATATCGCAACAGCGACGGTGCGCCGGCCCAATTTCCTGAAGGAATCGCCACTAACGGCCTACCGGCGTTGGTGCTTATTTTCCACCCTTTCTATGCTCCGAACTACGACATGGCATGCGAGGGATTGGCGCGATGGAACGGCGGTTTGGCTTGGCAGGTGCACTTCCGACAAAGGCCGGGCAAGCCAGTGGCGAACAAAGCTTACAGGTACGGCATAGACGGTCCCTCCTATCCGGTTGCGCTCAAGGGGCGCGCCTGGATTTCCGCAGACACCTATCAAATCGTGAGAATGGAAACGGACCTGGTGGCGCCGGTCCCCGAAATTCGCCTGGTTGCGGAGCATACGGCGATTGAATATGGCTCTGTGAATTTCCGGGAAGGCAACGTGAATCTGTGGTTGCCCCAGAGCGCCGAAGTTTATTTTGATTGGAAGGGGCGGCGGATCCATCGCCGGCACAGCTTCAGCAATTACCTCCTGTTTGCAGTCGACGATCGACAGCACATCTCCGCGCCAAAAACCGCGCAAACACCGACCGATCTCGGTGCTGGGGAGACCGCGAAACCGTAATCAGTGGCGCGAATATGGAATGCCGAATTGACCCGCAGTACGTTGGCGAGTTAGATACTTCCCCCTGTTTTTTGTAAGTGGTGGAAACAAAGATAGTTACGGTGGAAACTCTGCATGTATTGGAAACAAAGGTGGTTAGGGGAATTCGCGGTGGGGATGAGGGGGTGGCAGAGAGCGAACCCTATGACTCGATAAAGGCTGGGCCACCCGATTACGAGGCTTCGGGAGGCTCAGGGTGGATGGTGACGCGGGAGATTTGGGGGAAGCGTTCCTTAACGAGGTCTTCGAGGGCGGCGAGGACGTCGTGAATGCGGGTGATGGAGTAATCGCTCTTCATGACGCAGTGGCAGGAGACAAGGATGTGGTGGTCGACCTGGCGGACGCGGACGTCGTGGCAGTTCAGAAGTTCGTCGTAATTGCGCGGCATGTGATTGAGGAAAGTTTCGACGGCAAGCTCGAGTTGACGCATTTCACCGACGGCGATTTCCGGAGTGGAGATATGGCGGCCGAGCGGTTCGATGTGGATGTTGACGTCGAGCTTGTGATTGCCGTTGCCGAGGGCAGCGATGGCGTTTTCGAGTTCGGTGGCCTGGCGGTGAGCTTCACCAAGGGAGAGATTCTCGTCGACCTCAAGATGGAGTTCGACAAAGAGATTGTCGTCCTGCTGATAGGCGGAGATGTCGTGAATGGGATGGCCCATGCGCTGGGCAACGGCGCGAATGGATTCGAAGAGATCTTCGTTGTCGGGGGCGCGCGGCTCGGTGTGGACGACGACGTCGGAGGGGACAATTTCGCTCACCCGCCGCTCGATGGCGTCGGTAAGCACGTGTACGCGCTCGAGATTCGCGGAACGCGGCACCGAGACGGTGGCGTCGACGAAGTGACGATTGCCCGCCCGGCGGACACGGACGCGCTCGACACGCAGGACGCCTTCCATACCTCCGATGGCGTCGCTGATTTCGTTCTGCAGGCCTTCGGGAGCGGCGTCGAGGAGCGCGTCAAGAGTGCGGCGGCCGAGTTGCGAACTTAGCCAGAGAATCACACCCGCGACGCAGAGAGCAGCGAGAGAGTCTGCGTAAGCCAGCCAGGGAAGATCCCACACATTCCCCGCCCACACCAGCGCGACGCCAAAAATGACCACGATGGTGCTCCAGACATCCGTCGAAAAATGGAGAGCGTCCGCTTCCAGCGCTTCGCTGGTGTGCTTATGTGCCACCTTGTTGAGGGCACGGGCACGAGTGAGGTCGATCGCTAGAGCGGCGAAGAGAATAAGGATGGCGGTGAGACCGGGTTGGATGTGGACGGAGTGAAAGAAAAGTCGATAGAAAGCTTCGTAAATGATGTAAAGGGCGGTGACGACGAGCAGGCCGGTTTCGAGGAAGGCGGAGAAGTTTTCGAATTTGCCATGGCCGTAGGGATGGCGCGCGTCGGCCGGCTGATCGGACACACGGACGGAGAGAAAGGTAATGACGGCAGCAACAAGGTCGAGACCAGAATGCAGAGCTTCAGAGAGAACGCCCAAGCTGCTGGTGCGCCACACGAGAAACGTCTTCAGGCAAAGGAGGAGCGTGGCGGAACCGACACTGAGCAGGGCCGCGCGCTTCTTTTCCCGGATGACCTCTTGAAGGCGGCGTGTGAGAACCATCAAGTATAAGACTAACGCAAGTTGGAAGGGACGCGGGCGAATTCAACGACAGTACGTGGTGGATTATGCGTTGAGATCGTTCGTCCCGGAAAAGCGCCGCTCGTCAGGATGACAGGTGCGCGCGGCGGGGTGAACGGATCGAGGGGCAGTCGTAGATGCACCTCGAAAGCGGTGGCAAGCCACCGCACTCCAAATCGGATGGGACGCCGATTACTTGGTTGGGGTGGTGGACATGGGAGGCTCTGGAAGGATGGGCAAGCGCTTGGGTTCGCCACGGGCGCCGCGGAATTCAACTTCGTCGAAGAGCAGCGATGGGGCCACGACGGACGCGGGCAGTCCAGTTGCTGAAGGAGCGGCGCTGCCGAAGGCGCCAAGTGCCGTGCCGGCAACGCCCTGGGTTTGGTTCTCCATGAAGTTGTATACGAAATCATCGTTGCCGACAGCGGCGATATTACGCAGGGAACGCGCATTGAAGCCGGTAATGCGTGCGCCGCGGACGAGTTCTTCGCGGCGATCAGCCGGGAAGTATCTGTAGACCACAAGGGGCAGCCGATCCGTAGCCGCGTTCCCGCCGAAACTGGCGAGAAGATCGGTAAAATCTTCCTGGTGCATGATGCTGATGGTGGGGTTATCCATCTCCCGGACAACGAGGCAATAGTCCAATTTTTCGGCGCGGCAGGACTCGTCAAATTTTTTCTTCATGTCGTCTTTGGAGACAGTTTCCGAAGAAGAGAGGAACAAGTTGCTTATTGTGGGCTTGGGCTCAGCGAGATAAGCAGATCGGCCATGGCCATTGGACTTTTCGAAGTCGGAGCCGGGGCGGCGAGACATGAGCAGAGTTTTGAGCTTGCCATTTTCCACGATGGTGACTTTCTCGGCGGGGACACCTTCTTCGTCAATGGCATATCCACCGATGAGAGGCGTGCCCTTATAGTCCTTGGCGCTCGGATCGTCGATGAGGGTCACCGTCGGAGGAAGTACACGCACATCTACTTTTCCGCTCCAGTCGCTGCGCGCACCCAGGCTGTTCATCAACTGATCGACCACCGGTTGAAATGCCACGGGTGGACGAGCGCCATTCAGCGAAGGCCCGAGGACCTGCGCGATTAACGCCGCCGCCGCGCGGGATTCGAAGAGAACGGGCCCGGTGTAATCGGAAGCAGGCGGAGCAGCACGCATTCCCATGAGTTCACTGCCAGCGACGTTCAAGTCCTTGCGGACGGCGTCCACAGAAGGCAGATCGGCGGGACGGGGAGCGTACGTGGCGTAAAAGTGGTTCAACTCCATACCGTCGGCCGCCAGGGTGCTCATCGGCGCTTCAATCGCGGCGTAGGAACGATTGGTACGAAGTTCCGTGCCTTCGCTGGTGAGCAGATACTCAGTGAGGTACACGAGGTAGTAGGTCACTCGAGATTCATAAATGTCCGGGAAAGCCCGGAGGGCGGCGGAGGTATCGCGGACTTCCTGCTCCCAGTGGCGATTGGACCAGTCAGAGGTGGGGAGGGGGTCGACGTGCTGAATGACTTGGACGCGCGAAAAATCCTCGATGTCCGAAGGACGAGCGAGGCTGCTGAGATAGGCCTGCTTGCGTGAATAGGTTTCGACGGCCTCCTTGAAGGCCTGGTCGGTGGCAATCCAGAGATCCTGGCGAAGGGAGTCGTAATCGCGATCGATGCCAACACTTCCGGAAGGGCCAATAAAGCCGCGGAAATTTTCGTCACCGATGAAATTGGAGCTGTCCAGCTTGTAATCACCAACGCGCGCACCGACGTTCATCAAGCGCGTGCGGTTGTGGCCGGTAGACACGAGAGCGCCGAATTCCCCAACAACTTCGCGGATGTCCATGTCCAGCAGGCGGTATTCAACGTAGTACGGACGCACGGGCTGGTTCGAAGGAGGAATGGCAAGTTCGAGACGAGACTTAGCCCGCGCCATCTCGTCCTTCATGGCCTGGAGCGTGTGATCTTTATCCTTATCCGCGGAGTCCTGAGCGGCGAACACGGCTGGAACGATGCAGAGAGAAAAGAGCATTGCCGCGAAACGAAGTGCGCGCATTACTGAAGGCCTCCCGATTTCACGGTGTCATGAGCGGGCGGCGGCAGAATGGGCGGCCGGTCCGTGGACGTTTGCTTTTTCTGAACTTCTAACTCCGAGGTGAGGATAGCGGGTGCGGCAGCCGAAACGGGCACATAGCCGGATTCCGCGCCGCAATATCCATTGAAGACTTCGGGCGTGTCGCCAGTCGCAACGATTTTGGTCAGAGCCGCGAGGGGCGTGCCGACGATGTCCACCCCGCGGACGAGTTCATCGGGGCGCCCATCGGGAAAGACCTTGTAAACGACGAGAGGTTCAACCTGGAAAGCCTGGGGCTGGCCACGCCCAGTGAAGGTGAAGCCACCAGCAATATCGTCGATGAGGAGTCCATAGGGTTTATTTTGTTGCTTGATCAGCTCGATGAGCTTAGCGCGCAGTTGTTCGTTGCTGACGGCTTTGTTGCTCTCGACAATCAGGTTTCCTTGACGAGAAACGGGGGTGGCGCCGATTTGGCGCCGGCCGTGACCGTTCGAGTGGGGAAAGTCCGCCAGCGGTGAGCGGGACATTTCGAAGTTTTTCAAAACGCCGTGATCCACGAGAGCGGTGCGCTGGCCGATTACGCCCTCGTCGTCATACTGGTAGTAGCCGAGAAGATCCTGCTTGCCCAGCTTTTTGAGTGTCGGATCATCGACGACGCTGAGGAAATCCGGCAGGATGGGTTCGCCTACCTTTTTGGCGAAGGTCTGACCTTCATTTACGTCTTTTTGGCGATGGCCTTCGGCGCGATGGCCAAACACTTCGTGGAAAAATACGGCGGCGGCGCGTCCTGTCAGGAGAGCGGGACCGACGGTGGGATCGTTGAGGGGTGAAACGACGAGGCCCTCCATTTCCTTGCGAAGCTGAGCGGAGGCGGCAAGCACCGCTTTGTCATCCGGTGCGTCGGAGGGATTGACCCAATCAAAGTTGTAGTAGCGGTTGATGTCCATGCCATCGCCGGCTTTCCCCTGGATGAAAAGTTCCAGGCGATAGCGGATCTGACCGTACTGGAGTTGCGTCCCTTCTGAAGTGAGCTGCATGGTGTTTTGGGCCAACGCGGTGAACGTAACGATGGAATTGATGACGGCGGTGGACTGCCGGAAATACGCCGTGTAATCGCGGACTTTCTGTTCCCAGGGTTTGCGGTCGAGAGTGAAGGAGACCCAGGGACCGGTGAAGTCTTGCGGTTTTTCGCGGGAGAAATCAGGGGCGTTGCCCTCGGCAGTTTGGACTTTCACTTCCTTACCGGTTTTGATCTTGATGAGGGCTTCCGCGGCAGCGCGATACTGCTTGTCGGTTTCCAGCCAGATGGCGCGGCGCAGAACATCGGGATCATTATCGAGAGGGGCATTGGTGCCGGGCCCGCCATTGGGAGGTTGGCGTCCATCGACTTTGTGAGTGTCGTCGAGATCGTAACTGCCGGTGCGCACGGAAACTTCCAGCCAACGATTGCGGTTTTCGTCGCTTTGCAGCAGAGCGCCATTGGAGCCGGAAACGGTGGCGCGCTGGGAATCGGTGAGTGTGTAACCGATGTAGTAGGCGGGAGGATCGAGAGCACCGAGAGTCTTCATCGACCGGTCCAGCTCGGCCTTCATGGCGGCGAAGGCGGGAGACGGCTTGGCTGCGCTATCGGGCGTAGCAGCAAGCAGGCGTGGCGAGGCGATGAAAGCCAAGCCGGGCAATAAAGTTATGGAGAGCAATAAGCGGGGACAACGACGGCGCCAGGTGGCGCGGGATTGATCGTTCAAGGGTTCCTCACTTCGGATTAGCCGCAAGCGGTAAGCGTCCAGTGTACGACAGTGGTCTATGCCAGACAAAGCGGCGATCGGCGCGAATGTGACGCGAAAGGGACCACGCTAGATTGGATGATTAGGGGAAGCGAGACGTTGCTAGCGCCGGGTTGTCTAGTCCTTTTACGCTATTTTTTGGTCTTGGCGAGGTCTGTTGATGCGCGCGTCCGGAAGAGAAAGACCCGGCGGCTGTGCAACCCCGGTCTCTGCCTATAGCGGGGACAGCGCGAAAATCAAACTAATCGCAAGTGGCAGCGCCTGTGGGACAGTTGGGATTCGTTTTACCTGTTGGAGCCACGGGAAAGCTCATTCGCTCGCGTAGTGAAAGACGGCGGCGGTCATGTCATCCCACTGGTGGCAATGGCGCGTGAATAACTCGAGGGCGGTGAACGTGTGACCGAGGAGGTCCAGGGGAGTAGCGGCCGGATGGCGGCGACAGACCTGCTGGATGCCTTCCAACCCAAATTCCTCATCGCTGAGATTACGGGCATCCGTCAGGCCGTCGCTGCAAAACAAGACAGAGTCACCCGGCTGGAGTTGAAAAGAGAATTCGTCGTAAGACACGGCGGGGAACAGTCCCGGAGGAATGCCGGCGATTTGAAGAATGCGACATTCGCCTCCACGAAGCAGAAAGGGGCCGGGCATGCCGGCACTCGATATGATCATTTCGCCAGTTGAGGGATAGAAGATGACGTATTGGATGGAGGTGTGGCGGCCAGGTATTCCCCGGAGGTGGAGTCTGTCGTTGAGCAGAGAGAGAACGCGGCCGGGCCGCTGTCCGGTTTTGTGGATGCCGCGGAGAGTGCCGATGGCCAAAGCCGCGTACAGTGCGGCGGGCAGGCCTTTCCCGGAAACGTCACCTAGATACAGGCCGATGGTCCCGTCAGACAGACTGAAATAATCCAGGTAATCACCGCCTACCTCCGTGACCGGCTGAAACTCGTGGGAAACGATGATGCCGAATTCATGCAGGGGATGGGAAGGAAGCATGGCGCCTTGAATGATGCGAGCTTCTTCAAGTTCCTGCTCCCGCAATTTTTCAATGGCCAGTAGATCGTTTAAAGGCGTGGCGGTCACCATGGCTTTTGTATGAAGGGGATTCAAGTACGCCGGGAGGGAGACAAATGGCGTCGAGTTCAGGATAGCAGGCCTGGAAGGCTGCGGACCTCGAACCGTGGGCTGTTGTTACCAAACACACCACACGCCTCGAACATGCTTGTAGTCAGCATCGTGCGGCGACACAATCGGAATATGCGAGCACTGGCGACATTACTGGCGGTTGTGGCAGTGGGATTCGGGGTGTACTACTACTTTTCTCTGAAGAAGATGCCAACTACCGACGAAGGCACCGCCCCCACGCAGGCGATTACTCTGACAGGCGTACGCAGTGATTTGCTGCAGATTGCCCAGGCGGAGCGCGGAAATATCGCGCTGAACGGTAAGTGCGCCTCCCTGGACGAACTTATTTCGTCAGGCGGCCTGTCCATGAGCCGCAAAGAACGTGATGGCTACACCTACAGCGTGAGCTGCTCCAGTTCTGATTTCCAGGTGATCGCCGAGCATCCGGCCGCCTTGGCTGGGTCCGGGATTCGCTATCCCAAACTGGCGATTGACGGAACCATGCAGGTGCGGGAAGTACAGTAACCCTCAATTCCCTCTACATTTCTGATTTCCAAAGGCTGGCATCAGGAACTTTTTAGCCAGGGTGTGCGTACCTTTCATTGAGACCGCAGAAAGCGGCCGGGAGCGAAAGCCGCAAAGGAGTGGCAAATGGGCGGAGATGTGATCGGATTGGTTGCAGTGGTACTGACGTGTGGATTGCCGGTAGCGGCCTTGTACACCTACTACCGGGTGAGGAAGCTACGTACGGAAGAAAGGCTGGCCGCGCTGGCAAGGGGGACGGAGATTCCCATGGAGCCGGAGCTGTCGCAGTTTGCGCGCTCGCGGCGGGCGGGAATCCTGCTCGTCAGCGGTGGACTTGGTTTTATGACGATGTTTGCGGTGATTTCAAGGATCGTGGGTGAGCCGGAGACGATGGTGGCCGCGGCCGTCGGGATCCTGCCGCTGGCGGTGGGAATTGGGTACTTCCTAGATGCGGCGCTGATCCATCGGGATATGAAAACGACCTGAGGTTTGCGGTTTGCAGTACGGGCCGTGCGGCGGAAGCGAGGAGGGCCCTTTGGGAATGCGAAATGGGCGATTCCCGTCGAGGAGGGTAGGATCGCTTCCGCCTGGTTCGTGATTGTCGCCCTGCGTAAAGCAATCCCTCCAGTGGCTCCCCGAAATGACACGCCTGACATCGAAGTGCGATCCCTCGCAACGCTCGCAATGACGCGCTCTCGGCAGAACCGCGCTCGAAGTGACCAGTCAAACTGCTGAGCTGCGAATGGGGGCGCTACAGGGCAGGCTGAAGTGGAGCCGGGCGCGTGTGCTAGAATCGGCGCCATGCATCCTGCGATACCACAATTATTAGAGTTGCAACGATTGGATCAGATTATCGTATCGGCACGCGCGGAACTGGACAGTTTGCCAAAACAATTGCGCGAGGCAGACGCGAAACTGAATGGGGCACGCGCGGCTGTAACCTCGGCGAAAGAGGCGCACACGCAAGCGCTGACACACCGGAAAAAACTGGAATTAGACGTGGAGCAGTGGAAGATCCGGGCGAAGAAGTATCGTGAGCAGAGCAGTTCGGTGAAAACTAACGAAGCCTATAAGGCGCTCCAGCACGAAATCGCGAATGCGGAAGCGGAAGCTGCCAAGGCAGAGGATTTGGTTTTGGACCAAATGATGGCCTTGGAGGAGATCGACCGGCGCGTAAAGCATGCAGAAGCAGATTTGAAGGAGTCCGAGCAGGCCATCGCGGCGGAGAAAAAGCAGATGCAAGTGCAGTACGGCGAGAAAAACAAGAGGCTCGAAGCAGCGACAGCGGAACGCGGAGGGATTGCCAAGAAGGTACCAGAGGACCTGCTGGAGTTGTATACGCGAATCGCGAAGCGGCATCCCGGATCGGCAATGGCCGAGGCGCGCGGGGAACAGTGCCGCGCATGTGGGATGCGCGTGTTGCCACATGTAGTGCAGATGCTGGCTACGGAGACAGACGAAGAAGTGTTTCGCTGCGAGACGTGCGGCCGGATTCTCTACACCTTGGAGCCCATTCCCCACGCGGCGCCCAAAGAAACGGCGAATGGAGCGGCGAATTCGTAAATGCCGAAACGCGCACCACTGCCCCGAGGAGGAGGACTGTTTGGCGAGGCGCCGCCGGAGGCGAAGCATGTTGCGGCACACCAGGCGAATATTGACGGAGGCTCGCGAGGAAATCCGGGACCGGCGGCGTATGGAGTGGTGGTGCGCGATGGAAGTGGCGCGATTGTTGCACGTCTGAAGAAATATATCGGGCAGAACACCAACAATGTGGCGGAATATTTTGGATTGATTGCGGCGCTGGACTACGCGCAGACGCATGGCGTGCGAGCATTGCGTGTGGAGAGCGATTCGGAGCTGATGGTCAAGCAGATGCGCGGGCAGTACAAGGTAAAGAGCGCGGAGTTGAAGCCGCTATTCGAACGCGCGAAGAAAATGTCGCAGGGGTTGGAGTCGTTTCGGATCGAGCATGTGTACCGCGAGCAGAATCGCGAGGCGGACGCCTTAGTGAATCAGGCGCTGGACGAAACCAGGCGGCCCGGCACGGGCGTTGCGGCAGACAAGCCGTCTACGAGAGAAAATACAATGCGGCTGGTGGCGCGATGCAAGGATGGACGGCTGGAGCCGGTCGAGCCACTGAATTTGCCGGATGGTACGGAAGTGGAGATTCTATTGCGGTTGCGAAAGTAGTGGGGCTTGGTAGCAGAAATCGAGGAATCGTTTAGGTTGAAGGTGGCCGATTGAAGGAGCGATTCATGGATGGGATCAGGTGAGATCCTTCGCTGCGCTCAGAATGACAGATTCGTTATTTCATGCATAGATAGGAAATAAAACGCCTCAAGCCGTGGGTCAGGCGGCGTTGGCTTGTTTAGGCGAATAGGGCGATTTAAGGACGTAAGAGCGGTAGAGGGTGTCACGCTGGGCCGGCAAGAAACCGGCGTCATAAATGATGCGGCGGAGTTCTTCTTCATTGGTGCGCCGCCTCACACCCGCGGCATAGACAACGTTTTCCTCGATCAGAATGCTGCCGACATCATCGGCGCCAAACTGCAAGCCAACCTGACAAACCTTGATGCCCGGAGTGAGCCAGCTTGATTGGATGTGATCGATGTTGTCGAGATAGAGCCGGCTGACGGCCAGCGTCTTCAGATAGTCGACGGCGGTGGTTTCCTGCACGCGCTTCCCCAGCGCGGTATTTTCCGCGGCAAAAATCCACGGAATGAACGCGGTGAAGCCGCCGGTTTCCTCCTGAAGCTGGCGAATACGTTCGAGGTGATTGACGCGATGGCGAAGTTCTTCGCCGCAGCCGAACATCATGGTGGCGGTGGTGCGCAAGCCGAGGGAATGGGCGGTGCGATGAACTTCCATCCAGTCGTCGCTGGTGCACTTCAGGCGGGCGATCTTGGCGCGTATTTCATCATCGAGAATTTCGGCGCCGCCGCCGGGGATGGATTGCAGGCCCGCGTCCATCAGGCGCTGAATGGTGTCACGAATGCTGAGTTCGCTGACTTCGGCGATGCAGAGAATTTCCGGGGCGCTGAAACAGTGAAGATGGACCTGGGGATAACGGGCTTTCAGCGAACGGAGAAGATTTTCGTAATAGCCAATTTGAAGATCGGGATGCAGGCCACCCTGAAGGAGAACGCCGGTGCCGCCGAGCGGTAGCATCTCGTCGATCTTGGCATAAATTTCTTCGAAGGGGAGGATGTAGCCGTCTTTAGCGCCGAGCGGGCGGTAGAAAGCGCAGAAGGAACAGTACTCCGTGCAGAAATTCGTGTAATTGATGTTGCGGTCGATCTGGTAGGTGACTATGCGGGGATCATTTTTTTGCAAGCGAAGTTGATGAGCGGCCATGCCGACACCGACCAGGTCATCGGATTGCAACATGTCGAGGGCTTGTTGTTTGGTGATGGCCACCGGTTTCCCCTTCTTAACTTTTACGCCCGACCACGTAATCGTGGTAACGGAGTGGACCGCCAGGTTCTGGGGCAAACGCGATTCCTTGTAACTCTGGAATCAAGCCCAATTCCGCGGCAAAGAAGAAATAGCGGCGCAGACCGCGAAGATTTTCTTCGTCGAGAGTGTAATCGATGTTCTCGGTGAGGTAGCGAGTGATTTTTTGCGCGGGCAGATTGAGTTCGTGAGAGGCTTCCGCGCTGATTTCGGAGAGATGCTGCATGCCAAAGGCAAGTGAGTCTTGAAAATCGCGCACCACTTCGGGCGTGACGATGGAGGCTCTGGCAGCCCAGACGGCGAGGACCGCCGGAAGGCTGGTGAGAGCGCGCCATTTTTCGACCACGTCGTAGAGGAAAAGCGGAGACGAGGAGGACAGGCCGGCCAGTTCAGCAGGGAGGAGCAATTCACCCGAAGCGTCGCGATTGGAGTTGGTTTCGGAATTGAGGGCCAGGCGCAGCGCGGGATCGCCAATGAGTAAGGCAGCATCGGCTTGCTGCAGCATCGTGGGCAGGTCCGGATCGGCTTCGAAGAATTCGGGGGTAATCTGCCAGCGTTTTGCGCAGAGAATGCGGACCAGCGTCTGAGTGCTGCGGGAGCTGCGATCGAGTGCGATGCGGCGGACTTCGTGGATTGGCTTTTTGGAGACGAGCAGAAGGCTGCGGACGGATTTCTTAGAAGAGATCGAAAGATTGGGAAGAACGACGAGGCCGCCGATGCGTTGCAACTCGATGGCGGGAATGATGGCGATGTCGACGCCGCCGGCGCGAAGCGCTTCCGCACACTGGGAAGGAACGGTGAAGGAAAGTTGATATTTGCCGCGCAACGGGCCGTGCGTGAACCCACGGACGAGAGGAGCGGTGTTCAGGTATTGGACGATAGAGATGCGGAGCGAATTCACGTGGTTTTGGTCCTGAAAATGACTCATTCAGTATAACAAAGGCTCTGGAATCGCGGTGTTTGGGCAGGATAGATGGAAGATTCAACCGGTTTGAACTTTGTGGACGCCGTAGTTCCGTCGTTGAAGACCCAACAGGCCTACTGGACCGCTAGGTTTGGCAGTGCCTCTGAGTTCGAATCCGAGGACCGGGAGGAGTGGATTGTTTTGCGTTTTTTGGGGCATCTGCTAGAATTAAGGTTCTTGTTTTCTATCCCTTGAAGCTTAGGAAGTGGCATATCATGGCATTGAAGTGTGAAATCTGCGGCAAAGGGCCCAGCTACGGCAACGTGGTCAGCCACGCGAATAATACGCGGCGGCGCCGGTGGAATCCGAATCTGAAGCGCGTGCGCGCGGTAGTGAATGGCGTGCGCAAGCAAGTGAAGGTCTGCACGGCGTGCATTCGACTGGGCCGCGTCAAAAAGGCAGCCTGAGCGCATACCCTTGAACTTTTCCCTGAATCCCGCAAACCGAAAGCAGAGAAACGGCGGCGCGGTTCATCGCGGCGCAGCGCTCTTGCCCGCAGCGGTGCTGGTAGTGTCGTTATTTGGGGGATGCAAACAGCAGGAGCACCATGCCCCGGATGTGTGGGCGGTGGTGAACGGTACGGAAATTAAGCGCGATGAAGTAGAGAAATACTACCGCACACGGATCAATCCCGAAGCCCAGGAAACCTCGCCCGAAGAGGTGCTCTCCGGCAAGCTGAATGTCGTAGAGCAGTTGATCAACAACGAGATTTTGCTGGAGCGCGCCAAGAAACTGAACCTGGAAGCCAGCGACGGCGAAGTGGAAGACAAGTTCACGGAGCTGAAGAGCGGGTACACCGAGGACGAATTCCAAAGAAAGCTGAAAGACGGCGGCATGACCGTAGACGACCTGAAAAAGGACCTGCGGAGGCAACTGTCGATCCAAAAGTTGCTGAACCGCGAAGTGGCGGCAAAGGTCACCATCACGGATCAGGACGTGACGGATTTCTACAATGCCAACCGTAACCAGTTTAACGTGGCGGAAGCGCAATACCGCATTTCGCAGATCGTCATCACGCCACGCAAAGACCAGATGGTGCGCAACCGCAAGAACGACGACGCGACCAACGAAGCGGAAGCCGAACGCAAAGCCAAAATGCTGCAAGACAAGCTGAACAGCGGCGCGGATTTTTCGCAACTGGCCATGGATTATTCCGAGGATCCGCAGACCGCGGCGACCGGCGGAGATTTGGGATACATTCCGGAGTCGTCGCTGAATCCGCCGCAGACCGATCCGATTCTAAAAAAAGTGGTTCTCAGCCTGAAGCCGGGGCAGGTTAGCCCGCCAATCCAGTTGAAGGATAGCATCCGCATATTGAAGCTGGTGGCACGCGAGGCCGCCGGCCAGCGCGGTATCAATGATCCGCAGGTGCAGCAAATGATCCGTGACACCCTGCGGAACCGCAAGGAACAGTTGCTGCGCAACGCCTACTTGGCGGTAGCGCGCGATGAAGCACATGTGACCAATTACTTGGCCACACAGGTGATTGAAACGGCGGGCAAGTTGCCGGATGCCGCGAAGGCCAACCCGTTACCCGCCGGTAGCGGACCCATGAGCCCGGCGCCATCGCAACCACGGAATACGCAGTAGCTGTTCTCCTTCTGAAGAATGACAACGTAGTAGAGGCGGTGTGAAGGTATTAATCGACCCACGCCAGAATATCGCCAGCGTTAACGGGCTGGCCTTCCCTCGCTTGTAGCCGCTCGACTTTGCCTTTCTTGGGAGAGCGGATTTCGTTCTGCATTTTCATCGCTTCAATAACGACCAGTCCCTGACCGGCTTCGACTTCGTCGCCGATATTCACGAGGAGGCGAATAACTTTGCCGGGCATAGGAGCAACAATCTGCTGGCGGCCCTCGGCCAACAGTGAGCCCGGTTTTCTTCCACGCCAGGCGCGGGGATCACGTACATCGGCCTGGAATTCGTGCGGACCGGTTTGCAGCTTGTAGGTTCCGTCGAGCGATGGAGCGATATGAATTTCGAACGCTGTGCCGTTCAAGATGACGGAGACGGCATTGGGCGCGGCCAGAATCACATCGGCATCCACTGGCTGGCCATCGAGCGAAACTTTGTAGGACGAACCTTCCTTTTCCAGATCCACAACGTGGCTGGTTTTGCCGGTAACCGAGTCGAGGTGCACTTCAAATTTCATGGCTGGCGATCCAATTGTGTGCGCCGTGCCTCCCGTTTCCAACGTGAGGGACCATCAGGCGCAGCTTGATTGGCCGCAGGAGCGTTTGCGGGCTGAATACTCTCCCAGTAGGCGGCGGCAATCACGGCGGCAACCTCTGTTCCCGGGCGTGGCGGTACCGCGGGAGGCCGGGGGCGGACGAGCAATTGATCGAGCCACCTCGTATGGATTTCACCGCTCAGGAATTCAGGTTCAGCCAGGATACGGCGGAACAGGCTGACGTTCGTGCGAATGCCGCTGATGGTGTATTCATCAAGTGCGCGGCGAAGACGAGCGAGGGTTTCTTCGCGGCTATTCCCCCAGGCAATGAGTTTGCTGAGCAGGGGATCATATTCGATCGGAATGGTCCAGCCCCGGTAGACACCTTCATCCAGGCGGATGCCCGGTCCAGTGGCAATGCGCCGAGCGACAATCTTGCCCGGACAGGGAAAGAAATTGTTGTCGGGATCCTCGGCGTAGATGCGGACCTCCATGGCATGGCCGCGAGGAGAGATGGTTTCCCACGCGAAGGGCAGGCGATGCCCGGCAGCAATGGCGATTTGCAGTTTCACGAGATCGAGGCCGGTGACTTGCTCGGTGACGGGATGCTCGACCTGCAAGCGCGTGTTCACCTCGAGAAAATAGAAATTGAGGCTAGCGTCGACGAGGAACTCGACGGTTCCGGCGTTGACGTATCCCCCGGCGCGAGCCAGGCGCACGGCTGCTTCGCCCATCTTGCGACGGAGGTCCGGGGTGACAACGGTTGAGGGAGCCTCCTCGATTACTTTCTGATGCCTGCGTTGAATGGAACATTCGCGTTCGCCGAGAGAAACGACGCGGCCGTGGGAATCCGCAAAGATTTGGATTTCGATGTGGCGTGGGGAATCGAGATATTTTTCGAGGAACAGACGAGAATCACCGAAAGCGTTCATCGCTTCGGAGGAGGCGTCGCGCCACGCGGACATAAAAGCTTCATCCTCCGGCACAACGCGCATGCCTTTGCCACCACCGCCAGCTACGGCTTTCAAGACAACGGGATAACCCATGCTTCGCGCGAGGAACTGCGCTTCTTCGGGATTCTCGATGGGATCGTCGTTGCCTGGAACCGTGGGAACCTCAGCGCGGCGAGCGAGTTGTTTGCCGGCGGTTTTTGAGCCCATCGTTTCCATGGTCTCGGGGGACGGGCCAATGAACGTGATGCCCGCGTCGGCGCAGGCACGAGGCAGCGCGGAATTTTCTGCCAGGAACCCGTAGCCGGGATGGATGGCGTCGCAACCGGAACGGCGCGCCACGTCAATCAGCTTATCGATGCGAAGATAGCTTTCGCGGGAAGGAGCAGGGCCGATGAGGTAAGCCTCGTCAGCTAGGCGGATGTGGAGCGCGGTGCGGTCCACCTCACTGAACACGCAAGCGGACGGAATGCCCATTTCGCGGCAAGCGCGCAGGATGCGCACAGCGATTTCACCGCGATTGGCAATCAGAATTTTGCGGAACATAAGTGATTGAATAGACAGGCGAATTCTATCATGCGGTCGAATTACTTTGAGGTTGACGTGGTGCGTGCGTGTCGTATTGTTTGCGGTGTAGACAAGCACCCACTGTGAGGTGAGGGAGTGGCCATGAAACGATTTGCGTTGCCGTTCGCGGGGATTTGCCTGGGGTGTGCCATCGGAGTTGCGGCACAAGAGCCTTCGGTGGCCCCGCCGGAAAGTTTGGTGGTGGAGGGCGTGCCAAAAATTCCCGCGAGCTTGGCTGAAACAGCGGGAAGGTACGGCGCGTACCGCAACGCAGGCCTGGCCGATTGGCATCCGACAGAGCGCAAGATGCTGATCAGCACGCGTTTCGCGGAAACGCCGCAGTTGCACCTGGTGAGCGTGCCTGGCGGCGAGCGGCACCAGTTGACTTTCTTTACGGATGCGGTTCGCGGCGCGCGGTTTCATCCCAACGGTGGGGACTACATTGTGTTCCCGAAGGACATCGGTGGCGGAGAGTGGTACCAGCTTTATCGATTGGATTTAGCGACGGGCAACATCACGCTGCTGACGGATGGGAAATCGCGGAACAGCTTGGGACCGTGGTCGAGTAAAGGGGATCAGATTGCCTACACGTCGACCCGCCGCACGGGCAAAGACACTGACCTGTGGGTGATGAATCCTATGGATCCAAAGTCCGATCATTTGCTGACCCAACTGGAAGGTGGAGGGTGGCAGCCGCTCGATTGGTCTCCGGATGACAAGCAGATTTTGCTTTTGGAGGAGCTCTCGATCAACGAATCATACTTGTGGCTGGTGAACGCAACGACGGGCGGGAAGACGGCTCTGACGCCGCGTGACGCAAAGGAGAAGGTTTCTTACGGTGAGGGACAGTTCAGCAAAGACGGCATGGGGATCTTCGTTACCACGGACAAGGATTCGGAATTCCACCGGCTCGCCTATGTAAGCCTGAAGACGAAAGAGCATTCCTATTTAACTTCGAAAATTCCGTGGGACGTGGAAACATTTGACTTATCGCATGATGGAAAGCGAATCGCGTTCGTGACTGATGAAAATGGCCTGAGCGTCCTTCGCGACTTCAATGTGGCCACGAAGCAGATACTGCACCAACCCAAGAATTTGCCTTCTGGCGTGATTGGCACCGTTCGCTGGCGGCGGAACGGGCCGGAACTGGCGATCACAATTACCAACGCGCAAGGGCCGGGAGATGTCTATTCACTCGATGTGGTAACGGGAAAGCTGGAACGTTGGACGGACAGCGAAACCGCGGTGCCGACCAAGGATTTTCCTGCAGCGGAGCTGGTGAAATGGAAGAGCTTCGACGGAAAGATGATCAGTGGTTTTCTTTACCGCCCCTCAGCGAAATTCACGGGAAAACGACCCGTGCTGGTAGTGATTCACGGCGGGCCAGAAGGGCAATCGCAGCCCATATTTCTGGGGCGCAGCAATTACCTTTTGAATGAGCTGGGAATTGCGTTGATTTACCCGAATGTGCGGGGATCCACAGGGTACGGCAAGACATTTACGCTAATGGATAACGGGTTCCAGCGGGAAGGTACGTACAAAGATATCAACGCGCTGTTCGACTGGATTGCCACGCAACCGGAGTTGGACGCGAGCCGGATCGGCGTGACTGGTGGCAGCTACGGTGGGCACATGACGCTGGCGATCTCGACGTTCTACAGCGACCGCATCCGGTGTTCCGTGGACATTGTGGGCATGTCGAATCTGGTGACGTTCCTGGAGCACACCGAAGGCTACCGGCGTGATTTGCGGCGCGTGGAGTACGGCGATGAACGGGACCCGAAAATGCGCGAGTACCTGGAGCGGATCGCTCCGATGAACAACATCGAGAAAATCAAGAAGCCGATGCTGGTAGTGGCGGGAAAGAATGATCCGCGCGTGCCGGTCACGGAAAGCGATCAGATTGTGGCGGCGCTGAAGAAGTCGGGAACGCCGGTGTGGTACATCATGGCGAAAGACGAAGGCCACGGGTTCCAGAAAAAGGCGAATCAGGATTATCAGTTTTACGCGACGGTGGAATTTCTGCAGGAATACCTGCTGAAATGAAGAGGTGGACTTAAGGAAAGGGAATTCCCAGATCCCTGCAAATTTTGCGGGCAAGAAAATCGTTAATCTCCTTATGACGAGGTACGCTCGAGGTCGCGTTTGTTTCCGGGTTGCGGTAGATGGAGTGCCGCCCTCCTTCACGGAAGGATACTTCCGTGAGTTGTGAGGTGGTTCAGTAGGTCACGCCGTTCACTGGCAGGACTAAACGGTCACAGTGATTGGCTCGCGTTTAGCTTCTGGTAGGCGATCTTTAGCTGAAAGCGCACGATTGGCTTCCAGCACGAGGGTCAGCGCTTCTTTGAGGTTACGGCGAGCTTCGGCCAGAGTGCGGCCCTGGGTATTAACGCCGGGAATCTCTTCAATGTAGGCGACATACCACTTGCCACGCTTCTCAATGATTGAGGTGAATTCGCGCTTCATGCCCTTGAGTCTACCAAATCATGGAATGAATGTAACACTAACTTGTCCGATCAATTGAGATCCTGAGGAGCACAATGCGCGCGCCTTCTAGGATGACGAGTTAGTTTGTGACGCCAGCAACGATCAGATTTGCTGGCGCTTCCAACGGCCGCGACGGAATAGCAGTATGCCAGCAGCAGCGATGGCGGCTTCGGCGATCACGATGGAAAAATAGGCGCCGTTGGCTTGGAATTTCAGTGGAACGGCCAGAGCGTAGGCCAAAGGGATTTCCAGCAGCCAGAAGCCGAAGAAATTCACCACCGTGGGCGTTAGGGTGTCACCGGCGCCGTTAAATGCCTGCAGCATGACCATGCCGTAGGCGTAGGCGATGTTGCCATAGCTAAGAATGCGCAAGCAGGAAACCGCTAGTGGCACGACCGCCGGGTCGGTTGTGAACAGCTGGATGATCGGTTCGGCGAAGAGAATGAAAAAGACGCCGACCGCCCCGAGAAAGATCATGTTGTAAAGTCCGGTGCGCCAGACGGATTGTTCGGCGCGGTCCGGCCGCTTCGCGCCAAGATTCTGGCCAACCAGAGTGGCGGCGGCGTTGCTGAGGCCCCAACTGGGGAGAATCACAAAGATCACAATGCGGATGGCAATGGTGTATCCGGCTAATGCGGCAGAGCCAAACAGGCTGACGATGCGGACGAGGCCGATCCAGCTCACGTCCGCGATGGCGAATTGCAGAATACCAGTGAGAGAAACGCGCAGCAGGCGCAGCAGAACGGCGAGATTTATGCGCAATTGCTCCGTAAGAATGTGGATGCGCTCGGTTCCTCGCAGAAGACGATAGAACTGGTACAGTACCCCGATGCTGCGCCCGATCAGGGTGGCTAGCGCCGCTCCCGTCACGCCCATTCGTGGAAATGGCCCCCAACCGAAGATCAGGCAAGGATCAAGGATAAGATTGATGATGTTGGAAACCCACAACAATCGCATGGCAACAGCGGCATCGCCCGCTCCACGGAAAATAGCGTTGTTCAGAAACAGCATCAGAACAACTCCGCAGCCACCCAAGGCCAGGCGCGCGTATCCGGAGCCAATCGCTACAATCTCCGGCGAAGCCCCCATGAGTTGCAGCAAACGAGGTGCGTAAATCCAGCAGGGAAGTCCGATAGCCAGCGACGTGACAAAACCGATGACGATGGCTTGTACGCCAGCAACGGCGGCTCCCGGCGGATCTTTCTCGCCAATGCGCCGCGCAACCATGGCGGTGGTGGAGAGGCCGAGACCGAAGCCGACAGCAAAGATCAGGCTGAGAAGCGATTCGGTTAGACCTACGGTAGCGATTGCGTCTGCGCCGAGACGACCGACCCAAAAGACGTCCACCACGGCGAACAGGGACTCCAGCACCATCTCCAAAACCATGGGAATGGCCAGCAGGACAATGGCGCGATTCAGGCTCCCGGTGGTGAAGTCCTGGTGCGAGCCACGGATCGCTTCGCGGATGGAGCCCCAAAACGTTGGGGGCGGTGAGATAAGTACAATTTCAGGCGAATCCATAGAATCCCGTATATTTCTGCGCGAGCCCGTTTTCAGTGGGAAACGCCCGCGCCGCCAAAGAAGAAAAGAGAAAACGACAGAAGTTCAGTTCCGCGTTAGAAGCGGATCAAAGGGCAGGGATGATACGAGGCTGAAACATGTTCTTGTCCAAATGCCGCCCGAAGCGAAAGCCAGCATCAATGGCACATAGTCTAACAAAGGCGAAAGCGATGTGCCAGCGAAACCGGTTCTGGTAGGGGACCTCGGCCGAAGCGAGATTTGCCTTACTGCGCAGCCGCCTGCGCGGGGAATCGGCCACGATATTCACTGGGCGCCACGCCAAAACAGCGCTCGAACGCGCGACGGAAATTGTCGGCATCGGCAAATCCGACGGACTGGGCCACGCTTTCCACGGTGCAATCCGGGGAAGAAAGGCGTTTGCGCGACTCGTCCAGACGCAGCCTGCGGACAAATCCTGCCGGGCTGCTGTGGAATTCATGTTTGAAGCGACGCGAGAATTGCCGCGGACAGAGACACAGTTTCTGCGCGAGCACGTCTACCGAAAGATCTTGATCTAGGTGCGCCATCATCCAGGGCAGCAGATCCGCAAACCGGCTACGGGATTGCAACTGAAATTGCAGCGGTTCGGAATATTGCTCCTGACCGCCCGGGCGTTTCACGTAAACAATGAGTTCCCGCGCCACAGAAAGCGCGGTTTCGGGCCCGTAATCTTCCTCAATCAACGCGAGGGAAAGATCAATCCCCGCGGTTACGCCCGCAGCAGTCCAGAATTTTCCATCTTTGATGTACAGCGATTGGGGATCGACCTTGAGTTTTGGGAAGCGCTTGGCCACATCAGTGGCAAACTTCCAGTGGGTGGCAACGGTGCGGCCATCCAGCAAGCCCGTGGGCGCAATGCCGTAGATCCCGGTGCATACGGAAGTAATGCGGCGCACGGAACCCGCATGCTTCCGCAGCCACTCAACCAGGTTCCGGTTCACGCCGGGTTGCCGCAATCCTCGGCCGCCGGGAACCAAGAGGGTGTCTGCTTCGCGAACCGTGGAGAGAAGCCGTTCGGCGGTGAAGGCCAGGCCGAACTCGCTATGAAATGTCTTCTTCGCAAGAGCGGCAACGGTGACGCGATAACAGGGTTCCCAGACGCCGCGTGACGACAAAATCTGGGCGCTGCCAAAAGCCTCAAGGGGCCCGACGAGGTCGAGACCCATTACGCCTTCAAACCCGACAATAACAATGTGTTTGGCAATCATGGTGTTTTGGACGAAGCGGCGACCGCGAAGTGACGGCGGTACTGCGGATATGTCCTAAAATGCCGGATACTTGTCATTTGAGACATTCCAATCTACCGCTACACTCCTCTTGTTTGCAACGCTTTTCTTTGGAGAAGAATTCATGACTGACCGATTGCTTATGGGAATTGCCTTTTTTGCACTTTGCGGAGCGATCGCTACCGCTGGCCACGGAGGACATCATCGGGACCAAACCGCCCAGGCAACCACGCCAGTCCGCTCGTTGAAGGTCCCCGCCAACGGGGTGATCAATGTCGCGTTCGTGATTTCGAAGGACACCGAGCCCATTGATCTGGCCGGCCCTTGGGAGGTGTTCCAAGACGTGATGTTCACGAAAAAGGGGACGCCGTGGCACGGCGAAGACGATATGATCATGCCCTTTAACCTGTATACAGTTTCTGATTCGCTGGAGCCGTTGTCGGCCGGTGGATTGATACTGGTTCCGAGCTACACCTTCGAAACCGCACCGAAGCCGCAAGTGATTGTAATTCCCGCGCAGGGAGGACGAAGCGCGGCACAAAAGGCGTGGCTAGTGGCGAACGCGAAGACTGCAGATGTGACCATGTCTGTGTGTACGGGTGCCTCGATGTTGGCAGCCTACGGGCTGCTCGATCACCAGAAGGCCACGACCCACCATATGGCCTTGAAGGAAATGCAGGCGAAGTATCCTTCCGTGCAGTTTGTGAGCGACGCAAGATACGTCGAGAACGAAAAGATTGCTACTGCCGGCGGACTTACGTCGGGGATCGACCTAGCATTGCACATCGTGGAGCGATACTACGGGCGAGAGAACGCGCAGAATACCGCTGACTATCTGGAGTATCACGGTGATCTGTGGAAACAGCCGCATCTGGGAGAAGTCCACGAAGAAGCGGCAAACAAATAGCGGACATCAAAGAGGGATGTTGCCGTGTTTCTTTTTGGGGTTGCTGTCGCGTTTGTTTTCGAGGGCCCGCAGAGAGGTGATGATCAGCTTGCGGGTCTCGGCGGGCTCGATGACGCCATCGAGATAACCGCGCTCCGCAGCAACGAAAGGATTGGCGAAGCGGCTGCGAAATTCAGCGATTTTTTGCTGGCGCAGCCGTGCACGCTCGCTTACAGGTGCGGTGTTCAGTTCGCGCTTGTAGACGATGTCCACGGCCCCTTCCGGCCCCATCACGGCAATTTCGGCGCTGGGCCAAGCATAATTCGCGTCGGTGCGGATGTGTTTTGAAGCCATGACGCAATAGGCGCCGCCATAGGCTTTGCGGGTGATCACGGTGATTTTCGGGACCGTCGCTTCCGCAAAGGCGAAGAGCAACTTCGCGCCATGCTTGATGATGCCGCCGTATTCCTGCTGCGTGCCGGGCAAAAATCCAGGAACATCTTCGAAAGTAATCAATGGGATGTTGAAGGCGTCGCAGAAGCGCACAAAGCGCGCGCCTTTCACCGACGCGTTGATGTCCAACGTCCCGGCGAGGACCGCAGGCTGATTGGCAACGATGCCGACGGGACGTCCGTCCAGGCGTGCGAAACCAACGACGATATTCTTGGCAAAATGCTCGTGGACTTCAAAGAAGTAGCGTTCATCGACGATGGCGTGAATCACATCCTTAATATCGTACGGCTTCTGTGGATCCTCGGGGACGATGCTGTTGAGGGACTCTTCGCGGCGGTCGATGGGGTCATGCGTGGAACGGCGCGGTGGATCTTCAAGATTGTTGCTGGGCAGGAAACTGAAAAGCTCGCGGATCATCGCGCAACATTCCGCGTCATCACCAGAAATAAAGTGAGCGACTCCACTCGTGGAATTGTGGGTCATGGCGCCGCCGAGTTCCTGCTTGGTGACTTCCTCGTGCGTGACATTCTTGATGACGTCAGGGCCGGTGACGAACATGTAGGAAGTGTCGTGCGTCATCAGGATGAAATCGGTGATGGCGGGGGAGTAGACGGCGCCGCCGGCACAGGGTCCAAGGATCGCGCTGATTTGAGGGATCACGCCGCTGGCGAGAGTATTGCGGAGAAAAATGTCCGCGTAGCCGGCTAGGGACGCGACGCCTTCCTGAATGCGCGCTCCGCCGGAATCGTTCAGGCCAATGACGGGAGCGCCATTGCGCATGGCCAGATCCATAATCTTGCAGATTTTCAGAGCGTTGGTTTCTGAAAGTGATCCGCCAAAGACCGTGAAGTCCTGCGCAAAAACGTAGACGAGACGGCCATCGATGCGGCCGAAGCCTGTAACGAAGCCGTCGCCGGTGGGACGATTCTCCTCAGAGCCGAAATCGACGCAGCGGTGGCGAACGAACTTGTCGAGTTCTTCGAAGGTGCCTTCGTCCAGCAGGATGTGAATGCGTTCGCGCGCCGAAAGCTTTCCGGCTTTGTGCTCACGCTCGCGACGTTCTGGCCCCCCTCCGGCTTCAGCTTCCTCGGACATGCGCCGCAATTGATCCATGCGATCAGAGTTGAGCGACGACTCCCAAGTCACATGATTCTTATCAGCCAAGAGGGCCTCCGTCTGAAGAAGTGGACTTTGGAGCGAAGATCAGCACCGCCAGATGAGTAGCGAGCCAGACAGTGCCAAGCAGCAGAACCACACCGAGGAGCAACTCCGCAGCAATGGCCCCACCACGAGCCAGGGGCGACTCTATTCCGGTGACGTAGTGAGTAGCGCGAACCAAAATGACCATGGAACTTAGGGTCATGGCCACAATCAGGATCGCGGTAAGGATGGACAAAAGAACATGCTTCATAGGCGCGGTTCCACGGTTCCATGTGCTGCCGCAGCCAAAGGATAGCGCAATCGCGAGAAAATCGGTATGCAAGCGAAGCGGTACAAGACCGCGCCGCAGAGGCCCTATCGCAAGCCGGACCAATCGTCAGCGACGAGGATCGAATCGCTGGGATTGGAGGGATCATACTTCACGCTGGCTTGTTGCCCGGCCATCAAGCGGTCAAAGCGCACCTGGCTTTCGAGGCCGGTGATGTCCTGAGCCGTGTGATAGGTGACGCCAGAAATCGAATAACTGTAGGAGACCATACAACGCGGGCGCATGTCTGGCAGCGGACGGGCGCGCGAAAGCAAAAGGCTGCGACGCTCCTGGGTCGGCTCAGCGGGCTGTTCGTTGAGTTCGACCACCTGGCCTTCCGCAATGCGGCCGATGAGATTTAGGTGGAGTCTGCGCTTTCTTTCCGCTTCTTCCGGATCGACGTTCGGGCGCATGAACGCAAAAACGATCAGCGCAATAGCGAGAATGCTTCCAGCGCCTAACGCGAGGACTAACTTCCAATCGGCGAGCAGCTCTTTCAACGCTCTACCCCTTACAAAAATGAGCTTGGTCTTAGTTTAGGATCGGAAAGTTCTTCCGCGCCCCAGGTCAGCTGGCGCAGCAGTAGTCTCTCTATCCCGAGCCTATTTTAGCGGAAGCTGCTGGCGTGTGCGATGCCTGCGCTAGGGGGATGCACTGGATTACGCAACACCCCGACGCCAGCTACGGAGACCTCGACGGTGTCATTGGCGACAAGGGGACCTACGCCCGCAGGTGTGCCTGTGGCGATTAAGTCGCCGGGAAGGAGCGTCATGACGCGCGAAATCCAGCGAATGAGGAAAGCGACGGGAAAGGCCATCAAGGCAGTACTGCCGGACTGGCGAGTCTGGGCGTTCACGCGGCATTCGACCAACACATCACGGGGATCGAGCAGCGTTTCGATACATGGGCCGACGGGACAAAACGTGTCGAAACCCTTCGCTCGTGTAAACTGCACATCGGTTTTCTGTAAATCGCGCGCGGTGACGTCGTTGAGGCACGTATAGCCGAGAACATAAGCAAGGGGGTCTGCGTCATCCGATAGGTGGGAGCATTTTTTCCCAATTACCACGCCGAGTTCACCCTCGTGCTCCACGCGATTCGAATATGATGGCACGACGATGGGTTGATCCGGGCCGATCACGGCAGAAGGCGGCTTCAGGAAAATGAGAGGTTCCTTGGGCATTTCATTGCCGAGCTCCGCGGCATGGGCCGCATAGTTCCGGCCGACACAAACAATCTTGCTGGGATCACAGGGAGCAAGCATACGGACATTTTTCAGGTCCCAGATGGTGTGCCCTTCCACCCAGCCGGCCCAGGGTATACCGGTAATTTCGCGAACGACGTCAGCGTCCAGCAAGCCATAGGCGGGCGAGTGGGTGCGCCGAGCCGCATTGGGAAGAGGCAAGAACCGGCAAAATTTCATTCGATGGTGGCTCGCTTAGTGATGCGTGTGAGAGCTATTTGTCGCGTGGACTCTCCAAATGATCGTACCAATCCAGGAGACGGTGGCAAAGACCAAATAGCTCACCGCGCCCAGAACGAAGATGTGGAATGCGCTGTAATATTCCTCGAGCGTGGCAAACTTGAAGCAGAAAATACGGTAAGTCAGAGCAAGCAGACTCCAGGCCAACAGACCCGAGATTAACATCTCCGCGGGCGAACGGTAGAAGCGGAGAACGGGGATGCAGGCAAACAAAGCTAAGAGCGCAGTTGCGATAATATTGCGCTCCAGAGCCAATGGCTCCAGGAATGGCGCGCGGTTCGCGATCAGAAGCCAAGCCGCAAAAACGAACGAGAGAGAAACGCCGGCATAAATGCCGGTGCGCAGGGCAACATTCTTCAAAAAGCCGAACCAACGAATACCAGGAAGTTTGGCAAAATCAGGCATGGGCGCCGACTCCCGACCAGGTCTCCCCCATTGATTGAACCCAGTTTGAGCGAATTAGTTATGGTAGTTCTGCGAGTGTTACGGCGCTGGGAGCACTTTCATTGCCTGCGCGATCAACGGCCGTGACGGTGTACCAATAACGATGCCCTGGCAGCACTGTCGTATCACGGAAAGACGGAGTGGGCAAGAGCCCCGGCGTGAGCAACTGTCCCCGCGTGTTTTCACTCTCACTTCGATAGACGCGATAACCGGCCATGTCGGTTTCCAAATTTATGGTCCAAGACAAATCCACCGTGAAACTACCGGTACTGGCGCCGGGAAGCACTGCGGCAATGACGTCTTGCGGAGGAGCGGGGGGGAAAATGTCTTTCGGAGTCACGATGGCAGGACGGGAATCGCCCGATTCGAGCAGGTTGCCGCCTTCCCTGATCACGCTGCGCACGACGTAGGCGTAGGTATTGCCGAAGTCGAAGGTGGAGTCCTGGTACTCCGGAGCCGTAGTCACGCCGATTTGCCCGAGTGGCAGCTTCCAGACAGCGGCGTGCAAGTCTTTCTCGGCGGCGGAGGCAGAAGCAGGGTCTAACTCGCCTCGGTAGACGTGGAACTCCTGGATCGGGGGAAGTTGCGCGCCCGCCGACGTGCTAGTGGGAGGAGTCCATTTTAGTTGAATGCTTTTTTCCGTGACCTGAGGCACAAGAACATCGATGCGCTGAGGCACCGGGTACAGATCGACAGCAACTTCGTTGGAATCCGTGGAGGCTTTGCGTTCGCTAACTCTGGTGCGCACGCGGTAGAGGGCGGTTTCTCCGGTTCGTGCGCGCAATTCTTCAGGCTGGACGGGATCGGGGAAGGAGACTTTGCCCTCCTGGATGTAGCCATTGAGGATCGTGCCAGGGACGGTATCGACCAAGTGGAAAGATCTCGGGTTAGGCGTGCCGTCAGGCCGCAGCCCGCCGCGCCAAACTTCCAGCGTCGGAGTTTCCGTCAGGCGCATGCCAAGGGTGCTTTTTCTGGGGAGACTGAAGGTCAGCAGAACCGCGTCGCCGAGTTGCCGGGCCTGGAGGTCAGAAACCGCGACCGGAATCGGAGGAGACGGAGGCATTGGTTCGCCTGGCGCGCCGCAGCCCGCCACGAGAAGAAATACGAAAACAAAAAAACGAAAGTCGGCGATCCAGAAATCGTGCCACCTATTTGCGCGTTTCCTCGCCCTGCACGAGTGTCGGAGTTCCATTTTCGAATTTTGGATTTTACAAAATGTAACGGCTGAGATCCTGGTTCTTCACGATTTCGGCAAGCTGTTTGTTGACATAGGCCGCATCAATCTTGACTGTCTTCTTCTTTAGCTCGGGAGCTTCAAAGGAAAGCTCATCGAGAACCTTTTCCAGTATGGTGTGCAGGCGACGGGCTCCGATATTTTCCGTTTGCTCGTTCACGCTGGTGGCAAAGCGGGCGATCGCCAACACCGCATCTTCGGAGAAGGAAAGCTTCACGCCTTCAGTATCAATCAAGGCGATGTACTGCTTGATGAGAGCGTTCTTGGGTTCCGTTAGGATGCGGACAAAATCCTCTTCCTTGAGGGATTGCATTTCCACCCGGATGGGAAGGCGGCCCTGCAGTTCGGGGATCAGGTCGGAGGGCTTGCTGACGTGGAACGCACCGGCGGCTACGAAGAGGATATGATCGGTGCGAATCATGCCGTAGCGCGTGTTGACGGTGGTGCCTTCGATGATGGGCAGAATATCGCGCTGCACGCCTTCGCGAGAAACGTCCGGGCCGTGGCCGGATTCGCGCCCCGCCACCTTATCGATTTCGTCGATGAAGATGATGCCCATTTGTTCCGCGCGCTCGACGGCGACGCGAGTGACCTGGTCCATATCCAGGAGTTTGTTCTCTTCTTCCTGGATCAGGTATTCGAAGGCGTCGGACACGGACATTTTGCGCTTCTTCTTTTGCTGGCCGAAGATGCCGCTGAAGCTATTCAGCATGTCCTTGACGTTGACGTCCATTTCCTCGATGCCCTGATTCGAAATGATCTCGAACGAGGGCATGGAGCGTTCGCGAACTTCCAGGTCCACGATGCGCTGATCGAGCTTGCCTTCGCGCAATTGCGCGCGCAATTTCTCGCGAGTGCGCTTGGTCTGTTCGCGCTGCGCGGCCAATTCGGTTTCGGGCGTACCTTCGGTGGGAGGTGGAGGAGGAGGAAGCAGGAGATCGAGAATGCGTTCCTCGGCAGACTCTTCGGCGCGATCGGCAACTTCATCCAATTTTTCTTCGCGAACCATGTCGATGGAAGTTTCGACGAGATCGCGAACCATGGATTCGACGTCGCGCCCTACATAGCCGACTTCGGTGTACTTCGAAGCTTCCACTTTCACAAACGGGCAGCCCGCCAAGCGAGCTAAGCGGCGAGCGATTTCCGTTTTGCCAACTCCGGTGGGACCAATCATCAGGATGTTTTTCGGGAGAACATCCTCGGCAATTTCCGGCGGAAGTTTTTGACGGCGGACGCGGTTACGCAACGCTACAGCAACGGCGCGTTTGGCAGCAGCCTGGCCAACGATGTATTTGTCCAGCTCCTTCACAATTTCCCGCGGAGTCATGTCGTCCAGCGCGGGAAGAAGTTCCTCTTCCGCGGGATTCCCGTTGCCGTTGGTGGCGGGGAGAAGCGTGATTTCTTTTTCGGACTTACTGGTCATTTTGTTTCGATTCCTTGCTTGCGCCGCGGGCTGCGTCGCCGGCGCTTTCCTTAGATTTCTTCGACGGTAAAATTCGCGTTGGTGTAGATACAGATTTCGCTGGCGATACGCATGGCTTCGAGAGCAAGGTCTTTCATGGCCAGCTTGGAATGTTTCAAGAGCGCGCGGGCGGAGGCCAGCGCGTACATTCCACCGGAACCAATGGCGCAGAGGCCGTCATCGGGTTCGATCACATCGCCGTTGCCGGAGAGGACGAAAGTGGCTTTGGCATCGGCAACAATCAGGAGCGCTTCGAGGTGGCGCAGCGCCCGGTCCTTGCGCCATTCTTTGGCCAGTTCCACGGAAGCCTTTTGCAGATTGCCGGAGTGCTCCTGAAGCTTGCCTTCAAATCGTTCGAAGAGTGACAGTGCGTCCGCGGTGGAGCCGGCAAAACCGGCGAGCACCTTATCGTTGTAAAGACGCCGCGTTTTTCTGGCGGTATGCTTCAACACGTGATCGCCCAGGGTCACCTGGCCATCGGCAATCAGCACCACTTTGTTGTCCTTGCGCACACAGAGCACCGTGGTGCCGTGCATCTGTGGGTCTCCACCTGAATTTCGCATCCTTTGAGTATACCGCGACCCCGCATTTGGGTCATGGCGAGCGAGGCTCTGGGAGGTTCGAATCGAACGCCTTACGGAAGAGGAACTTCGTGGAACGAAAGCACTTTGTAGCTCAATGGCCCCTTCGCGGTGTTCACCATGCAACTGTTGTAGCTGATTCCGAAGCCGGGATTGCTGCCAAAACTTGTTTGACTTCCATAGAAGGCAGAGCCGAGCGCGGTCCCTGGCAGAAGATTGCCAACTGAATCGCGGGTCTTGGCTACGAGAACCGCACCATTGATTCCGCCGACCCCGTTCTTGCTGGATGAGAAAACTCCCTGCCCAACCACCAGTACAACTCCATTCCAGGTCGCATCCGGGTCGTAGTAGAGCGCCCCGGTGACCAGCAACAGGCCGAAGCCGGAGTTGTGCCAGCCATTGAGGTTTAAATCGCCGTTTACCACGATGGTCATCGGATTGGCCGCGGACATCAGAGGAGCTCGATTCGAAATATCGGTTCCCGTTGCCGGACCTGGGATGACCACGTCGGCGCTATTCACGACATCTTGCATGATGGCGTCTAGTGTGGTCGGCGTCTGCCAACCCTGGCGCAAGACTTGGTTAGGCGGACTGAGATTCAGGTTGGCGAGGCTTGGCGTAGCAGGTGTGTAGCCGGGCGGAGGCGGAGAAGCAGTAAGGGGAAATCCGGGGTAGCTCGCTTTCTCTGGATTGGCCTGGGCAAAAATAGAGGCGTAATCGGCCGCATCGGTGTAGCCGACTGCCGGAACCGCGTTCGGTAATCCGGGGGGCGGCGGAGGATTGCAGTTGTCCACTCCGTTCAGTCGATAACTAGGATTGCTAGGGGATTGGAAAACCACTCCATTTCCATCCAGAATCAAAGCCGCCGAAAAACTCTGATCGTTGGCGTCAGGCGAAATAATCAAAGGCGCTACGATGTATTGCAGCACGCGTCGACCACCGTTCGGAGCCACAGCGAGAGCAGTAATCTCCAAGGCTTCAACCGCCGTCGAAGACAGCTCGTTGCGCAGCGGTGGCAATTGCAGAGGCGGGCTAGATGGCGGTGGGCACGACGACGACGGCGAAGGCACGAGACCGGGTACCGTTTGGTAGGCGGTGTTCAGATTGGCTGGATCATAGAACAGAATACCTGGGTCCGTCGGGGTGCCATCTCCATTGACATCGAGATTGAGAGAGGGTTCTGTGACGGCATTGATGCGAACCCATTTGTAGGTGGGGCCTGGCAGAGATGCACCGTTGATGGACGATACGGAAGGAATCTGCGTTACGTTCACGCTGCTCAGGCCGCCAGGGAATTCCGTGACATATTCGGTATCGGGATAATTGGCGGGATTAGCGCTCGTAGGATCGACGGTCTCGCCCGCGCCGGGATTCGTGATATACAGGACCTGGTTCGTGCACCAAGCGGGGACGGTCCCCGTGGAATCAAACAACACGCCCGTGTAACTGCCGGTCTTGTTGATGAAATCTTGGTTCTTCCAGAGCAAGCGGCCGCGGGCCTCTTCCAGGCCTGCCACCCCCGCGTAGTAAGCGCTCGTTGACGTCCTATAATTTCCGGCAAGCGAGGCGTCCGTTCCAGAGGAAACCACGAGAGCGATGGCCACAACACTGATCAACAGTAGCGCGAAAATGGCGATGAGCATGGCGGCACCGGAATCATTCGGTGGCTTTGGCCCAAGCGCTGGCTGTTTCCTTCTCATGCGCTGCGATCCCTTAGTTTGACGGATTCGACCGGTGACCCCGGCCGGTCAATTCCATCAATTGCAAAGCTTGCGTCTGCATATCTTCGTGAGAAGTTTTGACGATCAAGGTTACATCGATGTCGCTGATATTCTTTGGCCCGTTATAACCAGCGGCGAGCGTGCATAGCTGAGAGCCCGCGGGAGTGCTGCAAGTGTACTGAAAGATGGGGACGGGTCCGACGGGAAACATCGCCGGATATTGCGCCTTAATCTGACTGAGGAGCGGGTCAGGAACATTGTTCATCACGTTTTCGACAAACGGTGTCATCAGAGCTGTCGGAGCAGTCGACGCAACGGGGTCTGCCCCCGCGGTCTTCGTGACCACCGTGCGGTACAGCGTCGTACCGATAAGCTGGTAGCGAATCCAACTGACGCCGTTGCCATTGCCAAAATCGGTTTCCACGATCAGATCAAAATCGCCCGGGGTTGGGTTACAAGTTAGCCCGACCTGACAGGTCGTGTTTGAGGCATAGCCCGGATCCCACGCGAACGGACTCACCGCATAGCTGGCAGGAGAGAGAGCTTTCGTAAACATGCCAGAGGACGGATAGCCAGAAACATTAATGTCCCGCACGATCTGGTCAATACCAAGGCGCGCTTCCTGGAACGAACCGGACATCTGTGATTCGCTGCTGTACTTTTGCTGGCTGAGTTGAAGCAGTCCAAACATCACGCCGCAAATCACCATAAAGATGGCCATGGCCACTATCATTTCCAAGATAGTGAAACCGCACCGAGTTTGAGACTTACCGTTCATCTCTACTTTTCCACCATGACGTCGAGCGTGACCGGATAAGAGGGTGAACGCATGCCGTGCCGAAAAACACCGAGGATGATGCGACGCGAGGTAACCACACGCGCCGCATTCGTGTTGGTGATTACCGCCCATCGCACGTCGGTTGTGGTTGCCGCCGGGTCGTTGGGATCGATATATGTGAAGCTGTAGCCTGCCACGGGTGCCGCGGTAAAGTCGACAATGGGAGCATTCTGAAAAAGGACCACTGGACTTCCTACAATCAGGTTGGGCTGAGTGGGGTCGCCGAGTTGGCAATTCTGGCCCAACGGGCAGAGCACCCCCAAAGGATCATTGAAAGTGGTCGCGTAGAGAGGCTGCTCGCGCATCGCTTCCATCTCTCGTTGCGCGAAGACCAACGCGGTGCCGTCATTGCGGTTGTTGGAATTCAGCATGACGGAACTGGGGACGAGTTGCGCCACGGCAACCAGCCCCACGATCACGATGACAGTAGCCACCAACATTTCCACCAGTGTGAATCCGCGCTGGTCGGCGCGCCGATTAACGAATTTGTTTGCTACTTTCACTTTTTCTTCTTGCGCTACTGGAGTTTCTGCCAGTTTCCTGTTGCGTCCGCCGTCCAGACCTGGATGGCCCCGGCGGGCATCAGCAGAACTGCACGATATCCTGCCTCAGGTGCAACGCTGCTGGCCAGATAAAAGACGTTTACACTCGTGGGTGTTGGCGGGCTTACCGCTCCCCGTGCATCAAACCAGATCGCCGACCCTGCCGGCGAGGGGGCGTTTGTGGCGACCGAACTGACTGCGTTCGCGATAAGTGTCGCCGTGCCCGGAACAGTTCCAGCATCGACCAGGTTTCCACTATTTCCCAGCAGAGCCATCTTTTCCGTGGGGTCCAGCGTTCCATTCAGATTCGAATCTGCCCAGAGATTCGTCATTCCAGGAAAGGCACCAGATGGCTGGATAATGCAATCCACCCTCTTGTTCAAGCGAATCGCCTCATACCGCGTGAGAAGCAGGATATCCTTCACCTCATTCGCAGCGCTAGTTAACTGGTAGGAGTGATAGGCACGCAGGAAGGCGGGTAATCCTACGGCCATCAAAACCAAAGCGACTGCGAGCGTGACGACGAGTTCTGTAAGACTGAAGCCAGCGTGCCGCTTGACGTACGCGTGCAATTCGGACCTTTCCCACGTGCCAACGAAATAACCGCCCGGGACAAACCGCGACCTACTGGCCGGACTGGGGACTATAAACTATCAGGGTTTTGGCAGGTTAGATAGGCGTTACTGGTTTGTATATCACTCAAATTTTTATCAAAAGAATAACCCAACACCGCCTAATTACTTCTCAGGTTTAGCCTTGCCACCAGTGTCCTTAAACTTCTTTTGCAGGGACGATTCGGTGAAAAAATCCGGCGGAAGGCTGGGGGCATTCGAACAAGAATTATAGAAAATCTGATGAGTGCGCCTGCCGTTATGCTCGCGACTGATCTGCATGGGTGTTTGAACGCCCTGGAGTTCTTTGTAGTTTGAGTAGATGGTGACATCTTCGTCTTTGTCCCGCATTTCTTCATTGGTGGTGATGGCCACAGTGCGCAAAGGGAGATGGGACTCATGGTCTAATGCCAGACGGATCTTGCGATCGTCGCGGTCAGTGAAATCAATCCAGTCCACTTCATGCATGTCCGAGACACCAATGCCCGCGTAGTAGAGAAAAACGCCGTCTTCGTCCGCTCGATGCAGCAGCAGGTTGCGGAGCTGGCGTTTCAGCGCGCTCTGGAACTCCTCAACCACCGTAGGGTCCGCCTCGTTGACGCCACTTCTGTCCATGGTCCAGCCCTTATCGCCAGCAAACAACTGTATGAATTCGCCTCCCTTGACGGGCAAATTTCCCCAAAGCACGGCAAAGAGACCGCCCTTGGTAGTTTTCACCACATATTCTGTGCGGTTCTTGTCAGGAAAGTGCCAGTACGTGCGCATCATGGAATAACCCATGGTGCCGCCGTTGCGATCGAACTGCGCCACGCGGCCTTCACAGTCACTTTCGGACTGATCCCGGTATAAGCCGCCGCCCAGTGCTTGGATCGACTGTTGCAACAGTTGACGGGCTTTGGCCTTGTTCGTGTCCAGATCCATGGTGTCTGGATTTTGCTGCGCAAAGGCCACAGCGACCAGCGAACAGGAAATGAGGAAAAGCAGCCCCAGTGGCGGAATCAGACCGATTTTTCGGAAGCTTAACCGCACAAAACCGAGCCTCCGTTCACATTGAGGATTTCGCCGTTGATGAAATTCGCCAGATCTGAGGCCAGGAAGAGGATCGGTCCCGCAACTTCTTCGGCAGTTGCTGCCCGGCCCAGAGGGATCGCACCGGAAGCCATTTTCTTGCCGGCCTTCGTATTCAGGACTGGATTGGACATATCCGTGGCAACCCAGCCGGGAGCAACGCAGTTGACGACGATGCCGTGGCGCGCCAGTTCAGTAGACAAACCCTTGGTCATGCTGATGACGGCACCCTTGGATGCGCCGTAATGGGTATGGAACGATTCACCGCGCTGCCCGGCGGTGGAGCTGATCGTGATGATCTTGCCCGACCTCTGCTTGATCATCTGAGGCACAGCAAAGTGAATCACCGAATAGACGCTTTTCAGATTGATCCGAATCATGTCGTCCCACTGCTTTTCGCTCATATTTTCAATGGCGAGGTCTTCGAGGTTCCAGATGCCCGCGTTAGGCACCAGGATATCAAGCCGTCCGAGGCGCTTGATGCTCTGCTCGACGAGCTTGCGATTCTCTTCGTGCTTGCCCACGTCAGCCTTGAACGCTTCGACCCGCGTACCGTGCTTGCCGGCCTCCTGCTCAATTTGACGCGCGGCATCCTTTGCGGAGTTGTAACTAAAGACTACGTCCGCGCCAGCCTGGGCGAACAATTTGACGGCAGCCGCGCCGATACCGCGCGAGCCTCCGGTGATGAGTGCAGCCTTTCCTGCCAGTGAGATCATATTTCCCCCGTAATCTGATTCGTAAACCCAAGGAGCGGTTGGACCGAGTTATTTAAAGGTTGGAACCCGTCGTGCTCCCCGTGCAGCCGCGACCAACTCTGAGAATAACCGGTCTGCCAAGGCGTCGCCGCGCATGCGTTCCGGATGCCATTGCACGCCAACCACCCAGTTAGCGTCGCCGGTCCATTCCACAGCTTCCACGATGCCATCGCTTGCCTGGCCGGTGATACGCAATTGCCGGCCTGGCATGGCAATGGACTGGTGATGCGAACTGTTCACGACAGCCTCGGTCGAACCCGCCATCTTGGCCAACTGGCTCTCCGCAGTGAAGCGCACGTCATGCAGCGGATCGTCCTGGGGCTCCGGCTCAATATCCTTCTTACGATGAGGAAGGGTGGTGCCGGTTTCGGTGCGCAAGTCTTGAATCAGCGTTCCTCCCAGGAAGACATTCAGTAGTTGGCAGCCGTAACAGATCGCCAGAACAGGCTTTTGCTCCCCAAAGGCGTAACCAAGGATGGTGCGATCCGTGTCTTCCCTTGGCAGGTCAGGCAATTCCGATTTGCCCCGGTTCGAAGCCCCATATTCCGCCGGATTAACGTCGGCGGGGCTCCCAGGCAAGACAAAGCCGTCTAATTCCGAGAGTTCCGGGTGCAAAGCTTCTGGATGGGCCAGGGAAAGCAGGACGGGTTCGCCACCCGCCTGGCGGACTGCGTCCACATAATTCTGAAGTTTCGGCAGGTTACCGCCGATCTCCTCCTGCGACGTCCGCCAGGGGATGCCTATCTTTGGTCGGTTGGGGCCGGTGGGTATCATGGAATCCAGCATCCTAACATTGGGCGGGAAGGCCAGCAACCGGGCCCTAAAACTACCGCATTTGCCGCCTTAGCGAACAGGCGGGTTAATGTGCGACGACCAAGTCGAGGATGGGTTGATCGCGGCCCATGAGTGTGTAGGGGACGTCAGCGGAGTTCAGTTCGAAGACAACGACTGACTGAAATCCCGGGTGGCTCAGGAGAAAGGGGCCGGGTACGTAGAGGGTTTGTTGCGGGCCGATACTCCAGATACGGCCCAAGGGTTGGCCGTCCAACCAGCCCGGCCAGAGAGCACCTTTGGTGAACGCACTGGTATCCAAGAAGGTATCTGCCCGCTCATCAACGCGGAAGGCCCCGCGGTGAAAACATGGACCTATGCACGGTGTACGGGTAAACGGCAGGCTGAGCGTATCCGTCATAGGAAGCGAGAAGATGTCCCAGTCGAGGAGAGGCTTTCCCGCGAGAGTGATCTGTTTGGTGATGCCTTTGCGTTCTTGGCGCAGAACAATATTGAAATTGATGCGTCCGCTATTCTCCACCAAGATGTCCAGTTGAGCCCCGTTCGCGGAAACCTCTACAGGCAGCCGATTTTGCCCCAGGCGACGGTCGAGCGTGCCGACCAGCTTGTAATCGAGGTAAATCTGCGCGTAGTCGTGGAGCTCGTCGAGCACCAAATCGCCCTCGATAGGTCCGTCGAGTTGCTTGCGATACAGAATGTACCCGTAGGCTTGATCGAGATCTTCCATGCTCAGGATCTGCTCGGAGTGGACTGGATTTGGCAGAACCTTCCACAAGGAAACTGATTCCTCGAGCTTGAACTCAGGAATTTTCATTGTTGGCGGGACAGTCGGGACTGGCGGAGGAGTAATGCCCGTGGCTTTGGCGATGACATCGCGGAAGGTGAAATATTTTGGCTTCGGCCTTCCACTCTCGTCCAGGGGCGCATCGTAATCGTAACTCGTGACGTCGGGCTCGTAGTTCTTGCCGTCGCTGTTGGCGCCATTCATCCAGCCGAAGCTGGTGCCGCCGTGAAACATGTACAGGCTGACGGAATAGCCGTGGCGTAACATCCAGTCCAGATTGGCGGCTTCATTACCGGCGTTGGTTACGCCGTGCTTGCCGCCCCAATGGTCAAACCAACCGTCCCAGAATTCGCTATTGAGAAATGGGCCGTTCGGCCGAAACTTTTTCAGTTTGGCAAACTCTTTTTGGGCCGCTCCTTCATCACCGCCACCAAAATTAATTCCCACGGGCAAATCCGGCAGCGAACCGGCCGGAATCTCGTCCGCGCCGTCCGCGGTGTAAAGCACGGATTTCGTGAACCCTGCATCGACGAGCATGCGCTGGATGTCCCGCATGTAGGCGTGATCATCGCCGAAGGAGCCGTATTCGTTTTCCACTTGGACGAGCAGAATCGGACCGCCATTGCCAATCTGCAGCGGCGCCAATTCCTGGCCGAGGCGCTTGATCCAGCGACCCGCCGGTTCGAGATATTTTGGATCGCGGCTGCGGACAACCGTGGAATGATCCTTCAGCAGCCACGCGGGGAAGCCTCCAAAATCCCATTCGGCGCAGGCGTAGGGGCCGGGACGCAAGATGACGTAGAGACCTTCCTGCTGCGCTTCGCGGATAAATTCGGCAACGTCGTGATTGCCGGAAAAATCGTAGACGCCGGGGCGCGGTTCATGCACGTTCCAGAAAACATAAGTGGTGACGGCGTTTAGTCCCATGGCTTTGGCCATGCGGAAACGGTCGCCCCAGTACGCACGAGGAATGCGCGCATAGTGCATTTCGCCGGAGATGATGCGGAAGGGTTTTCCATTGAGCAGGAATTGGCCGTCGTGAACGGTGAAGGTGCCTGGTGCAGGTTGCTGGGAGTGCGCGATCGAAGCGGTGAACATTAGAGTGAGAAACAGGATAGGGCACAACCACTTGGAGAGCATGGTCTCAGTTTGCCAGCAGCAACGGCGGCTGCCAAGCCTAAGCGCGGTTGGCGAGAGTTGCGGCGCGCGCTTCCTGGAGGCAAAACTCCGGGCGTTGAAAAAAGGCAGGCAGCTCCGCCAATCGTTGCTGCAACTTTTCGAATTTGTCGGCACGCACGGTGACGTGACCCAATTTCCGGCCAGCGCGCGGCGATTTGCCGTACAAGTGCAGGTGCGTGTTCGGCACGGCCAAGACCTGCTCCGCATCGGGCAGCTCACCGATCAGATTCACCATGGCGGAATATCCAACGGTGGCCGTCGAGCCGAGCGGCATCCCAAGGATGGCGCGCAGGTGATTTTCAAACTGGCTGGTGGCAGCGCCCTCGATGGACCAGTGGCCGGAATTATGCACGCGCGGGGCGATTTCATTCGCCAAAAGTTGTCCGTCCACCTCAAACAGCTCCAGGCAAATGACTCCAGCATAATTCAGCTCTTCGAGGATTTTGCTGGCGGATTGTTCGGCGATTTGCTGAAGAGCAGGGGAAAGATGTGGTGCCGGGGCGAGAGACAATCGCAGGATGCCGCCGCGATGGTGATTTTCGACAAGTGGATAGAACGCGATTTCGCCGGTGCGACTGCGCACCGCGAGGATGGATAATTCACGGGTGAAGGGAACGAATTTTTCCAGAATGAGCGGCACCTCGGGGACTTCCGGACCCGCTTTTTCTACGTCTTCCTTGGTGCGGAGCAGCCATTGGCCCTTGCCGTCGTAGCCCAGGCGGCAGGTTTTGAGAACCGCCGGGAGGCCGACTTGCTTGACAGCTTCGTCGAAGTCCTCACGTGTAGAAATTTCCGCGAAGTCTGTTGTCGGGATACCGAGGCGCTGAAAGAGGCGCTTTTCGCGCCGGCGATCTTGCGCATCTTCTAGCGCGGCTGCAGCGGGATAGACAGGAACGCGCTCGGCGAGAAATCGCGCCGCCTGCACCGGGACGTTTTCAAATTCGTAAGTGACAACTTCGAGGCCATGCGCGAATTTTTCGAGGGCTTGCTCGTCGGTGAATTCGGCGGTGACACGATGTGCGATACGGCCCACGGGTGCTTCGGGCGAGGGATCAAGAAAACGGAAATGCAGACCAAGCGGATACCCGGCCAGCGCCAGCATGTACCCGAGTTGCCCGCCGCCGAGAATCCCGATGGTCATGCGCGCTTCTTCCTTTTTGCTTTGGCCGCAGGGGCGATCACGGTGCTTAGCGCAGCCTTGGCGGGATCAGGCGTGGCAAGAACCTTGGAGGTTTGCGACTGGCGGAACTTTCGCAGCGCTTCGCGAATTTCAGGATACTTATTGCCGAGTATCGCGGCGGCGAGCAGGGCCGCGTTGATCGCTCCAGCCTTACCGATGGCAAGTGTCCCAACAGGAATGCCCCCTGGCATTTGTGCGATAGAAAGGAGGGAATCGAGACCTTTCAACGCTTTCGATTCCACCGGAACGCCCAGCACGGGTATAACTGTTTTCGAGGCGGTCATTCCTGGCAGATGCGCTGCGCCGCCCGCACCGGCAATGATCACTTCGATCCCGCGTTGCTCAGCCGAGGATGCATATTCGAAGAGCAGATCCGGCGTGCGGTGCGCGGAAACCACCCGAGTTTCATTGGGCACACCGAGTTGCTTCAGCGTTCTTGCGGCGTGCTCCATGGTTTCCCAATCGGAAGTGGAGCCCATGATGATGCCGACAAGCGGTTTTTCCGTGGAGTTTGCAGAAGCTTGAGCGCTGTTGGTCATGATGTGCGAAATTCGTCCTCGGTTTAAATCTCTCAGAAAAGAGAACGCCGGCCGCATGGCCGGCATAAGCTCGTTGCAACGTCTCATTCTACGGTGATTTTTGATCTGATGCGACTTTTCGCCGCTGCTTCCAGGCATGGCGCAATTGACCGACGAGGTAGAGGGAGCCAGTGATGAAGATGGCGTCTTCGGGTCGAGCTTTCGCGAGTGCGGCATCCAGGGCCGCTTCGGCGTTGTCGATTATGGAGAAGTGTGCGGCGTGGTGGCCGGCGATGTGTGCCAACTGAGTGGGGCTCACGGCGCGAGGATTGTTTGGTTGCGTGAAGATAGCTTCGCTGACGAGAGGGAAAAGCAAGCCGGTGACTTCATCTACGGCTTTGTCGCGCATGGCGCCGTAAACCAAAACGATTCGGCGTCCCGCAAAATGCTCTTCCAGAAAGTGGGCGAGTTCACGCGCTGCGCCGGGATTGTGCGCCCCGTCGAGATAAATGTCCGGGTGCGATTGGAGTTTTTCGAGGCGCCCGGGCCACTGGGTTTCGGCAATGCCATGCTCGATATTCTCGTTTGAAATACGGAACTGCTTTTCTTGGAGCAACCGCGCAGCAGCGACGGCGTTCAGTGTATTTTGCAGCTGGAAGCGCCCCGGCAATTGTGGTGCAAGTGAAAACTGCATGCCCGTTGCGGCCTCAGTTACGTCCGCGCGTACACAGCCTTCCTCCACGACCTCTCGGCCAATCGTAAAGGCTTCCACTGTGTCCACCAGTGGGCAATGCAATTCCGCCGCCCGACTTAGCAGGATCTCCCGCACTTCCGGGGGTTGCGGTGCGCTGACCACGGGCACGCCATATTTCAGAATCCCCGCCTTTTCTCCAGCGATTTCCCGAAGCGAATGACCAAGGAAATTCTCGTGGTCGAAATCGATTCGCGTGATGATGCTCACCACCGGCGTGATGATATTGGTCGCATCCAGCCGGCCGCCCAGGCCCACTTCAATCACGGCAAACTCGACGCGCTCGCAGGCGAATGCTTCGAACGCCAGCGCAGTGACACACTCGAAGTAAGTCGGATGGGCGCGCAGCTTGCCCTCGGCGAGAAGTTCCTCAATCACGGAGTGGATGCGGGTGAAGGTTCTAGCAAAAAGTTCATCGCTGATTTCTTCGCCGTTGATGCGGAAACGTTCATTAGGACGCTCGAGGTGCGGAGACGTATTCAAGCCGGTGCGAAAGCCGGCGTGGCGCAAAATGGACTCGACGAACGCGGCGGTCGAGCCTTTGCCGTTGGTTCCCGCGATGTGGATGGTGGGATAAGCGCGATCGGGCCTGCCGAGGCGCTCCAGCAAAACCGTCGTATTCTCCAGGTCGAACTTCGCGGCGGCTGCTTGCGTGGGTGCAGCCAATTCGCGGCCAAGAGACAAGAGATACCGGACCGCGCTCGGGTAATCCATCTCAGGACATCAGCAGATCGAGAGTATTCGCAATGAAGCCCTTCATGTCCTTGCGATGCACCACGGCATCCAGGAAGCCGTGCTCCAGAAGGAATTCGGAGCGTTGAAAGCCTTCGGGAAGTTTCTGCCGAATGGTCTGCTCGATTACCCGAGGCCCAGCAAAGCCAATCAATGCGCCGGGCTCGGCAATGTTCAAATCGCCCAGCATGGCAAAACTTGCAGTAACCCCACCGGTGGTTGGATCGGTAAGCACAGAAATATAGGGCAGCTTTTCGTCATCCAAACGCGCCAAAGCCGCGGCCACTTTCGCCAACTGCATCAGGCTGATGGTACCTTCCATCATGCGCGCGCCGCCGGAACAGGAAACGATAATCAGGGGTTGCCGTGTATCGATCGCCATCTCAATCGCTCGGGTCACTTTTTCCCCGACCACCGCGCCCATTGAGCCGCCAATAAATCCGAATTCCATCGCGCAGCAAATCACCGGCTTGCCGTTAAGCTGTCCCTCAGCGGTGGTGATCGCGTCGTTCATCCCCAACTTCTTTTGTGCATCTTTGATTCGTTTCGAGTAGGGCTTCGTGTCCACGAATTTCAGTGGATCCGTGGACACCATCCCCGCGTCGTGCTCGGTCCACTTGCCGTCCAAAAGCATTTGCAGGCGCTGCTTTGAACCCATGCGGAAATGAAATTGGCACTTCGGACAAACGAGGAGATTCTCTTCAAGGTCCTTGCGAAAGACGATCGCGCGGCAAGACTCGCACTTTACCCACAGCCCTTCGGTGCGCACGCGGCGTTCCTCGGGCGGTGTGGGCTGGTCAATCGATTTTTTGTCTCTTTTAAACCAAGCCATGGCAAAAGTGTTCGTTTGTCATACTTATGAATTAGAACTAGAAACTCAAACCCTTAGTAATCAATTCCCCGTTGCGCCAGTATACCCTTGGTGTAGGGGTGTTTCACTTCTTTCATTTCTGTCACCAGGTCCGCTTGTTCCACCAGCAATGGATGCGCGTTTCGACCGGTGCAGATCACGTGTACCTGCTCCGGCCTGTTTTTTAGAGCTTCAGCCACCTTCTGCGCGTCCAGCATTTTGTAGCTGATGGTGTAATTGATTTCGTCCAGAATCACCAGATCGTACTTGCCACTGTAGATGGCCGCGCGCCCCGTTTCCCAGCACTCTTCAGCTAGACGTATGTCCTCGGGGTCGGTTTCCGCGCCCCCAACCTTCACAAAGCCTCGGCCCATCGGACGAATCTCAAACTTGTCATCGCCCAGCATTTTGGCGGCGTCCAGCTCGCCATAGTGCCACGAACCCTTGATGAACTGCACCATCAGCACGCGCAATCCCTGGCCCACGGCACGAAACGCCGTCCCCAGCGCGCAAGTCGTTTTCCCTTTGCCCGGGCCGGTGTAAACAATCAGCAAGCCTTTACCTTCCGGCATCGTTTCTGTCCTTAGTCATGTGAGCGCTGACGTTGTGGAAGAATTCCAGTGTGCGGAGTTGCCCGCGAAACGTCAAGTTGACGCCACACAATGCGTGCAGCGCTACTGACTCGTCTTAGGCGACCGGCCCGGCACTACGAGGGTAATTACAGCCCCAATTTCTTTACTAATGCATTTGCAATCAGCCGCATGTGTTCCAGGGCCCCTTCGTTCAGTGCTTGATTGGGAGGCGCCTGCGTGTCTTTTAAGACGATCCACAAGCCGGGACGATACACTTCCTCGTCGCCGGGACAGATCGCGCCGGTTAACTGCGCGATTTCCAGATGGGGAACGCTCGTCAAGTCCAGATCCACAAAATGCGATCCGTTCTGGACAGCTGGCGGGTGAGCCAGAAGGTCGGTCAAAATGCCGCGCGCATCGTCGACCAGGTCGCGGAAACCTTGCGACACCAGGATGCCGTCGATGTCTCGTGGCGTGGGCTGTTCAACCTGTTCCAGATCGTAATCCGGTAGAGGCTTGGTCAGTGGAATCTCGATGGCCACCGATGGCTTGTTTTTGTCCGGTGCAATGCGCATGGACATAGAGTGTCCCGCCGCTGACGCGTCCGCGCAACACCTAAAAATTCAGTCTTTGCACCCTGAGAAACGGCGCGCGGCCTTGGTTTTACTTGGGGTAAGGGCTGCCCGAAAGGATGGCGAAGGCGCGATAGATCTGCTCCGCGAGCATCACGCGTGCGAGTTCGTGGGAATAGGTCATGGCGCTAAGAGAAATTTTCTGTTTCACGCGCTCCCGGAGCGGCTCGGGGAAACCGTCCGCGTCGCCACACACAACGATAAGTTCGTGCGTGCCCCGGTCCCGTTGTTCGCCGAGCCATTTAGCGAACGCGACGGAATCGTAAACTTTGCCGCCAGCGTCGAGCAGCAGCACGGTTGCAGCGCGGTCCGCATTCAATTTCTTCAGCGCAGCCTCTCCGTCGCGCACCTCGACGACCTCGATGGGGCATGCGCGGCCGATGCGCTTCACATAATCCGCCAGCACCGCGCTCATCTCCGGCCGCCGCGTCTTTCCCAGCATCAGCAAGCAAATCTTCATGACGCGAGTCTACCTCGCACTCTCCCGCAATGAAGAATAATTTGATTTGGCAGGAATGGAGGGATTTCAGGCGTACTTATGGCTGGAGATAATTCTCACGGGGAGGATGCCGCCGCTCGGATGTATCCGGTTCGTCCGGTAAGACCAAGGACGGAGCCGCGCGCCACAGCCGCTCCAGGTCGTAGTAGCGCCGCGCTTGCTCTCCGAAGACGTGCACGATAAAGCCGCCGAAGTCCAGCAGAGCCCACTCGGCCGACCGATGGCCTTCACGGTGCTGCGGGGAGCGCTTCATTTCCCGGTACAGCACTTCCTCGATTTCGTTGCAGATGGCTTGCAGTTGCGGCGTGCTAAAGCCCGTGCAGATGACGAAATAGTCCGTGAACGCGGCGTGCCCATTCAGATTGAGCACGGTGATGCCACCGGCTTTCTTACTCTGCGCCGCCTCGACCGCGAGGCGCACGCCTTGGGGGAGCGATTCCAGCTTCACCGGTACAATCCCTGCTTCAGAATGTATTCCTCCACGCGGGCGGACACAAGCCCGTGTATCGATTGCCCACGATTTGCCTTGTGTCGAATGTCGGTAGCGCTCACTTCGTTCGAAACATTCTCCAGTAGGTAGACGGTGGTGCGTTGCAACCGCGCCACCACTGGCGACCCGTGTGCCACGGCGTCCTCATCTTTTTTATCGCGTGCGCTATCCGGCGCGGCATGCAGGTCTGGCGGGATCACCAGGCGCAGTGCCTCCAAGCGGATTCCTGGGCGGTTGGCGATCACGAAATCGCACAGTCCCAATAGCGCTTCGTATTCTTTCCACATGGGGATATCGAGAAACGCATCCGCACCGACGATAAAAAATACCCGGTCGCCGGCACCGTTATAGGCGTGCCGGAAATAGCGCACGGTGTCGATAGAGTAATGCAATTGTGTGCCGCTGAAATCTTCGCCCGCTTCCGCCAGCGAGGGCACAAAATGCGGATGATCCGAACACGCCAGCGCTACCATCGCAAAACGGTGCGGAAAAGGCGCCAAGTGCTGCTTCAATTTGTGCGGCGGACGGCTGGCGGGAATGAAATGGATCTCATCGAAATTAAAACGCCGGTCCGCGGTCCGTGCTACAGCGAGATGCCCGGAATGGATGGGGTCGAAGGAACCGCCGAAAAGTCCAATGCGCCTGGGATGATGTTTTGCCGCTGTGCGTTGAGCTTGCGCTGTGGTCAATCCGCTTCCCTCCACGGTACGGGCCTAAATTCTCTCACGAAACCTCCGTGGCAGGTGGTTCGTCTTCGTCGGCTTCCGAATCTTCCATATCTCCATCAGCTTCAAGATCTGCATACTCCTCACTTGCTTCGTGCGCTAGGTCCTCGTCTTCCAGCTCTTCCTTCGGAATCTTGTCCAGAGCGTCGGCCATGCCGCGGACTAAGTCCTTTACACCTTCCCCTGTGGGAGCCGATATCGCGTGGAACTCCAGACCGCGTTGCTGGCAGAAATTCCGCAACTCTTCCAGCTTCGCGCGATCGGTAGTGGCATCCAGTTTCGTGGCCACCACGATTCGCGGCTTCTCGATAAGGGTGGCGCTGAACGCCGCAAGCTCGCCTTCGATCACCTCGAAGGCTTTCACCGGGTCCATTTCGGCGGTGTCGCTGGTGTCAATCAAATGCACCAACAATCGCGTGCGTTCCACATGCCGCAAAAAACGAATCCCCAAACCCGCTCCGTGGCTGGCCCCTTCGATCAATCCCGGCAGATCCGCCACAACAAACGTGCGGCCCAATTCGGTGCCATGTCCACCTGTGCCGCCGTCTGCGTTGACCACGCCAAGATTTGGTTCGAGAGTGGTGAACGGATAATTGGCAATTTTCGGGCGTGCCGCGCTGATCACGGAAATTAGTGTGGATTTGCCCGCATTTGGGAAGCCCACCAGACCCACGTCCGCCAGGAGTTTTAGTTCGAGCCGCAGGTGGCGTTCTTCGCCAGCCTCGCCTTCTTCTTTTTCACGCGGCGCCTGATGCCAGGGCTTCGCGAAGTGCTGATTGCCTCGGCCGCCTTTACCACCTTGGGCCACCAAGACCCGTTGGCCAGGCTTCTTCAAGTCTGCGAGCAGTTCGGAATTATCACTGTCGAACACCAGCGTACCCACAGGAACTTTCAGAACCATGTCGTCGCCGGAAACGCCCGTACAATTCGAACCTTCACCATGGCGGCCGCGGTCGGCTTTGAATTCGCGGTTGTAGCGGTAGCGCAGCAAGGTGTTGTCGTTGGGATTCGCCTCCAGATAAACGCTTCCGCCTCTGCCGCCGTCACCCCCAGAGGGTCCACCACGCGGAACGTACTTCTCCCTGCGAAACGCTACGCAGCCGTTTCCGCCATCGCCGGCCTTCACCGCAATTTTCGCCTCATCAACAAACATGGCTTTGTCCTGACTAATTCTTCTGCGATTCTTTCTGCAAAAATCCCAGAGATAACAAAAATTGATCCAGCTTCAAAAACGCGTCGTATCTGGCCTTCGAAGCACTCCCACTGTTTGCCCCCTGCTTGGGGGGCGGCTCCAGCATATGGCCGACGCCCAAGAAGAACTGCAACTCGCAGCGGTTGTGCGCCTGCTTCATCTTCTCGCAAAAATCGATCAGTGGCGTACTGGGGCTCAACGTATCGAGTTCGCCGGTCAAAATGATCGTCGGTGGCATGTTCGCCCGAACATGTTGCATTGGCGAAATGCTCGCCACATCCTGCCTGGTTCCAGCCAGCTTCTTGAATCGCTCATTCTGTTCGATATTCAGTGCCGGTGAAAGCAATGCCACTGCATTTGGGACCGAGTTCAGCTCTTCTTTCGAAGGACTGTCGCTCGTGATGGCTGTTGCTGCTGCCAGGAGTCCCCCCGCGGATTCGCCATATACCGCAATCTTCTTTGAATCTATATTCAGGACTCCGGCGCGGCCCCGAGCCCACCGCACGGCGGCCTTTGCATCCTCCACTGCATCGAAAGGAGTCACCGCCTGCCCATCCGATAGCCGGTACTCCACCGAAATTCCCACCAAGCCGAGCGAGGCGAAATGGCGTGCCTGGCCAAACGTCCACTCCGCCGAACCGGCATTCCAGCCTCCACCGTGAAACACCAGGACCGCTGCGCGAGGCCGTCGATAATCAGTTTTCGCCGGCTCGAAGACATAAACCTTTAGATCGTGACCACCCACCTGTTCGTATACAAACGAGTCAGGCGGTGACTCCTGCGCGGTACCCGCAGCGGTCTGCGCGTGCGACACAATGACACCGGCAAGCAAGAGGCCTGCTAGCAGCACGAGAGGTGTTGGCTTTTGCATACGCAGGAAGGAAAAAGGGCGGAATCTCTCCGCCCTGTTCAATCTTTAGATACTCCGAAACCGCGTGTCCGCTTAGTTCGCGGCTTTTGCCGTCTCTACCGGCTTCACGTTCACGAAGCGTCCGCTGCGCCCACGGTCCTTGAACTCGACATAGCCAGTCACCAGGGCAAACAGCGTGTCGTCTTTGCCCTGAGCAACGTTTTCGCCAGCCTGATGTTTTGTGCCTCGTTGCCGTACGATAATCGTCCCGGCGTTGACAAGTTGCCCGCCAAAACGCTTTACCCCCAGCCTCTGTCCGTGTGAATCGCGGCCGTTTGTAGACGAACCGCCGCCTTTCTTATGTGCCATGACGAATTCCTCTCGTATTAAAGCTTGATCTCGCTGACCTGCACGGCAGTGTAGTTTTGCCGGTGGCCCCGCTGAATCTTGTATTGATTGGTCTTCTTGTATTTCAGAACGGTGAGCTTCTTGGCTCGACCCTGTTCCACGATTTTGCCGGTGACAGTAGCCTGGGAAGCGTCCGAGCCCGCCAGCATCTTCTTGTCTTCGGTGTGAACCGCGAGCACGGTGCCGAATTTCACCACTTCGCCCACATCGCCCTTCACGCGCTCAATGCGGATGGTGTCGCCGGGTGCGACACGATACTGCTTTCCCCCGGTCTTGATAACGGCGTACATCAGTCCTCCAAAGGCTTAAGACAAACTCTAATTATACGGGTCGCCCCTTAGTACCGTCAACGAAGCAAATGTGCTGGCTTTTACAGACGTTCCAGCCCCTTCAGCAGCTTGCGACTGCGGGCTTTCATCGCAGGCGTGCCGTTCTGCGCAGCCTTGCGAAGAATGTCCACCACGCCGGGTCGAATACCAGGCGCATGCTGCGCCAAGTCGGCCAACCCTTGGAGCGCGCACGTCTTTACAATGGAGCTGCGGCCTTCCAGATAGCGTTTCAATGAGGAGATCACCGCTCGCCGGTCCTTGGAGTTCAGCACGAGTCGTGGAACCATGACCGCTAAATGCCAGCGCAATTCTTGCTCCTGGGCTTCAGCCAGCAAGTGGAGTAGTTCCTTCTTGTGGGGTTGGAGAAGTTGGCGATGCTTGCGGGTGACCTTCTCTGCCGCGTCCGCGGCGCGCATCCTCACCAGCGAATTGCTGGACGACAAACCCGCGATCAGTTTGGGGAATAGCCCAGGATTTTCGGACACTATGGCCGCTACTTGGTCGGCCCGGCCAATGGATCGCCGATCGCCGCCTTCCAGCAGAACAAGAATGTCTTTTTGCAGCATCGGCAGCCAGAAGCATCATAATCCCGCGCAAGACGGTCAACGCACCTTTTGCTCTTGAGCCCTGGAACGGTCTGACTGGAGCGTCAAAGCGCCTATCCTCCGTGGAGTTCTTTCGCCTGGCTGACCGCCGCGCCGTCTCCTCTTCTCAACTCGCGAAATACGATCGTGGACAGAACTGTCATTCCGCCAAGCACATAGAACGCATGGTGGATGCCCTGAATAAACTCCGGCGGATTGGAACGATAGCGATCGGGGAGAAAGAACGCGGTGACCAGAGATGCCGAAGCCACACCGAAGCTCATGGACATCTGCTGCATGGTGCTGGCAATCGAGCTGGCACTGCTCGCCTGCTCCTCCGAAATGTCGGCATACACCAGGGTATTCATACTCGTATATTGCAACGAGGTGAAGAATCCGTAGCAGAACACCATGATCACGATCAACCAGACTGGTGTGCCTTGGCCGATCGTTGAAAAAAGCAGGATCAACATGCCGATGATGATGGTGTTGGAGATCAACACGGCGCGATAGCCGAAGCGCGCCAGAATCTTCGGCATGGTCAGCTTCAGGCTCATCGCCGCGATGGCCTGCGGCATCATCAGCAAACCCGATTGAATCGGGGTAAAGCCGAGTCCGACCTGATATAAGAGTGGAAAAAGAAAAGGAATGCCGCCAATGCCGAGCCGTGTCAGGAAGCTGCCGCTCACAGCGGCGCGAAACGTGCGAATGCGAAATAGAATCAGGCGCAGCATGGGATGCGCGGTTTTCGTGGCGTGGTAGCCATAGCCGGCAAGAAGCACCAGGGAAAGCGCCAAAAGTCCCAGGCTTTCACCCGTGGTCAGCGTGTGTTCGCCAAACACCTCCAGGACGTATGAGAGCAATGCCACGCCGGATCCAAAGAGGATTAATCCGACCACATCGAGCGGGTCTGTATATTCCTCCCGGTAGTCCGGCAAGTGCCGGTAGACGAGATATAACCCGATCAGGCCAATCGGAATATTTACGAAGAAAATCAGTCGCCAGTGAAAATATCCCACGATGAGGCCGCCGGTGATGGGGCCCAGCATGGGACCAATGAGACCGGGGATGGCGACGAAGCTCATGGCCCGAACCAGTTCGGATTTGGCGAAGGTCCGTACCATCGTCAGCCGGCCCACCGGCACCATCATGGCGCCGCCGCAGCCCTGCAGGATGCGGAAGGCAACCAACAGGTGGATGTTGCTCGAGATACCGCAGAGAAAAGATCCCAGGGTGAATATGCCGATAGCTGAAGCGAACACGCGTCGCGTTCCGAAGTGGTCTGCCATCCACCCGCTGATAGGAATGAAAACGGCCAAGCTCAGAGTGTAACTTGCCAGTACCGACTTCATGCTCAGCGGCGCGACGTGAAGAGCTGCCGCGATCGTCGGGACGCCTGTATTCAGAATCGTGGTGTCCAGCGACTCCATGAAAAACGCGACAGCGATCAGCCATGGCAGCAGTCGTTGGGTGGAATCAGGGAGCGCGACCGGCGAAGCGGGAATTTGAGTTGAGCGTTGCGGCTTCTCGTTGGTTGGATTCGGCTGCATAGGTGTTCTGACCGTTTGTCGATCCTCAGGTAGTTTCGGTCAGAAATCGAACCTGTAGCCCAGAATTATTTTACTGATCAAGTGGTCAGTCGAACGCGTCAAACCTACACCCATACCGAAATTGATCTCCCACTTTGGCGACAGATTCAGGTCGATGGTCGGAAAAATCTGTTGCTGTTGCTGGGCCAGTGGGTCGAATCCTGTCACCGGGCCGAGCGACCCGTAGTATTCGATTCCGCCAGTCACCTTTTTCGTGAAGTCATAGCTTATTTTCACGTTTGGCGAAAACACAAAACCCTGACTGGCGGACGGCCCGTGCAGTGATTTGTCGAACGCCGGATTAAATGAGAAATACCAACGTCCCAGTTGCTTGTCGATAATGGGCCGCAGTTCGTAGGTCCACGTGTCCGGAGAGTACTGCGGCCGTTGGTAACCGATCTCCTGCGAAAGGCTCAGCCCCACCGGCCAATTCCATTTTTTTGGAACGCTGATACGCGGCCGGATATGGTCTCCGACCCAATCGATGCCGTATCCGCTTTTCTCGGACGTGAAAATGTAAAAGCCGGTTTCAAACCAGTCCGAGAAACCGTGTGTGATTTCGATGGTCTCATGCAACTGGTGATTCGTGGGATAGGTGCCATCCGTGGTGGACTTGGAGCCCTGAAAGGTAAAATTGCTGTGCAATTCCACCATCGTGTGCCCGGTTTCCACGAGATCGGAACCGTACACCTGAATTTCGTAGTTACCTTGCGCCAGCGCCGGCACGGCGCCCGTGAACCAACCGCCGGCCATAACCATTGCTCCGACCATCCATGCCAGTCTCATTCGCTTTGGCAAGTTCCACTCACTTTTTTGTCGTTGGATGCTTCCGAAAAGTTGTTGGTGTACAAGGCCCTTCCGCTTCGCGCGCGCCCATCCTTGTCCATGGATGAGAATAGGGTCATGCGTGGGGGTGTGCCTTGTCGTAAATGTCCATCAACTGGCGGATGGAAGCATGGGTATACTTCTGCGTTGTCGAGAGCGACTGGTGCCCGAGCAATTCCTGAATGGCGCGCAAATCGGCGCCGTCGGCCAGCAGGTGCGTAGCGAAAGCGTGGCGCAGCGAATGGGGGTGGAGATCCCAGTTGATGTTGATCAGGCGCACGTACTTTTTCACGATGCGGCCCACGCTGCGCTGGGTCAGCCGCCGTCCCATGTAATTCAGGAAAACTGCGTCGGGATGGGTTCCTCCGGGTTGGCGAGAATTATCGCGCAGCAGTTGGCCACGCTGTGGCCAATATAACTCCAGCGCTTCAGCGGCCTTTGCGCCATACGGCACGATCCGCTCTTTCCGGCCTTTGCCGATAACGCGCACGACGCGATCCTTTTGATCCATATCCACCAGGTTCAAACCGGTCAATTCGCTCACGCGGAGTCCTGCAGCGTAAAGAAGTTCCAAGATGGCGCGGTCGCGGCGCAGCAGCAAACTGTCTTCCAGTTTGACCAGCGCAGTGGTAGGCACCAGCGTGGCCAAGTCCTGCGTCTTTTTCTTGCCTTTTCGTCCAGCTCCCGAATTTGGCATCCCCGCCAACTGGTCCAGGAACAGGCTCATTTCTTCCGCAGAAAGCACGGTGGGGATGCGCTTCGGCAATTTGGGAGTTGGTACCAAGCGCGCCGGGTTCTCCTTCAGCATGCCTTCCCGGACGCAGTGTTTGAAAAAAGAGCGCAGCGCCGCCAACTTTCGGGCAATGGAGCTTTTTTCCAAACCGGCTTCGTGAAGATGACCGATGTACTCACGAATGACCTGATGACCAATTTTGGTAAGTGCAGGCGTGGTGGTTCCCGGCGGCGTCAGGAAGATTTGGAACTGCTCCAGATCTTTGCTGTAATTCGAAATGGTGTGCGGCGAAGCGTTACGCACCGAGCGCAGATACTCGAGAAACTTGTCGATGGATGCTTTCATCCTGCCTCGCAAGTTCATTATAGGCGTACTTGTGCAAGAGAAGGCCTTTTGCAAGCAGTTTATATGCGAGAAATTGTTTGCGGATCCGGCGTGATCCCCTACGACTTCAAAGCCACCGGTGCTTCTTCGGGTTGAGCAGTGTTCGCCGGCTTTTCTTCCGGCGCGAGTTTCTCCCAGTCGCATCCTTCTTTGATACAGGAGTATACGGTGCCGATCTTCGATTTCTTTTCCACCACGAAGGGCGCGCCGCACTTTGGGCATGGCTGGGCGATAGGCATGTTCGGCGTTGTGAAGTCGCAGTCCGGATAGCGAGAGCAGCCGAAGAATACGCGGAATCTTCCTCGCCCGCCTTTGCCCATACTGCCACGTTTTACAAATTCGCCTTCATTGCACTTCGGGCATTTGATGCCCATGGTGATCGGCCGAGTGTACTTACACTTTGGATAGCCCGAACAGCCAATGAATTCGCCGAAGCGGCCGTGTTTTTTCACCAGGCCATTTCCGTCGAGTGGGCATTTTTCGTCGAGAGGCTCATCTGGCTGGTGAGCGATGCGCGTGCCGGCCACCAGGCGCCGGGTAGTTTTGCAATCCGGATAACCGGTGCAGGCCAGGAATGCCCCAAAGCGGCCGCGCTTCAGCGCCATTTCCTTGCCGCAATTCTCGCAGTATTCAACCTTATTTTCCGCGTCTTCGGGAATCTCCTCGGAGATGTCCTGGATGAAATCACAATCCGGGTAACGCGAGCATCCGAGGAAAAATCCGTGACGGCTGATGCGTTCCAGCAGTTCGCCTGCACCGCACTTCTCGCACTTTTTCCCCGTCGGGATTCCGGCTTTATAGGAGATCATCTCGTCGCCGGCTTTATCGAGGTCGATCACGAATTTTTCCCAGAATTCCTTGACGGACTCGCGCCAGGGCAGCTTGCCTTCCTCGATTTCGTCCAGTTCTTCTTCCAGGCGCGCGGTAAACTTCACGTCAAACACGTCTTCGAAGCTCTTGATCAGCAGCACGCAGACGCGCTCGCCCAACATCGTCGGGGTAAAGCGCCCTTGGTCCTTCTTCACATACTCTCGTTCGACGATTGTCGAAATGATCGAGGCGTAGGTCGATGGGCGCCCGATGCCGTCCTCTTCCAGTTCCTTAACGAGGGTAGCTTCGGTGTACCGTGGGGGCGGCTCGGTGAAGTGCTGGTCCGGGCGGATGGAGTCCAGTTTCAAGACCTGCCCTTCAGTCACACGCGGGAGCGTCTTGCCTTCACCCTCATCATCTTTCTCGTCGTCTTCGCGGTCCGCATTCACCGCCGGAATCTGGTACACCTTCAGATATCCGTCGAACTTCATGATCGAACCAGTGGCGCGGAATGCGTAATCGCCCGCCGAAATGTCGATGCTGGTCTGGTCGTACACTGCCGGCAGCATCTGCGAAGCGACGAATCGCTGCCAGATCAGTTGGTACAACTTGAAAACATCGTCTTCCAAGTATTTCCGGACATCCTCCGGCGCGCGCGATACGTCGGTTGGCCGGATGGCTTCGTGCGCACCCTGGGCGTCCTTCTTCGATTTGTAGAAGTTAGGCTTTTCGGGAAGATAAGCGCTTCCGAAGCGCTCGGGAATCAATTCGCGGACTTGCGCCAGCGCATCATTCGAAACCTGCACGGAGTCCGTACGCATGTAGGTAATCAGCGCGACGGATCCTTCTTCGCCCAGTTCCACGCCCTCGTACAAACGCTGCGCCAAGGCCATCGTGCGTTTCGCGGTATAGCGCAAGCGATTGTACGCGGCCTGTTGAAGTTTCGAGGTAGTGAATGGCGGCGGAGCGTTGCGGCGTTTCTCCTTCAGCGCGACGTTCTCTACCTGCCACTTGGCCTTGCTGACCGCGGCCACAATCGCCTCGGCGGTGGCCTGGTCCTTCACTTCAATGTCTTCGCCTTTTTTCTTGCTGAGCTTCGCTTCGAAGATAGGCGGCTCACCCGCGTCCAGCATCGCGTGAATGGTCCAGTATTCCTGCGGCACGAAGGCGCGAATCTCTTGCTCGCGCTCCACAATCAGGCGCAACGCGACGGTTTGAACGCGGCCGGCGCTTAATCCCCGGCGCACCTTGTCCCAGAGTAGCGGCGAAATCTTGTAGCCCACGATGCGATCCAGGACGCGGCGCGCCTGCTGTGCGTCGACGAGTTGTGCATCTACCTGGCGGGGTTTCTCGAACGCCGCCCGAATCGCCTTGGGCGTAATTTCATTAAACGTGACCCGAAAGATCTTCTTCGGATCAATCGGTTCAATGTCGATGCGGTCTTTTTCCGTTTTTTTTGCTGGCTTGCCCTTAGCGCCTTTCTTGCCTGCGGGTTCCGCGACCTTTTCCTCGTTGGTGGCGTCCTTCTTGCCGTTGGTCCCGTTCTCTTCTTCGGGGATTAGGTATTTCGCCGGCTTCGATAGCACCATCGCCAGGTGCGCGGAGATAGCTTCTCCTTCGCGATCCGGGTCGCCCGCCAGGTACACGGCCTCTGCGGTGGTGGCCGCCTTGCGAAGGTCATTGATCACCTTGCCCTTGCCCGGAATGATCTGCAGCGTAGGCTCGAAGATTTTGGGGTCATCCAGGGAAATCGGCTTGAGAGGCGGTTTCGGTGCCGCAGCCTTTCCCCCCTTCTTGCTCTTTTTTTTCTTTTTCTTCTTATTAATCTCGTCTTCGTCAATGGGCAGACGGATGCCGATAGTTTTGGCCGGCAAATCCATGACATGGCCAATGGATGCTTTGACCATATAGTTCTTGCCCAGATATTTATTTATCGTCTTCGCCTTCGCGGGCGACTCGACGATGACCAGTGATCGTGCCATGTGTTCCTTTGTACCTTAGTTGCTTCCGCTGGAAGGGCCGGTAGAGCGGAGTGTGTCCTTCTCGCTACCTTTATAAGGGTGCCTTCGGGTAGTTAACGCTCAACTTCTGATGCGCGGCGGCTTCCTTCCGATGCATCGGGCGAATGCGAACGGTGCGCTCCCGCACTACAACAATACCTTAGCAAACTGCTTTCCCGGCAACTGCCGTATGATGCCTTTCATCTCCAAGCTAAAGAGGGTAGCTAGAACTTCGCTGGAATTCAATCCAGTCGTCTCCACAATGTCGTCAATGTGCCGCGGCTCTTCGGTGCTGAGAATCTCGTAAATCCTTTTCTCTATTGGGTTTAGGCCATCAGCGGCAAGGAGGTTTCGCTGCTCGGATTCCATCGCTTCCGCTTGCACCAAAGCCGCCCGGACCGGCGTTGGCAGCTCTTCAATCACGTCTTCCGCGTTCGTGACCAGTTTCGCTCCCTGCTTGATCAGTAGGTTCGGTGCAAAGCTCATTTCCTGGGTGACGTTCCCCGGCACGCCGAATACTTCTCGTCCAAACTCCATCGCCAGCCGTGCTGTGATCAGCGAGCCGCTATATTGTTTGCCCTCAACAATCACTACTCCTAATGGCATCCCGGCGATGATCCGGTTGCGCACGGGAAAGTTCTCTGGCGCGGGATGGGAACCCGTGGGCAATTCGCTGATGATCGCTCCCTTCTCCAGAACCTTTTCGAAAAGCTTCTTGTTCTCTTTCGGGTAGCACACGTCAATGCCGGTACCGAGTACGCCGATCGCGCGCCCGCCGACCCCAGTTGCTCCGTTGTGAGCCAGCGCATCGACACCACGCGCCAATCCGCTGACGATGACCAACCCTCGTTTGGCCAAGTCGCGACCCATGCGTTCGGCCATTTGGGTCCCATAGACCGTCGGACGCCGAGTCCCTACAATGCTGAGGCTGGGCGCATTCAAAAGGGTGGCATCGCCACGGACATACAAAAGAACCGGAGGATCATAAATCTGTAATAGCGACTGGGGATATTCCGGCTCGGTGCAGTTCACCACGCGGCAGCCGATGCGCCGGATGGCATCCACTTCTTTCTCCGCGCGCCAGAAAGTTCGCTTCTTGAAAATCGCCTGTGCGGCAGGCGCAGGCAGGTTGCACGCCTCGAGAGCCGTCAAGCTTGCGTGGAACACGCCGTCCGGAGTTCCGAACTCCCGTAATAATCGCGACGCCAGCCGGGCGGCGATGCCCGGCGTCAGCGTCAGCGCCAGCCACGAGAGGGAAGCTTCTGGCTCCATCACTTTCAGACTAGAAGTATAGTAACCTAATTGTCAAGTCCTGGACTATTAAACATGCCTGGCGCGCAAAACGCCAAAGAGTCAATTAACCGCTTCTCTATCTTCGAAAGATGTTTCATTTGCTTCTTCGTGCAGTCGACCTCATCCTTATGCCAGGTCCCAAAATGCTTGGACTCAGCCACCTCTTCTTTCCTTGGGGCATCATCGTCCAGATCATTGCGGTAGTGCACTTCGTGCGACGCCGTCCGGAGAACTATTGGCTTTTCATTATTCTTTTCGGCGGGATTATTGGCGCGTCGGCTTACATCATTGTTGAGGTCATCCCCGATGCGAAGCTCTTGCGCGGTGTCTTTCAGGGATTCGGCAGGCGTTCGCGCATTCAGAATTTGGAAACGCAGATTTTGGACAATCCATCCGCGGGTAATTACGAGGAACTGGGTGAACTGTGCCTGGAGGAAAAAAAGTACGCGAAAGCGCGCGAAGTTTTTACGAAAGCCATCAGTGCACGCAGTGATTCGCTGCACACGTTTTATTGCCGTGCCCAGGCGGCCCTTGGAATGAATGATTTTTCAGCAGCGATTCCAGACCTGGAGCGCGTGGTGGCTGCTGAGCGCAAGTTCGATTATTACCGTGCCGCGGGACTGCTCGCCGATGCCTACGCGCGAACGGGCGAATTGGAAAAAGCCGCGGATCTTTTCAACTTGGCCACGCAGTTCTCGAGCACCTGCGAGACTCTCTTTAACTATGCCAATTTCCTGAAGCTGCAAGGCAAGACCGCGGAGGCACGCGAGTGGACGCAAAAGCTGCTGGCCAAGAAACGCACCTTGCCAGGATACATGCAGCGCATTGAACGGCCGTGGTTCCGCAGAGGGAAAGCGCTCCAGCGCGCGCTCGGCGGCAGTACCCCATAAGCGCGCCTCCTTCGGACCACGACATTCACAAATAGCGAGCCGTTGGCGCCGGTTACTAGGCCACAGGCTTGCTCGAAGAGAGGATATTTGTGGCAACTCTTCGGGACCTACTACGCGCGTTGCTGTTTCATTCACCTCGCGTGAATACCCCGTAACAATGAGACGTTCTTTGAGACGTTCTTTGGCGTGGCTCCCGTTATTTTTCCGTGCTAGCATTTCCTCCCCGTATCCTTCCCGATTCCTGGCTAAATTATTTTTTGGAGGATCACATGAGAAAGTTCGCGGCCCTTCCACTTACCGCCGTCTTGGTTTTCCTGGGAGTGACGACAATTTTCGCGCAGGACGCCGGCGGTCCACCAAAGCCCGGTCCAGAGCATGCCAAGCTCGCATTTTTTGTGGGCAAGTGGGCGTCCGAGGGCGAGTTGAAGCCGAGCCCCTATGGTCCGGGCGGCAAATTCACCTTCACCGAAGACTGCGATTGGCTCTCCGGAAATTTCGCCCTGCTGTGCCACTCCGAGGGACAAATGGTCGGAATGACCGTCAAAGGGCTCAGTGTGATGAGCTACGACTCGGGCGAGCGAAATTACATCTACTTCGAGTCCAACAGCATGGGAGAAAACACCTTTTCCCGAGGTACGGTCGATGGTGACACTTGGACTTGGACCACCGAAAACCAAATGAACGGCAAGACCATTCATTCTCGATTTACGCTCAAACGTCTTACGGACGATTCCGCTTCGTACAAATACGAAATGGGCGCGGGCTCCGATCCGCTCGCCGTCGTTATGGAAGGGAAACAGACCCGCCAGAAGTAACTTACTTGTTTCATTTAGAGGATGGCCCCGAGTGTGCGAATCAGCATTCGGGGCTGCTTGCTGCTATTTCGCCTGCTTTGCGAGCACGGTGAACTTTATTTTGTCTGCGGCAAACTTGCGTTGAACGCCGCTTCCAGCAGATCTTGCGTCTGGCCATCGTAATCCGCGTCCAGTTCCCAGATGAACGTTCCACCCAGGCCCCGCGCCCAATCCGTATACCAGACACGGTAGAAGGTCGAGGATGAATCGTCGTACGTAATGAAGCCGGGTTTTCCATCTTCCCGGAGCATGTAGGGAACCAGGGAATACGGATCATAATAAGTGCGCCAGCCCTTTTGATTAATCAAAGGCTTGAAGTCGGTACCGTAATTCAGATAGTCCACAGAATTTGAGCAATCCTCATTCGGGCAGAAGCCCCACAGCGCGTCCGCCTGATGATAGAGGTAACCGTAAAACGGCGTGCCGATGTTCAGTTTAGCCTTCGGAATTTGCAAATCCTGCACGTAGATATCAATGGCCTCCTTCACGCTGCCGCCGGGCTCGCAGTTATACGGTTCGGGATCGTTAGGGTCGGGATAGATGGCGGAGTTGAGTTGTGCGGAATCAGTCCACGGTCCAGCGCAGTCGTAGGTCATCACGTTAAAATAGTCCACGATGAACTTGGTATCCGGGAAGTCGTAGCCACTGCCGCCCCAGGGAGCCACGTCGGCGGAGATGATGTACTGGGGCGTTGGCAATACCGAACGCAAGCCCAGCATCAGACTGTGGAAAAGCGCGGTATCTTCTGTGCTCGTAGGATACTCCCAATCAATGTCGATTCCGTCGTAGCCGTACTCCATGATGAAGGCGTGAACGTTTTTCAGCAGAGTGGCAAGCCCGGCAGCGGTGGCTTCCAGGCCGGTGAAGTCGCCGCCAAGAAGCAGCATAACCTTGACGCCGTTCTTGTGACCCTTGTCCAGAAGCGCCTTCTCAAGAAAGCCGGCAGGAACGATAAGGTTGCCGCTGGCATCGAAGCTGACGCCCGCATGGTTGATGTGCGTCAGTTTATGAAACGGGATTTGATCGGAACTGTACGGCGGAACTTGAGTCCGGCTCCAATAACCGTAGTCCGCGATCAATCGCTTAGTCAATGCGGCATTTGCGGGTTCCGTTTGCGCACATGCAACTGAACCCATGCCCAAAAGCAGGACAAAAGAAACCGCGAGCGCGCAGGACGCCAACAGCATTTTCGAACACTTCATAGGGCCCCCTAAAGTATCTTCAGAGCTTTGCTTACCTTCAGCGCGTGGAACCGGTGGCGGGGAGCTCCGGAAAACTTCCTTGGCGCCCGAGAGCAATTGCTGGAAGCCTACCATTTTTGAATCGATTTAGTGAAGGGGATGGCTGGCATGCGGCCAGGGCGCGCCGGCGCACGCAAGCGCTCTCGTTTCTTGTTGTCTTCCTCGATACAATCCAGTCCATGACATCCCGTCCTCGGTTGCTCGTTCTATTTGCGTCCGTCCTCGTTCTTTTTCTCTCCACTGCGCGACCCGCCAAGGCTCAACACTGGTCGCTTCAAGACACTATCGTCATCACCGACGTCAACGTCGTCGATGTCCGCACGGGAGAGATTCGCCCGGACCAGATCGTCATAATCGAAAAGAACCGCATCACCGCGGTCGGACCGCGAAAGGACACGCGCTACCCACGTAACGCTCCCACAATCCTGAACGGCAAAGGCAGTTTTCTCATCCCTGGCTTGTGGGACATGCATGTCCACCTGGTGTTTGGCGACTGGTTTCCCCGCGCCCAGGAAATTTCGCTGCCGCTGTTCGTGGCTAATGGGGTCACCAGCGTGCGCGATATGGGCAGCGAATTGGAGATTGTCCAATCCTGGAGGAATGACATCGAGGGCGGGCGATTGCTGGGTCCGCGCATCATGACGTCTGGACCCATGCTCGATGGCCCGAAGCCGCGCTTCCCCAGCTCGATCGCTGTGGCGACTCCGGAAGACGGGCGGCGCGCGGTCATTCAGTTGAAGCAAAGTGGCGCGGATTTCATCAAGCTGCAATCGCTTGTTCCCCGCGATGCTGTCTTCTCGATTGCGGAGGAAGCCCGCAAACAGGAAATCCCTTTCGAAGGGCACGTTCCCGATTCCGTGCGCGCCGGCGAAATGTCCAGTGCCGGCATGCACAGCTTTGAGCATCTGATCGGTATTTTTGAGGGCAGTTCGCCGTTGGAAGACGAATTTCTAAAAGGTGACAAAACCGAGGCCAAATTCCTTTCCAGCTACGACTCGGAACGTGCTTCTGCCCTAGCCGCTTTGCTCGCTAAAAATCAAACCTGGCAATGCCCAACGCTGGTCTGGGAGCGCGGGGGAAATCTGATCGACATCACCGATTTCAGCAAAGACGCGAGAGCAAAATGCGTCCCCGCCTACTGGAAGGATCAGACCTGGAAGAAATTTACGGAACAGGTGAAACAAGATTTCAACACCGATGACCTGGAAACCCGCAAGAAATTCATCGACAAGGAATTGGAAGTAGTCCAGCTTCTGCATAAAGCGGGTGTACCCTTCCTCGCGGGCACCGATACTCCTCCTGGCGTCTACATTTTCCCAGGCTTCAGCCTCCACGAGGAGTTACAGCGCTTTGTTGCCGCCGGTTTCACACCTCTGGAAGCTTTGCAGACCGCTACGCTGAACCCTGCCCGCTTTTTTCAGATGGAGGGGCAACTGGGCACCATCGAAAAAGGAAAACTCGCGGATCTGGTATTTCTCGACGGCAATCCGCTCGAAGACATCCGCAACACGCAGAAGGTCACCGCTGTCATTCTGAATGGGCAATATCTCTCGAAGGCCGATCTGCAGAAAATCCTTCAGCGCGTGGAAGAATGCGCAAAGAAAGAACCGCCGGCGCAGCGAAGCAACGGCTCATTTTAGGTACACAATCGAAGATGCCGGAAGGAATTCGGCAATTTACGCGTAACTGACATTCACGCCGAGGTTTCGCTCCCCTCGCTCACGTGTAATGCGCTCCAAATAGCCGCTCTCGCGGAAGCTCTGCATCGGGTCTTCCGGCAAACCTTTCGCCTTCCTCCATTCCGTGACGGTCGCGCGGGTGTCCTGCCAGAACGCGGCCCGCAAAGTTTCTTCCGCGTCGACCAGGGAGCATTCCTGCTGAAATTTCCGCAATCGCGCATGATCCACCAGCGCTGCTTTCACGTATAGTTCCTGGGCGGCACAAACCGTCTGGATCATCGCCTCAATTTTTCCCTTCAGGTTGTGGCTCTGGTCCACCATGTAGGCAATGTCCGCCGGGACGTCCTTCTCCCATTCATAAGTGTGGATTTCGTGGAAAATGCGGAACACCTGGTAAGGATCAATCGAGCCGAGGGTCAGGTCGTCGTCCGCATAGCGGCGATCGTTGAAATGAAAACCGCCGATCATCTTGTGGTGAAGAAGCCACGCCACGATCTGCTCGATGTTCTGCGCCTGGTAATGGTGCCCGGTGTCGACTAACACCAGCGCCTGTGGTCCGGCTTGCTTCGCTAGTTGGAACGCCATTCCCCAATCCGCGATGTCGGTGTGGTAGAAGGCGGGTTCAAACGGTTTATACTCCAGCAACAGCCGCTGGCCAGGTTTTAATGCTTGATGGATTTCCTTCAGCGCTTCCTCAAAAAGCTCAATTCTGCTGCGGATATTTTGTGTTCCGGGGTAATTTGAACCGTCCGCGAACCAGGGCGACACATCGCGCGAGTCGAGTGCGCTGGCGATGGCCACACATTCCAGGATATGGTCGATCGCCATCCGCCGAATTGCGGGATCGGGGTTACCCACGGAGCCATACTTATATTCCTGATTCTGAAAAATATTAGGATTGATCGATCCGGCGCGAATCCCGAATTTCTGGGCAAGTTTCTGGACTGTGCTTACGTCTTTCAGCCCGTTCGGCAGGTCCCACAAAACATGCAAAGCCAGCGTTGGCGATGCACCAGTCACTGTGTTCACCTGGGCCGCATCGCTGAATTTCTCTTCAATGGTTACGGCGGCCGCGGGCTGAATGAATTTGCCAAATCGCGTTCCGGTGTTGGCGAATCCCCAGGAGGGTAGTTCCACCTTGAGCCTGTCCAGCGCTTTCCACGCAATTTCTTGTTGTTTGCTGTTCATCACAAACTCCGTTACAAAATTGCCCGGGGACTTCCTCAACGCGTGTCCCGGTCTTCACTCAAAACTAGGGAATGCTGCGACAACTGTTCCGCCCATTTCGCCACAGCCGAAACAGAAACGCCTGTCGAATCGTTCCAATCGCCCTGCAGCGCAGCCAGTTGTACCGCGAAGTTTCCGACGGTGGCGCTTTCGATTGATCCGGGAATCACCTCAAGCCCAGTTCGTTCAGCGGTCAACCGGTTGAGAAACGTGTTTTGGCTTCCCCCGCCTACAATGAACAAACGTTTCAACTTGTTTCTTGTCAGCGCGGCGACGGAAGAAAGCACTTCTGCGTAGCGAGCCGCCAGACTGTGAAAAATAGTATTAGCGACCTGCGGGATGTCCTTATCATCGGTAGCAAAAGCCCGATGCTCCACACGTTTCAGCTGGTCATTAATCTTGCCGATCATGTTTCCGGGGAGCATCAATTCGGGTGCATCCACGTTGATCAGACCTTTCGGGGAAGGCATCAGAGCACAGCGTTCCAGAATGTTTTTGATATCCCACACATGTCCCTTCCGCTCCCACTCCTCCATACATTGACGCAGCAGCCACATACCATTGACGTTCTTCAAGAAGCAAATCTGACCACCGATGCCGCCCAGATTGGTGAAATTCAACTTTCGTGAATCTTCGCTCACACACGGTGAACTTAAAACGGTTCCGACAAGAGACCATGTGCCCGAGCTGATGAACGCCCAATCGTCCCCGGTTGCGGGAATCCCGGCGATGGCAGATGCAGTGTCGTGACACGCAGGGAAAATAAGCTGCGTTGCACGAAACGAAGGATGGTCACGGAGCTCACCGCAAATTCCTCCGGCCGGCGAGCCACTCGGCACGATTTGCGGCGCGGCTCGCACGTCCAAACCCAGTTCCTGGAACAGTTCGTCGCACCAACGATGGGTACCAAGTCTCACAAGGGCTGTGTGCGTGGCGTTGGTATATTCAGCCGCGCGTTTTCCGCCCAAGCGATGCGTCAAGTACTCCGCCAAATTAAGCCACGGTGCGTGCGGGTCCAACCCGGCTTGTTTGTCTGCGTACAACTGGTAGATGGTGTTGAGCCGGAGAATCTGAATTCCGGTCAAGGAGTAAAGGCGCGCAGGAGGCACGATTTTATGTACTTGGTCTTCGGATTGTTCCGTTCTTTCGTCCCGGTAGCAAAACGGATTCGTGCTGCAACTCCCATCCGCGGCAAGCCGCACGTAATCCACGGCCCACCCATCCACGCCAATGGTTGCGATCCCTTCTGGAGCGGCGTCTGCACACAAGCGCAGACCGGTCTTTGTCTCTGCAACGATCCTTTCGAGATCCCAGCGGAGCGCGCCCGAAGTCGAAACAGGCGCGTTTGGGAACCGGTAAATCACCTCAATTCGGGGTATTCCTTTACTCCAGCGGAGGAGCGAGAGGCGACAGCTCTGAGCGCCCAAATCTATCGCGACCAGTGCTTCCCGATTTGCCGGCGGCTCCATAGAGTTCTTTCGTTCTTCAACTGTCCAATCAATTCCAGTCTGTGGCCATTCCAGAGCTATCTCAGAAATGCCTCGGGCAATCCACCGTCCACCGGAATCAGATGACCGGTGGTACAACGCGATTGCTGCCCGCCAAGAAATAAAATCGCCGCGGCGCAATCCACAGGCTCAATCGGCTGGTGGGTGAGTGTCCGCTTGGCATAGAACTCAGCAAGTTGGGTCCGTAACTGTTCATCGGAAGCAGCCGCATCATGCGCAATCCCGTACTTCTTCAACGACGCGATTACGCGATCGCGGGGAAACATGGTCGAACCTTTCACCACCGTGGCAGGACTGATCCCATTTACACGAATTTTGGGGGCCAACGAGACCGCAAACTCACGCACCAAATGGCTCAGGGCAGCCTTGCTTGCGTCGTACGCTTCGCTGCCGCGCTTCGGCACAACCGCGTTCGCGGAACTGACCAGCACCACGCTGGCGTCCAAGTCCTGCTCCCGCAAAATCTTTGAAACTTCCTCCAACAACCGGTGATTGGCAGTGACGTTGATGTCGAAGGTCTGTCCCCATTGTTCGTCGCTGATCTGTCCATCGGGGGAGGAAGGGAAAATAGCCGCTGTATTAATAATGATATCGATCCCGCCGTAGGTCGCCACCGCTTCCCGAAGTGCGCGCAGAATCGAGCCGCGATCGCGAATATCCATGGCTACACCGATGGCCGTCTCTCTCCCTCCCGCTTTTTGCGTTTCGGTTACCGCCACCTTGGCCGCGTCACCGTGCAAGTCCGCGACAATGATATGCGCCCCTCGTTGAGCAGCTAGAAGCGCAGTCTCTCGGCCAATTCCGTTTGCGCCGCCCACAATCACGCAGACGCGCCGGCTTAACTCCTTCTCCGGCGGCTGTCGCCGAATTTTCGCTTCTTCGAGCTTCCAATACTCGATGCGAAACGCTTCTGAAGGTGGAAGCGCCACATAGTTTGAATGCACGCTGAAGGCGTCTGTACTCGCCGCTGGCCCAGCTTGAGGTAGAACCACCGGTTTCACGGAAGTACCCAGCGCACTGGCCCCTTCCATGACGTGAATGGCATTCGTGTAAAACTCACCCGTGACCCGCGCCTCAGTTTTGTTTTTGCCGAAGCTGAACATACCAATGCCCGGAATCAGCACCACGGTCGGATTCGCATCCCGCATTTTAGGGGAATCGCGCTGCGCAAATCTTTCGTAGTACGCGCGATACTCTTCGCGATAACGTTCTAGGGCTTGGTCGATCCGCGGCCGGAGTCCGGATAGGTCAGTCGCAGGTTGCCATGGCACGAAGAGCGGCCGGATTTTGGTTCGAATGAAATGATCGGGGCAGCTCGTGCCCAGATGAGCTAGATCTTGTGCATCAACAGAATTTATAAATCGCAAAACTTCCGGAAGATCGTTGAAATGTCCAATCATGCGCTGCTGCTTCGACACGCGTCCGCGAATAAAAGGGAACAGATCCACCGCCAGTTCCCGGTTGTTTGCCACGGTGGAGTAACGGTCGCCGCCGAACAAACTTGCTCCCCGCTGCTCCAGGTGGCCCAACACGAATTGCCCCAGATGATCGATAATCGTGATGGTATTCACATAGCACTCGCGTTGTGTTGGTCCCCAGGTGAATAGGCCGTGCCCGCCAAGAACCACGCCATCACAATCGGGAGTCTTGCCGACGGCCTCGCGCAACATCATCGCCAGCTCAAAGCCAGGACGCTGCCAAGGCAGCCAAACCAGTTTGTGGCCGAACGCGCGGTTAAACTCCTCCATTTTTTCGCGGCCATTGGCTGCGGCGGCAAGCGCAATCCCCCAGTCAGGATGCAAGTGATCGATATGTTCAAACGGGAGAAAACCATGCAGGGGCGTATCGATCGAAGCGGCCACAGGATTGTTGCCAAAAGCGCAAAGAGGATACATCCCGACCATCTCGTCCTCGGCGTTGACCCCACGGTAACCGTCAGCCAGAGAAAGTAGTTTGTCGAGATACAGCGTCGCGAATCCGCCGCGTTGAATGCTCCCGATGTCGCCGCCGCTGCCCTTGATCCACAGCACGGTTTGCTTTGTTCCATCCAGCGGATCGCTACCAGGAATTTTGGAGCTGGTGTTTCCGCCGCCAAAGTTAGTAATGCGGAGATCGGAGCCGAGAAGATTCGAACGGTAACGCAAAAGTTCCGGCGGATCCAAGTCGCGCGCAACGCGGTCGTCCCAGAGATCTTCCAGGTATTGCAACTTTTCTTGAGTCTTCATAAGGCTTTTCCGCTTTCGAAAGGTTTGCTCATTGCGGGTCAAAGAAAACGATACTGCCTGCAAGCGATGAATACAATAGAGTAAGGAAGCCTCCCGCTGCATGCACCCGGGTCGGCCACGGAAAGGAAATGTTCTTTGGGACCTAATCCACTTCTAGGCGTCTTTTTCCATTGGCTCGGCGGACTTGCCTCCGGTAGTTTTTATGTTCCGTTCCGCCGCGTCAAGAGTTGGGCCTGGGAAACTTACTGGCTCGTCGGCGGCTTCTTCAGTTGGATCATCGTGCCATGGATCTTGGCGTCCGTGATGACCAGCGACTTATTCGGTGTACTACACGAGGCTCCGGGGCGAAGCATTTTCTGGACGTATGTTTTCGGGGTCCTCTGGGGATTAGGAGGCCTCACTTTCGGATTAACGATGCGGTATCTGGGCATGTCGCTCGGCATGGCCGTTGCCCTCGGATACACGGCCGCGTTCGGTACGCTGATCCCGCCGATTTTTCGCGGGCAATTCGCCACGGAAGTCTTGGGAACGCGCTCGGGCCTCACGATTCTGTTTGGTGTTGCCGTCTGCTTGCTCGGCATCGTTCTTGCCGGTGCCGCCGGCGTGTCGAAAGAGAGGGAGTTGTCAGAAACCCAAAAGCGGGCCGCGATCAAAGAATTCAATTTGAAAAAAGGTCTTCTGGTGGCGACTTTCTCCGGTGTCATGAGCGCCTGTTTTGCGTATGGCCTGGCGGCTGGTGATCCCATCAAGGCATTAACGGTTCTCCATGGCACGCCGACGCTATGGCAAGGGCTCCCAGTGCTAGTGGTCCTTCTGCTGGGCGGATTCACGACCAACTTTATTTGGTGCGCCATCCTGAATTTTCGCAATCGAACCTTCTATCAATATTTTGATTCGCAAATTCGAGGTGAAATCCCGTCCCGAGGGACAGAGCCGATTATCGAAAATGTGACCGACGCACCTGCTGAGGAAATGGCGGTCGCGTCAGGCCATGGAGAGGCCTCCGCGACCCGCGCCCCAATGCTATCCAACTATTTTTTCTCCGCGCTCGCGGGAACAACCTGGTACATGCAATTCTTCTTCTACACGATGGGTGAGACCCAGATGGGGCGCTTCAAGTTTTCCAGTTGGACGCTGCACATGGCCAGCATCATCATCTTCAGCACGCTCTGGGGTATCGCGCTGAAAGAATGGAACGGCACAGGTCCACGGACCAAATGGCTGGTAGCTTGCAGCCTGCTGGTACTTGTCGCGTCAACCATGATCGTCGGCTACGGCAACTATCTCGGAACAAACGCTTCCGCGATACGCGAAGCCTTCGCACATTGAAACTTTCCAGTGATTTGCGCTGTGAAAATTGGTGGACGTGGCCGGGATCGAACCGGCGACCCCCTGCTTGCAAAGCAGGTGCTCTCCCAGCTGAGCTACACGCCCACAGCGGGAACTGTTATTGATTTTAAAGCATCTGCATCCGTTCGCAAACTTCGAAACACTGGGGTTTCCTCCGTTGTGTCAGAGCCGCGCCGAGATACTGACATACGCTACTGTCTCGGTTTGAATATCCGCGAGCGACTCTCGGTCTGGTAGAATCTCAGCAAAGCACAGGCGTCTATCAATGAATCGAAGGAACTTTCTCAAAACCGCCAGTATCGTTCCGTTGGTTGCGAGCGCTGCTCCAACGTCCTTCGCCACGCACGCCTCACTTGATTCCGCTAACAGCCCTGCGTCGACTTCAACCAATGCTTCCATGCAAGAGCGCTATCAACTCACTTTGCGCCGAGTGCTCACAGGAACGTCTCCAGCTTTTACCGAGGAATTTCTGCTGGCGGATGTGCGCCCAACTGCGGGACGGAGATTCACGGAGTTTAGTGGCGACACTTCCGGTAGGTACATCGGAGCATTGGCTACGGCTGCCCGCGTCTATCGCACTAACTTTCCAAGCCTGGATATTCTTGTCGAAAAAGTAGTTTCGCTGCAGAAGCCCGGGGGATATTTCGGCAGCGGTTTCCACAACGATCATCCGACCGATCAGGATCTCGCATTGCTCTGGGGCAATGGCCGCCTGCTTGTCGGCCTGCTTGAATACTATCGCTACAAACCCTCGGCTTCGGTCCTCGCCGCGTCCACGCGCCTGGGTGACTTCCTGCTCCGCATCGCGCCGCTCATGCTCTCCCAAAACATCCGCGACGAATTTGGCGCTGCACATTTCGCCAGCAGTTATATTTGCTGGACCCAGCAAACCGAAGGTCTCGCCAACCTTTATATGGTCACCCACGATGCCCGCTATCGTGCGCTCGCGGAGCAGATTGCGGCCGTCATCGAACGGCGACCGGGCGACCATGTCCATGGCTATCTCACCAGCCTCCGTGGCGTCATGGATCTCTATTCCGCCACCTCGGATCCTCGGTTTCTCCGGCAATGTGAAACTGCATGGCAGGACGTGGCTCGGTCGGAGGACCTGCTCCTCACTGGAGGAGTGCCTGAGGGCTGGAGTCCCAACAAGCACCGCACCGAAGGCTGTGCCGAAGCCGACTGGCTGCGCCTCAGCCTCTCCCTCTGGAAAGCCACCGCGAATCCCAAATATCTTTCGATGGCCGAACGCACCACGGTCAACGAATTCGCACTCAATCAGTTCGACACCGGTGACTTCGGACATCGCGTGTTGACGGAGACGGGCATCACGGGGGGCGGAGCGGTGCGCGCGTGGTGGTGCTGCACCTTACATGGGCTGCGCGCTTTTCCGGATGTGCATTCCGGTGCTTTTCGCAACGAAGAAGGGGGGTTGTACTACGACTTGCCTCTTGATAGTCGCACAGAGAATGCATCCCTTGGCCAAGTAGGCTTTTCGGCAAGCGCTACGTCCTCTCTCGCGCGGGACGGAGTCATCCAGATTACGATCCAATCCGCGCCTGAAAAATCCGCGTCTCTGAACATCCGCAAGCCGGAGTGGGCGGATAGCTTGACCGTGCGAATCAACGGCGCGCCGGCTGAATATCCTGTTGAAGGCGGCTATGTTTACATTCAGCGGCGTTGGCAGACGGGAGACGTGATTGCGGTGCGCTATGGCATGTCGTTACGAAAGCAAGCTAGCGAGAAAAAGCGAGTGACGTACTCGTTTGGGCCTTGGCTACTAGGTGCAGCTCAGGCGGACGATCCCTCGTATTTCAATGAACTGACCACGGAGAACAGACTCGCAGCTGGCGCGTTGCCTGGGCTGGCTCCTGCTGGACGCGCGTCACACGCCTTTGCCGTTCCCATCGCGGTCAAGAGCTTTCACTACGTTCCCGCCGAGTTCCCCGAACAGACAGGCACCGTGACATTGCGCGCCGTGGCCGAACAGACCGGCCAACCTTCCACATCTTGGGAATTGCGATTCCTTACAGAGGACACTGTTTAGCGCGGATTCTCTACGACCACCGGACATGCATTTCGCCGAATCCGTGCCGCAGAGCGGCCTTGTACCAACTGGCGCCTCCTGTGGTGCGCCCCCGCAATCGCTGCTCTAAGGTGAGTTCACGACTTTTATGGTCTCCATCAGCTGTTGAAACCGCGCCTCCGAATGCAGCATCGCAAATTTCGGATCTTCACGTGCGAATACAAACCAACTGCAGTGTTCCGCCTTCGCGGTCTCCAACCAATCGAGTGCTTCGAGACGGTCATTTAACGCGGTGTGGATGACCGCTATCCAATAGGGGCTGAAGTAATGTCTTCGTCGCAACTGTAATAACGAATCTAGAATCTCGGTCGCTGCTGCCCTATCGCCCCGACGGGCCAGACCGAATGCCAGGTGTGCCCTAGTCAGGGAACTTTGGTCCGAACGCTCCACCGCGATGTTGAATTCGGTGACGGCCTCCTCGAGCCTCCCCAGTTGCTCCAAGACCATACCAATGGCTGCGTGGCTCACCCATAGCGATCCATCCAATTCCATGGCATGTTTCAGCTCGGAAAAGGCCGCTTCATAATCCTTGGCGTAGTACAACGCCCATCCCAACACGACTGCGGTGTACGCAGAAAAGGGATCCAAATCACAGGCGCGTCGTGTCATTTCAACTGCATCTCCGTGCTTCCCGACGGCAGCCAAAAGTTGAGCGTAAGCTCCTAACGCGAGTTGGCATCCAGGATCCATCGCCAACGCCCGCACCAGAGCCGTCTCCGCGGCACTCCAATCATGCTCGTAGAGCAGCTGGTAGTAAGCCAGTGCCGTTCTTGTCTCAGGCAAATCTTCAATTTCGGAGGCCTTGTCCACGCAAGATTTGATGTCCGGAAATGCTTTTCGGGCCGGGACGACTCCCATTCGCGCTTGTACACAATGGGCATTCGCCAGCGCAGCCCATGCCATCGCGAATTGTGGACACTCGCGAACTGCCTCTTCCAGGAGAGGAATGCTTCTTTCGATCGCGCCCTCGGTGAGTCGAGCCAGCAAGTGCGATCCCTGCACAAAGTTTTCGTGTGCCTTTGGAAAAACCAGTTGCAGGTGCGAGGGACGCAATGGAAACGGGATTGAGCGCAGCACCGATCGGGCGATCTCGCGGCTGATTTCTTCTTGGCCCGCGAACAGAGTGTCGGCAGGCATTGAGTAGCTTTCCGCCCAAAGACAAGCTTGGGCATGGCAGTTCAGCAGTCTTACCGTGACTCGCGCTTGTCCGCCAGTTCCCGAAATCGCCCCCACAAGCACATAGTCTGCCGAGACTTTGCGGCAGAGAGTTACGGTGCACCTCCCCTTGGGGGAGCGTTCCGTTGTGAACTCTGGGGTGATGATCACAAATGGGGGATCGATCCTCCGTAGTTGAGTGATCACTTGCTCCGTCATCGACGGGGCCACGGAATCAGACTGTGGTCCCAAGAAAGATTTCAGCGGAAAAACGGCAAGTCGGGGACGGCCGGGCGTTGCCGTATCAGGTTCCAAACCAGCGGACCCGTGAACCGCGGCGATGAAGCGGTATCCGTGACTCCCAACTGTTTCAATAAAGTGTGGGTGAGCCGTATCGTCCTGCAACGCTGCGCGTAGCCTGCGGATGGCCACGTTCAGGCACAAATCTCCCTCGACGAAGATGCCTGGCCAAACAGTCCGGATGATCTCGCTTCTTGGTACCAACTGCTTCGGGTGCCGCAGCAGCAGGGCGAGAATCTGGAAGGGCTTATCTTGAAGCGGAACCCGAGTACCGTGGCAGAAAAGTTCGCCCGTGGTAATGTTGACTACGAATTTTCCAAACCGGAGAGTATCCGAGTTTGCTGGACCACCCATAGGTCCTCCGAGCCTTGACCGGAACTCCCTTACCCGCTGAGTGTAACGCAGTTACAAGGCGACGGCGTGCGGAATCCCTCGCCAGGGTGCGGATGAATAGGGTCGCACGCCAACTCATCTCATAGGTAGTTCATAGGTAAGCGGGAGATAACCCTGGGGTTATCACTACAGGCAGACACTGTTGGCGATATCGCGCCTCCGGTCGCATCGCCGCTTACGAACTCTGCCATGCGATCGGTTGGAGTTTTCCTGTAACGCCCCACATGGACGCAGGCAGGAATTGGCGGAATGTACTGGTGGAGGCTGGCACATTTTAGAAAGAGAGTTTCCGCCGCCCGCCGCGGTTGAGTTGGATTGGACCGAAAGGTCCCCAATATCGGAGGTGGATGATGTTGCGTGAGGCACATGCAATCTGGAAGGAGGGACCTTACACGGGAGAAGGTGCGATTTCCGCCCCGGGCGGGATTTTGACCAATGCCAAGTACAGTTTTGGATCGCTGACGGGTTTGGAGGCCTGTACTTCGCCCTGCGAAATGCTCGCGGCTGCGATTTCTTCGAGCATGTCCAGAATGGTTGCTGTCGAGATGGCCAAGGTAGGAATCCGGCCTCTTCAAGTCGAAACCGACAGCGCCTTGACGTTGAACTATGTGGGCGAGAGGCTGCGCATTGTTGGCGCAACCCTCAAGATCATCGCGCGAACCCGCGATTCGGAGGTAGCCAGGTTTGAAGAAGCCGTGGAATCGGCTCGCCGGGATTGTCCAGTTTCCAGCATTTTGAATATCGACATTCGCTGTGAAGCAAAGTTGGTTTCGGCGGCCGCGCACGCCTTTGTCTGAGAACTGCGCGAGAACGAGGTTCCGTATGGAGCTGAAGCGCACAGTCAAGTTCGAAGCGGATCGCGACCCGGAATTTGCGCGCTGGGTCAGCCACACCGTCGGCGGCGAAAGAATTCGCCACTGCTTGCAATGCGGATTGTGTAGCGGCAAGTGCCCGCTCTCGCTGTACATGGATTACACACCACGGCGTCTCATGCATCTTTCGCGTGAGGGCTTCAAGGAAGAAGTACTTGGAAGCAGCTCGATCTGGCTCTGTACGGCCTGCTACGCCTGCATGGTGAATTGCCCGAAAAACATAAATGTCACTCACCTGCTCTATGCATTGAAACAACGGGCCATTGAGGAAAAGCGTTATCCCCGCCGGTTTGCCATTCCCGTGATGGCTCGCCAATTTTCCGATATGGTGCGTGGTTCTGGCCGCATCACCGAGAGCTGGCTGGTCGTACGGGTCTTTCTGCGTACATCGTTTTGGCGACTGCTGGGAATGAGCAGGCTCGGCGCAAAACTATTTCTTAGCGGACGCATGCCCCTGAAGAGGGAGAAAATCCATCGTCAACCGGAAATGGAAAAGCTGCTGGATTCGGTCGCGGCCACGCGAAAGGAACTGGCGTTATGAGATACGCCTACTATCCCGGGTGCTCCCTGCGAGGAACAGGACGTTCCTACGAAGAGTCGCTGCTGGCCGTTTTCCGCGCACTGGATGTCGAGATCGATGAGATTGATGACTGGAATTGCTGCGGAGCAACCACGTACATGTCAGTGGACGAACTGACTTCCTACGCGCTGGCCAGCAGGAATATGGCGCTGGCGGAGCGTGGACACAGCGAGATCATTGCACCGTGCGCCGCTTGCTATCTGGTTCTCAATAAGACTCAGCACTACATCCGTGAGTATCCCAGCATCAAGATTGTGGTGACTCGCGCCTTGGAAACCATCGGGCTCGAGTATCACGATCGCATCCGCGTGCGCCACCCGCTCGATGTTCTGCTCAACGACGTCAAACCAGAGAACATTGCCGCCAAGGTGAAAGTGCCTCTCAACGGCCTGAAGTTTGCGCCCTACTACGGTTGCCAGATCGTTCGACCGTATTCCACCTTTGACGATCAACGCGACCCTACTTCGATGGAGAGGCTGCTGGAAGCGTGCGGCGCAAAAGCGGTTCACTACCCGCTCAAGACTCTCTGTTGCGGCGGCAGCCAAAAAGGAACACTCCCGGAAGTTGGGCTGGACCTCGTTCACTACTTGCTCAAGGAGGCGCAGAAGAATGGCGCGGAGGTGGTTGCGACGGTCTGCCCGCTGTGTCAGTTCAACCTCGAATCGTTCCAGAAGGAAGCCGGGGAACGCCACGACGAAACTTCGCTTCCCGTCTTGTACTTCACCCAACTGATGGCATTGGCCTTGGGCGCGCCGGCACACACCATTGGTCTGCAGCGCGGTTTTGTACCCATCGAACCTTTGCTCACCACTAAGGAGATCGCCTATGCCTGAGATTCCGAGTGTCTCAGGTCCCGAAGACGTGCGAATTGGCGTTTACGTCTGCCACTGCGGCACCAATATTGCCGGGACTGTGGATGTGAAGGCTCTCGCCAGTTATGCGGCGTGTTTGCCGCATGTAGCAGTTTCTCGCGAGTACAAGTACATGTGCTCGGACCCCGGCCAGGCTTTGATAGAAGTGGACATCGCCGAGCACGACCTGAATCGCATCGTCGTAGCCTCTTGCTCACCTCTGCTTCACGAGGCCACCTTCCGCCGTGTTCTCGCGCGCGCAGGCTTGAACCCATTCCTGTTGCAGATGGTCAACATTCGCGAGCATGTCTCTTGGGTTCACTCCGACAGAAAAACCGCGACAGAGAAAGCTAAAGACCTGGTGCGCGCCGCGGTACGCCGTGTTTCCCTGCACAAACCCTTGGAGAAACGGCGCGTTCCAATCAATCCCAGCGTGTTGGTGGTAGGTGGCGGCATCGCTGGCATTCACGCAGCTCTGAAGTTGGCGGACGCCGGTAAGCAGGTGTACCTGGTCGAGCGGGAGCCCACCATCGGCGGCCATATGGCCATGTTTGACAAAACATTTCCCACGCTGGACTGTGCCGCTTGCATCCTGACGCCGAAGATGACCGCAGTGGGCTCGCACCCCAACATCAAGCTGTATACCTACTCCGAGGTCGTCAAGGTGGACGGCTACGTGGGCAACTACAAAGTGCGGATCAAGCACAAGCCGCGGTATGTGAATGAGGATCTCTGCATTGGTTGTCAGGAATGCATCACCGCGTGCGTGTACAAGGAAGGCAAAACTCCCGATGAATTCAATCTCGGCTTGAGCAAGAGGAAGCCGATTTATTTGGCGTTCCCGCAGGCTGTACCCCAGAAAGTCGTAATCGATCGCGATACCTGCATCGAGTTTAAGTCCGGCAAGTGCAAGAAGACGTGCATCGAAGCTTGTGGGGAGCGCCTGGCAATTGATTTCAAGCAGAAAGAAACGTTCGAAGAGATTGAAATTGGAGCCATCATTCTGGCCACGGGCTTCAAAACTTTTGCGCCCGAACGCAATCCATCCTGCGGGTACGGCCAATACCCGAATGTCTACACTTCCCTCGAGGTAGAGCGTCTCATCAACGCTTCGGGCCCAACGGGAGGTGAAGTGATTCTGCGAGACGGCAAGCGGCCCACATCCGTAGGGATCATCCACTGCATTGGTTCTCGCGACGCCAACTCCAATCGCTGGTGCTCCAAGGTTTGCTGCATGTATTCACTCAAACTCGCCCACCTCATCAAAGAGCACACCGGCGCGGAAGTTTTCAATTTCTACATCGACATGCGAACTCCGGGCAAAGGTTATGAGGAGTTCTACGATCGGCTGCTCGATGAAGGAGTTCACTTTGTTCGGGGACGCGTGGCCGACGTCAGCGACTGGGCTGTCCACCCTTCGGAAGAAGGCAAGCTGGTAATCCGCGCCGAGGACACACTGGCCGGTTTTGTCCGCCGCATCCCGGTCGACATGGTTGTTCTCTCCGTTGGGTTGGAGCCACAGACTGACGCACAAGACGTGCGCCGGCTCTTTAATATCAGTTGTTCTTCGGAAGGCTGGTTCCTGGAGCGTCATCCCAAGCTTGCGCCGGTCAGTACATTCACCGAAGGGATTTACATTGCAGGCGCGTGCCAGGGGCCAAAGGATATTCCGGATTCCGTGGCTCAGGCAGGCGCGGCCGCTGCCGAGGCGTTGGCCTTAATCGATGCCCAATCCGTTGAACTGGAGCCATACACAGCTGCGATCCTGGAACAGGACTGCTCTGGCTGCAAGAGCTGTATTCCACTCTGTCCGTACCAAGCCATCACTTTCGTAGACGAAAAGAAAAAGGCATACATCAACGAGGTCTTGTGCAAAGGTTGCGGAACCTGCGTCGCCGGTTGTCCATCAGGTTCGATCCAGCAAAACTTCTTCGAGGATGACCAGATCTTTGAAGAGATCGAGGGGGTGCTGGCCTATGCTTAATCGAGATCCCCGCGCATCCGAGATTTCCCAAGACAGATTCGAGCCCCGGATCGTCGCGTTCTTCTGCAACTGGTGCACCTATCTGGCCGCCGATTTGGCCGGAACCTCTCGGCTGAAGTACGCGCCGAACATCCGCGTAGTTCGCTTGATGTGTTCGGGCCGCGTCGACCCGCAGTTCGTCCTTGACGCTTTCGCTCATGGTGCCGATGGCGTCTTTATTGGTGGCTGTCATCCCGGAGATTGCCATTACCAGGAAGGAAACTACAAGGCCCTCAGGCGCTACCGCCTGTTGAAGCGTGTGCTTAAGGATATGGGAATCGAGGAAGAACGCTTTCGGCTGGAGTGGATCTCGGCGGCAGAGGCGGACCGGGTGCGAAGTGCCATCAATCAGATGGTCGAGAAGGTGCGGGAACTGGGACCGTTGAATCTACAGGTGAAAGACGCACCGAAGGCCTCCACCGAGGAGGTGTGCGTGTGATTCCCTGCAAACCAAAAGTAGCTTTCTATTGGTGCGCCTCCTGTGGCGGCTGCGAGGAAGCGGTGGTCGACCTGGCCGAGGCGATCCTGGACGTGGTCGCCAAGGTGGACATTGTTTTTTGGCCTGTGGCGATGGACTTCAAGCGCAAGGATATTGAGTCCATGGCGGCCGGTTCGATCACCGCGACATTTCTGAATGGCTCCATCCGTACCTCAGAGCAGGAAGAAATGGCGCACTTGCTCAGAAGTAAATCGCAATTGCTTGTCGCCCTGGGATCGTGCTCACATCTCGGCGGCATCCCCGGGCTTGCCAATCTGTTCGATCGCACAAGCATACTGCGGGAAGTCTATATTCAGCCGCCAAGCACGGTAAATACCGGAGGAACTCTTCCACAAGCGCATTATCAAGATAATGGGCACAGCTTGGAACTCCCTGTCTTCCACGAAACGGTGCGCTCGCTCGATCAGGTGGTGGATGTTGACTACTACATACCCGGGTGCCCGCCCACGCCAAAGACTTTTGCCGCAGCACTGCAAACGCTTTTGAGTCACCAACTACCGGAAAAGGGTAGCGTTCTCGCTCCGGACTGTGCGCTGTGCGACGAGTGCCCTCGTAAGGACACCAAGCCGGAGAAGCCCGTCTTTAGCGAGTTCAAGCGCCCGCAGCAAATGCTTGTCGATGAACAGAAATGTCTGTTGGCCCAAGGGTTCCTATGCATGGGCCCGGCCACGCGCGCAGGTTGCGAGGCTTTGTGCGTGCGAGGGAACATGCCATGCACAGGTTGCTACGGCCCGACCAGTCGAGTGAGGGACCAAGGCGCAAAGATTCTCTCCTGTCTGGCGGCATTGCTTGAAAGCAAGGATGAGCAAGAGATCGATCGCGTGTTGGGTACGATCCCGGATCCGGTTGGAACTTTCTATCGCTACGCTCTGCCTGGATCGTTGTTGCGACGAAAGAAGCTCGATGGCGTCCCGCAAGCTCCGCTCGCGCCTCGTTGAGGTGGCTTATGCCTGATCAGAACCAAGAAGCACCACCCAGCATCTCCCAGGGAGGAAACGCGCAGGCAAGCAATGTCTCCGTGCGAACGCACATCACGATTGATCCCATCACTCGCCTTGAAGGGCATGGCAAAATCGAGATTTTTCTGGACGATGCGGGAGCCGTGCAACGCGCCTATTTTCAAGTACCCGAACTTCGGGGGTTTGAGAAGTTCGTGCAAGGGCGCCCCGCTGAAGAAATGCCACAAATCACGTCGCGCATCTGCGGCGTGTGCCCCACAGCGCACCACATGGCAGCAACCAAAGCACTCGATGATCTTTACAAAGTTGATCCACCACCCGCGGCCAAGATGATTCGCGAACTGATCTACAGCACCTTTATCGCCGAGGACCATGCCCTTCATTTCTATTTCCTAGGTGGGCCCGATTTTGTAGTTGGGCCGAACGCACCTGCGGCCGATCGGAATGTGCTGGGAGTGATCGCAAAAGTAGGAATCGAGACGGGTAAGAAAGTAATCACCATGCGCCGGCGTCTCCGTGAATTAGTGGCGCTTGCCGGTGGAAAGGCCGCACATCCCGTGTTCGGTTTGCCGGGGGGCGTCGCCAAGCACATAACCTCCGAAGCGCAGAAGCAATTTCAAGAAGTCGCCGACGAGGCTGTCGATTTCGCTCAGTTCACGCTTCAGCTATTCGAAGAAGTTGTGCTCAAGAATAGCGATTATGTCAGTCTGATTCTTTCCGACGCGTACACCCATCGCACCTACTACATGGGAATGGTGGACAGTCAGAATCGTGTCAACTTCTACGATGGCTTGATTCGCGTTGTAACGCCCGAGGGTAAAGAGTGGAAGAAGTTCGCGTCACAGAAGTATCTGGAACACATAGCGGAACACGTTGAACCTTGGAGCTACGTAAAGTTTTGCTACCTGAAGTCAGTCGGATGGAAAGGTTTCACGGAAGGCGAGGGCAGCGGCATCTACAGCGTGGCCCCACTGGCACGCCTGAATGCCAGCGACGGGATGGCCACGCCTCTGGCGCAGAAAGCTTACGACGCATTCTTTTCGACCCTCGGCGGTAAGCCGGTGCACCACACACTGGCAAACCACTGGGCGCGATTGGTGGAGTTGCTCTACGCTGCCGAACGAATGAAAGAGTTGGCGGCGGACCCGGAACTGACCGACGACAACATCCGCGTGTTGCCTACGGAGAAACCGAAGGAAGGCATCGGCATTGTCGAGGCGCCGAGAGGGACACTCATCCATCACTACCAGACCGATGAGAATGGCCTGATCGAGAAAGCAAATCTGATCGTCGCCACGCAGAACAATGCCGCGCGAATCGCAATGAGCGTTGAAAAGGCCGCCAAAAAACTGATCTCGGGGGCCAACGTTCCCGAAGGTGTCCTCAACCAGATCGAAATGGCTTTCCGTGCTTACGATCCCTGCAACGGATGTGCAACCCACTCCCTACCCGGTAGCATGCCGCTGCTGGTGCGGGTCCGGAATCAAAGCGGCAACACTCTGACCACGTTGCGTCGCGACTGCAATGGGAGTGTGCATCGTGATTAGCCCTGGAGTGGATTCGCGTTCACGATCCGTAACGGTCGGACCTGATTTGCGAGTGTTATGCCTGGGCAACATACTGCTGGGTGACGATGGTTTGGGCTGCGCAGTCGCAGACCAACTTCAGCAGTTTGCCTCGCAAGACGTGGATATTTGCTGTACGCCAGAAAGCGGACTCCACTTGCTGGACTGTCTGTTAGGTGTGCGACGGCTGGTGGTCGTTGACACCGTGCAGACGGGTAACGCTCCCCCCGGTACGATCTACAAATTCCACGATTCCGAGCTTCCAATGGTTCCTGGTGGATCGCCTCACTATGTGGGTCTGTGTGAGGCCTTGGCTCTCGCCCGAAATTTGGGCCTGCCCGTAGCAGACGAAGCCATCATCCTTGCGGTCGAAATTGTAGATTGCCTGACTCTGGGTGAGGAGATGTCTTCAACAGTGCGGTCAGCAATTCCCGCTGTGGTAGAGATGATTCGGAACATGATGCCCGCCGCGGTGAGCGAACAAGCCCCGCAGTAGCAGTGAAACAGCCCGCCGCGGATTCTCCAACTCTCTTGCTTTTCGCCATGGATTCGCTCCCGTACGTTGCTGGTGTTCTGCCGGGAATATTGGCAATGGAGCGCGTTATTCCTCGCCTATATCTTCATTCCACACCGAGGGATTGGCGAGAATGTAATCCGCTAGCAGGGTCACACATTCTTGCGAGTCCAGATCGACTACCTCAACTCCCAGCGAACGTAACCATTCGATGCCACCTTGAAAATTCTTGCTCTCCCCTATCACAACGGTCCCGAAACTAAACTGCCGCACCAGTCCGCTGCAATACCAGCATGGCGCCAGCGTCGTCACCATGATCAATTTCCGGTAACTTTTTTGCCGCCCCGCGTTTCGAAACGCATCCGTCTCTCCGTGCATCGATGGATCGCCTTGCTGAACGCGACGATTATGCCCCGCGCCAATCAACTTGCCGTTCTGATCAAAAATCGCAGCGCCAATAGGAACGCCGCCTTCTTTCAGTCCGAGCCGCGCTTCGGCCAAAGCCACCGCGAGCATGGATCGGTAATCCAATGTTGAATTCATCGCCACTCCTCCCGAATGTCGCCCGCCAGACTTTATCGCAGCTTCGGTAGTGAACGAAAGACACCAGAATCAACCCGATTCTTGCGATGGCCTGCATCCTTGCGAAACCATGGAGACGCAGAGGTTGTGTAGCGGCCTTCGGCTGCGGCGGGCGCTACGGATTTTTCGAAACGGATTGACTCAGGATTTACCGTGGTTGAACAACGATTCTGAGAACATTCGGATCAGGAGAGCGTTGCCTGCAGCACTTCGCGAAGCAGTTCCTGCTTTTGCGCAGTCAACTTCTTTCCCTCTGCCGTCAGGTAGAAAACATCGATTGCTTTCTGGCCTTCTGTATCGATCAGCGCCACATCAATGTTGCAGGCCAATCGGGCTAGCGCCGATCCAATGCCATACAAAAGCCCTGGCCGGTCTTGCGTCACAACCTCCACCAGCGTGCAGTGGTCGGAGGAGCCTTCATCAAAATTAATCGCTGTGGGCACTAAGACCTTCGGCGGTCGCGCCACGAACCCCGCGAGCCGGCCTTTCAGCAGTGGTTCCAGCGCTTGCTTCCCATTCAGCACGTCCGCAATGCTCTCCTGGAACCTGCCGATTTCCCCGGGATTCAATTCCAATGTCCTGTGCAGGTCCGCGAAGTGGAACGTGTCCAGAACCACTCCCGCGGTATTCGCGAATGCGTCCGCCTTCACGATGTTCATTCCCCAAGCCGCCAGCACACCCGCGATCGTCGCGAACAGTGCTGGCCGGTCCGCCGAAAGCAGCGTCAGCACGTAAGCGTGGTGCGTCTTCTTGACTTCTGTCTGCACCGGTTCGCCACCAAGGTTCCGGTACAGTGCGAAATGCTCCGCGATTTCCGCCGCAGAGTGTACTGACAGGTAACGGCGCGGGAAGCCATCCAGGAACCGCTCGATTTCCTTTTTATCCGCTCCTTCGGCCAGCGCGCGCACCTGCTCCAGCAGTGGGGCTTCGTCAGAGGCGTGCAGTCGATCGCGATCCAGGGTCCGGCTGAAATGGTTGGAGGTCGCCACGAACAATTGCCACAGCATTTCCGCTTTCCACGGAGTCAGCGCTTCCGGGTTCACTGCATGAATATCCGCGTAGGTCAGCAGGCAGAGCCGCTGCAGACGTTCGTGTGTGTTTACCGTCGCAGCAAAGCCGGACACTGTGGATGGATCGAAAATATCGCGCCGCTGCACCGTGGCGGACATATCCAAATGGTGCTCGATCAGAAAATGAACTTCCGCTTTTTCGTCCGGCATGAGTTTCAGCCGGTCGGAGGCTATTTCAAGCGCCTGCAAACTGCCGGTCACGTGATTCTCCACCGGCATGCCTTTGCCCACGTCATGCAAGAGCAGCGAGAGAATCAGTAAATCGCGGCGATCGGCCGTTCGCCACAACGCCGCGAAAGGTTTGCCCAATGGCTCTTGCGGATCGGTCAGTTCCTGCAAGTGTTCAATCGTTCGCAGGGAATGTTCATCCACGGTGTAGCGATGATAAAAATCCCGGACCACCAGCGAATCGATGACCCGAAACTCTGGCAGCACTTCCGTTAGCAGGCCAAGCCGGTGCATCGGCCGCAGCGCCACTCCGGGATAGTCCCCGCCCAGAATCTCCGATAGCACCGCCCAACTGATTCGCGAATTTCGTTGCGGCAATTCCGGGTGCGTCATGATGTAGGCGATGCTGCGCTCCGCGTCGCGGCTCAACGGAACGCCCGTGCGGGCCGCCTCCGCCAGCAGCGCGTAGGTCACATTGCGGTCCGCGAAAAGCTGTTCGCTGGTGATTTCCATCAGCCCATCTCGAGCAGCGAACGGTCTTCCACTCGGAACTTCCGTCTTCGGCCCCATCGCCGCGTTCATCAGGCGCTGCTTCAAGGAAATCGTCACCGGGGCCCGCTGGTCCACATATCGCAACAGTTGCCGGTTCAGCGTTCGCGCGTGGCGGAAATACAGACGCATCCATTCCGCCGCATTCCTCCGCAAATTGTCGTCGATTCCAAGCGAGCGCTCGGCCGCTTGAGCTTGCAGTTCATAGGTGAGCGTGTTGTCATTTCGTCCATTGCTGTAGTGCAAGAAGCATCGTATCGCGCTCAAGAATTCCACGGCGTTGCGCGTCAATTCATCTTCATTCACCGGGCTGAATCGTGGATCCCGCCGGTCTCCGGCTAATTGGCGCATCCACAGCGTTGAATGGAAGTCGCGCAATCCGCCCGGGGCGTCCTTCACGTTCGGTTCCAGATGGAAAATAGTATTCCCGTAACGTCCCAGCCGTTCCCGCGTCAGCCGCTGCAATTCGACCAGAAGAAACGGCCGCGCCTGTTTTTCGGCCACCGACAAAACTTTAGCGTCCAGCTTTTCAAACAGCGTTTTGTCGCCATCCAGGAAACGCCTGTCTAGCAGTGCCAGGTGGAATTCCGCGTTGTCCTGCTCGATTTTCTTGCACTCGTCGATGGTGCGCCCCGCCGAACTCACGCGGAACCCCAAGTCCCACAGCATGCGCGAAAATTCCGCGATCAACGGACGCGATTCTTCTTCGATCTTTTCGTTGGCAAACAAAAAAAGCAGGTCCAGATCAGAATAGGGAAACAGAACCTCGCGCCCATAACCGCCCAGGCCCAGCAGCGCCAGTCCCTGGTTCCCTGCGTCCTTTACGTTTTGCAGTTCACCGAAGATTTTCCGAATGGTTTCGTCGGCCAGTTCACACAACTGCCGCAGCGTTTCCTGCGCGCTCGCTCCGTTCTCAAACAGCTTGCGTATCCGCTCCCGTTGGGCCTCGCAGTGCGGTCCCAGCACCGATAGCGGCGTTACCGGTTCTTCCATTTTCTTTTTCGGGCGAATACCTGGAACGAGACCTGGGCGGGGCGAGGACATAGTCGATTTCAGAGCGCGCTTTCGCCTCGTTCCTCATTCCTTATCCGAATCGCTTCGTCCACCCGCGACAAGAATATTTTACCGTCTCCTATTTTTCCAGTCTTTGCACTCTTTAATATCGCATCCACCGCCCGGTTTACCAACTGGTCCGGCAACACCACTTCCAGCTTTACCTTCGGCAGCAAGTCGACGGTGTACTCTCGACCTCGGTACACTTCCGTGTGCCCCTTCTGCCTTCCATGTCCGCGCACTTCGGTCACCGTCATTCCTTCCACTCCAATTTCCAGCAGCGCCTCTTTCACCGATTCAAATCTCGACGGCTGAATGATCGCTTCAATTTTCATCATACGAATCTCTGCTCCCGCCTCGAGTTATCAACCGCCTTGCCCCATCCCTCAAGATTCCAGGTTATATCCTTCTTCACCGTGCAGCGTAATGTCCAAGCCCTCTAGTTCCTGCTCTTCCGTAACGCGCAGCCCTACCGTCACGTCCACGATCTTCAAGATGACCATCGTGCCCGCCAGCGCCAGCAACCACGCAATCAACACTCCAACCATTTGATTGCCCACTTGGCTCCAGTGTCCGTCCAGCCCACCCACCGCCTTGCCGTCGCCGAAGATCGGGTTAATCGCAAATTGTGCGAACACGCCAGTCAGCAACGCGCCGATCGTCCCGCCTGCTCCGTGCACTCCAAACGCGTCGAGCGCATCGTCGTAGCCGAAGATCCCTTTGAATTTCGTTACCATCCAGAAGCAGAAAATTCCCGCGATGAACCCGATGGTCAGCGCCGGCATAGGCGCAACAAATCCGGCCGCGGGAGTGATTGCCACTAGTCCTGCCACTGCCCCCGAAATCGCGCCCAATGCGCTGGGGCGCCCGTTTTTGATCCATTCCGCCAAGCACCAACCGATCGCCGCTGCCGCGGCTCCAAAATGCGTGGCCACGAATGCGCTCGAGGCCAGCCCGTTTGAAGCCAGGGCGCTTCCCGCGTTAAACCCAAACCACCCCACCCACAGCAGACAAGCTCCCGTGAAGCTCAAAACCAAACTGTGCGGCGGCATAGGCTGCTTCGGGTAACCTACGCGCTTGTTCAGGTACAGGGCACACACTAACGCGGATACCCCCGACGTCACATGCACCACGGTGCCACCTGCAAAATCCAGTGTAGGGAATCGACCCCCGAGCGATGCATTTAGAAAGCCGCCCTTGCCCCAGACCATGTGCGCCATTGGCGCATACACCACCAGAAACCACAGGGTCATGAACAACACCGTCCCTGAGAATTTCATGCGCTCCGCAGTAGCCCCGGTGATCAGCGCCGGCGTGATGATGGCGAACATCAACTGGTACACCATGAATGTCGATTGTGGAATGGTCGCCGCGTAATCCGCGTTGGGAATTGCTCCCACCCCGCGCAGCAGCGCCATCTGAAAATTCCCTATGAAATGTCCATCCCCGCCGAAGCACAGGCTGTATCCAACCAGGGCCCACAACACGGTGATCAACGCCATCAGCGCGAAACTCTGCATCATGATTGCCAACACGTTTTTCTGCCGTACCAACCCGCCGTAAAACAATGCCAGTCCCGGCCCCGTCATCATCAGCACTAGCGCCGCACTCACCAGCATCCACGCGTTGTCGGCCGATAATTGCGCCGCAGTTACTCTCTGTTCCAGTTGGTTCAATCTTTCGGTGACGGCTTGAGGAACTTGCGAGGAGGGGGCGCTGGCCGGAGGGTTCGTAGCAGGGGATTGCTGCGCGAGCAGCGGGACAGCAAGCAGCACCAGGGCCAATACGCTACAACAGACGATACCCATGCGCTTCATCGAATTCTCCAAGGCGAATGGATGCGCGTCCACTCTGCTCTTCTCATTCGCGATAGCAATTGGGGACTTACCACTTGTGTAGGCCGATTATACTCACCGCCGTCGGCTCACCGCACTTTGAAATTTTTCTGCCCTGCATTCATTTTTCGGATAGCTCTCCGCGTAAGAGCTTCCTTTTGATTTCACTGGCGAAGTGATCTGCATCGCGTGTAGGTCGAGGGATGCGAAATCCGCAGGTCACCTCAAGCGTCAACCGGATAGCGGTTTCCAGGCTTACTCGGTGCCCTTGCGAGACGTACACCGGACGCACCCCATCACGAGTCCGCACCACCGCACCGATCCGCTCTCCGCCGGCTTTCTCGTCCACCAGTTCTGTCCAGCTTCCGGCTTTTCGCTTCAGTACACCGTGCGTGCCGATCAGAATGCTCTTCGCACAGCCGATCGAAGGTTTATCCAGTAGCAGGCCCAAATGAGCCGCCAGTCCCGTCCGCCGCGGATGCGCATATCCCTGCCCATCACAGAACAATAGATCCGGCAACTCTCTCAGTTTTTTCAGTGCTGCCAGCAATGCAGGTATCTCTCGGAAACTGAGGAACCCTGGAACGTACGGAAACTCCAGTGGAACGATCGCAAATTCCCGCGCAATCTCTTCCATCTCCGGAAAGCGGTACGTTACCACGCAGGCAATCGCTCGATTCGCCTCGCGCAGGCGGTTCCATCGGTTCCCCTTCTTCCGCATTGCCTGCGAGCCGGTCAGCACAAACGCCGCATCCAGCCCCGCCACCGTTCGAATCTTTCCCAGCCGATCTCTTCCTTCCCACAATTCGCGGAGTTTGTCCTGGACTGCTCGTGCCTCTTGGCACGACACGTTCCAGCCGTGCTGCCGCGCCTCTATTGATTTGTTCTTCATACCCTTCATCGTATAATGCAGAGGCCACCAACGTTGCCGTGGCCTTTGGGTTTAGCGGCTGTCGACATCGAACTGAGGGAATCTCAAATGACGCTCCATCCAGCTCTGGAAGTTTCTGCCCGCGAGGCTGCCGGCATCCATTACCTCCAGGTCCATGGCCGTCTCACCATTGGCGAACCTAGTGAACATTTGACCGAGTTCACTCAGAATCTTATGCAGCGCGGCGCGCGAAAGCTCGTCGTCAACCTCAACGACATTCCCCAAATCGATAGCTCCGGCATTTCCGCTCTCGTCAAGCTTTCCATTTCCCTCGCTCGTCAGGGTGGTGGCTTGCACCTCGTCTGCGGTCAGGGCCGTGTCCGTGACGCCCTCACCGTCACCCGCCTCGTCGAAGCCATCCCCACCTTCGAACACGAAGCCGCCGCCTCCGCCAGCTTCTAGCTGCGCACGAAACTGTCCCGCATCCCGACGTGCCTCTGTAGTGGCCGATCATTAGATCGCTCAGTCGCGCTCTAACAACACCGCCCGTCATTCCGAGCGCAGCGAGGAATCTCTCGTCTCATTGTGCTAGAGTCTCGTGCATGTGGGCCGCTGCCGCATTTCGTGCCCTCGCTCTGCTAGCTCTTGGGGCATGCGTGCTTTCGCTTTCGGGCCTTGCACAAGAACCTCCACAGAAAACAGACCGCGCCAAGCCGCTGGCGTTGCAGCCATTCGCATCAAATTCGAGCACGGATGCAGGTCCAATCGAAATTGGGAATTTGCAGGATTTCGCGGCACGACTACTCCATCACGCGCCGGACGCCGGCTGCCTGGCAAAATGCAAAATCCTCGTAACCGATTTTGTATTTCCGGACGGTTCCACGTTTCCGAATGGGATATGGTGGGCGGACGAACTGTCCAGGCGATTTGCAAGTCCGGAAAACAAAGTGCAAGTCGTAGATCGCGCCTTGCTGAGCTACTTCATGCAAAAACAGAATATTCCGGCGAAAATCGCAAACACAGAACCTACCGCGCGCTGGCTAGGGAAGAAATGTGACGCAACTGTTGTGCTTATCGGTCAGGCGAAAATGGTCACAAGTGGCGTTGTCGAACTCTCTGCCCGCTTCCTGAACGTAAACGACAACAATCTGATCGGCCCTAGTTCTGAGGTTGATCTTGCCGTCGATACACCGGCTAATCTTGCTCCCATGGACGGTCTTTCACCAGCTCTGCGTCTTCCGCCGTTTCCCAAGATTGTGGATGGCGAGAAAGTTTACCGGCCCGGCACTAACGGTGTCGGCACGCCGAGTTGCTTTTACATGCCGAACCCTCCCTACACGAAGGATGCTCGAGAAGCGAAGTTTTCCGGGAGTATTACTGTTGAAGCGGCCCTTGGCTCTGACGGACTTCTCAGAGCCGTCAGAATCGTGAAAGGTGCACCGTTTGGGCTCAACGAAGAGGTCATCAAAGTGCTGAGCACATGGAAATGCAAACCTGCACAGCTCGATCGTAAGCCGGTCACCACAGTGGTGCACTTTGAAGTGAATTTCCGGCTGTACGACCAATGAGCTAGCCGCCCTTCTTCAACTCCGCCAGCACCATTTTTGCCAGCTCTTTCAGCGTCTCAAAAACGCCTTGGCCGTTGATTGCAATTCCCGCAATCACCGGTTCGTCCTTCTTCTGCAGTTGTTTCGTCAAGTCTTCTACCGTCAGCACATTCGGCAAATCGCGCTTGTTCAATTGCAGCACGTAAGGAATCGTCGCAAAATTCAGGTTATGTTCCTTCAGATGTTCCTGCAGATTTTCTAACGTTTCGAAATTCGCGTCCAGCCGTTCTTCCTGGGAATCCGCCACGAACACAACGCCATCCGCGCCCTTCAAAATCAATTTCCGGCTGGCTTCATAAAACACCTGGCCAGGCACGGTATATAAATGAAAGCGGGTCTTGAATCCGCGCACCGTCCCCAAATCCAAAGGCAGAAAATCAAAAAACAGCGTGCGGTCCGTCTCCGTCGCCAAAGACACCATCTTGCCTTTTTGATTTTGTCCTGTGTGGTCGTAGATCCACTGCAGATTCGCGGTCTTTCCACCGAGACCCGGACCGTAGTACACCAGCTTGCAATTAATTTCGCGCGCAGGAAAATTGATGAAAGGCACGAGTCGTCAACCTGAGTTCCGTCTTGAACTTATAACACACGCGCTCGGGCAGGCCAATCTTCCCGATGCGTTCCATCCGTCGCCAGGTACGCTTCTAGTTTCCCGGAGAAGGGCGTTTCTCAGGTAGGTTATTTTCGCACATGCTGCCGGACGGTAAAGGCTATTCAACTGTGCACTTTCCACAGCCTTTTCCCTTCCGTTGACGGATGCTCGTACCTTTGTTACATTCGCGCCATGGCTAAAGTCCATAAGTCTGCCCCCGGCCGTGCCAAGTCGCCGGCCCCTCACAAGACTAAGTTAAAGAAAATAAAGGTATTACCAGCGCTGCCTCCGCAGCGCGGTGGAGTTGAGATGGTTGACCCCCTCGTCCAGGCTCAGATGAAACTCTACGAAGAGGCCATGAGCCTCTTCCATCAGCAGAAATTTCAGCGTGCCAAACAGGAACTGGAACGCGTGATTGCCGGCCCCAGCAAGGAACTTGCCGACCGCGCCCGCACCCATTTGCGCATTACCGAACAGCGCATGAAGCCCACCGCCGATCAGAATCCTCGAAGCCCTGAGGATCATTATCAGCGGGGTGTCGCCATGATGAATTTGGGCCGCTGGGACGAAGCCCGCGAAAGTCTTGAAAAAGCTCGCAAGCTCGCACCTAAAGCCGATCATATTCATTACGCGCTTGCTGCTCTCGATTGCCTAACCGGCGAAGCGGATTCTGCGTTAGCCAATCTAAAGATCGCCATCGATCTCCGTTCCGCCAACCGCTATCACGCGCGCAACGACGAAGACTTCAATTTCCTGCAAGAAGACCCGCGTTTCACCGAATTGTTGTATCCTGAAAAAGAAGGCTATTCGGGCTAGATTCTCCGTTGGCATTTCTGAAACTTCGTCCCAGCGCAGACAGGCCGCGCAGTAATTATCCCTTGGTTAGCGATTTACGCAGGAAGGCCGCTCCGCTTCATGTGTTGGAGTTTCGGTATTTGAGTTTTTCATGAAAAAGCTCCGCTCAAAGACGGGTCCTGCGGTTGGCCTGCGCGTGGTTGCTTTAGGCGGCGGCACCGGTCTTTCCGCATTGCTTCGTGGTTTGAAAGAACACGTGGTACGCCGCAGCGATCAGCATCCCACTCTCGAACGGCCAATCACAGACCTTGCTGCCATTGTTACGGTTACCGACGACGGAGGTAGCTCTGGACGCCTTCGCCGCGAGAACCGAATCTTGCCCCCCGGCGATATCCGTAACTGCATGGTTGCTCTTTCCAAAGATGAAGCCCTGCTAAGCCGCCTGTTTCAATATCGCTTTCATGTCGGCCGTGGCCTGCGCGGACACAACTTCGGCAATCTCTTTTTGGCCGCTCTCACGCACGTGACTGGTGACTTTGCCGAAGCCGTTCGCGTATCCGCCAAAGTCCTCGCCGTTCGTGGCCGCATTTTCCCGTCCACTCTTTCGAATGTGCATTTGGTCGCAACTCTCGCCAATGGCAAACGCGTGCAAGGCGAAACTCGCATCTCGCGCAGCCAGAGCCCCATCCACAAAATTGAATTGAACCCGCGCCGCGTCCGTCCGCTCCCCGCAGCCATCGAGGCCATTCAACAAGCGGATGTTATCTTCCTCGGCCCCGGATCGCTCTATACCAGCGTGATCCCCAATCTTCTGATTCCGGAAATTGCGCACGCGATCGTGCGGTCCAAAGCTCCGCGCGTGTACATTGCCAACCTCATGACCCAGCCGGGAGAAACCACAAATTTCACCCTCAGCGATCATCTTCGTTCCATCAAGCAGCACGTTCATGGTCCCGTGATTGACGCGGTGGTCGCCAATCGCCAGTCGGTCTCTCCAGAAGTTGCTCGTCGTTACCGCGCACAAGGAGCAGATCCCGTTGTTCTCGATCGCGACAACATCCTCAAGCTGAAAGTCCGCCTCATTACCGGCAATCTCGTCGAAGAACACGGCGTCCTCCGCCACAATTCCGCCCGCCTAGCTCGCCTGCTCATAGACGAATTCCTGCCTAGCCACCGTCGCTGACTTCCAGTTTGTTGTTTTTTCCTGATAACCGGTCGCTGATATCTGATATCCGTTTTCGATCACTTCAGCGTAAACCGTATTCCACCCCGCACAAAAATCGGCGGCCCCACGGTCAACACCGGAGTCGCCGCGATCCCGAATCGATCGTTGGTCAGGTTCTGTACCGCAAAGAACACGGACGTGCTTTTTCCAAGTCTCCGCGACACCTGCGCGTCCAGCGAAAACGCCCGCCCGAGCGGCAACAAATTCTGATCGTCGTCAAACTGGTTGCCCAAAAAACGCGCCTGAATTCCCGCATTCCACGTTTTCCCGGTATAACTCGCCTGAAAACTGAACTGGTTCTGCGGCACTTGCGGCAGGAAATTCCCCTGCAGCGCGGGATTCGCCGAATAACTCAGCACCGTGCTGTTCACGAACAAGTACGCCCCGGTGACCTGCATCTGCGCCGTCACTTGCCACGAGCCCGACAGCTCAAACCCTCGTGCCTGCGTCACGCCCAGGTTCTCTTTCTGCCTTGTGATCAACACTGGTGTATTGGTGAGGGTAACGTTGGCGACCGGATCCGAAATGTCGCTCCAGAAAAAATTGCCCCGCAGGGTCAGCCGGTTCTGCCATAGCAACTGGCTCACACCCGCTTCTCCGCCCGTCAGATGCTCCCCGGTCAGCGCAGGATTCGCCAGCGTCAGTACGTTCCCGACTCGGAAATTCCGGTACAACTCGTTCAGCGTCGGAGCCCGAAACGCGCGATATACCGAAGCGTTCAAAGCCGTGCCATGCGAAAAGCTTTTCAGCAGCGATACCCTGGGACTGAATGCTGTTTCCGTTCTGTCCGCAAATGTTTTTGTTGTCAGAGTGCCGCTGGGCAGCGGAGTCCTGTCTTGGTAACCCGTGTTGTTGTTCCACGTGTCCACGCGCCCGCCAATCGTAAGCAACCAGGTTCGCGCAAACGAATACGCATCTTGCGCAAAAAATCCGAATGAATGTTGTCTTCCGCCCGCGTCCACCAACGCGGTCGCCGCGCCCAAATGGTAGTTCGTTTCCTCGCTGTGCCCTCGCACGTCCTGCGCTTCCAAACCAGCGGATACTCTGTGTTTCTCAATAAACAGCCGAGACCACGTCCCCACGAATCCGACCTGTTGCGAAGGATTCCGCTGTGCATCCGTCAACGATTCGCTATTCCGATTCGGCGCCACCGACGAAAACGTCTGGTGATACAGCTCTCGCGACCCATACACCCGAGCAGAAAAATTTCCTGCTTCCGCCGAACTCCAATCTGTTCCTACATCGAGTTCCGGTATCGTCGTATCGTTGTTCTGTAATGGCGTTCCATTTTCGCCACTCTCTCCAAAATCGCTGCCTCTCACAAAAAATCGACCCCGTTCGCCCAGGTTTCGCGACGCTTCCAAATACCCGGACAGAACTCCCGACCCCAGGCTCGTATCCACGGCCCCGCGCTGATCCGGTGGCACCGAGATGTAACCCTGCGTTTGGTAAGCCTGTCCTGCCCCCGCCAGCGTCCACCGCCCGATCGGTGTGCCCGCCGCAAAGGAAAAGTCCGGTGTGCTCATGCTTCCCATCGAGATTTCCCCGTTGGCATAAGCGGCTTCATCCGAGCGCGTCCGCAGATTCACCACTCCACCGAGCGCTCCTCCCCCGTACAAATCAGACGCGCCTCCATTTGCCACTTCCATCGATTCGATCGCTTCCTCCGGCACGCGCGCCCAATACACCCACCCGCCAAAGGGATCGTTCAAGGGAATTCCATCCAGAAGTACCGTCGACCGGCTGGTCGCGCTTGCACCCACGCCCCGCAACGACACGCCCTGCGACGTCGGATTCGCAAACAAACTGCTGGACCTCCGAAATGTACTGAATCCCGGCACTTGTCTCAACATGTCGTCTGTAACCAGGCTTCCAGACTGGTCCATCGCTTCCGACGAAATCACATATTGGCTCGTGGGCACCGCAGGAATTCGGTCGTCCGCACTGCCTTGCACTTCAATGCGCTGCAAGCCGGACGCCGGGATCAACACAATGTGCAGGTTTTCCAACGACGCACGCGCGCGAAGTTCCCGCGTCACCGTCGCGAATCCCGGGAAACTCACGACCAGCGTTCCTCCCGCCTCCACCCCTTCTACTCGAAAATGCCCTTGTTGGTCGCTCCCAGTCAGCGTGACTCCACCCGGCGAGCGAAATTCCACCTGTGCTCCCTGTATGGGCGCTTCCGTTGCGTCCACCACTGTCCCATTAATCGCGGTATGTTCCTGTCCCAGCGCCCTATCGTTCATCCCACCCAGTACCAACAAAAGGAGCAAGCACCTCCACCACGACTTCGTAGATAGCTGCACGCGAGCTTTTCTTTGGTTTGTGTCACTGCTCATTCTTTTTCTCAGGTCCGACTTTACAGTGGTCTGGTGGCCGCGATTCGCTGCATTCATCACCTAGATGGGGTCTAGGAGCCACAGGTTATCCGAATTTCTAGCCGCGTAGTTGGCCACGTGAGCCAAGCGTCGCCTATGCTACAAGCCTCGATTGCGGGGTGCCCTTGGTCTAAAGCCCTAACACTGTTCCCGTCAACACCGTCACCGATGCCTTCGGTAGCATCACCTTCTGTCCGGCTTTCGACTCCACAATGCTTCGCTTCGCTGGTCCATCCGGATCGGCGTGGCTGGTAGGTCCTGAGGAATGCCAAACATATTCTGCCGCTCCGAATGTCACCGTCTTCACCGGACCGGCAAATCCTTCGGCCACTGTTTTCCCGCCATTCTCGAACGCGATCGTCACTTCATGAGCGTTGCTCGGGTCCTTGTTAATGACCAGCAGCGACCACTGTCCATCCGGACGCTTCACCGCGTACGCCGTAATCAGGTCATGTTTCGCGTCGTCCTGCACATCTCCCGCCGCCGGATACAATTCGTGCATACCCGCTCCATGCTTTACCCAATCCAGATTCAGCATCTGGCTCGCGAAATACTGCGCGGTGTGCTGCTTGATCTCCAATTTTTCATCGGCAACGAAATTTCCATACGTACTCCACGCCTGGCATCCCGGCCGCAACGGCTCCGGCTGAATCGGCGAATGGTAGTACACCGCACCCGGACCTCCCAGTGTCAGAAACGCCCCAACGCTATCTGCCAGCCACAATCCCGCGAACAAATCCTGCATCGGATCGGTCAGCGACCAAGACACGTTGCTCTCCGTGTTCATTAGCGGCACATCCGCGGGCACTCCGTCGTCCCGCCACGCTTTCAACGTCCCCGCCACTAATTGTGGTTCGCGATATAGGTCCGACCAGTTGATTACACACGGATCCAGCGGGTAATGCTCGAACGATACAAACGCCAAATCGCTCATCCGCCCGTGCGCTTTTAAATAATCCAGGAATCGCCCGAGCCACGACGTTCTTCCCTGCGCATCTGGCCACACCTTGATGTCTTCGTTCACGCCGGTAAACACTGGTCCGCCCAGCTTCAACTTTGAATCGACCTTGTGCAGAGCCTTTGCCCATTGCACATACAGCGCTGCATAATCCTCCGGAAGCATGTATGCCCCGTCTGGCTCTTCTCCCATCTCCACGTACGAAACCTGGTAGCCGCGCTTCTCGATGTATGCGAGTTCCGCCGCACTGTCTTCCGGCGTCGCATAAATCATCGCAATCGGAATCATGGCTGGCAGATGATTCGTGTACCCACTTTTGAAAAACAGGTCAAATCCGGTCTGTATGCGCGAAGACACAATCGCATCCGCGGTATGCCAAGGGTCCACCGACGATGCCTGCGTCACCGTTTGCGCTTGTCCTGGCGTATGTTTTGCCAGGTCCACAAATTCGCTGCGCGTATTAAAGTTTCCGACATAAATTTCCGAAATCGCGTAGCCCACGCAATTTCGCGGGTCATTGTCGCCGTGTGTGTCGCAGGTGTTCGACGACTCCGTCATCCAGATTCGCAGAAACCGCGTCGCGACCGGATGATCCGCCAGACGCTGCACCTTGTTTTCGCCCGTTCCTCCCATCGCTTCGCCTTGGGGAAATTTCACCCACGTACCGGCCAACGGCTTGGTCAGTGCATCTTCCTTGCCCGTCCAATACTCCACCACATACTTGGTCGCATACGGATTCGCCCAGGCAATCTGAATCGCATCGATCTCCTGCGGAAACGCAAAGTCGATTACCACCCACTGCGGATTTGCGGAGTCCGGCTCGCCCGTAAATTTCGCACTCAGATAGGGATTGCTCTTCCAATAGGTCGCGGGATCTCCATCGGTCATCCGTGAACACTCAAACTGCCCGGAGTCACTTCGCGTCGTTCCTCGATGCTCCAGCCGATACCCATACGATTTACGCAGAAAATCCTTCGGCTCCGCGCTCCCCAGGAAATATCCGCTCTTATGCTTCTCGTCGCTCCACGTTCCATTCGGGTTCCAATGCCACGCGTCATACGTCAACTCGGTATTCTGCCGGTACGTCATCGGGCCCCATCCAGCTGATAGCCCCTCTTTGATGATCGGCTCGCTAAACACGTTCTCGAACTCCTTCTCGGGCAAAATGTCGAGCGATGTCCCCATCACCTTATCGGGATCAAACGCGATGGCTTTCGAAGCATTCACATCCACGTGGACGGTCTGTGCCATCGCCGGCAACATGCCACCAAAGCAAGCGTAAGCCGAGAGTGCCAAGCAACACATGACATTTAGCAGGGCGGAGAAGTTCATCGTATCCTCCTCGTATCGCCGCTATTATATCGATTTAACGCTTTTCTGGGGCAACGGTTTTCCCCAACAGGATTCCTGTGATCCTAAGACCATCCGACGAGGATGGGCGAAGACCTTAACTCTGAAATCAGCAAAATCTTTCGTCAATTGCCCTTTGACTAAAATTCCCGCTAACATTTCTGCTGCACTCACTCCCGCAACGGAGAACCTTCATGTCTACTTTCGGTCTCATCGAATACAAAGACGCCAGCCCACAGGTCCAAGCCGTCTACGACGACATCCTGGCTACACGCAAAACCGACTACATCAACAATTTCTGGAAGGCCATCGCCCACGACCCTGTTCTCCTCAAGCGCACCTGGGAAGGTCTGAAAGCGATCATGGCTCCAGGCGCTCTCGACCCACTCACTAAAGAACTCCTGTACATCGCCGTCAGCGTCACTAACAATTGCCAGTATTGCATTTATTCCCACATCGCCTCTGCGTTCAGCAAAGGTATGACCCCGGAAATGTTCAAGGAACTCCAACAGGTCATTGGCATTGCCAACGAAACCAACAAACTCGTCTCCGGCTATCAGGTAGCTGTCGACGCGCGCTTTCAGCCTCCTCTCGGCCCTCAAAAATAGCCCCAGACCGTTTAACCGCCGTCGGCTGTTTGCGTCGCACCCCCCGAATCCAGTGACCAGTCCGGCACAAGCCTCGGGCCTGTTTCCATCGTAGTACCCACGTACTATAGGCCCGTCTTCCCAGCCACCCCCACCATGTATAGGTACAGCAGCAGAGCTCTGTCTCGGCAGGGCTTTCGGTTGAATCCCTCTCTGAGTGGGTACTCTATGGCACCGATTTTGAAAGAAGTTGAAACCCCAGTTGCGACTACCACCACCTCCGCGTCCGCGCCACCGCACTCCAAGCCAGCCAATGAAGCGCCAGCGCGTCCTCAACCGGTCGCACTAGAGATTCCTGTTACTGTAAACGGCGCTCGAACCGTTGATGGCTCCGACAAGCGCGTTCCCTTTTCCGAGGCCACCCAAACCGTCCTCGTCTTTCCCCATGGTGCCGTCATTCGCATTGCCACGCCGCTGACTTCCGGGCAACTCGTTTTTCTGACCAACGAAAAAACGAAAAAGGAAGTCGTTTGCCAGGTCGTGAAGTCCAAATCCACCGGCACGGCCGCTGCCTACGTCGAACTTCAGTTCACCGAGGCTTCTGCCGGCTTTTGGGGTTTGCAAATTCCGGGATCGTCTGCTGCACCGGTTGCTCCGCGTCCGGCCGCGCCAGCCGCACCCGTTGCTCCAAAAGCTCCGGCACCAACGGCCCCGGTGGCCACCAAGCCTCCGGTAGCCGCAAAGCCCGTGCCTCCCGCTGCCATCTCAACTCCTCCAGTAAAGCCGGCCGTCCCAGCGCCCACTCCTACGGTCGTTCATTCCACAACCGCTGCCCCGTACTCCCCGGCCGTTACTTCGTCAAGTCCCATCCCTCCGGCATCCGTCGTTGCGCCTCCGCCTCCGGTCGCTTCCATCTCGCACACAGTTCCTGTGCCGGAACCCGTAAAACCAGTTGCACCCGTTGACGCTCCCCACGTCGCTGCCGTTCCAACGCAGCCAACTACTCCTCCGCAAGCCCACGCGATACCCGTCCCTCCCGTCCACGACTATTCGAAGGAAATCTCTGCCCTATTTGCGGTGCCCCAGGCGCCCGCTGCTCCCGCGACCCCTCAACCTCATCCCGCGCCGGTTCCTCCCGAGCCCTCCACCGAGGAACTCAAGCTGCAAGCCGCACGCCTCCAAGCGCAACTCAGCTCTTTGCTTTTCACGGAAGCGCCTTCCGCCTCGCCGGCTGCTCCCGCCTCGAAATCCGCTCCGAAGCCAGAGGCTCCAGTTGCGGAAGTTGCCAAAAAAGTTCTCGATATCGCTCAGGAAGTTGCCAAACCCGTTGTTCATAGCGAGCCCAAACCCGTTTTGCCCGCCTGCAAACCAACGCCCGCAGCTCTCGGCGTCGATGAAGAAGTCAAAATTCCTTCCTGGCTCGCTCCGCTCTCCCAAAACTCGGAATCGACCGTGGTCGATTCCACTGTCTCAACGGAAGCCGCGCCCGATCACTCTGTCTCGGTGAACTCCGAAGAGTCTTATGACGCTCTGGTTGCCGACGCCCCTCGCCGTCCGCAAACGGCAGTCTTCGGCGGACAACTGCTGGGCGAATCTGCCGCTCCCGTTGTGGAAGGTACTTCCTCCGGCTCGAAAAAAGGGCTGTACCTCGGCCTTGTTGCCGCAGCGCTTCTCGTTGCCGGCGGGGCTTGGTACTACCACCAGACTTTTTCCAGTCCCACGTCAGTCGCCGCCGCGCATTCCGCCAGTGTTCCCGCGCTCACCCAACCGATTCCGCCCTCTGTCTCCAATACTCCTGCGGCACCAGCGGTCTCGAGTCCTGCTGCCAACAACGTGAATTTATCGCCAGCGCCATCTTCGCAAACGGCAAAGAGTCAGCCTCCCACGGTTGCTCCGGCTCTCTCTGCATCCGCTCCAGCCAAAACCGCGACCCTTGCTCCCAAAAATGCTCAGCCGGACCCGGCTCCCGAGAAACCGTCTCTTGGCGACGTCCACCTCGCCGCTCCCGTGGTGAACCGCTCCGCGGGTTCCCAGCAGGAGGGCGACACATTACAAGCAATCGACACGAAAACGGTTCCTTCGGATGCCGATCCCTTTGACGCACCGGGTTCCAACCACAATGCTCCGGCTGCGCCGCTCCCTGTAGGTGGTGACGTCAAGCCGGCGCAACTTATAAAATCGGTTCCGCCCGAGTATCCAGCGATTGCCAAATCCCAACATGTCTCCGGCAAGGTTCAGATTGACGCGCTCATCGACGCAGCCGGGAATGTCGCCACTGTGAAAGTCCTTTCCGGCCCCACGCTTCTTCATCGCGCCGCTCTCGATGCGGTCAAGCAATGGAAGTACAAGCCCGCCATGCTCGACGGCGACCCGACTTCCATGCACCTGACGGTTATGGTGGAATTCCGCGCTCAGTAGTTTCGTTTAGTTATTCTTGCGACCTACTTGGCGTGTCCTTAGTGGCTCTGCGGGTAGTTGCCCTGCACCGGAAGCAGCGCTCGGGTTCCCGCCTGCGCCGTGCTTTCTTGCACCTGCTCGTCCACCCGTAGAATCATGATCCACGACAAGTGCGGAAATGGCAGAAAGCGGTCGATTGGCCGCACCACGGGCAACAGTGTATTCAACAGCTTGATTTGCCATAGTCCAAACGTCGTCTTCTTCAAGATCTTTCCATTCCACCACCACCCGGGAGCTCCGATGCGGTTGAACTTCAATACTTTCTCAACGCGAAAACCCGCCTGCTCGCATACTTCTTGTAGTTGCTGCCTCGTGTATCGACGGTAATGACCTAGCACGCGATCCAGTGATCCGTACAATCCCGGGCCGTTCGGCACCAGGATGATGGCCCGGCCATTTTTTTCGAGCGACCTGCGAATATTCCGCAACGCCTTTACATCGTCCTCCAGGTGCTCCACCACGTTCAGGCAGATCACCGTATCGAACTGCTCCTCGGGATAAGTTTCCCCTGCGCTTGCGTCAGTGTACTGTACCTGCAGATACGGTCGCGTCTGTTTCAATTTTTTCAGCCGGTCCAGATACTGCGGGTTAATATCGCTCGCCCAATACTTCGTGCGCGGAACCAAATTCGACGTCAGATTCCCGATCCCCGCCCCAATTTCAAGAATGTGTTCGCCCAGGTAGGGGCGGATCGTGTCCGCCATCCATTTTGTGAATCGCGGCGCTCGGTTCAATCGCGCCAGGATCTCGCTTCCATGCTCATCCGCCACGTAAATCCGATCCGAAATCCCATATTTCAACAGCGCGCCTAGTGCGCTGATGCCGTCCTTCCACGTAATCTTCTTTCCTTCTCCATAGGTTCGACCAGAATAGCGGATGGGCAGCTCAAATATTCGTGCTTCTCGCTTCGCCAGCTTGATGGTGATTTCCGGTTCAATCCCAAAACGATTACTCTCCAGCGGTATGCTCTTCAACAGAGCCGTCCGCACCATCTTGTAGCAGGTTTCCATGTCGGTCAGGTTCAGGTCCGTCACGAAATTGGTCAGCACCGTCAGCAGCTTGTTCCCAAGGCTGTGCCGGAAAAACAACACCCGCCGGTAATCGCTCGCCAGAAACCGCGATCCATACACGGCATCGGCCTCTTCTGTCGCAAAGAGCGGAACCATTTTGAGGAGGTCTCGAGGGTGATACTCCAGGTCCGCGTCATGAATCACCACCAAGTCCGTATCCGCGTACTGGAGTGCAGTCCGGATGGCCGCCCCTTTTCCTTGGTTCTTCTCATGCTCGTGAAAGATCCATTCCAACCGCGTGGCTCCCGGCTGCTCCAAGCCCTGTCGAATAGCCGCCAGCACTTCGCCCGTCTGGTCCGTCGACGCATCATTTACCACGACGACGCGCACTCGCTCCAACCAGTCGGATCCCGCCAGCACTTCCAGCCGTCTCAGGCTGGATTCCACCAGGTACTGTTCGTTATATACGGGCACTAGGATCGCTAGGCTCAGCTTGGATTTCATCGCTCCATCTTTCTCTTTCTCATCAGCCGGGTCAGTGGCCGTTTTGTAGTTTACTGCGACCTGTCCATCTTCCCCAACCCTTCCAGTGTTGCTTTTTGTGCGCCATAACCTTGCTCTCCGCCTTGCCCCTTAATATACTGACCACCCGGCCAATTGGCAGGTCCAGCGGGTGGGTAGCCCGTTGAATTTCTCTCCTCTTGGCCTTTTTTTCGCGCCTGATCGTCTCTTACAGGCCGAAGCTTGCTGCGCAGCCGGTTGCTCCACGAGCTGGCGCAAAGGAGACTTTTTGCATGCCCACGACGCCTGTGCCGGAAGAGATGAATGTATACCAGAACGCTGAAGCGCGTTTTGAGGTTGCCGCCAACAAGCTTGGGCTCGAGCAGGGCGTCTATCGCTATCTCAAATACCCGGATAAAGAAATCACCCTCTATATTCCAGTGGGTATGGACAACGGCCAGCTCGAAGTGTTCACCGGCTACCGCGTCCTCCACTCCACCGTACGCGGTCCCGGCAAGGGCGGCATCCGATTTGCTCCCGACGTCTCGCTCGACGAAGTCCGCGCCCTCTCGGCTTGGATGACCTGGAAGTGCGCCGTGGTCGATATCCCATTCGGTGGCGCCAAGGGCGGGATTATCTGCGATCCTCGCAAAATGTCCCGCAACGAATTGGAGCGCCTCACCCGCCGTTATACCGCCGAACTTTCGGATTGGCTCGGGCCCGAGCGGGACATCCCCGCCCCGGACGTTGGCACTAACGAGCAGACCATGGCGTGGGTCATGGACACTTACGCGATGCACGCCCGTCAAGCTACCAACGCCGTCGTGACTGGCAAACCCATCGAACTAGGCGGTTCTCGTGGACGCCGGGAAGCCACCGGTCGGGGCGTGATGATCTGCGTCGATAAAGCCATCGCCAAGCTCGGCTTGCGCAAGGAAAACACCCGCGTCGTTATTCAGGGTTTCGGCAACGTTGGCTCGCTCGCCGCGGAGCTCATGCAGAAAGCCGGCTACAAAATCATTGGTCTGGCCGACATTGGTGGTGGCCTCTATAATGAAACTAGTTTCGATGTTCCCCAGGTGGTCGACTGGGTCTACAATCGCAAAAAGCCTTTGCAGGAATTTCCTGGCGGGGGCACCAAAATGAGCGCCCGCGACGTGCTCTTCCAACCCTGCGAAGTGGTCATTCCCGCTGCGATCGAGAATCAGATCACGGAACAGAACGCGCACCACGTTCAAGCCAAAATCCTTTGTGAAGGCGCAAACGGGCCCACTACTTGGCAGGCCGACGCCATTATCGATTCCAAAGGCATCTTCACTGTTCCCGATATTCTCGGGAATGCTGGCGGCGTTACAGTGAGTTATTTCGAATGGGTGCAGGATCGCCAAGGCTTCTTCTGGCGCGAAAGCGAAGTGAACGAGCGCCTTTTCGACATCATGGACCGGGCTTTTGATGAGGTTGTCCGCTATGCGGAAACGCATCGTGTCAACAACCGCATTGCCGCTTACATGCTGGCGATTGACCGCGTGGCCACCGCTCTCAAGCTTCGCGGCATTTACGCCTGATTTGTGTTCGATTTTTTCTTGGCTTTCGGGGCAGTGCAGCGTACTCTGTGAGCCAGGTTTTCTGTAGGTTCACTCAAACGCTCCGGTGGGACCCCCGAGGTCCCAGGAAGGAGTCCGTACCGTGCCTTCGGACTCGTCGCGTGATCTTACCCCTCGCACCGAGGAGCAACACCGCCATGACCTTTGCCTGGTGGGCCGCTGGCTTTACGAACGCGGCCACATCGTGGCCGGCGAAGGCAATCTCTCTGTCCGTCTCGGAGACAATCGCATCCTCACCACTCCTACCTGCCTCAATAAGGGCATGATGTCTCCCGGCGACCTCGTCGTCATGGATTTGAACGGACGCCACATTCACGGCGATCGCCAGATTTCTTCCGAAGCCGGCATGCACCTCCTGTTCTATCAAATGCGCGCGGATGTTCAGGCCGTCTGCCACGCTCATCCCCCCACCGCCACCGGTTTCGCCGCGGCCGGTCAAGGGCTCGATCAAGCGCTCCTTCCGGAAGTGGTTGTTTGCCTCGGCAAGGTCCCTCTGGTGCGCTATGCCACGCCCGGCACTTCCGATCTCAGCGCGGTCCTTGAGCCCTACGTTCCCCACTACGACGCTCTTCTTCTTGCGAATCATGGCGCGGTCACTTGTGGGCCGGATCTGCTCACTGCGTTTTACCGCATGGAAATCGTGGAACACTTCGCCAAGATTTCCTTGGCTGCACGCCTTGCCGGCCAGCCCCAGCTCCTCTCCACTCGCGAAGTCGCCAAGCTCATGGCTGCTCGCTCCAGGTATCACGTAACTCCGCCCCCCGGCGGCGGTGCTGAACTTCCCGAAACCAGTGATGCTCGCGAAAGCCCCACCGAGGAAGTGACCCTCACTCGCTCCGAACTCGACGCCCTGGTGGACGAGGCCGTCCGCAAGGACCGCGCCCGCCGCTGAAGTTCCCTGTGCTAGTTTCCTTGAGCGCCCAACCTTTGCGTTTTTTTCTTCGCGCTTAGGTCCTGAGTTTCGCCATCACTCAACGGAAGAGGCCGTTCATGTCCACCAGCGCTGAACTCTTCGAAGTCATTCGCACTGGTAATACGGCCACGCTCCAGTCTCTTCTCGATGCCGATCCATCACTTGCCTCAGCGAAAAATGACTCAGGTATTTCCGCAGTGCTTATGTCCATCTACACCGGCCAACGCCAAATCCGCGATCTCCTCCTCGCCCGCAGCCCCGTATTGGAAGTTCACGACGCGGCAGCGGTTGGCAAGCTTGATCGCGTGAAGCAATTCGTCGAAAAAGATTCCTCGCTCGCCAAGTCTGTGTCTCCTGATGGATTCCCCGTCGTCGCTCTTGCCGCCGTCTTTGGGCATCTGGATGTTGCGCGCTGCCTCGCCGATCACGGTGCAGACGTCAACGCCCCCGCTACCAACGGTTCCGGCTATAACGCGCTCACGGGAGCGGTCGCCAGCGGCCATACGGAAATCGTCAAATGGCTCCTCGAGAATGGCGCCAACCCGAACTACCGCTACGGCCCTGGCTACTCCCCGTTACTTACTGCCGCGGCCAACGGCCACCTCGAAATCGTCAAGCTTCTTCTAGCCCATGGCGCCGACCCACGAGCCGCTACCAACGACGGCAAATCCGCCCTCGCCTTGGCCTCCGAACGCAATCATTCCGCCGTAGCCGACTATCTTCGGAGCATCAGCACATAGACAAATCTAAACTCTTTGAGGAACGGAATTATGGTTCGAACACGGCACATTTTCTTATTTGGATTGTCTCTCATGCTCGGTTGCCTTACGATCAGTGCCGGGTGCTCCATGCGTCCTCCGGAAACGGCTCCCCTGACTTTGGAATTAACCAGCACGGATTTTGCCTCTGGCGCAACCATCCCGAAACCGCTCACTTGCGATGGCGACGATCGCTCTCCAGCTCTTGAATGGAAAGCTCCACCCTCAGGCACTCAGAGTTTCGCTTTGATCGCCGATGATCCCGATGCCCCGGTTGGAACCTGGGTGCATTGGGTGATCTTTGACTTGCCGCCGAATCTACGATCTCTCTCTCAGGGTTTCCCCAAAACTGAGCAATCCGCCGACGGCTCCCGCCAAGGTACCAACGACTTTAAGAAAATTGGCTACGGCGGCCCCTGTCCCCCGCCCGGCAAGCCTCATCGCTATTTCTTCAAGCTCTATGCTCTTGATATCAAATTGAATCTTAAGCCTGGAGCCACAAAAAAAGACGTCGAACGCGCCATGCAGGGCCACATCTTAGCCCGTGGCGAATATATGGGCCGGTATTCCCGTTAAGTCTCGTTTGCGATGTTGCTACTCCGCAAATTCCAAGTTCACCGGTTTTTCGGGAAGTTTATCTTCGTTCACACTGGTTGTAGGTACGTCGAGCCCGACGAGTTCAAGCCTCGCACTGTTGAGCCACACTTCGCGGGTCCATTGAGAAGGATTCCAAACGCAACGTGCGTCGCATCCTTGGGCACATCCAAAACTACGTCGTAACGTTGCCACCCCGTGGTGCCCTTGATCGCCCGATTTTGCATGTTGTCGATCGACAACATGGTATTGAACCTATCCACGCGCATCCACAGCCCTCCCCATCCTGTAACCTCCTCGGACTTCACCAGTCCACTGAGCCGAACTTTGCTGCCCAGGTACTGCCTGGCGCTTATACTCTGCATCAGCGTTCCAAATCCTTCCGTATGTGCGGCCTTGTTCTTCAAATACGCGCTCGCGTGTCCCTGATAAGCCTGCGCTGCGTCTATGCCAGTTTCATAATCAGCGGGTTTGCTCCCCGCGAGATGCCAACCGCGCGGCGCGTCCGCATCCACCGCGATCGCCCCCGCCACACAGAGCGAAGCCACTGCCAACGAAATTCTCAAAGAGAAATGTGCATGACGGAACATAGCACCCTCCCTGGTCTCTCTGAAGCCTCGCGATATGCCAAGGTTGCCCACGTTTCTCCGGAGTGCACCCACGGAGTGTACCCCGTTGACGATGTGAGGATGTTCGAGTAGCTTTTGTTCCAAGCATGTCTTTCCCTTTCTACGTCCACATTGGCCCGCTCTCGATTCATCCCCACCTTCTGTTCGAAGCTCTCGCTTACGCCCTCGGCTTTCGTCTTTATCTGGAACTCCGCCGCCGGCGCGGAGATCTTGTACATGACGTGGACCGCTGGTGGGTCATCGCCGCATCGGCCATTGGTGCTGTGGTTGGAAGCAAGCTACTGTTCCTGCTTGAAGACCCCCGCCAGTCTCTGCAACATTTCTCACAACCCACGCTACTATTTTCCGGCAAGACCATCGTCGGCGCTTTGATAGGCGGCCTCCTTGCCGTCGAATTTGCCAAAAAGCGCCGCGGCATCACCAACCGCACTGGCGACCTCTTTGCCCTTCCGCTCTGCCTCGGCATTGCCATCGGCCGCGTCGGCTGCTTTCTCACTGGCATCGAAGACCAGACGGTTGGTGTAGCCACCTCGGTACCTTGGGGAGTAAACTTCGGCGACGGCATCCGCCGCCATCCCACCCAACTCTACGAAATTCTCTTTGTCCTTCTGCTCGGCATGTTCATCTACACGGTCTCTCGCCGCTCTTATCGCCAAGGTGAGCTGTTCAAGATTTTCATGGTCGGTTATTTTGCCTTTCGCGTCGCCTGCGACTTCCTCAAACCTGAAGTTCGCGTCTTCGCCGCTCTCTCTTCCATTCAATTGGCTTGTGCAGCCATGCTCCTCTACTATTCTCCAGACATTCTTCGCTGGCTGCGGGGTGGTCTATCACGGGGTGCTGCTTCCTCTTCCTTCGAACCGCATCCGGCTCGGCCGTGCGATCTTCCCGTTTCCGGGGAGGTCCCGCAATGAGCAATTTCCCCCCGCCTTCGGTTCCTCCTCCTCCCCGCTCGCTCTGGAAGCCCATCGGGCTAACCCTCGTTGCCTCTCTACTCCTCGGTATTTCCACCTGTGCTGGCGGCTTTGCCATCGGCAAGGGCCTCGGCAGCCTTCTCTTATATGCGGGATTGATGTTCCTCGGATTGTTTTTGCTTACACTTTTCGTCGCGGCGATCTACTTCATCGTCTGGCTCGTCCAGAACGCCAGGTCCCAATGACCGAGCGCGTTCGCCCCTACATTTTTTACGACGTGGCCCTCACCATCTGCTCGCGTTGCCACCGCAAACTCGAGGGCAAGATCGTGTTCCAGGATGATCAGGTCTTCCTGCTCAAGCATTGTCCCGAACATGGTCGCATGCGCGTACTCCTCGCCGACGATATCGATTACTACCGTCGCTGCCGCGAAGTCTTTATCAAGCGCCCTGAAATGCCCGTTGTGTACAACACCCCGGTGAAGTGGGGTTGCCCCTATGATTGCGGCCTCTGCACCGATCACGAGCAACACTCCTGCCTTTCACTCATCGAAATAACCGATTCGTGCAATATCCGCTGCCCCGTCTGCTATTCCGCCAGCGGTCCCGAGCGCCTCGAACATCGCCCGCTTTCCCTGATCGAAAAAATGCTCGACGCGGTTGTTCGCAACGAAGGCCGCCCCGACGTGGTCCAGATCTCCGGTGGTGAGCCCACTCTCCACCCTGATTTCTTTCAGATCCTGCGCGTCGCCAGGGCTCGCCCCATTCGCCACCTGATGCTCAACACCAACGGCATCAGAATCGCCCAAGACGAAGATTTCGTCCGCAAAATTGCCGACACCGCCGCAGACCTCGAAATCTATCTGCAGTTTGATTCCTTCGAACGCCAAGCCCTTCTCGATCTCCGCGGCGGCGATCTTCGCAGCGTCCGTGAAAAAGCGCTGGAACGCCTGAACCAGCACAACCTCTCGACCACCCTCGTCGTCACTCTGCGCAAAGGTCTCAACGACGGTGAAATCGGCAAAATCATCGACTTCGCTCTCACCCAACCCTGCGTTCGCGGTGTCACCCTGCAGCCCATCCAGGACGCCGGCCGTGTCGAAAATTTCGATCCTTCCACCGACCGTCTCACCCTTACCGAAGTTCGCCGAAAGATTCTCGAGCAGACCAGCGTTTTTCGCCCCGAAGACGTCATCCCGGTCCCGTGCCACCCGGACTGCCTCGCAATGGCCTACGCCCTGAAACTTGATGGGAAAGTCGTTCCGCTTACTCGTTTTGTCGAGCCCGACGTCCTTATTAACGCCGCCAGCAACACCATCGTCTACGAAGAAGAGCCCGGCATCCGCGATTGCCTGTTCAAGCTTTTCGCCACCAACCATTCTCCGGAATCCGGCGCCACCAGCCTCCGCGAACTTCTCTGTTGCCTCCCGCGCATTTCCGCTCCCACCGATCTCAGCTACAAAAATATTTTCCGTGTGCTCATCGTCCATTTTCTCGATGCTTACGCCTTCGACGTCCGCTCCGTCAAAAAAACCTGCATCCACATCGTCCACCCCGATGGCCGCCTCATCCCTTTCGACACCTACAACCTGTTCTACCGCGATGACCTCGAGCACACCCGCCTCGCCGCTCTTCGCCAATCCATTCCCCCCGTTTCATTGACACCACCAAGGCTCCCCGGCAATACTGGCATTCGATGATCGGACTTCTCCGCGGCCGTCTCCTCGAAAAACGTCCCAATCAAGTTATCCTCGATGTTGGCGGTGTCGGCTACCTCGTTGCGGTTCCCCTCTCTACCTTCGCCGCTCTCGGTGAACTCCATGCCGAAGTCACGCTGCTCATCCACACGCACGTCCGCGAGGATACTCTTGCCCTGTATGGTTTTCTCTCCCAGCGCGAGAAGCATCTCTTCGAGTTACTTCTCGGTGCGTCCGGTGTCGGTCCCAGCCTCGCTTTGAAAATTCTCTCCGGCATGAACGTCGAAGAACTTGTTCCCGCCATCCGTACTGGGGACCTCCCACGTCTCACAAAAATTCCCGGCGTGGGCCGCAAAACTGCCGAGCGCATGGTCGTTGAACTCAAAGACAAACTGGAAGCTGTTGCCATCGAAGCCGAAAAACCCACTCCCACATCACCCGCGGGCGTCGAATCCGACGTTAAATCCGCCCTCATCAACCTGGGCTATGATGAACGAGCCGCGGATTCCGCTGTTGCGGAAGCCAAGCGTGAAGCCGGCACCGCGAATTTTGAAAAATTGTTGCGTGCTGCGCTCGGAACTCTGACCGCATCACAGAACAGATAATGAGTTTCGGTTCTGCAGGGATCGCTTTTCCCTTTGACCTTCTTGGCGCTGGCGTATTGTTTGGAGAATGACGAGACACTCGTAATCCAATGACGAACTTTGGCTCCAAAAAACCATCCGGCGATCGCCCCCCACGCATTGTCTCTGGTGGGCCCTGGGATGACGACGCGCGGCTCGACGCTAGCGTCCGACCGAAAACACTTGCCGAATACATTGGCCAGAAGCGCGTGAAAGAGAACATTTCCATCGCTCTCGAAGCGGCTCGCAACCGCGGTGAAGCCCTCGATCACGTCCTTCTCTACGGCCCTCCGGGTCTTGGCAAAACCACTCTCGCCCAAATCATCGCCAACGAACTCAATGTCCCCATTAAGACCAGCGCCGGGCCCCTCCTCGAACGGAAAGGCGATCTCACCGCCATCCTAACCTCCCTCGAAGCCAAGGAAGTTTTCTTCCTCGACGAAATCCATCGCCTTCAGCCCGCCGTGGAAGAAGTCCTCTACCCCGCCATGGAAGATTTTCGCGTCGATCTCGTCATCGGCCAGGGCCCCGGCGCGCGCATCCATCCCTTCCACCTCAACCATTTCACGCTCATCGGCGCCACCACCCGCGCTGGGCTCATTACCGCGCCACTGCGCTCGCGCTTCGGTATCGTCCACCGTCTCGATTTCTACGAGCCCGAAGATCTACTCATCATCCTTCACCGCTCCGCCAGAATCCTGAACATCCAGATGGACGACGCCGGCGCTGAAGAAATCGCCGGTCGCTGCCGGGGCACGCCGCGCATTGCCAACCGTCTCCTGCGTCGCGCCCGCGATTTCGCGGAGGTTCGCGCCGGTGGCCGCATTACCCGCGACGTGGCTCGTGAAGCTCTGCATATGCTTGGTGTCGACGATCACGGCCTCGACGAAGTCGATCGCAATCTCATGATTGCCCTGCTCGACAAATATGCCGGTGGACCTGTCGGCCTGGGCACTCTGGCCGCCGCCCTCAGCGAAGAAGAAGACGCTATCGAAGAAATCTACGAACCGTACCTCATGCAAATCGGCATGCTCGATCGCACCCCACGCGGGCGCGTCGCCACCGCCCGCGCCTACGAATACTTCAACCGCGAGCTTCCCAAGCGCCAACCCCGCCTGTTCTAGCAGGCGATTTAACAAACCCGCTGTCATTCCGAGCAAAGCGAGGAATCTGCTTTTTGTTTGTTCGGTTGAACTACGCGAACGGATTCTGGACTTTGACTCAGAAATATTCCTGCCCCGCGTTAAGACCTTCCGAAAAGATTCGGTGGCAACCTGCCCGCTCTGCTGCCGCCAAAATCATTCCGCCCGCCGTATCGCACTTCTAGGATCTTGCCCTAACACATGCATGGCCCCATTTTCGCTAGTGGGAACGATGAGGTTGCCAGTCGCTGAGTCGTAGCCCATGGTTTTCGCGCCGGTTTTGGTGGTCATTTCCTGAGCGACTGAATATTTGCAGTAATGGTGACTGTGTCCGGCTGGCTCCACACTTCTTTTCCGTCCTTCAGCTCGACTCTGTGCATGGTAATCGTCAGCTGATTGTGATCCACATCGACGAGCAGGTAATGGTAGTTCACTCCATTATCGTTAGGTTTATCTTTATACAGATCGTCGGCATGGCGCTCGATCCTGTATGGATGCGCTCCTCCGCCACCGGTGACGAAATAGGTGACTCCGCCATGCTCGTGGTGCTCGTAGTTGTGGACATGCCCGTTGAACACGATCAAGCGAGCACGAAGGTGTTGCTGCCGTTCCTCCAGAACTTTCGCCAGGGCCTGTTCGGTGGCGCGTGCCGAATGACCACCTCCATACACCTTTTCATCGGAAGAACTAGTGTATGGGGGATGATGGAAAGTCAGGAAAACGAAATCCACCGAAGGAGAAAGATGATCCAGCTCAGAACGTAGCCACTCACTTTGCGGTCCCGCCACTTCATCCAAAGAGCTATCGAGGACAAGCATTAGAGTGTTGCCGATACTTACGGAATAGAAACGGCTGTCGTGGATTTCCGGAAAACGGGCGAAGTAGTTTCCCAGGGCGCTCTGCAAATTCCCCTTCAAATCGTGGTTGCCAAGCGCTGGGTAGATTGGGATTTTGTGTTCTCGCCAGACGGCCGTTTCTGAATCCCACACCTGCCAATCCTTGACATTTTCACCGTTATAGACAATATCGCCGGTGATGGAGATGAAAGCAGGATTTTGTTTGTCGATGGCGGCAACCAGCGCTTGGCGAATGGCAGGGTTGGCCGGTTCCGTGTCAGCAGGATCATGGAACCGAGTGTCACCAAAGGCAACGAAACGGAAAGTGGAAGGAACCTTCAGCTCCAAGGCCACATGGTTCTCTGCTATCTCAGACTTCTCGCGCGCATTTTTTCCGGAACACGAACCAGTGAGCCCAATGGAAATCAGGAGCAAAAGAATTGCGTTCTTGATGGAGATGGCCATAGCTTCTTAGCTTAGACGCAGTGATGTGCGGGCAGGTTAACAAATTTTCAGGCTGGCGAGTTGACGCTACGTCAGTTGCTTGGTTACGGATTGGTCGGAGTGCCTGGCTGATTTCCCGCTTCAATGGCACTCTTTGTGGCTTTCTCGGAAACCTGAGCGGGAGTCGGTAATTGTGAGACATCCCAACCGCCGCCCAGCGCTTCGATCAACTGTACAGATGCGGTCATCGACTGAGTGTTGAGCGTAGCGAGCTGTTGTTGGTCAGAAAGCAGCGTAGTTTGCGCAACCAACACGTTCAGATACTGATCTACGCCGGTTTCATAGCGTGCGGTGGCGAGTTCGAGATACTGCTGTGCGGACTGTACAGCTAGTTTCTGCTCCTCGATCTGTTTGGACAGTATTCGCTCGGCCGCCAGATAGTCTTCAACTTGCTGAAAAGCGGTCAGGACTGTTTGGCGATAGCTGGCGACGTCGGCGTTATAAACAGCAACAAACTGGTTGACCGTGGCGCGCCGCAACCCGGCATCGAAAATCGTTTCGGAAATCCCAGGGCCAACGGACCAAAACCGACTGGGCCATACAAGCAGGTTGCCAATCGTCGAGCTTTCGAAGCCGGCCTGTGCCGTTATCGTAAGGTTTGGGTAATACGCTGCCGTAGCGATGCCGATCTGCGCATTCGCCGCGGCCATATTGCGTTCGGAAGCCGCGACGTCCGGTCGTCGTTCCAATAATTGCGATGGCACGCCGACAGGAACCGGCGGCGGTGTTGCATTTAGAGGTCTCACGGGAAGGGAAAAACTCGATGGAAGTGTACCGACGAGGACGGCAATGGCATGTTCATACTGCGAGCGGGCAAGTCCAAGATTCGTTGCGCCAGATTCGGCGTTCTGCAGAGCATTCTCGGCTTGAACGAGAGAGATTTGATCATCCACTCCGGTTTCATAACGGGCACGCGTAAGTTCCACCGATTTTTTATCCGCCTCAACGGTTTCGTCGAAGACCTTCTGCAAAGCGTCCTGGCCACGCAACTCGAAGAAATAGACGGCGAGGCTAGCCTGGGCGGTCAGGCGGACGTTTTCGAGGTCGGCGGCACTGAGCTGAGCGCTGTATTGGTATTCATGAATGGTGCTCCGAACCCTGCCCCACAGATCCGGTTCCCAAGACACTTCAAACGGAAGAGTGTAGAGCGAAGTGGTTTGGCTGGAGTTTGTGGTGCCCGTTCCGGTCGAGCCGGTGTTACCGACGGTATTTCTAAGATTTGCCGAACTGCGAGATCGCTGGTAAGAAGGAGTTGTTCCCACGGTCGGAAAGAGTTGCGAACGGGCCTGCGCAATGAGCGTGCGGGCTTCCATGAAATTCTCAAAAGCTTCTTTGATGTTTTGGTTGTTGATGTTCAGTTGCTCTTCCAGCGCATTCAGTTCCGGATCGTTGTAAATCTCCCACCATTTTCCGCGGAGCATCGCATCCTGCGGTTCAGCCACTTTCCACTCCCCAGAATCCTGGGCCGGCGAAGGTAACTCTTTGTAAGCAAGTGGGGCAGGCTGAACCGTTGGTGCGGGAGCATGATACTTCGGGCCAACCATGCATCCCGCCAGGAGAAGTGCGGCGTTTATCGGGCCGATTATGGATTTCCAACGATTATTGAACATAGTGTTTTTCCATTCTTGCTACCCGGCAGTGGATGGGGCTGAGGCATCCCCTGGATGAAATGTGTCGCGTTCTTTGCCCAACATGCGAAGCCGCAGACGGTCGAGCATCAAGTACACCACTGGTGTGGTATAGAGAGTGAGGAGTTGGCTCATGATCAGCCCGCCGATAATGGTGATGCCGAGAGGCTTGCGCAACTCGGAACCCGTGCCGGTTCCGAACGCCAGAGGTACAGCGCCGCAGATTGCCGCCACAGTGGTCATCAGAATGGGACGGAAACGCAGGATACAGGCTTGAAAAATGGCGTCTTCGGTGCTCTTGCCGTCTTCCCGCTCGGCCTGCAACGCAAAATCGATCATCATGATGGCGTTCTTCTTCACGATGCCGATCAGTAGAACGATGCCAATGATGGAAATAATGTTGAGGTCCTGCTTGAAGAGGATGAGAGCGAGCATGGCGCCGACACTAGCCGAGGGCAACGTGGAAATGATCGTAAGCGGATGGACGAGGCTTTCGTAAAGAATTCCAAGAACAATGTAAACAGCGAGGAGTGCGGTGAGAATCAGGATGGGTTCGCTGCTCAGCGATTGCTGGTACGCCAGCAATGTTCCCGCAAAGAAACCACGGACCGTAGATGGCACGCCCATGCGCTGTTTGAGTTGCTCCACAGCCAGCGTTGCATCGCTCAGGGAAAGCCCCGGCGCCAGATTGAACGAGACGGTAACAGAAGGAAACAAGCTCGTGTGGTTGAGCGCGAGGGGGATGGTATTTGTCTGGCTCGTCGCCATGGTGACCAGCGGAACATTTCCGACAGCAGTAACACTGCTGCTGCCGTTTGGATGAAAGTAGACATTCTTCAAACCTTCAGGATTCTGTGAATACTTCGGATCTACTTCCAACACGACGTAATACTGATTCAACTGCGTGTAGATGATGGAGGTTTCGGATTGCCCGAAGGAACTATAAATTTCTCCATCCAACGACTGCGCGGTCTGGCCCAACTTCGCCGCGGTAACGCGATCGTAATGCAACAAGACGTCCAGGCCGCCATTCTGCTGATCGGAGTTCACGTCTTGCAAGCCGGGGAGCCGCTTCATCTCTGCCAGCAGACGCGGTCCCCAGGTGGCAAGATCTGAAACAGTGTCGGATTGAATTGTGTACTGATAAAGAGCGTTGCTGGCACGACCCCCGATTCGCAGATCTTGCGCTGCCTGAAGGAAGGCGGAGGCGACCGGTAATCGGTTGAGCTGAGGTCGAAGCCGGTTGATGATTTCCGGCGCGGTAATTTTCCGTTCGTTCAGCGGCTTAAGCGCGATAAAAATAAACCCCGTGTTTGTGGCGCCACCGCCTCCGGTAAACGCAACTGCGTTTTGCACCGCGGCGTCGTTCTTGATCACTCCCACAATTTGTTGAAGGGAATCATTCATGGAAGGAAAAGAAGCGTCCTGTGGGCCCTGGACACCTCCCGCAAGCGCACCAGTGTCCTGCTGAGGGAAGAAACCCTTCGGAATTTTGAAAACGATCACAACGTTTAAGGCAATCGTCAGGAACAGAATCGTGAGCGTGAGGACCGAATTATCGAGAACCCAGCGCAGAGTATGCCGATACAGGTTGAGAAGTCCGTCAAACATCTTCTCTGTGGCCATGTACACGCGGCCGTGCTTCTTCGCGCGTTCATCGCGAAGCAGGTATGCACACATCATCGGCGTGGTGCTGAGGGAAATGGCCATCGAAACGAGAATGGCGGTAGATAGAGTAATGGCAAATTCGCGGAAGAGCCGTCCAACTATCCCGCCCATCAGCAGTAGCGGAATGAATACAGCGATAAGAGAGATGCTGATCGAGAAAACGGTGAAGCCGATTTCTTGCGCACCTTTCAGTGTTGCGGCGAAAGGTTCCATGCCGGCTTCCAGATGACGGGTTATGTTTTCCATGACCACAATCGCGTCATCGACCACAAAGCCCGTGGCGATGGTCAGTGCCATCAGCGAGAGATTGTCCAGGCTGTAACCGCAGAGATACATCACCGTGAATGTGCCGATGAGCGAAACGGGGACAGCCACGGCAGGGATTAACGTTGCGCGGCCGTTGCGCAAAAAGATGAAGACAACGACGATCACCAGAATGATCGAGAGTGTCAGCGTCCGTTCGACATCACTGACTGACGCTCGAATGGTTGTGGTTCGGTCGAGCACAATCGTGGTGTCCATGCCCTGGGGAATCGAGGCTTGGATCGAAGGCAACTCTGCACGAATCCGGTCGACGGTATCGATGATGTTGGCGCCCGGCTGGCGGAATATGATCAGCATCACGGCGCGTTTGCCGTTCAAATATCCGGCAGCACGAAGGTTTTGCACGGAATCCACCACGTCCGCGACATCGGAAAGACGAACGGCCGCGCCATGGTTGTAGCCGACAATGATCGGCTTGTAGTCTTCGGCGTGACTAATCTGATCATTCGCAAGGATGTCCGCGGTTATGTTGCCGTCGGTGATTTGTCCTTTAGCGAGGTCCGAGTTCTGCAACCGCAGTACGGACTGAACGTCCGTCATGGTGAGGCCATAGCCGGCAAGCTTCGTGGGATTCACTTCCACACGCACGGACGGGAGTGCGCCTCCGCCGGCGTTGACCTGGCCTACACCCTGGATTTGGGAGAGTTTCTGCTCGATGACTGTCGAAGCTTCATCGTAAAGCTTGTCGGGTCCGTATTTGTCCGATGTCAGTCCCAGGATCATGATCGGCGCATCGGCGGGATTGACCTTGCGATAGGTGGGATTTGCCGGAAGGTTTGCGGGCAGATAGGTGCGTGCCGCGTTGATGGCCGCTTCCACGTCGCGAGCTGCTCCATCGATGTTCCGGCTGAGATCGAACTGGATCGTGATCGAGGAGTTGCCCAAGCTGCTGGTGGAAGTCATTTCCGTAACGCCCGCGATATGGCCGAATTGCCGTTCCAGAGGAGTGGCCACGGACGAAGCCATGATCTCCGCGCTCGCCCCGGGCAAGCTGGCGCTCACGGAAATGGTGGGGAAATCTACCTGCGGCAAGGGCGAGACCGGAAGCACCCTGAACGCGATGGCGCCGGCAATGGCGATGCCAATGGTCAGCAAAGTCGTGGCCACGGGCCTATAGATGAATGGCTTTGAGACACTCATAGTTGCCCTGCTGGTTTCGGGTTGCCGCCCGGGTTGGAATTCTTGGACTTTCGCGACATCCGTTGGGCCAGATTGTCGAAGAAAATGTAAATTACCGGAGTGGTATAGAGCGTGAGCACTTGGCTGACCAGGAGCCCCCCCACCATGGCGATCCCCAGGGGACGTCTCAGCTCCGATCCAAAGCCCGTGCCAAAGGCAAGGGGCAGGCCGCCGAGCAACGCCGCCATGGTGGTCATCATGATGGGACGGAAGCGCAGCAGACACGCCTCATAAATAGCGTCTGTCGCATTCTTTCCGTGATGGCGTTCCGCATCCAAAGCGAAGTCAACCATCATGATGCCGTTCTTTTTCACGATGCCGATCAGCAGCACCAAGCCGATGATGGCCACCACGCTGAGGTCCAGGCGGAACAGAAGCAAGGCAAGAAATGCTCCAACGCCTGCCGAAGGAAGCGTGGAAAGAATCGTGATTGGATGAATGAAGCTTTCATACAGCACACCGAGAACGATGTACACCGTGACTAGCGCAGCGAGAATCAGCAACGGCATATTCGACAGGGAGTTTCGGAAGGACGCGGCGGTACCCTGGAAATCGGCTTGCAAACTTTTCGGCATGTGCAGATCCTGCTGGACCTTCGTGACCGACGAAATCGCTCCGCCGAGTGCAGCATTGGGAGCCAGGTTAAAGGACACCGTTATCGCGGGAAACTGCCCTTGATGGTTGATCGAGAGCGGCTCCGTCGTGGTTTCAAAGTGCGAGAACGTTCCGAGCGGTACAGCACTATTTGTCATCGAGCTTGTGGCTCCGGCAGAGGTAGCGCCCTTGCTGGATGTAGCGGTCGAAGTGCTCGATGTGAGGGCGTTGACGGGCGGGGTGAGCGTATTGGACGTGGGCGTGTACAGCGCCGAAGTCGTTAACGCATTGGAGCCGGCCGATGTCGAACCTTGACCCGTGGTGGACGCTGGCGCGCCGGTGGTGCCCGCAGCCGAGTTCGACCGGATGTAAAGCTTATTCAGTTTGTCGGGATCCAGCTGAAACTGTGGCTCACACTCCAGAATCACGTGGTATTGATTCAGCTGGGTGTACATGGTATTGATCTGCCGCTGGCCAAACGCGTCGTACAGCGTATTGTCAATCGTGGTCGGCGTGATTCCGAGCCGCGAAGCGGTCGGGCGATCGATCAAGAGAGCAACAGCCAGGCCTCCCGGCTGCTGGTCCGTAGCCACATCTTCCAGCTCTGGCAACTGCTTCAATCGATCTACAAATCGGTTGGTCCATTTCGTCAATTCGTTGGGGTCGGGATCTTCCAGGGTGTACTGATATTGCGTGCGGCTGACGCGATCATCCACGGTGATGTTTTGCACCGGTTGCATGAACAGTTGAATACCCTGGACATCGTCAAGTTTGGACTGCAGGCGCCGAATCACGTCGGAGGCGCTGATGTCTCGTTTTTCCAGCGGCTTCAGATTGATGGCCATTCTTCCGCTATTGGTGGTGATGTTCGTGCCGTCGGCTCCAATGAACGACGATAGGCTATCGACTGCGGGGTCTTGCAGAATGATATTCGCGAGCTCTTGCTGCTTTTCGGCCATGGCCTTGGAACCAATTGCCGGCGCCGCCTGAGAAATACCTTGGATGATTCCGGTGTCCTGAATAGGGAAGAAGCCTTTAGGAATGATGACGTAGAGAAATATCGTGAGTGCCAGCGTGGCCACGGCAATCAGAAGAGTGATGGTCTGGTAGCGAAGCACGAACTTCAGCGTGCGCGCATAGAAATTGATCATGCCGTTGAACGCGCGCTCCGAGGCTTGATAGAAGCGGCTTTGTTGTTCCTCTGGGTTGTGCCTCAGGATCCGCGAAGCCATCATGGGCGTCAGCGTCAACGAAACCACTGCGGAGACTACGATCGTGACCGCCAGCGTCACTGCAAACTCACGAAACAGCCTGCCCACCACATCGCCCATGAACAGCAGCGGAATCAGCACTGCGATCAGCGAAACCGTCAGAGACAGAATCGTGAAACCAATCTGCTCCGCTCCCTTCAACGCTGCTTGCATCGGCGGCTCGCCCGCTTCGATATACCTTGAAATGTTCTCGACCATGACGATGGCGTCGTCGACGACGAAGCCCGTCGAAATCGTCAGCGCCATTAACGAAAGGTTATCGAGGCTGTAGCCCAGTGCGTACATAGCCGCGAAAGTTCCCACGATCGATAGCGGCACGGCAACGCTGGGAATAATCGTGGCGTACAGACTGCGCAGAAACAGAAACATCACCATAACCACCAGCGCGACGGTGAGCATCAACTCCTTTTCCACGTCTAGAACAGATGCTTGGATCGGAGTGGTCAGGTCGGTAAGCGTGGTGACATCAATCCCCGTTGGGAGATTGCTTTGCAGTTGTGGCATCAGCGCTTTGATCCGCTTCACAACGCTAATGGTGTTTGCCCCTGGCTGACGCTGCACGTTGAGGATGACTGCAGGCGTTTTGTTCATCCAGGCGGCCTGGTTGTTGTTCTCGACTCCGTCAACGATCTTTGCCACGTCTGTAAGCATCACCGGAGCGCCGTTGCGATAGGCAACCACCACGTTCCGGTAATCCTTGCTGGTGACCAGCTGATCATTGGCGTCAATCTGGTAGTCCTGGCGGTCTCCATCGAAGTTCCCCTTGGCCGCGTTGACGCTGGCTTGCGTCACTGCGGTGCGCAGGTCTTCCAGATTGATGCCGTAAGAGGAGAGTTTCGCCGGGTTAGCTTGAATCCGAACCGCAGGTTTCTGTCCACCGCTGATACTGACCAAACCTACGCCGCTCAATTGTGAGATTTTGGGGGCCAGCCGGGTGTCTACCAGGTCTTCCACTTGAGAAAGGGGGACCGAACTTGACGTCACCGCCAGCGTGAGCACTGGGGCATCCGCGGGATTGGTTTTGTTATAAATCGGAGGCGCCGGCAGGTTGGCGGGCAGAAAGCTCTGTGCCGCGTTAATCGCCGACTGTACCTCTTCTTCCGCAATATCGATGTTCAGGGTGAGATTAAACTGAAGCACGATCACGGAGTT
>Ga0074046_10000020_pt1 | contig 138749 bp, 112 predicted proteins | sample BogForMeECP23OM3_FD_94441 | JGI IMG/M metagenome (GOLD analysis project Ga0074046, IMG submission 94441) | Bog forest soil microbial communities from Calvert Island, British Columbia, Canada - Bog Forest MetaG ECP23OM3 | ecosystem: Environmental > Terrestrial > Soil > Wetlands ... | reverse complement strand
CGCTCGCCATCGACCATCCCTTCTCCATATTGACCGCGAACCATGCTCTTGAGGACATCCTCGGGACTGAGCGGTTGGATGGCGTGCAATACCTCGGCCTGCTTGTTGCGCACTTCATCGGCGTCGAAAGAAATGGGAGGCTCCATGGCCGTCATGGTCAGGAGTTGAAAGAGATGATTGGGAACCATGTCTCGCAACGCGCCGGCAGTCTCATAAAAACCGCCCCGATGTTCCACACCCACAGTTTCGGCGGCGGTGATTTGAACATGATCGACATAGTTGCGATTCCAAAGGGGCTCAATGATGTTGTTGGTGAAGCGGAACACCATCACGTTCTGCACGGTTTCTTTGCCGAGATAGTGGTCGATGCGGTAAATCTGTTTTTCATCCAGAGTTTTCTTGAGGTCGGCGTTCAGTTGGCGCGCTGAGTCCAGGTCGTGGCCAAAGGGCTTTTCGATGATGACCCGGGTCCAGTGGCCATTTTCCTCTTTCGTCAGCCCTGCGGCGCCCAGTTGATCCACGATCGTGGCGAAAAAGCGCGGTGCAACGGCGAGATAAAAGAATTTGTTGCCACCGGTGTTGTGAGCCTTGTCCGCCTCCGCAATTTGCGCCTTCAGTCTCTGGTAAGTCGCCGGGTCCTGAAAATCGCCTTTCACAAAATAAATGCGCTTCGCCAACTCTTCCCACATCTTCAGATCAATCGGGTCGGGCGCGAAATTCGGCATTTCCTGGCCGAGAGTCTTGCGGAAGGATTCCGTATCCAGATCGTTCCCGGCGAAACCGACGATGGCGAATTGTTTAGGCAGAATGTCTTCCTGCGCCAGATTGAGGAGTGCCGGAATGAGTTTTCGTTTGGTGAGATCGCCTGTAGCGCCAAAGATCACCATGACGCAAGGCTCAGCAGCGTTGGCAATTTCTGCGAAATTCGAACTCATGGAGCGATATCCTGTCTTCGGGCAGAGGAAGCCGCGAACCGCGCGGCCTCAATGACCGGATTTTTTCTCAACGTGACCTCCAAACTGGAAGCGCATCGCGGACAACAGCTTTGCTGCAAAGTCTCCTTCACCACGTGATGTAAATCGCTCGTAGAGAGCCGCACTTAGCACAGGCGCAGGAGCGGTTGATTCGATAGCGGCAAGAATGGTCCAGCGGCCTTCGCCCGAATCGGAGACGCGCCCGGAATAATGTTCCAGCGTGGGTTGTTCGAAGAGCGAAATGGCCGTCAAGTCCAAAAGCCAGGACGCGACAACGCTGCCGCGACGCCATACTTCCGCCACATCAGCTAGGTTGAATTCATATTGGTAGTGTTCGGGATTGCGCAGCGGCGTGGTTTCCGCGTCATCTTCCCGTTTCGAGTGGCCTGCGTTCGCATGTTTCAGAATGTTCAGGCCCTCGGCATAAGCGGCCATCAGCCCGTATTCAATTCCGTTGTGAACCATTTTGACGAAGTGCCCCGCACCGGACGGCCCGCAATGTAGATAGCCTTCCTCGGCCGTGCCAGGGGCTTTATCGCGACCGGGAGTCCGCTCGATATTCCCACGGCCGGGAGCAAGTGTTTTGAAAATGGGATCGAGATGCTGAACGATGTTTGTTTCGCCACCGATCATTTCGCAGTAGCCGCGATCGAGTCCCCAAACACCGCCGCTGGTGCCGACATCGACGTAGTGAATACCCTTGGCCGAAAGATCCTTCGCGCGGCGGATGTCGTCGATGTAGTAGGAATTACCACCATCGATCAGGATGTCGTCTTTCTCAAGCTTGGGCACTAACTGGGCAATGGTTGCGTCCACCACTGCAGCGGGCACCATCAGCCAGATCGCACGCGGTTTTTGCAGCTTGGCTACGAAATCATCGATGGAGGTCGCACCGGCCGCGCCATCCGAGGCCAACTGCTGAACCACCTCGGCACTCCGGTCATACACTACGCAATTATGGCCCGCCTTCAACAGGCGGCGAACCATGTTCGCGCCCATCCTTCCCAGACCGATCATGCCAAGTTGCATTGTGAAAGTTCCTCCGCGAAGTTTTGAGTCGCCCAGTGGCCCGGATCGGATGCAAACCAACCCAGGAGAAACGAACGGATTAGCTGCCGGTTAGGGCTAACGCACCCCAGCGGACTTGCCCGTGGCGTCGAGCAAAGTCTTGAACGCGTCGGCGAAGAGCTTCACGCCGTCCTCTAGCAGTTTTTGTGTAACTTCTTTCATGGAAATCCCGGCCTTTTCCAGATCGTGCATTACTTTCGCGGCACCCGGGACATCCTCGGTCAAACTGGGACGCAATTTACCGTGATCGCGGAAGGCATCGAACGTAGCCGGTGGAATCGTGTCCACGGTATCCGCGCCGATTAGTTCTTCAACATAGAGAACATCGCGATATTTGGGATTCTTGGTGCTGGTGCTGGCCCACAGCAAGCGCTGCGTCTGCGCACCCTTGGCCGCGAGCGCTTTCCAGCGCGGGCTGCTGAAGAGCTCCTGATACTTCTTGTAGGTAAGCTTTGCGTTCGCGATCGCCACTTTGCCTTCAATACTTGCAAGCAACTCCTTCGTGGCGCCGGTGGCGGTCTTCAGCTTTTCTTCGACCTTCGAATCCACCAGCGTGTCGATGCGGCTGACGAAGAAACTGGCAACGCTTGCGCAATGGCTGATGTCCAGGCCTTTTAGCGTACGCGCTTCGAGAGCGGCCAAGAACGCCTCGGCAACCTGTTCGTATGCGGACTGGGCAAACAGTAGGGTGACATTGATATTCAGCCCGTCTTCCAGAAGTTGGCGAATGGCGGGAACGCCGGCGGGCGTACCCGGAACCTTGACCATGAGATTCTCGCGACCGACAGTTTTCCAGAGGCGGCGCGCTTCCTCCATTGTGCCCTTCGTATCATTCGCGAGATAGGGCGAAACCTCCAGGCTGACGTAGCCATCGCGGCGCCGCGTGGATTGGTATACAGGTTTGAAAATATCGCAAGCATCCTGCACGTCGCGGATGGCGATCTTTTCGTAGAGACTTTTTGCGTCCAGTGATTTCGCTTCAGGCGATTGCAAAATATCGTTATAAAGAGTGCTTCCGGTGATGGACTTTTCGAAAATGGAAGGATTCGAAGTCATGCCGCGCAGACCGTCCGCATCAATCATTTTCTTCAGCCCGCCGCCGGTCAGGAGGTCGCGGCGTATATAGTCCATCCAAGGCGACTGGCCGTATTCAAGCAATCCCTTCAAGGGATTAGTGCCGGCAGTGTTGGGAACTGTAACCGAAGTCGTCATAAAACTTCTCCTTTATTTAATACCGGGCCCGGGTCACCTATTGTACGCCCATGGGGAAGGGCGCGAATCCAGATTTCAGCTTTTTAACATCTTCTCCTCGAGCGCATGGACCTTCGCAAGCCGGCGCACGTGGCGTTCTTCATTCGTGAACTTTGCCAACAGGTAAGCACGCACGACGTCTTCAGCGAGTTTCTCACCAATCACCCGCGAGCCCATCACCAGCACATTCATATTGTCGTGTTCCACGCCCTGATGTCCGGAATAAGTGTCATGGCAAATTCCGGCGCGGATGCCGATGAGTTTGTTCGCGGCGACGCTGGCGCCGATGCCGCTGCCGCAGATCAACACGCCACGCTCGGCCTTGCCATCAAGAACCGCACGGCCGACGGCTTCCGCGAAATCCGGGTAGTCCGAAGGATTCTCGTTGAACGCTCCCACGTCCAGCACGGAATGGCCAAGGCCGCGAATCAAATCCCCCATGGCATTCTTCAACTGAAAACCGGCGTGATCGGAGCCAATGACAATTTTCATTTGTACTCACTTTCCTAGCAGTTCTTTTGCAGCGGCGACAACGTGCTCCGCATCGAAACCAAATTTCTTCAGCAAATCTTTCAGCGGCGCAGAGGAGCCGAAGGAGTGCATGCCGATCGCCTTGCCCTTCAGGCCGATGTAACGTTCCCAACCTAAGGTCGCGGCCATCTCGATTGAAACGCGCGCGGTGACGCTCGAAGGTAGAACAGATTCCTTGTAGGCAGCGTCTTGCGCATCGAACAATTCCCAGCACGGCATACTGACGACACGTGCCTTGATACCTTCAGCCTTTAATTTTTCGTAGGCAGCAACCGCCCATTGCAACTCACTGCCCGTGGCCAGAAGAATGACTTCCGGCTTGCCACCTTCCGCGTCCGCCAGTACATACGCTCCCTTTGCGGCGCCAGCGGCAGGTGCATATTTCGTGCGATCCAGCGTGGGCATGGCCTGGCGGCTGAAGACCAGCGTCGACGGGCCTTCGGTATGTTTCAGCGCAGACTTGTATGCTTCCGTCACCTCGTTGGCATCGCCCGGACGAAAGACCAGCATGTTGGGCATGGCGCGAAACGCGGCCAACTGCTCGATCGGCTGGTGCGTGGGGCCGTCTTCACCCACGCCTATAGAATCGTGCGTGAAGATGAACAGGACCGAAGCTTCCATCAGCGCCGCGAGCCGCATGCTGGCCCGCATGTAATCACTGAAGTTAAAAAATGTGGCGGAGAATGCTCGTAGACCAGTCAGGCACATACCATTAACCGCGGCGCCCATGGCATGTTCGCGAACACCGAAGTGCACGTTGCGGCCCTCGAACTTCACCGGGAAGAAATCGCCTGCGCCCTCGAACGTGAGATTGGTCTTGTTGGATTTCGCCAGGTCTGCGGATCCCCCCACCATCCAGGGGATATGTTGCGCAAGAACATTCAGGACTTTGCCGGAACTTTCACGCGTGGCCATACCCTTAGCGTCCGCCGCAAACACGGGCAAATCCTTATCCCAGCCATCCGGTAGCTGGCATTTCTGGATTTTTTCGAGCTGATCGGCGAGCTCCGGATATTTTTTCGAGTACGCCGAGAAAAGGTCGCGCCACTTCGCATGGTTCTGTGCACCACGCGCTCCGATGCCATCTTGGAAGTGCTGATACACGCCATCGGGGACGAGGAATTGCGCGTCCTCCGGCCAACCGTATGCTTTCTTCACCAGCTTGACTTCTGCTTCTCCGAGTGGCTCACCATGCGCCTCGTAAGAATCCTGCTTGTGCGGTGAGCCATAGCCGATGTGGCTATCCACCACGATGAGCATGGGCTTGTCACCGTGCGCGAGAAAATCTTTGTAAGCCCGCGAAAGCTGCAGCAGGTCGTTCGCATCGGCCACTCGTGTGACGTGCCAGCCATAGCCGACGAAGCGCGTCATCACGTCTTCGCTGAAGGACCAGCTCGCCGGGCCATCCAGCGTGATGCGATTGTTGTCGTAGATCCAGCACAGGTTGCCGAGTTGCAGGTGGCCGGCCAGAGACGCGGCTTCTCCAGCGACACCTTCCATCATGTCGCCATCACCGCACACGGCATACACGCGAAAATTGAATAGATCGAAATCGGGACGATTGAAATGCGTGGCCAGCCACTTGCCGGCAATAGCCATGCCGACGCTGTTGCCCACGCCCTGGCCGAGCGGGCCGGTGGTAGTTTCCACGCCGGTGGTCATGTGGGATTCCGGATGGCCGGGGGTACGGCTGTCCAACTGACGGAAGAGCTTGATCTGATCGAGGGTAACTGAGAGTTCCTTCTGCACTTCCTCTTTGTCGTTGACGTCCTTCACTCCGGCGAGGTGGAGAATGGAATAAAGAAGCATCGAGGCGTGGCCGGCCGAAAGGACGAAGCGATCACGATTGGGCCAGTGCGGCTCGGCGGGATCGTAATTCAAGAAATATTGCCAGAGGGAGTAAGCCACGGGAGCCAAACCCATCGGCGCGCCTGGATGTCCGGAATTGGCTTTTTGGACGGCGTCGATCGAAAGCGTTCGGATGGTATTGATGCAAAGTTGATCGAGGGTACTCTGCTCGCTCACGTTAACTCCCTCGTGGGATTCACTTACCCGTTGAACTGATCCAGCCATTGGATGCTCCTCCATGCGAAAAGGAGTCAGAATTGTACTGCAAAAGGGAATGAGTGTCTGCCCGGTGCTTACTTGAAGGAAAGTGCAAAACAAAATGGTGCGGCTGGTCGGACTCGAACCGACAACGGGGAAATCCCCAGCGGATTTTAAGCCCGCCGCGTATGCCAATTTCGCCACAGCCGCACCGGGCGTTTACGCGGCAGCAACAGAATAGCATGCCCGGTGGGAGATATTGCTTCAGGGCCAATAATGCGTTGGAACAGCAAGACTTGCCGATTCCGATTTATAGATGGCACCCGATAGTTGGACTCCTCGATATACCTGAGGATGGTGATGCCAGGGTTGGCGATCGCGTCCTGCTCAAACTAGGAATTCTTGGCAAGGCTGATGCTAAGCCTCACGGAATCAAGCTGCTAACAGGGGGCACTGAGGAGTGACTTTGGTCACAGCCTAATGTGATCGTTCCCCATACTCTGAAGTCGTGAGCCAATGACACATGGAAACCCCTATACCCCTTCCCGAACAGCCTGAGCTTCCAGCAGTTTTGCCATGCGCCATTGCTATCGCCAAGCCGTCTGTAAAACCCAAAAAAAGACTCATCAAGCGCACCGAGGCCGACCGTTCGCAGCTCTACCGCCGCAGTTTCCAGGGGGCGTTTCTCATTCTCAATTTATGGCTGGGTGTGAAATTTTATTCATGGGTACGGCAATTCGAAGTTGGGGTTATCGATGCGAATCTGCACAGGCCGCCGGGAGTTGAAGGCTGGCTGCCGATCGCCGGGCTGATGAACCTGAAGTATTGGCTGCTGAGCGGGCAGATTTCCGCGGTGCATCCGGCGGCGATGTTTTTGTTGATCACATTCCTGGCCATGGCCTTTCTGTTTCGCAAAGCCTTCTGCAGTTGGCTCTGTCCGATTGGGACGCTCTCCGAGTATCTCTGGCGGGCGGGCAAAAAATTGTTCAAGCGGAATTTCTTTCTTCCGCGCTGGCTTGATCTGCCTCTTCGCGGGCTGAAATATTTCCTGCTGGGATTCTTCGTATGGGCCATTTCCACGATGTCCGCCGTCGGGATTCGCGACTTCATGCGCAGCCCGTACGGATTGATCGCGGACGTGAAAATGTTGAATTTTTTCCGGCACATTGGCGAAACCGGCTTGATTGTTTTGGGAGTCTTTGTGGTGGCTTCGCTCTTCGTTCAGAACTTCTGGTGCCGGTTTCTTTGCCCATACGGTGCCCTGCTGGGATTAACTTCCTGGCTGAGCCCGACGCGAATCCGGCGAAATGCTGAAACGTGCATTGATTGCGGCAAGTGCGCAAAAGCATGCCCGTCGGCTCTTCCTGTGGACAAACTCGTGCAGATTCGGTCGGTCGAATGCACAGGTTGCCTGGAGTGCGTGGCGGTTTGTCCCGCGCAGAACGCGCTGGCGATGAGCTTGCCGAATCTGATTGCTCCGAAAACGAAGCCAGCGACTCTACCGGCATGGGCCATGGCTGCGGGAATTGCCGTCCTGTTCCTGGGCGTCGCGGGTTTTGCGAAACTAACAGGGCATTGGGATTCCGCCATACCCACCGCAGTGTACGAACGGCTAGTGCCAAACGCCGATCAGGCCGCGCATCCGATGCCGGGAAGGTGAAACACATGAGTACACCACCGCAGCTTGGCAAGAATCAGATGCCCGCCAGCGAGGTACTGCGTTTAGCCGAGCTCGTCAGCTATCAGGACGGCACAGTCGTCAGCCGCACGCTGATCAAGCATCCCACCGGCACGGTGACTCTGTTCGCCTTCGATGCCGGTCAGGGCTTGACGGAGCACACCACCGCGTTTGATGCGCTTGTTCAGATGCTCGACGGCAAAGCCGAGATCACGATCTCCGGCAAGCCCTATCACGTCGAAGCGGGCGAAGCGATTCTCCTGCCCGCAAATCAGCCCCATGCGCTTGCGGCGCTTAGTCCTTTCAAAATGCTTTTGACCATGATTCGCTGCTGACGAAAGTGCTTATCCCAAGTGCTCGGGAGTGTGTCGCCCATCACCCGAATTGTCACCACTCCCTGTGATATAAAAGCGCATTGCCATATCTGAAGAAGCTTCACCTACGCGGTGAGGAGCGCAAATCGTGAACAACCGTCTTCGTGCCGTGCTTTTAGGAGTCGCATTGATCAGTCTGACGGCCCTGGTGCCGACGCGCTCAGTCGCGCAATCTTCCGGCAACTCCGCCCCCGTGCATGTCTGGCAAGACACCGTGGAGTTGCCCACTTACGAAGAAGGACTCCCCGACGAAAATCCGCCCTTCGATCAATTCGTCAGCAACGGCAGGTACAACTATCCCTATACGATGCGTGAGAATTTGACCAACCACGTCGCGCCGCGTCAGTGGCGCACCTTGAATCTCGAGAATGAGTATCTGAAGTGCGTGATCTTGCCGGATTTGGGCGGTCATCTCTATCGCTGCATCGACAAGCGCAACGGTGCCGATCTGTTCTACGCGAATCCCTCTCTGAAATTCGCGCGAATTGCTTATCGAGGTGTCTGGGCAGCGTATGGAATCGAATTCAATTTTCCGGTTTCGCACAACTGGATGACCGCTTCGCCCGTCGATTTCTCGACTTCCACCGCTGCGGATGGCAGCGCGTCCGTCTGGGTCCGGAATATCGATCGCGTTTACGGCATGGAATGGTGCGTGGAGCTGACGCTGCATCCCGGGCAGACGGTTCTCGAGCAAAAGACCACGCTCTACAATCCCGGTGCCGCACGACATCGGTTTTATTGGTGGACCAACGCCGGCGTTCAGGTCTGGGACGACTCTCGCCTGTATTACCCGCAAGACTTCTCCGTCACTCACGGATTCGTGGATTTGGATACCTGGCCGGTTGACCGCACCGGAACGGACCTGAGCATCGTTGGAAATCATAAATTCGGGCCAGTCTCGCGCTTCAGCTATGCGAGTAACGAACCGTACATGGCGGTCTACCATCCGAAAACCAACGCCGGCGTGGTGCATTATTCGACGCGGACCGACCTGCCATCGAAAAAAGTGTTTTCCTGGGGCAGCGACGCCGAAGGTCTGGATTGGCGCAATGCACTCTCGGACAATCACAGCGCGTATGTCGAGATTCAGGCGGGACTTTTCCGCGATCAGGAAACCTACGGCTTCCTCGACCCGCAGCAGGCTATCCACTTCACCGAGATTTGGCTGCCAGTCCGGGAGATTGGCGGAATCACCCGCGCGAATCCCAACGCTGCTTTGAATCTGACTCGCGTGCCATCCGAAAAGCCTGAAGTTGTCGCCCTGGAAGTGGCACTGAACGTCACGCGGGACTATCCAAACGCAAAAGTACAGATTCTTGATGGATCGCAAGCCATTGCCACGGAAACTGTGTCGTTCACGCCTAAATCCACCTTCCGCAAACAGTTTCCTGGCTTGCCATCACAGAAAACGTACACCGTCACTCTGGCCGATGGGTCCGGCAAAACCATCCTGACGCACACGGAAGGGAAGTACGATTTTTGGCCCAAGTCCGAAGTCCCGAAAGAACTGCCCCCGGCCTACGTCTATCCTCCAGCCGAGAAGCGCACGGAGAACGATTTCCTCGAACTCGGCATGGAACAAGAACGAAATGGCGAGGTGCTGCAGGCGATATCCACATATCGGGAGGGCCTGAAACGTTTTCCGGAAAGTGTGGTGCTCCATCGCGCCACGGGACGCCTGGATGTGGGGTTGAAACAATATGCTGACGCGACCGCCCAGCTTTCTCCTGTCCTCACGCGCATCAGCAACGACAAAGAAGCTTCTTATTACCTAGGTCTCGCTTACGTTGCTACGGGCGAATTGCACAGAGCGCGACGTGCCTTTGAAGTGAGCGAGCAGTACGGAACGTTTCGATCTCCGTCACTGTTTGAGTTGGCCGCGCTGGATGCTCGCCAAGGCGAATTGAAGAAAGCGCACGAGAAGTTGTCCAAGGCCTACACCGAATTCGCCGATGCCGCGCGGTTGAATGATCTGGACGTTACAGTATTACGCCATCTCGCCAATGATCCGGCCGCGAAAGAGCATCTCAAAAAGTTGCAACTCGTCGATCCAGCCAACACTTTCCTGCGATACGAGGCCGCGCGACTGGGCCAAGACGACCCTGCTCTTTGGCAGCATCTCGCAGCGGACCCGGAACGAATCCTCAACATCGCGGTGCTGTATATGCACTTCGGCTTCTATGCCGACGCTGTGGAGATTTTGGCGCGAGGGTATCCATCAGGAACAGCCGTAATCAGCGAACCTGGCATGCCGCGCCCGGAAGTGTATCCCTTGCTTGCTTACTATCGCGCTTACTGCCGCGAAATGCTGCACCAGGATAGCAGCGCCGATTTTCGGGCGGCCGCGCAAATGCCAACAACGTATGTTTTTCCGAACCGGCCGGAATCGCTGGACGTGCTCAAAAGCGCGATTGCCGCGAATCCTAAAGACGCTAACGCCCATGCCTTGCTCGGCTCGCTGTACATGTCTGGCGGCATGCAAGATGCCGCGATGGCCGAGTGGAATGCCGCCCGCGAATTGAATCCCGCGATTCCTGCGCTGCTCCGGAATATGGGCTACACGGTTCTGTATTCGAAGCAGTCTCCGGAACGCGCCATCGAATACTTCACGGAAGGCACCAAGTCCGATCCGCAAAATGCGGAGAATTATCTCGGCCTGGAACGCGCACTCCGCGCAGCAGGACATTCTCCAGAAGAACGCGTCGCCGCTCTCCAGAAGTTTCCTGGCCAAAATCCCCCGGCAGCGCTGATTTTTGAACTTGCGCGAGATTTGGCCGATGCCGGGCGCTACGACGAAGCGCAAAAAGAACTGGCCACACGGTTTATTCCACTCGAAGAAGGAGGAGCCAGCCAACTCGACGTGTACCTGGAGATTAAGCTGAAACAAGCCCATGCGCTCGCCACCAACCATCATTGCGACGACCTGCGGAACCTGATCCAGCACTTGGGCGACCCTGTCCCTCAGCTTTCGCTCACCAAAGAAGCTCTAGACCTCGCGCTTCATTCCCAGCGCGTGCAGAAAGAAATCACTGAGGCGCAGGCTTCGTGCTCGAAGTGACAGGCGAAACTCAGCTTCGAAAACGATCGATCTGGCGGCACTGTTCGATGACTGCTTCTAAGAATCGCTCCGTGCGCGGCCAGCCATAGATTTTGACTTCCATCTTGTCCGCCAGGCGGTTAGCAATCTGCGTGGCCATGGTGGTGCGCACCGCGGGTTCCAGAGAATCTCTGCGATTCAGAAACGTCTCGATCAGCTGTACTTCCTCCAGCGTGACTTTGGAGGCGTCGATGGGTGGTAAGGTGTCGTCGGTTTTGGTTTCCACGTAAGGACGAACGCCTTCCAGTGTTTTTTCGTGAACCACCACAGTGCCCGCCACGAAATCACCCAGGCGCTTGCTTTGCCGGCTTAGGAAAATGCTGATCAAACCGATGCCATACATCGCCGGCAACATATCAACTAGCCGCAATGCGTTTCGGACAATCGCCTCGTACGCCCCAATGGGCCGCCCGTCATCCTTGATCACGCGGACCTGCGCGTATCGTTTGCCGGGCGTCTGCCCATTCCAGAAAATCTCGAACAGAGCAAAATAGCCGGAGTTCAGCAGGAACAGGAGAATAAAAATGATCGCAACAACCCATTGCGGTCCCAGTCCGCCAAACGCAGCCACCCCAATGCCGATAATGCTGCCCGCGATGAGAACAAAAAATGCCAATACGAACTGAATCGCTGTGTCTGCGAGGATGGCCAGGAAGCGGCTGCCTAATCCGGCAATGGGATACTCCAGCGCCGTTTGTTCCGGTGTGTCGATGGTAAGCTTGTCCGAGGAATCCATCTGATGATCTCCACCCGCTGGATTGAAAAGCGCCGTCCGCACTGGAACCGGCTCGAACAGCTGGTCAATCTCAGCGGACGCAGCGGTGTTTCCGGCCTTACCCCCACCGATCTTCAGGAGTTAGCCCTATTATATCGACAGATTGCCGCGGACCTTTCCAGTGTTCGCGAAGATTCCACGAGCACCAACCTGGCCCACTACTTGAACCAGTTGCTTGGCCGCGCCCACAACATCATTTACATGGGACGCAAAACCGAGAGTCGCAACATCCTCACCTTTTACCGCTACACCTACCCGGCGATCTTTCGGGAAACGATTTCGAATACGCTGGCGGCCTTTCTTATTTTTCTGTGCGCCGCGGTCGCCGGGTGCCTGCTAAGCATTAGCGATCCCTCGTTTCCGCGTCATGTTCTCGGCCCTCGCATGATTCAGAGTATCGAGTCGCACAAAATGTGGACGGAATCGATTGTGACCGTCAAGCCGGTGGCCTCCAGCCAAATCCTTACGAACAACTTGAGTGTGTCGATCCTCACGTATGCGCTGGGGATCACCGGGGGGATCGGCACTGCCTGGATGATGCTACTCAATGGCCTGCTTATCGGCGTAGTTGGAACAGCCTGCTGGCAGGGGCATATGAGTCTACCGTTGTGGAGTTTTGTGGCCGGCCATGGGGTGCTGGAATTGCCAGCCATCTTCATTGCCGGTGGAGCAGGTTTTATCATCGCTCGCGGATTGCTGTTTCCCGGCGCGTTGCCGCGAGGGGAGTCCTTGGTCCGCGCCGGCAAACAAAGTGCCCAACTCTTCTTTGGGACGATTCCATTGTTGTTGATTGCCGGATTCATCGAGGGCTTTATTTCCCCATCCGATTTGCCCATCGGCATGAAGTTTGCTTTGGCCGCGGGACTGTTCACCTTGTTGGTTCTGTATTTATCGGTTGTCGGCAAGGCGCAAAAGGTCGAAGCAGAAAGTGATCGATTCGATCGGGTGGAAGCCGCTAAATCAGACTCCGGTCTTTCGCCATCAAGTATTGGTTGACGACCGCGGTCGAAAGTTTCGAAGGCTCCACTTCCAGAGTCAGCGCTCCCTGCTGTCGCAACGTGCGCAAGAGCAAATCGCGCCGCTGCACAATTTCCATTGCCGCGGTCTGGCGAAACATTTGCCGCGCGTTTTCCGGACGCTCCTTGACCATGGTCCGTAATTCCGGCTGGCTAATAACAGTGAAGAGCACTAGATGTCTTTGCGCCATGTGCATCGCGCTTTCGATCACTTCCGGTGTCGTTGCCGTTTCCGCCAGATCGGTCATCCACACAACCAAGCTACGCCGTTTTTGAAGCATGGACAAAGTTTCCATGGCTCGCCGGTGGTCCGCTTCCAGTTCTTCGGCGCGTACTATCGCCAGTCCGTCCAGGAGCGCGCGGATCTGTCTCGAACCGCGGCCCGGTGGTAGGCGCTGCAGGATGCGCCGCCCGTATCCCAACATGGCCACGCGATCGCCGGAATACAATGCGACCTGCGCCAAAGAGAGTGCTGCCCCCACGGCGTAATCCAGCTTACTCAGTCCCTTCACGCGCGTGCGCAACAGCCGTCCAGCATCCAGCACCAGCCATACCGTCTGGCTGCGCTCGGTCTGGTAAGACTTGCTGATCAGTTTGGCGCGCCGGGCTGTCGCGCTCCAGCAAATGTCGCGCCACTCGTCGGTTTCCCGGTATTCGCGCAGGCTTTCGAATTCGCGTCCCTGGCCTGGCTGGTGCTTGTACCTTTTTTCAAGGGCAATCTGGCGGCTGCGAATCAGGTAAATCGTGTCCTTCTTCGATTCCTGAAAATTGGGATAAATGCGAATGGTCTGTTTTAGCGATGCGACGGCCCAACGCTCGGCCAATTGCCAGGGCGATTGGTAGCGAAAGAATGTCTCGCCAAAGTGCATGTCACCACGCTCGCGGGGGCAAATAGAATAGGTTGCGGTCTGCAAACCGCCAGCCGGAACGCGCAGGTCCACCTCTGGGATTTCTTTGCGCAAGCCGAGCGGCGCCTCTTCCTGAGCGCGCAATAAAATATTGGATTTTCCACGGTTGAGAAATTCCAACTCCGCTTCCGCGGGTTCGCGCAATTGCAGTGTGGAATGCCACACCCGTCGTACTTCAATTTCCTCAGGTTTCGGGAGTCTTTTCAGGTCCACCGCCCACAGAACAAGTACAAGGACATCCCACAGGGCCATTCCCAGTAGATATTTTGAATTCGTCCAGGCCGGGCCGATGAACACCATGCCAACCAGCAATAGCAGGAAGAAGCGACGCCCGAAGGCCACGCCCCACTTTCCTTTTGCTTTGCCACGAGCGCCGATGGGCGCGGGAGCAAGCTGTGTCGACTCCGTCATTTCGGTACTTCCACTGCCTTCACCACGTCCCGCACTACCTGATCAGGAGTTATGCCTTCCAGGTCCGCTTCAGGCTTGAGCACCAACCGATGGCGCAGAATCGGAAGCGTCGCGGATTTCACGTCATCGGGAATCAGAAAATCGCGGCCCTCAATGGCCGCCAGCCCTTTGGCGAACAGCATCAAGCTGATCGCCGCGCGCGGACTGCCACCCAAACTAACGGATGGCCAGTTCCGTGTGCGCCCCACCAACTTTACGATGTACTGGAATAGCGCCGGCTCCACCTTCACTTGAGCGGCTTCCACTCTTGCCCCCATCAGCGCTTCGGGTGCAACCGTCTCGAAGGCCACCTTTTTCAACTCTCGCGAGTCGAATCCATTCTGGACGTTCTCCAGAATTTGCACTTCCTGCTCGCCGCTCGGATAGCCGATGCGGATTTTAGCCAGGAAGCGATCCAGTTGCGCTTCGGGCAGCGGATAGGTGCCTTCGAACTCCACCGGGTTCTGCGTTGAGAACACGGTAAAAAAGGGAGTCAGTTCATAGCTGGTGCCGTCAATGGTGACTTGGCGCTCCTCCATCGCTTCCAGCAGCGCGGACTGCGTTCGCGGTGGCGTGCGGTTGATCTCATCGACGAGAAGCAGGTCCGTGAAAATAGGTCCACGATGCAACGCAAACGCACTGGTGCCCATGTTGAACACGTTTGCGCCAATCACGTCGGCGGGCATCAGGTCTGGCGTGCATTGCACGCGCTGAAACTTCAGTTGAAAGATGTTGGCGAGGGCCTTCACGGCCAGCGTTTTTGCCAATCCCGGCACGCCTTCGACGAGCGCATGGCCGCCGACCAACAAAACCAGCAGCAAGTGGTCCAACACTTCCCGCTGGCCTACAATCACTCGACCCAGTTGGCCCCGCACATGCGTTGCTAATTCCTGCGCTTGACTCATTCCGCTTGCCCCTTTTCTTCTGGCGCGTTCCGGATATCCAGGCGCGCCGCGTACTGGTGAAGGTCCTGCACAATTTCCAAGGCTTCCTCGTCGTTCACGTCCAGCGTTCTTGAGTTGCGGTCCGCACGAGCCAGGGTCCCTAACAATGATTGTTCTTCCCAGCCCAGGGTGCGGCTACTCACACGGGCCAACTCCGCCACGGTGGCGTTGGCCGTCAGGCCCAGTTGTCGAGACAATTGGAAACGCAATCGCCGGTAGGCCACACGCACCGCCGCCGATCCGGCGTGAGCCGAAGTATAGAGGTCACCCAAGGTATCCACAAACTCCAGCGGCGACAGGCGAGAAACCTTTCTTGGCATGCGAATCGTACCGTACCGCCGGGAATAGGTAACCAGCACAAACACGAAAACCACGGCCAACTGTGCAAATACCCACGGAAGCGGCGTTTTGCCCACGTATGCCCAGAAATCCCCGCGCGCGCCGTGGAAATATTCATCCCATAAAATGCGTTTGCCCTTCAGTTCGCCAATGGAATTCAACAGCAACGCAAGATTTCCCGGCTCCTGGATTCCGCGGTTTGTCAGCGGAGACGGCGAGCCCCACCACACAATGGTCCCTTTGCCCACGCCGTAAGTCACAACCGCGGCGGTATCTTTATTGCCGTAGACGGCAATTTGGTCCACCTTTGCCGGGTGCCAGTCGATTGGCGGGGCCATGGAAATTTCGGGAGCTCCGGCAGTGAGCGGTGAGGGCAGCAGAGCCGGAAATTGCGTCTCACCCTCTGCGTCGTCGATCTCTGTAAACTTCTGGCCTCCCGGAAGAAACTCAGATACGTCATCACCGGTAGCCACGATGCGGCCACCGCGCTCCAAAAAGTGGCGAAGGGCGATGGATTCTTCGGGTGTTGCGGGCTGCATCGGATTGGCCAGAATCAGCACGAGATTTTTTGGATCGCCTTCCAGTTCTGTCGGGGCTCGGTCCCACCGGTGAACGTCATAGCCCAATTCGTTGAGGAGCAAGTAAGCGGCCTTGGCTCCGTCCCACGAAGTTGAGTAGCTGGAAGGGAAGCCTGTGCGGGTGCCACGGCGGCTGGGAGTGAGCACGGAAGTGGCAATCGCCAGGATCAGCACTAAAATTCCCGCGCCGATCAGGATGGAACGGTCGGTGCGATCGAGGCTTGCAGGCATCCCATCTTCTCCATCTGTTCTTTGGTTCCAGCCCACTCGGCAGCGGAAACCGGACGGTATCCGTACCAAATCAATTCGAAACTGCGGGTAATGCTCTGCAATACACCTTGTTCTTTGGGATGTTGATCCAGAAGCCGCAAGGATTCGCGCGGCGTCCGGGCACGGTCCCGCGGCAGAATCCGAATATCCTCCAGATGCGCCACAGAAGCCCAATAGGAGCAATGGACCGCTTCGCGAAAGTCGCCGCGATCCGCCGCGGCCAGAGCTTCCTGCACCCAGTGGCGGGCGTCGCTCGTTGTTGGTTCCACTGCCGCCCGAAAGTCTTGCGATTTTGCAGATTTGATCAGCCACTGGTAGATCACGTAGAAGAGCAACACCACGGCGAGAAATAGCACACTCCAGGCCAGCGCGTTTCCCATTTTGTGGCTGATGTGCAGCATGTTCAGCAGCCGCATGATGTGCTCGAAGATCCAGCGGTTGATTCGCGCCTTCATCAGATCCCAGGCAGATGGCCCTGAAGCTTCCCGGAACTCCCCGCGATCGAGGATTTTCTTCAGTTTGCCTTCAGCATCCGCCGTGTTGGCGCCGGGGGAGGGAAGTGAAAGATCTGCGGCTTGCTGCTGCATCGCTTTTAACCGATTTTCCAGTTGTGCCGCGGTGGCTTTCTTCGGGTCGTGTTGGATTTCTCGAAGCGCCTCGGAGATTTCCTTCGTTGGAACCGCGTACACGCCATCGCCGTCCTTGACCGTCCAGGCATCGGGCAATGATCGCCGCAGCTCCGGAATTTGCGCTGGGTTTTTGCTCTGTTCTGCTATTCGCGTCAGTTCGTGCTGGTAGGATTGCAGGTCCAGGTTGCTCGGTGCTTGGACCGAAGCATCGCTTCCGGCCGAAGTCTGAGCACGGCACGGTTGCCAAACCACAAGTAAAATCCCCAGGACAAGAACTCGCCGCCGCATCTCGAGGTCCCCGCCGCATCGCGTCATTGGCGCTAGCGAACTCCCGGGGGATCTGCCAACGGCCTTGGCACGCTGCTCAAAGAATTCATTAGGTGCTGAATGTCAAAGCCTTCTTTTCTCACCCGCAAATTGTAGTACATCAAACATGCCGAGATCGTTCCGATCGGCGCCACGATCACCTGAGAAACATACTCCGCCAAGTAGGAGTAGACGAGCACGCCAGTGGAAACCTGGTGTTTAGCTAACGCGGCGGTCACGGTGAAAAACATGACCGGGAATTGCAGGATCATCGCCACTACGTAGGCGAGGACGAACACCAGCAGGAATAGCAGGAACAATTGCCAGCCATATCCTTTTGTTAATTCCATGCTGCGTTCCATCGAAGCCACCGGTGACTCTTTCTCCGCAATCGCCACCGGGACCGAGACCGCCAGCCGACAGGCCAGATAGATCCCCGGAATGATCAGCAAAATCATGCCGACGATAGTGGCCAACCCGGTCATGATCAGAATGGCGATCACGATCGTGATGCTTCCTTTGGCTTGCCCGTAGGCCTCCGTCACGCTTGTATCGCGCCCGAGGTACAACTCGGAAACCGCGGAAACGGTCGCGGCTTGGGCCAAGCCCATCATGAGCAGGGCAAGCAGTCCGCCCCCCATCGCTCCCACCAGCAATCCACCAAGGACGCCGGGCGATTGCAGATTTGGTGTCGCCGTGGACAGGTGCCCACGTTCTAGCAACAGAACCCCAAACTTGAAAATCAACGTCAGCAGGTAGGGAAGCGCACTAATCCCCACAAACAGAAGAAAGTGCTCGCGATAAAGGGTAAACGTGCGGTCGAGCACCTCACCGAGGGTCATCGGGCGAAGGTCTACGTTGGCCATTGGTTCTCCCTGATTGCACCGGGTTGAGCGCATGTAAACATATTTGTACTGATTCGGCAAGGTCACGAAGGACCAATTTACGGGCAAAGTAGGGAAAGAGTGAACTCCAAAACCAAGAAAGGCGGTGCTGCTCGGCTGGGGGGAGGATGCAGCACCGCCTTGTAATGGGGGATACGGATCCTTGAGAAGGATTCCGTTCCCTAGTAAAAAATCAACCGCGAACCGTCAAGACCGGGCAAGTCGACTTGGTGACCACGTTGTACGCGATCGTCAGTGGCACATGCCCTGCCAAGCTCTTTCTGGCCTTGGCTCCCATCACGATCAGGTCCGCTTTGCTCTCACGAGCGCCAATCAGGATTTCTTCCACGGCTGACCCGAAAGTCACGCGGAATTCGGGTTTGCACCAGTTTTCCGTGCCCGTCGGCATCAACTGCTTCATCCGCACCACGTTGATTTCGCGCTGTCGCGCCACGCTCTCTTCGGTGTAAGCGGCCGCGCTCTCAATTACATGCAACAAAGTGAGATGGGCATTGTGTTCTTGCGCCAACGAGAAGGCATGGGCCGCAGCCTTTTCCGCACCCGGCCCAAAGTCCGTGGCGAACAGGATGTGGTTGAGTTCGATCTCGTTCTGCGTTTTGCCCTTTACCGCGGGTCCTACCGTAAGTACGGCCGTGGTGGCCTGGCGGAAAATTTCCTCCGCTACCGACCCGATCAGAATCTTCTGCACTTTTCCGCGGCCGTGCGTTCCACAGACGACGAGGTCGACTTCGTGTTCGACGATCATTTTTTCCACGCTCGGCCAGACGTTGCCCTCCTCCATCAGGACTTCATGAGGCACGCCGCGCAGCTTCCCGGAAATCAGGATGTCCGTGATGCCCTCTTCCGCCGCCTGGCGGACCTTCTCATAGGTAGCCTGGGCTAGTTGTGGCTCTGCGAACTGAAATGGATCTGGAGTGATCACGTGTGCAAGATAAATCCGCGCATCGTAACGCCGCGCGAGCGCAATGGCATAGTCCAAAGCCCGGTCAGAAACTTCCGAGAAGTCCGTCGTGACCAGGATTTTCGTCAGAGTTACCCGTTTGGTGCTGTCGATTTTAGTTTGTTCCCCGTGTTCCACCAACTGCGGCATGGCTACCTCCTCGAACATTGCGACATCCACGCCCTTGCTACACGATTCGTTTCCAGTGAGAAGAGTGCACGTTCGCTACCAGAAAGCAGCGACGCACCTCATTCGAAATAAACAAGTTGCAACCGGATTTTTGTCGGAATTCGCGACACTGAGCCAACTTCCGCAAATTCCTGCGTCGATTCACCTAACACTGTGGGGAAAGAACAACTTGGCAGCAGCCTGGCGACAAGCCTTCTGCGGGACGGAGCGAAGTAACGCCGTCCAAAAACAAAGGCAGCGGCCAGCTTTTTTGGAAGCCCGTGATCCGGGCGTTCGCGTCGTCTCTACGACGCTTCGTTGTAGTTCGCTGACCGCTGCCGAAATCTTATTGTGGGCGTCCCTTTTTACGACGTATCCTTTCGAGCCTTCACCGCGAGCCCGACCGTCCTAAAAGGAACGCCCACTGCTCAGCCTTTCGACAATCGCTCCATTGCCTAATTGCTGAACGTGTTGAAGATATGCATCTGTGAGTCCGTTTGGCGCCGATTTGCACAATTTGTAACTACTTGCAAATGTGTGCCTTACAAATCCGCTCCAAGCACGCCACCACTCCCCCGCGGCACTTATGCGAGTTTTCACACGGGAGCGCGGAATCTCACGCACTTTGTTTGTAGGTCACGCTTGGATTAGTGCGGGTTCGTTGGCGCCGTCGGCTCTTCCTCTTCCGAGTGCGACAGTCCAAATTTTTTCATCTTGTAACGCAGCGCGTCCCGGCTTATGTTCAGCAACTTTGCTGCCTTAATCTGATTCCCGTGCGACTGCTGGAGCGCCAACTCCACCAACGCGTGCTCCACGTCCTCGAGCGAGGTACCGCCCTCTGGGATTGATAAGGGAGGCAATCGCCGCTTGCCTGGCGCGAGCGGGGCTTCCGAAGGTGGAGTCAACGGACTATCGGCAACCAACGCGTTGCTGCGGCCGCTGGCGACTGAGAATGGCAAATCATCTGGTTTCAGCAGTTTGCCTTCCTCAAGGATCATGGCGCGTTCCAACGCGTTCTTAAGTTCGCGCACATTCCCCGGCCAATCGTAATTCAGAATCAGCCGGTTGGTTTCCTCGGTTAGACCCTGAACGGACTTACGGAATTTCCGGTTGTAATGCGCCAGGAAGAACTCCACTAGGGGCAGGATATCCTCTTTGCGTTCGCGCAAAGCAGGGAGGTAAATGGCAATAATAGCCAAGCGATAGTAGAGATCCTGTCGGAACCGGCTCTCACGGACTTCGCGCTCCAGATCGCGGTTAGAGGCGGCAATCACGCGTACATCCACTTGAATATCGCGCACTCCCCCGACACGCCGTATAACCTGATCTTCCAGTACGCGCAGCAGCTTGGCCTGCAGTAACGGAGAGAGCTCGCCGATTTCATCCAGAAACAGCGATCCGCCATCTGCAATTTCAAAAAGGCCCTTCTTCATGGCCTTGGCGTCGGTAAACGCCCCCTTCTCGTGTCCGAAAAGCTCCGCCTCCATCAAGGTTTCGGGAATCGCGGAGCAGTTGATGGCCACGAACGGCCGTTCGCCGCGGGAGCTGTGATAATGGATCGCCTTGGCTACCAGATCCTTGCCGGTGCCGCTTTCCCCTTGAATAAGAATGGTGGTGGCTTCACTCGCGGCTACCTTGTAAACAAACTTCATCAATTCGGTAATTTTGCGGGAAACGCCAATCACGTCGTGGTAGCCCGCCCGCCGGCGCACTTCGTCTCGCAGAGACTCCACCTCCGTGCGCAAAGACCCCGCCTCCAGCGCATTCTGGAGCGTGACACTCAGTTCTTCGAAATTGATGGGTTTGCTGACGAAGTCGTACGCCCCGAGTCGCAGCGCCGCTTTTACGTCGTCCAGTTGAGGATCCGCCGTCATCATGATGATGCTGCGTGTTTCACCGGCCTGCTTCAGTTTCTCCAGTACTTCAATGCCGCTCAGATCAGGCAGGTGCACATCCAGAAGAACCAGGTCGACCGATTCGTTCTGCAGCGCGTGCAGAGCTTCTTCTCCCGTGTCTGCTTCCAAGGTCTGGTAGCCGTACTCGGCGCACTTTTGGTTCAGCGCCCAGCGCACCAACTTCTCATCATCGACGATCAGGATCCTTTTTTGGGGCATCCGTTTACTCTACCACCAAATCAGCGCCCAGAGGCTTTCGGGCGGTTCGCCTTAGGCCGGTGGACGGGAAGCCAGACCCTGAATTGCGTACCCTTTCCTTGTGTGCTGCTAACCTCGACGCGTCCACCATGAGACTGCACGATGCTGTTCGCGAGCGACAGTCCTAATCCAGTGCCCTCAGTGCGGGTCGTGAAGAACGGTTTGAAGATTCTCGGCAGAGCCTCCGGCGATATTCCCCGCCCCGTATCGGAAACCAATACAACGACGAATCCCGGTTCTTCCCGAACGCCAACCCGGACCTGGCCTGCCCCGGAGATGGCCTGGATCCCGTTTAGCGCCAAATTCAGTACCACCTGCTGAATGAGCGCGGGGTCGTGTTCGATCAACGGCAAGGACGGATTTGGTTCAAAAGAAACTTCAATGGGTTTCGTCAGCACCTGTTGGCGCGCCATCAGGGCGGCTTGTTCGATGGTGGTGTTTAGATTCGCAGGATGAAAATCGGGAGGGCGAGGACGCGCATACGAGAGCAGATCGTTCAAGATCGCCTGGATGTGCAGGATTTCCCGATGTACGTCCCCAATCACGCTGCGGCTGGGGCTGCTGGCCGGCAGCTCCTTCCCCATGATATCGACCACGCCAGCTATCCCTGCCAGCGGATTGCGGATTTCGTGCGCCAATCCGGCGGCCAGTTCGCCGAGTGTGGCCAGGTGCTCGGCACGCGCCATCTCGCGGGTATGCAACTCTTCGATTTCCAGGCGATTCTGATCCAGCCGCTCCACCATCTCGTTGAATTGCCGCCCCAACCGTCCGACGTCGTCCTCGCGCTTCGCGAACGAGACGCGCGCTGTCAGATCGCCCCGCTGCACCCGCCCGATGGTATCCATCAATTCTTCCAAAGGTCTCTCAATCAGCACCAACAGCACGGCGAGGAGCACGAAGCATAAGAGAATGGCGCCGAATATTGCGGCGATCAAAATCCACTGCACATCTCGAATTTCCTGCGAACGCAAGACCGCGTGGATCGCCAGGATGCTGAGAACGAGTACCGTGATGATTGGAATGAAAACTTTCCACTGCCAGCGGATGCCAGTGGCCCATCGCACGAAATGGGGCAAGTTCATGTCCGTATCACATCAAAGAGCCGCTCCAGACGCAAGTCGGGTTGTCTGACTGGTGCTTTCCGGGCGAAGCCGAGACACGTTTCGCCTCAACTCATCCTCTGTTTCCCTCTAACCTTAGTCCCTGCCAGAATCGAAGCCCTTATTACCTTGTCGATTCTCGATGAATTCGCTCGTGCGTGTGGAGGTTTCCGTGGCTTCTCCCGAAACATTTGACCTTGTGGTCATCGGCGTGGTCCTGCCGGCGAAAAAGTTGCGGCCCAAGCCGCCTATTTTGGCAAGCGCGTCGCGATCATTGAGCGTGCTGCACCGCCGTTGGCCGGCGCTGCATCAGTACAGGCACCGTTCCCAGCAAAACGTTACGGGAGTCTGCCCTCTATTTTTTCTTTTTCGGTGCCCAGCCATTGTCGGCGCGCATCTTAACACTGGGAGGCTGTCTATGCCTTTCGTGCGCATTTCTCTTCGACAAGGAACCTCAGCGGAATATCGAAAAGCCATCGGGGATGGCGTGCACAAGGCGATGATCGAAGCACTGGCTGTTCCGCCGGCCGACCGTTTCCAGGTCATTACCGAACACCCGCCAGAAGGGTTGGTCTACGACCAGCAATACCTGGGAGTCGACCGGAGCGATGCCGTGGTGTTTGTCCAAATCACTTTGAGTACTGGACGCAAACCGCAGCAGAAGCGTCTACTGTACAAGCGCATGGCAGAAATTTTGGCGGAATCTCCCGGCCTGCGCCCTCAGGATCTGCTCATCAATCTGGTGGAAGTGAGTTGGGAGAATTGGTCTTTTGGAAACGGGGAAGCCCAGTACATGGATGCTTGAAGGAAGTTGAGGAAAGTTGTTTCTCTTCCCCTGCTGGCCGAGTTGCTGTAACTTTTGGTGATGCGTCGCGTACGAATCATTCTGTTGCCCCTGCCGCTTTTGATCTTCGCTGTTCTGCTTGCGTTCCCCAGTCCATCGAACACCAATCAGGCGCGGTCAGCCACGTATCTAGGTTTTGACCTGAACGACTATCCGGGTGACGATGCTCTTCCGGTTCTCCGCAAAACTTTTTCCTTCACCAGCTATTGGCTCGGCCCTCCACCCACAGAAAAGCACACCTCTTGGCTCGGCAAACGCGCGTTGCTTCAATCCCATGGCTTCGGTTTCGTTGTGCTTTACAACGGCAGGCCAACCAAGAATCTGAAATCAGAATCAGATGCAAAACAAAAAGGCCAGGCTGACGCCGAAACTGCCGCCAGGCTCGCGCGTCAGGAAGGATTTCCCCACGGAACCCTCATTTTCCTCGATATCGAAGAAGGCGGCCGCCTCTCAACTGCTTATTACGACTACGTCCACGCCTGGATCGACACGCTGGCCAAAGCCAACTTTCGCAGTGGCGCTTATTGTTCAGGCGTCCCACTTGATGATGGTGGCGGCCGGACCATCACTACCGCGAAGGATCTCCTGGACCATCTTGGGGGTCGCAAGCTGACTCTTTGGGTTTTCAACGATACCTGTCCACCTTCGCCCGGCTGCGTTTTTCCGGCAACTCCGCCCGCAGTCGCTCAGAGCGGGACCCAGCAGGCGGCTATTTGGCAATTTGCGCAAACTCCACGCCGCAAAGAGCGCACCGCAAACTGTGGGGCAACTTATGCGGCCGACGGGAATTGCTATCCGCCCGGCGACGCGGCCCACAAATGGTTTATCGATGTGAACGTCGCCGACTCTGCTGACCCTTCCGCGCCGCGGGAATAGAGCGGGCGGGTTTTGCGCTATCCCCTCTGCGAAGGAGTCCGAGCTCTGGAGTTGGGTTAGATTTGACCCAAAGGATATGCAAACTCCGGCGCAGAAGCGCCACTCGATGTTGCTTCAGCCCACCAACAGCACGGCTAGTGCTAAAGCAATGCTCAAGGCCAGAACCATTCCCAGGGCGAGAGTTTTGCGGCGTTGCTCGTAGGCGTGACGGGATTCCACCGGCGTTCGAAGAGCGTGTTCCATGTTTGGTTACTCTCGTTGGTAACATGCGCTCTGTATCGCCACAATCAGCATTCTGCAACCGGATGTGAATCGGTGACCCCTACGCGCTACAAAAAAGAGAGTATCTACTGTTCGAAAACCAGCGCCTTCCCTTGCACAACTGAGACCTCCCCTAGGCAACCATTCGCAAGACGCCTTGTCCAGCCGCTATCGCTTTTTCTTCGTATGAAACTTTTTGCTTATTGCTTACGCCAACCCCTTCGTTTCCAATGCGTTCCACTTCTTAACCTCTTTCCTGTGAACCTTTTAGCCAATCCGTGCATCTTATGTACAGATAACAATTTATTGACCTTTTCCACGCATAGCACCCATTAAAATTATTCGTGGGGCGGCACCTCCAATCGGGGATAAGGTGTACGCGTGGGTAGTTTTGGAGCCGCTAACCCGGCTCTCGTCCGCCACAGCGGGCAGAAAGAGGAGCAATTACCGCTATGACTAAGCACTACCTTCTGGCCAGCGACTTCGACCAGACGCTCAGCTTTAACGACTCGGGAGTCGCGCTGAGCGAACTAATCGGTTTCCACGGCTTTCACGACAAAGTCAAGGGCCTGTCCAACATCAATCTCGTCCAACAGGGCGCCGAACTTTCTTATTTGATCCTGCACGATCCGGATTTCCGCCGCGTTCGCCGCGAGCACCTCATTGAAACCGGCAAACACATCCGCCTGAAGCATGACGTCGGCCTGTTTGCGCGTTCGCTCGACAGCCTTTCCGACGACTACCGATTTTCTTTTTACGTCATCTCTGCCGCGCCCCAGGAAATCATTCAGTCGGCGCTTGAAGGCATCGTTCCGCCCGATCGCATCTTCGGCACGCGATTCCGTTTCAATGAAGCCACTGGCGAAGTGGAATCGATCATTCGCGCCACCGCCGGGTGGGGTAAGATCACCGTGCTCGAGGAACTTCGTGCGGAACTAGGCATCAGCCACGATCACATCATCTATATGGGCGACGGCAGTTCGGACTTGCCGGTCATGATGCACGTCAACCAATATGACGGCCTCACCATCGCCGTTTCCGAGGCGAAGTTCATCACTCGTGTCGCGCGTCGCACCGTTGTCAGTGACAACGCCATGAGCGTACTTGTCCCCGTGCTCGAAGAAGTGCTTCGTTGGGACTCCGCCATGATCCGCCGCTTTTTCGCTACGCGCGGCCTGACTCTTCGCGAATGGGACAAGATGCGCACGGACATGCTTACCATCGACGAGAGCACCCGACCGGCACCCGCCGCCGCCCAATAGAAGCCAGCTCATAAATGAGGGTAAGGGCACAGCACTGCTGTGCCCCCATACCCGCAAGATGCAGGTGATCTCGAGACTTACAACAAGGACTTTTCCCGATCAGCACGAATCCCTCTGACTTTGTTATGCTTTCTATCCGTCCTGGAGGATTTCCATGTCCCGCAAAAACATTCTCATGCTCGTCGGCGATTACGTCGAAGACTACGAAGTGATGGTTCCGTTCCAGGCCTTACTGATGGTTGGGCATGCCGTCCACGCCGTTTGCCCAGGCAAGAAATCCGGCGATGTAGTCCGCACGGCGGTCCATGATTTCGAAGGCGACCAAACCTACTCGGAAAAGCGCGGCCACAACTTCGCCCTCAACGCCACCTTCGATGACATCCGCCCCGAGGACTACGACGCCCTTGCCATTCCCGGCGGCCGCGCGCCTGAATACATCCGTCTGAATCCCCGCGTGCTGGAGATCGTCCGTCACTTCGCCTCCGCAAATAAGCCGATCGCCGCAATCTGTCACGGCGCGCAAGTCCTGGCCGCTGCCGGCGTTCTGAAAGGGAAGAAGTGCAGTTGTTATCCGGCTGTTTCGCCAGACGTAACGCAGGCTGGCGGTACTTTCGCCGACATAGCCATGACCGAAGCTGTCGTCGACGGCAATCTGGTCTCGGCACCCGCGTGGCCCGCCCACCCCGCGTGGCTTGCCAAGTTCCTCGCGGTGCTCGGCACGCGCATCGAGCTCTAAGCTCCAGCAAGAAGGTCCGTCACTCCGAACGGAGCGAGAAATCCTTCTTCGATCAGGAACGCTGGCTTGAATGTCGGCGCGCCGACCAAGTGTGATACGTAAACATTTAGTATATAGATACTCCCCCCTCCCCCTGATTTCTGCAGTACGACGCGCAAGGCATTGCGTGGACGGGAGATAGCCGGAAATCCGTACCGTACAGTACGGCAAGTTGTGCGCGCTTGCAGGAAACTGTGCATGTATTGATGTAGCGTGCATGGCGAGACCCCCTCCTCCCTACTTTCGTATGTGGGGGAAATAAAGGGGTTACCGGTGGAATCTGGGTATGTGGGGGAATGATTGGACTTAGCGGAAATTGGTGACAGCGTGAAGAGGTGGGGAGAAGTGAATCGACACAAGGGTAATGTTCCCCAACCATGGCTTGAACAGGATACCACATACATTACTAAATGTCAAGTATTACTTTAAGATTATTCGAAGAGAAGGAAGAGCGTCCCACCATTTGCAGAAAGCGCAAAGGGTAGGCCACCCCTCGTTGCTGAATGGCCGGAGAATCAGTGTGTGGCCTTTCGGCGAGCGAGCATTCAGATGGCTGAGAAGCATGTAGGTCACCCGCCCAAGCTTCTCCTTGACAGTCTAGGAAGACGGCGTTATCTTCCTAGTTCATCTAGGAGAGTAAACTCCTTTGGACAAACAACTCGAGCTTCTGCAAGGCACTCTCGACCTCCTGATACTTAAAGCCATTTCCCTCGGCCCATTTCACGGCTACGGCATCCTCCTGCGGATCCAACAAATCTCCAAAGAGCGCCTGGAGATTCAGCAAGGTTCGTTGTATCCCGCTCTCTATCGTTTGGAAGACCAGGGGTTGATTGCCAGCGAATGGGGAGAGTCCGAGAATAATCGCAAAGCCAAGTTCTACCGGCTTACCGCCGCGGGCAAACGCAAACTGCAAAGCGAAACCGAAAACTGGGAGCGCATGGTCGATGTCATCGCCGGCGTCTTGCGCACCACTCCCGAGGAAGTATGACGTTGTGGCATCGGTTTCGCTCCTGGCTTCGCGGGACGTTTCAGCGCTCTCGCATCGAACGCGAAATGGACGCGGAGCTTCGCTTCCACATCGATGCCTATGCTGATGACCTCGTCCGCGCTGGCGTCCCCCGCGAAGAAGCCGTGCGTCGCGCCCGCATCGAGTTCGGCGGCATCGAAAAAACCAAGGAAGAATGCCGAGAGGCAAGGGCACTCAGCTGGTTGGGTCAGTTGTGGCGCGACATTCGCTTTGGACTGCGCCTGCTAATGAAGAGTCCCGGCTTCACGGCAACCGCGATTATCGCGCTCGCACTAGGCATAGGTGCGGACACGGCGATGTACACGATCGTGAACGGAGCGTTGTCCTGGGACCTGGGTCTGGACAATCGCGATCAGATTGTGATGGTGCGTTCAAGCGATCTGCGGCGTGGTGAGAACTGGGGCGTCTCGTATCCGGATTTTCGGGACCTTCGCGCACAGGTGAAATCACTAGCGGGGTTAGCAGCCTACCAGTTGGTTCCGGTGAACGTGAGCGATGAAAGCGCATTGCCTGAACGTTATTACTGCGTTCAGATGTCGGCGAACGGATTCTCTGTCGTGCAACACAAGCCGCTGCTGGGCCGGGATTTCATCCCCGCGGACGAACAGCCCGGCGCGCCACCAGTGCTGATGCTTGGCTATCACGTTTGGCGGGACCGGTATGGTCAGGATCCCGACATTCTTGGGAAAACGGTGCGTGTCGACGAAGTTCCGCGCGCGGTGATCGGCGTGATGCCGCCCGGGCGCCGGTTTCCCGAAGACACCGATTTGTGGGTACCGTTGATTCCTGACGCGGCGAGTGAAAAGCGCGATTCCCGCGAACTGATGTTGTTTGGACGGCTGAGAGATGGTGTGGGAGTGGCGAAAGCCCGCACAGAAGTGGCAGCGCTCTCCGGGAGACTTGCGGCGCAGTATCCGGATACCAACAAGGACATAACGGCCGACGTGCGGCCGATCATGGAGATTACCGGCGTTTATTTTATGAAACCGCTGTTTGTGGCGTTGTTTGTCGCCGTCGGCTCCGTGTTACTGATCGCGTGCGCAGATGTGGCGAATATGCTTCTTGGCCGTGCCGCCGATCGCTCTCGCGAGATTTCCATACGCATGGCGATTGGAGCGGGGAGGATCCCAATCCTGCGGCAGCTTTTGCTGGAGAGTCTCGTCCTCTCGGTAGCGGGCGGATTCCTGGGATTGTTGGTTGCGGTAGGCGGACTGAAGTGGTTTGACCGCGGCATGGGAACGGAAACGAAGCCGGTGTGGTTGCACTTGTCATTGGATCGCAACGCTTTGTTTTATCTGGCAGCGGTTTCGATTGGGACTGGGATTTTGTTCGGCCTGGTCCCCGCGCTGAGGTTGCTAAAGACCGACATCATCGCGGCGATGAAGGACGGTGGCAGCGGCATCACCGGAATCAAATTTGGGCTCTGGGTTTCCAAGGCCCTTGTTAGCTTCCAGGCGGCGCTTTGCGTCATTTTGCTTACCGGAGCCGGCCTGATGATTCGCAGCGCCATGAATCTGTATGCAGCGCCGCTCGGCGTAAATCCTGTCGACGTGCTCACGATGCGGATTAATCTTCCGCAAGCAAAGTATGCGAAACCGGAGAGCTGGATTGCGTTCCACGAGAATTTGCAAAGACGGCTGCAGGCACTTCCGGGGATCGCAACCGCCGGCGCCGCTTCACAGTTGCCTTTGGGGAGCTGGATTCCCTTCGGAGTCGAGTTCGAAGGAGCACCAAACGATTCCGCAGAACCGCCCGAGGTTGGCGGGCTCATAGTGAGCAACAATTATTTCGACATGATGCAGGTACAGGGGCAACGCGGCAGGCTCTTTTCGGACTCCGACGGAAAAGCGGGGCCACCCGTTGTCATCGTCAACCAAGCGTTTGCAAAAAAATTCTGGCCCGGCGAGAACGCGCTTGGGAAGCGGATACGCACGATCGAAGATGACTCCAAAGGGCCGTGGCTCACTGTTGTCGGCATTGTGCCGGACATCCTCCAGAACTTCCGTGAACTTCTCAAACACGACCCGCTGATTTACATACCCTTTGCGGAGAAGCCCGAGCGCCAGATGTTCCTTATCGCACGCACGGAAGTTCCTCCCGCCACTCTGTCGGATACGATCCGGCGGGAGTTGCAAGAGATGGATGCAAACTTGGCCGCCTACGAGGTGTACACCCTGGAAGACCGAATTGCTTCACACCGCCTCACGGTCCGCCTCTTCGGTACCATCTGCACGGTCTTCGCCGGCGTCGCGACAGCGCTCGCGGCCATTGGCCTGTACGCCGTGATGCTACAAGCCGTCAGCCAGCGTACTCAGGAAATTGGCCTTCGAATGGCCCTTGGCGCAACTCGGCGCGACATCCTGGCGCTGGTCTTTTCCCTGGGGATTCGGCCGCTCTTGCCTGGGCTGATCGTTGGGCTGTTTTTGGCTCTTGCCGCTAGCCGCGTTTTGCGGACCCTGCTGCTCGGAGTATCTTCCACCGATCCAGTCACCTTTGTGGGAACGGTAGTGGTGTTGCTCCTGGCTGCGCTGATTGGCTGTCTTGTCCCGGCGCGGCGCGCAACTCAGGTGGATCCCATGGTGGCGTTGCGCTATGAGTGAGGCGTGATGACGTTTTGGAGCCGAATGAAAGCGTGGCTACGCGCCGCCTTTCGCCGCTCCAGCATGGAGCGCGAAATGGACGCGGAGCTTCGTTTCCACATCGATGCCTACGCCGAGGATCTCGTCCGCGCCGGCGTCCCCCGCGAAGAAGCCGTGCGTCGCGCTCGCATCGAGTTCGGCGGCATCGAGCAGGCCAAAGAACAATGCCGCGACGCCCGCGGTGTCACCTTCGTCGACTCGCTACTTCAAGACATTCGCTTCGGCCTCCGCATGTTGGCGAAGAACCCGGGTTTCACGGCCGTGGCGGTTCTCACCCTTGCTCTCGGGATCGGTGCGAATACTGCGATCTTCAGCCTGGTCGATGCCGTCATGCTCCGATCGCTTCCCGTACGAGATCCACAACGATTAGTAGTCTTCAGTTGGAAGGCTCACAACAACCCGGACTACCACGGATACAGCAATTACGGTGACTGTGGCCGGAGTGGGGATGGTTCCGGATGCTCGTTTTCGCTGCCCTTTTTTGAACAGATGAACAGGGAGGCAAAATTTTTCTCGAGCCTCACGGCATTTTCTGGGCCAATGCAATTTGATGTAGGCGGGAATGGTCCAGCGAGCATCGGGCGTGGAGAGCTTGTCTCCGGTGATTTCTTCGAGACTTTCGGAGTCGAGACAATTCTTGGGAGACCGCTTGGGAAGGAGGACGACACACTAGCCGCGCCACTGGTCGCAGTGTTAAGCCACGGCTATTGGAAAAGCGCCTTCGGCGGAGATCGCTCGGTGATCGGGCGCACCATCCGATTGAACGGAGTGCCGTGCACCATTGTTGGTGTCGCCGAAAAATCCTTCACGAACTTAGCTCCGGGAAAAACTCAAGACTTTTTCCTTCCAATCCGATCCATTTCGCAGCTAAACCTCGGCTGGATCGGAAACGGCACCGTGCCCGATCCTCAGGCTTGGCGGGTTGTAATCGTGGGACGATTGAAGAATGGCGTTACGGTCGCACAAGCACAAGCGGCGGCAACATTGATTTTCAGCAATGAAATGCTTCATGGTGGAAAGCCTGTTTCGAAAGCTGAAGACGATCCAGCAATTGTGCTCACGGCTGTGCCTCAAGGCCTTTCGGGGCAACGTCGCCAGTATTCGAATCTGCTGTACGTTCTGATGGCAGCGGTAGGATTGGTGCTGTTGATCGCCTGTACGAACCTTGCAGGATTGGCGCTGGCGCGTTCGGCGGCTCGGCAGAAGGAAATGGCGGTGCGGTTGGCGCTAGGAGGCGGCCGTTGGCGAATCGCCCGGCAGTTGCTGACGGAGACTTTGATGCTTTCTTTGGCCGGAGGAGCGCTGGGAGTGCTCATGGCCGAATGGGGTGTAAAGGCTTTTGAGACACTATTTTCCAGCGGGTCGGACCAGGGCTTTCCCTTTATCGTTTGGCCAGACTGGCGCGTGTTCGCGTTTACTCTATCGGTATCCCTGCTTACCGGTCTCTTGTTTGGCGTCGCGCCCGCGTTACGGAGCACTCGCATTGATCTCACTCCGGCGCTACAAGAAAATGCTTCCACACTTCCGGGCGGAGTGAGGCACTCGCGGAAGGGGCTTCATTTTGGCGGCGGGCTTGTAGCAGCGCAGATCGCGCTGTCAATCATCGTGCTGGTCGGCGCCGGATTGCTGGTGCGCACAGTGCAGAATCTTCGAGCCGTGGACCCCGGCTTCGACGCCCAGAATATTTTGATCTTCGGGATTGATCCATCCCTTCTGGCTTATAAAGATGAGCGAATTCAAGAGCTCTATCGAGAACTACGAGAACGCTTCTCCGCCATACCAGGGGTGGTCTCCGCAAGTTACGCGTCTACGCCTCTGCTCAGCGGAAGTTTATGGGCGACGGACTTACACATTCCAGGTCAGCCGCCAAAATCCAGCATAGAAATAGATACAATAGCCGTCGGACCCGAATTTTTTTCGACGATGCACATTCCCCTGCTCGACGGACGCGCATTCACCAGCGCCGATATTGCGAGTGCCTCATCAACGAGGGCAAAGGAAAAGGCAGCAGAAGATTCCGCGAAGCGGTCTGGGTCAGGCGCAGCAAGCTACACCGATCTCCGAACCCCCGCGACCGCGGCCCCAATTCCCATCATTGTTAACGAAGCCTTCGCGAAGAAGTATTTTGAAAAACAAAACCCCTTAGGCCAACACCTCGATGACTCGGAGGGCGAAGAGCCAAGTCCGGGGCCAAAATCGGCCGGCTATCAGATCATTGGTGTTGCGAGAAACACAAAATACGACAGCCTACGCCACGAAATTGACCCTGCCATGTATCAGCCGCTCACCAATGGAGGTGCGCATTTCGAATTGCGTACAGCAGTGGAGCCGAATTCTCTTATCCCGGTCGTCCGCGACATTGCTAACCACGTAGATAGCAATCTCCCGCTCTTTGATGTTCGTACCCAGTCCGAGCGAATCGAACAGTTGATGATCCAGGAACGCATCATCGCGCGGCTATCCAGCTTTTTCGGATTGCTTGCTTTGCTGCTTACCTGCATTGGTCTATATGGCTTGTTGTCCTACGAAGTCACGCGTAGAACGCGCGAGATCGGCATCCGCGTAGCTCTGGGTGCGCAACAACTGAACGTGGTGGGGCTCGTGGTAAGGCAGGGAATTATTCTGGTGATCGTGGGAGCAGTGTTCGGCTTAGGAGCCGGATTCGGGCTGACGCGATATCTCGAGAGCTTGCTCTTTGGTGTCCGGCCGATGGACCCCTTGACCTTCGCGGCTGTAGTGATTCTGCTCTTTATTGTCGCGCTGATTGCCTGCTATCTACCGGCTCGCCGGGCTTCGCGCGTCGACCCCATGGTCGCGCTGCGCCACCAGTAGTCCATCCGCCCTCTGGAACGGTTTAGGCCAGGACTCTTAATACTTAATACGTAATCCTTGGGCACGCTATTTTCGATTTGTGATTCCTGCACTTCCTAATTTGCGCCCTAGGCCGCATAATCATTTGTTTGTTACTCCACGTAAAAGCGAGTCTTGCACCATGGCTAACATCAATGTAAAGAAGGGCGTAATTGGCATTCTCACAGGCGGCGGAGACGTTCCCGGGTTGAACCCCGCCATTCGCGCGGTCACGTTCCGCGCGCTCCGCGAAGGGTATGAAGTGATCGGCATACGGCGCGGGTGGGGCGGGCTGGTCGATATTGTTCGCGACGAAAAACACGACAATTCGAACAACTTTCAGCGGCTCACCGAAGACGTGGTGAATCGCGCGGGCCGCACCGGCGGCACGTTTCTTCACTCTTCGCGCACCAATCCTGGGCGCGTCAGTAAGAACAGCGTCCCGGACCATCTGAAAGCGGAGTACAACGCCGAGAAGAACGATCTCACGCCGGAGGTTCTCAAGAATCTCGCCTGGCTGGGCATCGAATACATGATTCCCATCGGCGGCGATGACACGCTCAGCTACGGCGTGCGCCTGTATCAGGAGGGTGTACGGGTTGTCGCTATCCCCAAGACCATGGACAACGACGTACCCGGCACTGATTACTGCATCGGCTTCAGCACCTGCATCACCCGCACCATTCAGATGACCAATTCGCTGCGAACTTCCGCCGGCTCTCACGAGCGTTTCATGGTTTTGGAAGTCTTCGGCCGCTACGCCGGTTTTACAGCCATGCTGCCGACGATGGCAGGCGCGGCCAACCGCTGCGTCATTCCGGAACATAAGTTCAATATCGAGCAACTCACCGAACTCCTTGTGCATGATCGCAATCGCAATCCCAGCCGCTATTCCATCGTGCTAGTCTCGGAAGGGGCCATGTTCGAAGGTGGCGAAATGGTCTTTCAAAACGGTTCCGCGGATGCCTTCGGGCACAAGAAGTTGGGTGGCATCGGCGACCTGGTGTCCGAAGAACTCACGGAACTCTCCGCCAAATTCAACCATGGCAAGCGAATTGAGTGCATCAACCAGAAACTCGGCTATCTGGTCCGTTGCGGCGATCCCGACGCGATCGACTCCATTGTTCCCATGGCTTACGGCAACCTGGCGCTGGATCTGCTTCTCAACCGCATTCATGGCCGGCTGGTCGTGCTGAAAAATGGCCGCTACGACAACATGCCCATTGATACCGTAACGGCAACCAAGAAGGTCATCAACGTTAAGGAGCACTACAGCACCGAACGGCTTCGTCCGGTCTACCAGAGCTTTGAAATGAAGCCGCTCTTCCTGATGACCAGCGAACTGGGCTAACGGAACGGGCGCGCCTCTTGCGCGTTCTCCTTATTTCCGGCATGCTGGCTAATCGTATTTCTCGCCCCGCCGCCTGGGAAGGGACGTCTGGGAGGTCCCATGGCTACTGGCTCTCTGTCCGTCCCTCGCGAAATCGAGCATCATCAAGCTCTCATCGTTGATTCCAGCCCAGAAATCAACCAACTTCTTAGCAACCTGTTTGACCACGATGAGTGGGATGTACATCACGCCAAGGACAACCAGGATGCGCTGGAGCAGGCGCGGCAACGCCCGTACGACTTGATCATCACGGGTGAGCGGACGTCAGGCCAGGAGGACATAGAACTGCTGCGCCGCCTGCGCCTCGTCCGCCCGCATACGCGACTAATCATTCTCACCGACGAGTTCACTCCGGGAGATGTCCTGAATTCGATTCGTGCGCATGCCTTCAGTTATTTTTCCCGCCCCTTCTCCACCGAAAAATTCACGGAAATGATCCGCATCGCCATGAACGAACCTTTCTGGGATGACGGCATTGAAATTCTTTCTGCCACGCCCAACTGGATACGGCTGTGCGTGCGCTGCGATGTGGTTGCCGCCAACCGGCTCATTCAATTCTTCCGTGAAGCTTCCGATCTGCCCGATGCAGAAACCGAAGAGGTGGCCAGCGCTTTCCGTGAAATTCTTCTAAATGCCATGGAACATGGCGGAAAATTCGACCCCACGAAACATGTGGAGGTCTCTTATGTGCGCACGCGTCGCGTGGTTCTGTGCAAAGTGAAGGATCCCGGCAACGGATTCTCCCTTGAGGAACTCAAACACTCCGCTCTCAGCAACCCACCCGACCAACCTTTTCTCCACATGCAGGAACGGGAAGACCGGGGCATGCGGCCCGGCGGATTTGGCATTCTGATGTCCAAGAAACTTGTGGATGATTTGATCTACAACGACAAAGGAAACGAAGTCCTGCTGATTAAGTATCTGGACCACCCACCTCAGGACCCACAGGCTTAAACAACAAAAGGCGGAACGGCCGCGACTGAACTGTTCGGCCCTCGGTGGAACTCGCACCGCGTCCGATGGCCTGGCCTCTTCCATCAATGTATCCACACCTTTTGCGTACACATCCTATGCGCGTAGACTCTCTCTGAGGTGATGCTATGCAACCACAGCGACGCTTGGGCAAAACAGGACCGCAGGTCTCCGCCATGGGCCTGGGCTGCATGGGCATGTCGGAATTCTACGGCGCGCGCAATGATGCGGAATCCATTGCCACAATTCATCGCGCCATCGAACTCGGCATCAATTTCCTCGATACCGCTGACGTTTACGGCTATGGCGACAACGAAATTCTAGTTGGTAAAGCTATTCACGACCGGCGGGACAAAGTTTTTCTTGCCACCAAATTCGCTATCGTACGAGACCGCAGCAAACCCGATGTTCGCGGTGTGAGCGGCAAGCCCGAGTATGTGCGGTCTTCTTGCGAAGCCAGCCTGAAGCGTCTCGGCGTGGACACGATTGACCTCTATTACCAGCATCGCGTCGATCCCAAAACTCCCATTGAGGACACCGTCGGCGCCATGGCCCAACTCGTGCGTGAGGGCAAAGTCCGCTTCCTTGGACTCTCCGAAGCCGCTCCGTCCACAATCCGTCGCGCCCATGCCGTTCATCCGATTGCTGCGTTGCAGACGGAATATTCCCTGTGGACGCGTGATCCCGAGGATGAAGTGATTCACACGACGCGGGAATTGGGCATTGCCTTCGTGGCCTATAGCCCCCTCGGTCGCGGCTTCCTCACCGGGCAAATCAAAAAGTTTGACGATCTGGCTGCCGACGATTACCGACGCCTCTCCCCGCGCTTCCAGGGCGACAATTTCCAGAAGAATTTGGATCTTGTGGCGCGTGTGGAACAGTTGGCCAAGGAAAAGAACTGCACGCCGGGGCAATTGGCTCTCGCGTGGCTACTGGCCCAAGGCGAAGACATCATCCCCATTCCCGGCACCAAGCGCCGCAAGTACCTGGAAGAAAACGTCGCGGCTTTAGACGTGAAATTGTCCTCCGACGATTTGCGCCGCCTGGAAGAAGTAGCCCCAAAGGGCGCCGCCTCCGGCCAACGCTACCCGGAGCACATGATGACCTTAGTCAACGGATGACCTTGGAGTGCGCGGCTCGCCGCCGCTTTTGCGGTTGCAACATCTCGCAAGAATGTCCTCGTGTAGCCCCACCGGCCGACGTTTTTGTCGGGCTCACTTTCTGAAGCGGGCCGTTCCTCGCCTGCAGCATCCGTCTTCGTCCCCTCTTGCATTAGGGCGTCGTTGCATGAGCCGTCTTGTGTCTCAAGAGGCCTCGCACCAGCACGGCCAAGGCCGTAATTGCCAGCGCAATCGTCAGAACCAGCCACGCAATGTATCGACTGTCAGGCTTATCCAAGTAGGACAGCGGATTCATCCTCTGCAGCAGGCTCAATTTCCAGACGAAGTCCACTGCCTCGATGTTCGTCTGGTTTGCCGAACGATATTGTTCCAACACGCTAGCGAAGGTTTGGAAACTGAAAAGAAAAATCACGCTCACGACCAACAGCAACGCCGGGCCATAGTCTGCGACATAGCAAGCTAGCCGTCTTCCCATCCGGACTTTCCGCCACGAGAATGCGGCGCCCACTTCCAGGAGCAGCAAACTGAGCAAGGTCACTAGTGCCAGAAGGAGGGCCGTGCCCGCAGCAGTATGCACCACTACTGCCTTCTTCTCGTAGCGCCTCCAAGCGTCGGCCTGAAATCCCGGATGGGTGTGCGTCAACTTCTTTGTGCTCAACTCCACTTCCTGCAGTTGAGCCTCCACATTTTTCGCATCGTTTCTACGACCAACGTCGGTGTACAGCTTGCTCAAGCCCATTAAATCCTGTCGCACTACCTCAAACCCGATCAGTCGATCAGCGTCCGTCCCACCTCCTTCGCTCATCCGTTTTCCAAACGCCAGGACCTCTCCCAGAATTTGCTCGGCTTGCGGCACTTTCCCGGTACCGCCGGCTTCGAGCGCTTCACGAATTCGAAGGTCCGCGTACGTCTTGATCTCGAAAAGATCGGGAAGACGATGCATAACGAGACCGTAGACCGCCAGCGTCGGGGAGAGATTGGGTGTTTTTCGCCAACCTTCGCGAATTAACTCCCCCCGCTGTTTCGAATAACTGTCATAGCGTGGCGCGCGGAAAGCCTGATCCATTTCCTTCAGCCATTGCTGATCGCCCGTCAACACGTCACGGAGCGCTTCTTCCCTGGCGCTATGCGCTACAATCGTCCGCTCAATCCGGGGCTCCCCTTCGGTTTGTGCACCCACCAGATAAACGAACGCATTGTCCGGGTCGGAACTTTTCAGACGGTCCAACCAACCTTGCTTCATCACCGCCGCTTCGGGACGACCGAAGCTGCTGGCATAGATCCACACTAGTCTTGGGTCCAGCGCTACCGCACGCTCTGCCAATTGTGACGCTCTTTGCGGATCAGGATAGCTGAGCGCAACAAACGCAAGCCCGCGGGCGTCATGCTCGCTTTCTGCCTGTGCAGCCAGCTTTTCGAGTTCCCGTCGATCACTCGGCGAGTCTCCCATCTCTCTCCAACTCGCGCTGACCGTGGTTCTCGCTTCTCGCCCGGCCGGTAGAAAAAACAAAACAGCCGTGGCCAGAAGCATGACAGCGGTCACCATCCGCGAATGTTTCGGAAATAGGGGACCATTGCCTCCGACGGGCTGAGATGCGTTGGAGAGCCTGGCGCCTGCTGGAAGTTTCATCCAATCGAATAAGTGAGCGAGTAGAACGCGAAAGAACAGAAAGATGCCTCCCGTGGCCCAGGTCAAGGCAGCGCCGGGCTCCGTTATTTCTCCCATCTCCGCAAGCAGCGCCTTGCCCCAGTGGCGCGAGTTCTTTGGCCAGAGACGCACCGCCAATTCCAGCGAGTTTAGGGCGAAACGCGCGAGGACCGACGACCGGGGAATTTGTGTGGTCATACCTTGCTCTGTACGGGCTTCCAGAAGTTGCTTTCCTGCGCTGCCATTAGCTCTTCCCGTGCCCATTCCCGTCCATCGCTTCCCAAGCGGTAAGAATGCCGAGGTGGGCGTCCGGGGACGGCCGATTCCTCCCACCGTGTTTCCAGCCAACCCGATTTCTCCAGGCGCATCAAGATGGGGTAAAGCGTTCCGGAAGCGAGCCCGGTCTGTTGGCTAAGAGCATAGCCATGGTGCCACTGCGTGGGATGGACTAGCAGCGCATCCAGCACCGCGAGTGTCTGTTTTGAGATACGAAGTCGAAGACCCATACTGTAAATCTACATATATAGATTTATCGCGTCAACTCCTATTTCTTTCCAGCTCTCCTGCTTTCTCCTCTCCTGCGCTACACTAATCTTCAATCCGTCCCCACTCATGAATGCCGCCGAACATTTAATCTGTTCTTCGTGCTTATGGCGCTACCTCACTCGCCATCGGTTGCTTCCGTGGGTTCTCTCCGGCACTCGCCTCGGCGATCACCTTCTGGAACTCGGTGCAGGTTATGGTGCTGCAACCCCGTATCTAAAAACACGGGTCGCGAGCGTCACTTCTCTGGAGTACGATCACAAATCAAGTGTTAAATTGAAGTCGCAAAACGGTGGTGCCGCTGCTTTCGCTGTCCGGGGCGACGCGGCGCATTTGCCCTTTGCCTGTCAAACCTTCTCTTCCGTCCTCGCCATCCTCGTTCTACATCACCTCAAATCGACTCAGCTCCAGGATCAAATGTTTGTCGAAGCTTTTCGCGTGCTGCGCCCTGGTGGCGTTTTCGTCGCCTTCGAGATACCTGACAGTTGGTTTCACCGCGTCGGTCACATTCGCAGCACATTCACGCCGGTGGTTCCCAGCTCCGTCTTTCCACGCCTGAACGCCGCGGGATTCTCCAAAGTCGCGCTCGATGTGCGCAAGGGCGCCTTCCGGGTAACGGCGATTCGCCCAAAACACGAGGAATCTCCCCACGAGTCCGTGGAGGACTTAGCCAGCACAAGCTAGCTTTGGAGTGCGGCAGCCGTGCTGCCGCTTTTGAGGTTCAACCTACCAACAAACCGCACCACCATGCCCGCTACCGGCTGCTCAGCGCCGCGCTTAGTTCACTGCGCGTCTGGATCACTCGAAGAATGGCGTCCCGCGTCACCATGCCGACAATATGCGCCGCTCCATCTTCGCTGTGCCGCACCACCGGCATTTGATTCACGTCCGCGCCCATCAAGCGCTCCAGCAGTCGCTGTAACGGCTCTTCCGGCGCCGCCCACAAAATCTTATCTCTCGGCACCATCACCGCCTGCACCGAGTTCATCGACCATTCATCCCGCGGCACTTGATTCAACGCCGCTACATTCATCAACCCAACCAGCCGGTCATCCATGGTCACAATATGAATCCGGCGGCCCGTCCGCAGCACTTCGCCACTGTATTCTTCCAGGCTCAGGTTTCCGGGGACCGTCGGCACCTCGTGGCTCATGACGTCCTCTGCGCACAAGCCCGTCAGTGTCTCCCGAATCGTCAACTGGCTCATGCTGGCCTGCGCCGCGCTCAATAAAAACCATCCGATAAATGCCAGCCAGATGCCGCCCCAACGCCCGATATACTCGACGATGGCGCCGCCCTGGCCTCCGGCGAACGCGGAAAAGATGCCCAATCCAATCATTACGTAGGCGATCAACTTCCCGCTGGTCACCGCCATCCGCGTGGCGCGCGCAAAATCCTTGGTGACGCCCCAAATGATGGCACGGAAGATGCGTCCGCCGTCCAACGGGAACCCGGGCAGCAAATTAAACCCCGCCAGCATCCCGTTCGACAGTGCCAGCGGCTTCACCACGGCACCAAGCATTTCGGACCTCGGAAACGTCAATTCCAGCCCGTAAAACAGCATTGCCAGAAACCCGCTCGCCAGCGGGCCGGCGATCGCAATATTAAATTCCTGGATCGCCTTGGTTGGTTCGCGGCCAATCCGCGCCAATCCGCCAAACAGGAACAGCGTGATGGAAAGCACCTTGATCTTGTAATGCTGCGCCACCGCGCTATGCGCCAGTTCGTGGAATACCACCGAACCAAAAAAGAGCAAGCTCGTCGCGATTCCCACGGCCCAGTGTTCCGCCGTGCTCCATTGCGAAAACTCTTTGGTGAACTGCAAGGCCAGTGACAGCGTCACCAGTCCGAAGATCAAGATCCAGCTGAAATCCAGGTAGATCGGAATGCCGAGGATTCGTCCAATGCGAATCCCTTGTGTTTGCGACATGAAAATCCGCCTCACGTTCTGCTGTCTCTTAGACTACCTCCGAACCCCGCAAGGTCAAAACCCACGCCGCCTTCCTCCGACCATGATTAATGATGCTTCGCACTGCGTCCCGGCAAACACGACGTGTCTGTGCCGCCACGATTTCACGTCGCGCGCGTAATCTAACAAGTTTATTTTCAGCGTTATAGAAGTGGTCCCGCGTATGCCATTCCCCACTACGAAGGTTCGACAGGGAGAACACACATGGACGCATTCCTCAGTTTTGCCGCAATCGCGATCACCACAATCATCGCCCTCTTTGCCGCTCTCGCCCTGCAGGCGCTCCTTCTCCGTGCCACTGTCGCGTTAATGCAGCCGGCTACCGCGTCGCGGCGGATCGCTCCGACTGCCATCGAACACGGCACTCGGATGGCAGCACGCGCCTATGTAAAGGCCCGCTGACTAACCACAAGGATTTCCCGGCTCACGCATGCCGCGGCGGTGGTCACGCAGCGGCAGCCACACCGGGAATTAGGAGAGAAAGGAAGACACCATGCTCGCTTTGAAGTTCTTGCTCATGATCCTCGGCGTTGGCCTGTTCGGTAGCGCTGCGGCAATTGTTGCGTACGACGTTTATGTTGCAGCTCGTTTGCGTTGGCTGTTGGAGCAATCCTCCGGGGAGGGAACTGCGGCCATCCAGCCGCGCCCTTTTGGCCCCGTGCGTTGGGCTCTCGCGCAGAAGTTAGCTCTCGCGGGAATCCTACCGGTGCTCCTGGCCCTCAGCATCACCGTGGTTCCCGACGGCTTCGCCGGCATTCGCGTCAGCCAGCTCTCCGGAATTCGCCCCGGTACCTTATATCCCGGCGTGCACCTGCAAACCCCTCTCATCGATAGCATGGTTCTCTACGACACACGCGAGCAGGTCTACTCCACTGCCGCCAGAGCCGATGCCAAACCAGCTGGCGAAGTGCTCACCGTGCAGGCTCGCGAAGGGCTTAACCTCGGCCTTGCCGTCACCGTCCGCTACCGTCTCGATCCCTCTCGCCTCAGCACCATTCACCAGAATCTTCCGCAGCCCGTCAACGAACAGGTCGTCGGCCCCGTGGTTTCTTCCATCTACCGCCAGCTTGCGCCGAATTATGTGACCCGCGAAATTTTCGCGGTGAAGCGCGAAGAATTGCGCAGCCAGGCCGCCGATGCCATCAAAACTCGCCTGGCAAGTGACGGCATCCTCGTCCGCGAAGTGCTCCTCCGCGACATTCAACTTCCTGCCGATTATGCCAAGGGTCTTGAAGGCCTCCTTCTGAAGGAACAGGAGAACGAGCGTCTCGGCACCGAACAGGAGATCAAGCTTAAAGAAGTCAAGATCGCCGAACTGGAGGCGGATGCTCAGAAAGCCCGGGATGTGAAACAAGCTGAAGCGCAGGCACAGGTCCGCGTCCTTCAGGCCAAGGCCGAATCCGATGCCATGCAGTACACCTTGCCCTTGAAGCAAAAGCAGATCGAACAAACCAAGCTCGAAGCCCAAGCCCGCAAGGAAGCCACGTTGCAGAATGCCGAAGCCGCCGCCCAGGCAAAAATTATCGACAGCAAGGCCGAAGTCGAACGGCAAAAAAATCTTTCCGACGCTGAGGCCAATCGCATCCGCGTCACTGCCGCCGCCGATGCCGAGCGGATGAAGTTCGAAGCCACAGTTCTAAAGCAAAATCCCATGCTGATTCAGAAGATCATTGCCGAACGCCTGTCAGACAAGCTCCAGATCATGATGGTGCCGATGGATGGCAAGAATTTCTTTGCCTCCGATGTGATGCGCTCTGCCTTCCAGAGTGGAAACAGCAATTCCAACGGCGCGGATTCTTCGGATGGTTCCGACGATCCGGCGCCGGTTGCGACCGCCGCTGCACAGCGCAAGGCGGCCAAGCGGCCGTAATCCACGCTTTTCGGGGAAGCGGCTAGTGCCGTTCCAACGATTCGCACGGGAGGAACAGATGACTCACCAAATGAATCGCTGCAACTTTCCGGCGCAGAAAGCTGGCCAAGGTGTTGGAGCGGCACTACCACTCCCGCTGCTTCCCCGAATCTTGGTACAGGTTTTTAGCGAGGGCGCGACCTCAGCAGTGCCGGAAGAAAGTCCGGAGCGCTGGGCTTTAGCCCCTGAGGTTCCGGCTCAACGGGATGGCTCGGACCGCGTCGCTGGAGAAGAGGCCATCAGCAAGAAGACAAGCACCGCCGCGCTTGCATCTTTTCGCCAAGGCCCTCTTCCCACCCAGCGCCGCGCTCCGCGCCACCCCTGCAAGGGGTTTGTAGAGACCGCCTTCTGAGGCGGTCCGCATTCGATCGACAGAGGAGGGCGTAATGAACTCAAGCACCGGGCAGTTTCCAAACACAAACTTCACCAAAATCCTTGCCGCAATCTTGCGCATCACCTTCAGCCTGCTCCTCTGGACTCTCGGTGCTTCCGCCATGGACATACGTGTTGTTCACGTTCAGCCAAAAGAACACCGCATCGTCCTTAATTTCCCCGACGATCGCGCCAAAGCCGAAGCGCTTCAGCGCTGGGTAAACGCCGGACACGACACCTGGTGCCGCGACGCGCAATTGGTTGCCGCCGCCACCCTCAGCCGCGTCTCCCCGGATTTGTCGGGATACGAACTCGCTTCTTTCCCGCTCGAACTGGAGCATGACCAAAAAACAAAAGTGGTTTACACCTTCCACTCCATCGATGGCCGCACTACGTATCGCATCACGCTGCGCCGCAATCTTTATCTTCTGCCCACAGCCGGCGCACTTGATCGCATCATCTGGATTCCGGAAAGCGCCGAGATCATCACACGTGACGCCCGGGACTAATGCGATTCGATCGACTTCCACCAAACAAATAACAAATGACTCTCTCCTGACCGACCGGGCGGCACTGACCACGCCGCCCGGCATCTCATCTTTGCAGTGTTACTATGCCAATGAGTCACAGCGTTACTGAAAAATCTGAGGTTGTCATCCCGAATGGAGTCCGTGAAGTGGGGAATCCCTTTTTGCTTTCATTTGGTCTCGGAGCACTAATCGCGCTGCCTATCTGTGTTACCACCTCACTCGCAGCCTCGCATCCTTCTCTGTCGCCGGACACCGCGCCTACGTGCACCCAGCTTCGCGCCGAAAAGTCCAAGACCTACGGCTTCCGTCTCAGCCAACTCGACGAACCTCAAATCGATGCCAAGACCAAAGAGCTGGACGCGTTCTGGAAACACGTTCAAGCCGCGGGCCCGGGAGGCGTAACCTGCATTCGCACTCTTCTCGCCGAAGAGAAAACCGATCACATCTTTCAGGTCGACGCCGCCACCATGCTTTTTCCCGCGGATCCTTCACCCGAGACTCGCAACCTGATCCGCGACTCACTGGTCCAAGCCGATTTCCAGGAATCCGATCCCGCGAATTACCTCACTCTTGCTCTCGACCTCGGCCAGGCTGGCGTCGATATCCGACCTCTGGCTGCTAAGTTGCTCCTGTACCCCAATGCCGTCATTCATATCTCCGAGCACTCTCTCGATCTCGATTCCGATACAGCGGCTTTGTTTCTATACGGCTCTATGGAAGCAACGCAAGCCAGTGAAGCCCTGACGGGTTTACTCGACGCACCCGAACCTTTTGTGCGCGCCGCCGCGGCCCACCTCCTCGCCGAGCAGATGACGGAAGATGGTTTTCGCGTTCTCAGTAAGTGGGATGGAGTGTCGAAGATCGAGGAAGACTTTCGCCGCAATGACATTCAAGCCATCATAAAATACCAGAAGCAAAACGCTGGGGACTTCGCCAATCCGAAATTCACCCGGCAACAAGTTCTGCAAACGATCGCTTCACTTCCCCATACGCAAAAGGAATTTGATGGAGTCATGGCCACCAAGGGTGCAGCCTTCGATCAGGAGATGCGCCAGAAAAAAGTTACCCAGCAGCAGCTTGCCCAAGCGGTTGCCGATAGCCAGCCCATCTACTGCGTCGCCGACCATAGCGCCTTCCAAACCAGCGCGGTCGCCACGCTCAAGCCTGAGGACTTTGCCACCATTCGTGAAGCCCGTCGAAAATCCATCTACAACGTCTCGGACGAAAGCCTGGCTGAGTATTTCGCTTACACCCAGATCATGATCGGCATGCTCAATCACCTCGATCTCTTTAAGGAATACCGACAGCACTAGCCATGTTTTTGCGGGATTGCCTTCGCGGAGCGATCCGATGAGCAGCGCTGAACAACTCTAGCCATGAATCAAGCACAAGCTACCGCTTTGCAGTCACGCGCGACGTTTCACCCACGTGTTATCATCACCGCAGAACGCCGTGCGACCATTACCCCGTCCCCTGCTTCGCTATTTCTTGCTCTCGCTTCTGCTTTTCCTCGCCTTCTCCGCAGTTCCTGTACACGCTATGCTTGCTGACACCACTTCGCTCGATGAAGCCATCAGCCAATTCGTCGAACGCGTGGCTGCCATCCCCAATCTGCGTGGCCCTCTGCGTCTGCAATTTTTTCAGGACGCCAGTTTCGCGACGGAAACTGGAAAAGACTGGCAGGAAACCTTTCGCAAGGAAATCGAGAAGCATCATCTGGCTGTGACCGATGATCCTGCGGCCACACCTCTGCGGGTTGGGTTAGCTGAAACTCCCACGCAACTGGTTTTCTCCGCGGGTACCCGCGTTTCGGAAAAGGACGAGGTCCGCTTTCTCACTCTGCCGCGCACGGCTTTTCGCGCCGCCAGTCTTCCGGTCGCTCCCATCCGCATCGAACGGCAACTCGTCTACCAAAGCCAAGACCGCATTCTCGACGCGTCGTCCCTGTGGAACGGCACCGAAGGCGGCGGCATGGCGGTTCTCACATATCACAACGCCGCATTCTCCGTTCTTCGACTCGATTCCTCAGGGCAGTCCACACAAACGATTCCGCTTGCCGCCGCTGTCGCGCAGGCTTCGCGCGATCCTCGCGGTGAACTCACGATTCGCGCGAGTGATGGCGTGGTTCTTCTTCCGACCAAGAGCTGCGAATTCACCTGGACCGCCTCGACTGAAGCAAAGTGCCATGCCCCCAAGTCCGTCTGGCGAACTGCCACGGTTCTGACTCCTTCTTGCGACGCGGGCGGCTGGAAGCTGCTCTCCGATGGAGCGGACTGGGCTATGCCCGATGTTCTGCAGGTTGTTCCCGATGGCTCACTGCGTCAAGGAAGCGCGGCGTTGCTCACCGACTTTCCCGGGCCTATCTTGAGCATCAACGGCGAACAGGATCCCGCCAGCGCTCTGGTGGTCACGAAGAATCTTCGAACAGGGAACTATGAGGTTTACAAAATCACTCTTGCTTGCGGCAATTAGCGCGTCAGTCTTCGCACTGCTCGCGTCCTTGCCCATGCTGGCCACGAAGCACCCGAAGTACGGAGGCACGCTGCGCCTGGAGCTGCAAATCGCAAAAGTCTCCCTCGATCCTCGTGAATGGAAAACCGGCTCCGTCGCCGCCGCAGAAAACGCTCGACTCGCTGCCCTGATTTACGACCGCCTGGTCACTCTCGATGACTACGGCCGCTTTCAGCCCGCCCTCGCGACGGAATGGTTCCACGACGCCTCCTCCAAAAATTGGCAGTTCAAGCTTCGCCCCAACGTGAAATTCTCCGACGGCTCTGCCCTCACTGCAAAAGACATCGTTACTGCTCTGCAGCCGGTCCTGCCACCCGGCCTGCAAATCAGCACCACTGAGAATGGCATCACGATTCGCGGCACGCATCCCGTTCCCGATCTGCTCGAGCAGCTCGCCTCCGGCCGCTATTTTATTTTCCGCGTGCAATCCGATGGGAACCTCCTCGGCACTGGCCCATTTCTCCTTGCTGAAAGCTCGCCGCCGACTCCCGCGGAAGCCAATCCCTCCGTGCTCAAGCCCGCCCACATCAAATTTCGCGCCAACGAAGAAGCCTGGGCAGGCCGGCCCTTCTTAGACTCCATCGAGGTCACTCTCGGCGATCCCGCTCTTCGCCAGATTCTCAATCTTCAGGTAGGTCGCGCCGATATCATCGACATTCCTCCAGACCTGGTTCGAAAAGCGCGCCAGGATAATCTGCGCGTCTGGAGTTCGCCTCCCGCCACGCTTCTCGCCTTGCGCTTCGACGACGCCCAGTCCGGTGCGTCCGACCCTCGCTTGCGCGAGGCCCTCGACCTGGCCCTCGATCGCGACACCATGGCCAACGTGTTGCTTCAAAGGCAAGCACTCCCTGCACCGGCCCTTTTGCCACACTGGCTCTCAGGATATGCTTTCCTCTTCGGTACTCCGATGAACCTGGATCGCGCCAAACAGATTCGCGCCACCCTACCCGCCAATGTTGCGGCGGGTTCCGACCCGCTTCGCCTTCGCGTCGATGCCGTTGGCGACCTCATGAAGCTGCTGGGCGAACGCGTTGCCGTGAATGCTCGTCAAGCAAACATTGCCATCCAACTCGTAGGCCACACCGTGCCTTCGTCCATGGGCGCCGTACCCCCTTCGCCTTCCACTGGACTCCATCTGATTGCCTGGCATTACGATTCGCTTTCACCGCGCACCGAGCTCCTAAACCTTGCGCACTATCTTCATTCTGAAGTCAGCGCCGACGCGCTTCCCGATACCGGCGATCCGGAAAAGCTCTACTCCGAAGAGCGCCGTCTCCTTGGTGAGCGGCAGCTTTTGCCCTTGCTTCTTCTGCCGGATTACGTCGGAATCGCCCCCAGCGTACGCAATTGGACGGTTTCACCCTCCGGCGAATGGCGGCTGGCCGATGTTTGGCTCGATTCCGGAGAGCCGGCCGCATCCAATACTGAAACGATACCAAGCCGGAACCCTGCACCAGGAGTGCATCCATGAGTTTTCGCAACAAAATCTTTTTGATCTTCGTCATTACTGTTCTGGCTTCGGTTTCGCTGGTGGCCTACGGCGTGACCCACTACACCCAGCTCGCCTTCGAACAGCAGGATGCTCAGCGCACGGAAACGCTTGTGGCCCAATTCCGAAAAGAAATCGGCCAGCGCGGCGATATGGTTGTTCAACAGGTCGAAAATATCACCAATTCCGAACCCACCATCCACATGGCCATCGATCTCGCCAGACCCAATACCGATACCTCCATCTTCTTGCACGATGCCAATGGCGCCGCGCAAACCTACAACCTGGACCTCGTGGAATTCGTGAACTCCGATGGCGTGCTGATCTCTTCTGCGCAATACCAGGCGCGCGTTGGCTATAAGAACGACTGGGTGACCGCCAGCAAAAATTGGGATGGCACCCGCGCGTTCCTCAAACGCGAAGAATTGCCCGACGGCGTTGCGCTCTCCTTGACCGCTGTGCGCACCTATTCCGTGGGTGACAAGACTCTCTACATCATTGGCGGGCGCCGCCTCGACGAGAACTTCCTGGCTTCCTTGGTTGTTCCCAATGGCATGCGTGCCCTGCTCTACCGCAATCTGGAAAGTTCCTTTGTTCCCAGTTCTCTTACGGATGCGTCCGGCCCGGTCGCCCAAGCCGACCAGTTCCAACCTCTCATCGAGCAGATGCAGAAGCAATCGCAGCAGCAGAATGTGCTCGTCAAAACCATCCAATGGAACAACGATCCTGCCAGCGCGGAGACTTTCCATGCCATCCCACTGCCCGGCCGCAACGGCGAATTGCTTGGCGTGCTGCTTCTCGGCAGTTCTGGCAAGGAATTGGTTCTCCTCAAGCGTCAGATTTTCAAAATCGCTGCGCTCGTCGCATTGGTGGCTATTGCCATCGGTCTCCTTCTGGCGTGGTGGATTTCCAAACGCATCACGCGTCCCGTCGAAGAGCTTGCCAACGGCGCCCGAGATGTGGCCTCCGGTCGTTGGGAAACGCACATCGATGTTCAGGGCAACGACGAAATCGGCCAACTGGCCGGCGCCTTCAATCACATGACCAACACCCTGGCGGCTCAGAAAGAAAAGCTGGTGCAGACCGAACGTGTTGCTGCGTGGCGTGAGCTGGCCCGCCGCCTTGCCCATGAATTGCGCAATCCGCTCTTTCCCATGCAAATCACGCTGGAAAACTTGCAACGTGCCCGTCAGCTTGGTCCCGCGCAGTTTCAGGAAGTGTTTGCCGAAGGCACTGCCACACTCAAGGCGGAACTGGCCAATCTCAACAGCATCGTGGGCCGCTTCAGCGATTTCTCCAAAATGCCTGCGCCACAATTTGCCCGCGTCAATGTCAACGAAACCCTGCGCAACGCCGTCCGCCTCTTCGAACCGCAATTCACTGCCGTGGGCAAACCTGCCATCACCACGGAATTTTTCCTCACAGAGTCGCTGCCGGAAATCGATGCGGATCCCGATCTCCTTTATCGCGCGTTCCAGAATCTCGTTCTCAATGCGCTCGACGCGATGCCCGCCGGTGGCTCTCTTACTCTACGCACTACCGATGGCGTAGACACTGTACGCATCGAAGTCTCCGACACCGGCAAAGGCCTGACTCCCGAAGAGTGCTCGCGCCTCTTCACGCCCTACTACACCACCAAACATCAAGGCACCGGCCTCGGCCTGGCCATCGTCCAGTCCGTCATCAGCGATCACCACGGCACCATCTCCGTCTCCAGCGAAGAAGGCCGCGGGGCCACCTTCCGTATCGATCTTCCAAAGCGCCAACAAAATGCAGCCGTGAAGCCAAAGCCAGCCGCCCCCACCACGATCGAGTCCGAGCGTACCGCCCCCGCCGCCACGGATTAGGTTCAGTAGCACGGGCTTTGGCCCCTGAGGAGTTGTTTCAGGTTTATCTCGAAAGGAATTCCGCGTGCCACGCAAAGCTCATCTTCTCCTCATCGACGACGATCCCAACACGCTGGCCTCCCTCTCTCGCGCCTTCCGCCTGGCCGGTCATGAAGCCAGCGTCTGCGACAACGCCAACCGCGCTATCGAACTTCTGCAATCCCAGCGCTTCGACCTGATCCTTTCCGACGTCGTGATGCCCGGCAAATCCGGCATGGAACTCCTCGAAGAACTCAAGAAATCCGGTCTGCAAACGCCCATCGTCATGATCTCCGGCCAGGCCAATATCGAAATGGCCGTAAAAGCCACGCGTCTCGGCGCTCTCGATTTTCTGGAAAAGCCGCTCACCACAGACAAACTTCTCCTCACCGTCGAAAATACCCTCAAGCTGACGCGCCTCGAAGACGAAAACCGTGAACTACGCCATCGCCTGGGCAAACATGAACTCGTCGGCTCCGGCCCCGCCATGACCAAGCTGATCGCGCAAATCGATCGTGTCGCCGCCAGTGAAACCCGCATTTGCATCCTCGGCGAAACCGGTACCGGCAAAGAACTCGTCGCCCGCGCGATCCACGAAAAATCGCCTCGTCACGAAAATGCTTTCATCACGCTAAACTGCGCCGCTGTTCCCGCCGAACTTATCGAGTCCGAGTTGTTCGGCCACGAAAAGGGCGCGTTCACCGGCGCCGCCACGCGCCACACGGGGAAATTCGAACAAGCCGAAGGCGGCACGCTGTTCCTCGACGAAATCGGCGATATGCCTCTGGCCATGCAGGCCAAACTCCTCCGCGTCCTCGAAGAAGGCGAAGTGGAGCGCGTTGGAGGCGACAAACCTATCAAGGTGAATGTGCGAGTCATAGTTGCCACCCACCGCAATCTGGAAGACCTCGTCAAGAAAAACGAATTTCGCGCCGACCTTTTCCACCGTATTTACGTTCTCCCTTTAACCCTTCCCCCGCTCCGCGAACGCAAAGAGGATTTTCCCGCGCTGATCGTGCACTTCGCCCAACAAGTCGCTAAACAGAATGGGTGGAAAGAAAAAATCTTCTCCGAAGATGCCATCGCCGAACTCCGCCGCTACTCTTGGCCCGGCAACGTTCGCGAACTTCGCAACGTCGTCGAGCGCCTGGTCCTTCTCTCCAGCGAAGACACGGTCACCGACGACGACGTCCGCCTCGCCCTCCCCGCCGGCGAACTCTCCAGCGCCGCATCGTCCACCACCGATGCCACGCCAGGGCAGGGAACTCTCGAGCAGCGCACCGAAGCCTTTGAACGGGAAGTCCTGCTCACCGAAATTCGTCGTCACAATTTCCACATGACCAACGTCGCCCGCGCCCTCGGCCTCGAACGCTCCCACCTGTACAAAAAGTGCCAGCAACTCGGGATCGACCTCCACTCCCTCCGCAAACCCGAATAGTCAGGGTTCACGCACTGTCGCGTTGCCGCCTTAAGCCTTGTTCGTCTTGTCATCCAGAACGAAGCCGAGAATCTCAATCACCGTGTCTTGCCACACTCTCTGCGCCGCTGAGGGGTGCCAGTGTTCCGTAATCTATTGAATTGGCGTTACTTATTTATACATTCGATTTCTCTTGACAAATAACATATCGCTATATATAGTTTGCACATCGCAATATACAGAAAGGCCTCCTCTCATGACTCTCGGCGACAAACTTCGCTCCCTCCGCGCCATCGAGGGCTCGCTCCGGGGACTGGGCCGCCCCCTCACGCAATCCGAGGTGGTGACCGCCATGAAAAAGGAATTGGGCCGTGGGCTCAGTCAGGCTTATCTTTCGCAGATCGAAAGCGGCGCGCGCCCGCACATGACCAACACGTCGCGCGATTTGCTGGCTCGTTTTTTCCGCGTCTATCCGGGATTCCTGGTCGATGATCCTCCAGGCTATTCCCGCGAACTGCAATCGGAACTCCGCCTCGCCGATGCCACCGTCGATTCCTGGCTTTACGGCGGCGCCGACCAATTCACCAGCGATGCAGAATTGGCCCGCGCTCTTCGCAACATCGCGCAAGTAAACGACTCACGCGGCGCGATCCTGCTTCTTGGCGAAATCCTTCGCACCCCCGGCTTGGCCGAGCGGCTCAGCGAAGTTTTGCTACCCAATCCGCTGGCGGGTTCGGGCCATCCCCCGCCAGCCACACACAACTAATCCTCTTTCTAGAAACACCCGCTGTCCCAAGATCGACGAAGCCCGCGGAAGCCCGGCGGAGGCGGAGGTGCGTATGTCCTGGTCCGACGTGTATCTCTTCTGTTTTCTGGTTGGCGTCACCCTTAGCGTTTTTTCTTTTCTGGCTGGCGTCATCCATCTTCATGTCCCGTTGAAGTTGCATCTTCATCTGCACTTGCCGCATCCCCACGGAGCCAGCCACGGTGGCGGCCCGCATATCTCCTGGTTCAACGCCTCGACCGTTCTGGCGTTTCTCGCGTGGTTTGGGGGCGTTGGCTATCTAATGACGAGGTATTCGCACGTGGAAACGTTCTTCGTCGTGGCCATCGCTACGCTGGCCGGAATGGCCGCAGGCTGGGTGGTCCTGAAGTTCCTGGTCAAGCTGGTCGGGCCGTCCGACGAACCGTTGCGTGAGTCCGATCGCCGGGTCATCGGCGCCCTCGGCACCGTCAGCATGACCATCCGTGAAAACGGCACGGGAGAAATCATCTTTCCCCTCGGGGGAGGCCGGAGTTGTTCCGGGGCGCGCAGTGAAGATGGCCGGCCTATCGAAAAGGGAACCGAAGTGGTAATCGAGCGCTACGAAAAAGGCATCGCCTACGTAAAGCGCTGGGAAGAGTTCGTTAAGTCATGAGTTTCTGAACCGAATTACAGGTCAAGCGTTCGCTGCGGTTCGAAAAAGGGAGGTTGTTATGTTTGGGTTGCCTATGAACGTGGTTGTTGGAGCAGGAATTCTGGTAGTTGTCACGCTGATGCTCATGACCGTGATTGCCAGGATGTATCGCAAAGCAGGACCGCACGAAGCGCTGATCGTCTATGGCCTCGGCGGCACCAACGTGTACACCGGGAGGGGCACGATCATCTTTCCCATGGTGCAGACCTGCAAGGATCTCTCGCTGGAGTTGATGTCCTTCGACGTCGCGCCCCAGCAGAACCTTTACACCAAGCAAGGCGTCGCGGTCACCGTGGAAGCCGTGGCGCAAATCAAAGTGAAGAATGACAAGGAATCCATTCTCACTTCCGCCGAGCAGTTTCTAACCAAAACACCAGCGGAGCGCGATGGCCTCATCCGTCTGGTCATGGAAGGCCACCTCCGCGGCATCATCGGCCAGCTCACTGTCGAGCAGATCGTCAAAGAGCCGGAAATGGTCGGGGACCGCATGCGCTCGACCTGCGCGGACGACATGAGCAAGATGGGACTCGAAGTCGTCAGCTTCACTTTGAAGGAAGTCCGCGACAAAAACGAATACATCACCAACATGGGCCGCCCGGACATCGCCCGCATCAAGCGCGACGCCGAAGTCGCCACCGCCGAAGCCGATCGCGACATCGCCATCAAGCGCGCTGAAGCATCGCGTGCCTCCGCTATCGCCAAAGCACAAGCTGACCAGGAACGCGTCGCCGCCGAAACCGCTTCCATGGCCAAGCAAGCGGAAGCTACGCGCGACCTCGACGTCAAGAAAGCCAACTATCTGGAAATCAGCAAGAAGGCCCAGGCGCAAGCCGACAAGGCCTACGAAATCGAAACCAATCGCCAGCAGCAGACCGTCATGCTCGAACAGGTCCGCATTCAGCAGGTCGAGCGCGAAGCCCAGGTCAAGGTTCAGGATGCCGAAATTGTTCGCCGTGAACGCGAACTCATCGCCACTGTCCTCAAGCAGGCCGAAATCGAGCGGCAACGCATCGAAACGCTTGCCAATGCTGAACGTCAGCGTCTGATCAGCGAAGCCGAAGGCCGCGCTTCTTCCATCCGCGCCCAGGGTGAAGCCGAAGCCGAAATCATCTTCAAGAAGGGTGACGCGGAAGCCCGCGCGATGAACGTGAAGGCGGAAGCCTACCAGGAATACAACCAGGCCGCGGTGTTCGACAAGCTCATTACCGGTTTGCCGGAAGTTGTCCGCGCGCTCAGCGAGCCGCTCAGCAAAGTCGATAAGGTCACCATCGTCTCCACCGGCAACGGCGATGCCGCCGGCGCCTACAAACTCACGGGCGACATCACGAAGATTGCGGCGCAGGTCCCCGCGCTCTTCGAAGCACTCTCCGGCATGCAAATGTCGGAGCTACTTGGCAAGGTGCGCTTGATCGGCGACAAGACGCCAAAGCCGCTGGATCAGCCTCCAGCTAAGTCCTAACCATCTTCCGCCGGAGCGGACCAGCCGCCCGCTCCGGCGCTTCGCTTCCACTGGCCTCGGTTCTAAATGAGGCACGTAGAACGTCAAGGCACGACTTTTAAGCGTTACGGGAATTCGAACCAAATGAACGGAGGGGAGGACGTCATGGGTTTCTCACTGCAGCAAAAGCGGGCGCTCTTCTGGGGGTTGGGCATTCTGACGGGGTTGCTGCTGGCCAACCTCGCCTGGACCCAGATCGCCAACGCCATCGGCCGCTGCTTTTCGCCGTTTTAGTGTGAGTGCGGGCCGCGCCACGTTGTCGTCCTGAGGAGCGTGTTTCTTACGCGACGAAGGATCTGAACCGATCCGCTATCGCAGCATCTGCGGATCCGCAATTTCCGTCGGTGAATCAGAAAGGAGAATCATCATGGGACTGTTAGAACGTGTTAGCACTTTAATCCGCGCCAATCTCAACGATATGATCGACCGCGCCGAGGATCCTGAAAAAATGATCAAGCAAGTCATCCTCGACATGGAAAATCAATATCTCCAGGTCAAAACCCAGGTCGCTGTCTCCATCGCCGACCAGCACATGCTCGAGAAGAAACTCCGCGAACAGGAGGACACCGGCAAAGACTGGATGCGCAAGGCCGAAGTGGCTGTCGACAAGGGCCAGGACGATCTTGCCCGTGCCGCTCTCGACCGCTTCCAGACCGCTCAGCGGCTCACCCAGAGTTTCCAGGAACAGGTCAACGACCAGAAAGCGCAGGTGGACACCTTGAAAAACGCGCTGATCAAGCTCGAGCAAAAACTCGACGAAGCCAAATCCAAGCGCGAAGTGCTGCTTGCGCGCCATCGCCGCAGCATCGCTCTCGACAAAGCCGCCAAGGCCCAGGTGGCTCTCGGCGATAACTCTAACAGCGCTTCCTTCGATCGCCTCAAAGAACGCGTCACCCAAACCGAAGCCACCGCCTCCGCCGAGGTGGAGCTGATCAACGACGACGTCGCCGAGAAACTGAATCGTCTCGACCGCGACACGGAAGTCGAGCGGCTGCTCACCGACCTGAAAACCCGCCGCCTCCCCGAAAAAGTCGGCTAAGTCGCGGGAAACCTTTTGGTTCGACCAGCCTCTTAAGATAGCGCTCGGGGGAGGCGCTGCACTTTCGCCCGTGTTCGTGGGATCTGCTCACGTTGCTCCCCCCGTCGGCTGAACTGACCTGCGAAGGAGCAATTCGCCGCGAAATCCTACGCAACGTTCGTCGTCATCCCTACGGTCAGGTGGTTTCCACAGTTTTGTGGGCTGTTAAATGCTCCTCGATTTTCGATCTCTGGCGACGCGCCTGAGGTACTCTCCCTCGGTTCGTGTCCTGGCACTGTTGGCATGTCGAGAGGTTACAGGTATTTCCAGTGATTTTGGGCCAGCTGAAGCGCTCGGAAGAGACTCAAAGGGGACAAACTCCTATTCGCTCAGCGACGCCGATCCGAAACGCAATGTCCCAAACAGGAACACCTCCTCCTTCTCTCTTCTCTCGCCTGTTCTTTTTCCTTCCTGCTTCGAGCTTGCCTCGCCACTCTTTGTTTTGGCGTTGGCTCAGTTTTTCCTTCGCATCCTTGGCTACCTATGTCCTTTTGGACCGTGCCACCGTCGATCTTCAGATCTGGCACGGCGTCAGTGCCTGGTACCCGCCCATTGGATTTGCCTTCGCTTTATTTCTGGGCTTGGGAGATGCAGCGATTCCTCCCATGTTTCTGGCGGGATTTCTAGCCGGCCTCTTCAATTACCATCAGTCACCTACCGGCCTGGAATTTTTGCTGGTTAACCCGCTGATTCCTGCGCTCTATATTCTCGCGGCCCGTTTCGTCAAAAAGCGCATTAACGCAGACCTGCTGGTGCGGTCCATGCGCGATGTCCTGAATCTCCTCATGTACTCGCTGGCGGCGTCCTTTGTCGCCGCTTTCGCTGGTTCGGCGATTCTCTGTTACACGGGGAGAATTCCCTCACACGACTACTCGAAAGCTGCTTTCGATTGGTGGATTGGAGACGCCGTCGCGTTGTCCAGCGTCTCAACTTTCCTTTTGGAATTCTTTTTGCCGCGTTTGCGTCGCTTTTTGGGATTCTGTCCGAGCGATCCGCCTCCTTCCCCGAATGTCAAACTCCAGTTTCGGCGCAAGAATTTTTTGGAGATCGTCGCCTTTTGTGGGACTCTTTTTCTTTCGTTTGCTCTGGCGTTTGGTTGGAATCCAAGCCGCAGCGCCCATCTCTTTTATCTCCTCTTTCTTCCCATCATCTGGATTGCTGTCCGGCGTGGCCTCCGCGGAGCCATTGCGGGCCTGCTCGCGCTCAATATCAGCCTGGCTGCGGTCATGTACACATTGCCGAAGCGCCTGGAAGATCTCGCTGTCCTGCAGCTATTGATGTTCATTCTGTCTCTCACGGCGCTAATCCTCGGAGCCGCCAGCGACGAACGTCGCGAGGCGCAACGCCGGTCCGAGGACAAGGAAGAAAGCATCCGCCTCATCCTGGAATCCGCGGCAGAGGGAATTTGCGGTGTCGATTCTCGAGGCTTTTGCACTTTCATCAATCCCGCCGCCGTCCGCCTCCTCGGATACTCTTGTTCCTCCCAGCTCCTCGGTAAGCATTTTCATTCTCTTTGTCACCATACGCGCTCGGACGGTTCTTCCATTCCTTCTGAGCAGTGTCGCCTGATCTGTGCCGCTCAAGCGGGGCTGGATTATCACGAACTGGACGAAGTTCTCTGGCGTGCCGATGGATGCAGCTTTCCCGTCGAAATCTGGGCCCATCCTATCCGGCGCCGCAAACAGACGGATGGCGCGGTCATTGGTTTCGTGGACACAACCCGCCGCAAACAAGAAGAGGAAGCCCTCCGCAACGCGAAAGCCGCCGCCGAAGCCGCAAGTCGCTCGAAAAGTGAATTCCTCGCCAACATGAGCCACGAGATTCGCACTCCGATGAATGGCATCCTTGGCATGGCGACCCTTCTTTCCGAAACCGCTCTGGATGCTGAGCAGCGGGAATACCTTGGTCTGGTCAACGCTTCCGCCGAATCTCTCCTTCTTCTCCTCAATGACATCCTCGATCTTTCCAAGGTTGAATCCGGGAAACTTCATCTCGACTATATCGACTTTTCTCCGCAGCACTGCCTTCAGGAAGCCCTTCAATTGCTCGCGGCGGTTCCCCGAGACAAGCGCATCGACATCTGCTGGGAGTTCTCTGACGATACTCCCCACTGGGTGCGCGGTGACCCCACGCGCTTGCGTCAGGTGCTCATCAATCTGATAGGCAACGCGCTTAAATTCACTGAACAGGGAGAAGTTTGCGTCTCTCTACGTCCTCTACGGCGGGATTCCGACGGTTGCACTCTCCAATTCGTCGTTTCCGACACGGGCATTGGCATTTCGCCGCAACAATGCGGCAAGATTTTCGAGGCTTTCGCCCAGGCAGACATGTCCACCACTCGAAAATTTGGTGGCACCGGACTTGGTCTTGCCATCTCGGAGCGCCTGGTGCACCTCATGGGCGGCTCCATTGCCGTGGAGAGTGAGCCCTCTCGAGGCAGTCGCTTTACCTTCTCCATTCGTGTTACGCCCTCCAGCGACCACGCCTGTATCCCCGCTGCTCCTTTCTTGCGCGGCCAGAACATCCTCGCGGTCGTCCAGATCGAAAAAGACGCCCGCCTCCTCGATCGTTTTCTTCAGGAATGCGGCATTACCGTCCGCTTCACTCACTCCGAAGAAGAGGCTTTCCAACAAATCCATTCTTGCGGGCCTCAATTTTTCCATGCGCTCGTATTGGTTCCGGCGGTCAGTGGATTCGACCCGGAATCCCTGGCTGCCCGCCTGCGGGAAGAGATCGGCCATTGCATCCCCACAATCTCTGTCCAGCCCGTGTGTATGTTGCTTGCGAATGCAGAATCAAACACACCTCATCACCTGCGCCTGATGAAGCCTCTGCGCCGTGAACCTCTCCACTCCGCTCTTCTGGAACTTTGGGATTCTGCCTTCCAAGTGCCTTCTCCGCCCCGATCCATTCCTTTGTCCTCTTCTCGATTCCACATCTTGGTTGCAGAGGACAATGTTATGAACCAGCGACTCATTGCCCGCTTCCTCGAAAAAATGGGTCACACGGTCATGCTGGCTGTGAACGGTCAGGAAGCTCTCGACCTGCTCCAACTCCACAGCTTTGATCTCGTCTTCATGGACATGCGCATGCCCGTGAAGGACGGAGTGGAAGCCACGCGCAGGATCCGTTCCGTAGAATCTTTCACTGGCCGGCACGTCCCCATCGTGGCCCTTACCGCAAATGCCTTTGACGACGATCGCAATCAATGCCTGGAAGCGGGAATGGACGGTTTCCTTACGAAACCCGTCTCCCCGGCCGATCTCCGCAGGGAAATCGAACGCGTTATCTCAGAGGCTCACTCTACTGTCACATAGGTGCCGGTTTATCCCGGGCGCCCTGCTTTCTCCTGCAACGCTCCAGCCCACCTCGTGGCAAAATAGCGGGCGATGGTACCTTGGCTCATTGCCGTCCCCTCTTTTGTGGCTGGTTTTGCCGGCCTGGCCGCTTATGGCGCCGTCAATCCGCGTTCCCAACTCTTCGGCGCCACTCGATATCAAACCGATCACGCTCGAAAGCTCGCGCTTACCTTTGATGATGGCCCCAATCCCGCGATTACCCCGAAACTTCTCGATCTCCTTGACCGCTACCATGCCAAAGCCACATTCTTTCTGGTTGGCAGACACGTTCGAGAATCCCCTGGTCTCGTAAGAGAAATTCCCGCCCGCGGCCACCTTCTTGGCAACCATACGGATACTCACCCGAATCTTTTCTTCTGTGGCCCGGAAGAAACGCGCACTGAACTGTTGCGTTGCAGCGAAGCCATCGGGCAGGCCACTTGGGAGGAGCCGCGCTGGTTTCGCCCGCCCTTCGGTTATCGCAGTCCCTGGCTCGGCACCCTTGCGCAGCAACAGCGCATGTATACGGTGATGTGGACTCTGCTTCCCGGCGACTGGAAGGAAAGACCTGCGGATTGGCTGATTAATCGCATGAAACCTATCGCCGCTCACGCGCAGAATCTGCTTCCGAAAAATAAACCCCTGCCTCAGCCGTCCCATGGCGATGTTCTGTGCCTGCACGATGGCCACTACGCGCAACCCAACGCGGACCGCACTCGCACCTTGGCTGCCCTCGAATACTGGCTACCGCGCTGGCGCGACCTCGGCCTCGAATTTGTTACAATGAAGGAAACGAACGGGAAGGCGGTCGAGGCGTAATGGACGAACGGACGTTTTACATCGAAAAGGAAGAAACACGTAAGGTCAAGTTGGTTTGCCCCAGTTGCCGCGGCGAGTTCGAAGCCCCAGTGCGCTGGAAAGTCAGCCGCAAGAAGAAGGAGTTGCCTCGCGGCGCGAGCGAAGAAGATCGCCGCAAATTTGCCAAAGCCACGTCTTTCATGGTGCGTCTGGACGATTTGGTGGCCTGCTACAAATGCCGCAAGCGTTTCGAACTCACCGGCCAGTCCACCGTGCTCATCAGCGATAATCTAGGCGATCCCAACGAGGATCCCGAAAATTTCGGCAACCGCTAACACCCAAGCGGCCAGCGATCAGTTATCAGCGATCAGGAACCCAGTTGATTACCTCGCCATCCCTCGCGAAGTAAGGGATGATGCCTTTTTGTTTGCTCTCGTGGGCACTGCTGATTTCCTAATCGCTGATTGCCTGCTTCCTGATGCCTTAGATCTGATATCTGATATCCCCTAAAATCTCACGCACCCGCTGCTACCCTAAATCTCGGGATACATCTCAAAAAACGCATCAATCGACTGCCGAAACGTATGTTCAATCTCTTCCTTCGATCCCTCAATCAAATGCATCGCCACCCGCGCAGTCCGTCCGTTCTTCAGCACCACGGTCGCTTCCTTCACTTCCCCCAAATCATCCACCGGGAGCAACCGCATCCCGTAAATCAACGCCAATTTCGCCATCGCCATCTCCCTTCCGACGCCCAAGCCTATCGGCAAGCTCCCACCGGGTCAATCCGTCACGTCGCCAGTCCAACATCGACGAGGTACTATCACTCCCACCTGTGTTTTGGAGTAGACTTTTCGTACCACCCAATCCGGGCATCCGATCTACAACCCTCCCGCATCGGAGAAGGCAGAAGGAGACAGCCGGTGAAGCCCACAACTCAGATCTACCCGCTCCTGCAAGCTGCAGCCTTGACGCTCTTCCTCGCCTCCCTTGCCAATGCCCAAGCTCCGGAAGGCCCACAGAGTGACGCTCCTCCTCCCGCCACGAGTCCTGCTCCTGCGGTTCAGCGCGCGGCAAGCACAGGTCAAACAATTTTGATCCCCACAGGCACGCGCATCGGCGTCATCCTGGAAAGCGGCATTTCCACCGCCACGGCCAAGGCGGGCGATTCCGTCTATTTCCGCACTTCTTTTCCCATTACCATCAATAACAAAGTTGTCGTTCCGGTGGGCTCCTACTTGCGCGGCGAAGTCACGGAATCCAAGCGTCCTGGCCGGGTCAAGGGCAAGGGCGAACTTCGCATCCGTCTGAACACCATGGTTTTCCCCAACGGCTACACGGTTGACATGAACGCCGAACCACACAGCGCCGATGGGGGCCAAGTGAAAACCGATCCAGAAGGGAAAATGACCGGCCCAGGTGGAAAAGGGAAGGACGCTACGACCGTTGCGACGACGACCGCGACTGGTGCCGGTATCGGCGCGATTGCGGACGGTGGCAAAGGCGCGGGCATTGGCGCGGGCGTTGGCGCGATCGCCGGTCTCGCCGCCGTATTGTTGTCCCGAGGCCCAGAAGCGCAACTTCCCCGCGGTGCCTCGATGGATTTACAGTTGGAACACGATCTTCAGCTCGACGCCGACCAGATTCACTATTCGACCGTCGGGCAGCCGAATACCGTGGTCATCCAACAACAACCCTCATCGAACTGAGCAACGCGGCTGACAGCGCGCGGCGAAGGCCATCACGCGCTGTGGCTTCGTGTCGCCTCCAGGAAACGCATCGGACTCACGCGTTCCCAGTCCACGCTGACTTTTTTCTCGCTCACCCATTCGCGGATGAGCCGCGCGGTCACCGGCGCCAGCAAAATCCCGCTTCGAAAATGTCCGGTGGCGATCAGCAAGCCATCCATGTCGGTGGGCCCGATGATCGGTAAATGATCCGGCGAATCCGGCCGCAATCCCGCCCAGGTTTCTTCAATGCGGGCCTTTTCCAGTCCAGGTGCCAGCCTCGTCGCTTCATTCAATATCTTTTTCAATCCGCCTGCGGTCACGTCGTGATCAAACCCCGTCCGTTCAATCGTCGATCCTGCAATGATTTTTCCATCATTTCGCGGCACCAGATAAGTGTGTTCCAGCCACAGCACGCGATGAATCTCCAGGGATTCGCAGCGCAGCGCCATCATCTGTCCCTTTGCTGGAAACACTGGGGCGTACGGCGCCACGCCTTCGATGCGCGCTGAAAAACACCCTGCCGCGATCACCGTCCATTTCGCTTCCGCTTGACCCTTCTCCAGCATCAGCCCCCTGCATCGCTTGCCCGTTTTCCAGAGCGCCTTCGCGCCATTTCCGGCAAATATCTGCACGCCTTTCCGCTCCGCGGCCTTTAACGTAGCGTCTGTAAATGCTCGTGTGTCCAGCGACGCTTCATCCTCCCGGAAAATCGCCGCCTCCATTTCTTCCGTCAGCGCCGGCTCCATCTGCCGCGCTTTTTCCGCGCTCAACGCCTGCGCTTTCAGGCCGACTCCGTGTTGCAGCGCGATCACCGTGCTCAACTCTTCTTCCACATTGCCGTCTAAGATTACGTCCAGGGCGCCGTCCCTCCGGTAGCCCACGTCCATCCCGCTCAATCCTTTCACCTTGCGGATGAACTCCGGGTACAGTTCCACACTTGCCAGGCTCATCGGCACAAAAGGAATCATTTCCGCGTTCTCTGGAGCCGGCGAAATCATCCCCGCGCTGGCCCACGATGCTTCGCGCCCCGGTTCGCGCGCATCAAACAGGCCCACTTTCAGTCCCGCCTCTGCCAATTCGAGAGCAATCGAAGCACCGATCAGTCCACCGCCTGCGATAACTGCATCAAATGTTTTCATGGCCGCACTTTAATCCAACTCTGCTCAAGTCTCTGTGATGGATAACCTGATTCAAAAGCTCGCTGCCAGCTGTTTCGAAAGCACTTGCGCCTTGCTCGAAAAGTTCTTTGCCCTGACCCAATCCCCGCTTCGCATCGCCTCGCGCGCATTATCAGCGAAACCTCTCACCTTGGACACCAAATCTTCCTGCGCCGCATTCAACTGCTTGCCTTGTGCAATCAACAGGTTTTTCTCTGCCATATCCAAATTGCGTTGCGTTTCCCACTGAGCTTCTCTTGCCTCTTCTGTCGTTACCTCCGGCGCGATCGTAGGTTCCGCATGCTTGTCTACTCCTCCCGATGCCTGGGCCACGGGCGCTGCCACATGCGGCTTCGGTGGCTGGGAACGGCTTGGGCCGATCTGGGGGGGCGCCGACTGTACCTCAACCGGCAGGTCTGGAGGCTCTTCCAGCGCCACTTCCGTTGCGGGAGGTATCACCGGTTTCACCACTGCGATGAAATTCACCACCGGTTTCACTGGCGTTCTTCGGGTACCACACGCGCATGTCCACGCTACGCAGGCACACAACACCACTAGCCATCTTGTCTTCGTTTCTGTCCGCCTGATCATCTGCCTGTGCATCTCAGGATTGCCATTCTCATGCGGCCAAGGGCAATTCAATCCGGAATACTGTTCCGCGGCCGACTTCCGACGTGAAATCGATGGAACCGTTGTGAAGCTGTACGATTCGGAATGTACTTGCCAATCCGATTCCGCTTCCCCCCGGTCGCGTTGTGAAAAATAACTGGAACACTTTCTGACGGTGTTCCATGGGAATCCCTTTTCCGGTATCTCCTACGGTGATCTCCGCCATATCTCCCCTCCGGCTCAGCGTCAGTTGCAGTTGCCCTCCATCGGGCATGGCGTCCACGGCGTTCAGCACCAGGTTCAGGATCGCCTGCTTCAGCAAAGCGCGATCACCAAAGATTTCCGGCACGTCGATCGGCAAAAGCTGCGCCACTTGCACCTTCGATTTCTCCAACTGCGGCGCCGCCACCTCCAACACTTCGTGCAGCAGATCCGCCAATTGCGTTGGTTCCAGTCTCACGTCCATCGGCCGCGAAAAATCCAGGAACCGTTTCACCACGGCATCCAGCCGGTCGATTTCCGCGTCGAGCACGTTCACCGCCTGCATAGCCGCATCGTCCGTTTGCGGTGGAAGTGATTCCTTTAAATTTTCCAGCCACAACCGCATTGAATTCAGTGGATTCTTAACCTCGTGCGCCACCCCCGCCGTGATTCGTCCCAGTGCCGCCAGCCGTTCACTCACCTGCAGTTGCGTGTTGATGCTCTCAATGGAATCCAAGTCCCGCAGGGTCACCAGCGCTCCCATTCGTTCGCCCGCGCCTTGGATCTCCTGCACCGTCACGCCCACCCGCCTGCTTCCTACCTCCGTCGCCAACTCGGCCTCGGACGCAATCTCGCGCAGTTGGTCTCCCTCCAATCGCAGGGCTTCGAACAGCGGATGCCCCTCCGGGAAAATCTGCGTGACCCGCCGCCCCAAAAAATTCGATGCTGGCGCTCCCAAAAACTTTTCTGCTGCCGGGCTTACCATCACCGCCCGCGCATCTCGCGTGAACAGAATCAGTCCATCTTCCAACCCCGCCATCACCGAATTCATATTTTCGCGCAGCGAACTGAAAATCTCATGGACCCCGCGCAATTGCTGTCCCACCTGCTTGATTTTCCGCCGCACTTGCCCCAGTTCGTCGGTGCTCTCCACCGCCTTTTCGGCAATCATTGTTCCCGTGTCATATTCTCCGGCAGAGATGCGGTCCAACTGGTCGCTGATGTCCCGGATAGGCGCCAGCGCCGCGCCACTGACCACCGCGGCCAGCACCGTCGAAAGCACCAATGCTACCAACACAATCGTGATCCACTGCCGCAGTTGCGCCTCGATGTCCTTCAGCAACAGGCCTGTTTGCACCGCGACGCGCACCTCACCGAACGGTTGCTTCCGCACATTGAACGGGTACTCCACTTCGTACACCTGCGGTGTTCCGGCCAGAATCCGGATTTGCCTGACGATCGGACTTTGCACCAGTTTCGACAACGGTGGCCGTCGCGGCATAATCTTTCCTTCCAGCCTCGGATCACTCGATACCAGCACCTGTCCATCGCGGTCCACAATGGACACTTCATAAATTGACGGCAGTTCCGCTACCGCCGTCAGTTGCGCGTTCAGCGCATCGCTCGTCTCAAATACCTTTCTTACATACTCGTGGATTTCTTGCGGGTCTTCCGATGCCGGCCGCATCCCCATCACTCGTGCGTCATCATCCGCGTGGCCGGCCCACTCGAACACTTCGCGCGCCAGTTCTTTCGCCCTTGTATCGCTGTTTTGCAGCGCCTGTTGCAGTTGCTGTTCCAGGAAGACCATGGACAGCGCCAGGGTCATCAACAGCACCAGCGCTGTCATTACCATCGTTAATTTGGCACGCAGCCCTAGCTGCATCTTCTCTTACGACTCCGCTTCTACCTTGTCGCTTCCGTATTCCTTCAGTTTATTGTGCAGCGTCTTCAGGCTCACACCGAGCAACTCCGCTGCGCGCGTTTTGTTGTTGCCCGTGGCTTGCAGGGTCTGCACGATCAGTTCGCGCTCCATGGCGTCCACGGTGGTGCCGATTGGAAATTTGATTCCAGACAAATCGCTCGGGCTCTTCGTCGCCAGCTTCCCGAATTCTCCCGGCAGTGACGATCGCGAAATCAGGTCCTTTTCGCTCATAATTGCCGCGCGTTCCAGCACATTGCGCAACTCGCGAATATTTCCCGGCCACGTGTGACTCATGAAGATATCCAGCACTTCCGCGCCGATACCTCTCACGCTTTTCCCATGCTTGGCATTGATGTCGTGCAGAATGTGTTCCGCCAATAGTGGGATATCTTCCTTGTGCTCGCGCAGGGGTGGCAGGTGGATGTGAAACACGTTCAAGCGAAAGTACAAGTCCTGCCGCAGTCCTCCGTTGGCCACTGACTGCTCCGGATCCTTGTTTGTCGCCGCAAGCACGCGCACGTCCACCGGCGTTTCCGTCTTGCTTCCCAGGCGCCTCACCTTGCGGTCTTCCAGAACGCGCAACAGCTTCGCCTGCGTCGGTGCGGGCATCTCCCCGATTTCATCCAGCAGTAGCGTGCCACCATCCGCCAGTTCGAAACAGCCGATCCGCCGTTCCGCCGCGCCTGTAAACGCCCCCCGTTCGTGCCCGAAAATCTCACTCTCCATCAATGTTTCGGGGATTGCCGAACAGTTGATGGCCACAAACGGACCGCCCGCACGCGGCGAAAGCTTATGAATCGTCCGGGCCACAATTTCTTTGCCGGATCCGGTCTCGCCGGTGATCAGCACCGACGCCGAACTCGGCGCCGCCATCTCAATCACGCGCATCACGTCCTGCATGGGTTTCGATCCGCCCACCAGGTCGCCCAACCGTCCTGAGTCGCGCAATTGCCTTTGCAACACTGCCAGATTATGCGCATCTCGAGCCTTGCTCAGCGCCCGGTCCAGCAACGCTCGCAGTACCGGCCCTTTCAGCGGCTTTTCGATGTACCAGAACGCTCCTGATTCAATCGCAGCCACCGCCCGTTCCTCACTGCCTTTTCCCGTGATGATGATCGCCGGAACATTGTGCAACTCGTCTCCAAGTTGTTTCAGCAGGTCCAGCCCGTTCATCCCGGGCAGTTCGACATCCGCGATCAAAGTATCTGGCTGGAAACTGTTGAAGCGGGCCAGCGCATCTTCCGCGCTTCCCACACCCACCACTTCGTAGCCCCAACGCTGCAGCAGTTGCTCGTAGCCTTTCCGCGCGTTGTCTTCATCCTCGACAATCAGGATGCGGTCTTTCCTTTCTCCCGTTTCCACCATGCGTGACGCTCGATTTTCTTCTGGCATGCGTTTGGCCCTCGCCTGAACAAAGAACACAATTGAAACAACTTCGGGTGGGTGTTACGACTGTAACAAGCGCTTTCTCGCTTGCCAAGTCTGCCACGCGCTATCCGTTGCCCCGTTTCCCATCGTTCCGTCTTCGAAAAACATACTCAAAGTCGCCAAGCTGTACAACCTGCTTCGCGCCAAAGCCGGTGATACTTGGGAGGTCGCACTGCCGCGGACAATGCCGCCGTCCGTACTGTTTTTGTCGTCGGCCCTGACAAAAAAATCGAGGTCATGCTCGTCTGCCCCATGACCACTGGCCGCAATTTCGACGAAGTCCTGCGCGTTCTCGATTCCATTGAGCTCGCTGCCAAGCGTAAAGTCGTCGCGCCGGTGAATTGGAAGCCCGGGCGACGACGTCATCATCGAAAGAACCAAGCTGAAATATTCCGGCGGCAGGAAAAACCTTTGTCCTTACTCGCGCATCGTTGCCAGGCCCGAGTAGGCTTTGTGCTCATGGGTGCGCCCCACATCCGCACAATCTAATCCATGATTATTATCATACTGGAATATAACGGAGGCTGGATGGCAGCCGGGTTTTGAATCAACGCGATTCGTGACTAGTTTTAGAATCACCCGATTTGGTGAAACGACAGATCCTCAACACAATCCAGTTAGCGCGCTACTCCCGCACCAGATACAGCGGCCGCTCCAACTCCAATTCCAGCTTTGCGCCTTTCGGCAGATCCAATTCCTGGCCGCGCCCCGCTTCCATGAGATACGCTTCTAGCGCCGCCATCGCTGCTGTTTCCGCCGCCTCTTTCTTGTTCTTGTCCTTCACGCCTTTCACTGCTCCCATAGCGGCTCCCGCGGCCGCCGCCTGTGCCGCATCTTTCTGCGTACTGCTGCGCCCTTCGATCACGCCCTCCTGCAACGGCCCAGCCTTGATGCTGTGGTCCCCCGGCATCCCCGCCACTTCTGCCACAATGGGTAGGCTCCCAAATCGCGTGCGAATTTCATCAAACGTCAGCCACAGCTTTGCCTTTCCGGCAATCCCTGCGGGTTCCACGCGGCTGACGTGCCCGCGAATCAGCACTCCAGCAGGAAGATAGAACCCCTGGCCCGCCTCCAGCGGTTCCACCGTACGCACCCGGAACTCCTGATTCTGCTTGACCACCTTGGTGCTCATTTCCTGCTCCAGGCTCACCAGGAACCGCGTCCCTGGCACCACTGCAAACACCTCTACCGGTAGTCCATGCCGTTGCCCGTCCGCGACGTGCGCCGGGTATACCGGATTCGGCGGCGTTGGCTCATCTGTCTGCGAGCTGTCTTTCGTCAGCAGAACATCGCGGCTTACTACCGCGCCCTGTTCCTGCGCGTGCAACGCTAATGGAAGGCTTATCGTGCAGCCCAGAATCGCCAGCGCCAGAAACCAAAACTTTCCCAGTGCGTCTTGCATATGCATTCCAATCCTCCCGCTCCACGCCAGGAGAGAGCACATGCCACGCCAACTTATCGAGGTGTTTGGAACTGTTAACTACATGAAAATGAAGCTGATAACGAGCATTCGACAGGCTGGTCGCCTGCACGCTGCCAGCCTCCCACCCCACCACTGCCAGACTCACCTGACAGCCGCTTCACCCGCCAACCAACGAGCTATACTCTTCGTGATGAAACCGATTGTCGTCTCATTTCTACTAGCTTTCTTACCGGCCCTCAATTTGGCTCAGCAAACCGCCAATCCTGACCCCCAAAAGTCCACCGACTCCTCCCCAGCTCATGACCATTCCCAAATGAATGACCGCGGCGAAAAAGGCATGGGTTTCTCCCAAACGACCACAACTCACCACTTCCTGCTCAAGCCCGACGGAGGTGCCATCCAGGTCGAAGTCAACGATCCGAACGACACCGCTAGCTGCGACTCCATCCGCGCCCATCTCACCCACATCACTCACGCCTTCTCCGCTGGCGATTTTGACATCCCCATGTTTGTCCACGACACCACGCCGCCCGGCGTGCCAGAAATGAAACGCCTCGAGGACAAAATCACTTACACTTTCAAGGAAACTCCGGCCGGCGGCCGCATCCTCATCTCTACGTCCGACCCAGACGCATTGCTCGCCATTCACAAGTTTCTTCGCTTCCAGATCGAAGAACACCAGACTCACGACCCGACAACCGTGCGGTAGTATCCCTTAACAAGGCTCGACCACTCGCTGATGAACGCGGTATTAGTTCTGCGGGGGTTTGCGGCGGGTTGCCGGTGGTCCGCAACTCGGAATCCCGCCGGCAGTTCAAAGAACGCGGGATCCGGGTCTCCCAACGTAACCGTCGTCGCGGTGAACGTCTGTTTGCCCGTCCTGGGATCGGATCGGATCGACAAAAGATTCAAATCCAGTTGCGGTGAATACCACGACTCGCGTTCTATCGTCACTTTGCGATCATTGCCAAAGACACCGGGGTTAAACGTGGTTGAGTCACGGGCTCCGATAGTCTCCACCCCGGAAATGAACTGCTTTCCCAAAAACTCGTGAACAAATGATCCTTGGTCGTTCGGCAGGTCTCCCGCCTCGTTCTTTTCCGCGGTATTCACGGCAAGCGAACTCGGCGCAAAATTCAGGGCTTCGCAAACGTTCTTCTTGGGCCCCACGAAAAAGCAGTTGTGCAGTATATGAGTGCTTGGATCCGCGATCTGGATCGTCGTCATTTGTGATTCCACATTGCCGTTCTTTGGCACCAGGAACCATCGCTCCTGGTAAACTCGCCCCGACGCGTCACGGGCGATCCGCCGCTTGTTCACCAAAGTGATCGTGCCGCCGTCCCCCAGCATCCGTACCCATTCGGTTTCGAGCAGCAGCGTGAAGGGAGCATGCGGTTTCTCCGTCACCACGATGCTCTCCATCATCTCGCTCACGCCCCCATCCTCGAGGCGGGGGCGAGTCGCATTTCGTGTGACCGTTTGGGGCGCGCCGGGCGCCGTTGGACTTTGATCCTGCCCCGCCGAGTAAACCGGAGAAAGGGCAGCGCCGGCCAGTAGCAAAACGATAAGACCACGCATAGTTACCTCCGCCCGACGGGCTAGTCTGCCAGAACGAGTTGCCGCCCGAAAGTCCTTTTTTTGCGAGCGCCGGAGCGGCCGTTTCACCTGCTAGCCGTCCAAAAACCTGCGAATACGCTTCAACACCTGCGCGTACATCGCCTCTGTGACTCGGCCTGTTTGCGTGTTCTGCTGACTTGGATGGTAAACGCCAAACAACCGTGGTAAATCAGTTGCAATTTCCACTTCCGCTCCATGACCAAACTTATACGCCCCGCGCGATGCGATTGTGCCCTCGCTCTTCAAGATTTCGAGGTACGCATCCCACGCGATCTTTCCCAGCGCGAGCATCGCTTTCGGTTGCAAGAGATCCAATTCGCGTTTCAGATATCCCCGGCAATTCTGGATCTCACTCGGCAGCGGCTTATTAGCGGGAGGCGCACATCGCGCCGCCGCCGCAATATACGCATTTCGCAACTGCAATCCATCATCCCGTCGCACGGAAGTGGACTGATTGGCAAATCCAGCCTTAAACAGCGCTTTGTACAGAAAATCTCCCGAGCGGTCACCTGTAAACACGCGCCCAGTGCGATTCCCGCCGTGCGCCGCCGGCGCTAGCCCGAGGATAAACAGTTTCGCGCTCGAATCGCCGAATCCCGGCACACCGCGTCCCCAATAGTCCCAATCGCGATAAGCGCGCCGCTTCTCCCGCGCCACCTGTTCTCGATACTTCACCAGTCGCGGGCACTTCCGGCACGCACATACCTCTTCCGCGACAATCTTCAGCACCTTCTCCGCGTTCACTTCTTTCCTTTAAGAATTTCTGCGAGCACTTCGGCCTGATTTTGCTTCTCATCCTTGCTCCCGAAAAGCAAAGTCACAGTTCCGTGCTCCTTCTCCATTTTCTTCAGTTCGTTCAACAACTCTTTGTTCTTGGCGAGTTCCACCTTGTAGCGCCTCACAAATTCGCTCCAATTGCTCTCCTCATGGTGAAACCATTTTCTCAATTCATCGCTCGGCGCAATCTCTTTCATCCACAGATCGGCGTGCGCCTTTTCTTTCGTCAACCCGCGTGGCCACAACCGGTCCACCAGGATCCGAAATCCATCGTCCTTCGCTGGTTTTTCATAAACACGCTTGGTCTGAATCATGATGCTGTCCCTCGCAACAACCGCAGCACTTCGTCGTGCAAAATCCCATTGGTGCTCACGAATCGTCCCTTGTAAATGGTCCGCTCACCGTCAATCGTCGTCGATTTTCCGCCCGCTTCTTCCACGATAATCCCCAGCGGCGCCAGGTCCCACGGCTTCGAGACCCAATCCACTGCCGCTTCCACCGCCCCTTCCGCCACCAGCATGTGCTGCCAGAATCCGCCAATCGAACGGCTACTGCGCGCCGCGTCGGCCATCCGCCGCATCCTCATGCGCGCATCCATGTTCTTCGCCCAGCCTGTGCCGGTGGTAAAGAACATCGCCTCCTCCAGTCTTTTTCTCGCCGAAACGTGGATTCGTTTTCCGCCGCGGTACGCTCCTTCGCCGCGATACGCCCACCAGCGCGTTCCTTGCGACAGCGCCGGCGCGCTAACCATTCCGGCCACAATTTCGCCATCCTCTTCAATTCCCACCAACGATCCAAACGTTGGAATTCCCCGCGAAAATTCTTCCGTCCCATCAATCGGATCAATGATCATTCGTGCGTGCCCGCCACGCGCCGGGCCCTGTGGAACCTCTTTGCTCGTTTCCTCACCCACAACGTCAATCGGCAGCCCGCTCTCCGCCACTCTTTGCAGTGCCATCGCTTCCACGGCCTTATCCGCGACCGTCACCACTGTTCCATCGTCCTTCTTCTGCGCGCCAATTTTCTCCGTCCGAAAGTACTTCATTGCGATGGCGTCCGCCTCGTTCGCAATTTCTTCCAGCAACGCTCCATATTTCTTCCCGTATCCCATTCGCGTTTCCCTTTGTCCCATCTACTCTGCAATGTGCTTCGCAAGAGCGGCTTCCTGATATCTGATATCCTCCTTAGAATACATGAACGCTCCATCCAACACCGGCACCATTCTCGACCGCATCCTGGAAGCGCGCCGCGCCGAAGTCGATCATCGCAAACGCGTCCTGCCGGAAACCGCGCTCAAATATGGCGTAAAAGCCGCTTCTCCGGTTCGCGATTTTGCCGCCGCTCTTTCCCGTGACGCCTTCAACGTGATCGCTGAACTTAAGCCCGCCTCACCTTCCCGCGGTGTAATTCGCGAACCGTTCGATGCGCCCGCCCTGGCCAAGTCCCTCGAATCCGCTGGTGCCGCAGCTCTCTCGGTTCTCACCGAGGGCGAATTCTTTCGTGGCTCCCTGAAAAATCTTCGCGACGCCCGCAAAGAGGTGGCGCTTCCCGTCCTTCGCAAGGATTTCATCTTCGATCCCTGGCAAGTCTGGGAAACCCGCGCCAACGATGCCGACAGCTTTCTGCTGATTGTCGCCGCGCTCACCGACCAACTCCTGCGCGACCTGATCGCCCTCGGCCGCGAACTACAGATGGAACCCCTAGTCGAAGTTCACACGCGCCCCGAGCTCGATCGTGCACTTGCCGCAGGTGCTCGCATCATGGGTGTAAACAATCGCGATTTGAAGACCCTGTCCGTGCGCATGGAAACCTCCTTCGAGTTGATCGAGCAGATTCCCGATGACTGCGTGGCCGTCGCTGAATCCGGCCTTCGCACTCACTCCGATCTTCACAATTTACGCTCCGCCGGTTTCGACGCCTTCCTGATCGGTGAACACCTCATGCTCGCCCCCGATCCCGCCGCTGCTCTCTTTCAACTCCTGAATCCCGCAAAATAACCCGCTACCAGCCAACTTCCAGTAAGATACTTGCCATGGTCCGGGTAAAAATCTGTGGCATCACCAAATGGGAAGACGTCAAACTCGCCGCTGATCTGGGCGCCCACGCCATCGGCCTCAATTTCTATGAAGGCAGCCCGCGCTGCATCACGCCGTTCGCGGCCACGGAGTTGATCCGCCGCTTACCCGTATTTGTCGCGCCAGTCGGCATCTTTGTGAACTGGGCCCAAGCTCCCATCGCGGCTCTCTGCAAAGCGCTGCGACTTTCCGCCGCTCAACTTCATGGAGACGAGACCGCGCAAACGGTTGACGCGGTGGCTCGCCGCTTGCCGGTCATCAAAGCCCTGCGCATGGGGCAAGGAAGTGAAAAACTGGAATTTTCCAGCTTTCGCACTGCTGCGGCTTTCCTTCTCGATTCTGCACTCTCCGGCCAATACGGCGGCAGCGGCACCACCGGCAATTGGCACATCGCTCGCACCGCCGCGCAAACCCAACGGATTATCCTCGCTGGCGGACTCACGCCAGAAAATGTCGCCGAAGCTATCCGCATCGTGCGTCCCTATGCCGTTGATGTTGCGAGTGGCGTTGAAGCCCGCCCGGGGAAAAAAGATCCCGTCAAACTTCGAGCCTTCTTCGACGAAGTCTCCCGCGCGAGCCGCGAAATTTCCTAGGGTCTTGGCGAATCGGAGCTTCAGTTCCTCCCGATCTTCGAAGCGCTCCGGCATTCCGCGTTTGGCAAAGACTAGACTCGGCTTCAGCCCAGGGAAAACTCTTCGACCTTTTCCGCATCCACCCGTCGTCAAGGTACAATAATCGACTCAACCCATGACCACGCAGCTCACCATCCCCGCCTCGGTTCCCGGGCGCTTCGGCCCCTACGGTGGACGGTATGTGCCGGAAACGCTGATGGTGCCTCTTTACGAACTCGAGCGCGCCTACGAACAGGCGAAAACCGATTCCGCCTTTCAGGCGGAATTCCATGACCTTCTCAAGAATTTTGCCGGTCGTCCCACGCCTTTGCAATTCGCTTCACGCCTCACCGCGAAACTGGGCGGCCCACGCATCTATCTGAAGCGCGAAGACCTCCTGCACACCGGCGCGCACAAGATCAATAACGCCATCGGCCAAGGCCTTCTGGCGGTAAAAATGGGCAAGCCGCGCATCATCGCGGAAACCGGTGCGGGTCAGCACGGCGTTGCCTCCGCCACGGTAGCCGCCCACCTCGGCCTGCAATGCACCGTGTACATGGGCACGGAAGACATGGCCCGTCAGGCCCTCAACGTGGCCCGCATGCGCATGCTTGGCGCAGAAGTCATAGGCGTGGAATCCGGCAGCAAAACCCTGAAAGACGCCATCAACGAAGCCATGCGCGACTGGGTCACCAATGTCCGCAACTCGCACTATCTCCTCGGTTCCGTTCTTGGCGCGCATCCCTATCCCACCATGGTGCGCGATTTTCAGTCCGTCATCGGCCGCGAAGCCCGGGAACAAATCCTCACTGCGGAGAAGCGCTTGCCCACTCATCTCTACGCTTGCGTCGGTGGCGGCTCCAACTCCATCGGCCTGTTCCACGAATTTCTCAAGGACACGGACGTCAAAATGGTTGGCATCGAAGCGGGCGGCCGGGGCAACGGGCTTGGCGAACATGCCGCGCGCCTCGCCGCGCATCAGGGTTTTACCGGCGCGCGTCCGGGCGTCCTGCAAGGTACTTATACCTACGTCCTACAGAACGAAGACGGCCAGATTGCTCTCACACATTCCATTTCCGCCGGACTCGATTACCCCGCCATCGGTCCCGAGCACGCCTGGCTGGCCGATCAGCATCGCGCCGAATATGCCGCCGTCTCCGATTCCGCCGCTCTCGAAGCTGCCAAACTCCTGTCGCGCACAGAAGGCATCATTCCCGCACTTGAATCTGCACACGCCATAGCCGGTCTCATCGAGCGCCTCCCGCAATTCACTCCAAACGATCTCGCCATCATCAATCTCTCCGGCCGCGGCGATAAGGACATGGACACGTATAAGCGCCTGCTTTAATCTGGCCAAATCCTGATGACCGCCGCCCTCCATGACTCGACCCGCATCTCCAAGCGTTTTGCAGAACTTCGCGCCGCTGGAGGGATCGGCATCGTTGCTTACATCACTGCTGGCGATCCTACGCTTGACGCCACGCACAAGTTCGTTCTCGCGCTAGCCGAAGCCGGCGCCGATGTGATCGAGCTCGGCGTGCCCTTCAGCGATCCACTCGCTGACGGCCCCACGATTCAGCGCGCTTCCGAACGCGCCCTCAAATCTGGCACCACGCTAGCCGGGGTCCTCCAGCTTGTCAGCCGCATTCGCCAATCCAGCCAGGTGCCCCTCGTGCTCTTCAGTTACTACAATCCTATCCTGCAGATGGGCCTCGAAAAATTTGCCGCCACAGCCGGGCAAGCCGGCGCCGACGGCGTTCTCGCTACCGATCTCACGCCCGAAGAATCCGACGAATACCGCCGCATCCTCCACGCGCATGATCTGGACACGATCTTCCTTGCCGCGCCCACCTCCACGGACGAGCGCCTGAAAATCATTGCCGCCGCCAGTTCCGGTTTCCTTTATCTCATCTCCCGCACCGGCGTAACGGGAGCAAAGGATTCTCTTCCCGACGAGCTACCTGCGTTACTCCGCCGCGTTCATCGCTTTACGGATCTTCCCATCGCCGTTGGCTTCGGTATCTCGCTCCCCGGCCACGTCAGTGTCCTTGGCGGGCTGGCGGACGCCGCGGTCGTGGGGTCCGCGCTCGTCTCCGAAATCGAAAAGGCTTCCAGCCCGGATGCCGCCGCTGCCGCTCTCCGCGAGCGCGTTCAAAAACTCAAGGAAGCCGGTCGCCACGGCCTTTCCCGTCGCGAGGCCACCCCATGAACATCTCCGACTGGCGCCAGCGCATGGACGAAATCGATAAGAAACTGGTTGAACTCCTCAACGAACGTTGCAAATGCGCCCTGGAAATTGGCCATATCAAACAGCAATCGAATATTCCCCTCTACCAACCAACTCGCGAAAAAGAAGTTCTGGCCAACGCCGAAACCAACAATCAGGGCCCACTCTCGCACGCTGCTATCCGCCGCCTCTTCGAGCGCATCATCGACGAAGCCCGCTCCGCCGAGCGCATTGCCATGTACGGCGAATCTTCCACGACGGACGATGATAAAAACAAATGAGCGCAACATGTTTCGCAATCCGGTTTGCACTTGGAGTGCGGCAACCCTGCGGCCGTTTTTACGATCTTAATTTCACCTCGGCGGGGACGGCCGGAAGCCTGCTCCTGCAGTCCCTGCACTTGTTATTTGCCCAATTTAGCCCAGGAATTGAGGACTAACCATGGTCATTGTCATGCACGAAGACGCCACCGATGAGCAAATCCAGCACGTCATCGATCGAGTTGTCGCCAGCGGTTTCGATGTACACCGCTCCACCGGCGCTTCCCACACCGTGCTCGGCGCCGTCGGCGTCCATCGCGATTTCGATCACCGCGATTTCGAACTTCTTGAAGGTGTCCGCGAAGTTATCCGCATCACGCAACCGTTCAAACTCGCCAGCCGCCAGTTCAGGCCGCAAGGCACCATCGTCGACCTTGGCCGCGGAGTGGCCATCGGTGGAAACGAACTCGTCGTCGCTGCCGGTCCCTGCTCCGTCGAATCCGCAGAGCAGATCAATGCGATCGCGGAGGCGGTCTCCCAGGCGGGCGCCAAGATTATGCGCGCCGGGGCGTTCAAGCCACGCACTTCTCCCTACGCATTTCAGGGCCTCGGCGAAAAGGGTTTAAAGCTCATGCGCGATGCCGCTGATAAATTCGGTCTCTTCGTTGTCAGCGAAGTGATGGACCTTTCACAGATCCAGATGATGGGCGAGTACGTGGACATGTTCCAGGTGGGCGCCCGTAACATGCAGAACTATTTCCTTCTGCGCGCCCTCGGCGAGTCGCCAAAACCTGTCCTCCTCAAGCGCGGCATGTCCGCTACCATCGAAGAACTACTCCTCAGCGCCGAATACATCCTCTCTGGAGGAAATTACAATGTGGTCCTTTGCGAGCGCGGCATTCGTACCTTCGAGAATTATCTTCGTAATACTCTCGATATCGCCGCGATTCCCGTGATCAAAAAGCTCTCGCACCTCCCCATTGTCGCCGATCCCTCACATGGCACTGGCCGCCGCGATAAAGTGCCTCCGATGGCTCGTGCCGCCGTGGCCGCAGGCGCCGATGGCCTGCTGATCGAAGTTCACAACGACCCGGACCACGCCCTCTCCGACGGCGCGCAGTCTCTCACTCCCGGCGAATTCTCCCAGCTCATGGGCGAAGTGCGCATCATCGCTCCCGCTGTTAACCGCCACCTTTCCTGATGCTGTCGTTCCATCGTATCCCTGCGAATCGCTGTCAACTCTGCGTCTCGGCATCAGGTTCTTTCTTTCTTTGCTTTGGCCATTTGCACGTCGGCTGTAGACTGTCGGCTGTCAGCAAACCATGCCTCATCTGATCCAACGCGTAACCATCCTCGGCACCGGCCTTATTGGCGGGTCATTCGCGCGCGCCCTTCGCAAATATACGACAGACATCCACATCGTCGGTTGGGACCGCGCCGAAGTGATTTTGGAAGCGCGAAAATCGGGCGCGATTGATGAAGGTTTTTTCGAATCCCTGGAACCCGCCATTCGCCGCGCCGATTTGATCTACGTTGCTTTGCCCATCGCCAACACTTTGGATCTTCTGCCGGAACTCGCGCAGCACGCCCCGCCGCATGCGTTGGTCACCGATTCCGGCAGCACCAAGCAGCGCATCTGGCAGGCCGCCACGGAACTGTTTGTCGAAGAAATCGGCCCTATTTTCCTTGCTGGGCATCCCATGGCCGGCCGTGAGCTTGCCGGTTTCGCGCATGCCGACGCCGACCTGTTCCAGAACACCACTTACGCGCTGGTCGGCAATGTTGACGACACGCACGATCCGCGCATCACCGCCTTCGTCAAAATCCTGGAGAAAATCGGCGCACGCCCGTTATGGCTCGGCGCGCAACAGCACGATTACGCCGTCGGCCTCGCCTCGCATCTTCCGCAACTCGCTGCCGTGGCTCTGGGATCATTTCTTTACGACCACCTTGACGAGAAAGGCTTGCCCATTACCCTCGCTGGCCCTGGTCTTCGCGATACATTGCGGCTCGCCGGCAGCCCCTATTCCACTTGGCGCGATATCGTGCTCACCAATCGCGAAGTACTCTCCGCTGCTCTTGATCTCCTTGCTCGCCGCCTCGACGATCTCCGCGAGCGCCTCGGTTCCCGCGATCTCGAAGCCGATTTCGACGCCGCCAACGAACTCTACAAACTCCTGCGCTCCCTGTAGGGACCGCTTTCTGAACCGGTCCGGTTTCGCCAGGTCCGCGCCACTTTCGTGTTTTCAAGCAACTGCGGTAAACTTCGCGCGAGAAACATTTCATGGACAAACGCATCACCTCGCCTGACGCCGCGCTTGAAAATCTCCGCGATGGCATGACTATCCTTATGGGCGGCTTTGGCCTGTGCGGCATTCCCGAAAAACTCATTGACGCGGTCTGGCGTAAGGGCACCAAAGATCTAACCATCGTCAGCAACAATGCGGGCGTCGACGGTGCTGGTATCGGTCTGCTTTTACAGAACCGCCAAGTCAAAAAAATGGTGTCTTCTTATGTCGGCGAAAATAAACTTTTCGAGCAACTTGTGTTAAGCGGCGAACTGGAAGTGGAACTAAATCCGCAAGGCACGCTCGCCGAACGCCTGCGCGCGGGCGGCGCCGGAATTCCCGCGTTTTACACACCCACGGGCTATGGCACGCTGGTCGCCGAAGGAAAAGAAACCCGCGAATTCGATGGCCGCCACTACGTCCTGGAACATGCCCTCCATGGCGATTTCGCCTTCATCAAAGCGTGGAAGGGCGACCGCATGGGCAACCTCCTGTACCGCAAAACAACGCGCAACTTTAACCCCATGATGGCCACTGCGGCCGATTACGTCATTGCGGAAGTCGAGCAATTGGTCGAACCTGGCGACATTCCACCCGACCAGGTCCACACGCCCGGGATTTTCATCGACGCGATTTTCGAAGGTGCGCCTTATATCAAGCGCATCGAAAAACGGACCGTGAGGAAGGGGTGACCTTGTTTTTTTTGCGGTCGTGGGTCTTGTAGTTAGTGGGTTTCCAATCGTGCGCCTTGCCTACCAACTTAGAAGAGGTGAGCTCTACGATCAACGATGGAAGGCTTATGGAAATCGTCAAGACAATCCTATGTTGTATTGGTCCAGCATAATATTGGAGAGCCTGATTGTATTAATGCCGCTCTCCATATGCATATTAGTGGTCACAGGTACCAAGAATTGAGCGACCCAAGGCTTGGATTTTAGGTTTTGACTGTTAGCCGTAAACTGCCTTTATGACCGACGACCAAAAACGCGAACGCATCGCCCGCCGTATCGCCCTGGAACTGCGCGATGGCTACTACGTCAACCTGGGCATCGGCATGCCCACTCTGGTCGCGAACTACGTTCCCAAAGGCATGGACGTGATCCTGCAATCGGAAAATGGCATGCTCGGCGTCGGCCCGTACCCCCTGGAATCGGAAGTTGATCCCGATCTCATCAATGCCGGCAAAGAGACCGTCACCGAAATTCCCGGCACTGTTTATTTTTCTTCCGCCGATTCTTTCGCCATGATTCGCGGTGGCCACGTCGATCTCACTGTCCTCGGTGCGCTGCAGGTGGACGAAAAGGGAACTCTCGCCAATTGGGCCATTCCCGGCAAGATGCTGAAAGGCATGGGCGGTGCCATGGACCTGGTCGCCGGCGCCAAACGGGTTTATGTCGCTATGGAGCACGCCACCCGCGACAATAAGCCCAAGATTCTAAAAAAATGCACTTTGCCCCTCACGGGCGTGGAAGTCGTCGATCATATCGTCACTGAACTCGCCTTCATTGACGTTACTCCCCAAGGGCTCCTCCTTCGCGAAATTGCCCCGGACGCTACAGTTGAGCAGGTGCAGTCCCTGACCGAACCAGAACTTCTGCTTCCGCCCAACGGGCCGGTTCTGATGTCAGCCTAGTTTCTCTGGCTGAACCGTGCCTACGAGGCCGCCGCGAAGTAAGCGCTCCCGGCAGGCGGTTTCTCCTTCGTCACTCACGTGGTTTCGTCCTGACAATCGCCAATCCCTGTGCGGTAAACTCACTGGAGGGCCAATTACAGGGCAATCATGAACCCCAACTCCATCGTGATCGTCAGCTTGCACTCCCCCAAGGAAAAAATCTGGGGCATCTTGCTGGACATCAATCCCAGCGGCGTCACCGTTCGCGGCATCGACCTCAACTCTTTCGATCATTTCGTCAGCGAAATCAACCAGCTTGATGCCGAGCGCATCGGCCTTCCCACTGTGTTTTTTCCCATGACCCGCGTCGAACGCATTTCCCTCGATGAACCTTCTGGCTCGATTCCCAGCATGGCGGAAATCTTTCAGCGGAAGATCGGCCGCTCACTTTTCGATTACCTCGCCCAGTTCGCCTGATCTGCGTTATTCTGTCCCCCAATGAAAGCCCGCATCTGGACGGTACCTAATCAAATCACACTTCTGCGCCTCGGCTTTCTGCCTTTCTTCCTGATTCTTGTGCTGTACGAAGAATTTCGCTGGGCTCTGGTGGTGTTGGTCTTTGTGGCGCTCACCGATGCGATTGATGGCTTCTTAGCGCGCAGGCTGCATCAAAAGTCCGCTCTCGGCGCTTACCTCGATCCCATCGCGGATAAGTTGTTGCTCTCATCTTCGTTCGTTGTGCTCGCGATGGGGAAAAAGATCGCCTGGTGGCTCACCATGATGGTACTCAGTCGCGATGTGCTGTTGTTAGTGGTCGCGGCGGTGATTCTCATCGTGCAAGGCTATCGGCCATTCCCACCCAGTCTTCTCGGCAAAGCCACCACGTTTTTTGAAATTGCTCTCGTATTCTTTGTAGTGTACGCCGCAGCCTTTCCGAACGATCGCGCGCTCTTGCTGATCCACTACATGGCATACCTGGTTGCCGTACTGGTCTTCGTGTCCGGCTTCCACTATGCCTTCGTCGTCGCCCGCCGCCTCCACGCTTCCTAAGAACGAATCCGCCGCGGCCAGCTACCCTGGCAAGGCATCCGAATAATGCAGAACCATCAACACGAAACTCGCAACTACAACAAGCCCCGCTAGCCAACCCAGAGCATAAGCTTGGCTGCGTTCTTTTCCCGCGTTGGGCAAGCGGTCCGCAAAAACCTTGCCCAACAAAAAGCCTGCCGCCAATCCGCCAAAGTGCGCCCAGTTGTCTGTCCGCAATCCACCGGCCAAGAACCCCAGCGCAAAGATGGTTACGACCCAGGAAATCAGGCGAGAACGCAACTCCTTCATCTGAAGACCACCACGCCGTGTCGTAATCGCTATCAGCAGGCCGATGATCCCCAGAATTGCGCCACTAGCGCCCACGGAAAAATGTCCTGCCAAAGCGCTCACCAGAAAGCTTGCTATGCCCATGACCACATACAAAAACAAATAGCGTGCGGAGCCGTACACTTCCTCCACCATTGGCCCGATATCCAGCAAAACCATCATGTTGAAACCAATATGTATCAGGCCTCCATGCAAGAACATGGCCGTCACTAGTCGATACCACTCATGACCCGCAAAAATGCTGGGCCCAAAACAGGCTCCCAATCGATACAATGTCTCCCCGTCCATTCCCCACAGAATGCTCAGACCCCCCATCTTGCCCGCGTGCATCGTGCCCATGACCTCTGCGGCAAAAACAATCACGTTCAAGATCAAAATCGCTGTGGTCACTGGCGCGTGCCCGCCGAAAAATTCGCTCAGCCCTTTGCTCCAGGCCGCCAATCCAAATCGTAAATTCGTTCCGCATACATGGCAGCGCGTGGCAGTGACTCCCACCAATGAGCCGCACGCCGGGCAAAGCTGTGGACGCCGCTCGCCTCTGCCAAACATTCCGCCAAACATTTTCTTCAAGCGCTCCACGCGCATTTGCCAGTGATAGGGAAGGGCCAACACTCCTCCTTGCAGCCTGTTTCGTGCGTTCCTATAATACCGGAATCGCGTCTTTCGCACCGGAACGGGGAGCATATGGACAAATTTGAAGAACTGGGCCGCCGTCTCGACGAGGAATTAACTCGTCTCCGCAAATATGTGGAAGAAGAAGTCGCCCCGGAAACCGAAAAGCGCACCGCGCAATTTCTCCGCGAAGTCGCCGAGAAGTTGGCGGAAGCTTCGCGCAAGCTCGAGTCCCGCGTTGCCGCTCGCCACGCCCAGAACTCCGAGCAGCAACCGAAGTCGTGACACGCTCCCATCTCTCGCTGCTGGCGCTCACCGGCTCAATCTGCCTGGTCTCAGTTGGTTGCGCCGCCAAGCGTCCGGTCTCCGCTGCGCCTCCCGCGCAGCCCTCGCCCACTCCCAGTACCACCGCCGAAAGCGCCAAAAACGCCGCGAATGTGCCTCCGGCTCGGCATCCCAAAACTCCGCCCACGCCCGCTCCTGCCGGTTACACGGAAGAAGGCAATGCCTCCTGGTACGGCAATCCCTTCAACGGCCGCCGCGCTTCCAACGGCGAAATCTACGACATGCACAAACTCACCGCCGCGCATCGCACCCTGCCTTTCGAAACGATGGTACGTGTCACGAACTTAAATAACGGCAAATCCACGACCGTCCGCATCACCGATCGCGGCCCGTTCGTCGACAATCGCATCATTGATCTTTCACTGGCCGCCGCACGCGAAATCGAATCGGTCGGTCCCGGCGTAGTTCCTGTCCACCTGGAGGTTCTCGGCAACGTGGATGTTACGGGCGGATTCTTCACTGTTCAGGTGGGATCCTTCCGCGATCGCGCCAATGCCGAGCGTCTTCGTGACCGCCTCAACCTTACCTACTCGCCCATTCTTATTCAGCAGTATGATTCTCCCGAAGGCACGTTCTACCGCTTGCGAGTCGGCAAAGTTTCCGGGGAAGACGCAGCCAAGGACCTTGCCGAACAATTGCGCAACAAAGAGGGTTTCACCACCCTGGTTTTTCGGCTGGATGACACGATAAAGCCCGCAGGAGTCAATTAATGGACGAGAACTGCGTTTTCTGCAAAATCGGCGCCAAGAAGATCCCGTCCAAGCTCGTTTACGAAGACCCGGACATCTTTGCCTTCGAGGATATCGCGCCGCAAGCGCCCACTCACATCCTCATCTGCCCGAGGAAACATTTCGCAGCGCTGCACGACGCGTCCGCCGAAGATCAATCCACGCTCGGGAAGTTGCAACTTGTTGCTGCCAAGCTGGCCAAGGAGCGCAATCTTATCTCCGGCTATCGTACCGTGCTCAATAACGGCAGCGGCGCCGGGCAATCCGTCTTTCATCTGCACCTGCATCTTCTCGGTGGACGCAATTTCCGCTGGCCGCCGGGCTAGCCCGAATCCGTCGTCGGATGTAACTTGAGTGGCTAGTTAAGAATGCAGTCGTGATCCTAAGAGCGCTTTCTGCGCGCGCAGGATTTGAAATTGTAAACGTCCGATTTTTGCGGTTGTTGGCTGGTTAAATTCATGTCTCGGGAGGCACAATGCCACTTCAACGCCTGACTCGCAGAACGACTCTTCTCGCTCTTTTGGTTTGTTTAGGCGGGATGGACAACCTGGCGGTCGCTCAGCAAAGACCCGCCTCCGCCGCGCAACCGGGCGAACTCACCATAGATCGCATCTACGGCCAGCCCAGCTTGAGCGGCCGATTGACCCGCAGCATCGCATGGTCTCCCGACGGCAAGAGACTCACTTTTCTTGACACCAAGGGCACGGGCAAAGACGCCAGAACCGAACTGTGGGCTCTGGACACATCTTCGGGTGAACGCGCCCTGCTGATCTCCGCAGAAAAACTGGAAAACATCTTCCCTGCTTCTCCCACCAAACAGTCGCAGGCAACCGGAGCCGGACGCCACGCGCCCGCTCAGTATCAGTGGGCTCCCAGTGGGGATGCGCTGCTCTTCGAAGGCACGAACGCGCTCGCCTGGTTCGATCTGAAAACTCAATCGGGCCGCGTCCTCGTCTCCGGCAAAGAAGAACTCAACGACGTCAAAATTTCTCCAGACTCGAAGTACGTCAGTTTCATCCGCGATCACAATCTCTGGCTCGTCAGCACGGCGGACGGCAAGGAACGTGCCTTCACCACCGGAGGCACCGAAAAAATCCGCAAGGGTGAACTCGACTGGGTTTATCCCGAAGAACTGGAGCTTTACACCGCCTACTGGTGGGCCCCGGACTCTTCCGCGATCGCTTATCTGGAGATGGACGAGACCAAAGTGACGCAATTCGCGCTCGTCAACTTCGAATCCTATAGCGGTGAAGCGGAACTGCAGCGCTATCCCGTCGCCGGTGGCGTGAATCCGGTAGTGCGTGTTTTTGTCGGGAATGTTAACGGTGGCGAACCGCGCTTAATGGACATCGGCGCGAACACCGATATGTACACACCGCGCTCGGACACGGACATCTACATCCCGCGCGTGAATTGGCTGCCCGACTCGCGCGGCCTATCCATCCAGCGGCTGAACCGCGATCAAAACGTCCTCGAGTTGCTGTTGGCCGACGCTGCCACCGGCAAGTCTTCCACCCTGCTCACCGAAAAGGATCAGTATTGGGTCAACGTCAGCGACGACTTGCATTTCCTCAAGGATGGCAAGCGTTTTGTATGGTCCAGCGAACGCACCGGCTATCGTCATCTCTATCTCTACGGCCTCGACGGTAAACAAATCGCGCAGCTCACTAAGGGCGATTGGGAAGTCAACCATGTCGATGGTCTCGACGAAGCGAAGGGCATCATCTATTTCACGTCAACCGAGAAGTCTCCCATAGAGCGCCATCTCTATCGGGTCAGTCTGGATGGTAGCGGTTTTGCGCGAATCACCAAAGAAGACGGCATGCACACAGTGAATCTGTCTCCCACCGCGAATGTCTATGTCGATACCTACTCAAACGCAATGACTCCCCCGCGACAGGATCTTTTCCGCACCGACGGCACGAAAGCCTCCACGCTGAATGAAAACAAGGTGAACGAACTGGAGCAATACCATTTATCCCCGGTCGAATTTTCAACCGTGAAATCCCACGACGGCGTTCCCCTCAATTGTTTTCTGATCAAGCCGCCTCATTTCGACCCCGCGAAAAAGTATCCCGTCATCGTCTACACCTACGGCGGCCCGCATGCCCAAGTTGTGCTCAATGCTTGGGCCGGCTCCGGCCTGCTGTGGCACGAGATGATGGCGCAGAAGGGCTACATCATCTTCGCCCTGGACAATCGTGGCTCTGCGGGACGTGGCCACGTATTTGAAGAACCCATTCAGTACCGTTTTGGCGGCCCCGAACTCTCCGACCAGCGCGACGGCGTGGCCTGGTTACAGCAACAACCGTGGGTTGATCCCCAGCGCATCGGCATTTGGGGATGGAGCTATGGCGGACACATGACGCTGCACGCCATGTTTGAAGCAGGCGATTTATTCAAGGTAGGTTTCGCCGGCGGTCCGGTGACTGAGTGGCACTACTACGATTCCATCTACACCGAGCGCTACATGGGTCTGCCGCAACAACACGAATCCGGTTACAAAGAATCTTCTCCGTTGACCCACACAGAAAATTTCAAGGGAAAACTGCTCATCGCCCAAGGCACCGGCGACGACAACGTGCACTACTCCAACACTCTCGCGTTAATCAACGATCTCATCAGCCGCGGCAAATACGTCGAAGTCATCGCCGCCCCCGGCCGTGGCCACGGCGTAAGCGATCCCCCAGCCCGCAAAATCGTCTGGGGCCGCGTCACCCAGTTCTTCCTCGATAATCTCTAACCAGCGCTGTTACGACAAAAGATTTGTGATTCCTAAAAAAAACGCGGTGTCATCCTGAAGCGATCCGATGAGGATCGAGGAAGGACCTCAACGTAATGCCCGAGCAGACAGTATTCGGTGGCCTAAGGAAGTTCGTTGACAATTTCACTGTGTATTGTGGCAATGTGTAATCTGGGTAAAGAAATGGACAACTTAACTAGCTCCGAATTGCCTCCGGACGCGCTGCTTGCTCTCGCGGGTTCTGGCAAAGAGCTTTGGGCTGACGAGCACGCCGATGCATATGTTTACCGCCTGAGAGAAGGTTGGGACTGAAAAACGGTAAACTCGTCATTCCGAACGGAGTCTTTGGAGTGAGGAATCCCTCTTCGACCTCACAACGCTACGCCGAACTCGCTTACTTCGCCTCTAGATCGACATCCTTAATCGGCAAATCCCAGTGCCCGTCCAGAATCTCGAACCGTCGTTGTTCTTCTTTCTTATATATTTCCTGATCGGGGAAGAGCTGCTTCATCAACGCCGCGGAATCATACCCATCATGCGCCACCGCCGCATTCTTGTACACGATGGTCACACGGTAATCCCACCGGCCATCTTCGGTAGTGTGGTACACCGGCGCTACCGCGGATACCTTTAGGAATCGTCCCATTTCCACTTGTTTCTTCAGCAGCGGGTAGTGATTCTTCTTGAACAATGTAATGAACTCGTCCGCGTGGCCCCATTTCGTTTTGTAGTAGTACTCAATGACAAACGGCTTGTCCGTTTGCAGAGCGGCTTGCGACCGCGCGTGACCCATCACTCCAAATACAAGAATGACGACGACGATGAAGAGTCCCAAAAGGAGCACGGCGCGAAGCCAGGAAGGTTGCGACATGGAATTTTCCCCCGAAGTTTTGCGGATAGCGGCATTGTAGCGCTATTTCGTGGTCTTGGAGCCGCAACTTTCGGTACCGGGCGCGCCCCTACTCTCAGTACGCTGCGCGTGTCAGTCGATCGCGAATCGCCGCCCAGTCCTGCGTTTCAGGGGGAAATTCCACCGCAATCCAGTCCAGTCCGTGCTGGTCCAGTTCGTGTAGTTGTCGATAGAGCTGCGCTGCATACGCCTCTGCGTGCGCAGGCATGCGAATGGTCTGAGCCGCATCTGCCTCATGTTCGATCCAGAGATATGCGCCGCGACCCTCCTGCGGGAGCCGCCCGTGGTTCACCAGCAAAATGCGTGTGCGAGGGCTATAGTGCTTTTTGTGCTGACCCGGCGAGCGATGGGCCGGCTCAGGAGCGTCCACGGCTGCGACGGTCTCTTCCACAAACGCCATCCCTGGGCGGAGCACTTCCAACCCATCTATCGTCACGGCCACTACGGTCGACTCCAGCCCCACTTCGCAGGGCCCGCCATCCAGCAGGAAAGGAGTCTCGTTGCCGAACGCTTCTCGTACGTGTTGAGCGGTAGTCGGAGAAAGCTGCGTAAATCGGTTCGCGCTAGGCGCGGCAATGGGAACACCTGTCGTGCGCAACAACTCTAGTGCCACAGGGTGACGCGGCATGCGCAGCCCCACGGTGGAAAGGCCGGCCGTCACCTCATCCGGAATCGATTGCTGTTTCGGCACCACCAGCGTCAACGGCCCAGGCCAATATTCGCGCGCCAATTGTTCCGCTTCTTCAGGCCATTCCACGGCCAGGCGCCGGGCCTGTTCGATGCTGGCAACGTGCACGATCAAAGGGCTGCTAGATGGCCTTCCTTTGAGGGCATAAATCTTCTTCACTGCTGCTGCGTCCAGCGCGTTGGCGCCGAGCCCGTAAACCGTCTCAGTAGGAAAGACCACAAGTCCGCCCGAACGGATAATGTCCGCCGCCTTTCGAATTTCTTCCTGGTTCACCATGGCTTTGCTTCGATTGTCGCAGATTTGGTGTTGTTACGTGGGCCAGCACGGTTGCTGAAACCCTCGCGATTCAGGGATCCAGGTAACTACGGAGTTTTTGTAAGGTACTTGTCGGGAATAGGATTCTCCGGTGTTTCGCCGGTCCAGTAAACATCCACCACCCACCACCTGGAACCATCATTCAACAATTGAATGCTGTTGATGCCGCGCTCAAACGGCTTGCCGTCCGGGGTTTCCCTCGACTCATACGTGCTGAAGATGTGCGTGATGCTACCGAAAATTTCCACCTTGCGCGAAACTTCGCGCTCATAAAACGCGTGTTCCTTGAAGTATTTCCCGGCGCCGTCAATGTATCCCTGCACAGTCATGGCCTTGTATCCCAGCGTGCCATCCTTCTTCTTGAACGAAGCGATGAGTTGCGCTTCTGGAATAAACAGCGAGCGAAAGCGATCCCAGTCCCGATCTCCCGCCGGACCGCTGATTGAGTCGTACAACGCGGTCACGATCGCGTCGCGGCCAGCCACATCCGCCGGACGAACGGCGACGGCCTGCGCACTCTTGGCGCCCGTCTTTTCTGCCTGTCCACGAACAAACCCCGGAAAAAGCAAAATGGAAAGCGCGGCAAGAAACATCGGTACAAAAGGGAAATTGAGCTTCAAGGGGAGGACTCCTTTTCGGTCTTAGATCTACGCCAGACGAAAACGCTTCGAGAATGGTAGCCTGTAGTCCTTCACTTAGAGAAACAAAAAGACACAATGCCCGGCTTGCGCCGGACTGCGTAAGTTCCGCTTGTGTTGGAACGGGATGAGCCTAATCGATTCCCTGAATCCGCAGACTCACCAGTTGATCGATACTCAGATTTTGCATCCCGCGCGACTTCAGCCCTGAAATGTATTCCGGCGTCACTCCATGTATCCGCATGGCAATCAACTGGTCCGGCTCCGGATGCTTGTAGCCGAGCGATTGCACTTTCTGAATGAATTCAGGCGAGACCCCGTGGATGCGGAACGCAATCAACTTATCCAGATCGACGTGATCGTACCCTTCCTTCTGCAATTGTTGAATGAACTCGGGCGTTGCCCCATGAATGCGCATGGCGATCAGCTTATCTTCGTCGGGCTGATACCCGGCCTTGCGCAGGAAGCGCACCATTTCCGCGGTCACACCATGGATGCGGAAGGCCACCAGCTTGTCGCAATCCGTCACGGTGATTCCCGCATCTCGCAGCTCACGAATAAATGCGGAATTCACGTTAAAAATCCGGAACGCGATGAGCTTGTCCGTGTCCAATCCTTGCAGGTGCTCGCCCTTCATCTCCTTCGCAAAATTCAGGCTGACGTCCAGCACCGCCATGGAGTATTGCTTCTCTTCATCAATTCCCGTAAATCCCAGCGATTTCATTTCCGACGAGTATTTCGGGTCCGCCAGAAAATGAAACACTCCCGCGCCTTCGCCATTATTCAGGTAACCTTCGCAATCGAACCGTCCGGCGTCGCGCGTGATCGTAAACTTAACTTCCTGCTTGCCGGGCTTAGAGACGTCCAGCCCCACAAACACGCCGAGCGGCCAAGCGGATGAATGCGTGGAGGAGTTGCCATGCTCGTGGTGGATCAGCGCAAATTCCACCTTGCCGGGCTCATCCGAGCGCTCGATGGTCCAACTTCCGTTGAAGCTTTCCGAGGCTTTGGACGCCCAGCCCGCCAGCAGCGTGCACACCACCAGAACATAGGCCATTAGGCCATCGCGACGGTTCATGATGTTCCTCCTGATTATTTATCGGCGTCGAACACGCCGGTTTCTTTCAGCGCGATCAACTTATCCAGTGTCAGGTCCTTGAATCCATGACTGCGAACTTTCGCAATAAATTCCGGTGTGACGCCCTGAACCTTAGCGCCGATGGCCTCATCGATATCCACCTTGAACCCCGCCGCTTGCAGTTCCTTCAAGTACGCTGCGGTTACACCCTGCACTTTCATTCCAATCAATTCATCGGTGGTGGGGTGCAGGCCCATGTCGTTGAACCCTTTTACGAACTCGGGAGTTACCCCTTGTACCTTCATTCCGATGATGTCATCCGAATCGACTTTCAATCCCAGGCCACGCATCTCCCGCACATATTCGGGAGTGATCCCCTGCACCTTCATCCCAATCACTTCGTCCGCATCGGTTTTCAAGCCCAGATCGTGCATTTGCTTGATGTATTCCGGCGTGACGCCTTGTACTTTTAATCCGACGAGTTCATCAGCATTCAGATTCTGTCCGGTGGAAGCACGCACACCTTTGACATATTCAGGAGTAACGCCCTGAACTTTCAATCCCACCAGCGTGTCGACATCCACTTTGATGTTGAGGTCTTTCATGGACTTGATGTAATCCGCTGTGATGCCTTGCACTTTCAATTCGATCAGTTCGTCGACGGTGAGATTCGTCAGGCCCGCCGCGTTGATCGAATCAATGTAGCTTTGCCTCGGCGTTTCGGACCCAGCTTGCGCTGTTGGCGCTGGATTCTCCTGGTAAGCCGCCGACCACGCTATCGCGGGCGCCATTGCGGGAGCGAGAACTGGCGCAGCAGAAGCGGGTGAAATGACAGGCACCTCCGACTGATGACCTCTCGCAGCTTCCGGCACTGCCGGAACATGGCCCCGATAAACAGGTCTCGCTGGCTCGGCTGCTGGCGCCGGAACTACAGCCGGGGCGGGCGTCTGCGCCTGCACATGATGAACACTCCCGAGTAGCGCGCTTCCTGCCAGAAGCGCTGCGGACAGGCACAGCACGCCCGCCGACAGGTTTGCACCTCGAAAGGATTCCGCTGCCCGGTTGGCGCCAAGCAATCGCGCGATGCGTTCCACAAGCGGGCTGCGGTTCGCTGCCATCGCCAGTTCTGGCGCAGTTTTGCATTCCGCCATGCGCGTCAGCGCGTTTGCGTACGTGACAGGGCTGCCGCAAAGGGCCACTGCCGCATCGTCGCAGCAATGTTCACGTTCTATGCGTACACGCTTGCCAAGCCACCACACGCCTGGGTGATAAAACAATAATGTCTCTATCCCGATCTGAAACAGATTGACGAACGCATCGTAACGGCCAATGTGTGCCAGTTCGTGGGCGATCACCGCTTCCAGTTGCACGGACGTCAAACCGCTCAGTGCGCTCACCGGAAGCAGCACAACCGGGCGTATCCATCCCGCAACCGCCGGAGCGTCTAGATGCAAACTCTCGCAGTAACGCACGGCACGCGTCAGACCCATGCGCCGCTGCAACGCCATGCAGAGTTCGAGAAGCTCTTCGGTAACGAGAATGGTCTCTTTTCGGCGAAGCCGCTCGACTAGCAGTATTCCGCCTGCAGAGCGCAAACTCAGCAGAACAACACCTGCAAACCACAGTTCCACAAGCCAGAGGGAATAGGAAGGGACGCTCTCGGCTTCGCGATGATTCGCCGCGTTCTTCGTGGAAGCCAAAATATTCATCGTCGATTCGGAAGTGGTGAGGGCATCAGCGGCGATTGCCTGTGAAATTACTTGCTGCCTCTGCTGCGAACGGAACACCAGAAACGTCCCGACCGGCGCGGCCATCATCAACGCCAAGGTGCTAACACCGACCGCGTAACGCGCCGCCGCGCTCCGGCAGAGCGCCATCGCCATGTAAGCCACCGCCGCCAATGCTGCTCCCTGCCACAGAAAATGCAGCAGCGAAAGCGCAAGTAATCTCAATGTTTGCGCGGAAAGCCAGGAAATCAGGAGCGTCATCGGATTTTCCTTTCGTGCTCATTCAGCAAACGGCGCATTTCGTCGATTTCTTCCTTCGAAGCCTTACGCCCCGCCAGTGCGTGCATCATCAGGTCGCTCGCGGAACCATCGAACACTCGCTGCAGCACATCCATCGCAAAATCGCGCTTGGTCTTTTCCTCGGGTTGCACCGCCTCATAGACGTGCGCTCGCTGTTCCTCATTGCGCCGCACCGTGCCCTTGGCGGTCATAATCTGCATGAGCTTTAAGACGCTCGTGTAACCAATAGGTCTCTTCTCATTGAGCGCGTGATGCACCTCTCGAACAGTGGAGGGGCCGCGCTCCCACAGAACGTGAAGAATCTCGAGCTCGGAAGAAGTAGGTTTGCGGGTAGCAATGGTGACCATGGAGGGAATCTACTACGAAGAGGTTCGTACTGTCAACGAAAATCTTCGTACTTCTGGAAATGCCCGCAAATCGTCATTTTTTGTGGTTCACCGACCGCCGAGTTTATCGGGTAAAGAGAGGCTAAATCAAGGTGCGACAATATCTTTCAATTGCGGTTTAACGTGTACTGCCTCCAGGCTGGCCGCGTCCCACCCTCCGCCGAGGGCCTTCACCAGTAATACGGACGTCACCAGGCGCTGGCCCTGAATGATGGCGGCTTCCTGCTCATTGCTCAGGAGGTTTTGTTGAGCGCTCACCACATCCAGATAGTTCACCAACCCCCCAACATATCGTGAAGTCGCAATGTCCAGTTGCCGCCGCGCGGAATTTACGGCATCGGCTTGCGATTGGCGCGCCGAATCCAGCACCTGCAGTCCGGTGATGTTGTCCTGCACTTCCCGAAACGCGTTCAACACCGTGTCACGATAGCTCGCTACGGTAGCGTCATATCCGGCCTGCTGATATTGCACCTGCGCCCGGCGCGCTCCGCCGGTAAAAATATCTTCCGCCACATTTGCTCCGATGGCCCAAAAACCACTTTCTGCGTTGAGCAACTGCGAGATGTTCGTGGAACTCCATCCGCCTTGCCCATACAGCACCAGCGAAGGATAATACGCGGCTTTCGCGATGCCGATCTGCGCGTTCGCCACGGCCATCTGGCGTTCCGATTCTGCGATGTCCGGACGTCTCTCCAGCACATCCGAAGGAATGGTGGTATCGATACTCGGTGGTTCCGCAGCCAGTTCTCGCGAAGCCAAACGAAAATCCGGCGCGGGCTTACCGACCAGCACGGCGATAGCATCCTCATACTGTTTGCGTTGTTGTAAAAGTAGCGTGGCTTGGGTACGCGTGGTATTCAGCAGCGTTTCTTCTTGCGCCACATCCAGTCCTGAAGCAATACCGCCCGTGTGCCGCGAGTTCACCAGGTCCAGACCCTTCTGCAGTGCTTGCACCGTTCGATTCAGAATGCCAATCTCCGAATCGAGCTGGCGAAGCGAAAAATAATCCGCGGCCAGCTCCGCGGTTAGTACCAGTCGCACATTTTCGAGATCGGCAGCATTGGCCTGGTACGCAGCCTGGGCAGCCTCGATGGTCCTCCGGCGCTTGCCGAATAGATCCACTTCATAGCTGACAGTGAAAGGTAGGCTGTAGCTCCCTTGAGTTACCGGGCCCGCAAGCGGAATCGTGGACCCCGTTGAACGCAGCCCCGAGTAGCGCTGCCGGTCCGCCGAAGGCGCCACACTTGCCGTGGGAAACAGCGTGGCATTCTGCACTGCCGCAGAAGCTCGCGCTTGCGCCAGGTGCGCGAACGACACTTTCAGCGTCTGGTTGGCGGCAAGCAAATCAGTTTCCAATCCGTTCAGCTCATCATCGTGAAATAGCGTCCACCACGCTGTTTTAGGAACGGCATCCTTGGGTTCCGCTTGGCGCCACGGTTCCGTAACTTGCCAGGTTGCCGGCACAGGTGCCGCCGGCCTTTTGTAATTTGGTCCGACGGTACAGCCAGCGCAGAACAATACTCCTGCTAGTCCACAGAGAATTGTCTTGCGATGATTCGCGAAAAAAGAAGGGACGGACATCAGGGATTTTTTCCCGGCGTGGCAGTTGGTTTTTCCGGCTGAGGAACGAGGTTGTTCGCCGGCTTGCCCGCGGCTGACTGGGGAGCCAAAGGATTCTTGACCTCGTTAACATGAACTTCCTCGCCATTCTCAATGGAGTCTGGCGGATTCAGGACGATCCAATCGTCCGGCTTCAGCCCAGTTAACACTTCTAATGATGTGCCATAATCCCGCCCAATGGCCAGAGCTTGCAGCCGCACGCGGTGATTCGCATCGATGACCACTGCGCGCAGACCTTCTGAGCGAAACAGCAATGCATTGACGGGAACCTGCAATCGCTCACCCTGCACGTGCATCTGCAAATGGACTTGCGCGTACCCGCCGGGGAGCAGCAATCCAGACTTATTCGGAACGTCCACCTCCGTCAGCAATGTGCGCGTGGCCAGGTCGATCGCTTCCGCTGTGCGCACCACCTCCCCTTGAAATTTCTGTCCCGGGTATTGTGCCAGCTCAATATACGCGCCGAGCCCACGATGGATCGAAGGCGCGTACGCTTCGGGAACGTTGACGTACAGACGAATGGGATCAGTCTGCGCCAGATAGAAGAGCTGTTGCGAGGTGCCACCATTCCCTGCATTAATCAGCGTGCCGATATCTACATTTCGTTGCGTCACCACGCCACTGAACGGCGCATACACCTTCTGGAATGACTTCAGCTCCTCCAACCGCCGTACGTTCGCTTGCGACGATTGCACAATCGCCCGCTTTGCGGCCAAATCTCCGGTGGCATTATCGACTTCCTGCTTGGAAACGCCGTCGGTCTTCAACAGTTCGCTGTAACGAGTCTCCGTGATCTGCGATAGATGCTCGTTGGCTTGCGCCGTGTTCAAGTCCGCCCTGGCCTGCAGAAGCTGTTGATCAACTTCAGGCGTTTCAATGTCGGCCAGCAAGTCTCCTTTATTCACCCGGCTACCAATATCGTGGTACCACTTCACCAAATAGCCATTCGTCCGCGCGTAGATTGGTGATTCCACATATGCCTGTAGCGTTCCCGGGAGCACCAAGTCCTCGCCTGTACCTTCGGGCATGGGATGGATCACCGCGACAGTGGGTACCGCCAGCGTTTCCGTGTCCTTGGCCAGTGCCTGGAACTGCGAACGCCGCTGGAACATCATCAGCGCACCCAAAATCACCAGCACTACCACGATCACCAAGAACACGAGAAACAAGGCGCTTTTCTTCGGCGCTCTTTCGCCGGACTCGTGGCCGTGCAGTTTTGAAGCCTCATCCATGATTAGCTGCCTCGTTTAGCGTAATTCCGATTTCTGTTTATGTCACGGCTCTTAAGCCGCCGCCCGTTGACGCCGGCGTTCCAACCGCCCGTGAATAATGGAGAACACGCACGGCACAAAAAACAGCGTCGCTACCGTTGCGAACAGCAGTCCACCAATCACCGCGCGTCCCAGCGGAGCGTTCTGCTCTCCGCCTTCTCCCAGGCCGATCGCCATCGGCACCATGCCTATGATCATCGCCAGAGCGGTCATAATCACCGGACGAATCCGAACGAATCCCGCCTCGAGCGCAGCATCAAACGCGGATTTCCCCTCATTTAATTGTTCCCGCGCGAACGACACCATCAGAATACTGTTGGCGGTCGCCACGCCCATGCACATAATTGCGCCGGTCAACGACGGCACGTTCAGTGTGGTGTGCGTAAACAGCAGCATCCAGCAGATTCCCGCAAGGGCTCCAGGGAGCGCCGTGATGATAATGAAGGGATCCAGCCACGACTGGAAGTTCACAACAATCAACAGGTATGCCAGCACAATGGCGCCTACCAGTCCCACTCCCAGGCCGATGAAAGACGTATTCATGGTTTGCACCTGGCCGCGGATCACGATGTGGCTACCGCGCGGCAAGTGTTTTTCGATCTCCGCCACGCGCTTCGTCACCTCTTTCGCTACGGATCCCAGGTCCTGGCCCGACACGGACGCGTACACATTGATCATCGGCTGCACGTTGTAATGAGAAACGGATGCGGGACGTGCGAGCGTGGACGTGGTCACCAGGTTCGCCAGGATTTGTGGGGTGCTGCGGGTTCCTGTGCTACTGCCGGTAACCGGTGTATTCTGCAGCGCCTGGTAATTATCCACGCGATATTGCGGTGTTTGAACCGCCACGTTGTAACTCACGCCGTTCTTCGGGTCCAGCCAGAAATTCGGAGCGGTCTGAAAGCTGGAAGACAGCGAGATCAATAGGTTTTGCGCCACATCGCGCGCCTGCATGCCCACGTATTGCGCGCGGGTTCGGTTGATGTCCAGGTACAACGTAGGGGAATCGAAGGCTTGCTGCACGTGAACGTCCACCGCGCCGGGAATGTGTCGGATTTCATTTTCCAACTTGAGCCCGGCCTCGAAATTCCCAATCTGATCCTGTCCGACAATTTGAATGTCGATCGGCGCAGGCGTCCCGAAATTCAAAATTTGCGTCACGATGTCCGCAGGCTGAAAGAAGAATTGCACTCCCGGAAACTCGTGAGGAAGCCGCCGCCGCAAGTCATCCACATAGACGCTGGTAGGTTTGCCGCGCTCCGGCTTCAACTGCACCAGGATCTCTCCGTCTGCCGTCCCTATCGTTCCCGAATTGCTGTACGTCAAGTTGATGCTCGAGTACGGCAGCCCAATATTGTCCAGCACGGTGACCAGATCCTTCTCCGGGATCGTCTGGCGAATCACCTGATTGATCTGGTCTGCCAATCGTGCGCTCTCTTCGATTCGCAATCCCGTGCGTGCGCGCATGTGCAAACGAATCTGACCGGCGTCGACGCTAGGGAAGAAATCACGTCCAAGAAAAAAGTTCAGGCCTGCCGACAGCACGCAAAACGCCAGGAAACATGCCGCAAAGAGCCCGGCGTGTTGCAACGCGGAGGTCAACGCGCGGTGGTACGCATCCCGGAACCGCTCGAAGGCGCGCTCGAATCGCTGCTGATAGCGCCGGAAGAAGCCCATCTTTTCGCCAGCGTGCTCTTCGGAGTGATATTCGTCCTCCGCGCTCAACAGGTACATCGCCATCGTCGGCACGATCGTCCGTGACCACATATACGAGGCCAGCATCGCAAAGATCACCGCTTCCGCCAGTGGCACGAACAGATAACGCGCTACTCCCGAAAGAAAGAACATCGGGATAAACACGATGCAGATACACAATGTAGACACAAATGCAGGCACTGCGATTTGTTGCGCGCCGTCCAGGATCGCCTGCACGGTTTCCTTGCCCATTGCCAGGTTCCGGTTAATGTTTTCGATTTCCACCGTGGCATCGTCCACCAAAATACCCACCGCCAGCGCTAGTCCGCCCAGCGTCATGATGTTGATGGTCTCTCCCAACGCGCTGAGACACAGGATGCTGACCAGGATGGAAAGCGGTATCGAGATGGCGATAATCAGAGTGCTCTTCCAGTTACCCAGGAACAGCAGGATCATTACCGCCGTCAGGCAGGCCGCGATCAGTGCTTCACGGAGCACTCCCTGAATCGCTGCGCGAACGAACAACGACTGGTCAAAAAACGTTGTAACCTTCAGTCCTTCCGGCCGTGTGGCCTCATAGTCTTTCAGCGTTTGCTTCACGCGGTCCACAATAGAGAGCGTCGACGCATTGCCGGTTTTATACACGCTCATAAGCACGCCGCGCTGCCCATTCGCCAGCACCACGTTGGTTTGCGGAGAAAAACCGTCGCGCACGTGTGCCACTTCCCGCAGGTAAATCGTGGACCCATTGGCGGTTTTCACCGGCAAGTCGTTCAATTCCGCCACTGTTTTAGGGCTGGCATTCATTTCTACGTTGTATTCCAGAGCGCCCATCTTCGCCGTGCCGGTGGGCAAGATCAGGTTCTGCTCATTCACGGCGTTCACGATGTCCACCGGCGACAGGCCCTTGGCTTGCAATGCCGCCGGATCGATATCTACCGAAATGAGCCGTGGCTTTCCGCCATACGGAAAGGGCATCGACGCGCCTTGCACGGTCGCCAGTTGGGTGCGGATAAAGTTATTTCCATAGTCGAACATCGCCTGTTCGCTCAGGCGGTCGCTGGTCAGACCAATTTGCAGAACCGGAACCGTTGATGCGGAATAGATGATGACCAATGGGGGCGTCGTTCCTGGCGGGAGAGAACGCAAGAACGTCTGCGAAATCGCCGTGACCTGCGCCAACGCCGTTTGCACATTGGCGCTTGGCTGGAAGTAGATCTTGATGATCGCAATTCCATTCAGTGATTGCGATTCGATGTGTTCAACGTCGTTGACGAGCGTGGTGATCCCGCGCTCTACGTTGCTCGTGATGCGTTGTTCCATTTCCTGCGGTTGCAGGCCCGTATACGTCCAGTCCAACGCAATCACGGGTATGTTGATCACCGGGAAAATGTCCGTGGGCGTGCGCGGCACGACAACCAGCGTCAGCAGCACGATGACCAGTGCCATCACGATGAACGTATATGGCCTGGAAAGAGCTAATCGGACAATCCACATAGTTAGCGAAAATTACCTTGCGCTACGGATAGCACGGGGCAGAACGGCCCTCAAACGCGCCCCTTTTCTTCCGATTTGGGTTCCCATATTAGACTACGAAAGCACCTCATTTAGTTACATCGCCGCTATCTTCCAGCCATTCGCCTGAGTTTTCTAACGCTTCCCATTTCGCATTCCGCCAAGCCCCGGTGGTACAAACTTTCCGCTCGTGATATAAGGCTTCCAACACATTGCGCCATGCAAACTCTGACCTTCACCGGCAATCCCGATGAACTTCTTAAACTCGCTGAAACGCGTTTTCAGTCGTTACGCGAAGCTGAGCGGAAGTTGCTCAATGCCGCGCCCTTGGGCGAAACGGCTTGGTGCGGCCCCAGTCCAAAAGATTTCGATCCGACGAATAATCCCGCCAAGGCCGACAGTTGGGGGCCGGAACGCAGTATTCGCGCCGGGCTGATCCGCTGGTTATGCATCGACCGCGACGCGCGAGCGTTGATCGACCCCCGAGGAATTCAAGCGCACGGAGCCCGCATCGAAGGCTCGCTCGATCTTTCTTTCGTTCGCGTGCGTTTTCCCCTGGCCCTTCGCTGTTGCAGCCTGAAAGAGGAAACCAAGCTTCGCTTTTTACGAATTCCCACGATCAGCTTCAGTGGGAGCTGGTTCGCTCGGTTAACGCGGAACGCGCCAAAATTAAAGGCACGCTATTCCTGAGCAATGGATTTTGCTCCGAAGGCGAAGTGCAATTGCTGGGTGCACGTATCGGTAGCAATCTGGATTGCGGTGCGGGCCGGTTTCGCAATGCCACCGGTAAAGCCCTTCGCGCCGACCGCATCCGAATTCGCGGCAGTCTGTTTCTTCGCAATGCCTTCACTGCGGAAGGGGAAGTGCGCCTACTGGGCGCCGAAGTTGGCGGCAACTTCGAGTGCAACGACGGCTCGTTCTCAAATCCGGGTGGCAGCGCCATCAGTGGTGACCGCATGAGTGTACAGGGCAGCGTTTTTTTTCGCGATGGCTTCAGCGCGGAAGGGGAAGTACGTCTGTTAGGCGCGCAGCTCAACGGCAACCTGGAATGCAATGGAGGTAAGTTCAAAAACCCCGGTGGTTTGGCGTTGAATGCAGATCGCCTCTCCGTAAAAGGCAATGTTTTGCTGCATAACGGGTTCGTTGCCGAAGGCGAAGTGAATTTGCCCGGCGCGCAGATCGGCAACAACCTTGCCTGCGATGCCGGCGTCTTCAAGAATCCTGGCGCAACTGCGCTGAATGCCGATAGCGTCAACGTTCGCGGCTTCGTCTTCTTCCGCGCCGGTTTTTCTGCCGATGGCGAGGTCAATCTGCTCAGCGCGCAAATCGGCGACAACCTCGAGTGCGATGGCGGCGCGTTCAGAAATGCCGGCGGGAAAGCTCTGAATGCTGACCGCGTCAGTGTCGAGGGCGACGTTTTGCTGCGTGAGGGCTTTTCCGCCGAAGGAGAGGTTCGCCTGGCCGATTCCGTTATAAAAGGCACGGTTGTCTGGACCGGCGTGCGCAGTCCCGAGCGAGCGTCGTTGGATCTGAGCAATGCCTCCGCCGGGGCCATTTCCGACGATAAATCCTGCTGGCCCGGGCCCGGCAAACTCAATTTGGACGGCTTTGTTTACGGCCACGTCGTTTCCGGCATGACCGAGACAAAAAGTCGCCTGGCTTGGCTCGCTCTGCAGCAGCCGTTCACTCCGCAGCCGTACCGCCAACTGGCCAAGGTCATGCGCAATGCGGGTGTTGATCGCGGAGCACGACGCGTGCTGTTCGCCATGGAAGATCATTTGTGGAAGGAAGAACGGACGCTATCCGCTGCACTGTTTCGCTGGCCGCTGAGCCTCGTTGTCGGCTACGGGTATTATCCAATGCGCGCTCTGGCCGGGCTCGCCATCCTCGTCTTGCTCGGTTGGGGCGTCTATGCGGGAGCACGGGCCGCAGGCACCATGGTTCCTCGCGACGAAAGTGCCTATGCTCAGTTCAAATTGCATGGCGTTCCCCCGGATCACTACGAGCCACTCAGCCCGTTCGTCTACTCACTGGAAAATTCTCTGCCGCTCGTGAAGTTAGGGCAAACGGATCGCTGGGAGCCCGATCCTACACCTGCCGCGCGACCTTCCGGGAATCAAGCCGCTTCGGCAAATCCATCGGATTCGCAGAAGTCGTCCCTGTTCAATTCACCCCGTCTCCTGTTTGCGTTTCAGCGCTTACAGGTTCTTCTCGGCTGGATACTCGCCACTCTCTTCGTCGCCGGTGTCACCGGCATTGTGCAGAAGGACTAAGGCCAGTACGGGGTCGGAGCTATTTGTGGGTCATTGCAAAAACGCCATCGCGATCGATGCACGGTGCTGCCACCACTGGGAGAGCAGAGTCTGCAGGCGAAACGAGCCTTGCGGGCCTCCTTGTGGGACGGTGTCCATCGGAACGCGGTGTTACTCCCGGACGATGAAGTTCATCCGAATACCGCAGACCTCGATCAAATCGCCATCATTCAAGCGTACCGGTCCTTGAATCGGCGCGCCGTTGACGGACGGAATTTTAGCCCCGGTTCCGAGATAATACCCGTCGTCACGCTGGTTGATTTGCGCTGCCACATTCGGCTTGAACCATCCACGCAGCCGAATCGTTGCCATGGGTGATTTGCCGATGACCGTCAGTTTGTTGGTCAGGACGTATTCTTTCTGATCGACTCTGCCGTTTAGCACCACCAGGGTAGGCATCTTCATGCGCCCAGGCGAAAATTGCGAGCGCTCGCCCATCGCGGCGGCTTGCTGCAACATATCGCGGCGCGCCTTCGTGTCCAGCACCATGGTTTCGTTGATTTTTGGAGCTGCGGCTTTGCGCCCGGTGTCCACCGGGATCGCGGTGTCCGCGGTCGCATCCACCTTAATATGGTGCTTTCCGATCCAGATGGAATCGCCGTCGTGCAGCATGGCGCGTTCCACTCGAAGATCGTTGACGAACGTCCCGTTCAAGCTATCCAGATCTTCCACCACCAAACGGCCGCCCTCGTAGTAAACGCGCGCGTGGTACGTTGACACCGCGAGGTTATCGATGGGGATGTCGTTGTCTGGCGAGCGACCGATGGAGACTGGCCGGCTCCCAATGGGAACCTCTTTCACCACTTTGTTCTCGAACATCAGGCTGAGCTTTGCCATGCGGCTTTCCTCCGTGGGAGGTTCTACTCTTTTTTACCCGGGTCCCGTCGCAACCAGGAAAACCAACCCTTGGATTCGTCCTGGACGCGCACCACAATTACCGTGACGTTGTCCAGTCCACCTCGTTCGTTTGCCAAATCCACAAGCTTTTGCGCGGCGGATCCCGGGTCGGTCTCGGCCTGCAGTTTCCCGGCAATTTCCGGCTCACTCACCATGCGCGTCAGGCCGTCGGAACAAAACAGCAGCACGTCCCGCGGCATCAGCTCAATTTCATCCACTTCCACGTCCACTTCCGGATTTGCGCCCAGCGCGCGCAACAGCACGCTCTGCATATCGCTTTCCTCAGCTTGCTGAGGGGTCAAAATCCCGCGCCGCACCTGTTCCGCCACCAGCGAATGATCGTTTGTCAGTTGCTGCAAGCTTCCCGTTCGCAACAAATAGGCCCGGCTATCCCCCACGTGCGCAATGCTAAGCCTGCTGCCATTGATCCAACCCGTTGTGAGTGTCGCTCCCATGCCTCGCTGTTCCGGATGCTTCTGCGCGGACTGATGAATGTTGAAATTCGCTTGAAACACCGCGTTCTGCAATAGTTTCGTTTGCGGGGCCCAGTTATCGATTGCCGCGCCATGCAGAGTCACCCCGGAATCTTCATCGGACGCCTCCGGAGCACTACAAAACTTTTCCACGGTTTCTACCGCCATGGCACTGGCCACTTCCCCGTGAGCTTCGCCTCCCATCCCATCCGACAGAATGAAAAGGTTTAGCGGTTCCACAATCCGGAACGAGTCTTCATTATTGGTGCGCACGCGCCCCACATCGCTCACACCCCCGCTGACGATCTGCACAACGTCTCCTTCCAAGCTTTTCGTGAGCACACGCGTTTCCCCCGGCGCGGACACCGGTCCCGACCTCTTCCTATCCACGCTAGCAGACCCCTGTGCACTGTGAAAGGCTTTGCGCCCAAGTGATTAACCGCCCCTCCGCAATACTGCCCGTATGGCCAGTTCGCAAGGATACCCGAAATGGCCACAATCCCACAGTGTCCTAGACCAGATAAAGGGACGCAACCGGTCATGCCAAACGGACTCCGCGCGGAGGGAGGAATCCCTCTTTTTTCGTTTTTCCACTACAATTCCTTTGTGCGCTCCTTCTCGCGGCGGGTCCATCATGCGCTTCTGGGCTTAGGTTTTTCTTTTCTGAGTCTCAGCGTCTGTGGGGCTCAACAAGCTCCTGCGGCCTCGGGCGCGCGCATCCTGCTCCTGCCGCACAAGCTCGTCACCGGTGAGCGTGCCACCTTGGCGGTTCTCGACGTTTCCGGTCGATTGACTCCGGGGGTGAACATCGCGTTCTCCAACGGCGACAAAGTTACTACCGATGCAACAGGTCGGGCGTTGTTCGTCGCCCCACTAAGTCCTGGCATAATCTCCGCGACCATCGAGGGCCGTAGCGGCCGTGTCACCAGCACGATTCTCACGCCTGAGGATGTTCCTTCCACTACAGAAGCAGTGACGGCTGTGCCGCGGGTTGCCTCGATCAGCGACCGCTTCGAGTTTCTCGGACACGGGTTCTGCGGCGATGCCGATGCGAATCACGTCACTATCGCGGGTTTGCCGGGACTTGTGCTGGCGTCCTCGCCGGGCGCGCTCACGGTGTTGCCACCGCCGGACATGGATCCTGGATCAGCAATCGTGCAGGTGAGCTGTGGGCAGAAATCGGCGGCTCCATTTACGGTCGTATTCGTGAGTTTGGAATTGGAAGCGAGTAACGCGGCGCTGGCTCCGGGCGAGCATCGCACATTAATTGTGCGCGTGCGCGGGAGCACAGCGAAGGTCGGCCTGGAAGCGCGCAACCTGGCGCCGGAAGTGGCGGAATTAGCCGGGGGCACGACAGTGAAAGCACAATCAAGCGGTGGCGGGGACAATGTCGCTAAGTTTGAGATGGTCGGCAAGCAGCATGGCAATTTTACTGTTTCGATTCGTCTACTGACGCCGCTTTCTCCGCCGCGCGCTTGAACTGTTAATATTCTTCGTAGTCCATCCTGACAACGTTTCTCTTTTCGCCAAGTAACCAGGAGCTTCCCATGGCGGGGAAAATTTTTGCGGCCATCAATGGCGCTCTTTTTTTGCTCCTGCTGTTTTGCGCCATTAACGGGACTCGAAGGGAAGAGCCCTACTATGATCTAGGAGCCCTCGCTTCCGCCGTGGTCGCATTCGGGTGCTGGACGCACCGCCGCTGGCTCGTTTCTGTCGGCGGCATTCCCATCATGCTCGCGTTCGCGGCATTCGCTGTGATGGCCAATGGATTCCCATGGGTTTTCAATCGTAACGAAGCGGGGATGATCAACCTGCTGGCATTCGGGGTCATCGCCTGGGAAATCGCTTCTATCGTAGTAGCTGGCAAGCAGTCCGCGTCTGCGGAATCCTCTCCTGAATAGTTCGTGGTGATTTCACGCGGATTTTTTTGCGACGGCGGGCGGCGGGGGCAACTCCAAGGTGCCTTGGCGCTCATCGACTATGCCCACCGCGTCACCATTTTCCAGCAGGTTATCGATGGAATTCGACGCCTTGTCCAGCCGCTTGTCGGCTTCCGCGTAGCTCAATCCCGCGTTCTTCAGGTGCGTTCCGATCTTCACAAAACTTTCCGCAAACTGATCGACCTGCTTGCGTAGACCCGCCAGGTTCGCACCCAGCCGCTTGGCATTTTCTTCAATCTGCATTCCGCGCAAGCCCATGGCGATCACCGACAGGTGCGCGTACAGGGTGTTCGGCGACACCGCCATAATCTTCTTGGAGCGGCAGTAGGCATCCAAGGCCATACCGCGCGTGTCTACACTGCGCAGCAGTTCGTAATATACCGACTCGCTGGGTACAAACATCAGGGCCAAGTCGAGGGTGTCTTCGTCCGGCACAATATATTTCTTGGCAATGGAATCAGCGTGCACCTTCACCGCGCTGATGAAGTCTTTGCGCGCGTCATCGCCCTCGGTTTCCAGCCGCTGGAACGCATCCAGCGGAAATTTGGAATCGATGGCCATCAATTTTTTGTCGCGCAGATGAATCACCGCGTCGGCCGCTTCGCCGCTGCGGAAGCGGTATTGCTTGGAGTACTGCGAGGGAGCCATGCAATCTTCCAGCAGGCGTTCCAGGGTGGTTTCGCCGAAGCTGCCACGAGATTTTGTGCCACCCAAAATGTTTTCCAGCCGGGTGGCCGCCTCGTGCATCAAGTGACCGGATTCCTGAACCTGGCCCAGCTGCTTCTGGATCTCGGTGATCTGCTCGCGGGTGTTCTTCAATTCGTTGGACATCGCGGTTTGCGCCTGCGAGGTGATCTGCGAAGTGATTTCCGCGGAGTTCTTGGCGCCTTGCTGTACGGCGGTGGTCACCGCTTCCAACCGCATCGCCACGGTGTTGGCGATGGCTTCCATCTTGGTTGAGGATTGCGCCTGGGAGGTGGAAAGAGTGAGCAAGTCGCGGCGCAACTCATTCATCTGCGCTTCGAGCGCTTCATTTTTCTTCTGATCCTGAGTGTTCTGGACCAGGACCCAGACCACCAGGCCGATAATCACGAGGCCAAACAGCGCAGCCGCTATCCATAGAGGGTTCATGGTGTCTCCGATCCCATTACGGGAAACGGTCTCCCCACTGTACCGGAATGCGAGGCGAAAGTGTAGCGAAACTGAGAAGAGTTGAAAGGAGTGCGGTGACGATGATGATGATGATGTTCTCATGTCGATGCACTCCGATCTTCCAGGGAAGGCGTGCTGAACTGCCTACGGCGTAGGATCGTCCTATTCAGGCCGCCAGAGAAAGTGGGTATGCGCCGGGCTAGGACGTCGTCACCGGGCACGGTGATGCCCATCACCGAGTAGCGACGAGGAAAGGACTAAGGTTATGCTGCCAGACTGGGTTACTTATCAGCTCAAGATCCTGCTCAGGATGTATTTCACTTTCATTCGGATGTTTCCCGGTCTGGCCCTCCTCTCAGCGCCCAAGATCAAAACCCGCACCCTTGAATTGCCAAGGTTGCGGTACGCTCCGAAGTAACCGAAGACGCAGCCTCGGAAAAAGAGGATGGGCACCCGCCCTCACTGTTCACTTACTGCTGTCCACCCGCCAGGATTGGTGACTTTTGCGAACGCGGGCGGGCCAGGGAAAATCGAAAGTGGAAAACAGAAAATAAGACAAAGCGAAGAGCAGACCCACCCTGTGCCTGCCTGCGGTAGGCAGGCAAAGGGTTGGGCACCCGCAAGATCTCAAGATCTTAGGATAGCGGGCATGCGGCGCAGCGCAGCGCCCCCACGAAGAGGAACCCAAGAGCGCAGGCAGAAGTTGCCACTTGGCGTAGGAGATTATTTGAAGAGGGAGGCGGCGTACTGGAGGACGGGCTGCATTACGTCGGCGAGAACGTCGGGTTCGTAGATTTCAAGATAGTTGATGCGATGGCCGCTGGCGTTGGGCCGCGTGCCACGCTCGATGGATTTTTTCAGGGCGAGGGGAGGATCGCCCTCGGCGCCCATGTTGCCGCTGTTGCGCAGGCAAGACGTGCGGAGTTGAAAACCGGTGACGATGCGGCCGTTATAACTGATCACCAGTGGAACGCCGTGAGGACCGCGCTCAGGCTCTGGATTGCCGTCGAGATTGCTATTTTGAAGGGCAAAGCGCCGGCCCAGGATGTGAATGCCCTCGTCGATGATGGATTCCTTGGTGGGCTTGCCCGCACGCGCATCTTTCTTTCCACGTTCGTCAATATTCATGCCAGAGCCCAGCGAGAGAGAAACATACTGATTGGGGAAGTCGGCGGCGTACACCTGGAAGGCCTGCTGCCATGCGCCGATGTATTTACTTGGGGTGTAGCCGACGTTGCGCCACTTCTGAATTTCTTCAGGCGTGTGGGGCAAGGTGAATTCGGCGGAGACGGAAGTGGGACCGGCAGCAGCGGCCACGCGGAAGGCGGGAGAGTTGCCGAACCGGGCGCTGAGGAGTTTGAGGAAGTTGAACCAGCGAGAAAGGTAGATGCCATCCCAGGGCAACGGGAGCTTCATGACCGTGCCTTTGCCGGGCCCGTATTGGATCGGCAGCGTCACGGTTTGCACGCCCTGTATGGCCCACTCGGGAGACCAAAAGCCGGGGAAGATCAGGAGCTGCACCCATTTGTGCGAGGATTCGGCGGCGGCAAAGAGTTGATCGAGCTTGGACCAATCGGGGTGGCCTTGAACGGGTTCGAGATCGCGCCAACGGATTTGCAGCGCGACGCCGCTGATGAGCGGATTGTTCAGTGCTTGAAGGTTTAGGCGAGGACTTTGCGGCTTGTCTTCGATGACGACAACGAGGCCGTTGGGGGACGCGGCGATAGCTGGGGACCGGGCGGGCGCTGGGCTTACCGCGTGCGGAAACAGCACAGCGATAGTAAGCAACACGAGAGTGATAGGAAGGGTACGCGACGCGGGCCGTGGGTGCGTGTGATTCGACATGCGTAGCTCCTAAACAGAACTGCAGATCGTGATTCGTATTGGAATAGCCGGTTATTTCTGCGGAGGATGATGCGTCTGGCAGAGGATAGTGTCAATTGCCTAAATCAGAAAACAGAAAATCGAAGACGGAGAAGAGCAGACCCACTCTCTCCCTGCCTCCGGGAGGCAGGGAAAAAACGCAAGCGGGTGGGGCGCCCACGAGGATTACAGTTGCCCTTTGATAGAAAGGTGTGTGGTGAAAGACCGTAAAAGCGACAAAAGGGCTGCCGCACTCCAAAGTGGCGGCGCCATTCGGTGGTAGCCCAACTGGCCTGGCCGAGATCCTGGCCGTAGGTTTCGAGGCGGATGTCGCGATAGACGTCGGCGTCACAGTGGGAGTAGGCGTTGTCGTAGAGATCGACAGTGCCGGACATAGACGGACCATTCTACAGAAGATTGCGAATAGAAAAGGGAAATTGAAAGAAAACGGGAGCGGGTAGCGGTTACTTTTGCGCTCCCGGGAGAGTACGATAGAGGCGCCAATTGAGTCCGCGAAGAAAAGATAACTGGGCGTAGAGGTGGGTCCCGTGAAGTTCTTCCTGATGGCAATCTCCCTTGGTTGTAGCTTGCTGTTGTGCTGCGAAACGGTTGCGGGGCAACTGGCGCCGGGACTGGAGAATAACGGCCAATACAATGGCGGGTTGAATGTCGGCACGGAAAACATGTTCACTTACACCTCGGTGCAAGTGGACGTGAGCGGGCCGAATGGGGCGCCGGTTGCGGGACAGGTCTATGTATCTTTGATTAAGGCAAATGGCCAGGTGTTCATGACCGCCATGGCAGAAGGCGGCAAAGTGCAGTTCGCCAACGTGCCCAAGAGCGAGTTGACCGCGCAAGTGGTGGCATCGGGTTACGAAACCGCAAAAAAAACCTTTCAAGTTTTGGATCGCCTGGAAGTGAAGGTCAAGGTGGAGCTGCAGCCGATGACGGATAAAGAGGCGGCGGCGTCCGACCGGGGGATTGCAGCGCTGACTCCGAAGGCGCAGAAAAATGTGGGGAAAGCGCTGGAAGCGTTGCGGGCGAACAGGTCGAGTGAGGCGAGGAGTTATTTGCAAGCAGCGCAGCGAGACGCACCAAACAGTGCTGAGGTGGAGTACCTGTTTGGCGTGTACGCATCGCAGATGAATGATATGCAGTTGGCGCGGTCGTATTGGATGCGCGCGCTGGAACTCAACCCCAGTCACTTGAGTGCGCTGCTGGCGATGAGTCAAGGACTGCTGCAGGAGCACAAGGCGGCGCAAGCGGTGCCGTATCTGACGCGGGCGCTGGATGTGGAACCGTCGTCGTGGCGGGCACACATGCTGATGGCGCAGGCGGACCTGTTTCAGGGTCAGCACGACGAGGCGGTGAAGGAAGCGGAGCGGGCGCTGGAGTTGGGGCACGAGCGCGCGGCGTCGGTGCAACCGCTGTTGGCGCATGCACTGTTTGAAAGCGGGGAGAAAGAGCGGGCGATCAAGATCTTGCAGGAGTATGTGGCGGCACATCCGGCGGATGAAAATTCGGCAAAACTGCTGGAGAGATTGAAGGCGCCGGCCGGGGCGTCGCCAGCGGCGAGCGAGGAGACGGATGTGTCCGGGGCGGCCACCACTTTGGCGGTGCCTTCGAACTGGCTGCCACCCGACGTGGACGAGAAGATGCCCCCGGTGGAGACGGGCGCGAGTTGTGCTTTGGATGATGTGGTGAAGAAGGCGGGCGAGCAACTAGTGTTGTTCGTGCACGATGTGGATCGATTTACTGCGACGGAGACGCTGACACACGAATCGATCAACAAGTGGGGAACGGCGTCGTCACCTGAAAAGCGCAAGTTCGATTATCTGGTTTCCATTCAGGATATACGTCAGGGATACCTGGGCGTGACGGAATACCGGAACGGCGGAGGAGCACAGTCAGAGTTCCCCGATGGTATTGTGACGAACGGATTGCCCGCGCTGGTGCTGATTTTCCATCCTTATTACGCACCGAACTACGAGATGACATGCGAAGGATTGGCGCGAGCGAATGGTGGACTGGCGTGGCAAGTGCACTTTCGGCAGCGGCAAGGCAAGCCGAATGAGCTGAAGACATATCAGATCGGAATCAACGGTCCGTCGTATTCGGTGGGACTGAAGGGACGAGCGTGGATTTCTGCAGACAATTTTCAGATCGTAAGGATGGAAACGGATATTGTGGGGCCGGTTCCACAAATCAAGTTGCTGGCCGAGCATACGACAGTGGAGTACGGTCCCGTGAATTTTCGCCAAGGCAATGTGAATCTGTGGTTGCCGCAGAGCGCAGAAGTGTATTTCGATTGGCGAGGGCGGCAGATACACCGGCGGCACAGCTTCAGCAATTATCTGCTGTTTGGGGTGGACGAGAAGGAACGCATCGGGGCGCCCAAGAACGTGGAACCTTCCGCGAACGCTGGTGCCGATCCCGGCACTGCGGCAAAGCCTTAATCCAGCTACAACATTGCCATTTGAACGGCCACTTTGCTGATTACTTGGTGGGTGGCTGCGGGACGAACTGGAAATTGCGAATGATGACTTCCTGGTCGGCGGCGGGAGTGGACTTGAAGCACCAGAGATTCATGGCGACAGGCAGAGGGACTTGGGGAATGCGCGCGGTGAAGTCTGGCGGCGCGAAGGTGAGCGTTTGGAGGACGTTGGCGGTGGTGCCGATGGGCTGAAGGCCGCTCATGATGGTGGCGACGATGCGAGTGGAGGACCACTCGAAGCGCGCGGTGGTAAGAGTGGAGCCGTTGGGGTTGTAGGTGAAATTGTCTTCCATGGGGCCGAGAGATTTGTTCCCGGTAGCGGGATAGAAGGTGAAGTCGGCGTTGCAACCATGACAGGTGTTATTCCACTGTGAGAACTCGATATCGATTTCGTTTTCGGCGTCGACGCCAATCCCGGCTCTTGCGCCATAGTTGAAAAGGCCGAGAACGGTGGTGGGATCGAACTTGTCTACGGCTCCTTCGATTTGCCACTGATAGGTGCCGAAACCGAGATTCTCGACGGAGAAAAGTTCCGCGGCGGTGTAGGCTCCCTCGCGATTAACAATCCGCAAATGCAAATAGCCGGTGCGATCGACCGAAACGTTGGCGGGATCGCCTTTGACGACGCCAGCCATGCCGCCATTGGTGATTTCCCAGTTGCGCCCCATCCACTGAAGCGTATTGGCTGAAGCGTGCGTATTTGCGAGGGCGAGAACACAAGCCGGCGCGATGGCGAGGAGTAGCAACAACAAAAATAGGCTGAGCTTTGTTATTAGGCGCATGGAGGTTTTATATCACAAGCGCTACCAATGAATCGTGTAGCGTGGGCCAGCATGCGGGACTGGCAACGCGAAATGATGACGAGGGCGCTTTTTTAGGTTGCGGACACTGAGCGCAGCTTGCGGCGCCCGTACGAGGAAAAGAAAAGGCCCCGCGAGACGCGGGGCCTTTCTTCAAACCGGTGGTGAGTGGTTACCAGGAGAGCTTCAGCGCGAATTGAAACTGCCGAGCGTCGGCAGCGGCGGAAGGCTGGCCGGCGGCGCAGGTGGTACCGACCAGGGGATCGCAGAGCTGGTTCACGGCGATGATGTTGGTGTGGTTGAAAAGGTTGAAGGCATCGGCAATCAGGTCCATGCGGAGGTGTTCGCCGAGATTGATGCCCTTGGAGAAGCGCATATCAAATTGGAAGAACATAGGCATAGTGAACTTGTCGCGGCCCAAAGTGCCGATGCAACCCAGTGGCGGAGTAATGCCGGGGACGGTGAAAGGCTGGAACGAGTTGGTCAAGCAGGTGGTGGGAAAACCGAAGGAAACACCATGGATGTAAGGGGAAGTGGTGCCGCCGCCGAGGTTCGGACGAGCTTGCGAGGAACTGAGTTCGAGGCGGGTATCTTCACCGGAAATGACGTTGAACGGGCGGCCGGAGGAGACTTCGATGAGCGGAGCAACGGTCCAATTGCTGAAGAAACTTTGCACGAAGCTCTGGCCCGCGACGTGAGGAGAAGACTGGAAGACGCCGCTAGTGACCCAGCGTTGGCGCTGATCATTGACGGAGTTGCCCTTTTCGTATTGCGGGAAGCGGCTGTCTTGCGGCTCGAGAGTGGACTGGAGGTCGGTGCCGTCGTCGATGGAATGCGACCAGGTGTAGCTGGAGAGCAGTTGGAAGTGCCGCGAGAAGCGTTTCTCGAGATTGATGGTGAGCGCGTTGTAAGTGGAGAACGCGTCGGAAACCTGTGTATCGACGCTGTTAAATGGAACGGGTGAGCCGAATCCCGTGGGGAAGCCAGCGGCCGAGGCGAGGGCAACCTGAGTGCCGTAGCCACCGGGCACCAAACCCGCGAAGGATGGGTTCGGCCCGGATTTGCGGAAATAGTTGAAGAACGCGGGGGTGCCGACGTACTTGCCGTTCAACGCGGCCAGAGCGGCGGGGCATCCGTTGAGTACACCCAGGATGCCGGGCGCGCCAGTGGCGGTGACAGAGAGGCCGCAGGTTGTGGTTGTTGCCGGCACGTCGGAGGTGGGAACGGCGACGGTAAACGGGCTGGAGAAACCGAGACCAGCGGCATCGGCGTTGGCCAGATTGTTGGTAAGTAAAACCGGATCGGTGGAATTGATGTCGATGGGACGGAACAGGTGGACGCCGCGGGTCCACTGATAGCCTGCGCTGAGCTTCCAGGTGCCACCGAGGACGCGCTCGACGGTGAGATTGGCTTGTTCGGCGTAGCTATCGCGGAAGTTTTTGTCGACGGGCAAGGTGAAGGGCAGGATGGCCAGCGGAAATGGCGTTGCCGCAGACAGGTAGTTCTGATTGGCGAACAGGGAGTCCGACGGAAACGGATTGAAGCGCTGCTGATTCGGTAGATAGTACATGTTAGGCAGGGCGTTCAGCACACCTTGGAAAATCGTGGAGCCATTAAGATTAAGTGGTGAATCGAGAGCGGGACCGCATGCGCCAGCAGTCGGAGAAAGTGCGCAAGCAGTGGCCTGGCCTCCGGCAGCAAGCAACTGCACGGAGCGACCACCGTCGGCGGTAACGGAGTCAAAGGCAATGGCAAGAAGCGGGTGGTCGTAGAAAAGCCCGAAGCCGGCGCGGACGACAGTCTTGCCATCACCCCAAGGATCCCAAGCCAAACCGAAACGCGGAGCCACGTCCTTGTACTGGCGAGGCACGCCCTCGATTACCCCAAGATCCTTTTCGGCCGCGGCGTTGATGGAAGTGGCGGGAGCAAAGAGCGGAGTAATGTCGGGATCGTAGCGCAGGCCGTAGTTCAGAGTGAGCCTGCTGTTCACGCGCCAGGAATCCTGGGCGAAGAAGCCGATGGGAATGTCATCGAAAGGCGCATTCGAGGTGCCGATACCCTGGATGTAGTCAGTGGGGATGCCGAGGCCGTAGGCTTGAAGAGTGGTGGCACCGGGAAGGGCGATGGAAGTGCTGGGGCCTGTCGGCACACTATTAGGCAGACCGAAGGTACTCGCGGGTAGGCCACCGAAATCGACGACGCCGCCAAAATCGAGTTCGAAAATTTGCTGTTTGGCGGAGCGCAATTGGAGGAGGGTGAAATCGACGCCGACCTTGAACGTGTGGCGGCCACGGGTGATGGTACCGTTGTCGGCGAACTGGAAGCGGCGTTCGATGCGGTCGACGGTGGAGTAAGGCTCGCGGCCGAAGTAGGCGTAACCGGGAATGTTGACGCCGATGTCGCCGCCACCGGGTTCGGGAGAAAAGCCGAAATGAAGGCCGCGACGAGCGAATTGGAAGCGGAACTCGTTGTAGGTGGAATCATTGAGCACGGTGTCATTTTCGAAAGTGGCGTTCACATCGCGGTAATGGCTGGCGCCCACGCGGGTAGCGGCATTTTGCCCTAGTACCTGGTTCTGGGAGGTGGACTGCAAGCCTGTTACTTGAGAGGGCGAGACACCGACGCGGAGGAAGGAAGAGTTGCGGCTATTCCAGTGCTGGTCCAGGCGGCCGGACCAGAGGCTGGTTTTTTCCATAACCGGGAAATTGCCGCGGATGCTGTTGAGGCCGACGTAGGAAGCGGGCAGGGGCGCGACAGCTTCACCGAATGAGCTGCAGGTAAGAAGATTAACGGTTTGGTTCGGCGGGCATGCCACGGGAATCGGAAATTGCGCACCAGGGCCGGGATTTAATGCACCACCGGTCAAGCCGGCCGCGACAGCGCCGTAGTCGAGACGATTCAGCGCGACACTGGAGGCGGAACCCATGAGCACACCATACTGCACGGCCAGTTGTTGGTATGCAGGAATACCGGAAGAGAGCAGGCTGTTCACGGCGGCAGCCTGAGAGGTCGTAAGTTGAACGGGCAGTGGGCCCGCAAGGGTGGGAAGCGTGACAGGGACAAAATCGAAGTTGTTTTCCCCGATGCTGGAGAAGCCGGTTTCTTCGCGCTGGGTATATTCGTAGGAGAAGAAGTAGAAAGTTTTGTCTTTCTTGAGCGCGCCGCCGATGGTAGCGCCGGTTTGCACGCGGGTGTAGGCCTGCTTGATGGGCTCGAGGTTGCCGGTGGTAGGGTCGACGTCAAAGGAGAAGGGATTGCGAGCCTGGAAGGAACGGTTGCGGAGATAGCCGAAGACGTCGCCATGGAAATCATTGGTGCCGCTCTTGGTGACAATGTTGACCACACCGCCGGTAGCGTTGCCGTATTCGGCGTTGTAGTTGCTGAGAATCATCTGGAATTCCTGGACAGCTTCCTGAGAAACGGTGGAGCGAATGCCCTCGACGGATTGATCGACGGAATTGGCGCCGTCGACGCTGACCATGTTGCCGCGGCCGCGGGCGCCACTGATGCTAAGACCACTGTTGGGCGCGGGACCGATGGTGGGAGAAACGTCGCGCGTGACTTGGGAGTTAATCAAGGTGAAATTCACGTAGTTACGGCCGTTGATGGGGAGATTGTCGATCTGGCGCTCATCGACCGCCTGGGCACTCTCGCTGCGAGTGGTTTCAATCGGAGCGGACTCGGTGGTAACGGTGACCGATTGCTGTTGAGTGCTGAGGCCGAGAGCGACGTTCACGACAGTTTCGGTGCCGACTCTGAGTTGGACGGAAGGGTTCTCGAATGCGGCAAAATTGCTGCCGCCTTCGGCGTGAAGTTTGTATTCGCCGGGAACCAGGCCGACGATAGTGTAATGTCCGCCATCATCGGCGACGCTGGTGCGCTCGGCACCCGTGACAGAATTGGTTACGGTGATTTTTGCGCCGCGAACGGCGAGGCCCTGCTGATCGGTGACAACACCGGACAACGTAGCGGTGTTGACCTGGGCAAACGCCGAGGGAAGCCCCAGAAACATCCCCACACACAACAAAACAAACGCAAACAGCGATTGCCTGCGTTGCATACCCTAGCCTCCTTAAGGCGTCAGCTACCCGACCGCTACCCCTAGCGGCGCCGAGTTTCCTCGACAGGGATCACCGTAGACATATGAAAAGATTGCAGTGCTTTTACTGCAATATCCCAAGCTTTGCAACTGTAAACTGCGAAGGCACAAGGGAAGAAAGGCATAAGGGGATGCGCGTGCCCAACCCGTTATGAGTGCGTGGACGTCAGGTTGAGAGATAAAGCGAGGGGATCAAACAGTCATGTGCTTCTGGACGAGCCTGCGGAGCCGTTCGCGGTCTTCATCCTTCATGTGCACGAATTCGACACCGTTGCCATTCGGGCCAACGTTGCGGACGATGGCGGTGAAATGAATTTTGCGCAGGCCGGAGCGGATTTCGAGCTGGATGGAATCACCCGGGTTGAGGCGAGTGGGAGATTCCACGTAAGCGCCACCGAGGCTGATGGTTCTGACGCGAGCCATGCTCATCTGAGGACCGCCGCTGATTTGGGCACGCAGTGGCGACTCCAGCGGGATGCGCGCATAGCGGCGAGGTACGACAAAATTGCCGAGGGAAGGAGCCGCGGGCTCGTAAGAAGCACGGGCGCGGGCGGAGCCGGGGCCTTCTTCCATGAGGGCGAGAGCATCTTCCGCGGCGGCGCGGAGTCCACCGGGCTCAGTGAAGGTGAGTCCTTCGCGCTTGGCGGCAAGCTGATGCAAAAGTTCGACAGCTTCGAGAGCGCGGAGGCGTCCAAGGGCTTCAATGGCCTTGATGCGGACGAACTGGTCGCGAAGAGTTTCGTGCTCTCCGGCGGCAATTTCCATCAGCAAGGGGACGGCGGTGGCTTCCTGACCGATGCCGATCTGATCGATCATCATGGGGACGACCAGGGGATGCGCGTCCTGGAGAACTGCGGAGAAGACAAACGCGGTGCTTTGCGCCGATGGAGAATTCGCGGGGCGTGAAAGTTCACTGACGGCTAGATCCTGAAGATTCCATTCCCAACTGGCCAGTGCGCGGGTTAGTCCGCGAAGGAGACGATCGGGATCCGCGGCCGCGAGGAGGCGAATGGCAGCGCTGACGCGTTGACGGCGGGCTTCGAAAAGACGGGTTTCGAGGAGCGTGAGAGCCGGAACACCGATGGTGCGGAGCAGGCGGGACATTGCGGGGAGCATATCCATCGCACGCGGCTCGGTGAGCAAAAGTGTAAGGCGATCGAGCAAACGTTCAGGGTCGCGCTGAAGCAACCGGGGAAGCGGAGGATCGAGAGGACGATTGGCGAGCGAAGCGTCCACCAGCATCATCCAGCGATCGTTGGCGACTAAACGATGACTGAGGGCGTTCAAGTGCTCGTGCTCGGCGTCGCGGGGAAGCTTTTCCAGAGCGATAAGAATATTTTCGAAGCCGGCGAAGTCGTTGCGGCTGACGGCGATGCGACCGAGAGTCTCGAGGAACGCGGCGAGAAGCGCGGTGGTTTCCGGCGCTTGCTCCTTGGTAAGCGCGGTAAGAGTGAGCTTGGCCAATTCTTCGGGAAGCTGATTGGGCCAGAGGCGCTCGAGTAGTGGAGAAAGTTCACTGAGACCCGCAGCAACGATACGGCGAGCCGCGGAATCGGCGTGTTCCAAACGGCGAGCGTAATTCAAGAGAATGGTGCGAGCTTCGCGGCGGGGGGCGTCAGCGCCGGCTTCGACCAACTGCGCGAGCGTTTGACGAATGACGGAAATGGGCACGCACCAAATATCAGCCCCGCGGAGAACGGCGGATTTTTCACGAGGGGCCAGCTCCAGCCAGAACCGTTCGAGGAGCTGTTCGCGATGACCGTCATTCGCCCAAGAGGAAGCCAACGAAGAGAAGTGCTGCGAAGAATGCGGCCCGCGGTATTCACCGGCCGCGACGACCTCGTCGGCGAGTTGATTCAACAGGGGGCGGACAGCGACAGGGGCGAGAGTGCCTTCGGCAAATTCGGTGGTGAGCAATTCGAGAACGAGAGACTGGGACAGACGCTTCAGATAAACCTGGGGAGCTTCACCCTCCAGCGGAGCGTAATGATTCATGGCGCTGAGGAGTGTGCGCACGGTGTCTCGCCGGGCGCTTTCCATCGAGGAATGGATGGCGTGCGCCGCGTCTTCCGCGGAAAGTCCGCGAGCCACTTCCATCGGAGGAGTGAGGCGACCAATCAGGCGCAACGACTCTGTGATTTCGTCGATCTGTGGGGCGCGAATCGGAGCGTCGCGGGATTCTTCAGGGGCGTTGCCGCCATATGCGACGAGAGCGGCGATGAGGCTCGCCAAAACGGAATCGACTTTGCGTTCGGTCAGAGTGTTGATCTGAATCCCAGTCACGCGATGCTCCCGGAGACGAGCGGCCCAACCTCCCATACCGAAGCGTTTGGCCGCTTCCTCCGATCTTAGCAAGGTGTTTGTGATGAGATGTGTGAGCGTGTCCAATTCGCCCACATGGAACTTGGTGCTGAAGAAGGCGGAGTGAATGCCGGCGCGCTGAAGATCGGTGGCCAAGGAGTGGAATTCACCGCGGACGTCGGGCAAATGTCCTTCATTGAGCTGGGGAACAACGATGCCGCCGCGTTCGATGCGCAACTCGAGGCCGTTGAGCGAAGAGGCAGCGGCGCGCAAGCCGTCGTAAGCCTGATCCAAGTTATCGAGTACGCGAGGATGAGAAGAGTCATAGAGACGATGGCTGCGAAGGAGAAGATTGAAGGTGCGGAGTGCCTGGGTGACTTGGACAAATTCCGGGGCTTCGGTCACGCCCCCATCGCGGTGAGAGGAATGGCCAGCCAGACCGGTCCGCGGCTTGGCGGTGGAGCTATCGTCGCGAAGGGCTGTGGCGTAAGAGGTCAAGAGCGTATCCCGAGTCCCAAGAATAGATTGCCGAATGGGCCGATACGCCCTGCGGAAGGCAGAGCGAACCAAGAAAGGGAACGACCCCAACGGTTGGCGGCCAATCTGGCAAAGTAAGGATGAGGGAGAGGGCAGTCGAAGGATATAGTACGACTAGACCATGGTATGGAAGGAATAGACACATTAAGGGCCCATGGAATCAGGGAGATGGACCGATTACGCTTTTTCTTTGCTGTACTGGGGGTGATTTACTTGACGGGGTGAAGGATTTCTTTCACGAGCACAGTGCCGCCTTCGCTGGCCTCTACCCCACGTTTAGCAATTTGGTAACCCTTCAATTTTAAGGCAATGATGTGAGCGCCCGTGGGAATCTGGACGCGGGCAGGAGAGATTTCGCCAGCGGGGGCACCGTCAATAAAGATTTCCGCGCCCTCAGGGGTGGATTGGACTTGTGCCCAAGCGACATGGATTTGGGACTTTTCTTTTAATTGTGCGTCGATTTTAGTTTGGGCGTGGTCCTTCACGGCGATGTGACCGGCATAAGCCTCGTAACCTGAAAGGCGGAGGACCAAATCATATTGACCCTGCGCTAGCGGGATGGTGGCCGGGGTCTGTCCGGATTGCTTGGCGCCATTGATAAAGATATCTGCGCCAGAGGGGGTACTGTTGACGAAGAGCCCTTTGGCAACGGATTCGAGATGAAGCTTTTGATCGAGGGCTTGGCCGGGTTGCAATTCCACGGCTGTCTGCAGGGGAGAGAAACCATCCTTGGTGATCTGCAGGCTGTAATGCGTGGGAGAGAGGTTGTTAAAGCTGCAAGGAGTCTGACAATCGAAAAGCTGGCGGCCTGCGGGACCGAAGAGTGTTGCGGTAGCGCCGAGTACGTCGGTTACGATGTGAATGGCGCTTTTGCCTGCGGCAGGCACAGGATGGGCTCCGTTGTCGCCCTGTTCGGCACCGGCGAGGGGCGCGTCGTCGTACTGAATGTCGTCCACCACGCGGACATTTGCCGGGGCGTTGCGCATGAACTTAAGAAGGGCGGCGTGCTCCGCAGGGCGCAACTTTCCAACCAGCATGAGCGTGTTGGAATTGGCATTGACTTTGACGCGGCCCGTCAGCTCGTTGTTGATGATGGCTTGTTCGATCTGGTGTTTGTAGTCTGCCGCGGCAGGAGTGACGGAAGGCTCAGATTTTTTTGGCGCGGATGGCGGTGTGACGGCGGGTTGTTCGGCCGACGACTTGGGAGTTGGAGTTGTTGTTTCGGCATCCGGAGCTTTGGTGATGGCGTCGGTGGGCAAAGCTGGGGCAGAAGAAGTCGGCGCAGAGGAAGTCGGGACAGCAGATGCATTCGTAGGGGCAGAAGTATCTGCTGGCGAGTTTTCCGCAGGCACGGAATTTGCGGGTGATTCGGGCTTAGGTGCAGGATCCTGAGCAGGAGTCAAAGGAGCGGTGGCCTGCACAGGAGACGGATTGTTTCTAGCGCGTGCGGCCTGGACTTCGGGGCGGAGGCGGACGACTCCGTAGGCGATGACGGCCAAGAGGAATATTGCGGCGAGAACGCTGGCGACGGTGCTGCTTTTCTTTTTTGGTTCTTCCTCGCGAAGAGGCGGAAGTGAACCGGTACGGCGGACCGTGGGCGTTTGCGATGGGCCGGTGGCGCGCTGTTGCAACGAACGAGTCGCGGCGGCGGTCATGGGGTCATCGGGATAGGGAGTGCGAAGGGGACTTGTGGGAGTGGAAAAGGGCTGGCCGACACCTTGACCGCGTGGCGAGATCAGCGTTGCATCCGGATTGCGGTCATGGCCGCCTAGAGCGCGGTAATTGCGCAGATCGTCGAGCATCTCGCGGCAACTTTGGTAGCGAGTTTCCGGTTCCTTGGCGAGGGCGCGCATCACGATGTCATTCAGACCGGGGTGAATGGAAGGATTCAGTTGGCGCGGAGGAATGGGTTCTTCATTCACGATTTTGTAGATGACAGTGGTGATGCTCTGGCCGGGGAAGGGCTTTTCGCCGGTGAGCATTTCGTAGAAGACGACGCCGAGAGAAAAAATGTCGGTGCGGCCATCGACGGGGCGGCCCTTGACTTGTTCCGGCGACATGTAGCTGGGCGTACCCATGACATGAGTGGTCTGCTGTACAGTGCCAAACTGCAGGATTTTGGCGGTGCCGAAGTCGGTGACCTTGACGGTGTCATCGGCAGTGAGCATCAGGTTGGCGGGCTTGATGTCGCGGTGAACGATGCTGCGTTCGTGGGCGAATTGCAGGGCGCTGCAGGTTTGCTCCAGGATACGGAGGATGCGAGGAACGGGAAAGGCTTCGCCGCTGTCCAAAACCGCTTGCATGGATTTGCCGACGACGAGCTCCATGGTGATGTAGTAAAGGCCGTCTTCTTCGCCGGCGTCGTAGACCACGACAATGTTGGGATGAGTCAGGAGACCGGCGGCACGTGCTTCGGTTTGGAAGCGGGAGAGAAGTTCTGGGCGAGAGAGGCCAGTGCCTTCTTCAGTGAGGCGAATTGTTTTTACGGCGACGTTGCGGCCGATGACCGGATCGACGGCGCGATAAACCACACCCATGGCGCCGCGGCCGAGTTCGCCCAGGATTTCATACCGTCCGGCTTTTGCGATCGTATCCATGCAGGTCCCGCCACGCTGCGGGTGGCCTTTCTAAAACACCGCGAGAAAGGGGAAGGTTGCGTCGCTGAAAAACGCGAGCAATGCGGGAAAGGAGCTCCATGCGGAGCCTTGCTTTCTGACTACTTCAGAGCTGAAGCCTCTCCCGGGACACACACCCTCGCCATGTGTGACAGTAGCGGGGAAAATTTCCATGGGTCAACGCTACGGGAGTACTAGTGTGCTGGAGTGGATATGTACGAAAGGACAGGCGGGCGAGGAGATATCCGATATCAGCGACCGTAAGCAAACTGGAGGAGTTGGTGACACTGCGGTATGTGTTTGAGTTGGCGGACCGCCTCGGAAGGCGATCCCTACAAACCAGTGTGGCGGCAAGAAGTGCGCCCCTACGCCAGAAAAACGCGGTGGCCGGATTGAAGTAGGTTGCGAGTTGACTGCGGCTACGGACGGGGGGGTTGCTCGAGGGGCGACATAGTGCGTTCGGGCATGGGGAGATTGGTTTCGCGTAGGGGGCGGTCGGCGTCGGTAGGGCGGGCGGGGGCTTCGAGGCCGTCGGTGAGGAGGAAACCTTGGAGGGCGATGCCGGTGGTCCACGTGGTTTCGAGGGCCATGAGGTATTCGGCGTGGAGGACGAAGAGTTTGCGCTGGGCTTCGAGGACGCGAGGGTACGAGGCGAGCATGAGGCCGTATTTTTGGTCGAGAAGAGTGTAGGCTTTCTTGGCACGGGGGAGCATTTCGTCGCGATACTCGATGGCCATGAGTTTGGCGTTGGCGTATTCATCGACGATGGTCGCGGCGCGTTCGCGAAGGGTGAGGGCGATGCGCTGCTTTTCGAGCTGGGCGCGATCGAGGTCGGCGGTGGCGGCAGCGACGTTGCCTTGATTGCGGTTGAAGATGGGAATCTGGACGGCGACCTCGGCGATGCCTTCCCAACCGATGGCTTGAGGGATAGTGCCGAGGGGTTCGTTGTTGTATTCGAGACCGCCGCGCAGCCGAAGATCGGGAATGGCCTGGCTCTTGGATCGCGTGATTTCGGCTGCGGCGCGAGCGCTGGAGGCATTGGCAATGCGCGTGGCTGGAGCTTGGGTGACGATTATTTCGATAACTTGGGCTTCGTCGATTTCCGGCCAGGCCTGGGCGAGATCGCCAGAGACGACGGATTGCGGAAGATCGGGTTGGCCGATAATGGCGGCGAGTGATTTCCACTCTTCCCGAAGAGTGTTTTCCTGCATGCGCGTGGAGAGACGGCGGCGCTCGGCGTCAACCTCGGCTTCGAGGACTTCGGATTCGTCGGCCTGGCCGCTGTTGAAGAGTTGGCGCTGGACTTCGGCGAAGTTCTGTTCGATCTGAGCGAGGCTGGTGCGCGTGTCCAGGAGTTCTTGTGCGGCGAGGACTCGGTAGTAAGCGGTTTTGACGGCGTTTTGGACGCGGAGCTTCTGCTCTTCGGCTTCGAGTTCTGCCAGGCGAGTTTCTTGTTCGAAGACGCCGCGGCTTTTGCCGAGTTTGCCTGCAGTGACGACGTTCTGCTCCAGAAAGAAACCTTGCTTACCGCCGTTGATGGAGCCGCCGCGAATTTCGTCGCCGGTGTAGCCGATGGTCGGATTTGGGTAGAGGGCGGCTTGTTGGGCGCGGGCTTTGGCAGCGCGAAGTTCGGCTTGGGCTTGACGGAGCGTAGGGTTGGATGCGGCGGCGAGGCGCTGGGCTTCGTCGAGAGTGAAGAGTTTGCCGGCAGCTTGTTCCTGCGCGCGGCCGAGACGCGGATAGACGGGTTGCACGGTCTGGATGTCACCGTGGTGGTGCATGTGCATCTGCTGTTGTGACATTGGTGGAGCTTGTTGCGCGGAGACGGAGGCAGTGGCGGCGAAGAGTGTTGCCAGTGTCAGAACAGTTTTCGCGCTTACTGAAGTCATTGGAATCTCCTGAAACTCTCTTTTGTTTCGCCGCGACCTCAAGGGTTAAAACCCCTGCGAGCAGTGGGATTCGGCAGGACTGAAGCCACGCTCTCCCGAAAGTTGCTCGAATCTGAGTGCGCGGCGGTAGCTGAATTAGCGGACCGCCTCAGAAGGCGGTCCCTACAAACACGGAGCATCCGAGACGGCGCGTTGTGTGGGTGTGGGTCCATTGGTTAGCTGGTTAGCAAAAAATCAGTCGTGTTGGTGAGGTTGCGTTTGCGTCTGTGGTTTGTGTTCGCGAATTAGGGACTGCATTTCGTTGTATTCGGTGTCGGGGAGGACGCGGACCATGGTCATCATGCCCATCATGCCGGCGCTCCAATTGGGTGGCAGGCCGTGGGTTTCGGGCTTGGCGACGGCGGCGTCCATGCCCATTTCCATGAACGCGTCTTGGGGGAAGCCCGGAACGGAATTGGCGTTTTCGGCGATGGGGGAGTGGTGGACGTGTTCGACGCCAATACTGCGGGCGAGAGTTTCCATTTGGCTGAGGGCGCGAGGATCGGTGGAATCGGCGGTTTGGATCTGACGGTCGCGCAGCAAGTCCATCATGCTGTTCATCATGTGGTGAGGCAGGTGGCAGTGAATCATCCATGCACCGGGATATTTGGCTTCGAATTCGACAACCTTGGCTTGGGCAACGCCGACGAGAACGGTGTTGGTTGGGTACCAGGTGGATTCTGGAGCGCGGCCGCCTTCGGTGCCGGTGATTACGAATTGATGGCCGTGGAGATGAATGGGGTGATGATCCATGCCGAGATTGACGAAGCGAAGACGCACGCGGCTTCCGAGACGGACGATGAGCGGCGTGGTCATCGGCGCAGCAACGCCATTCATGGTGAGCCAGTTGAATTCCATGTTGGCGGTGTTGGGCACGGAGTTGTTGGGAAGGACGGCCCACTCCTGGAGCACGATGCCGAAGTCGTGATCGACGTAAGGAGTGTGGGGAGTTTGCGGGTGGGCAATGAACATGCCGAGAAGACCGATCATTTCCTGCATGGCGCTGTGGGCGTGATAGAAGAAGGTGCCTTCTTGATGCACCGTGAATTCATAGGTGTAGGTTTCGCCCGGAGCGATGGGCTTTTGGCTGATCCAGGGGACGCCGTCTTGTTCGATGGGAACTTCGAGGCCGTGCCAGTGCATGGAAGTGGACTCGGGCAGAACGTTTTCGACGTGGATGCGGACGCGGTCGCCTTGGGTGACCTGGATGGTGGGACCGGGTGAAGTGCCGTTGTAGCCCCAGACGTCGAGCGTTTTGAACGGGACGATTTTCTGCTTGAGGGGCGCGGCCTTCAGATGGAAGACCTTTGTTGCGCCATCCATCTCAAAGGGGAGATCGGGGACGTCGGGGCTGAGCATGGGCACGGACGTTTTGGGCGAGGGATTCAGCGTGGCGTGACGGCGAGGAACTTTATCGTTGGTTCGCGCAACCGCCGCGTCGAGGCGTGCGCTAAGGCCAAATAGACCAGCGCCGCATAGCATCGCGTCTTGAAAGAAATTTCTGCGTGTAATGCTCATAAAATCTCCTTGCGAACAACTTCGTTAACGAGTGTTTTTGGCTACGGCAAAGCGCCCGCCGCGCTTCCTGCGTCAGGGCAGGCAGAAGGCGGCCGATAGTACGCAAACGCGCGCGAAGTCAAAAGTGGCGAGAACTCAGATGCGAAGAGGCAGCGGAGGAGAACAGAAGATGGAGACTCGCGCTGAGCAAGGGGCGAGGCCAGTTGCGACGGACGGTGTTGCCGTATTCAGATCGGAGAAGACAATAGACACGTACCAATCTACGGGCACGGAGAAATTGCCTGGGCGCGGCGTTGTGAAGATGAGTTCGCCAATGGGGCAGGCGGCGCTTGAAGGGGCGGCGGTGAATGCGAGTGCGGGGCCGGTGTGATGAGAGGAATGGTGACAGGTATCGGCGGCGTTATCGGATGAAGTAGGGAGACACAGAGTCGTCGCACAGCGGGCCGAGCAGAGTGGGGCGACCACCAAGCAGGCAATGAGGCACGCGGAGAAAAGCGCGTAAGCGATGGAACGAAAGCGGCGGCGATGTTTCCGGCCCATTCAAGCAAGGTACGGCGTGTTTGGGCACAGGTCAATAGTCGGAATCTACGTCGGCACGCTGAGCGGCATCGGCAGGGACTTTACCAGCGAAGGTGCGGTAGACGTAAATAAAATAGCCTGCGGCGAGAATCATGCCGATGACCCACCAAATGAGACCGATTTTTAGGCCGTAGTCACCTGCTTTCGCGTTGGTTATCGTGAGGGAATAGGCCGGATTACGAGCGGGCAGGACCATGGGATAGACACCGAAAACAACACTGGTGAGCATGCCGAGCAGATAGGTGCAGGAGGCGAGAAAGGCGTTGAGCTCTTTGCCACGATGCAATTCGAATTGGACACCGGCCAAGCCGGCAATCGCAAGGGCGGGAAGGATATAGCCGACAGGCCAAGTTCTGAAGTTGGCGACGACTTGCGGCTGAACGGAAAAGGTCAGCATGGTGAGCAAGCCTGTGAAGATGAGGACGCCCCACCAACTCCACGCAGCAACGCGAGCGGAGCGATCGCGGACGGCGTCAGCGGTTTTCAACTGGACCCAGAGCGAGCCGTGCATCATCAAGGCTAAAAGAGCGGTGACACCGACGAGGATGGTGTACCAATCGAGGATGCCGGGGTGGTCACCGAGGCGGAAATTGGTCCACAAAGGCTCAAAGAAATAACCGCTATCGTCGAGAGGGACACCACGGACGACGTTGCCGAGAGCGGCGCCGAAGAAGACGGCGAGTAATAAACTAGCGGCGGAGAAAACGAAGTCCCAGAAGGGAATCCAGATGGGGCTTTGGATGTGATTGCGAAACTCGACGGCGCTGCCGCGAAGGATGAGCAGCCACAGGACCATCATTAAAGGAAGGTAGAATCCGCTGAAGCCGCTCGCATAGAGAAGAGGGAACGCGAAATAGAGAGTGCCACCGGCGGCGAGGAGCCAAACTTCATTGCCATCCCAGACAGGGCCGATGGTGGCGATCACCTGGCGGCGTTCTTCGTTGGTGCGGGCGACGAGAAAATGAATGGCGCCGGCACCGAGATCGAAACCATCGAAAAGGACATACAAGGCGACCATGACAGCGACGAGGCAGAACCAGAGAGTTTCCATGGTTGGCTCCTTATGCCTCAACCAATGCGGGGGATTCCGTGCCAGGCATTTCTTCAACCTCGGGCCCGTGTTCGATTTCGCGATAGACGAGGAAGAGCCAGAGGATGGAAAGCAAAGTGTACATGCCCATGAAACCGAGCAGAGTGAACCAGGCATTGCCCGCAGCAACGCGAGGAGAAACGCCGTGAACCGTGCGCATGACGCCGTAAATGAGCCAGGGTTGGCGGCCGAGTTCGGCGGTCATCCACCCGGCGGTGTTGGCGATGTAAGGGAGGGGAGCGCTGAGCATCAAGAGCCAAAGCATCCAGCGGGTTTCGAACAGTTTTTGGAGCCAGAGGAGAATGGCGGCGAGACCCATGATGGCGATGAAGGCGGTGCCGAGACCGACCATCACGTGATAGCTGTAATAGAGAAGCTCGATGGTGTCCGGCCAGTCCGATTCGGGAAAGGAATCGAGACCGCGGACGTGAGCGCTCCACTTTTTGTAGGTGAGAAAACTGAGCATGGAGGGAATTTCGAGGGGATTATCGAGTTTGCGTTTTTGGACGTCGGGTTGGCCGAGGATGGCGAGAGGCGCGCCTTCCTGGGAGACGAAGAGTCCTTCCATCGCGGCGAGAGTAACGGGCTGGTGTTCAGCGATCAGTTTGCCCTGAATGTCGCCCGTGGGCATCAACTGAAGAACCGCAGCGATCACACCGACGTAGACGCCAATGCGGACGAAGGTCTTTCCGTAGAAGTCTTCACGCTTCGAAAGCACGTAGAAAGCACCGACGGCAGCCATGACGAAACAACCGGTCTGGACGGCACCAAGCATGTTGTGAGCGTATTGCGCGAGGGCCCAGGGATTGAGGAGCAAGCCCCAGAAACTGGATAAGCCAATTTCGCCGTTGGGGAGGACGTGATAGGCGGTGGGATGTTGCATCCAGGCATCGGTGGCGACGATCAAGTAGCCGGAAAGCCACGAACCAATGAAAACCAACACAGCAGAAACCCAGTGCCCGATGCGGCCGAGTCTTTTTTCACCGAAGAGAAACAAGCCCAAAAAACTGGATTCGAGAAAGAAGGAAAAAATCCCCTCCATGGCAAGGGTCTGGCCGATAACGCCGCCGGCGGTTTTGGAGAATTCGGCCCAGTTGGTGCCGAACTGAAATTCCATGGGGATGCCGGTGACAACGCCGAGCGCGAAGTTAATGCCGAAGATTTTGGCCCAGAAGCGAGCGGCGCGATTGTAGTGCTCGTCGTTGGAGCGAAGAGCCATGGTTTTGAGGATGACAATGAGAAGAGCCAGACCCATGGTTAACTGCGGGAACAAATAGTGAAAGGTGACCGTGAAAGCGAAATGGAGACGGTGTACGTCCACTGCAGATCCCATAGGCACCTCCGACCGCTTACGAACCGCGCGCTTCAAGAACTGCGGATACACGCAGGCAGCGAACTATAGGGAGCAAGTTTCGGGTATCAGTATATGGGATAAACGAGGAAGGCGATATTCGAGCCAAAAGAAAGTCGAGAGTCAATATCAATATTTGTTGTGAAAGACCGCGCGGTTGATGTCAGGCCAAAATTCTTTCGCCACATTGCTGATGGCGTCCTGGGCCATCTGGCTGATCCAACGCTGATAGGTTTTGACCCAAGTGTTCCCGGGCGGGTAATAGAGGTTGCCGATGCCAGCGGCGGCGCCCGCGCCAATGAACTCCGAAAGATTGGGGCTGGAGTTTCCAGCGTCGGTTCGGGTGATGAATACACGGCTGACGGAATAAGCGGTGCGTTTGACGAATCCACCGTGGCCGAGGGTGTAATAGCGTGGGTCTTCTTTGATCAGCGTGGGCACGATGGCTTCGACCATGTAGTTCTCAATAGTGCCGTCGGCAAAAACGTGGGCGTAATAGATTCCGTAGCCTGCGGCGCCCTGACCAAATGAGGGCTCCGACTTACTTGCCATGGCGATTCCGGCGATGATGCCTTCATAGATGAAAGCAGAGTAGTCGAAGCTCTCTTGAGTCGCGAGCCAGAATTTCTGTTTGAACGTTTGCGGAGGGAGGTAGGTGGCCGCACTCACGGAGCGAAAGTTTGGAACAATCCAGAGGATGCGCTTGGTCTGCACACCGAACGGATCGGAATCGGTTTTGGGTTGAGGAGAGTCGATGGTGGAACCGTTTTTAGCGGGATTTGTGTTTAGCTTGGAGGTTGATTCAGAAGGGGATCCGTCTTGCACAGATGGAGTCGATGGGGCAGTGGGAGTGGAGGGATTTTGGTAAGCGAGCGATAGCGGACCGAAGCCAAGAGGTTGCTGCGCATGCGCACAAGAGGTCCCCAGTGCGCTGGATAAGATAACGAGAAGAAGCAGAAGCCGACCGGGTCTCAAAACTTTCCCTCCAACAAAATTGGACTCGAACGCAAACCCATTCGCGCCAGGAGAACCACAAATCGATCAGCCAATTGGATTCCGCAGAGCGTTGGCGGGATGCATCGGATAGTGTTCTATCCCCCTATCCCCCACCAGTGTGCGGACCATTCCCGGCGATTCTCGCAACCTAGAGCGTGGCGAGGACCGTGCCTTTGTTGTTGACTGCCGGGGCCGCTAGACCTACCATCATGCAACCACGGAGGGAGTGGAATCTGCCGACAGATTCTGGCGTACCCAGCGCTCAACTCCAGCCGCGCTTCCCTGAACGAACATCTCGAGCCCCGGAGAGGTAGTTCATGATTCTTCAACTACAGAAAAGCCATCTCGCTGCAGACATTTGCCTGGTGGAATTTACGGGCAAATTGATGATGGGGAACGACAGCCGCCAGGTGGAATGGACGGTGGGGGAATTGCTCGGAGCGGGTGTAAAGAAAATCATATTCGAACTGAGCAAGCTGGACAGCATCGACAGCACGGGAGTGGGAATCATCGTGATGTGTGAAGGAAAAGTGCGCAAGGTGGGCGGGGAAGTGCGCATTGCTGGAGCCACAGGGTTAGTGCGCGATACGCTGGTGATGACTCACGTGGATCGTTTGGTAAAGCTTTATCCCACGGCGAGCGAAGCAGCGAAAAACTTCCAGGTGGCGTGAGGACAGGCCTTACTGGAAGGAAGCGACCGCGTCTGTCACATCCTCAAAAGTCGTAAAAAGATTCAACAAACCTACCATTTTCAAAGTTTGAACCGTAAATTTGGAAGGCTTGAGCAAGCGAATAGCGCCGCCCGTTTGTTTGGCGGTGGTAAGGTGACGCACAAGCATCCCGATGCCGCTCGAGTCAATCGTCGGGACCTCTTCGAGATCCAACACAATGCGATTCTGTCCTTGGCCAAGCAGCTCGAGCATGGTGGCGTTAAAACGATCGAGGGGTGGGCCCATGGACAAGCGTCCCTTCAACTTGACAAGTTTGACGCCGTCGGTGGTCTTCGTCTCAATATCCAAGATAAACGCTCCCTGAGGGAGGAACAGAGGTGGAGCTGTTCCCCCTCGTTGACACTCTAAAGTCCCTTTGGTACAGTTCGCGCACAAGTTAGATAATCTTAGCCCAAAAAGCAAGAAACCCAGTCCGACGGAGCCCGACGTCCCGGAAGGTGGGCCGGACGGAAAGTCAGACATTGGCAAGTTCGGAACAGGAATCCGTACTGGATCTCTCCCCGCTGTCCACCCAACTCCTCGCGGAGCAAGAAGTCTCGCCGCGAGCGCGCGCGTTTGCGCGATTTGTGGCAAGTCTGCTGCCGGACTGTGCCGTCAGTGTATACACTCTGGCGTCAGACGAGAACTCCAATTTTTGGATGCCCCGGGCGATTGTGGGAGAAGCGGCGATTCACGAGCAGGCGATCACGGCGGAATCCGGACTGCTTGGCACGTTGCTGAACGAAGCTGTGCCGATCCTTCGAGTGGTGCCGGAGCTGAAGCGCGAGGATTATCCGCACATCGACACGCGCAAGACGCTGGTTTCGCTAGCCTGCATTCCGCTGATTCATGGGGAAACGCTGATTGGGGCCCTGGAGATTCTTGCGTTCGAGGAGGCAAATACCGAAGACGACATTCAGACATTGCTGCCGGCGGCGGAAGTGGCGGCCGTGGCGCTGTCTTCGGCCCAGACTTACGAAACCGAGCGACATGGCACATTCAGTTCCATCACGCGGTTGACGCAACTGTATGACTTGGAGAAGGTGTTTTCGTCCACGCTGGAAATGGAAGAGTTGCTGCCGCTGATTGGCGCGAAATTTTCGGAAATTCTAGCGTGCCAGGCGGTCAATATCTGGTTGCTGCAGCCGGACGAGTCCGTGGAATTGACGCACCAGGCGGGGGAAGATCCGACGAGTTTTCAAGGGCAGGTGCTGAAGGCCAACGAGGGAATTGCGGGCACGATTTCCGATAACGGGGAAAGTATGTGCCTTTCGGATGCGGAAGATCCGCGGTTGCTACAACGGAACCAGGCTGCGCCGGAATATCCGGTGGTGTCGCTGATCGCCGCTCCGATCATGGATAAGGGAGCGCTGGTGGGAGTGGTAGAGGCGGTCAACAAGCTGGATGGAACGCCGTTTGATGACGATGAACTGTTTACGCTGAGCAGCCTCACAGAAACGGCGTCCACTGCGCTTCACAACGCAGGCTTGCTGATGGCCGAGCGCAAAGTGGAGATTCTGGAAACGCTGAATACCGTCAGCCACGAGATCACGTCCACCCTGAATTTGGAGCGCATGCTGCAGACGATTGTGAATGCACCGCAGGCGGTGATCCCGTACGAACGGGCGGCGATCGTTCTGGTGCAGGGCGGGCGTTTCAAGCTCAGTGCGGTCACGGGTCTTACGCAGGTGAACGCGGATTCGCCGGAAATTGCCCCGCTGAATGAAATTCTGCAATGGGCGTCCCTGTCCGAGGAGACCATTCACGTCCGCCAGCACGGCGAGGAGATCGACAGCGACCGGGAAGAGACACGAGCGAAATTCAGGAAATATTTTGCGGATTCGGGAATGCGCGGTTTTTATGCCAGGCCGCTAAACGACGATACGGGACGCGTGGGGATGCTGGCGATGGAAAGCAGCGATCCCGATTTTCTGGGGCCGGCGCACATCGAAATTATGGAAGTGCTGGCGGGGCAAGCAACGGTCGCACTTCGCAATGCGCAGATGTACAAGGAAGTGCCATTTATTTCCGTACTCGAGCCGGTGTTGGTACGCAAGCGGAAGTTCATGGCCATGGAGAAGCGGCGGCGCACTCTGTACCTGGTGCTGGCGGCGGTAGCCCTATTTTTCCTGGTGGCTTGCCCGCTGCCGCTGCGCGTGGATGGCGACGCAGTGGTGGCAGCAGGACGGCGAGCGCTGGTGCAACCCGAAGTCGAGGGCGTGATAGGGAAGGTGCTTGTTCACGAAGGGCAAGCCGTACAAAAAGGGCAGGTGCTGGCGGAGATGGAACCGTGGAACTTGCGATCGGCGGTTGCGGAAGCGCAGGCAAAATATGAAACCGCCATGCTGCAGATGAACCATGCGCTGGCAGCGAATGAGGGGAGTGAAGCGGGAGTCCAGCGAGTGCAAGCGAATTTCTGGAAGGCGGAAGTGGAGCGGGCGCGGCAGATGTTGGAAAAGGCGCAGTTGCGCGCACCGATCGATGGGGTGATAGCGACACCGCATGTGGAAAACTTTGCGGGACGCAAATTGCAGCAGGGCGATTCGTTTGCGGAAATTGTGGACACGACGCAGGCGGTTGTGGATGTGGCGATTGATGATGCCGACGCGGGATTGTTGAAGGAAGGGCAGAAGGCGGTGGTCAAGCTGAACAGCTACCCCACCCGGACGTTTCATGGGGATGTGGTGATTGTGAGCCCGAAAGCGGAGACGGTGCACGAAACACCGGTGTTTTATGCACGGGTGGGAGTGCCGAACGCCGATGGTGCAATTCGCGCAGGCATGGAAGGCCGCGGCAAGGTGCGCGTAGGATGGTATCCCGCGGCGTATGTGTTGTTCCGGAAGGTATTTTTGTGGGCGTATGCGAAAGCCTGGTATTGGCTGGGTTGGTAGAGAAGGGCGGAGGGGAAGTATGCGAAGTACGATCGTAGTCATCGCATTGGGTGCGGCGCTGCTTGAAATAGGGTGCGGCGACAGCAAACCCAACGTGTCCGCCGTCACGAATGCCGCATCTGCACCAGCGCCGCTCACGGCGGCCAAGCCGGCGGCAGTTGCCGAGGCGACGGATACAGGGCTGATCGTTTCCGGGCCAATTATCGTCGAACATCAGGTGGAAGTGACCGCGCAGCGGGATGGTGTGCTGGCCAAGATTTTTTTTGATGCGCCGCAAAGAGTGAAGGCGGGCACGGTGTTGGCGCAAATGGATGACCGGCAAATCGCCTCGAACCTGGAAGCGGCGCGCGCAAAATCCCGGAGCATCGCGGCGGACCTGAAGAACTGGCAATCGGAAGCGGAAGTGCTGAAAGCGGATTATGTAAGAGCGAAACGGCTGTGGGACCTGGGTTTGATCTCCGAGGAGCAGTTGCAACACGCGCAATACAAGGCGGAGTCTGACCAGTGGGACATCAAGCGGGTGGAGGAAACGCTTAACACGGCGCATGACGAGGAGCGATCACTGGAGTTGGAGCTGGAAAAGACAAAAATCGCGGCGCCATTTGATGGGTTGATTGCGCGGCGATATGTGCGCGAAGGGCAATCCGTGAACAAGGGCGAAAAACTATTTTGGGTTACGGCAGAAGCGCCGCTACTGATGCGGTTTACGTTGCCGGAAAGCTATTTCGGGCACTTGCGTTCCGCGCAGATCTTCGAGATTACTTCACAGGATCTGCCCGGCGAGAAACACGCGGCGCGGGTGAAAGAGATCAGCCCGGTGATCGATCCGTCGAGCGGAACGTTCGAAGTGCTGGTGGAACTGACGGGCGATCGCGGAGCCTTCCGGCCGGGGATGACAGCGAGCTTAAGAGTCGAGAGCGCCCACTAGACGTGCCATGAATCTTACCCGCGTCCTTAACAACGCTCTGCCGGATCTTCCGGCGCGCAACCTGTCCGAGCGCCCGCCACGGATGCCTCCGGATCTGGTCTTCAAGGAGCACGTCGAAGATGGTCAGCGAATTGTGCGCGTTGTTGTTGCCAACCAGGATGCCATGTACAAATTCCCGCCGGCGAACTGGGAATTGATTCAACTCTTTAATGGAGAGCGCTCTTATGAGGAGATCGCGCAGCTCTACTCCAGCCAGACTGGCTGCGAATACAATGTGGACCAAATTCGCGAATTCGCAGATTCTATGGAGGCGTTAGAGTTCTGGTATAAGACGCCCCAGGAAAAAAACGTCCAGTTGATGCAAATGACTGCTGACGAACGTCGCAAACTTTTGAAATCGAGGAAGAGTAAATTCGGCAACCTCGCCGAAATTGCGTTCCCCGCCTACAATCCAGATAAATTCGTTACCTGGCTCTACAAGCACACTGCTTTTGTGTACACCTGGTGGTTCAGTTTAGCGACGGTGATCGCTTTCGCGATCACCGTCGCGATCAGCATTGCCCATTGGGGCGAAATTGGCCGGGATACATTGGAGTTCTTCAATTTTTCCCAGAAGTCATGGGGAGATGTCGTTGTCTTCTATCTCCTCGCCGTCATTTCACTCTGTTGGCACGAACTGGCACACGCCCATGCCTGTAAGCATTACGGCGGGCGCGTTCCCGCCATGGGTTTCCTGCTTATCTATTTGATGCCGGCGTTTTTCACGGACACTACGGAAGGCATGGTCAAAGGCAACCGGTTCCAGCGTTTTATCATCGCGATGGCCGGAGCCTGGTCTGAACTTTATATTTGCGCTGTGGCTACTGTCATCTGGTGGGGCACGGCGCCCGGTTCAAGCGTTCACAACATCGCCTACCTCTTCATGTTAATGACTGGGATTTTCGGTGTACTTCTCAACTGGAACCCGCTCATGAAACTGGACGGGTACTTCATGCTCGGCGAGATATTGGGCATCTCGAATCTGAAAGAGAATTCTACCTCGTATGTTTCAGCTTGGGTCAAAAAGCACATCTGGCGACTCCCAGTGGAAGTCCCATACGTGCCTAAGAAGCGCAGGTTTGGTTTTGCCATTTACGCCTTGCTATCGGGAGCCTACAGTTATTCCGTCCTCTATGTCCTAGCGCGTTTTGTTGGCAACGTATTCCGCAATTTTAATCCGGAGTGGTCCTTCATCCCGGAATTCGCAACCGCAGGCCTAATTTTCCGGTCGCGAATCCGAAATTTGGTGAACTTTATGAAATTCGTTTACCTGGACAAAAAAGACCTCATCTATGCGTGGTTTGCCTCACGACCAGGCCTTGCTGTCGCCGCCCTGGCCATAGTGTTCCTGTTACTGCCTCTGTGGCGGGATTCTGTCGAGGCTCGCTTCGTCTTGGAACCCGTAAAGGAGGCCATTGTACGCAACCTGGTGCCGGGAACGATTACGGATGTTTTCGCTAGAGAAGGGATGTCGGTTGCCCCTGATACGCCGCTCCTCCGGCTACAGAACGTTCCCTTGCAGTCAAAGATGGCTGGGGGCGAAGCCAGGCTTGCCGTGGCCTCCGTGCGAGCCAACGAGGCTGCCCTCCACTATGCCGACTACGGTTCGGCCCTTGAGGTACGCGAGCAGCTCGCCAAGCAGGCTCACGAACTGCGGTCCGAGGCAGGTTCGCTGCAACTAAATAGCCCCATCGAAGGAACTGTACTGACACCGCGTCTGGGAGACCGGCTAGGTAGCTATGTTCAGGCCGGTAGCGAGCTTGTCGAGGTGGCGGACCTTCGGCGGATGCGCGCCCGCCTCAATGTTTCGGAACACGATATGTACAAAGTGTGGGTGAACGCCCCAGTTCGGCTCAACATGGAAGGCATTCCCAGATTATGGGCTGCACAGACTGTGGCGATCACTCCAGTCTCCTCAGAGATCGATCCGGGGATTGCCGAAAAAGCAAAATACAAGGGCTTAAATTCTCTGAATTTCTATGTGGTCGACGTGGAGATTGCCAATCCAGACGAGGCGCTGAAGCCGGGAATGATCGGCACGGCCAGAATCTATGGCGGACGCCGTAGTCTCGCCAGTCATCTTGCTGAGGAGATTGCGCGCTTCTTCGGCCGAAAGTTTTGGTAGCAAAAGGAAACGCCGCCTGACGGCGGCGTTTCCACTTCAACAAAAGATCGATTAATACTACATTTTCAAACTGGGGGTCTTCGCGCCGGGGGTCTTCGCGCCGGGGGTCTTCGCGCCGGGGGTCTTTGCTCCGGGGGTCTTTGCGCCGGGGGTCTTTGCGCCGGGGGTCTTCGCTCCGGGGGTCTTTGCTCCGGGGCTCTTCACTGAGGCTGCTGAAATCCCGCCGTGGACTAATTCTTCCTTTGCGACATTGGCTTTCTTGGTGGTCTTGAGGGTGCTGATCAAGCTCTTCTTTTCGATGGACATGTTCTTCATGTGCTCCTCGCCAAAATTTTGTCTTCCGCAGACGCATGGCTAAGTGCATGAAGGATGCCAAACCTAAAGCTGAGGCGAAGGGAAACAGAAACGTTGAAAAGGGGACAGTTAGTACCAAAGTACTGCTGTTCTCGGGTACAGGTGAGGTGAAAATTTAGCGGTAGGGTAAAAAATTAACCCCTGCCAGGTTAAATTTTTACCTTTTTGCGGCTTGGCCACTATCGTTTTTCTACTCAATGCGATGCTTGCGGCAAAGATACTTCATGCGCTGCGGATCGATGTGAAGCAGGGTGGCGGCGGCCGTTTTCTTGCCGCCGGTGCGGCGCAAGGCGGCGTTCAGGTAGGCCACTTCGATCTTTTCCATTTCCACATCGAAATCGACGCCAGCTTCCGGGATAAGGATGGCTTCCTGGCTGGCGGCGCTATGTTGCAGCATATGCTGAGGAAGATGCTCGAGGGTGATCTCCTGGGCACTGACCATGACCACCAGGCGCTGAACGATATTTTCGAGTTCGCGAACGTTTCCAGGCCAACTATAGTCCTCGAGGATCTCCAGCACATCGGGCTTGAGGGACTTCAGGGGCTTTTTTGCCGAGGCGCAATAGATGCGCAGAAAATGGTCGAGCAGGATAGCCAGGTCGCCTTCACGTTCGCGCAGCGGAGGTACGAAGATGGGGACTACGTTGATGCGGAAGTAGAGGTCTTCCCGGAAGCGGCCTTTGTGGACACAATCTTCGAGATCATCGTTGGTGGCGCAGATCAGACGAAAGTCAATTTTCTTGGCGGAACGCCCGCCGAGGCGCTGCACGGAACGCTCCTGAAGGACGCGCAGGAGTTTGCTTTGCAGGCTGGGATTGAGAGTGGTGATTTCGTCGAGAAAGACGGTGCCGGTATGCGCGAGCTCCATCAATCCGGGCTTGGCAGTGTCCGCACCGGTGAACGCGCCCCTCTCGTAGCCGAACAGCTCCGATTCCATCAGGGTTTCGGGAAGTGCAGAGCAGTTCAGTGCGACGAAGGGTTTATCGGCGCGATCGCTGCATTGAACAATGGCGTTGGCGATCAGTTCTTTGCCAACCCCGCTTTCACCGCGGAGCACCACGCTGGCGTTCGTGTGCGCAACCGCTTCGATGGCTTGATAGACCTTTTGCATCGCGGCGCTGGAACCAATCAGCCCGTAGAATGCGGCTCCACTTTCGACTTGCTGGATGAGGCGGCGCCCTTCGAGTTCGAGGGCACGCTTTTGGATGGCGCGGAGTAGAACGATTTTTAATTCCTCGTAATTGAGGGGGAAGAGAAAGAATTCGTCCGCGCCGGCCTGGCTGGCTTTCAAGGGAATGGAACGATGGTTTGTTTTGGTGAAGGCGACAAGCACGATGTCGTCGCGAATCTTACGGATCTCTGCGAGGACGTCCAAGCCGTCATTGGGACCGTCACCGATGCAATCCAGATTGAAGAGGATCGCGTGAAGGCCAGAAAGCTCGAGAACGGTCTTGATTTCCGATTCTGTCGTGGCCAGGAAGGTGCGGAAATCGCCAACGAGCTGCTTGCGGATTTCCGGGTAGGGCTCGGTGGCGTCGGTGATGACGGCGAGCGAATAGCGTCCGACGCTGGTGGCGGCTTCGGCCAATGTGAGGGCTCCGAAAAGGTGTGGCGATTATAGGGGAGAGTAGTCGGTAGTGGGAAGGCGAAAGTAGCGCGAGAAATCGGTCGAATGCCAGGCGATTGTCATTCACGTTAGCCGAGGAATTCCGCGGAAGCGAAAAACCCAAGAAAAGAGGGGTTCCTCACTCCGCGGACCTCGTTCGGAATGACGGGACGTTCTTGTTCCGCAGGTGGCCAGTGCCGCCCGCAAAACAGTTAGAAGCGAAGGGTCGAAAGGTACTTGTAGCCGTCGGTGAGCGTGGCGAAAGGATCCTTCGGCATATCGTGTTCCAGGAAATAGTGCTGGATGCCGGCTTCGTCCGAATGCGAGAAAATGCGCTTCCAGTCGATGATTCCGGAGCCGGGCGCGGTCATGTCACCTTCTTCGAGCGTCGTGCTGTTGAAGCTTGCAAGCTGATCGGGAGCAATCTTCGGCAGAGACTTGAAATCCTTGACATGGACCAGTGGGAAGCGGCCGGGGTAGCGCTTGAAATAAGCGACGGGGTCCTGGCCCGCGACGCTGATCCAGCCAAGATCCATTTCCATTTTGACGAAGTTGGGATCAGTGGAAGCGAGCAGATAGTCATAAGGCAGCTTGCCGCCGAGGCTGGCGTTGGGTCCAAATTCCCACCAGTGATTGTGGTACGCAAACTGGATGTTGGCTTTTTTGCTGGCTTCACCGGCTTTATTGAAGCCTTCAATGATGCGCTTCCAGCTATCGGCGGAGTTGCGATCCTTGTCATCGATCCACGGGCAAACGATGAAGGTGTGGCCGATGGTGTGAGCGGCATCGATGGTTTCTGGCCAATGATTTTCGACAACGTCCATGCCGACGTGGCAGGCGGGAGCGGTGAGGCCGACCTTGTCGAGAATGGCGCGTACATCTTTCGGGGAATGGTCGTAATAGCCAGCGAATTCCACTTCCTTGTAGCCGATGGAAGCGACTTTGGCAATGGTGCCCGCGAAGTCGGTCTTCATGAGGTCGCGAACGGTATAGAGCTGGACGCCGACTTTGCTGATCTGATGAGTGGCGGCGAGGGTGGCGGAAGGGAGCGAGGCAAGTATTCCTGTTGCGAGAGAAGATTCCAGAAATGTGCGGCGGTTCATGAGTGAAATTCTACACGCAATTGGACCGCGGGAGCTACAGATCCGGATGAAGCCAAGACCCGCGAGCGTGTTCCAGGGATTCGGCCACGGCGAGAAGAAGTTCTTCTTCGTGTGGCCGGGCGATTAATTGCACGTTGATGGGCAGTCCTTCGTTCGAGTGGCCGAAGGGAAGAGACAGACCGGGAAAGCCGGCGAGATTCAGCCACTGGCAGAAGCGCATGGTGTCTCGATAATTGTGAGGATCGCCGGATCGATAATTCCCCGCGCCATGTTGGAAGGCGGGCGCCGTGGAAACGGGCGAAAGAAGAATCGGGACATCACGAAGTTGGCGGAGGAGATCGGCGCGGAGGAGATCGCGATCCGTGCAGGCTTTCATGAAAGAGTTCAGGGTTACCTCTGGTTCCTCGGCGGCGACAGCGAGATACTCGCGGAGCATCGGGCTCAGTAAATCTTCCTTACCTTGAGCGCTGTGGCGAATCAGATCGGCGATGACCGGGCCAAAGAAGAACCACCAGAGTTCGAGGGCGCGATCGAGTTGTTTGAGGGTGATAGGTTCGACGCGATAGTCGAGATCGCAAAGGTGTTGCGCGGCACGGCGAATAGTAGAGAGAGTTTCGGGAGTGGCGCGGCCAAGTTCCGGATTTTCGAGGATGCCGATGCGCAAGCCGCGAAGTTCGTGCTCGGAAATTTGACGGACGGGAACCGGAGCCGAGAGCGCGTCACCTGGGTCCGGCGCGGCCATTACTCCAAACAATGCCCGCAAGTCGGCGACGGTTCTGGCCATGGGGCCGACTACGCCGATCCAGCCGAAGGCGCCTGCGCCGGGAGGGAAGTGGCCGGTCGCGGGAATGCGGCCGGGCGTGGGCTTCAATCCACAAACACCTGAAAAATGTGCAGGGGTGCGAATGGAACCGCCGCCGTCGCTGCCGACTCCACCCATGGAACAGCCAGAGGCGATGGCTGCTGCTTCGCCGCCACTGGAGCCACCGGCAGAATGGGCGAGGTTCCAGGGATTGGAAGTTTTGCCGTTGAGCAGATTGTCGGTTTCGTAAGCCATCAGGAATTCAGGAGTGTTGGTGTTGCCGAGCAGGATGGCACCAGCGGCTTCGAGGCGAGCAACGAGTGTTGCATCGGTTGTTGGAACGTAGGCTTTGCGGAGGAAGGAACCCGCGGGGCACGGCCACCCGGCGACGTCGATGCACGATTTGATGGTCAGTGGGATTCCGGCGAGGGGTTTGAGTTGCTCGTTGCGGGATAGAGAAGATTCGGCGTTGCGCGCGCGGGCGAGGGCGGATTCGGCGTCGAGATGGACGAAGGCATTGAGCTTTGGTTGCAGTTTCTGAATGCGTTCGAGGTGCGCGGTGATGACTTCGACGGGAGAAAGTTCTTTTTGTCTGTAGAGATCCAAGGTTTGAGCGATGGAGCCGTAGAGGGACGAGGTCATTAGCTATTTTAGGGTCGCTGCGAGGCGCTGGCGCAAGAAGAAAGGCTTAGTCCAGACCTGCTTTGAAGACCTGACGTGCCTGGATATCGGTGAGTTCGGAATACCAGATCGATGTGCCTTTGGGTGAAGAAGCCAGCCAAAAGGATGCCTTTTCCAAGGTGGCCAAGGAATGGATGCTGCGCGTGGCGAAATCGAAATACTGAAGCTCGGAATCCTGATCGGTGTATTCGCTGAGCAGCAAGATGCCTTTGTTGGTGAGAGCCCAGCTGGCCCAAGTGGTGGGGTGCAGAAGGGAAACGCGTGATTCAGTTCCGCCGTGCACAGGCATCTGCCAGATCTCGGGATTCTGATAGCGCGATTTGGCGTAGTAGAGAGATTGTCCGTCCATCGATTCATACGCCGAGAAGCCGCCATGGCGAGTGATCTGTAAAGGCTGACCACCTGCGGCAGGCACTTTCCAGACCTGATCGCTTTCCAAACCATCGCCGCGGTTGGAGGCGAAGTAAATATATTTGCCGTCGCGGGACCAGCTCGGCACGGAGTTGTTCGAGTGATCTTCGACGACTGTGCGCAGTGGGCCGCCGTCAACGGACACAACGTAAATGCCGGAACGGCCATAGCGGCCGTCGGAGTCAAATACAATCCAGCGGCTGTCGGGCGACCACCGCGGCGTGCCGGCTCGGCCCGTATTCGTCAGCCTCCGTGGAGCAGAACCGTCTGCATTGCAGACCCAGATGTCCTGGGCATCGTTACGGCCAGCCATAAAGACCAGCTTAGTCCCGTCGGGCGAAGGCTGCGGGCCGCCGATTGCATCACGTCCGGCGACGATTCGTGTGAGGGGGTCGGCGTTATTGGCGTGAATGAGGTCCAGACGGTAAATAGCGGGGCCAGGCGATCCCGACCGTGGTTGAGAGAATTCGACGCGTGGTCTTGATTGCGCGAGAGACGAGATGGCCGAGTCGTCCGAAGCGGCCGGTTCGGCGGCGTATTTGCGGTTTGGTCGGAGCGGTTCGTGGCGAATACTCGAAGCGGGAACGTTGGCGGCCTGCTCGACGCGACGCGGCGTTGGCGGCAACACAGCGGAGTCGCCAGCGGTTGTGCGGCTGAGCTCCGAGCTTTCAGGCTGCGAAGGAAAGGGACCGCTGACGACCGAGTTTTCGGCGGAGTGTTTATTTTCAGCAAATTTTTTGAGGATACGTTCTGCCTCTTCGTGGGCCAATGGTTCGACGGCCTGTTTCAGACGCGATTCCGCCTCTTCCGGAGACAGTTGGGCCGACCAGTGCCACCAGATGGCGGTGATCACAAAAGCAAGCACGACAATCGCTGTGACCAGGGCAGACACCTGGACAAGAGTCTGGCGCCTGATAGGGATGGTGGATTCCCATTCTTCGCCGGTGAAGGAGACGTTCCATGCCGGTCTCGACGCTGGAAGAGGTGGCTGGGGTGACATGACGGGTTGGGCAGGCACGGTAATTGGTGGGGCGGAAGCGACCTCCTCAATCGCCGCGATGAAACGATATCCGCGGCGCGGAAGAGTCTCGATGTACCGCGGTTCGTCGGCGGAATCGCACAGGGCTTCGCGGAGCTTGTTCACAGCCGCGTTCAGTCCATGGCTGAAATCGACAAAGGTGTCTTCAGACCAGATCCGTTTGCGCAATTCATCCCGGGTGACGAGCTGTCCGGGGCGTTCGAGAAGGGTGGTGAGAATCTGGAAGGGTTGGCCGGAGAGCTTGACGCGGACCCCGGATTTGCGGAGTTCGCGGACGCTCAGGTCCACTTCAAAGGGCCCGAATCGAAGACGTGATTTGCCCAGGTCAGTCATTTCAGTCATCGAGGACGCAATTCTAACATTTGGATAGACGAAACCACGGCCCTTTTTGTTGTACGCCGTGCATGTTCGGCAGCTGGCGGGTGAAAGTCCCGTCCCAACCTGATGGAGGTGAAGGGTAGCGAAGCGCAAAGGCGTCACCGCGAGGTGGGGTCTGAAGGAAGCGTGG
>Ga0074046_10000019_pt1 | contig 140354 bp, 132 predicted proteins | sample BogForMeECP23OM3_FD_94441 | JGI IMG/M metagenome (GOLD analysis project Ga0074046, IMG submission 94441) | Bog forest soil microbial communities from Calvert Island, British Columbia, Canada - Bog Forest MetaG ECP23OM3 | ecosystem: Environmental > Terrestrial > Soil > Wetlands ... | reverse complement strand
GGTTGCCGAGGTGCACGCGGAACCGCTGGAAACCGCAACGTCGTTGATGCCCATCAGGAGCGACTCGCCTTCGACATAGGCGAAGCTCATGTTGAGGTTGTTCGGGAGGCGATGCTCCATCGATCCGTTGATGAAAGTCTCGTCGAGCTTGGCTTCCAGGCCGGCCTTCAGACGCTCGCGCAGCGCTAGCATCCGTTTGGTCTCCTCCGGCATTTCCTGCTGACAAATTTCGCAAGCCTTGCCGAGGCCGACAATGCCGGTTACGTTGAGCGTTCCCGAGCGCATACCCCGCTCGTGGCCGCCGCCATCGATAATGGCTGCGAGCTGCACGCGAGGATTACGCCGCCGCACATACAACGCGCCAACGCCCTTGGGACCGTAAATCTTGTGCCCGCTAATCGCTAGCAGGTCAATATTGTCCTTCTGCACGTCCACGGGAATTTTGCCAACAGCTTGCACGCCATCCACTGCCAGGAAGATGCCGTGCTCCTTGGCAATCTCGCCGATTTCCCGTATCGGATTGATGACGCCAATCTCATTGTTGGCGTACATGATGCTGATGAGTATGGTGCTCGGCCTTATGGCCTTGCGCACATCCTCGGGATCCACTCGGCCATCCCTCTGCACTGGCAGATAAGTGACCTCAAACCCATGCTTTTCCAGGTTCTTGCAGGTGTCCAGCACGGCCTTGTGCTCGATTGCCTGGGTAATGATGTGATTGCCCTTTTCGCGGTACATTTCCGCGACGCCCTTCAGCATCAGGTTGTCGGATTCCGTCGCGCCGCTGGTGAAGATGATCTCCTTGGGCGTCGCATTGATCAGGGAAGCTATCTGCTGCCGGGCGGTCTCCACCGCTTCCTCGGCCGCCCAGCCAAATGAGTGGTTGCGGCTTGCGGCATTCCCGAACTTGTCCGTGAAATAGGGCAACATCGCCTGCAACACGCGCGGATCCATCGGCGTTGTGGCGTGATTGTCCATGTAAATCGGCAGCTTGACGGCCATTTCCGTGTTCTCCTATCCAGACCGGGATTCCGTTCAGCCGGTTACAACCAGGCGTTCCATCCCTCTCAATTCCACGAGCGCGCCCTCCGGGGTGTCCTCGGTCAACTGGGCGATGGTCACCGTGCTCAACACGTTCAAAATACTGTCGTTCACGCGGCGCAATGGTTCTTTGATGGAACAACGCTCCGTCGCGTCACAATTTCCATGCGTCGTCACGCAGGAGGTGATCAGCACCGGCCCATCAATCGCCGTGATCACTTCCAGAGCAGACACCTTCTCCGGCGCCTTCGCCAGTTGGTACCCGCCTGTCGAACCGTGCTTCGCCGTAACCAAACTCTGCCGAGCCAGTTTCTGCAGCACTTTGGCCATTAAGGTGGCGGAAATCCCATACTCCTCGGCGATTTCGCCCGCACTGCACGCATGTTGCTGGCGGTGATTGGCTAGATGCTTCATCGCGATCAAGCCGTAATCCGCCTTCTTGGAGAGTTTGAACATCCCGCTTGCCTGACCCCCAGAACGTCACAGCAAATATACGACTGTTCTAGTCGCAGTTCCAAGTATATTCCTTAGTAGACGTTTTGTCAACTCTTCCTTGATTCCATAAACCTATGCAAGCTATTATTTTGCTTTAAGTTAGAATAAGACTAAATTAGTCGGATATAGAGCGGTTTTCGCTGAATGGATGATTCTGAGCTGTGAATGGTTCCCAGGGCTCTCCCGATGGCAACTGCCCGATGTGCGATTTCGGAGCGACACTATGATAGTCACCAAAAAAACACTCTCCTGGCGAGCTGGGCGCCAACCAACCCGCCCAAGACGGAAACTACTTTGAGATTGTGCACGCCTCTCCAGCAGTGGCTGCCTCGATCAACTTCTGAAACGCTGGCAGCGACGGAATCGTCAACTGCGCCTTACGGGCCTGCAGTTCAAGCGCATTCAGACCATCGACCTGCTGTTTCTTTAGGTCTGGTGTGAATGGGACGCCCAGGGTGATGCGGTCAAGCGCGGCAAGGGCGGCTTCCACGGCCTGGGAAAGCGCCGACGAAGCGGGACTGGCTTCCTTCACAAGGAAGGATCGTTCCGCAAGAGGCCGGAGGCGCGCGTCATTCCCCGCCCACTGCACAAGTTGCGCGTGCAGTGCGGATGCCTTGGCAACGTCCTTGCAAGAGCTGGCGACGTACTCATTCACTTTACTGGAAAGCAGGCGAGAGGCTTCGCTTTCCGGATACACAGCATCAACGACGCGATTCAACGGCGTCTGGCTGGTCGCCTGCGCTCCAATTTCCTGCCGGTCGTAGTCCTTCACGGGCTCGAGGGCTTCGACGACTAACTGCAGGGCGGCGAATTCATCGGGCGAGGCGGTTCCGGTCATGCGCTCAATCATTCTACGCTGATAGCTGCGATGGTTCAGGCCCACCCACTCAAGCCGCTGGCTGATCAGTTGCAGCCGGGCATACATCGAAGCGGGATCGCGCACATCCGCGGGAGACCAGAATCTTTCGGCAATCGCCGCGGTGCGCGGCCAGATGCGTGAATCGATGTTTTCCGGGTCCACGTACTCCGACCACATGCAGGCCTCTCCGCCAAGCACCAGCTTCTGCTCTTCCGTTGTCAGGTTCGCCGCGGCGCCTCCCAGCGGATCGACGGCGTAGTGCCGTGCCGCGCTCCAACCCAAATCCACGTAATAGCCGTTTGAGAGCATCCCGCGGTAACCCTGCTTTGCCGCGGCCGCCAACGAATCCGCGCCGCGCCAGGATTGGATGACGGTACTCTTCGGCACACCCGGTACCAGGATTTCATCCCAGCCGATAGGCGTCTTCCCGTGTTTCACCACAAGCTCCTGCACCCGCTGGCTGAAATATGCTTGGAGGGCATTGTTGTCCTTGATCCCATGCGCCTTCCTGTACGCTTGAATGCCTGGATTGGCGTCCCATTCTTTTCCATTCACCTCATCGCCGCCGATATGAAAGAACGCATCCGGAAAGATTTTCGCCATTTCCCCAATGAATTCGTTAAGAAACTTGTACGTTTTCTCATTCGTGGGATCCATGGCCGGATCGAAAACGCCCCATTTGCGCTCGATTTGGTACGGCCCGGAGCCGCTGGCCAGTTCCGGGTGGCCCACAAACCAGGCTGTGCTGTGGCCGGGCATATCGAATTCCGGCACAATGCGAATGCCGCGGTCTCGGGCATAGGCAATCAAGCCATGGATTTCCTCCTGCGTGTAGTAAAGCCCGTCGGAACCGAGTTCATGCAGTTTTGGATATTTGTGGCTTTCGACGCGAAAACCTTGATTTTCCGACAAGTGCCAATGGAAGACGTTCATTTTGACGGCTTCCATGCCGTCCAGATTGCATTCCAGCACCGCGATCGGCATAAAGTGGCGGCCGGAATCAATCATCAAGCCGCGCCAGGAAAACCTTGGTTGATCCTGAATGCTCACCACCGGCGCCCCGAAACCCTCCGGGGTGATGGTGACCAATTGCAGAAAGGTCTGCAGCCCACGCAACACTCCCAGCGGATTCGCCGCGTGTAGCTTTGCGCCGGATGGGGTTACCTCCAGCGTGTACGACTCGTCTTCGCCAAGTTCCTGGACCGCTTTGCTCTCCTGCTCCGTGGTGACCAGCAAGGTCGCTTTTGCCGGATCATCTGTCTCTCGACTCGCAAACACGAGGGCCGTCCGGCGATGGAGTTGTTCCAGGAATCGCTGTGCCGCGCGTTCCAGGCGCGGTTCCCGGTAACCCGCAAAAGAAAGGCGGAAAGTCTCGTCCACTCTCAGGAAGCCGCTGCCCGTCTGCACCTTGGCGGGCATGGGCATCAGGTTCAGAGCCGGGGGTGATTGCGCGCGCATCGAAATTGCTCCAAGGGCCAGCGACAATACCGTCAGGAAAACGGCAATTTTACCGTGGAAAAAACTCCGCATGGTGCAGACCTCCAGAAAATCCATCCACTGCGGCCAGGGAGCGCATCCGTGGCATTACGAAACACATCAGATTGGCACACTTCCTTTCCCAGGGCAAAGCGCTTTTACTTCGCCAAGTCCCTGATTCTGCAAGTTCCCTCGCGCTTTGCGGAATGTTTAGGATAGAATGTGCGGCGGACCTACTTGAAATGAAAACTTCCGTTGCCATCTATCCCGGCTCGTTTGATCCCGTGACCAACGGCCACCTGGACCTGATCGAACGCGGCGAAAAGATGTTTGACCGCCTGATTGTTGCGGTTTTGAAGAACCTGGAAAAAGAACCGATGTTTTCCGTGGCCGAGCGCGTGGATATGCTCCGCGAAGTCACAAAGAAATGGGACTGCGTGGAAGTGGACGTATTCGAGGGGTTGCTGGTGGACTACGCCCGCCATCACGGCGCCGGCGTGATCCTCCGCGGGATTCGCGCCATTTCTGACTACGAATACGAACTGCAGATGGCGCTGATGAACCGCAAGCTGGAGCCGCGCCTGGAAACCGTATTCATGCTGCCCAGCGAAACCTACAGCTACTTGAGCGCCAAGATTGTCCGGGAACTCGCGCAGCTCGGCGGGCCGCTGAACGGATTGGTTCCCTCGTTAGTCGAGCAGCGGCTGCGCGCAAAAGTCTCCTGAACAAGAGTCGGCCAATCTTTGGCATGGTGATGCGTTGTGCCTCGGGGTTACGCGTCACAGGAGCTTCCCCGCCGCAACGTTCTTCCTGATTGAATTTCTGCCCATTTTCTTGAAAACTGTTGGGTTACGATTGCTACGTCGCAGCAAGGAGTGTTTGTGCAATTTACCAACCGCATCAACCGCATTCAGATCTCGCCGACCGCGGCGGTCATCAATGCCACGGAGCAGCTCAAGGCCAAGGGCGTGGACATCGTCGATTTTGGCCACGGGCAACCCGACTTCCCCACGCCCGAGCACATCAAGAAGGCCGCTATCAAGGCCATCGAAGAGAATCGCTCCAAGTACACGCCCACCGGCGGAATCATGCCGTTGCGCGAAGCCATTGTGGCGTGGCACAAACGCGAGCTTGGTTCCGACTACACGGCGAAGGAATGTGTGGTGAACGTCGGCGGGAAGCACGCCATCTTCAACACCGTGAGCGCACTGATCCAGCATGGCGACGAAGTCATTCTGCCCGCCCCCTACTGGGTCAGCTTCCCGGACATCATCAAGTATGCTGGCGGAACCCCGGTGATCGTGCAAACGCGCGCGGAAAACGGATTCGGAGCCAAAGCCGCCGACATCGAAAAAGCCATCACGCCAAAAACCAAAATGGTCATCATCAATTCTCCATGCAATCCGACGGGCGGTGTCGTCACTCCCGAGGAATATGAGCGCATCCTGGCGCTCTGCAGGAAACACAACATCTGGCTGATGGACGATGAGTGCTATTCGCACTTTGTGTACGAGCCGCACAAGCCGTTTTCGATCGCGAGTGCCAGGGGCTCGAAGGGCAACGTCATTGTGATTGGTTCGGTTTCCAAGACATTTGCGATGACCGGCTGGCGCATCGGTTATACGCTGGCGCCGGAGCCGCTGATTCAGGCCATCATCAAGGTGCAGAGCCAATCCACGTCAAACCCCACCTCCATCGCGCAATACGCGGCGCTGGAAGCCATGCGCGGCACGATGGACGCGGTGACCTTCATGCTCGTGCGATATGCCGCGGGGCGCAAACGGATCGTTGAGGGGCTCCGCGCTATTTCTGGCGTGACCTGCGAATGGCCGGGCGGCGCCTTCTACGCCTTCCCCAATGTTTCCGCGCACCTTGGCCAAGGCAAGAACGCCCTTGCGAAAAATTGCACGGATCTGGCGAAGTTGCTGCTGGAACAGGCGCACGTCGCGCTGGTCCCCGGCGCGGCCTTTGGCGCACCGGGCTTTCTGCGACTTTCGTACGCCACTTCATTGGAGCGCATTGAAGAGGGGCTTCGCCGTTTGCGGAAAGCATTTACGCGCGCCGAGGCTGCATCCTGATCCGTGATCGAGCCCGTTCCAACGCGCATCGAACCATTCTTCAGCCCGCGCCCTTGGGGTGCGCGCTCGCTGGCTCCCTATTTTCCAGAGAAGACCAACCTCAAAGAACTGTTAGGCGAGGCCTGGCTTACGAGCATGGACAGGCCGGTCGCCAACGGCCCCTTTGCCGGAAAACCCTTGGGGGAGAGTTGGCGAGCCATGCCCGAGGAGTGGCGTGGCACCCGGCTGGGCCACTCTTGCGGCTTTCCATTGCTTGTGAAGTTCATCTTCCCGTGCGACATGCTCTCCATCCAGGTGCATCCGGATGACGCCTATGCGGCAAAGCACGAACAGACAGCCGGAGGCCGCGGCAAAACCGAGATGTGGCACATTCTCTCCGCGCAACCTGGCGCGAAATTGCTGATCGGATTGCAGCCCGGGGTCACTAGGGAACTGTTTCGGGAGAGCATCGCCAAGGGCAATGTCGAAGCCCTTTTCCTACGCTACCCTGTACACCCCGGCGAGACGTTTTTTCTGCCTGCGGGCACGCAACACGCCATCGGGCCCGGCATGGTTCTTTGTGAAGTCCAGGAATACTCGGATTTGACCTACCGGGTGTACGATTTTGGCCGTGTCGATGCTTCCGGCAAACCGCGCGAATTGCATATCGAGAAGGCGCTGGAAGTGACGAACTTTGCGGGAACGCGGGGCGGCAAGATTCCCCCGCTCGCGCTACATTCGCCCGATGCCAAAAAACAATTGCTGGTGGCGTGCGAATTCTTCGCCACGGAGCGCTGGGACTGCCACAAAACAACGCTCATCGAAAGCGACCCGGAGCGATTTCAGTTGCTGGTCATTCTGCAGGGCCACGGCAAGTTCTACGATGCGGACAGGGCGCTCGACTACCGCACCGGCGAGGCGTGGTTTCTTCCCGCTTGCCTGCCGGTGCTTTCTTTGCAGCCCGCGAACGCGACCGCGCTTTTGCGCATCACTGTGCCGGATCTTTCTGCGCTGCACCAGCAACTGCGGAGAATGGGTTTTGAGGAAGCGGCCATTGCCCGCGTCCTGGTTGAGTAACGTCACATGGTCAAACAAGAACTGAGTACCCACGCCATCGTCCTCGCCGGAGGACGCGGCACGCGCTTCTGGCCGCGCAGCCGCATGCGCACGCCAAAGCAGTTGCTCAACATTGTGGGCAAAACCACGATGCTGGAGCAGACGGTAGCGCGGCTCCGTCCGCTGCTTCCCGCCGATCACATCTGGTCCGTGACGAACGCCGAGCAAGCCGTGGCCTTGCGCAAGCAACTGCCCGCGGCGGCCCGCCACCGCGTCTTGACCGAGCCCGTTGGCAGAAATACCGCTGCGGCCATCGCGCTGGCGTCCATTCACGTGCGCCATACCGTTCAGGGTGATGCGTTGCTCGCGGTTCTGCCCGCGGATCATTACATCGCGCTGCCCGAAAATTACCGGGAAATCGTGCGCGCCGCGCTGCAACTCGCGCGCGAGCCGGAACGCATGGTGGTGCTGGGAATCCCGCCGACGCGCCCGGATACGGGCTTTGGCTATATCGAAAAGATGGGTGAGCCGCTTCAGGTGGACGGGTACGCGGTATATGCCGTCCGGCGATTCACTGAGAAGCCGCAACTTGAAATGGCGAAGGAATATGTCGCCTCGGAAAATTACCAATGGAATGCCGGAATGTTTTTCTGGCGTGTGTCGACGTTTCTGGCGGCGCTGAAGAAATATCTTCCCAAGACACATAGCGCACTGGAAACGCTGGCTTTGCACATCGGGAAACCCAGCTATGCCCCCAAGTTGCAGAGAATTTACGGCAAGCTCGAGAGCATTTCCGTGGACTACGCCATTTTGGAGCACGCCACGCGCGAAACTGGCCCCAGCCGGGTCTTCGTGATCCCCGCGGACATCGGTTGGAGCGACATCGGCTCCTGGGCCGCGGTCTATGAACTCGTCGCAAAGCAACCCGGCGAGAATGTGCTTGCGGGTGACGGCCATACCATCGACGCCGAGGGCAATTTCCTGTGGAGCCCGGATAAGTTTGTCGCGGCCATCGGCGTGCGTGACCTTATCGTGGTTGATACCCCAGACGCGCTGCTCATTTGTCCCCAGGAGCGGGCCCAGGACGTCGGCAAAATCGTCAAGGCCCTGGAAGCCAAAAAACGCAAAAAGCTCCTCTAGGGTCCCGAGTCAGAAATAGTGTGCACATGTCACGGCACTATCCATGTCATTCCGAGGGTCCCGCCCTGCGCGGGTCCCGAGGAATCTGCTTCTGTTTTCAACGTGGCAGAAAAAGCAGATTCATCACACAAAAGGCGTGCGATGGAGAAGCGCACCTCGCTTCGCTCGGAATGACACGTTACTTTATTCAGTGAATGTGCAACCCAGGACACTAGCTGCACTGCTCCAAAGCAGCCCATTGTGGTGTTTGGCCTCCCCGCCGCTTCGCGTATACTCACAGTTTATGGCTGAGATTAACTTCGGAACGGATGGCTGGCGCGGCGTAATCGGCGAAGATTTCACGCCAGAGAATGTGCGGCTGGTTGCCTATGCCATTGCGCGCTATGTGGTTCGCGGCGAGGATGCGCGAAAGGGCGTGCTGATGGGCTACGATCACCGCCAACTTTCGGATTGCGCGGCTGCCGAAATCGCCGAGGTCATCAGCGCGACGGGGACACCCGTCTGGCTGGCGGACAAGCCCTGTCCAACACCCGCCATCTCCCTATTGGTGCGGCAACGCGGCGCAGCGGGGGGCATCGTCGTCACCGCCAGTCACAATCCATCCGAGTGGAATGGCATCAAATACAAGGCGAGTTATGGCAGCAGCGCCCTGCCATCCATCGTGGCTCAGATCGAAAACGAATTGGAAGATGTGCTGCGCACGGGCGTGCCGCCGTTGCCGCCGCGCAAGGATTTGATTCACTCGTTTGATCCGCGGGGGCCGTATCTCGATACGGTGGAAAAACTGGTGGATTGGGAAAAGTTGCGCACCGCGAACTGTCGATTTGTTTCGGACCCCATGCATGGCTCCGCGGCAGGGCTACTGCCCGAATTGTTTACTCGAAATGGCGTGAAATGCGATGAAATTCGCGGCACGCGCGACCCGCGTTTCGGAGGCGTGCATCCCGAGCCGATCGAGCCGCACATCGCAGCGTTGCGCAAAGCCGTTCTGGCCGGGAAATATGATGCGGGCTTCGCTGCGGATGGCGATGGCGATCGCATCGGCGCCATCGATCGCGACGGCAGCTTCATCAACCCCCACCAGATCTTCGCGCTGATGGTTTGGCACCTCGTTGGCACTCGAAAACTTCCCGGCGACATTGCCAAAACCTTCTCGGTAACCAAACTGATCGATAAGCTCGCCGCCAAGTACGGCCGCAAGCTTCACGAAGTTCCCATCGGCTTCAAGTACATCTGCGAACTCATGCTGGAGCAGGATATCCTGATCGGCGGAGAAGAAAGCGGCGGCATCGGCACCAGTCTGTATTTGCCCGAACGCGATGCCACGGTCTCCGCGCTTCTGCTTGCAGAACTCATGGCCTGGCACGGTAAATCGTTGGGGGAACTGCTTGGCGTGCTGCACGCGGAATTTGGCGAATACCGCTATGGCCGCATCGATCTGGACGTGACCCGCCGGCAAAGAGAGAAGGCCATCGCCTATTTTTCCAACGGCAAATTGCAGCAGATACTCGAATGGCCGGTCGTGCGGCGGGAATCCCTGGATGGAATAAAGGTCTATCTGGGCGATATTGGATGGGTGCTGGTGCGCGCTTCCGGCACGGAGAATCTGCTGCGGATTTATTCCGAAACAAACAACGCGGAAACCACGCAGAGAGTCCTGCAAGCCACGGTTGCGGCAATTCAAAGTCTCTAGAGGCCATTGCATGAAACTTTCTCCGGAGGGCATGCGGAACACCGTGAACATTAGCAACGAAAGGACCGTCAGCCAGCTCGCGCGGATTTGAAGTAGCCGCCCGATCGGCGATAGATACGGAGCACATATGGATCATCGCTTCTTCACCATGGACGTTTTCACCACCACGCGCTTTCAGGGCAATCCCCTGGCCGTCATCACCGATGGCGACGGTTTTTCGCAGGATCAGATGCTGGCCATCGCCCGTGAGATGAACCTCTCGGAGACGGTTTTTGTGCAGAAGCCCACCAACGATCGCGCGCTGGCGCGTCTGCGCATCTTCACCACCAAGGAAGAGCTCAAGCTGGCCGGCCATCCCGTAATCGGAACGTGGTTTCTGCTTGCGGAGTTGGGCGTCGTCCCCGCGCAGGAAGGCGGTGTGCACGTGCTTCAGCAAACGGGCGCGGGCATTCTTCCGGTGGAAATCCGCTTCAAGGACGGGCGACCGCAGCGCGTGACGATGACGCAGAAAGAAGCCATCTTCAAGCCCTCGAAGGTGGATCAGAAAAAACTTGCCGCCGCTCTTGGTCTCCATCCCAAGGACTTCGATCCAAAGCTCCCGCCGGAATTCGTATCCACCGGTATTTTCAACTTGATGGTGCCGCTGCGGAACCGCGCGGCTCTGGCAAGAATCGAAATGAACATGGCGGAATTGGCGCGGCTGATCGGCAAGCAGGGCGCACTCGCGTATTGCTTCGCGCTGCGCAATGGCACAGCCGCTTTTGCTCGCGGGATGATGCCCTGGGAACTTTATGAGGATGCCGCCACGGGCTCGGCGGCGGGTTCGCTGGGAGCGTATCTCGTGAAGCGCGGAATGCTCGGCGCGGGGCACACGCTGCACATCTCACAAGGAGTGGAGATGGGCCGCCCCAGCGAAATCGAAGTGGAAGTTTCGCAAACCGGAAAGAAACTCACCCCAAGGGTCAGCGGCGCGGCTGTGAAAGTCTTTGAAGGTGTGATCCGCACCTGATTCGCGATCTCGCCGTCTAAGAATGAAAAATGGCTCGGGGTTCCGCCGGGGCGAGAAAATACTGCGGCTACTGTTCTTGGAAAACCTTACGGCAAGCGTCCAAAATCCCGTTCACGAAACCACCCGCTTCTTCTGAGGAGAACTTCTTGGCCAGCTCCACCGCTTCATTAATCACGACTTTCGGCGGCGTGTCCGTCGCGCGCATCTCGTGCAGTGCCAGGCGAAGAATGGCCCGGTCGATGACGGAAAGGCGTTCCAGGCGCCAGTTCGCGGCATGCTTTGAAATCAATTCGTCAAGCGCTGTGGAATCGTGGACAGCGCCTTCGAACAATTGATTCGCGAACGTGCGTGTTTGTTCCGCGGCTTTGGCGCCTTTCCAGAATTTGGCTTCGAGTTTCGCAAGCTCCTGCTGGCTCATTTCCCATTGAAAGAGCATCTGCATGGCAAACTCGCGGGATTTGGTTCGCAGGGCCACGTTAAGTTCGCCGGCCTTTGCGCGCTTCCACCGGCTTTGCCGCGCCTCTGATCTTCCGCGAAAGCTGCGCCATCTCAATAGCCCCGAGCCCCGCTTCAAAGCCTTTGTTGCCGCCCTTCAGGCCCGCGCGTTCGACGGCTTGCTCCAGCGTATCGCAGGTCAGCACACAAAACATGATGGGAACTCCGGCGTCCATTTGCGCGAGCTGCAAGCCCCGTGCGGTTTCCGAGCACACATAATCGTAATGCGTGGTTTCGCCGCGGATAATGCACCCGATGGCGATCAGCGCATCGTATTTTCCTGTCGTCGCGAGTTTTTTGGCCGTTAGAGGCAACTCAAATGAACCCGGCACATGCGCCACATCAATATTCTTGCTGCTCGCGCCCGCGCGCTTCAGCGCATCTACTGAACCTTGCAACAGCCGCTCGGTAATGAAGCTGTTGAATCGGCTGACAACGATCCCGAAGCGCAAGTCATCGGCATTCAACCCGCCATCGATTTTCCCGAATTTATCATATTCCGCCATTCTCGATCCGCCCGCGCAAAACTTCGCGCACTAAAACTTTCACTTCATTTGCTACTTCCCTTTGAACGACGCTGCCCGCTTCTCCAGGAAAGCCTTCGTTCCTTCCCGCATATCTTCCGTAGCACAGCATAGCCCAAAGAGGGTCGCCTCCAGGAAGAGTCCTTCCTCCTGGGACATCTCCACGCCGTGCTCGATGGCTTCCATGCAGTATTTCACGGCCAGCGGGGCTTTCTCGATAATCTTTTTTGCCAGGGCTTCGGCGGCGGGCAACAATTCCCCAGTCTCGTAGATGTGATTCACCAGTCCGATGCGTTGCGCTTCCTCCGCTGTGATCATTTCGCCGGTCAGGCAAAGTTCGTGGGCCACGCCTTTGCCACAAAGCCGCGCCAATCTTTGCGAGCCGCCGTAACCCGGAATGATGCCGAGCTTGACTTCGGGCTGCCCAAGCTTTGCGGTTTTGCTGGCCAGCCGAATAGAACATGCAAGAGCCAGCTCGCACCCGCCGCCAAGCGCAAACCCGTTAATGGCGCAGATGGAGGGCTTGCCGATGGTCTCCAGCAGGTGGATCACCCCTTGGCCGAAAATGGAAAACTCCTTGCCCTTTGCCGGCGTTTGCTGCGCCAGTTCGTTGATGTCGGCGCCGGCGACAAACGCCTTTTCTCCGGAGCCCGTGAGGATCAGCACGCGCACCGCTGCATCATCGCGCGCATCCAGCAACACCTGTTGCAACTCTTCGATGGTCTTGCGGTTCAACGCGTTCAACACCTTCGGCCGGTTGAACGTGATGGTTGCGATTCCTTCTTTTTTCTCGTACAGCAGGTTTTCGTAAGCCATCGTTTCTTCCTTAAAGCTGCATCGGTTTCGGATTGTTGGGGTCGCTGTAGTCGTAAAATCCGCGCCCACTCTTTTTGCCGTGCCAGCCCGCCAGCACCATGCGCTTCAAGAGCGGCGGCGCAGCGAAACGCTTTTCCTTGAACTCGTCGAACATGATCTGAGAAATGTAATACGTTGTGTCAAGGCCGACAAAATCCAGCAGCGTGAAGGGCCCCATGGGGTACCCGCAGCCCAGCTTCATGGAGTTGTCGATATCGAGCACGGAGCCGACGCCCTCTTCCAGCGCGCGAATCGCGTCCAACAGATACGGCACCAGAAGCCGGTTCACGATGAAGCCGCCGCCGTCCTGAGCCCGCACTGGCGTCTTGCCAAGTTTCGCGCCGAAGCCGACCATCTCTTCATAGACGGCCGGATCGGTCGCAATCGTCCTGACCACTTCCACCAGCTTCATCACCGGCACCGGATTGAAGAAATGCAAGCCGACAAAGCGTTGCGGCCGCTTTGTGGCGGCGGCAATCTCCGTAATCGTCAGCGAAGAAGTATTGCTCGCGAAAATGGTGTTTGGCTCGCAAATCGCGTCCAGCGACGAAAACAGCTCTCTTTTTGCAGGCAGTTGCTCGATGATCGCTTCCAGCACTACATCGCAATCCTTCAAGCTCTCAAGAGAAGTGGTGCCCTGCAATCGCCCCTGAATTTCGCCTTTTGCCGTTTCCGTCAGCGCACCCTTTTCCACCAGCCGCGCCAAGTTTTTCTTAATGCTCTTCAGGCCCTTTTCAACGAGCTCTGCGCTCACTTCCCGCACTACAGTCTGAAATCCGGCTTGCGCCGACACCTGCGCGATGCCCGAGCCCATCAGCCCACACCCTACGACGCCGACTTTTTGGATCGCCATTTTCTTTCCTCACGTCTGCGAATTCCGATGCCTGCGGAGAGAACACCTACCCCGGAAAAGTGTATCAGAGGTTGCAAACGTCTGGCTTCGCCTGTGCCGATTTTCCTGCTGCGTGCCGGCCATCAATCAGGCATTGCCTCAAGGCCGCTGAATCTCGGCCACGACCACGGTGTCTCCCCCGCGTTTCCGCGCTTCATCCATGCTTGATTCCGCGCGGTTGATCAGGTCAGTCACAATATCCTCGCTGTCATACTCCTGCTTCGCCACCGCTTCCACAATTCCCGCGCTCAGCGTGATCTGCGTCGAATCCCAAGGCGGGCGAACCCCGGCGGCGGAGCGGCGCAACTTCTCCACCAGGTTCTGCGCACCCGAAAGCGAGGTATCGGGCAGAATGAAAGCCAGCGCCCACGACGTGTACTTCACGGCCATGTCGTTCTGCCGGACCATGGGCTGCAACGAGCGCGCCAGTTGCTCCAGGAATTTTTCGAGAGGCATTTCACCCTGTTGGCGCAGCATCTCTGCTCCGCGATCAATCTGCAAAACGGCCAGTGAAAGCGGTGTGCCCTGCGTGCGCGCGCGGTCCGCCTCATTCAGGAGACATCCAACGTAGGAACTCCGGCTGAGCAATCCGGTACGTTCATCGGAAATGCCCATGCGGCGTACCAGCGAGCGCAACCGCGTGTGGCTGACGCTCATCATCATCTGGTCGCCAATGGCTTGCAGGAAGTAGGTCTCATTGGGTTTCCACCGGTGCTCTCCCTGATGGCCCACAATCAGCATCCCCGCCGGGCTTTGCGTCTCCTTGTCCAGGATGGTTACGCCCAGTGCCGTCTGCAGTCCCAGTTCGTTCAGGATGGATCCCTCGCTTGCGTCCACCACCAGCCCGCCCAATTCGTCCGGCACGGCTTTTTCCATTTGTGCCAGCACGAACACGACTTGCGCGCCCGGCGCTGGCTTCAATCCCGACGTGCAATATTCCGCGGCCATTTCCGGCGGCCTGCCGGGAACGCCGATAACCGCGAGCGTCCGCGTGGCCTTCAGATAAGTGCCCACCTCATTGACCGTGGTGTTCAGCATGGCCCGCGGCGTCTGCTGCCGGAAAATCTTCTGGTTGATCTCCGAAATCTTTGTAAGGTCGCGCAAAGTCTCCGCGGAGTAGCTTCCCGTGCGTCCTGTTAGCGGGGTAGGCTGCGCTTCCACAACCGGCACCGCGGCTATTCTTGCGGAACCCCCGGGCTTTCCTTGCGGTTTCGGCCACCAGTTCGCCAGTTGATACAAGTTGTGCAACCGTTCATTGCGATCTTCTTCGCCCGGAAACATCGCCGCGATTTTTTGCAGCCGCTCCACCGCTTTGCTTTGCAGCGAATACTGCAAAAAGATCTCCGTCTGCACGATCAGATCTTCCAGTGCCTGCAGCTTGCGGCCTTCCTCCGTCACCGGAGCGGTTTCCGCAATCTCCTGGCTCGCCGCTGCTTTTGGGTGAGAAGTGGGGGGCGGGGCCATGGTTGCGGTTTTGGCCATGTGCCCGGCCACGTGGCGCAGAAAAGCCTCGTCCACGTGTCCGCTGAGCTGCTCCATCCGCTGCTGGCAGCGATAATCGTACGAATCAATGTCCACCAGGCGCTCGAGTATTTCGCTGGCCTTCTGAAAGCTCCCGGAATTGAAATTGGCGTCAAACAATCTGATGAGCACTTCAAAGTATTGCGACTCGCGGTTCAGCTCGTTGTAAACTGCCGCCCAAAACTCAAGAATCGGAAGAGACTCCGGATGTTTGGCGCCTAACTCTTCGACCTGGACCATGAATTCGCCGCTCTTCTTGTCCGCGAACATCCGCTTCTTCAGCGTCTGCAGGATTTCCACTGACTTGGTGTCCTGTCCGAGGTCGGAATAGGCGTCGGCGAGATCGAAGAGCCGCATGATGCCTTCATTTTTCTCGCGCAGCAGGCGTTCCAGGATGGACCTGGCGCGATCGAGTTGCCCCGCCTGGCGCAACGCCTCCGCAAACGTGTCCAGAAAGGCCACGTCACTTTCGCTCGCGGCGAATGGCTCCAGCAACGCCGCGGCCTCCGCCGACTCTCCATTCCGCAATTTCGCTCCGGCGTAGAGCAGGGCCACGCTGCGTTCCTGCGGCGCTAGCCCGTACGCGCGCCCCAGGAAGTTCAGCGCCTCTTTCTGGTCGCCGCTTGCCGTGGCGAGTTGTCCCGCGCGCAGAAACGACCGCGCCGCCAGCGCATTCATTCCCAGTTGCGCTGCGGCCTCCGCCACTTTTAATTGACGCGACAGTCTGTCCGGATCGAGTTGCGCGGTGCGTTCCCAGCAAAACAACGCGTCCTCGCCTCGGCCCGCCTCGCTGAAGAGTTCCGCGGCTTTGCTGTATTGCTCGATGGCTTCTTCCGGATGGTTTTGCTTCTGCTGCAGGAAGGCGTAACGCGCAATGCGTTCAGGCGACTGCGGCGCGGGGGAATGGCGCAGAAAACGATTGTAGATGGCCAGCGCCTTGGTTTCGTCCTTGGGCTCGACCAGCAGGTCAAACAGGTGGCCATAGTAAACGGCCGCGCGGTCTGGCTGTTCCACGCGCGTATAGAGATCGCCCAGCGCCTGTGATGCCTCGGCATGCAGTGGCGCCTCGTCCAAAACCGCCAGGTACGCCTCGATGGCGTCCTCCACGCGGTTTTTTTCCAGAAACTTCTTCGCGCGTTCCAGATGCTTGTTGACGTCTGAGGCCATCTGTCTGATTTGCCCTTGGATGCTGCTCTGGCGTTGGATGCAACAGGTCCGCGGCTGGCACGAACCCCATCTTTCACTATATACCCGCCCCGAAAGGCGGCCAAACCAGACTCGCGCCGTGATGGGCAATCCGGCAAGAGGGCACTCCGGCAGCGTTTCCTGCATCTCTCTGCGGCAAATTTCCTGCCCCGCCTCGCAGCCATAGCGGGTCAGCTTCCGATTAGGCGACCAGAACTTAGTCCACCGCACTGCAGGAACAGCACCAACGAGACATTTTCCCCCATTTTTTCATTGTGGAAGTTACGCTTGCAGGGTCGTGCGATTCTTAGCGCACAAGGCCATCTCTACCAGATCTTGCAGGCCTGCTCGCGGACCATCAGGTCTCCCTTCTTGCAGCCAAAGGCCTTGGCAAACACTTCCATGTTGGAGGGAGGGCCGTTGCCGCGAAAACGCGCGAGCGGATGCGGGTTGGTGTTGGTTTGCAGGCGCGCTGCCTCCGACCTCTGATTTGTACCCCACACCTGAGCCCATCCGAGGAAAAAGCGCTGCTCCGGCGTGAAGCCGTCGATATCCTTCGGGCGTTTGCCCTCGATGGATTTTTCGTACGCAGCGTAAGCGATTGCCAGACCTCCGAGATCGCCGATGCTCTCGCCGAGCACGAGCTTGCCGTTCTGGTGCAGGCCGGGCTCTACTTCGTAGCTATTGAATTGATTCACCACACAGTCGCCACGCTCCGTGAAGTTCTTGCGGTCGTCCGGCGTCCACCACTCGTGCAGGTTGCCTTTGCCGTCAAATTTGGAGCCCTGATCGTCAAAGCCGTGGCTGATTTCATGGCCGATCACAGCGCCAATTCCGCCGTAGTTCACAGCGTCGTCGGCATTGGGATTATAAAACGGCGGCTGAAGAATGCCGGCCGGGAAAACAATCTCGTTCATGGTGGGGCTGTAGTAAGCGTTCACGGTCGGGGGCGTCATACCCCATTCCGTGCGGTCCACCGGCTTCCCGATTTTGTCGAGCTGGCGGGCGTACTCAAACTCAATACTGCGGCGAACATTTGCCGCATAAGAGCTGCGGTCGATGGTGAGCTTGGAATAATCGCGCCATTTATCGGTATAGCCGATTTTCACGTTAAAGGCTTCGAGCTTGGCGAGGGCTTCCTTCTTGGTATCCGGCCCCATCCAGGAGAGCGTCGGGATGTCGTCGCGAAGCGCGGCAATCAGGTTGTTGACCATTTCCTTGGCACGCGCCTTTGCGGCTGGAGGAAAGTACTTATCCACATAAACTTGTCCGAGAGCTTCGCCGAGGTTCTGGTCGGTGGACTCCACGCAACGCTTCCAACGCGGCAGAATCTCCTTTGTTCCGGAGAGCTTCCTGTCGTAGAAATCGAAATTCTCCTCCACAAATCGTTCCGGGAGGCCCGGCGCGCTAGCGTGAAGCACATGCCATCGCAGATAAACTTTCCAGTCGGGCAGAGAAACGCTTGAGAGTTCCTGGTTTACTTCTTTGAAGAACTCGGGCTGGCGAATGTTGACCTGATCCACGGGAGGGGCGCCCACGTCGTGCAGGTAGCTTTCCCAGGACCAGCCTGGAGTGAGCGTCTTCATTTCCGATAGCTGCATGAGGTGGTAATTCTTTTCGGGATCGCGCAGTTCGACGCGTGTGCGCGAAGCTTTGGAGAGTGCCGTTTCGATGCTCATGACGGTCTTGGCTTCGCCGGCCGCTTTATCCGGCGCATCGCCGGCAAGTTCGAACATTTTCGTCACATGTTGCTCGTAGTCCGCGCGCAGCTGTTTGGACTTGTCGTCGTCACGGAAATAATAATCGCGGTCCGGCATGCCGAGACCGCCCTGGCTGGCTTGGGCAATGACGCGCGAGCTGTCCTTGTAGTCCTGGCCGGAGCTGAAACGGAACAACACGCCAGCTCCCTCCCGCTGGAGCCGCGCGATTGCCGCGTCCAGAGATTTGCGGTCATTAATTGCGTCGATCGCGGAGAGTTCATCGGCGATGGGCTTCAGGCCAGCGGCCTCGATCGCCGAGGTGTCCAGGCAGCTCGTATATAAGTCCCCGATCTTCTGCTCATTCGAGCCAGGCGCAGCGTTGGCCTTGGCGGCGGCCTCGAGAATCGTTCGCATGGCGGTGAGGTTATTGTCGCGAAGTTGCGTAAACGTGCCCCATGAGGAATATTCCGCCGGGATGGGATTCGCTTTCATCCAGCCTCCCATGGCGAATTGATAGAAGTTATCGCAGGGCTTGCAAGTCGTGTCGAGATTGCCCAGGGAGAAACCCCAGGAAGAGTCGGAGGCGTTTCTGGCTTTCAGATGGCCAGAAAAAATCAACAGCGCAGCCAGGCATGACAATGCGGAGAAACCAAGTCCCAAAGGAAGGCGGTTCGCTTTCATCCGGAATCTCCTGTTTGGCCTCGAAATCAGCAGCCATTGAAGCCCCACCAGCCCGAGTTTTTGTACCAGTGGACACGAGAGACTCTACATCACAGCCGTTGGCTGTGACAATTGTTTTGGTACCACAGGCCTACAGGCCACGGAGGCAGGCAGCCTATACCGAAAACAGCAGTTCTCGTAGATACCTGTTGGAAGCACGATTTCCCAAAAACGAATGGAGCCGATGCCTGGTTAACGCACTCACAGGAAACTGACCCACTGCCTTGCAGCCCTGCGGGCTGACGTCCCCATTCGTTTGTGGCAAACTAGTACCGTTCCAACTCGTTTCGGGAATTTGTCGCCAAGCTGGGTGAAGGCCATTACGCGGGAGTCAGTCGCTCGCGCGATTGGTCCATTTAGTTGGAACGGCACTAGGAGTTCGCACGGCAAGCTTCGAGCAGGGTGAGAGGTGCTCGCCCCAGCGCCTGAGCCCGCCGTCTATCTCTCGGGAACACCATCAGGCACAACCCTGGCGGTAACGGAAGCGAATGGACCCAAAGTTCATACGAAATTTCTGCATCATCGCGCACATTGATCATGGCAAATCGACGCTCGCCGATCGCCTGCTCGAATTGACCGGCGCCCTCACCCAGCGCGAAATGCATGAACAGGTGCTCGACTCCATGGACCTGGAGCGCGAGCGCGGCATCACCATTAAGGCGAAGAGTATCCGGCTGCACTATCAGGCCAAGGATGGCCACACCTATCGCCTAAATTTGATTGATACGCCGGGCCACGTGGATTTTTCCTACGAAGTTTCCCGCGCGCTTTCCGCCTGCGAGGGTGCTCTGCTCGTTGTGGACGCCAGCCAGGGCGTGGAAGCGCAAACCGTGGCGAACACCTTTCTTGCCGCCGGCCACAACCTCACCATCATTCCTGTGATCAACAAGATCGATCTGCCCGCCGCGCAGCCCGACTTCGTCAAGGAACAGATTGAGACCGTGTTGGCCATTCCCGCCGAAGATGCTCTGCTGATCAGCGCGAAGAGCGGCATCGGGGTGGAAGATGTGCTCGAGGCCGTCGTGCAGCGTGTTCCCTCGCCAAAAGGAAATGTGGAAAACCCGCTCCAGGCCCTGATTTTCGATTCCTGGTTTGACCCTTATCGCGGCGCGGTCGTCCTCGTTTGTGTGAAGCAGGGCCGCATCGCGCGGCGCATGAAGATCAGGTTGTGTGCCGGAGACGAAACTTACGAAGTCGAGCAACTCGGCACGCTCACGCCCAAGCCCATCGCGCTTCAGGAACTCGAGGCTGGCGACGTCGGCTTCGTCATCGCCAACATCAAGCAGGTGGCCGACGCGCGCATGGGCGACACCATCGTTGAAGCGGGCAGCAGCGCGCCTCCACTTCCCGGCTTTGAAGCCATCCAGCCCATGGTGTTCGCCGGGCTATTTCCTGTGCTGGCCGATGATTACGAACCGCTGCGCGATGCGCTCGGCAAATTGAAATTGAATGACGCCTCATTTTTCTACGAGCCGGAAAACTCCGTCGCCCTAGGCTTTGGTTACCGCTGTGGCTTTCTCGGGCTGCTGCACATGGAGATTGTGCAAGAGCGGCTGGAACGCGAATTTGGTCTCAACCTGATCACCACCGCGCCCAGCGTGCGTTACCGCATCACCCGCGTCGGCGAAGCGGTCATAGAAGTGGATAGCCCCGCGAAATTCCCCAATCCCAGCGACATCAGCAAGATCGAAGAGCCCATCATCAAGGCCATGATCATCACCAGTGACGAATCCGTTGGCAGCATCCTGCGGCTCTGCCAGGAGAAGCGCGGCATCCAGAAAAACTTCGAGTATCTCTCGCCGACGCGTGTGATGTTCACTTACGAACTTCCGCTGAACGAAATCGTGATGGATTTCTACGACCGGCTGAAGAGCGTGTCGCGCGGCTACGCTTCGCTGGATTACCACCTGGCCGGCTACAAGGAAGCCGATCTGGTGAAACTCGATGTCCTTGTTGGCGGCGAACCCGTGGATGCCCTCGCGCTGATTTGTCATCGCGATCAGTCTTACGAGCGCGGCCGCGAGCTCGCCACGCGCCTCCGCAAGCTGATTCCTCGCCAGTTGTTTGAGGTGCCCATTCAGGCGGCCATCGGCAGCCGCGTCATCGCCCGCGAAACGGTTGCTGCCATGCGCAAGAACGTCCTGGCCAAATGCTATGGCGGCGACATCACGCGCAAACGCAAGCTCCTCGAAAAACAAAAAGAAGGCAAGAAGCGCATGAAGCGTGTCGGCCAGGTGGACATCCCTCAGGAAGCCTTCCTCGCCGTCCTCAAGGTTTCCTCCGACGAAGAAGACTAGCTAGTCCTTCCGCGTCACTTCTGTAGAAAGGCGGCCACGATGAAGCTGGATATTCACTTCGTCGCCGACGGCAACCTGTGCTGCATCTCGCAGCACATTACCCGCTGCATCCGTGGCGATCGCGTAACCGCGCTCCAGCACTTTCAATGGCCCGCGTTCCTGCAATTGCAACGCCAGCCGCTCCCAGCGCTCGCGTTTTCTGCGCAGGAAGCGTTCCGCGCGTACGCCCAATTCCTGGCTGCGCCGCTGCAACCGTAGACGCAGCACGCCCACCTTCGCCCGAAAATCGAACGAAGCCACGTGCAGATGCGCCTTCGTAAAGCGCTTCCGTGCAAACTCCAGCCGTGCCCGCAGGCCCAGCGCCAGCCGCGACGTCAGTTCATCGGCCCGCTGCCGTCGCTGCCGCAGCAAATCCAGCGGCCGCCGGAAGCCGCGCCTCCCGGCCAGTTCGTGCACGCGCCGTGAATGTTCCAGCAACCGGTAGCGCAGCAGGCTTGCCAGCGTTTCCAGCAAATCGGCAACGTGCTTGTCGAATTCGCGCCGCGTCTGCACCACCAACTCGGCTGCCGCCGATGGCGTGGACGCCCGCACGTCCGCCACAAAATCCGCAATCGTGAAATCGGATTCGTGCCCGATGCCGGAAATAATCGGAATGCTCGAAGCGGCAATCGCCCGTGCCACCACCTCTTCGTTGAACGCCCAAAGGTCTTCCATCGAGCCGCCACCCCGCACCACCAGGATCACGTCAGCCGCGCGTTTCTTGTTGAAGTGGCGCAGCGCTTCGACAATCTCCTCCGCCGCTCCGTCCCCCTGCACACGCACCGGATACACGGTCAGGTGCACATTCGGAAACCGCCGAATCAGGATGCGCACCACATCGCGCACGGCCGCGCCTTTCGGCGAAGTGATTACGCCAATGCGGTTTGGCAGTAGTGGCAAAGCCTTCTTGCGCTCCGCGGCGAACAGCCCTTCTTCCTCCAGCCGCTTCTTCAACTGCTCGAACGCCAATTGCAGGGCCCCGCGCCCCACCGGCTCCAGCGTTTCCACGTAAATTTGATACTCGCCGCGCGCTTCGTACACGCTGAGCGAGCCCCGCACCGTAACTTGAATCCCATCCTCCGGCTGGAATTTCACGCCGCGCCTCTGCTGCTTGAACAACACGCAACGGATCTGCGCCCGCTCGTCCTTCAGCGTGAAATAAAAATGGCCGGACTGCGCCTCGCGGCAATTGGAAATCTCTCCCTGCACCAGTATGTCCGTGAAGTTTTTCGCCAGCAGGTCGCGAATCCGCGCCGTCAGGTCGCTGACCGTGAACACGCGCCGCTCCGGTAGCAGATTGAGTTGCAGTTGATTCATAGGTCTGCGGAAACAGTCCAGAGATCCGCGGCGAGAGCAGAGCGGCCCAATCCCGGGTTATTCCTCTTCTTCGTCCTCGCCCATCTGCATGGTGAGATAGCGCTCGTAGCCCAGCTCCTTGATCAGGTGCATCTGCGCCTCGAGCCAGTCCACATGGCCCTCTTCATCCTTCAATAATTGCACGAACAGGTCGCGAGAACCGTTGTCCTTCTCCGCCACGGCAATCTGGATGGCCGCGTTGTAATCCTTCACCGCGCCAAGCTCAAGGTTCAGATCGCTCTGCAGCATGTCCTGAACATTTTTCCCCACGGTCAGCTCCAGCGGCTGCATCATTGGTGATCCATCCAGAAAAAGAATCCGCTCCATGAGCGCCTCGGCGTGTTTCATTTCGCCGATCGACTGCATCTTGATGTACTCCGACAACTTTTCATAACCCCAATTCTCGAACATTTCGGCATGAAGAAAATACTGGCTGATCGCGGTAAGTTCTTCGCGCAGCGCCTTGTTCAGTTGTTCGATAACTTTTGCAGAGCCTTTCATCGTGGACCTCCCTTAGTGGCCCAAGTCTAGCGCAGGAAGCAGGATCGCGCCTAGCTCGCTTCACTGGCGCAGGCGGGAGATCAGCCAGAAGAGCAGCGACAACCCCACACTCAGCACAATGCAGGTCATGATAGGAAAATAAAACGTGGTGTTCTTACCCTTATACACAATGTCACCGGGCAAGTGCCCCAAACGAAAGGGCAATTTGCCGCCAAAAAAGAAAATTGCCCCTACGACAAGCAGCAGCACCCCCAGAACCAGCAGCATGCGTCCAAACTCGCGAGAGGGGTCCATGCGTCACGCCACGGCCGCGATGCGGCGAACAACGTCATTCTGCTCTGCCATCGACTCCGCCCCCACGGTAAAAGCATCCAGCACGTCGAGGCCCAGCGCATATTTGAAGGCTTCATCCTGCTTGCTGCGCAAACTCCCCTGCCCGAGGATTTTCATTCCGACGATGCCCTTGCCCGCCGCGCGCATCTCGCGCAGCACGCTCACCACCGTGTCGGGATCGGCATCCATGTAAGCGCCAATGGGATTGATGCGCGCCAAGTCCACTTCAACCCATGGCGAGTTCGCCGCAGCGCGCAATGCCTCAATCGTATGGCAGGAGCAACCGTGCGCGCGGATGACACCCTTTTGCTTCGCTTGGGAGAGCACGTCCATCGCCACGCGGTAACGTGTGCTCCAATCGGACTCCGTGACGCAATGCATCAGCACGATGTCCAGGTAGTCCGTGCCGAGTTCCCGCCGGAAACGGTCGAGGTCTGCCTTCACTCCGTCGGCATCCCTCGAAAAGGTCTTCGTCAGGACAGTCACCTTGCTGCGGTCCACGTGCTTCAGCGCTTCGGCAACGTGTGGATGGCTGCCGTAGGAATCCGCCGCGTCAAAAAAGCGCAGCCCCTGATCGTAGCCGTTCAGGAGCACAGCCGCGAGGCCTTGCACGCCAAGCGCGGTCTGGTGTGAGTGATGGCCTCCTCCAACAGTGCCCGTGCCCATCGCCAGCCGTGAGGTTTGAATCCCTGTGCGGCCAAGCATCACTGTGTCGGCTGCGCGGAACTTGCTGGTAATCGGAGGCAACGCCAGCAACCTTCGCGCCAGCGGGTGCAAATTGAAAACAGCGCCGGATGCTGCCATGACGCTGCGGCTGAGGAATTCGCGGCGATGCATTCGGGACATACGAACCTCCCAGGAAGAATGAGTCGGGGCAGGCCCGCTCATTATGCAGGTAAGCCATGTCGAAGGAAAGAGGCAAGCCGGGCGGAACGCTCCGCGTCGCCCGCGCAAATTTGCCCCAACCGTCGTGACCGTGGCGCCATGTCTCTCCTCACCCGAGCACACGTCCTACCCTCTCGACGCTCCGTATCAACCAGGTTTTCATGACACAGCACTGAATTACAGGAAAGCTGCCAGGAGAAAGCCGGTACAGCAAAACGGCATGAATGGTATCTTATAAATTGGGTAGGATTAGGGAATTCAGCTCACGGGATTCACTGAGAAACCAAACGAGGATGGATGCTGCATGATCATGGTGCGCAGCCCGCTCCGCATTTCGCTCGGCGGAGGCGGCACGGATTTGCCCTCTTATTATACGAACCACGCGGGATTCGTGTTGTCCGCGGCGATCAAGCGCTACGTTTACATCACCATCAGCGAAGCCTTCTGGCCGCTGATCCGGCTGAAATACTCGAAGATGGAGGAAGTCGAAAAGGTTGACGATATCCAGCACCCCATCATCCGCGAGGCCATGAAACTCACGGGGGTGACGGGACCGTACCTCGATATCGTGAGCCTCTCGGACATACCAGCGGGAACAGGGCTGGGCTCTTCGGGGAGCTTTACGACCGCGCTGTTGCAGGCGCTGCATGCCCTGAGCCGGCGATTCGTTTCCCCGCAGGAACTGGCGGAGCAGGCCTGCCATATCGAGATTGACGTGTTGAAGGAATCCGTGGGGAAACAGGACCAGTACATCGCCGCATACGGCGGCATCACCTGTTTCGAGTTTCAGCGTAACGGCGGCGTGACGGTGGAAGCGCTGAAAATTCCTCCGGAGTCCCTGGCCAATCTGGAGGACAATCTTTTGCTCTTCTTCACCGGGACTTCACGATCTGCTTCGCAGATCTTGCGGCACCAGGATCAGAGCAGTAAAGAAAATTCCGCCGAGATGCTGGCGAATTTGCACTTCACAAAGGAACTTGGATTGCAGAGCCGCGATGCCCTGGCGGCCGGTGACTTGCGAAAATTTGCCGACCTGATGGCCGTCCACTGGGAACACAAGAAGCGGCGTTCTTCGGGAATGAGCAGCGGCCGCATTGATGAACTCTATGATTTGGCGCGTGCCAGCGGAGCCCTGGGCGGGAAATTGGTGGGTGCGGGCGGCGGGGGATTCCTGATGTTTTATACGGAAGAGAAAACCAGGCTGCGCCGGGCCATGAGCGGCGCGGGGCTGCGGGAAGTGCGATTGCAGTTTGATTTTGCCGGCACCACCATAATGGCGCATTCCTAGGGAGGATGGTTGTTACCAGTCGCCATACTTGCCGGGGGACTCGCGACGCGCCTGGGGCCCGTGTCGGAGAAGGTGCCCAAGTCGCTGCTAGAGGTGAACGGGGAGCCCTTCATCTTCCACCAGTTGCGGCTTTTGAAGGCACACGGCGTCCAGCGCGTTGTGTTGTGTGTAGGATATCTAGGCGAGATGATTCGAGAGGTTGTCCGCGAAGGGCAGGACTTCGGCATGGAAGTTGACTATTCCTTCGACGGTACGGCACTATTGGGGACTGCGGGTGCGGTCAAGAATGCCCTCCCTAAACTTGGGAATTCCTTCCTTGTGCTGTATGGCGATTCGTACTTGGTTTGCGATTATACCGCCGTGGCTCGGGAATTCCTCCGGGCGAACAAACTGGCCCTGATGACGGTGTTCAAGAACGAGGGGCAGTGGGATACCAGCAACGTGGAGTACCAGGCCGACCGAATTCTGGCCTACAGCAAGAAAAACAGGACCCCGCGGATGCACTACATTGACTACGGTCTGGGCGCTTTTTCCGCGCAAGCTTTTGCGGGAGTGCCCACGGCGCAGGCCTCCGACCTGGCGGAACTCTATGCCCGGATTCTGGAAGAGGGCCAACTGGGAGGAATGGAAATTCAACAACGATTCTATGAGATTGGCTCTCCCGCTGGACTCGAAGAGACAGCGCACTTCCTGGCCTCGCAACAGGCGGCACAAGGGGTCGTGCGCAAATGAACCAGGAACTCACATTCGCGGAGAAGTTCCTGGCGGAAGCGGCGCAGGTCCTCGCCGGCCTGAACGTATCCAACATCGAGAAGGCGGCGCAACTCCTTGCCAACGTGCGAGCGAATGCCGGGCGCGTGTTCATTCTCGGCGTTGGGGGAAGCGCGGCAAATGCCTCGCATGCGGTGAACGATTTTCGGAAGATCGCCGGAATCGAAGCCTATGCTCCAACCGACAACGTCTCGGAATTGACGGCGCGGACCAACGACGAGGGATGGGCCACCGTCTTTGAGGCCTGGCTGAAAACGAGCAAGCTGCAGGCGCGCGATGCCGTGCTGGTGTTTTCCGTGGGCGGCGGAGACCTGGAGCGCAACGTCAGCCCGAACCTGGTGGCCGCATTGCAACTTGCAAAATCCAGAGGAGCGAAAATCCTTGGTGTCGTCGGGCGAGATGGCGGGTACACGGCGAAGGTGGCGGACGTTTGCATCGTGATTCCGACGGTCAACCCGGCGCATGTGACGCCGCACACCGAAGCCTTTCAGGCGGTGGTCTGGCATTTGCTGGTGACGCATCCCGCGGTGAAGATCGCGCAGACAAGATGGGAAGCAACCGCAAACGCGGGAAGGCTTTCGCGAGCGGTCTTTCTGGACCGGGACGGCGTGCTCAACCGCGCGGTGATACGGGACGGGAAGCCTCATCCGCCGGCAAATGTCGCTGATCTGGATATTGTCGCGGGAGCGGAGAACACCCTCCGGGAATTGAAGGCCCAGGGATTCAAGCTTCTGGTGGTGACCAACCAGCCGGATCTCGCCAACGGCCTGGCAACGCCAGAAGGTGTGGATGCCATCAACCAGAAGTTGGCCGCAGCGCTGCCCGTGGATGACTTTTTTGTGTGCCCTCATGTGGATGGCGACAATTGCGATTGCCGCAAGCCCAAAGCAGGGCTGCTCTTGGAGGCGGCCCGGAGGCACCAAATCGATCTCTCTGCGAGTTTCATGATTGGAGACCGCTGGCGCGATGTGGAAGCTGGCCAGAACGCGGGGTGTCGCACGGTTTTGATTGATCAGGGATACCAGGAAAAGCACCCGGCGCGCGCTCCTGATGCGATTGTGCACTCTCTTCGGGAGGCGGCTGACTGGATTCTGCAGGCGCATTCCAATGGGGCGGCGCGATGAAGTCACTTTCCCAACTTACGGTCAAGATTTATGGGGATGGCGCCGACCTTGCCGGAATTCGGGAGCTTAGCCGGCAGCCCTTTATCAAAGGATTTACGACCAACCCGACACTTATGAGGAAGGCCGCCGTGCCGGACTATGAGGAGTTTGCGGCGCAAGTGCTCAAACTTATCCCGGACCGGCCAGTTTCCTTCGAAGTGCTCGCCGACGACGAAGAGACGATGGAATCGCAGGCGCGGCACATCGCGGCGTGGAGCGCTAACGTCTACGTAAAAATCCCCGTAACAAACACGCGGCGGGAGCCGATGTACCCGCTGATCCATCGCTTGAGCCAGGATGGAATTCAGATCAACGTGACCGCCCTGCTGACGCTTGAGCAAGTGCGCGAAGTCTCGAAAGTGTTGCGCGGCGGCGCACCTTCCAACGTTTCCATCTTTGCGGGAAGAATCGCGGATACGGGTCGCGATCCCGTACCGGTCATGGCTGAAGCCGTGGCTATTCTCCGGGAAAATCCGCAATCCGAACTGATCTGGGCGAGCCCGCGCGAACTCCTAAACATCTATCATGCCGAGCAGAGCGGGTGCCACATCATTACCGTCACGAACGACATCATGCGGAAATTACATCTGATCGGGAAAAACTTGAGCGACTATTCGCTGGAAACTGTGAAGATGTTTTATGACGACGGAGTCAAGTCCGGCTACGTGCTGGAGCCGGCCAAGCTGGTGGAAGAGACGACAGGTCGTGCAAGCATTGCCGCGAAAAAGCGCATTACTTCCTGAAGCGATGCGCCCCTCAAGTCCCAACGGGCCCCGGAACCTCGCGGGGCGCACCCCGTGCTAATCCTCTACCTCTTGCTCGGCGTAGCCCTGATCGGCACGCTGACCTCCACAATCTTCCTGGGTTTGGCCCTTGCCGGGGCTGTCAAGTTTCATCGCGCTGCGCAGCAGGCGATCGATGGCCTCTCCCGCGTGAAAGATTTTCCACCTGTTTCCGTGCTCAAACCGGTGCACGGTTTTGAAGTACGGCTGAAGGAGAAGCTGGAAGGCTTTTTCCGCCAGGATTATCCCGCTTATGAAATCCTGTTCGCGGCGGATGAAGAGGACGATCCCGCGCTGGGCGTTGTGCGGGAAGTGAGCGCACGATATCCGCAACTTCCCTGCAAGATCCTGGTGAACGGGATTCCCCCCTGGCCCAACCCGCCCGCCTATTCGTTTTCGCGTTTGAGCGAGTTGGCGGAAAACGAAATTCTGGTGACCAGCGACAGCGATGTGGAAGTCGCTCCCAACTACCTGCGCGAAGTGGTCGCTCCACTCCTCGATCCAAAAGTGGGCATGGTTACGTGCGTGTACCGGGGCAAGAACATGGCGGGCTTCTGGTCCGGGCTGACGGCAATCGGCATGTCCGTGGAGATGACCGCGGGCGTGCTCGTGGCTAATCTGCTAGAGGGAATGAAATTCGGATTGGGACCGACGATTGCCGTGAAGAAAGAGGCCCTGGCGCGCATCGGCGGTTACCAGACTTTGGGGGATTATTTCGCCAACGATTTCATGATCGGCCACCTGGTTGACAATGCCGGCTATCGCGTGGTGCTTTCGCATCACGTCATCGAGCATGTCGTCAATCAGAAGAATTTTCAGGCCATGTGGGACAATCAGTTCCGCTGGGCCAAATCCACGCGCTACTCCCGCCCCCGAGGGCATTTCGGCAGCGGCTTGATTTTCGCCTTGCCCTACGGACTTCTAGGGCTGGCCGCGGCAATCGCTCTTGGCATGACGGGCCTGGGACTGGCGCTGCTTGGCGCCGCAGTTCTGAACCGCATACTGGAGTCATGGCTGGTGGGCTGGGGGGTGGTGCGAGATCCCGTGGCCCTGAAAGAATTCTGGCTCTACCCTGTTGTTCGCGACTTTTTGGGTTTTATCGTTTGGGCGGCCAGTTATACGGGAGCACGGGCTGTCTGGCGAGACAGCCGGTACGAATTGCAAGGCGATAAAATCGTGCTTCGCAAAAACGCCGGAAGTTCGACGGCGGCCTCCGGAGCGCCTCAGGTTCAGATCACTTCCAGCCCAGAGAAGAAATAGCCGATCTCGAACGCCGCGGTTTCCGGCGCATCGGAGCCATGCACGCAATTGTTGCCGATGCTTGTGCCCAAGTCGCGCCGAATCGTTCCGGGAGCAGCCTTCTTCGGATCTGTCGCACCCATGGCGTCGCGCCACTTGGCGATGGCCCCCTCCGCTTCCAAAACCATGGCAAAGATTTCTCCGGAACTCATGAACTCCGTAAGTTCGCCGTAAAACGGACGTTCCCGATGAACATAGTAAAACCCACCTGCCTCTTCCTTCGTCAAGCGCATGGACTTGATGGCCACGATCCTGAAACCCGCCTTATGGATGCGCGCCAGAATTTCTCCTTGCTGGCCGCGGCCGACTGCGTCCGGCTTGATGATTGCCAATGTGCGTTCAATCGCCAAAAGATTCTCCTTAATGATGTAATGACGCAACGAAGTGACGAAGCAATGAAAAACGCTACTTCGAAAGACTCAGCGCTGCGGCGACTGTCGATCCCATATCTGCCGGTGTCTCCACCGTGTGAATCCCCGCCGCCTTCATCGCCGCGTACTTGTCTTTTGCCGTGCCTTGGCCGCCGCTGATGATCGCTCCCGCGTGGCCCATGCGCCGTCCCGGAGGCGCCGTCTGCCCGGCAATGAAGCCTACCACGGGCTTCTTCACATTCGCCTTAATCCACTCGGAAGCGCGCTCTTCCGCATTCCCGCCGATTTCGCCGATCAACATCATGGCGTGCGTGTCCGGATCGTCATTGAACAGCTTGATGGCATCCAGAAACGTCGTGCCGACTATGGGATCGCCGCCAATCCCCATGCACGTGGACTGGCCAATCCCCAGTTGCGTCAGTTGGTATACAGCCTCATAAGTCAGAGTGCCGCTGCGGCTCACAACTCCGACGTTCCCTTGCTTGTGAATGCGCCCCGGCATGATCCCGATCTTGCATTTGCCGGGAGAAATGATCCCCGGGCAGTTCGGCCCGATCAGCCGCGTCTTGGACTTGTCCACTACGCAGGAGACTCGCACCATGTCCAGCGTGGGAATCCCCTCCGTGATGCAAACCACCAGGGCTACTTTTGCGTCGGCAGCTTCCAGAATCGCGTCCGCTGAATATGCCGGCGGCACAAGAATTATGGTGGCATCCGCGCCCGTCGCTTTCACGGCTTCGGCGACGGTGTTGAATACGGGGCGCTCCAGATGCTTCGTCCCGCCCTTGCCCGGCGTCACGCCGCCCACGACATTCGTCCCATACTCAATCATCTGCTGCGAATGAAACGTCCCTTCCCGCCCGGTAAATCCCTGCACCAGAAGCCGTGTCTTTTCATTGACAAGAATACTCATGTTCGAGGTCTTAGGAGGTAAATGAAACAGAGGAGGTAAAGGACAACTCCCCGGTCTATAGCTTCCTCCACTCCTTCCAAAGATTGTGAATCATGAAACCTAACTTCCCATATTCACTGAGAATCGGTTGCGCAGCGCTCTTTGAAACCAAGCCTTCGTCTACTGCCAATCCGATCCAAAATCCGCATTCTGCGGCTTCACCGGCTGCTATCACCAAATGCCGCTTGAACTCGGCGGCGGAGTTCCGCTTTGTCCACCCCTCCACGACGTTGGCGGGCACCGATCGCGCACAGCGCCGCAACTGTCGACCAAGCTCAAATTGCTCTTCTCGCGGAAGTCCCCGCGTGAATTTGGACACCTGCAGGGCCAACCTGTACGACTGACGATAAATGAGCAAATCCGCGTAACGTTTGACCGGCCCGATCCGGCCAGATTCCTCCTTCACTTCCTTTGATTCCTTTACTTCCTCCACGTCATTCACCAGCATTACTTTCCTGCCAACGCAACCACCTTCTGCGCGCCATCCTTCATGCCCGCTGCAATCGTAAAATTCAATCCGCTATCGCGGAGTATCTTTTGTCCTGCTTCCACATTCGTCCCTTCCATTCGCACCACAATTGGTATTTTCACGCGCAGATCCTTCGCCGCCGCTACAACGCCCGTCGCCAGCACGTCGCAGCGCAGAATGCCGCCAAATATGTTGATGAAAACCGCTCTGACCTCGGGATCGCTCAGGAGAATCCGGAAGGCATTCTTGACCTGATCGGCGGAAGCGCCGCCGCCCACATCCAGGAAGTTTGCCGGCGACCCGCCCGCATACTTGATGATGTCCATAGTAGCCATGGCGAGTCCCGCGCCGTTCACCATGCAAGCCACGGTGCCGTCCAGCTTGATGTAGTTCAACCCGTACTTGGATGCCTCCACCTCGAGCGGGTCTTCCTCATCCAGGTCCCGCAACTCGCGAAGTTCCTTGTGCCGGAAGAGCGCGTTGTCGTCGATCGTCATCTTCGCGTCGAGCGCCACGATCTTGCCGTCGCCGGTCACAACGCACGGATTGATCTCCACCAACGACGCATCCGTATCAATAAACGCGCGATACAGCGCCAGCAAGAACGGCACTGCCGCCGTCACTTGCTCTCCCGTGAGCCCCAATCCAAAAGCAATTTTGCGCGCCTGATAGGCCTGCAATCCTACCGCCGGATGGATCGGCTCGCGCAGAATCGCGCCGGGGTTTTCCTTCGCCACTTGCTCAATCTCCATCCCGCCGGCGGAACTCGCCATAAACACGGGCCGCTCCGTCTCCCGGTCAATCAGCAGCCCCAAATAGAGTTCCCGCTTGATGTCCAGGCCCTCTTCAATCAGCAGCCGCCGCACGACGCGTCCCTGCGGACCCGTTTGCGGCGTCACCAAGGTCATGCCCAGGATGTGCGAAGCCGTTTCCGCGGCTTCGTCGGCGGAGCGGGTGAGTTTCACTCCCCCACCCTTCCCGCGGCCTCCCGCATGGATCTGCGCTTTAACCACAATCACGTTGGATTTCAGGCGCTGGGCCGCCTCGCGCGCTTCCTCTTTCGTGAATGCCACTTCGCCCCGGGGCGTGGCGACACCGTAACGAGCAAGGATCGCTTTTGCTTGGTATTCGTGGATCTTCATTTGAGGTTCTGCCTTTTACGCGACCGTGACGCGGCCGCCATGCTGTGCGACGATGGTGCAGTGCACAGGTGTTAGTATTTGAGGTCTCGCAAAACATTCAAGTTTACTTGAGACGCGCAGTTCGGGCAAGGCAGTGGCTTTGCCCTTCTCGGAAGCAATGACCTACAGCACCGCATTGATTGAGAGAGCGGAAGCCGGCGCCACCTTCACGCGCGCCGAAGCGGAATCCATCATGGAGGAGTTGCTCTCCGGCCGCGTGGAAACCCTGGCGATCGTTCGCCTTCTGACTGCCATGAACCTGCGCCCTGTCAGCGTCGCCGAACTGGCCGGCTTTGCCAGCACCATGCGCCGCCACGCCGCGCCCGTCTTCGCGCCCGGCGAGTCACGCCCGGAAAATCTGGTGGACACTTGCGGCACGGGTGGCGATGCCAGTGGCACTTTCAATATTTCCACGGCAGCGGCATTCGTGGCCGCGGCCGCCGGCGCGCGCGTCGCCAAGCATGGCAACCGGTCAACCAGTTCGCGCAGCGGCTCCGCCGATGTCTTGGAAGCGCTCGGCATGCGTATTGATGTGCCCATGCGGCGCGCGGGCCAGGCGATTCGCGAGGTGGGAATCGGTTTCTTGTTCGCGCCCGTAGCTCATGCGGCCGCTCGCCATGCCGTGCCTGCGCGCAAGCAGATCGGCAAACGCACCGTCTTCAATTTATTGGGGCCACTCACGAACCCGGCCGGAGCAGACAGGCAGGTGCTGGGGGTTTTTGCCCAGGAAGTCCTCGATTTGGTAGCCGCAACTCTCTTGGAATTGGGTGCGCGACGCGCCTTCGTGGTTCATGGCAGCGGGCTGGATGAAATTTCGCTCGCCGAGGAGACATCCATCGCGGAAGTGCGCGAGGGCCGCATCCGAAACTTTATGGTCACTCCCGAGGAGTTTGGCGTCGCACGGGCACCTCTTGAAGCGCTCCGTGGTGGGAATCCTCACGAGAATGCCGATCTCATCCGTTGGATCTTCGAGGGGCACCCCGGCGCCCCGCGCGACGTCGTTATTGTCAACGCGGCAGCCGCTCTCGTTGTCGCGGGTCTCGCCGAAGATTTCCGCTCCGGCGCGCATTTGGCCGCTCAGGCCATCGATTCCGGCGCCGCTCTCGCCAAGTTGCAACAGCTTAAGACTTTTGTGAACGCCGGCAACGACACTTGAGGCTGATCTACATCTTTGTCGTCCCGAGCAAAGCGAGGGATCTGCTTTTCGCGAAAGGCCAGAAGAAAGCAGATTCCTCGCCCCGTTCAAAAGGCGAACGGGTCTCGGAATGACATTCGCTTGGCTTTTTCAGCAGCCAGCTAAGGCTTGGCCGGGCTCTCGACGCCGCGGCCGTGGTGTCTGAACTCATGGATTCCCCACGCCGTCAGCCCCGCCCCCGCGGTTCCCACCACGAAGTATGAAACCTTTCGCAGCCTGGTGGATTTTTGCGCGCCCGAACCCGCAATGCCTTCTGGCTCTGCCGGGGAATCAAGATAAATCCGGTACGTTTCACCCTCCGGCAGCACCTGAAATTCCTCGCGGTACCGGAAGGCGAGGTCTCCTCGCCGGGCGTGAACCTCCAGCACACCTGGAGCGAGAATCGTGACTTCTGCCTGTGTCACTTGGTTCTTTTCCGGGCGCAGGAACGCTTCCTCCGCATGGATTTCCACGATCCCGTTTTCCGGCGAACTAAAGGAGACCGTCCCGGCGGTGAGGTCCACATGGGTGCCATTGTCTATTCCATGAAGCGTCGCGCCGCTGGACCCTGCCAGCCAGACCGTCGCTCGGCCCACACGCACACCCAGCCGGCCTTCTGCCTCCGTCGAGACGTCCTCTCCTTCAAACACGGAAAGTCCGGGAAAGGCGGCAGCCTCGTTTAGATGTGCGTCATAAGCCAGCGTCAAAATCCCCAAGGGAGCTCTGGGACCCGCGCCGCTCAAAGAGGGATACAAACAGAAAGAAGCACACAGAAGAAGGGCCAGGGCACGGCGAAAGGGAAGAAACATAAGGCACCTCCGAAGCCGGGTGAACCGGAGGGACAACCCGCTGCAGGCCACCATACGCTATTTTAACTAATTATTCAATATAGTTTATTCTGCAATATCTCTGTTCTATTTTCTTTCGTTAGTTACCTAAGAGATACAAGTCTTCATGTCTCATGGGACACCATTCTGGGGGACATAATTCTGGCGGTTTTCCAAAACACTGGGACACGTTGTCATCCTGGGGGCCGCGCCGTTTGCGGCCCGAAGGATCTCAACCAAAACACTTCGCAAGATGCCAGCGTTGAGATCCTTCGACGATCCTCGCCAGATCGTCTCAGCATGACAGCATACGCTTGAATTTGAACCAGTGATAAATCGGAGTTCGCGAGAAATGCAGGCTAGCCTTGCCGCAAAGGTGATCCGCTTCCCGATCAAGGCGGGCGCAACGTCGCGCTCCGCGTGTTCCAGCCTTTCCTAAAGCGCCAGGAAATTTCGCAGCAATTGTTTTCCCGCTTGTGTGAGCACGGATTCGGGATGGAACTGCACGCCCGCCACCTTGTGCCGCCGGTGGCTGAGGCCCATGATGATCCCGTCGTTCGTTTCCGCCGTGATCGTCAATTCCCGCGGCAGCGACTTGCGTTCCACAATCAGCGAATGGTAACGCGTGGCCGTGAAGGGATTCGGCAGGTTATGAAAAATACCCTTGCCGTCGTGCTGGATTTCGCTCGTTTTGCCGTGAAACAGTTTTGGCGCGCGGATGACATTGCCCCCATAGGCCGCCCCGATCGCCTGGTGCCCCAGGCACACGCCCAGGATCGGAATCTTCCCGCCCAGTTTCTGTATTAATTCCACGGAGATGCCTGCCTCCTGCGGTGTACACGGGCCCGGGGATATCACGATCCGCTCCGGCTTCCGCCGCGCAATTTGTTCCACGGAAATCCTGTCGTTGCGGTGCACTTCTACCTGGCACCCTAGCTCGCCCAGGTATTGCGCCAGGTTGTAGGTAAACGAATCGTAGTTGTCGAGCAGCAGAATCACGCTTTGTGTCTCACTCCCGGAGAAGCGCCGCCATGCGCGCATTCCAGTGCCCGCAAGAGCGCCTTGGACTTATTTACTGACTCGCGAAACTCTCCTTCCGGCGTCGAATCGGCGACAATGCCTCCCCCGGCTTGCACGTGTGCTACACCATTCTTGATGACCATCGTGCGCAGCGCAATGCACGAATCCAGGTTCCCGGCAAAATCCAGATACAGAATCCCGCCCGCGTAGATGCCCCGGCGCGTCTTTTCAAATTCCTCGATGATCTCCATGGCGCGAACCTTGGGCGCTCCAGAAACGGTCCCTGCCGGAAAGCACGACATCAGTGCGTCAAAACAGTCCACATCCTCGCGCAGTTTCCCGCGCAAGCTGGACACCAGGTGCATCACGTGCGAGTAGCGCTCCACGCTCATCAGTTTTTCCACCTGCACCGAGCCGTACTCGCACACCCGCCCGAGATCGTTCCTTCCCAGATCCACCAGCATGATGTGTTCGGCGCGTTCTTTCTCGCTGGCCAGCATCTCGCGTTCCAGCCTCACATCATCCGCCTCGTCCTTGCCCCGCCAGCGCGTGCCCGCAATTGGCCGGTAAAACACTTCCCGGCCCTGTATTTTGACCAGCATTTCCGGCGAACTGCCCACCACATGCACGTCGTTCAGTTGCAGGTAAAAAAGATAGGGCGAGGGATTCAGGGCCCGCAGTTCGCGATAAATGTCGAACGGCGCGGCCTTGGTCTTCGCGGAAAATCGCTGGCTCAACACCACCTGGAAGATATCGCCGTCGCGAATGTACCTCTTTGCCTTCCTCACCGCCTCCAGGTACTCCTTCGGCCTGAAGTTTGAAGTGACCTGCGGCGCCCGTGATTTCGCCGCCTTCTTCTTTGCGGGCCTCTCTCCGGCCACCGGCTCTTCCAGCATCTCCCGGGTCCGCCGGATCTCCTTCACGGCTTTGTTGTACTTCGCGCGGAGAGTTCCCGGCCCCTCGGTGTAAACATTGCGCACGATCCACAGGCGGTGCTGTACGTGATCGAACGCGATGATCCCGCGATAGAACATCAACATCGCGTCATACACGCCGATGTCGTCGCGTAATCGTTTGGGGAGCCGCTCGATCAGCCTCACCATGTCGTAGCTGAAGTACCCGATCGCCCCAGCCGCCAGCGGCGGCAAACCCGGCAATCGCACGGGCTGGAACCGCGCCATGTGTTCCCGCAAGAACGAAATGGGGTCACGCTCTTCCCAGATAATGCGCTCGCGGCTTTCCAGCACGCACGCCCCGCCGGCGTAACGAAACACTTCTTCCGGATTGGCACCTGCAAAGCTATATCGTGCGATTTTCTCGCCACCCTCCACGCTCTCCAGCAAAAAGGAGTATCTCGCCCCCTGCGCCACGCGCAAATAGGCGCTCACCGGCGTCAAAAGGTCCGCGGAGAAAACGTCATACACCGGGATAAGGTTCCCGCGTTTGGCGAGCCGTTGAAATTCCTGAAACGAAGGCTGAATCATCGCTGTGCGATCACTATTCCAGTTTTAGGGTTGAAAGTCGAAGGTAAAGAATCACTTGCGTCGGGTTGCTTCTTCTTCGGACCGCTTCACCAGCGCTTTTGCTTTCCCGCTTGCAGCGCGCGCAGCACTGCGCGGCGCATGGCTGCTTCCGGGGCCCGGCTTCCTATCCACAATTCCCATTGCGCGATACCTTGGGCCAGGAACATTTCCACGCCGGACACCGTGCGCATCCCTTTCGCCGCCGCGATCTGAAGCAACTTCGTCTGCATTGGACGGTAGATGAAGTCCATCACGACAGAACAGTGTAACTCGCCGGCCCTCAGGGGCGAAATTCCAACCTGCGGGTGCATCCCCACGGGACTCGCATTCAAAATGGCGTCAAAGCGCTTCTTACCCAGCGCGCCGCGCCGCACCGCTTCGCCGCCAACGGCCCGCGCCAACGCCCTTGCCGCCTCTTCCCGCCGCGCACAAACAAAAACCTCGGCCCCAGCATGGGCCAGCGCAAAAGCCGCGGCCCGTGCGGAGCCGCCAGCCCCAAAAATCAGCACGCGGCTGCCTCGAAGCTGCAGTTTCCTCTCCAGCGCGTGCAGCACTCCCAGATAATCGGTGTTGCTGCCATAGAGCGAGCCATCGCGCCGCACCGTAACGGTGTTCACTGCGCCGATCCGTTGCGCCAATGGTTCGCAATCATCCAATCGCCGGAAGACCGCCTCTTTGTACGGCACGGTTACGCCGAAGCCCTCCACGCCCAGCTCCGGCACAGCCTTCAGGAAATCGTCCAGGCGTTCCACCAGGAACGGCAGGAACACCGCGTCCGTCTTCGCTGCAACATAACCGGTGTTGTGCAGCAAGGGAGACATAGAGTGCCCGATGGGATTCCCGATCACGCCAAACACGCGCGTCTTGCGCGTGATCTTGTGCGCGCGGTACATCTCCTTGAAATCGCGCAGGTGCACTTGTCCCGGCGCTGTCTTTGCCGCCATTGGTGCATAAGCCAGCGCACTTCCCTCGCGCAGGGCCAGCAACCTGGCGGGCAATCCGATCTCTCCCATCGGCACGGCAATCAGTTGTCGCGAATGACTTAGCACTTTCAGCAGCCTCACGCTGTCCCCAATTGTTCGCGACATCGCGGCCATCTTGATCGCGTCCACTCCTCCGTGGGGCGGCACGCTCAGCTTCTTGGGAAGTTTCGGCGTGCGCCGAAAATCGTGCATCGAGAGCATCACCTTCGGTGGTATCGCGCATCCTTCCACGGACTTCCCCGGCACTTCACGCAGCGTTTCCACTTCCAGATCGCACCACTGGCAGCCCGCTCGCCCCGCCTTCATGAGCCAATACAATTCCGCGCCGGCATCGCCAGCGAACTCTCCCCCGCCAATGCGCCGCCGGCAAGTCGCCACCAAAACGGCGCCCTTTGGGCGGGAATCCTTCAGCCAACTCAAAAACTTTTGGCGTTCCTGGTCGCTCCGCAGCCAGTCGAGACGAAGTTCCACTGTCCGGGTGTAACGGAGCGCTTGCTTCAGCAGGACCCTCAATTCCCTGGCCGTTGCGGCCGCGGCCACTCCGCAGATGCGCCCAACCCCGCTTCCAAACGGTCTCATCTGCGTTAACTACCCCCAATCCCTTGAAAATAGGGCTTGTAGCACGCCTTTGCAAAAGTGTAAAGCGTCCCCACCCATTTTGTTGACGTAGCCTGAGGCGCTTGTTAGCTTCAAAGGTGCAAGTCCCCGCACGGCCCTTTCTGGCGTGAGTCGAAGGAGTTCGATGATGATGCGCGCAAACGCAGTAACGATGTGTCTCGGTATTCTCTTGGCGGCCGCAGGCGCTTCGGCGCAGGGCAATCCGCCCAGCCAGGTCGTCTCTTCCACGCAAGCTGTCGGCGCCCAGACTTCGCCTGATTTCTCGGCGGTTCACTGTGCCGGCTTTATCTCCGGAGAGAAAGTGCCGGATGAGATGCGCTTGATTTCCGGAGAGCAGTCCAACATCAAGAACGTTTTCGCCAACCGTGATTACGTTTACATCAACAAAGGCTCCAATCAGGGCGTGCGCCTCGGGGACCGCTTCTCTGCTGTTCGGCCAGCACCTAATCCATTGCCGGTGAAATGGTTCAAGTGGCAGGACCAGCTCTTGCGGGCTATGGGCACGATTTACTCGGATACCGGACAACTTGTTGTCGTTAACGTGCAGCCCAATGTTTCTACCGCACGGGTTACCTTCGCCTGCAATTACCTCCAACGCGGCGACATCCTCAGGCCCATGGAGGAATACCCTTCGCCGCCATACAAACCCGCCGAAAAGTTCGATCGTTTTGCGCCTGTCAGCGGCAAGTCTGTTGGCATGCTTGTCATGGGTCAGGATTTTACGCAGAACTTCGCGCAGGATTCCGTCGTTTTTGTCAACCTCGGCGCCAATCAGGGCGTCAAGGTGGGGGACTATTTACGCATTTTCCGCTATCAAGGCTCGCGCGCGGAAACGATTCCGAGTACCCCGGACTTTCAATACAAGCTGCTGGGCTTCGGCAGTACCCCGCAAAAATACGAGTGGAACGATCTGCCCCGGGAAGTGCTCGGCGAGGGCATCGTGATCAGAGTGGACCACAACTCGTCAACCATGTTCATTACTTACACCAGTAACGCTACCTTCGCTGGTGATTACGTCGAAATCGAGTAATCCCTTTTCCGCCTGTTCCGTTTTCCGGGAGCCCGCGCCGCCTCCGTGCCGCGGGCTTCTTTTTTTGAAAATGGCTTACTCGTTTTCGGAAACAATCTCGCAGCGAAAACCATAAATCTTCGTCTCCGGGTTCTTCCAGGCATCCCGCGCCAGACCGGCCTTCCAGCAGGTTTCTTCCAGGAAGCGTTCGCGGTCTAGATGGTGCTCCAGAGCCACTTGCGGCAGCAGCAACCCGCGGCGCCCGCCCTGCTCCACCATCAGGCCGTGAGTTCCGATCTCGATTTCTTCGGGCCGGATCAGCTCCAGCGGGGTCATCAGCGATACTTCGATCTCCACATCCTCAATTTCCTCTGGCTGCATCCGCGTGAAGCGCGGATCTTCCAGCGCCGCCCCCGCCGCACAGCGCACAATGCTCTCGCCAAGTTGCTCGCGGCCGTCAATCACTCCGATGCAACCGCGCAGCTTTCCCCTCACATGGAGAGAAACGAATACACCGCACCGGCGTTCCAATAAATCGCTATTCGGGCTGGGATGCATCAGGCGCTCGTGGCAGACAGCTTCCCTGATTGCCTGGCGCGCCAAATCCAGGATGGTCTTTCTGTCGGCTTCAGAGAGGCACGGCATCCTGCGAATTCTTCCGTGTTTCCGTCAGGCTGAGCTTCCGCCGCTGCTTGATGCGGTCGTCCAGCTGGCTCCAGAACTTCAGGAAATACTGCCCCGCGGAAACCAACGCGCTGATCACCACCAGCCACAGCAACACCAACCCCAGCGGCTTTAATGAGGGATAGCGGTTTCCCGCTATCAAAACCGCAGCCGCACACACCTGCAATACCATCTTGGTCTTGCCCAGGGTGGAAGCCGCGATATTGAATCCTTCCGCCGAGGCGATGTTCCGCAAACCCATGATGGTGAATTCCCGCCCGATGATGATTACCACCATCCATGCTTTCGCCAGGTGCATATCCACCAGGGCGATGAACGCCGCGGTGATCAGCAACTTGTCGGCAATTGGATCCAGCAGAATTCCGAGTGTGGTCACTTGCGAATGGCGGCGCGCAAAAAATCCGTCGGCCCAGTCCGTGGCCGCCGCAACCAACAGGATCAGAACGCCCCAGAACTCAAAGTGCATGGGGAAACCCCACAGCTCCACGTTCGGAGTTCGCGTCAGCAGCACCACAATCAGCAGCGGCACGAAAAATATCCGCAGGACGGTCAAGGAGTTCGGAAGGTTCATGGGGCCACGATCACCACTCGGCTCACTATAGACTCCGCTCTGGAAAGCGTCAACGCTGGAAGGTTGCTGCTGGGACCCAGCCAGGGCTGTACTTCGGGGTTACTACGCAGCTGACACTGCCAACGGGCAGCCGGATACTCTTTCGTAACACTCCCTGCTGCAAAGCTGTGCAAAAGTCTCGTAGCACTCTCGGCCCAAAAAGCATCCAGGTAATCTCCATAGAGAAGAGCGAGAAGATTTAAGACATGTATAATCAATAATTTGCAGAGTCTCCCGAAATGGCCTCTTTCCTCGACAGCATTTTGTGCTCCGCTTGTCTTCTGGGGTTGCTTTCAAGTTTCCACAAGCTTTTCCACAACGGGACACCGCCTCGGGGAACCTTGTTCCCGCCCCGCTAATAGTCACATTTTGTTCATATTCCGCGGAATTGCAGGCAGTTACCTGAAAGTAACGCCACCCTTTTCCCCGTTCTCCTCAAATCGCCCGCGGACCGCGCAGCACGCGTGCCGGCAGGAAGAGAATGGCACGCAGCAGTTCAAACACTCCACCCACCGCAATTCCCACAATCCGGAATGGCAGCAGCAACAGCCAAATCAACGGATACAGCACCAGCGCCAATAGCGCGAGTGGCCAGCACACCACCAGCAGGAGACACCACAAAATGAAAGCGGCCATGATTCTTACCCCCACTTAAAGATACGCGGGCGAACTTCGCGAAGTTCCCTTCACGACAAAATCGTTGAGCTTCAGCCGCCGCGCGATCGTCTCGGGAACTTCCGCCTCCAGATCCATGTGCGACTCGCTTACCTGAGAATGAAGCACGCGCCCCAGCGCGTGAATCAGCGCCAGAGACCGCCCTTCGCTCAGCGGCATGTGCAGGGAAAGCCTTACCACGGGATCCACAGGCACCGCCACATCCATCCGCCTCAGCAACTCTTCCAGACCTTCTCCCGTGAGCGCCGAAACGAACACCGGCGGTGCTCCTCCGCCATTTCCTCGCCAAGCCGCTTCGAGCTCCTGGCGCTGCGCCTCCGTCAGCCGGTCTACTTTGTTGAACACGCGCAGGCGCGGCCTTCCCACGACGTTCAGCTCATCCAGAATCTTCTCGACTTCCAGGTCCAATTCCTCGTGCCGGGGATTCGATATATCACTCACCTGCAGCAGCAGCGCCGCCTCCTGCACTTCTTCCAGCGTGGCGCGAAACGCCGTGATCAGTCCTTTCGGCAAGTCGCGGATGAACCCCACCGTGTCCGATACCAGGATGCGCCGGTTCGATGGCAGGCGGAGCGCTCTCACTGTCGGGTCCAGCGTCGCGAACATTCTTGAGGACACCAGCACTTCCGCGCGGCTCAAGGCATTAAACAGCGTCGATTTCCCCGCGTTCGTGTAGCCCACCAGCGCAATCGTTCCCAGCGGCACGGCGTTGCGCGCTTCCCTCCGTTGCGCCCGCTGTTTGCGCACTTCGTTGATGCTGTCTTGAATTTTTCGCACGCGGTCGCGGATCCGCCGCCGGTCGGTTTCCAGTTTCTTTTCGCCTGGCCCGCGCACGCCGATGCGGCCGGCGCCTCCACCCGTGCCTCCGGATCCCCCGCCGCCGCTCTTGCCGCCCAGCCGCGACATCTCCGTGCCGCGTCCCGTCAGCCGCGGCAGCATGTAGTTCAACTGCGCCAGCTCCACCTGCAGTTGTCCTTCACGGCTCCGCGCATGCTTCGCAAAAATATCCAGGATAAGTTGCGTGCGATCGATCACCCGATGCTCGGTGGCCTCCTCGATGTTGCGTTGTTGCATCGGGGTAAGTTCGCTGTCGAAAATGATCAACGGCGCCCCACGGGCATTGGCTTCCGCGCGAATCTCGTCCAATTTCCCGCGCCCCACCAGCGTCGCAGGGTCCGCCGCCTCGCGCAACTGAAACACCGTGCCCGCTATCTCCGCCCCGGCGCTGCGCGCCAGCTCCTCGAGCTCCGCGAGCGATTCGCGGCCTTGTTCTCCCGTCGGCATGCCCGGAAAACGCGGCGCCCGCTTCCATCCCACGCCTACCAGGAGGACACGTTCAGCCGCGGAAGTAGCGTGTTGTGTTTTCACGGGTGAATACAACCAGGAGTCATCGTGCCTTCACTGCAATGTATCGCGCCAACCTGCCTCATCGCTTTAATTATACGTCCATTCTCCCCGGAAGCGCGCCCTGCAACTCCTCGCGAAGAATCCTCAACACCTGCCGCTGGACCTCCGGATCATCTCCGAACCCGCTCAACCAGTGCACGCCCGCTTCTCGCCGGAACCACGTCATTTGTCGCTTGGCATAGCGTCGCGTGGCCTGCTGAATCGCTGTCCGCGCCTCCTCCAGTTTCATTTCCCCGCGCAAGACCGCCCGCAATTCTCGGTAGCCGATGAAGTCAAATGGCTTCGCGTCATCCGGGAAACCTCCTGCTGCCAGTCCCCGCACTTCCTCCATCCACCCGCTGGCCAGCATCGCTTCCGTCCTCGCGTGTACGCGTTTGTAGAGCTCCTCACGTTCTGGCTGTAAACCGATCCTCACAGCTCGCCAGCCTGGCAAGGGCATCCTTCCGCTCCGTTGCACTTCCGACATCGGCTTCCTCGCCAGCAGGCACACTTCAATTGCGCGTATCAGCTTCTGTTCGTCTGCGGCTGCAATCTTCCCTGCGGAGATGGGATCGAGCCGCCGCAAGATGCGGTGCAAATGCCCCGGGGCGTGCTCCGCCGCGCTCGTTCGCAATCTCTCTCTCAGGCTTTCCGAGCGCTGTGGCACGTCCGCCAGTCCCTCGAGCAGCGTGCGCAAGTACAGCCCCGTCCCCGCCGTAAATATCGGCAGACGTTGCCGCACGCGCAGGTCTTCCAGCACGCCGATCGCCCGCTCGCGATACCCTCCTGCCGTAGCCTCTTCGCTGGGATCCAGCAAATCCATCATGTGATGTAGAACGCCCTGGCGCTCTTCCCCGCTGGGCTTCGCGGTGCCAATGTCAAAGCCGCGATACATCTGCGTGGAATCGCAGGCAACCACCTCGCTGCCCACTTGCAGGGCCAGCCACACAGCCAATTTCGATTTTCCTGAAGCGGTAGGTCCTACGATGACGACGAGAGGCAATTCGCGAGGATCGCTCATTTGCGGAATAGCAGCGGCCAGGCTCGAATTAGCAGCACCACCAGCACGATCAGCGCGATCAACACGCTCCCTAGGACCTGTTGTCGGGCCAGCTTCATGCCTCTGCCTCAGCAGAATGGTAACAGATCAGCAAAATGAGATCGGACGTGTCTTCGGGATTTCTCACAAGCTGCAATTCTCCCGTAAATAGAAACAGCGCAGCACCTGTCATTCTGAGGGGCGCGTCGTCTGCGCCCCGAAGAATCTCAACGGACGCACCGGGCACGATTTTGAGGTTCAGGAAAGCATTCGCTAATTATTTGGCGGCTGCAGGTTGTAATAGTAAGTGAACCGCAGCATGATGTATTCCGCCTTGAATCCGGATGGCAGAGGCTCGAACGGATTGGACCCGCGGATGGAAGAATACGCGGCACGATCCAGCGGCTCTTTCCCCGAACTGAACACCTGCACTGGCTCCCCGTCCGGCACGGCCCCATTCTTCAGGATACGGAATTGCAGCGATACAACTCCCTGATCGCCCAACTCCACTGACGCCGGCATCACCGCAAACCAGTTCTGCTTCACCTTAATGTACACGCGGTGCAGATAGTCGTTGAAATCGATGCCCTCATTGTCCGTGAGCATCTGGATTCCCGCATAAGCGCTTCCGTGTCCACCGCCGCCACCTTGCCCACCCCCCCCCCGAAGTCGCCCGCCGCCCCCAATGGGCGCCGGCGAATTCATTTTCGCTGACTGCCGCGCGGCATCGCGAATCATGTCGCCAGGGGAGGACTGTTTCGGCAGGTTCAATCCATTCTGCGGCACCGGCATATCTGGAGTCTCCAGCTTCAGCGGCGTCTTGGGAAGATCTCCTCTGGCTCCTTGTGGCGGCTGCATCGGCGGCGCAATCGCGTTGGGCTGCGGTACCGGCGCGCTTGGCAGCTCTTTCTTCGGTTCAGGTTGCGGCGGAGGAGCAGGCGGCTCGATGGGCGGCGCAACCCTGCGCAAAATATTGGGATCGACGCTCACAGATTCATGGGGCACGGGCGCTGTCCTGGGCGAGGGCTTCAACGATTCCAACGTTCCCGGCGGCAACAGAACGGTGATTTGTCGCCGCGCGATTTCCTCTTCCTCCCTCGTACGCACGTGTGGCCCGAATATTTTCGGCTCAAAAATTAGCAGCAGGACCAGCAAAATGTGCAGAGTGATGGACACGATGCGCGTTATCGCATCGCCGAGCGAGCCCTGGCTCGGCCGCTCCGGTGTGAGGAACGCGACTTCGCCTCCCTGCAGGATGTCGGGCTCGACCAGTTCCTCCGAAACCGGCGGCAGCGGTGGGAACTCCGCGGGTGGCATGGCGCCTTGCGGCACCGTCACGCGCTCGTCCATGTCCGTCGGCTGCAGCGGCAGGTTGGACTCCTCCGGCCGCTGCACTGCTTCCACATTGACGTCCCGCGGCACCACCACGCGGGTAGCGATGGATTCCAGTGGCAGGTTCGTCGGAATGCTCGATCGGCCGTCCAGCTTCACAATCGGCAAGTTCGACGGCACTAAAGTCCGCTCGTCCAGCGTGGACGGCCGTCGCCGCGTTGTCGCCACATCCTTGGCTGGCAGGCGGGCGCCTATCGGTACCAGAGTTCGCGGAATCATTGTTTTGTTTTACCCACCCCGGAAGGTGCTACAGATTGGACGCGCGCGGCGTGCTCCCGGATGCTCGTCATCACCGCGCTTGCTAGCTCCAGCGCGGCTCGCCCTGACGTCCCATCCGTCTTTGGGGAAACTCGCGTTCGCACCGCTTCCACAAATGCTTCGAGTTCCCCGCGCAGTGGCTCAACCGGCGGTGCCGCCAGCTTTTCAAACGCAAATTCCGGTTGCGACCCGGGCCGCTTCACGCCAATCCGCAGCGCATCGCGCCGCGCGTAATCCAGGGAAATGTACTCCTGCCTCTGGAAAAAGCGCATTTTCCGCACGCGCTCCGTGGATACGCGGCTCGCGGTCACGTTGGCCACCGCGCCGCCTGCAAATTCCAGCCGCGCATGCGCAATGTCCACTTTGTCCGTCAGCACGGGTATTCCCACCGCTTTCACTTCCGTAACGCGCTCCTTTACCAGCGCCAGCAGAATATCCAGGTCGTGGATCATCAAATCGTAGATCACGTCCACATCCAGGCTGCGTGGCGTGAATACGCCCAGCCGGTGCACTTCAAAAAACAGTGGACGGCTTACCACGGGTTCCACGGCCAGCACTGCCGGATTGAAGCGCTCCACATGCCCTACCTGCAAAATCCGCGCACGGCGGCTGGCTGCGTCCAGTAGGGCAACCGCTTCCGCCAAGGTGCTGGCCATGGGCTTTTCGACCAACACGTCGATGCCCATCTCCATCAACCGGCAGCCTACTTCCGCGTGCGCCACCGTTGGCACGGACACGGTGGCCGCGTCCACAGTCCCGCGCAATTCCTCTAAACAGTTGAACGCGCGAGTTGCAAATTCTTGCGCGATCGCTGTCGCGCGCGCCCCATCCCGGTCGAAGACCCCGGCCAGCTCCACGCCCTCCATTTCGCGATACACCCGCACGTGGTTCCGGCCGAATTCTCCCGTTCCCACTACCGCTACGCGAATTTTCTGCGGGTCTCCCGCCTGGCCGCTGTTCCCACTCATTCTTTATTCATTCCCCCGGAACTCCGTTTGGGTTCCGCAACTTGGTCGGGAGAAAAAGCTTGTATGGCAATCCCTGCGGTGTCCGCCAGTTCGATCAGCTTGGACCGGTCAAAGAGCAGCGTGCGCGCCGCGTCAATGGCCAGCGCCGTGGCCCCTGTGCGTTTCATGGTTTCGACGGTCGGGAGCCCCACAACGGGTACATCGAAGCGCATATCCTGCCCCGGCTTGCTCACTTTCACGACCACCAACGGCCGCCCATTCGCAAACCGTGCCGCACGTTCCATTGTCTCATCCGTTCCTTCCATCGCCTCCACTGCCACGCAGGCGCGGTCCGCAATCACCACGGTCTGCCCGATATCCATCGCTGCGATCTGCCGCGCCACGCCCAACCCGTAGGCGAGGTCGGCGGCTTCGTGCTCGTTGGGCGCGCGGCGCGTCAGCACACCCGCGTCCGGCAACAGCGGCTTCAGAAACAGCGTGGAATCCACCAGTTGAATCCCTTCCTCTGCCAGCACCTTGGCTACCGCGCCAATCAACGAGTCCGTGTTCTTCCGGGGCAACGAAATCAGCAGTTTCGCCAGCTTCCAGTCCGGTCGGATCGCGCTGAAAATCTTGTTGTGCTTCACTTGACCGGCCATCACCGCGCGCGTCACTCCTTCGCTCTGCAACAACTCGATGGCCTTGCTCAGTTCTCCCAGGCTGACCCAGTGTACACGCTTGGCGGCTTGCGCCAGTTCCGGCGAAGCCTCTTCCTTAATCGCGATTACCGCCATCTCGATTCCCTGGCTTCGCGCGCCCTCCAGCACCAGAAACGGAAATCGCCCGTTCCCCGCGATCAGTCCCCAACCTTCCCTGTTTGCACTCATTTCAAAAGCCCAGCCCACGCTTCGGTCGCCGGCGGGCTATTTGCCCACCCATCCACTCTTCCCGTTGTCAGATCCGCATTTGTTGCTCTGACAGGAGGCGCCCCAGCCCTTGCCAGCCCTTCTCTTATTTCACGATCCCGCGCTCCGCCTGCTTCACGAAATCCATCAGTTCTTTTACGTCCGCGGAATCCCCCCATGTTTTCCGCATCTCTGCCAGTGCCTGCGAAGTGTTCTTCTTCGATCGCAACAGCACCCGGAACGCCCGCTGCAGCATCTTGATCCGGTCCGCCGAAAACCCCTTGCGCTCCAGCCCGATGGTGTTTGGGCCGAAGCATTTCGTCTCCCGCTCGGTCACCACCAGCGAAAACGGCAGCACATCCTGCGTGATCACGGTGCACGCACCGATGTAGGCGTAGCGCCCCAACCGGCAGAACTGGTGCACCGGGCAAAACGCTCCGATGGTCACATAATCCTGCACCGTTACGTGACCCGCCAGCGTCGCGCCATTCACAAACAGCGTGTTGTTGCCCACCTGGCAATCGTGTCCCACATGCGAATACGCCAGAAAAAAATTCTCATTCCCAATGCGCGTAGTGCCGCCGCCCTTGACTGTTCCCCTGCTGATGGTCACGTACTCGCGAAAAATGTTGCCATCGCCTGCGGCCAGTGCAACGTGCTCCCCGCGATAGGTATAGTCTTGCGGATCGCCCCCAATCACCGTGAACGGGTGAAACACGTTGCGCGCCCCGAATTTCGCCGGGCCCCGCAACACCGCGTGCTCGTGCAGCACGCACCCTTCGCCCAACTCGACGCCGGACCCCACCACCGCGAATGCCCCGACTTGCACACCTTTCCCCAGCTTCGCTTCCGGCGAAACAATCGCTTGCGCGTGGATTTGAACCTCGCCCATGTTCAGGATTTCGTTGGCTCTTCGCGGTCGGCCATCACGCACAACATCGTCGCTTCCGTCGTCAGCTTGCCCTCAACGAACGCCTTGGCCTTGATCTTGCACAGATCGCCCTTCCACGCCAGGACGTCCACCTCGATCCGCAATTGATCGCCGGGCACCACTGGCCGGCGGAACTTCACGTCTGTCATCGAGGCCAAATAGAGCACCTTGCGGTCGCGGTCGGGGATCTCCAGTAGCAGCAGCAATCCGCCGGCCTGCGCCATCGACTCCAGTATCAGCACGCCCGGCATCACCGGCTTCCCAGGAAAATGGCCTTGAAAGTAGGCCTCGTTGATCGTGACGCTCTTCGCCGCCACGATTCGTTTGAACCGCACCACTTCCAGCACCTTGTCGATCATGAGAAACGGATAGCGGTGCGGTAGGTATTTCTGTATTTCGTTGATGTCGAGTTGCATGCGTGCTCCGGCGCCGCCACTCCCTTGCTCTACGGCGCATCTTTTGATCCCTGCAAACTTATTATTATAAGCAATCTGGACGGCCAGCAAAGGTAATCTTCTATATGCTGCCTTAACTGCCTTTTCCTCCCGCTCTCCGATGTTGCCCTGCGTAGCCGAGGTTGTTACCATGACTCCTTCATGGCTACGCCTTCACTACCACAGACTCTTCTTGCCCTGCTCCGCCCCAGGCTGCCTGACATGCTGGAAGTCCTCCGGCAACTCACGCTCCTGGAGTCTCCCAGCCTGGATAAAGAACACGCCGACCGCTGCTGTGGCTTTCTCGCGGACGAATGGCTGCTGCGCGGCACGCTCGTCCAGGTACTCCGCCAGAAGCATCGCGGCGATCATCTTCGCATCGTCTGGTCTCCCACCATTGCTCCGCCCAGAGCGCAACTCCTCGTCCTCGGTCACTACGATACCGTCTACCCCACCGGCACCATCGCCAAAATGCCCTATCGCCTCTCCGGTGACAAAGCCTATGGCCCCGGCACTTTTGACATGAAGGCCGGCATTGTTCAGGCGCTTTTTGCTCTGGAAGCCTTGCAGGTAGCGCAAGCCACGGTTTCCAAGCGCATCGTCTTCCTGTGGACTTCCGACGAAGAGATTGGCAGCGAATCCTCCCGCGTCCTCATCGAATCGGAAGCTCACCGCAGCGACGCTGTCTTTGTCCTGGAGCCCTCGCTCGGTCCGCGTGGGTTCGTCAAGACTTCCCGCAAGGGCGTAGGTGAGGCCGAAATCATTGTACATGGCCGCTCCTCGCATGCAGGCCTCGCGCCGGAAGAAGGCGTTAACGCCGTTCATGAGCTGGCCGCGCAAATCGCCCGCATCGAAAAGTGGAACGATCACCGCCGCGGGGTCACCATAAATGCGGACGTTATCGAGGGCGGGACACTCGTCAACGTCATCCCCGAAATCGCCAAAGCCAAATTCGATCTGCGCGCCTGGCGTACGGCCGATATGCACGCCCTCGAAAAGCGCTTACATGCATTGAAACCCATTCATCGCGGCGCCAAGCTCGAAATCCATGGCGGCTTTGATCGCCCGCCGCTGGAACGCAAGCAAAGTTCCGTGCTCTTCGGACGCGCCGCTTCTCTCGCCAGGCAACTGGGCCTCTCCTTGGGTGAGGCCGCGGCCGGTGGAAGCTCCGACGGGAACTTCACCGCGGCGCTTGGTATCCCGACTCTTGATGGCTTCGGCGCCGTCGGCGATGGCGCGCACTCCGCTCACGAACACGTGCTTACCAAAACCATGCCTGTCCGCGCCGCACTCCTCGGCGCTCTCCTCGCCTCTTCGTAAACTGCCGTTCGGGTTGGCTTAGGTGCGCAATCGGTGTCTCACTGCACGTAGCTCTTCTTTAAATACTCCACCGTTCCCTGCATCAAGTCTCCGTAATCGCTGTGCAGTACCTCGCGCAGCCCCTCCTCGGTCGGCCGTCCCGCCGCAATTCGATCCAGAATCTTCTCGATATCTCCCATCCCGCTTGTCTGCACGATGAATTCCACGTTCGCCAGAGCCCAGGCATACGAATACCGCGCCATATCTTCCGATAAGCCTAGCCACGATCCTTCCAACTTCGCCAGTGGCGCTGCATGTCCTTGTTCGTAGACTTGCACCAGCACGGCCGCGCTCTCATCGCTTCGTTTTCCTTCCATCCATTGCGCTATGCCTTCCTGCAGCCACGTCGGCGCGCGCCCGTGGGTCTTCTGTTGAATAAAGCTGTGCGTTAATTCATGCCGCAGCACGCGCGACAACTCCGGGGTCACTCCCGTTAAGCCCTGCACCGGCACGCGGATTCGCCCGTCATTCAGCGCCCCTACCCATTCTGGCGCTCTCGTGATGTCCGCAAATCCCTGTTCCGTGTACAGCACGACTCCCATGGGCTCCGGTGGTGTGTAGTTCAGCGCCGATTCGATCTCCTGGTAATGCCCCTCCAGCGTGTGCAGAACGTCGCGTGCCAGTCCCGGTTCCGCCGCACCGTTGTATCGCAACTGAAAGTGCGCGCTCTCGTTTTCCCGGTAATTCTCCTCTTCCCGGATGTCGCGCTCCGCCTTTTCCAGCGCTGTCTCTACTTCCGCATCACGATGAATGAACTGCGCTTTCTTCCAATCCTTCACCGCCAGATCCGGACGGTTCATCCCGTAATAGGCCCACCCGGACAGCTTGTATACATCGGCATTGTCCGGCGCCAGCCGCCTGGCATGGTCGAGATACTCCAGTGACTGCCGGAATTCGCTCCGCTGCAATTGAATATATGCGACATTCATGAGCAGTATCGCTTGCTCCGGCCTGTAGGACGCCGCCGCCCGCGCATCGTTCAATGCCTGATCCAAGTCCCCATGCGAAAGTTCAAACTGCGATGCCGCATGATGCGCCAGCGCCGCGCGTTCATTGGCGTTCGCGCTGCCTCCGCGTGCCTCTTCCTCCAACTGCGCAATGTAATTCCGGTCAATCGAGCCGTCGTGAACTGCGCCATGATCAATCTCCGCGGCGTTTGCGGTAGTTTCCATCGCGGGTGGTGCGATGTTCAGATTTGCCGCGGCCGCCGCGGGCGACTCCGTCACCGGAGGCAACCCGCCTTTTTCGATGTGATCCACGATGGATTTCGGCAACGTCAATTGTCCCGCGGAGGTCTCGTAGCGGACCTTGTCCCCATCCTCCACCACGTTGTAGGCCAGGATTTTCTGGCCGTTTTTCAGGACGATTTTGTCCGCGCGGGCCGCTGCCGCCGCCAGCAGTACGCCTGCCAGTAGGTACGCGATCTTTGCCGTGCTCCACCTTCGCTGCATCTTTCTATTTTAAGCCGCCGGGACGCTCCATCCGCCGTAGCCTTGTTCCTCCATGCCGAATATGACTACACTCTTTAAATGAAGTTCCTTTCCGCCTGCCTGCTTCTTCTCGTTCCGTGGCCAGCGACTTGCCACGCCGCCGATCTCTCGCCCCGCGAACTTCTTACTTCGCTCAACGCTCTCTCCCTCGATTCACAAAACGTCTTCACGGTTTCTGTCCCGGACCACATCGAAATCCATCATGGCGATGCCGTCCTCACTTTTCAACAGGGACGCTTCGCCTTCTACGCTCCATTTCAAGGCCGCATTACCGGCTTTGTCTTCTCCGGTCTGGGCCACGCTCTTGCCCTCCCGCGCGATCCCGCGGAAAAGCAGCAAATGGCGCATTTCCTGGGGGCCCCCGTCCTGGACCAGCAATTCCTCTCCGCCTACGTGCGCTTCACCGATGACACTGCTAAGGACCTCTTGGCGCAATTGCAGCGCGCCGGCCTCCAGCCTTCACCTGACGCTTCATTTGTGGCCGCCTGGGAATCCAATGTAACGCGCCTCGATTCTTCCCACTCCCTGCGAATCCTGTTCGAGGAATTTTCCTCCGCGCCCCGGCATTTCTTCCATGCCGGAATTGATGGCGTTGTCACCGGCCCGTTTGACATCCTGGCCGATGAAATGCGTGCGGAAAATTTCTTGATCGGGCAACCCCGCTTCGTCGACAATGTCGTGCATTACGACGTCTGGACTTCCTACTCATCGCCCGGATAATCTCCTCCACCGGTTCCCTTCACCGCTCTGCGATACCACATCAACTCCACCATCCGCCCGGACAACTCCCTCGAAGGAAATACCTCCGTCGATTTCCGTTCTGTCACTGGCGGCGAACAACTCCTCTTCTTCCAACTCGCGCGCTCCCTGAAGGTCGAATCCATCTCCTCGGAGTCCGGCGCGCCTCTCGCTTTTTTCCAGAACGAGGGCCTCACCGCGCGGGAGTTGCGTTACCGCGGTGAAGATTCCCTCTGTGTTTTCCTCCCCAAGCCTCTTCTTGCAGGCGAAGCCTTTACCCTGAATTTCCGCTATCGCGGCAACGTCATCGAAAACGCCGGTAACGCCGTCCTCTACGTCGGCGAGCGCGAAAGCTGGTTCCCCACCACGGTGACACCGCCGAATTCTCCCTCTACGACATGACCCTGCGCTGGCCCAAACGTCTTCGCCTGGTCGCCACCGGCGAAAAATCCGACGAGCACGAGGAGGGCGACTTCCGCGTCGCGCACTGGAAGATGGACCAGCCGGTCACCCAGGCCGGTTTCAACCTCGGCGAATACGCCGTGGCCTCCCTGGCCTCGGAAAACCATTCCATTGATGTTTACGCGAACAAACAGCTCGAAGATGCCATCCAGGCCCGTTTGGCCCGCTCACCCGTGGATCTCAGCCCGGCCATCAAAGTTCCGGGCGGCGATTTCCCTAATGTCCGCATAACCGCCGAACCCGCGGCTCCGAGTCCAGCGGATGCCCTGAAGCAGCTTGCCCGTGAAGTCGATTCCTCCATCCATTTCTGCGAACAGTATTCCGGCCCCTTCCCATTTCGCCAACTCGGCGTCTCGCAAATTCCCGGCGCCTTCGGGCAGGGCTGGCCGGGACTCCTCTATATCTCCACCTATTCGTTCCTGCCGCCAGCAACCCAGCAGCGTGCCGGCCTCAACTCGACCGGTCAGGAACTCTTCACGCAAATTGTTCCTTTTCACGAAGTGGCTCACCAGTGGTGGGGAAATGTCGTTGGCTGGTCCAGCTACCGCGACCAGTGGATCAACGAGGCCATCGCCAATTATCTCGCGCTTCTTTTTGCCGATTCGCAGAAAAATCCGGACCACACTCTCCACGCCTGGCTCGGCCGCTACCGCAAGTCTCTTCTCACCAAAGCCCCCAACGAAGACCGCCCACCTGCCGAAGCCGGCGCGCTCATCATGGGCTTGCGCCTGATCTCTTCCAAGTCGGCTTCCTCTTACGATCAAGTGATCTACGGCAAAGGCGCTTGGATCATGCAAATGCTCCGGGAAATGCTGCGCCAGCCTAACACCCCGAATCCCGACGCGCGCTTCATGGCTCTGCTGAAGTCCCTGGTTTCCAAGTACGCCCAGAAAAGCCTCACCACAATTCAGTTCCAGCGCGAAGTGGAAGCCGTCATGACCCCGAAAATGGATCTGGAAGGCGGCCGCTCGATGGAGTGGTTCTTCGACGAATATGTGCGGGGGACCGCCATTCCTCATTACAAGGTGAGTTTCTCATCGCACCGCGCCGACAAGGGCTTTCAAGTGCGCGGCAAGCTGTTGTCCTCGGGCGTGCCCCACTCGTTCATTGCGCCTGTTCCTCTTTTTGTCAGCAGCGGCTCCGGCCACGGCGTTTTCCTCGGCACGATTATTGCCACCGCCGGCGAGACACCTTTTTCCTTTTACACGCAGACCGATCCCCGCAAACTCCTCATCGATCCCCGCATGACCTTGCTTTGTGTTCCGGAATAATCAGGCCTGACCTTGCAGGCCTTTTCGGCACGAGTTGACTGTGTCTGGCCCACCACTTGCTTCTATTGGATGAACCGCTGCCGCCAATCCCCGCTACTTATTCATCAACTTCTCTTCCAACATCGGGCTATTCAAATTCAATTCGGCTTTGCCGCCTTCCCCCAATACATACGGATACCCGTCCGGGTCGTGGGGCCATTGTGAAAGTAATCCCGCCTGTACCAGTTCGCTCATCTTCGTCGCCCGCCGTCCGATCCGCCGCTCATACTCATCCGCGAGCCGGTTGAGCTCTCGCACGTCCAAATCCACCTTGACCAGCCGCATGTGCAACTCCGCATTCTTCTTGATCTGCGGCTCCTTGGCCGTCTGGTAAACGTCTCGCCATAGGAAATAAGAGGTCTCCAGCGACTCGCCATCGGCAGCGATCTTTGCGGCCATCACCTTCATCCAGATTGCCGCCTGCGGGTTCTTGGCTCCTTCCGCGAAGGCCTCCGCTGCCCGGGGGTAGTCCTTCTTGTCGAAGTAATAGACGTTGCCCATGTCCTGGTAGAAGCGCCAGTAATCCGGGTTGGCCATCACCCCGCGCCGCAGCAGTTCCACCGCATGGTCCGGATCGCCTGCTCCTCGTGGCGGGGCATCGCTCAAAAATGTTGAGCCAAACCGGTAGGCCACGATCAGATTCGGGTCCAGCGTCGTCGTGATGTCCAGTAGCGGCCACAGCAGTTCCAGACTCCCCTGTTTCAACTGCCCCAGCCGGTGTTTCTCTCCGTAGTACTGCACCACCCGCGTCCAGTACATCGCGCCCACGAGTGGCGCGTATTCCAGGCTCAAGCGCTTGATCAGTTGCGGCGAGCGCAGCACCAGCTCATCGCGCTCCTCCTGCAAGGCCTGCCGCTGCGCGTCAATCTTCTCTTGTAATTGCCACACGCCGGCAAAACCCAACACCAGCAGGGCCCCCAACGTCACTTTAATGATTACGCTCCGCTTCATTTCAGGTTCCGGCGCGAGAAAATCGCCGCCGCTGCAATCAGCACCACCGCCCCATAAACCGCCGCGTATAGCGTCGCGTGCGCTACCAGCGCTCCCGGCACTGCCCGGCCGTGCGCCACCGCTCCCATTACGTTGAAATTCTCAAAATTTGGCAGCAGGTAGGAAATCCCTTTCAACAGCTTCATTGTCGCTGGGGTCAAATCCACCGCCTTCATCGTTCGCAGATCTCCCGCAAATAACCCCGCCACATAAATTCCCGCCGTGAACAGAATCGCCAGAAACGGTGTGGTGAAACACGAAAAAAGCAGCGCCAGCGCCACCACCAGCGCCAGCTTCAGCAGAATCAGGTACACGGCAACCAGAATCCAGATGTCACTCTTTTCCAGCGTGTGTTTCACCGTCCATAGCGCCAGGTACAATCCCGCGGCCATCGCCGCCGTATTCACCGTCAGCGTCATCACCAACCCGCCGAATTTTCCCAGCAGGAATTCCCATCGTTCCACCGGCTCTGCCAGCAACGCATACAGCGTGCGCTTATCCATCTCCTTGGACACCAGGCCCACGCCGATAAACACCGCAATGAACAACCCGATCACGGAGATCGCCGTCAATCCCAGGCTGACGATTACGCTTTCTTCAATCCCGATGGAAATCTGGCCCACCAGGATCGCCGCGCCCATCATCAGTAGCGCGAAGAACACCAGATTGTAGAGCACGCGGTCCCGCACCGCTTCCCGGAACGTATTCGCGGCCACTGTCCATACGTTCTTCATTTTCCACTCACCTCGATGGCATTCGCCTGCGCCCGGTCCGCTGCGACAAGGTTCATAAAGAACTCTTCCAGCGTCGGCTTGATCTGCGTCACCGAAAAAATCCGCGCCCCCGCTGCCCGCAATTGCTCGATCGCTCCGTATAATTCCTCTTCAGGCATTTGCAACCGGTAACACTCGCCTGTCCGTGTGGCCTTGGCCAGCAGCGGCAGGTTCTTTCCCTCCGCCACCTCGAACAGGATTTCCATCCCCTGCGTTTTGATTCCCACCATTTCTCCTGGCGTGCCCACGCCGCGCAGTTTCCCGCCTACAATCACTCCTACCCGGTCACACAGCATCTCCGCGTCGGAAAGAATGTGCGTGGAAAAGAGCACCGTCCGCCCTTCTTTCTTCAATTCCAGGATGATGTCCCGCACTTCCCTGCGCCCCAGCGGGTCGAGCCCCGACATCGGCTCGTCCAGAATCACCACCTGCGGGTCGTGCAGGATCGCTTGCGCAAAGCCCACGCGCTGCAGCATGCCCTTCGAGTACTTCCGCAACTGAATTTTACCCGCGGTTTCCAGTCCGACCTTCTTCAGCATGTTTTCCACTCGCGCATGGCGCTCCGCTGCCGTCAATCCGTGAAATCGCGCGAAGTAATCCAGCAATTCCACTGCGGTCAGATAATCGTAAAAATACGGCTGCTCCGGCAGGTAGCCGGTCTCCTGGTGCATGGACACATCGTCGATCGATTTCCCCAGGATTCGCGCGCTTCCCCCGTCCGGGAAAATCAAGCGCATCAGCAGCTTGATGGTCGTGGTTTTTCCGGCCCCGTTTGGCCCCAGGAAACCAAACACTTCGCCGGTTTCGACCCGCATGCTCAGGTCTTCTAGTGATTTTTTCTTTTTCAGGTTCAAAAACCCGTAAGGGTATTCCTTCGATAGGTGTTCTATCTCAATTGCTGGAGTGGACATGCCTATATCCTTTTAGACCTCGCGCCGTACGTCAACGCCAGGTGCATCCCAGTGTGCAAGGACAGCAACTCCGTCCGTTCTTCTGCACTCTATCCGTTCCTTTATCCTGAAACCGGAAGTTGGATTCTCCCACATCATTCAACTCCCAAAATTTGTCATTCCGCCTGCCCTGAGCGGAGTCGAAGGGACCGGAGGGACGGCGCCTTTTGCCGTCCCGGAGCGGAGGAATCCCTTTCCAACTTCAGATTCCCGGTTTATTTGATTTTTCTTACACCGGCGCGCCGCATCTTCGGATAAACCTTCACTTCGCAATCTGTACCAGATCGGCCCGGCCCGCCGATTCCGGTTGCAGCGTCTGCGGCCCCCGCCAATTATCCAGGATGCCGACCTGTTGCACGCAACTCACCGTGCACCTCGGCGCGCATCCCTTATGCGTGTAGTATTCCCGGTGCCGCCGCTCATCCGTATACTCTCGCAGCGGAATTCCCGGATAGCCTCGCTGCTGCGAACACCAGTGCACCAGCCCGTTCTCGCAAATGTACAGGTAGCGCGAGCCCGCCCGGCATTTCCAATCGTGCTCTCTTCCCTTCGCCACATTGTGCTGAAACTCATTGAATCGCGAAAACGAGCGTTTCCCCAGCGTCATAATCTCTTCAAAAATCTCTTGTTCCCGCTTCCCCAGCGGCTTCCATTGCCCGTCATGGTCGTGAATGATTCCCACCGTGCTTGTGAACCCCAACTCCACCGCCCGGTGCGCGATCACCAGCGCATCTTCCGGGTTCTTCACGCCCCCGCCCAGCACGGAATTGATGTTCACCTGAAAAACAGCAAACTCCGAAAGCATCTCCAGCCGCCCATCGAGCGTTTTCAGGCTCTTCTTGGACACCTCGTCCGGAACCGCATTGTCAATGCTGATCTGCAGGTGTTCCAGCCCGGCCTCATTCAGCCGCTCGATTCGCTCCTTGTTCAGGAAAAATCCGTTCGTGATCAGCCCCGCCATCATCCCGCGCTTGCGGGTGTGCCGGATGATTGCGTCCAGGTCTGGATGCATCAGGGGTTCGCCGCCGCTGATGGTGATGATCGTCGTGCCCATATCCGCCAAGATGCCCAGCCGCTCCTTCATCTCCGCGAGCGGCACAGGCTTGGACACATCGTCGTATTCATTACAGTACGTGCAATCCAGGTTGCAGCGCCGCATTGGGATGATATGCACCAGGATCGGGTGCTCGGTGTCCGTCAGGGCCTTCGCGATCATCCACAATTCATGCAGGCGCGTCTTCGCGAAGCGCAAACGCTTCCGCACGCGCGTCTTCGCCGGCGCTTTCCCCTTATTCCTGATTTTCGCCATATTCAGCTACAACTTCCCCAGGCCCCGATTATACCTCACTGCCGCCCACCGTCTTCCCAACGCCACGCCGTGCGCCCGCGTCCCAACCGCGCAGCTTTCCGGCGGCCAGCAACAGCGCGTCGCCGTGGCGCGGGCTCTGGTGGGCGATCCACTGATTCTCTTAGCCGATGAGCCGACGGGAAACTTAGACTCGAAGAACGGCGACGCCGTAATGGATCTGTTGAAGGAGCTTCACACCAATGGCGCGACCATCTGCATGGTCACGCACGACCCGCGCTACGCCCATCACGCGGAACGTACCTTGCATCTCTTCGATGGCCGCATCGTTGAACAGACTCTGGCTCCCGTCTAACCTCTCACAGCAATTCGTCACCGCCAGCTAGTGTCGCGCTCTGTTCGGCGCATTTCTCTTTAGGGGGTCAGGACTTCAGTTTACCCTGAGCCTCGAAGGGCCCTGACATAACGCCCGTAATTTGAATTGGGCTTCAGCCCCTGAGGACTCCGCGCTTTTTCTTTGTCTTTCCTGAGCACAACCTAACGCCGCAGCACCAGGCAGCCTGCGATCATGTCATGCAGCGCCTGCTTCTTCTCTGTGAATCCTGCCATGATGTAGCCGATGCCCAGGGGAATCAGCCCGGAAACGATCTTCGCGAAAAATCGCCCGGAGGCCCGCCCAAACGAAATGCGCTCTGCCGCAGTGTCGGTCACGTATAAACCCAACGCCTGTTTGCCCCACGTCGCCTGATGTTCTCCGCTCTCGAGATACGCAAAGTACAGCCAATGTAACACGATTGCGACCGCGCCAAAGGTAAGAGCAAGCGATACTATGGCCGCAATCACTGCCGGACTCCATTGTCCATCCCAGTGGTGCGTCATATTCTCGGCCGTTGCCGCCAGCCCCGTTAGGAAAAGCAGCGGAATAACCAGTGCGAATATACCCACGCTTAAAATCAGGCCGTCAATCAGATGGGCCACGAAGCGCAACCAGAATCCTGCATACGTCACGCTGCGCGTCGTGCTGAACCCCGCGACCCCCACGTTCGCTGGCACGCGAAGCCCCGCCGCGCCCGCAAGCGCCCCACGCACAACTGGACTTCCGCACGACGCGCAAAACACGCCGTCCGGGGTGAGAACCGCACCACACTTGGAACAGTACACTGTGATCCTCCTCGACCCTCGTCTACTCCGATTGCTCGCGGCCTCTTCGAGGACGCGCGCTAAAATTCGCTCGCTCCAAAATTACTCGCAGCCTTCCCCGCACCAGTTTGTCCAGATGCTTTTGTGCTTCGCCGCTTCCTGTCCGCGCGGCAGCGGACAGCAGAACCCGCGCTTGGTCGCAGTTGGCGCGGGAGAAGGCGTGAGGCTGGTAATCTGCGCGCGCAGTGGCACACGCCAGGCCGCCGGCATTAAAACGAAAAACAGAACGGCATTGCGGCGAGGGGCCATGGTTCTCACTCCAGAAGGCCATTTCATTCTAACTTCTGCGAGCCACCGATTGCAGCCGGGGCGCTGGCGGAAGTGCCCATGTGCTCGTGATGCTGCCGGAGAAGGAATTGATCGGTCATGCCGGCAATGTAGTCGCACACCACGATGTGCCGCGCGGTTGTCCGCGACATTTCTTCGTGGAGTTCGGGCATCGTACCCGGCTGCTGCAGGTAGAAAGCGAAAAGTTCCTCCAGGCACCGAATGGAGCGATTGCAATCCTCGGTGATCAGCGGGTGATTGTAGATGTGCGAGAACAGAAATCCCTTCAGTTGGGCGTTTTGCCCCCGGGCCGGTTCGCTGAAACGCGCTAGCCGCACCGGCGCGTGACGTATGTCCTCCACCGATTGCGCGCGCGCATCGCGTACCATACGTTCCGTATTGGCGATCAGGTCGCTGGCCAGATGGTCCAAAACATGCCGCAAGGCTTCGTTGAACTTCAGCTTGGGACGCGCTTCGGCATTTTCGGACTCAACTTTGCCGTAGAACTCCCCGAACAATGGCACTTCGTGGCAAAGCGCCTCGACATCAAGAAGGTTCGCTTCGAGCGCATCGTCCAGGTCCGCCGTGTTGTACGCAATCTCATCCACCCAGTCGATGAGCTGGGATTCCAGCGGCGGGCGAAGTTCCAGCAGGTATTCCGATAGCTCGGGAAACTCCTCCGCGTTGTAATCGCGTGAGTGTTTGACAATGCCCTCGCGCACTTCAAAGGTCAGGTTCAGGCCCTCGAAACCGATGTAGCGCTGCTCGAAATGCTCCACGATGCGCAGTGCATGCAGATTGTGATTGAACCGCCCGCCGTGCGCCCCCATCAGCTCGTTGAGCTTGCGTTCCCCGGCGTGCCCAAACGGTGGGTGCCCGATATCGTGAACAAGTGCGAGGGATTCCACAAGATCGGCGTTAAGACCGAGCGCGGAGGCCACCGTGCGCGCGATCTGCGAAACCTCCAGCGTGTGCGTCAAGCGGTTGCGGAAATGGTCGGAGAAGCGCGTCGTGAAAACCTGTGTCTTCGCTTCCAGGCGGCGGAAAGCGCGCGAGTGCACGATGCGGTCGCGGTCGCGTGCGTATTCGCTCCGGTAGCGATGCGCGGGCTCCGGAAAACGGCGGCCGCGGGAACAAGCAGGCTGCATGGCCCAGGGCGCGGCTGGACGCGGTTTGTCGATGGCCGGGACCTCCCGAAAAAACTGCAGGCCGCGCTACCTCAGGACTTCGGCGCGATCGATCCGAGGCCGCGGTCCGCTTCGTCCGCCACGGTGGTGTTCGGGTAATCCTTCTTGATCTGTTCGTAGATGGTTGCTGCTTGCTTCGGGTCACTCTGACGAAGAATGCCCGCAAGCTCCAGCAGGACGAGAGGCTTGGGCACGAGCACGGAGCCGGAATTGGAGAGCGCTCGCAAATCTTTCACCGCCTCCTCATTCTTGCCCGTGCGCTCGGCGATAAGGGCTTTCTGGTACTGCGCGAGAGCCGCGAGTTCTTTGTCCGAACCGGCATCTAGTTTCTTGAGTTCTTCAGATGCCTGATTCAAGCGATCCAGATCCATCAGGCACAGAGCGGAGTAGTAGCGAGCGAGCTTGCCAGGTTTCGTGTGCGGGTATTTCTCGGCCACCACGGCGAGTTTGACTTCCGCATCCTGGGAACGCCGGTCTTCATCCGCATAGGTCACCTCGCCCGGAAGCGTAGGTTGGCCGGCAATGGATAGCGGCGCATTGTATATCTTCATGGCATCGTCCAGCGCGGCTTGGGCCTGGGTGGTCTGGCGGTCGGAATAGAACTTCCAGGCCAGATAGCCGGAGGCAATGACGATTACGGCCAGCAGGGCGATGGAGGCAAGGCGAGTATGGGAGAGAACGGCTTCCGCGCCATGCTCGAAAGTTTCACGGACCTTGTCCTGCTTCAACTCTTTACGCGAAATGTGTTCCGGCATGTACGCTCCCCTTCATGATCTCGAAACCTATATCGTAGCACAACTGAACTGACGGCCAGCGGCAGCCCGCGGAGTAACGCTTGCCGCAAGCGCATGCGGCGCGAACGAACCGCCGCCTGCCGGACATGGTAGCTTAGGAGTATGCAGACGGGTTGCGTTCACTGTGGTCAACAGCACTTGCTGAAGGACGACGTTTTGGCTAAGCACGAAAAGGTGCAGTTCCGCTGCACCCGGTGCGGCCAGCTCACGGTCGTGGAAGTCAAGCGCCGCGCCGACGAGACCGTGGTGATCTCGCCGATGCCTTCCTTCGCGCGGGCCGACGCTTCCAGCGCAAAGCTGCGCTTGCCTCCCGCCGACGACGGGTTGCTTCTGCCAACGGACGCGGACATCGTGCTGACCATCTCGACTGGCCCCTCCAAGGGCAAGTCCTTCAAACTGAAAAATCCGCGCACCGTCATCGGCCGCAAAGGCGCCGACCTGCCCCTTGATGATCCGGAGATTTCCCGCCACCATTGCGTCCTGGAAGTTCGCGAACGCTTCGTGAACCTCAAGGATCTCGACTCCACGAATGGCACGTTTTTCGAGGAAGAGCGCGTACGCGCGGCCGTATTGCAGGACGGCGCGGAGTTCCGTGTGGGCAGCAGCACCGTCCGGTTGAACTTTCAATCCAAGTAATGTGCAAAACCTGAGCGGTCTCGTGTGAGATACTGGCACGGGTGTGACAACGTGGCCCAGAGATGATCCCCCTGAGTGTGTGCCTCGTCGTACAAAATGAGCAGGATAATTTGCCGCGGGTCCTGCAATCCATGCAGGGGATCGCCGACGAAATCATCGTCGTGGACGGCGGCAGCGCGGATCGCACGCCGGAAATCGCCCGCGAATTTGGCGCCAGGGTGTTTTTTCGGGCGTTCACAAACCATGCGGACCAGAAAAATTATGCTGCCTCGCTCGCGTCGCACGACTGGATTTTCCTTCTTGACGCCGACGAAGAGTTGAGCAAAGAGCTAAAAGAATCGGTGCGTCAATGGAAGGAGCGCACGCCGCAGTGCGATGTTTACGAAATGTCGCGGCTGACTTGGTATCTGGGCGCATGGATCCATCACTCGCGTTGGTATCCAGACTGGCAGCGACGCATCTACCGCCGCGACAAAACCGGCTTCGCTGGCGTGATTCATTCCGCGCTGCGCTATGAAGGCAAGATTGCTCGCTTGCGCGGCAACCTCTTGCACTACACCGTCCGCAATTTTTCGGAACACGAGGCAAAAGTAGAGAAATACGCGACGGCCGTTGCCAAGGAGATGTTCGATCAAGGTAGGCGCAATTGGCGCGCCGCCATGTGGCTGGCCACCCCGTGGAGCTGGATACACCATTTTTTCCTTGGGGCCGGGTTCCTGGACGGTTATCGCGGCGCGGTCATCTCGCAGATGGCCGCGCGCGGCGTACGCCTGAAATTCGCGAAATTGGGAGCCTTGGTGCAAGCCGAAAAGAAAACAAATTCGCGCGGTGCCGCATGATTCCCATGATTGTGGACCTGGAAACCGAGTGGCGCGGGGGGCAGAGCCAGGCGCTCCTGCTCCTGAAGGGATTGTATGAACGCGGGCATGCGGCGGAGCTTCTGGCCGCGAGTGCATCTGCCCTTGGCCGCCGCGCCAGGAGAGCGGGATTCTATGTGCACGAAGTATCTCCTGCGATGCTCCGCTTGGCGGCAGCGCGCAAGATTCACTCCCTTTTGCCCGACAGCAGATTCGATCTGCTCCATGCAAACGAGCCACACGCCTTGACTTCGGCCTGGCTGGCGGGCGCCCACAAAAAAGTGCCGCTGCTGGTCTCGCAAAGAGTCCCCTATCCTCTGAAACACGCACTGTTTGCCCGGAAGCGCTATTTGGCGGCCCAGCGCATTTTGGCGATTTCTCGCTTTGTGCAAAAGAGCGTTCTGGACTCCGGTATTCCCCCCGAAATCGTGGACCTCGTTTACGAAGGTGTCGAAGTGCCCCCTCCCGTGACACCGGAAGCTCGCGCATCGGCCCGGCAGCGCTGGTGCGTGACCCCACAGGACATGCTGTTCGGTTGCGTTGGCTACCTGCTGCCGGAAAAGGGCCAGGAGTTTCTCCTGCGCGCTCTTCCCGCAGTCCGCGCGAAGTATCCCACTGCGCGCTTGCTCTTGGCCGGTGACGGTCCCTGCCGTGCTCACTTGGAGGCGCTGTCGCGAGCCCTTGGTCTGCAGGAGGCGGTAATCTTTGCTGGATTTGTGGGAGACATCGCGCAAGTGTACGCAGCGCTTGATGCGTTTGTGTTTCCGTCGCTGGCGGAGCCGCTGGGCAATTCTCTTCTAGCGGCAATGGCATGGGGTCTTCCCGTGCTGGCCGTAGCGAGCGGAGGCGTGCCGGAATACGTCGAACTTGATAACACTGGATTGCTGGTTGCTCGCCCTGAGCCGGGCCTCTTCTCAGCGGAGATGATGCGGCTCCTGAGCGAGCCAGAGTTGGCAAAGCGCCTGGGCGCGGCGGCAAGAGAGTCAATCCAAGAGCGCTTCTCGGCGGACCACATGGTTGACAACACCCTCGCTGTATACGAGGAACTTTCCGGCACGGGCACGGCTGCTACCGCGCCGGCACAAACCTGACCTGAAATCAGGAGTTGCGCATTCCCGCATCGCCCATTTCCTAAAGATCCGTCATCCCAACCGAAGGGACGCCGCTTTCGCCTTCGTAGGGGCGCAGGACTCTTTACCCTGAGTTGCGAAGGGCTGCGCCCCATGTCCGCACGATCCCCTGATCTTGGCTCCCAACCCTACCCTGCCTCTCTCTTGCCGTTCTTTCACGCCGTCCCAGAGCGGAGGCACAATTCTCCATCGCACGCCTTTTGTGCGATGAATTCCTCTTCGACTTCGGATTTCAGGATTATTCCGGGTAGCCTTTGGGAAACTTCCGCCGCCAGTCCCACGCCGATTGCAGGATTTCTTCCAGCGAAGAGTGCTTGGCCTCCCAGCCCAGCGCCCGCTTCAGCTTTTCATTGCTGGCAACCAGTACCGCAGGATCGCCGGGGCGTCGCGGAGACAGCTTGTGTGGAATTTTGCGCCCCGTGATGCCCTCCGCGGTTTTCACCACTTCCAGATTGGAGAAGCCTCTGCTATTGCCCACGTTGAACGCCTCTCCCGGAACTCGCTCGATCTCTTCCAGCGCGCGCAAGTGCGAATCCGCGATGTCGATCACGTGGATGTAATCGCGCACGCAGCTTCCGTCCGGCGTGGGATAGTCGAAGCCGAAAACTTCGAGCTGCGCGATCGCTCCCAGGGCCGTGTCCAGCACTCTGGGAATCAGGTGCGTTTCTTCGCGATGCGCTTCGCCGCGCTCAACGCTGGCGCCCGCGGCATTGAAATAGCGCAAGCTCACATACTTCAACCCGGTATACACACGATAATCGCCCAGAATTTGCTCGAAGGTCAGTTTCGATTTGCCGTACGGATTGATGGGCGCTTTGCGGTGATCTTCGGGGATGGGGACGACTTCGGGCTCGCCATAGACCGCCGCCGTCGAAGAGAAAATAAACTTGTTGACGCCGTGGCGCACCATGGCGTCCAGCAGGTTCACGCCGCAGCCAACGTTTGCCGCATAAAATGTGCTCGGTTCGCGCACCGACTTGGCCACCAGCGCTTCCCCGGCAAAATGCATCACCGCATCAAATTTGTGCGAGGAGAACACCGCATCGATTTGCGAACGAATCGCGAGATCCGTTTGGCAGAAGGTGGCGGCGGGTGGAACGGCCGCCCGGTGGCCCTCCTGGAGATTGTCGAGCGCGATCACCTGATGCCCGCGGGACAACAGCACTTCCGAGCAGATACTCCCGATATAGCCGGCCGCGCCGGTCACTAGAATGTTCAACGGAAACGCCTCCCTAAAATTAATGAAGACGTGCAGACAGCTCAACAAATCAGCATCAAGTATACAACCATTCCACTACCGCCAAATGTGACGCCTCGACACCTGCAAGTAGGGCAGCGGGGTGCGCTACCACTCTGGGCGATACCGGGCCAATGTGGTATAAGGTCGTGGCCAGGTTGTGCTCCATTGCACAGCAAGCGGCGTTTTCCGGATACCGGGGTCATTTATCTTCAGATGGAGGTTCAACGATGCGCTCAATCGTGAACGGCCTTGTACTGCTTTTGGTTTGTATGATTCCCGCTGTAGGCCAGGAAAAGACGGCCTCGGCGAAACCGGCGGATCTTTCGCTGACCGCTGTTGGCCGGCAGCACCATCCGATTGCCACAAAGAATGAAGAGGCACAGCTTTATTTTGACCAGGGTATCACTTTGATCTACGGGTTCAACCACGAAGAGGCTGCGCGCGCCTTCCAGCGGGCTGCGGAACTCGACCCGTCTTCACCTATGCCGCTGTGGGGCATCGCGCTGGCGGTTGGCCCCAACTACAACATGGACGTGGACGCGGAACGTGAAAAGCTGGCCTATGAAACCCTGCAAAAGGCTCAAAAACTTGCCGCCAATGCTCCGCAAATCGAACGGGACTACCTGGCCGCCCTGGTGACACGCTATTCCGGCGGTGCCAACCCGGACTTCAAGAAGCTTTCTGGCGATTATGCCGCGGCCATGAAGGCCCTTTCGCAGAAATACCCCGACGATCTCGACGCTGCTACTCTTTACGCGGAAAGCCTGATGAACCTCAATCCCTGGAAGCTGTGGTCGCTCGACGGCAAACCCGGCGAGAACACCGAAGAAATCGTGCGCGTGCTGGAATCGGTTTTGGCACGCGACCCCAATCACGCGGGGGCGAATCACTACTACATTCACGCGGTCGAAGCTTCGCCGCACCCGGAACGCGCGCTGCCGAGCGCGCACCGCCTGGATACGCTGGTGCCGCAGGCAGGGCATCTGGTCCACATGCCCGCGCACATCTACGAGCGCACTGGCTTCTACGAAGCAGCAGTTCGCAATAATGAAGAAGCGGCCAAGGTGGACAGCGCCTACGTACTAAAGGCCGAACGCGAAGGCACCCTCTACGACCTTATGTATCACAGCCACAACGAGCACTTTCTGGCGATGGCCGCCTGCATGGCTGGAAACTACGCGCAAGCAAAGCGGGCCGCCGACGCCCTGGCTGCACGCCTCATGCCACACGCAAACATGATGCCCATGCTGGACGCGTTCATCATGACACCCATCTGGGTCGACGCTCGTTTCGGCACGTGGGATGCGATTCTGGCGCGGCCCGAACCGTTGAAAGAATTGCCGGGCACCCATGCAATGTGGCGCTATTCCCGCGCCATTGCTTATGCGGCCAACGGAAAATTGGATGCCGCTGAAAAAGAGCGGACCTTCTTTGCGCAGGAAGCGGCGGCATTCCCGCCGGATGCCATGCTCGGCGAACAAAACAAAGCCAGCGATGTGCTCGGCATCGCTTCCCACATCACCGAGGCGCGCATCGCCGCAGCTAAGGGCCAGAAGGACGAGGCCATCGCGCACTGGAAGAAAGCAGTTGAGATGCAGGACACGTTGAACTACGACGAACCGGCCGACTGGTATTACCCAGTGCGTGAATCGCTGGGGGCTGCGCTCCTGGTTGCCGGAAAGCCAGTGGATGCCGAACCGGTCTTCCGTAAGGATTTGCGCCAGAACCCTAGAAACCCGCGATCATTGTTTGGCTTGAAAGAGGCGTTGCGCGCGCAAGGAAAAGAGGCGGACGCCGTTTGGGTGGACCGCCAATTCAAGGAAGCATGGAAGAGTGCCGACACCGAGCTGACATTGGCCGCGTTGTAATCCTCAAATCCGATATTGACCAATCGTGGGCGAACGTATTTTGTCTTGTTTCAATCGATTGGCGCGGGGGATTCCAATTTCGCGGAGGCTGAATTCCCCTTCACCCTCTGCTACTCAGAATTTGTCCTTCCGACCGGAGGGGCGGCGCCTTGTGCCGTCCCGCAGTGGAGGAATCTCTCTTCGACTTTGTATCACAGGTAACAACTCGTTGTGAACAACCCCCCAAAAAGCGAAAGCGCCGAACGGCTCCTTCTCGACCCGTACGGCGCTCTCTTGCGCTAGTATCTTTCTTCCTAGAAGAATATTCCAGCAGTTCCCTCCTATCCGCTCGCCAAAAGTCGTCAAGCTATTTTGCAGATTCAACTACCCATCGCCCATGCGGCTCCAGGAACTCCACCCCAATCGCATAGCCTTCACCATGGATTGGCTGGCAGTAGGCCACCCGAGCCGCGGAGCGAAACTCACCTGTGCGCGAAGCCAACACCAGCCGCGCATTTTTGTCCCAGCGCCGGATGCTCACCACGCGGGCGCCCTTCGCGCTGACATTTTCCGTAAATGTTGCTTCCGCGCCGGGAAGCTGGCGATGACCTTCCAGGACCACGGGAATTTCCATCCGGATCCGGGTTTCCCGCCGTGGATGGGGATGGATGCGTCTTTGTGCCATAGGTCATCCATCTCAGAGGCACGCAGCGATGCGTGCAATGGAATTCATCGCGCTGCCGCGGTGTTTCATGCGATAAAGTGCGCGGTCCGCGGCGCCCAATAGCTTTTCCGGGGTGTCGCCGTCCTCGGGATACCCGGCGATGCCGGCGCTGACCGACAGCGCGGGAGCCTCGGCTTCCGTCGCTAGCCGTTCGCGAATGCGGGAAGCTACACGCGAAGCAATGTCCGGGGAAGCTTCTGGGAGAATCAGCGCGAACTCGTCGCCGCCGTAGCGCGCCGCCGTGTCAATCGCTCGTGAATGATTGCGCAAAATCTTGGCCAGGCGGACCAGGGAACGGCTGCCCACCAGATGCCCGTAACGGTCGTTGATCGTCTTCAATCCATCCATATCCAACAGGACGATGCTGAACGGGCGCTGCGTCCGGCGAGAGTGGTCCAACTCCGATTCGATTACCGCGATCAGCCGCCGGTAATTCGCCAGCCCCGTCAGTGGGTCGCTTACGGCCAGCGTGCGCACCTGATCGAAGAGCCGCGCCTGATCAATCAACGCGCCGCACAATAGGATCGAGTAGCTGGCCACCTTGCTGAGTTCCGCAAGGAAAAACGGTCCGTCAAAAAGACGCTGGGAGAACAGCGCGGCGATATGGCAGCAGGCGTTCAGCAGCGCTACCAGAAACAGCGAATAGTCGTACAGGGACGCATCACTGTCGCTCTTCCTCTCCTGCTGAAACCTGCGATAGAAGAAGATCGCGGCAAGGACGAACAAGATGCCGGGAAGCGTTTCCCAGGGCCGCGAGAAGAGCGATCCCGCCTTCGCCACCGGGGTCGCCGGTGCGGCCAGGAACGCGGCGCTCGTCACATAAGCTGCCGCCGCCACCACGAACAAGGCGCCGGCTGTTTCCCGGCTCGGCTGGCGCGCCGTTGGAATGAATCGTTCGACGGCCAGTGCTGCCAGCAGCAGCACGGCCAGCAACGTGCGCCCCACCATCCAGCCCATGGGCACGTGCGACAGCGCCACTGGACCTAGACGCAAAAGATCATTCAATCCAAAGTAGCCCAGTGTTTCGATCATGCCGGACAGCACAAACCCGAAAGCGAGAATCAGTGCTATGCGATCGTGCGTTCCGCGGAAGCGCACCAGTGCATTCGCGGCGTAGCAAAAGCTCAGCAGTGAGCCGCCCACTTCGAGATAGAGATAGGTGTTGGGCGAACCGGAGACGTGGGAGTGCCGCGCGTACAGCACGACCCCAAGGAAAAAAACTGCCAGGAGACTATACGCAACGGTGGGCAGATGCCCCCGGTCCTTGCGGAAGAATCCCGTGATTTTGGCCCAATCTCCCAAAACATCCCCCAAATGCCGAAGAAAGCCGGCAATATCAGGGAATGCACGTCCAGGCCCTTTTGGAGTCGCCGAGGAAGGTTTGTAACTAATTCAAAATAGATGAGTTATTAAGAACTGCAGAAGGCGTCATCCCGCCTGAGACAGCTACCGAGACAGCAAGAGATACCTCTTCAATGCCGAATTGACTCTCTATCGTGAATATATCCAAAGAGTTAGCAGGGTTTAGAGAGACCAGAACCAAAAGTGTGCAAAGTCTCATCCTGAGACTGTCTCAACTTGGGATGAGGCATCTTTTCACGGCTTCGGCGGCACGGGGAGATCCCTTGCGGTGACCGTATTCGTGAAATTCTGTCGTTTATGTGTGCCATCGCAAAAGGGCGAATTGCTCGAGTGCCCGCAGCGGCAAACGGCCACGGCCGTCCGCCCGCCTAGCCCGAACACCTTTCCTTCCTGATCCACGATCTCAAAATCTCCTTCGATGCGCAGCGGGCCGTTATTGAATATAGTGATTTTCGTTCCTGGCATGGCATCCTCCATTCGACGAAACTACAAGCCATCTCATAAACGCTTCTTAGGGGGTCGGAGCTTCAGTTTACCCTGCTTGCCCCGATCTTCGAGGGGAGCTTCGAAGGGCTCCGACTTCAAAAACCCTCAAAGAATGGGCTTTATAGCAGGCTGCGGAAGTAATGTCCTAGCTTGTCATTCCGAGCGAAGCGAGGAATCTGCTTTTCCTTTGCTTCAATAGGACATTTCTTCCGCAGATTTCAATGGCCCCTGAAGAAAGTTTTCCCAGTATTCCTCCGCACCCTCTTCAGCCGCGCCGAAAAGCCCTTCAGCTTTAGGGGTTTTAACCCCTGAGGTGCGCGAGGGGGAGTTGCGCAGCATTTATGCGATAGGCTCCAGTTTGTTAGTACCGTGGCACGCTGGGATCCACTTCCGTGGACCAGGACAATATGCCCCCGCGCAAATTATGCACCTTGCGGAATCCCGCTTTGCGCAGAAAATCCACTGCTTCGGCTGAACGCTTCCCGCTCCGGCAATGGGCCACAATCTCATGCGAAGAGTCCAGCTCATGCACGCGCCGCGGCAATTCGCCCAGCGGTATCAGGTGCCCCTTCAAGTTGCAGATCTGGTATTCGTGAGGTTCGCGCACATCCAGAATAAAGATCTCGTCACCGCGATCGAGCCGCTCTTTCAGCTCGCGCGGCGTAATCTCCGGAACGTGCAAATCCAGTTCCAGCTCTTCTTCCCCGCGCACCCCGCAAAACTCGTAGTAGTCAATCAGCTTGTGTATCTTGCGATGCGTACCGCACATCGGGCAATTCGAGTTCTTGCGCAACTTCAGCTCGCGGAACTTCATCGTCAGCGCATCAAAAAGCAGCAATCGCCCCACCAGCGAATCGCCGCGCCCCAGGATCAGCTTGATCGTCTCCAGCGCTTGCAAGGAGCCGATGATCCCAGGCAGCACGCCCAGCACTCCGCCTTCCGCGCACGACGGCACCAGCCCGGGAGGAGGTGGTTCGGGATAGAGGCAGCGGTAGCACGGCCCCTCGGGCATGCCAAACACTGTCGCCTGGCCTTCAAATCGGAAAATCGAGCCGTACACATTCGGCTTGCCCAGAAGAATACACGCGTCGTTCACCAGATAGCGCGTGGGAAAATTGTCCGTGCCGTCGACGATCACATCGTAGTCTTTGAACAGCTCCAGCGCATTCTCGCTGGTCAGCTTCGTTTCATAGGACGTGATTTCAACGTCGGGATTCAAGTTGCTCAGCCGTGCCTTGGCCGCTTCGGTTTTGGGCTTGCCCACATCGCTGGTGCCAAAGGTCACCTGCCGCTGCAGGTTGGTGAAATCCACCACATCGAAATCCACCAGCCCGATATTGCCGATGCCCGCAGCCGTCAGATAGAGCCCCAGCGGCGCGCCCAGGCCGCCGGTCCCGATCAGCAGCACTTTCGCGCCTTTCAGCTTGAGCTGACCCTCCATGCCGACTTCCGGCATGATCAGATGTCGGCTATAACGCAAAATCTCTTCGTTGGTCAGGCCCGCTGCCGGCGGGTGCCCCGTCAACGGCTGTGCTTTGGCGGACATAGTACTCCTCGTCCAACCATTCTACCCGTGCCCCGCGTTTCCGAGAAGCCATTCATCGCGACGATAACTCGGCGCCAAGGCGGGGCAAGAATTGCCGGTCGTTGTGCGGCCTCGATTCTATTTGGTTTAACGATGGATAAGTAAGCGGCAGTTCGACGGAGCCGCATCGTGGGCCGCGAACATCTCCGAGTATCCTTCATGGCGTCACGTGTGGCTCTTTACAGCCATCATGAGGAATCGTACTCTGGAATGACCATGTGGAATGTGGACGAACGTTTTGAAAAGAAAACCATGGACAGCCTGGCGGCACAGGGCTTTTCCGTCGGTAGCACGCGCGGCGTCGTGCGCGTGGAAAGATACGGCTCCGGCGCGGAGTTCCGCCAGGTTCCCGACGGTCACTTCCAGATGACCATTATGCCTTCCATCATGTTGCACGGGCAGTTCACCAGGCTCTGGGACGCCGGCTATCAGAAATTCCTGCTCACCACCGATGGTGCCAAGTTTCCTGCACTTGCGGAGCAATTGGCCAATTTGCGGAAGTTCAACGAAGAAATGCGCACCGCTCTGGGTGTGCCCACATTTTATAACGAAGCGCTGGGTTCGGTCAGCCAGGTCAGTGTCTACGACCGTGTGAAAGGCCGCCCCGGGGATGTCCCGGACAAAACCGTTGGCGTGCACATCCCGGGAAGCGCGCACTAACGGAACCGCAGCCGACCATCGCTCGATCCAATCTCGACCAAGCATAAACACAATTGTCATTCCGAGCGCAGCGAGGAATCTGCTTTCCTCTCATCCACGCATTGGCCAGACATTCATTCGAGAGCGGGAAAGTGCTTGCATCGCGCACCCTGTGGGGGCAGGCTGATTGTGTTCTGGCCATGCAATCGGTGAAAGCCCCGGCGAGAACTGCGGGACACGGAGGACACGCATGGGACGTGTGGTTGCCTTGATGGACGATCTCTTCTTCCAGATGAAAATCGCGGAGACCGCCAAACAATTGGGCGTGGAATTCAAGGTGGCTACCACTGGTGAAGCTCTGCTGAGCCTGCTGGTTCCTCCCACGAAACTCGTCATCGTTGATCTCAATGCCCGTAGCAACCCCGTGGCAACCCTCGAGCAGCTTCGCGCAACTCAGAAAGAGCTGCGCGTGGTGGCATTCCTGTCGCACGTGCAGACGGAACTCGCGGCAATGGCCACGGCTGCTGGTTGTACGGACGTTCTGCCGCGTTCGCTGTTCACCCGGAATCTTGCTGCCATCCTGGAAACCGCCAAGGATTGAAAGGAACGTTTTGCGCGATTGCAATGTTCGCCGTTTCTGCGTCTATTTCCCGCTCATCATTTTCTTGCTCTGTGCAACTTCTTTGCCGGGCCTCGCCCAGTCGGATTCTCCGGCCGATCCTGCGGTCACTTTGCGCGACATTCTTTTTGCCGCCTGCTCGCAAAACTCCACTGAATTTGCCCGCGCGCTGACCGTGCGCAACGCCCAGGCGTTTTCACGCATGACGCCCGCGACGCGCACCACACTCTTGAAGCGCTTCGTCCTCCTGGACAAACCCGGCCAGCCTCGCGCCGAAATCGATGCCTCCGGGAATCTGAGCGTCTTTTGCGCCACTTCAGACGTCACCACCCAAATGCAAATCGGCAAACCCGAACTCCGCGACAACCTCGCCTTTATCTCCTTGACCATCAAGAATGCCGCCGCTTCCAATGAAGACGACTCTCATCGCGTGCTCATGGGCCTGGTTCGCGAGGATGGCCAATGGAAGCTTCTCTCCCTCGGTCTGCTCTTGCTTGACCTGCCCTCCCTCGGCGAGGAGTGGGATCGCGCGGAGATCAAGAACAACGAACAATCGGCCATCGACTCCATGAAGATCCTGGCCGACGCCATCGAAACCTACCGCAAAACCTACACGCGTCTCCCGGATAACCTGGCGGTTCTCGGACCTCCTCTGCAGGGCCCCGCAAAAAGGGAAAAGGCGGATCTCATCACCGCGGAACTCGCCGAAGGACGCAAGGATGGCTATTCTTTCCGCTACGTCATCGTCGGCGCGAACACCTCCGGCGCCCCAGCAAAATATGAACTGGCGGCGATTCCCATCGAATACGGCCGCACTGGTTCACGCTCGTTCTTCCGGGATGGTTTGGGAGTCCTCCACGGCGCAGACCGTCGCGGCGCGGTGGGCAGTGTGACCGATCCAAAGGTTGAAGGAAGTATCGCCCCAGATTGAAACAACACCGTTGACCGATACGCGTAGAAATCTTCCCTTCACTTGCGGGCCTCCTTCCCCGGCGGGAAAATGAACTTAGGTCATCCGGCTTCCGGCGAAGCACATCTTCGTGTGCCTCGCCACTCTCCAGGCGGACAAACCAGCACTGGCTGGTTTGACAGGAGAAGCGAGATGCCGGATGTCACGGTAGAGCGGCGAAGTGCGCCGCGATGCCAACTCGTGCTGGCGGCGGAGGTTGTGGAGCTTCCGCGCGGCGCGAAGCTGAGCGCGCGCACGGCCGACATTAGCCGCACCGGCTGCTACATCGACACCCTCAATCCTGTGCCGCAAGGTTCCCGCATCCGCCTTCGGATCACCCATCATGACGAAATCTTTGAAGCCCTCGGCAGCGTTGTGTACGTCAGCCCCAGCCTGGGCATGGGTGTGATGTTCGTGGAGGTGGCCGCAGAGCAGCAGGCCCGGCTAGACCGCTGGCTGGCGGAAAAGGATCAGGAATTCTGACGCGCGTTCCTTTCATCGCCAGCCGGAAGTACGCTAACATTCCAGTTTCGCCTATGCCTCTGGCCTCTTTTCGCGTCGCCCTTCTTCTGAGCCTTGGCATGCTCTCTGCCGCCGCTGCTCCCCGGGCCTTGGCACAACAGGTCGAAGATTCTTTTTATGGCCCCTTGCCGGTCTTCGAGTTTCACAGCGGCTTTTGGGTGAATCTCCATCACTTTCTCTATCACGAAGCAAGGGCGCGCGAAGCCGTTAAGGATTCGCGGGTAGCCGCCACCAGGCCTGCCGGGCCCGTCTTGAAACCATCAACCGCTTCTCAGCCTACTCTTACCCCCGCGGAACAGCGCATCTGGGATCAGGCCATCGCCTACTATGTTTCCAGTTACGCCGGCAAAGACCTGCTGGTCAACATCGATCTGATTCTCTTGCAGAACCAGCTCGGCGATTTTGAGGATTGCAACGAACTCACGGGTAGAAAGAAACCCGCTTGCGACGCCGGGCTCCCCGGCAATGTCGGAATTATCCTGGAGGCCGCCGCTCCCATCTACCGTGCGCACTGGTGGGCGGACCACGATCGCGCCAACCGCCGCTGGGTTGTGCGCGTCGCTCCGCTCGTCCGCGAACAGGGCGTCGGCCTGTCCCAGCGCCTCGCGGACATCTACCAATCAAAGTGGCCGAAAGAGAAAATTCGCGTTGAAGTCTGCGCCTTTGCGAACTCCGCAGGGGCTTACACCACGCTCGACCCCCTGCGCGTCACCATCGCCAGCACCGATCCCCGCAACCAGGGCCCCGAAGCGCTGGAGGTGCTCTTCCACGAGGCCTCCCACGATATCGCAAGGCCCGTCGAAGCCGCCATCGCCCGCGAGTGCCGCCAGCGCGACAAGCCCATCCCCCGCGACCTCTGGCATGCCTTGATCTTCTTTACCACCGGCGAAGTGCTCCGTCCCATCATGCAGCAAGCCGAGCAGCAAAATGCGCCCGACGATGATCTCCCCCCGCAGCGCCACACCACCACTTCCGTACCCCCGGGCCTTAGCGAAAAACTCTCCCAGCGCGGCTGGGAAGAGTATTCGCGCCTGCTCGCCATCTACTGGCAGCCCTATCTGGACGGCAAAGTCACTTTCGAGGATGCCATCGCACGCCTCGTCTCGGCCGTCTAGCAACTCTTTCACTCTTTCAATCTTGAACTCTTACACTCTTTTCCTCCTCCCCTCATCCTCCGCCACGACCTTCCGGCAGGGTCAGCGCACCGAGGCAGGGTTATCGATCGCACGCCTTTTGTGCCATGAATCCCTCTTCTCCTTTACTTCCTTTTCCTCCTTCGCTTCCTTTACCTCCTTTACTTCATTTACCTCCTTTGCCTCATTTTCCTTAGCTTACGTCTTATGTTAGTCTCTCTTCTGCAACAGTAAGCCCGGCCGAAAGCCACGCACGTCCCAACGTCGCTCGATCCACCTATCTTTCTCACTGGGGAGCCGAACGGGTGTCGAGCCTATTCCGCGGGCCTTCTTCCGGGGCAGAGGAAACTTTACCCCTATGGCTGGAACACAAGCGGCATCGAAAGCCGAAAAGGAACCCCGCGAGATCAAGCTGGCGCACTCCCCGGATTCCGACGACGCCTTTATGTTTTACGCCCTCGCCACGCACAAACTGCCCACACCGGGGTACAAATTCACTCACATCCTTTCGGACATCCAGTCGCTGAATGAAGCAGCCCTGACGGAGACCTATGACGTCACCGCCCTCAGCTTCGCCGCCTATCCTTCCCTGCGCGACACCTACATCCTTCTCGACACCGGCGCCAGCTTCGGCGAAGGCTACGGCCCGATCGTTGTCTCCACAAAAGCTCTGAAAGCTCAGGAACTCAAGAGCCTGCGCATTGGTGTGCCTGGTCTGAAGACCTCCGCTTATCTCACGCTCAAATTATTTGAACCGGATTTCGAAGCGGTCGTTATACCCTTCGACAAAATCATCGAAGCGGTGAAAAACGACGTTGTCGAAGCCGGTTTGCTCATCCACGAAGGGCAGCTTTTCTTTCCGCAACATGGGCTGCATCGCGTCGTGGACCTGGGCATCTGGTGGCAGGAGCTCACGGGCCTCCCCCTCCCCCTCGGTGGTAACGCCGTGCGCCGCGCTCTGGGCCCCGAACTGGGCCGCTTGATCGCCAAAACCATTCGCGACAGCGTCACTTACGGCCTCGAGCACCGCGAAGAGGCCCTCAACTACGCCATGCAATTTGCGCGCGACATGGATCCCGAACTTGCCGACAAGTTTGTCGGCATGTATGTGAATCGCTGGACCCTCGGCTACGGCGATAAAGGCAGGAAAGCCGTGCGTGCCTTGATCGAACGGGGCACTGCTGCCGGCCTCCTACCGGGACCTCCCAAAATCGAATTCCTCGCTGAATAGCTGGTAGGAAGCGGAGCCAGTCCCGGCTTGGAACCCGGCCAGACTGTCAAATCGTATTACCCGTTCAGCCTTCGCTTAACGTTTTGGTATCTTTGTAACTCGAACCAACCGAAACAACCACAAAGGGAGAGGTCCCCGTGAAGAGTCATCTCGCTGTCGTACTTTTGGGCGTCTCCGTTCTGCCGGGATGCGCCGCGACCGCACGTTTATACCCGGTGCATGGTCCCCTATCCACACAAACACCATTGCCGGTTTACGTCGCTAAACTGGCCCATGGGTTAAAGTCGGGAAATTTCTCTGCGATTCTCAATAATGGCGAAGTATGCAAGGGACGATGGGAGTTAGTGCCTCCTTCAAATTCCTCAAAGGGCGCAACCACAGCCGGTGTCCCGTCCGCAAATAACATGTCCGCGGAGTGGGATACCATTTACGGCCCGGGGTTTTATTCCAACGAAGTCCTGGGTGCGGACTTTTACATGCGGGCTGTGCTTACGGGAAACCGTGGAACGCTCTTAAATGTGGAAATGTTCGCGAATCAATCGCCTGAGCCATCGGCCAGGCACGACGACCCCATAACTCGCATCATGAAAGGCGTCGCCAAAGACAATAAAGGCAACACTTACAACTTGGTTTTCCCTTAGCTTGCTGTTTGAATGAACACATTTCGCCCGCTATTCTTTCTGCGGCTCTTTGGCCGCATGCTTGAAGTACAAACGCTGTACCCCTTTCCAGAAGCACGATCCCCGCGATGCCGGCTCCGCAATCGGATACTAACACCTGTAGCTCAGGCCTTCAGGCCTGAGGCTTTCCTGTACGTCCGGCTCTTGGGTTCGCTCTTGTAGCGCCCGCTCGCCGTGGCGAGCGGGCGCCTTTGGCCACCGGCAATCGCGGAATTTACATACCTAGGCCGTGCTCTTACGGTGAAAGAACCTCATCCCTAAAGGTATGAGCTACAGCGTTTCTCGCGCTAAACTGGGACCCATGCTCCGAATCCTCTCCACCTACCTCTTCGTCTCCAAAAAACTCACCCCGGAAATCCTCACGCAAATCTCCGCCGCGGGCTTTCAGGCCGTCGAAATCTTCGCCACGCGCAGCCACTTCGACTACGCCACCCGGCAGGATGTTCGCGCCATCGCCCAATCCCTCGCCGACCGCCGCCTGCAACTCGTTTCGCTGCATGCTCCCACAAGCCGCGACCTCAGCCTCAATCGCGAAGGCGCCACGCCGCTCTCCATCTGTGAAGTCGAACGCGTTCGCCGCATTGAAGCCATGGATGAACTGAAGCGCGTTCTTGACGTCGCCGACGATTTGCCCTTCCCCCGCATGATCCTGCACATGGGCGGCTCGCGCGAAACCGCCGACCCGCGCAAACGCGACGCCGCTTTCAGCTCCCTCGAGCATCTCACCCTGCACGCGCGCCACGCTGGCGTCACCATCTGCCTCGAAAACACTCCCAGCGAAATGGGCGATCCCGCCTATCTTCGCTCTTTTGTGGACGAAACGCGGCTCGCCTCCGTGCGCTTCAATTTCGATATCGGCCACGCGCATCTGGCCGAAGGCCCGGAGGACTCCCGCATCGCCAGAGGCTTTGAGCCCTTGCGCGATCTCGTCGTCAGCGCCCACATCCACGACAACCACGGCGAAAAGGACGAGCATCTCCCGCCCTACGACGGCACCATCGCCTGGCCCGCCGCTCTCGCCATCCTAAAATCCACCCCCGCCGGCCCTGATCTTTCCCTAACACTCGAACTCAAAGAGAAAACCGGCCCCGAAGCCCCTTCCCTCTCCGACCAACTCTCCGCCGCCACCAAATCCCTCGACCGCCTCGAAGAAGATTGGTTTAGGGTAAACTGACTCACGCACCGTGGCGCTCCCTTGTTGTGTGGCGCGCATCACAAGGGCGGCCGGCATATATAACGGAGCCGAGACGAAACGAAGATGAGAATACTGGTACTTCTCGGAGCGGTGCTGTACTGTGCAACGGCAGTCCACGCGCAGGAAAAATCGGTGCAGCCGCCAGCCAAGAGCGTATCGGGCACGCGATGCGCTGTGCCCGAAGATGATGCTGCCCTCCGGAAAATCCCTGAAGAACGGCAGTGTGACTATAACAGTGGGGACGCGGCAGGAGTACCGCAGGGTCAGCAACCTTCCCTACCATTAGCGCAATCCCACCCTGACGAGCAGAAAAAGCAAAAGGCGCCGGACAAGTTGACTCAGGAACAGCGCACCGGAACGTCCAATGACCGCCTCTTCTGGACTCTCCCCAATTACCTCAGCGTCGAAAACATTCCGAATCTTCCTCCGCTCAGCGCCGGCGCCAAATTCAAAGTCGTCGCGCGCAGCTCCTTCGACCTCGTCGAATACCCCTGCTACGGTTTCCTCGCCGGCATCAGCCAGGCGGAAAATAGCGAGCCGGGGTACGGTCAGGGCGCCGCAGGCTATGGCAAGCGGTATGGCGCGGCCTTCGCCGACGGCACCATCGAGAGCTTCATTACCGGGGCAATCCTCCCTTCGATCCTGCGGCAGGATCCTCGCTATTATCAGCTCAGCAGGGGAGGCTTTTGGCATCGCACCAGCTACGCTGTCAGCCGTATCTTCTTTACCCGCACTGATTCGGGAAAAGCTCAGTTCAACTTTTCCGAAATTTTCGGCAGCGCGCTTTCCGCTGGCGTTTCCACCTACAGCTATCACCCGATCAGCGATCGCACCGTGCGGAATTCACTTAAGGTGTGGGGCACGCAAGTCGGTTACGACACTATTTCTCTCGTACTTGAGGAATTCTGGCCTGATGTTCGCCGCCATTTCAAGAAGTGACACGCCGCCATCCGCGCAAACCGTAATCTGACCCACTCATTGGACGCTGCTTGCTTTGGGAATGCCCCGATTTACTATTCATCCTAATCTCAGCAAGCTCATCACACCTGCAGTTCACGCAGATACGGCACGCTGGCTCTCATCTTTTCCAAGTCCATTTCCACGAAGTAGTTCTTGATGCCGCCCGTTCTGGCCGCCGTGAAGATTTTCTTCCAATCCAGCATGTCCTGTCCCACTGGCATCTCTTTCCTCGTTTTTGCCGACCAGCCTTGTACGTGCATCGAAAAGAATCGCCCAGGGTACTTCGTGAAATATTCTGCGGCGTCGAAGCCATGGCTGATTGTGGAAACCTGGAACTGAAACTTCACAAGCTTCGGATCGAGAAGTTCCAGCAATAAATCGTACGTCCGCTTGCCCCCTACCATCGTCATCTCAAATTCCTCATTGTGCAGGCCCTGCTGGATTCCCGCCTTGGCCGCCTGCGCGCCCATTTTGTTGTATTCCTCGGCCGCTCGCTTCACATCATCCATCGTCGGTTTCTCCGGCCCCTCGAGGCTTGGCACGATCATTTGCGTCAGCCCGACATCTTTCGCCCACGCAATGCGGCCCTCCTGATTCTTCCGGAGTTCCTCTATCCCGAAGTGCGAACTCACACAAGCCACGCCTGTATCGCTCAAAATCTTCCTCAGCTCCGCTCCCGTGTATTTGGCCAGGCCGGCAAAGCCCGAATCGGCGTAACCCACCGGCGAGCACAGCTCAATCGTTTGGAATCCGGCCGCGGCAAGCACCTTGATCGTGCCGGGAAAGTCCTTGGCGATCATTTCCCTAACCGGCCACGTCTGGCATCCGATTGGCAAGCCCAGCGGATTGGCCCGAAGTTCCAGTGCCCATCCGGAAAGCAAGCCCACCGCGGCGGCTTGCGTCGCTGCATTTTTGCAAAACTCTCTTCTTGAAATCGCAGACATCAACGCCTCCTTGCCCGCCTCAGCGATCAAATTCTTTCTCGCTCAAGCAGACGTTCACAGAATTGTTTCGTACCATCTCCTGCCGTCCTGCCGTACCGCCAAAATCGTTACAAGCCATCTCATAACTGGGTTCCGTCAGAGCAACGGCTTCAGCCGTGCCGAGAAGCGCCCCAAATTAAGGGGTTTCAGCCCCGGCGTAAAGTCCCCATAACCAACGGGCTTTAGCCCCTGAAGAAAGTCTTTCCGGTATTTTCCCGTAGCCTCTTCAGCCCTGCCGAAAATCTCCGCAAACTCAGTGTTCTAACCCTAAGGGACCTAAGTCGGCCGTTCGAAGCATCTGTGGGACACCCTCGCTACAGTTCCCACCCTCTTCGGCGCTCCGGGTGCACGTACTTCTGTGAGAGCTCGGAGTTAACCACCTTCAAGTTGGCGCGATCCCAGTTGAGTTTCTCTCCCAAGCGCGTCGCGACATTTCCCAGCAGCAAGCTCTCCGTAACCAGGCCCGAAAACTCAAAATTCCCTCCGGGCTTTTCTTTGCCACCTTTGCAGGCATCCAGCCATTCCCGTTCGTTGCCCGGCGATCTCGGCAGCGTTTTGGGCGGCTGTTTGTAGCTGTTCATCTTCGCTTCGGGAATCAGCTTTGGATGGCCGCCATTAAACGCGCAGAGAATCTTGCCGCGATCTCCCACGAAAAGGAGCCCCTCGACTTCTTCTTCGCCATCTCCTTTCAGGGGATGCCCTTCTTCCAATTCCTCCGGGCGTGGTGGCAGTAGCCCACCGTCATACCATGTGAATTTCACGGGTGGCATGTCGCCGCGTGACGCGAAGTTGTAGCGCACGATCGAAGCCAGCGGATAAGTCTCTTCGTAGCGCTCCGTGGAACTCGCCTCCACACTCGCGGGCGCCTCCAGCTTCAAGACGCGAAAAATCGTGTCGAAGCTGTAGGAACCCATATCGCCCAAAGAGCCGCAACCGAAGTCGTACCACCCGCGCCACACAAACGGCAAGTAAGCGCGGTTGAAAGGACGTTCCGGCGCCGGGCCAAGCCACAGGTCCCAGTCTAAACCTTCGGGCACGGCTTCGACTTCCTTCGGGCGTTCGAGTCCTTGCGGCCAGTAAGGACGGCTCGACCAGTTCATAACCTCCCGCACCGGCCCGATGGCGCCATCCCAAATCCATTCACAGAGCAATCGCGTGGATTCGGAGGCTTGGTTAGCAACGGCAATCTGTGTTGCCACGCCAGTCTCCCGGGCAATTTCGGCAAGGCGCCGCGCCTCATAAATAGTGTGCGTCAAAGGCTTCTGGCAAAAGACATGTTTGCGCTTCTTCATCGCCGCGGCGGACACAGCCGCATGCAGGTTGTCCGTGGTACACACAACAACGGCGTCGAGATCCTTCTGCTTCTCCAGCAGTTCGCGAAAATCACTGTACGCCGAGCAGCCGCGATACTCGCCGGAGCGTTTCTGCGTGCCGTAATAGGCGTCCACAATTTTCTGGCAAGGTTCGCGGCCCGCAACGCCGCTCGTCACGCGCAGAGAATGCGTCAACTCGATGGGTTCGTCGGGGCTGAGCCAATCCCAACCGCTGTCCGTGCCCAGCAATTTGCGCACGGAATGGCAGAACTCATGTGTATCCCATTGCGGGTAATTCGCGCTGTTCCTATTGGGATCGCAGACCGCTACTCCCTGCACGTCGGGTTCCCGCAAAAAGTGCAGCATGACGCGCAAGCCCTGCGCTCCCACGCCGATGAATGCAATGTTCACCTTGTCGCTCGGCGGAACATATCCCGCGCCGCCCAACACCCGGCGCGGCACGATCGTAAAACCCATTGCCGCTGCCGCCGTTTGTCCTATGAACTTGCGCCGCGAAATCGCCCCCTCTAACACGCTGCGAGACCCCACCCGATTCTTCACTGGACCTCCCTGACCGCAGCTCACACCTGCTCCATGTTCTTGGCTGCTCCCTGCACTTTGCGTTGATTTTTCTCCGTCCTGGCCAACCCCATACTCTAATCCAAACACACGCCCGCATGTTCAAAACTTTCTAGCGCCCCCGCTCCCAAGTCTTCTGAGGCAAGTGACGATCATCACTCTCCGCGGTTTAGCGTTCTACCCGACCCATCCCGCCACGGGCCTCTTCACCTGAGAACCCGCCTCTTCTCTGCTAAACTGTTCATTTGAACTAACACCAGAGAACCTCACCATGACCATCATCTCCATTGAACACGCAGGCCAATACGACGGCCAGGAAGTCACCATTCGCGGCTGGCTCTACAACCTCCGCGAATCCGGCAAGCTCCTCTTTCCGATCTTTCGCGACGGTACCGGCATCATTCAGGGCGTCTGCTCCCTGAAAGAAAATCCCGAAGCGTTCGAGGCCCTCAAAGGTCTCACCCAGGAATCCAGCGTCATTGTCACCGGCAAAATCCGCGCCGAGCAGCGCGCCCCCGGCGGCTACGAAATCGGCGTCAGCAAAATCCACATCGTCCAGAAAGTTCCCGAGTCCACGCCCTTCCCCATCCAGCTCAAAGAGCACGGCGTAGACTTCCTTCTCGACCAGCGCCATCTCTGGATTCGCACCCCGCGCCAGGCCGCCATTCTGCGTATCCGCGCCGAAGCTGTTCGCTCCGCCCGCGCATTCATGGATTCGCAGGGCTACACGCTCACCGACGCCCCCATGTTCACTCCCGCTGCCTGCGAAGGTACCAGCACACTCTTTGAAGTCAATTACATTGACGACCAAAAGGCCTACCTCACGCAAAGCGGCCAGCTCTACATCGAAGCCACCGCCATGGCTCTTGGCAAGGTATACACTTTCGGCCCAACCTTCCGCGCCGAAAAGTCCAAAACTCGCCGCCATCTTACCGAATTCTGGATGCTCGAGCCCGAAGCCGCCTACGCCGAACTAGGCGATATGATGGATCTCGGCGAAGGCCTTGTCAGCGCCATCGTGCAGGGCGTGGTAAAGAACAAATCCCGCGAACTCGAAACTCTCAAGCGCGACATCAAGAAGCTCGAGAACATCAGGCCACCCTTCCCCCGCATCACCTACGAGGAGGCCGTCGGTGTCCTCCAGAAACACGGCAACCCAGCCAAATTCGGCGACGACTTCGGCGGCGACGAAGAAACCATTATCTCTAGTGCATACGACCGCCCGGTCATGGTCCACCACTATCCCGCCGCCATCAAAGCCTTCTACATGCAGCCCGACGCTCAGCGTCCCGATTTGGCGCTCTCCTTCGACATGCTTGCGCCCGAAGGCTATGGCGAAATCATTGGTGGCAGCCAGCGCATCCACGACTACGATCTCCTCCTTAAACGCCTGAAAGAAAATAACTTACCGGAAGAGCCCTTTCAGTGGTATCTCGATCTCCGCCGCTATGGCAGCGTACCCCACGCCGGTTTCGGCCTCGGCCTCGAGCGCACCGTCGCCTGGATCACCGGCACCGAGCACATCCGCGAAGTCATCCCCTTCCCCCGCATGATTTACCGGGTATATCCTTGATAAATAAATAGCGGCTTATGACGAGTAGTTACTTCGCCACTCGGACTTTTAGGTACCTCGTTTGTCTAACAGCTTTTGGAAACACTCTCTGCGCAAGGGGCTCTGTGTAATGCTTCGCGCGATAGGGGTCGGAGCTTTTAGCTCCGACATCAAGTGGCTTTCAACGGGCTTCGGCCCCTAAGGAAGTGTCGTAACATCTTGCAGAGGTATTCTTTTCTTTAGGAGGCCGGGGCTTCAGCCCCGGCGTAGGGTTCTTGCTGCCGATGGGCTTTAGCCACTGAAGAAAGGTGTTCTGGCATTTTTCTGCAGCCCGGAGCGTCACTTTCTGCCGGGGCACGAGTCACGGGTCACAAGTCACGAATCACGGAGCAATCCATGCCTCAAAAAATCCGCATCATCGGCGTTCCCATGGACCTCGGCGCCAGCCGCCGCGGCGTGGATATGGGCCCCTCCGCCCTGCGCGTTGCCGGACTGCAATCCCGCATCAAGCATCTCGGCCTCCACGTCGAGGACATCGGCAACATCATCGTGAAACAGCCCGAGGAAATGCCCATCGGCGAAAAACGCAGCAAGTATGTTGAGGAAATCGCCGATGCCTGCAAAACCCTGGGCCACGCCGTGCAAAAATCACTTGAAGAAGGCTACATGCCGCTGGTCCTTGGCGGAGACCACTCCATCGCCGCAGGTTCCACTAGCGGCGTCGCTGCGCATTTCCGCAAGGAAAAAAAACAGATCGGCTGCATCTGGCTGGATGCCCACAGCGACATGAACACGCCGGAATCTTCGCCATCGGGCAACGTCCACGGCATGCCTCTCGCCGGCATCCTCGGCTACGGCGTTCCCGAACTCCATGACCTCTTTGGATACAAGCCGAAGATTGAGCCCCAGAATGTCGTGCTGGTAGGCGTGCGCGATCTGGATTCCCACGAAAAGAAACTCATCAAGAAGCTGGGCGTGAGAACTTTCACCATGCGCGACATTGACGAACGCGGCATGCGCGAAGTCATGGCCGACGCCCTCAAATTCGCCATGGACGATACCGCAGGCGTCAGCATCAGCCTGGACATGGATTTCCTCGATCCCAGCGACGCGCCTGGCGTGGGCACGCCCGTGCGCGGCGGCGTCACCTACCGCGAAGCGCATCTCGCCATGGAAATGATCGCGGACAGCGAAGCCATGGTCTCCATGGAAATCGTCGAGATCAATCCCATCCTCGACGAGCACAACCGCACCGCGCTCCTAGGCGTCGAGCTTGTCCTCTCTGCCCTAGGCAAAAAAATCCTCTGACTCGGCGCTTTCTCTTGCAGTTGTAGGGCCCGTACTTCTGAGGCGGGCCGCGCCTTTTGCAGGGTGAAGGAGTATTGCGTTAGCGGTAGATTTCTCTTCGAGGTCCAAGACGGAGGACGAGAACGAGCAGGCGATCATCCTCGATCCTGCAAATCAGCCGGTAATCGCCCACGCGGTATTTCCAGAACTCTCCGAGCCGCGAGCCGCGCAAAGCCTGTCCGATGCTGCGCGGATCGTCCAATTTGGCTACCCGTTCATTGAGGAACTTCAAAATGCGCTTGCTGTGCTGAGGGTTGAGTTTGTCAAGTTCCCGATCGACCCCCTCGGACAACTCAACGCTGTAGGCCATGACGTTTCACGGCGTCTTTCAAGGGGATGGTGCGCTCTTCGCCGCTACGGATTCGTTCCAGCGCGCCTTCGGCCAGATACAGGTCCTCGAGATCTTCCAGGTGCTGCAGGATGGCTTCCCGGACATAAAAGGTCTTGGTCCGCCCGGTGCGCCGTGCAAGCTTTTCCAGGCGTTTTTCGACGGTTTGAGGAAGGCGAATGGCCAGCATAAACACCTCGCTATACAAGTATAGCACGGTAGGGAATTCAAGACGCACAACGTTTGGCATCGGGTGGTCAAGACCCTACCCAAAATTTGTCATCCCGACCGAAGCGGCCCGATTTTTCCCTTCGCGCCGAACTGTGGCGCGTCGGGCCGCGGAGTGGAGGGATCTCTCCTCAACTTCGGCTCTTAGGCTGAACCTGACAGGCGGCCCGGGCGCAGCGCCCTAAGGGATTGGTTGCCCCAGGTGACGCTTTTTCACCTGGGGATTTTGACTTTACTGCGTAATGGGATCGAACTCATGCCCTCTTAACTCTCCCCCAATCCCACCGCCTTTTCCTGTGTTACACTCTCCCCTGCTAATTGCACGATATTGCTTCCGACTGCCGAGTTATCTGACCACCCGATGCGCGAAATCCTTACGATCCATGGAGGAAATATGTCCGTCCGCAGAAACCCCCTTTTTGTGCGCTGCCTCGCTTCCCTGCTGTTGGTCCTGGCGTTCCTTCTAAGCGTTCCACTGGCAAAAGCACAAGCAAGTAACAAGGCCTTGCTGCTGCGCAAGCCCACCGTCAGCCGCACGCAGATCGCCTTCAGTTACGGCGGCGACCTGTGGATTGTGGACCGCAATGGCGGCGAAGCGCGCCGCCTGACCAGCGACGTCGGCATCGAATCCGATCCGTACTTCTCGCCCGATGGCTCGCTGATCGCCTTCACCGGCGAATACGACGGCAACGAGGATGTCTTTCTCATTCCCGCCGCCGGGGGCGTGCCCAAGCGCCTGACCTCGCACCCTGACAGCGACCAGGTGGTCGGTTGGACCCGTGATGGCAAGCGCGTGCTCTTCCGCTCGGGGCGCAATAGTTTTTCCCGTTTCAATCGCCTTTTCACCGTTGGCGTCGAGGGAGGACTGCCCGAGGAAGTGCCCCTGCCGATGGCGGAGGAATTGTCTTATTCTCCCGACAGTTCGCATGCGGCCTATGTGCCGTTCACGAATTTCAAGGAGAACTGGGCGGCCCAGCGCGGATTGAAGCACTATCGCGGCGGCACCGCTTCGCCTATCTGGATCGCCAATCTTGCCGATTCCACCGTTGAGAAAGTGCCGCGCAAGGATTCCAACGACTCCAGTCCGATGTGGATCGGCAACCGCATCTACTTCCTCTCTGACCGCAACGGCCCGGTGAATCTCTATGTTTATGACACCTCTTCCAAGCAGGTCAGCGAAGCCATTCCCAGCAACGGCGTGGACATCAAGTCCGCCTCGGCTGGCCCGGATGCCATCGTCTACGAACAATTCGGCTCGCTCCATCTTTTCGATCCGGCCAGCGGCAAACAGCACCCCGTTGAAATTCAGGTGACCGGGGATTTCCCTGCCGTCCGCCGTCATTTCATCAAGGCCGCCGAACATATCGAGGCCGCCAACATCTCTCCCACCGGCGCGCGCGCCGTCTTTGAGGCGCACGGCGAAATCCTGACCGTTCCCGTCGAGCACGGCGACATCCGCAACCTCACCAACTCTCCGGCCGTCGCGGACCGCGATCCTGCGTGGTCGCCCGACGGAAAGTGGATCGCCTACTTCTCCGATGAATCCGGCGAATACGCATTGCACTTGCGTTCGCAGGATGGTTTGAGCGAAGTCCGCAAAATCAGCCTCGGCACTCCAGCAACCTTCTTCTATTCGCCGGTATGGTCCCCGGACAGCAAAAAGATTGTCTACAGCGACAAGCGCCTCAACCTCTGGTATCTCAACGTTGACGGCGGCACGCCCGTCCTGATTGACACCAACACTTACGAAGCGGAGCCCGGCTCGGGATTCAATCCCGTGTGGTCGCCGGACAGCCGCTGGGTGGCCTACACGCGCCAACTCGACAGTGGGATGCGCGCGGCCTTTATTTACGGGCTGGAGGATAAGACGCCTCATCAGGTGACCGACGGCATGAGCGATGCGGCCTTTGTCGCCTTCGACCGAAACGGCAAGTATCTCTACTTCACCGCCAGCACGGACGACGGCCCCGCCCTGGCTAGCAGCATGGGCGCATTCAAGGTTCCGGTGACGCGCGCAGGCTACGTGATTGTTCTCCGCAAGGATTTGAAATCGCCTCTCGCTCCGCAGAGCGATGAAGAGAAGGTCACCGCACCCGCGGCTTCTTCCGGCGGAACCGATGCCGCCAACAAGGAAAAGCCCATTGCTGATCTGGAGGATTGCAAGCCCGAAGGTGAATCAGCCGCCGCGGAGCAGTCCAAGGAAGCCGGGAAAAACAGCGATAAGGACAAAGACGCCAAGGCCAAGAAAGACGAGGACAAGTCCAAGGAACCTCCTGCTGTAAAAATCGACTTCGACAACATCGATCAGCGCATCCTTTCCTTACCATTCCCCGCCCGGAATTATGGTTGGATGCTCGCCGGAAAAACGCACGTGCTCTATTTGCTTGAGGGGCCGCAGGTCGAGGATGGCTCCGGCAATCCTGGCCAGATTGTTCACAAATTCGACGTGTGCACCCGCAAGACGGACAAGCTGCTGGACAATGTTGGCGGCTTTTTCATTTCCGCAAACGCGGAAAAGGCCCTTTACGAGCAATTGCCCGAACCGAATCCTTCCGGCGCCGCTGGCGGCGGAGGCGGGCGTCCCCACGGCGCCTGGTTCATCAAGCCCGTCGATGCACTCGGCAAACCCGGCAAGCCCGGCGGCGCACTAAAGCTCGATTCCATGGAAATTGAGGTTGATCCCCGCGCCGAGTGGCAGCAGATGTTCCGCGAAGTCCTGCGCATTGAGCGCGACTTCTTTTACGACCCCAACATGCACGGCGCCAACCTGAAAGCGCTCGCTGCCGCCTATCAGCCGTTCGTGGACAACGTGATAAGCCGCGCCGATCTGAACTACATCTTTGCCGACATGCTCGGCGAAATCACCGCGCAGCACATCTACATTTCCGGCGGCGACCGCCCGGAAGTGAAACACGTCAGCGGTGGCCTGCTTGGCGCCGACTACAAGATCGAGAATGGCCGCTATCGCTTCGCTCACATTTATCACGGTGAAAACTGGAATCCCGGCCTGCGCGCTCCGTTGACCGAGCCCGGTGTGAATGTCCACGAAGGCGAGTATCTGCTTGCCGTGAATGGCCGCGAACTCCTGGGCACCGACGAAGTCTTCAGCTTCTTCCAGGAAACCGCGGGCAAGGCCGTACAGTTGAAGGTCGGTCCTGATCCCGCGGGCAAGGATGCCCGCGCGGTGACTGTTGTGCCTATTCCCAGCGAGCGTGCGCTGCGCTTGCGCGCCTGGATGGACGAGAACCGCCGCAAGGTGGACCAGCTCAGCAATGGCCGCCTCGCCTATGTCTATCTGCCGGACACCTCCGTGAACGGCTATACAAATTTCAATCGCTATTACTTCGCGCAGTGGAACAAGCAAGGCGCGGTGATTGACGAGCGCTTCAACGGCGGCGGTTGGATTGCCGATTACATCGTGGATTGGCTCAAGCGCCCGCTGCTGGCCGCGGCCATGACTCGCCAAGGCAAGGACAACCTCATTCCGCAAACCGTCTATGGTCCCAAGGTCATGCTCATCAATGAATACGCAGGCTCCGGCGGCGATGCTTTGCCTTGGATGTTCAAGCGCCTCGGCACTGGCCCGCTCATCGGCACGCGCACCTGGGGCGGCCTGATCGGTATCGGTGGTTATCCCTCGCTGATCGATGGCGGCGGAATCACGGCGCCGCGCTGGGGCCTCTTCAATCCCGATACCGGTGAATTTGACGTGGAAAATCGCGGCATTTCGCCGGACATCGAGGTCGAGTTCAACCCCGCTGCCTGGCGTCAGGGCCACGATCCGCAACTCGAGAGGGCCATCGCCGTCGCGCTGCAGGATCTGAAGGATCATCCGGTTCCGCCCATCAAGCGCCCGAATTATCCTGTCTACAATTGGCCGGCGGTGCGTTCCGCAGCCAGCGCACCAAACAAATAGCGCCGTCCCATCTTGCCGTTGTGGTGGCACAGGCACTCCTGCCTGCGCTCTTGGATTTTCTCCTGGGTTTCTCTTGCCTTTGTAGGGGCGCAGGACTCCTGCGCCCCATGTCCGCACAATCCCCTGATCTCGGCATCCTCTTGCTTGTGCTCTTGGTTTTCTTCCACCGAGGGTCCGCTCCTGCTAACCGCAATCCACCGCTTCCCTATTTTGCGTAAATATGCTGCTCGGGCACGTCCGCTCGATGAGCGACATGTGTGATAGACTTTTCTTCGCTGCTGCTGATTCCGGTGCTCAAACGCATCGCGCAGTGACAGGGTTTTGCGTTCTGAAAACAGTGAAACCTCGTGGCCTCTTCCGGTTTAAGCTGCATCCTCAATCGCACTTCGGGTTGCCGCCCGGGTCCGGAACTCTGCGAAAAGCTCTCCCGCATATTTGCTGAGACTGGCACGCCCGCGCGCATCCACCTGGCGTCCAGCGGCGCTGAAATCCCCGAGCTGACTCGCCGCGCGGTGAAAGAGAATAGCCAAATCATCGTGGCCGGTGGTGGGGACGGCACCGTGAATGCCGTGGCCAACGAGCTCATGGGAACTTCCATTACGCTCGGCGTTCTTCCGCTCGGCACTTTGAATCATTTCTCAAAGGACATGCAAATCCCGCAGAATCTCGAAGACGCAGCGCGCACTCTCGTCACCGGCCGCGCCGTTCCCGTGGATGTCGGTGAAGTCAACGGCCGCTTTTTCATCAACAATTCCAGCCTGGGCATCTATCCGCACCTCGTGCGCCTGCGCGAGGAACAGCAGAAGAAGACCGGCCGCAAGAAGTGGGTAGCTTTCGTGCAAGCCCTCTTTTCGGTCCTGAAGCACTACTCATATCTTCGCGTTGACTTGCGCGTGAATGGCAAGGAGCTTTCGTGTGAGACGCCCTTGGTTTTCGTTGGCAATAATAAATATGAAATGGAAGGATTGAATATCGGCAAGCGCAGAAGGCTCGACGCGGGCGAGCTCTGCCTCTTTGTGACCAATGGCGTTCGCCGCAGTGACCTGGTGCGATTTGCTTTTCTGGCGCTTGTTGGGCGCTTACACGATGCCCGCGATTTCGACGTTCTGATTACCGACCAAGTCTCGATCGATACGCGGAAGCCCCTGGCCAATGTTTCCACGGACGGCGAGGTAATTCAAGTGAATACTCCGTTGCGTTACCTTACCCATCCTGGCGCTCTGCGCGTCATCGTGCCCGCAAAAACGTCCCGAGAAGCGGCGCCCAACTTCCTCTAAGTAAAATGCGTACCCTCGCTCATCTATCGGATCCTCATTTCGGCCGCATCGAACGAGCCACGGTGCAGGCCTTGATTGCCGCCGTCACCCAAGCCAGGCCTGACATCGTCATCGTTTCCGGCGATCTGACGCAGCGCGCGAAAGCGCGCGAGTTTCAGGAAGCCCGCCGGTTTCTGGACGCGCTCCCTTCCCCGCAAATTGTCGTCCCCGGCAATCACGACGTGCCTTTGTACAACGTCCTGGCCCGCACCTTTAGACCCCTTCGGAATTACCAGCGCTACATCAGCAAGGATCTCGAACCCTTCTACTGCGATGATGAAATCGCGATCGTGGGTGTCAATACCGCACGCTCGTTCACTTTTGCGAGTGGCCGCATCAATCGCCAGCAGGTCGCCCAGAGTTGCGCGCGGCTGGAGGCATGCGGTGAGAATTGCACGCGCGTCGTCGTCTCCCATCATCCCTTCGATTTGCCGGAATCCCACCAGTTTCACGGTTTGGTCGGGCGCGCGGACATGGCCATGGCTGGCTTTGCATGCTGCCGTGTGGATCTAATCCTCTCCGGCCATTTGCATATCAGCCACTCCAGCGAAAGCGCGCCGCGTGACGATTTTCCAGGCTACCCCGCACTTGTGATCCACGCGGGAACTGCAACCTCAACGCGCACTCGCGGCGAACTGAATTCATTTAATCTCATCCAAGTGGAGGGCCCATGCGTTTCCATCCAATGCCTCGCTTGGAACCGCGAGCGGGGTTCGTTCTTACCCGCCGAGACCGCCCAATTCCAGCGCACACCCGCCGGTTGGTCCTGCATCCCGCCCGCTGATGCGCCGGACAAACTGTGATTCCAAAGCCTTGGCGTTTATTTGCCTCCTTTCTCTTGCCGTTGTAGGGGCGCAGGACCCGCCGAAGGCGGGCGCCCCATGTCCGCACGATCCCCTGATTTTGGCTCCCAACCCCGCCTCTCTCTTGCCATCCTTTCACGCTGTCCGGGAGCGAAGGCACGATCCTCCATCGCACGGTTTTTGTGCGATGAATCCCTCTTCAACTCCGGATTTCAGTCTAATTATTTTGATTTGCGACTACCACGCGGGTCGTTTTTCATTGGAGCGTTCTGGCGGTAAACTGTTAACTGAAAACTGACGACTGACAACTGACCCTTCCCCCATGCCTCTACCAATTGACCAGCGCAAAAAGCCCACAGCCGTGAAAATTCACGTGAAGACCGGCGCGGGTGTGGACATCGCCTGGGCTGACGGCCACGAGAGTCACTTCGATTTTCCCTATCTGCGGGACAATTGCCCGTGCGCCACTTGCAACGACGAACGCGCCAAGAAAGAAGCGTTCGCGAGCGCCGCACCCGCCCCCTCAGCCGTATTGCCGATGTACAAGCCCAAGCCGCGCGCGCAATCAGCCACACAGGTGGGAAACTACGCCATCCAGATCCACTTCAATGACGGCCACTCCACGGGCATTTTCAGCTACGACTATCTGCGCTCGATGTGCCCCTGCCCAGCTTGCGCCCGCGAATTCCGCACCGCCGAATCCTAGCTGGCGTTCCGAAATTAACCCGCTACGACAACACACATCTCGTCTCAACTGTCTTTTGTTTGCCTGGTCGATCTCCTTAACGACCGGGCAGTTGGTGATCTTCTGACACGCGGACTCAGCATTTATTCCAGTTCCTTATTGCAGATGCCTTCATTCCGCGCTGAAGGCGACCACCAGCCAGCGACCGGCGCGCTTCTCCACGTCAAAGAAACATCCTCCCATTTCGATGTGTTCCCTGCCTTTTCCAGTCCGTTTCGTCTGGAGAAAGGCTTCGGCATGGGGTGGATTCTCACGAATTAGGCGATGCGCTACTTTGGCGGAAGCGCAATACGCGCGGACGGCGGGATAGTCTCGCTTTTCGGCATACTCGATGGCTTTGGCAATGGGCAAGAGGTCCGGACGGTTGTAAACCCGGGAGCGAAAGTGGACGTTGTCACCCGAGAGGTCGTAGGTATCAACCGCGCACAGACTCGGATTATCCCAAGTGTCTATCCCCGAAAACCAGCAATACGGAAGTGTAATGAGCGAGCCTTCGGTTCGGAGCTTTCCGATTTGTGGGAATTCAGCTACCTCACCCAGTCCAAAAGAGCCTTCCTGCTTGATAACCTGCTCAAGGCCTCCGCTACCCTGCGGATTCCACTCGCGCGCGTCGTACTCCACACCGGTAGGGCCTGCGCAACCGCTTAAGTCAAACCTGGCAAGGAATCTCACGTTTCCTGAAGGGCCTCGATGTAGAGGATAAATATCGAGCGACAACTGCGGAGCACTGCGCTCAACAGACGCGTCACCGGAGCCAACATCTCGCCACAGTCGATTGGGCTTTCCAGAATCCTCTTCGGCAATGCCGAAGACGATGAACGTTTCATGCGTGCGGATCCCCATTTTCACCACTAGCACAGGCGGCAAGTCCAGGATCTGGAAATGAAAGCGGTTCTCCTCAGGCCAAGCGGCATTGACCTCTGCGCTCATTCCCGCCAGTTTCTTAAGTGCTTCTTCAGCGCGATCTCGCGGTGGTCGAGAACTTTCAGCCGATGCGTTCAGTTCTTGAGCGATGACCTGTTGCGCCTGGTCAAACAAGCGGATTCCCACATTCTCGGAGTGCCAGTCCTCCTCCCGTCCGTACGGAGGGCCGCATGGGTCCGGCGAGAAATCTGCCATCTTTTTCAGAAGTTGCCGGAAATCGGGAACTGAATCTGACTGCTCCACCGGAGCGCAAAAGCATTGCCCTGCTCCCGGGAATGCGAAAAGGATGAAGGCGAGAACCGCGGCCCTACTGGCGCGGAGAGCCCAACATTGATATGCGAAAAGAAAAACTAGCGCGGCTGTGCTTGGGCGCAGAATACCACTAAGATTCATAGATGGAATCCTTCTTGATCGCACCCTGCGGATCTAATCATAGCATTGTTAGGCTGTTCTCAGTGAGGGTCAGCGACGAAAGTAGTTGCTGACGGCTGACCCACTACGGCCGTTTGCGAGAGGTCCGACTTAGTTCACCGGCGCTTCCAGGCTCTTCAATTTTTCCTGCACACCGGGAGCCGCCTTGGAGTTCGGCTGCAATTGCAAATACTTCTCAAAGGCCTCTTTGGCTTCGCTCTTCTTCCCCACCTTCAAATACGCGTCTCCCAGATTCAAATACGCAATGGCGCGATTTGGGTCCAACGCGATTGTCTTCTGGAACCACTCGATGGCCTCTGCGTACTGCCCCAACCGGAACAGGGCGAAACCCGCGTTATTCGCAAACAACGCACTGTCCGGCTTCAGTTGCGCGGCTTGCTTGAATTTCTCCGCAGCCTCACTGTACTTTTTCTCCTTGTACAGCCGCATGCCCTCATCGTTTGTGGCCGCGGGGATGTCCTTCACGCTGGCCACGCCAGCCTCCGCGCCTGCCGGGGGCGTCGCGCCACTCTTGCCAGCCTGCTGTCCCTCCTGAAGTTGCGCTTGCGCCGCCGCCAATTGCTTCTTCAGTTCAGCGTTCTGCGCCGCCTCTTTGCGGATTTGCTCGCGCAATTGTTCCAGCTGGGCGTTCAGCTTGATTCCCTCATCGCCCAATTGCGCCGAATTCTCATTCAAAAATTCCGTCTCGTGATTCAGCTCGAAAATGAAATCGCCACCCTCGCTTCCGGGGAGGTTCCCGAACTCCGGCGTCTGGTGGGACAGCGCCGACACGGCCGGGGTAACGTAAGCCGCCAGTTCCGTCGCCGTCACCACGCCGTCGCCATTCAAATCCGCTCGCCCATCCAGCGCCTGCAGCAAGGTCCACGTAAAAACCGAATGGCCGTTGGGCCCGTTGTCCGCCACTTGCTGGTCCATGCCGCCCGCGGTTAACATTTGCCGCGCCGTCCGCCGGGATATTTCCAGCAGATAATTGCCCAGGCCAAGCGTTCCTCCGCCGCGCGTCAGCGCCAGGCCGCTGTAGCAGGAATCCATCACGAACAGGACGTGTTTCGCCGGGATGGCCTCCGCAATGTCCTGGAAATTCGTCATCGAAATCGCCTGGCCCTCGTAATTCGTCAGGTCCGCGTCCACGGGAATGATGTAGCCCAGGTCGCGCCCAGAGGCCAGATGGCGCGTGGCACCATGCCCCGCAAAAAACATGAACACACGGTCTTCGCGCTTCACCAGATCGGGATTGCCGAGTTTATCGCCCAAGAGCGACAAAATGTTCTGCCGCGTCGCTTCCTTGTCCAGCAGCAGAAAAGTGTGATCCGGCTTGAAGTTGTATTTCTTGATTAGCAGGTCGCGCACGGCTTGCGCGTCATTCGCCGCGTAACTCAGCTTCGGCCAGGTCTGGTAAGCGTCAACGCCGATCACCGCGGCCCAGCTTTCCCTGTAGATCGACGCCGGAACCGGCTGGGCCTGCGCCGTCTCCAGTCCGCGCGTTCCTTCTACGGCGAACGCGCTGCCGTTCCAGGAGGCAAACTTATATCCATCCTTCTGCAACGTCTCAATCAATTGCGGCAGCACTTCCAGGGCAATTTTGTGAATGTCGTGGAAGAAGATGATTCCGTGTCCCTGTTTTTCCACTTCCTGCAGCACGCGCTGAGCAACCGAGTTGGGCACGGGATCAGCCCAATCCTCGGAATCCACGTTCCATAAGATCGCCTTCATTTTGTCGCTTTGCACTTTGGAGAGGATGCCCGCGTTGATCGCGCCGTAGGGCGGCCGGAACAACACCGGCGGCGCCTTCAAAAGTGTGGTGAGCAGGGCACTGGTCGTATCGATTTCTTTCGTATAGCCGGCCTCGTCCATTTTCGGCAGCACCGGGTGGCTGTAACTGTGATTTCCCAGCGTCGATCCCTGCGCCAGGATGCGCGTGCTGACCGCAGCCGTCGCGGCAAGCTTGACGTTGGCATCCGTGGTTTCCGGGCCAAGGTTGCGTCCCACCTGGAAGAAAACGGCCTTCAATCCATACTTCTTGAGGATCTCCAGGATTTGGTCGGTGTAGCGAGGGTGCGGCCCGTCATCGAAGGTCAGCACCAGCGTTTTCGGTGGCAAGTCCGTGCCAAACACTTCGCCGTTGGCTGGTTTTTTCATCGCACCGCCCCCGCGCGTCTCCGCCGGCGGAAGCGCCCCTTCCATCTCTTTCAAGATCTTCTCGCGTGTATATTTCTGCTGCAGAAAACTGACATAGCGTTCCCAGGCTTCCCGGTGAACCACCATGCCGCGCGTCTGCAGATTCCCCAGAATTTCGCCGATTTCCTTCTGGTAGAGCGCCTGAATCTGTTCCAGCGCCGTCAAATCGTCGCGGATTCTGCCCTGCAGCTTGGCATTCGCCGCGGTTTCCTTTGCTGCCGCCAGTCCGTCAAGCAAATCCCGGAAGACCAGTTTGTCCGCGTCCCGATACTCCGTATAATTTTCCACGCGCTCCAGAAATTCCTCGGCGCGAGCAGTGTGCCCGTCAGCGAGGGCGCTCGTGATTTGCTCTTCCAGCGCGGCCAGGCGCTCCTGATTTTGTTGGAACAGTATTTTCCCGGCCGTTGAGGCGCGTTCCCTCACGCCAGGGTCCAGCGCCGCCGCGCCATTCATCAATACGATAATTTTCCGGTAGTTGGCGACAATCGTGTCGGTGTCTTTCGCCAGTGCGGGAGGTGCGTTCGCCTGCCCTCTCGCCGTGCCACACGCGAGCAGGAGCAACGCCGCGCAAGCCGCCCAAGACCTGGATATTGGTGCGCGCATAATTCGCCGTCAGTGAAGAATGTGACTCCGCCAAATCATGACTCACGCGCGCCCAGAAATCCAGCAGCCCGTGCCAGCCCGTTGCCTGCAAAAATTCCCGCAGCCCGGGTTGCGAGTCAGTTTCCGATTACGCGACCCGCTGTCACTGCCGCGGCTCCGAAAATTGCCGCCTGTCAGTAGGGGAGTTTGCCTGCCGTGAAGACGTAGATCAACGGATCGCCCGAGTCGGGAATGGCGAAGATCACCGCTCCGTTGGTCACAAGCGTAAAGTTTCCTCCATTCAATCTGCCCGATCCGTCCGAACTCGTGGCGATCATTCCAAGACTCGGCAGGTTGGGAACTAAGCCGGTGGTTCTTTGCGTGGCAATATATTGACCTGCGCCGGTGAACGAAAACGCGCCGAGGGATGCTCCGTTGCGCCCGTCTGCATCTTCTTGCGTGCTCGCGGCGTAATTACCGGGAACAGAAGAGGAAACATAGGCAGGCGCGCTGCTGGATTGACCAACGACAACCCCGAAACTCGCCGCGGTGTCCGAGCCAACCAGGAAACCCGCAATTCCATCATCGGTCGTGCCGGCAGCGGTGAGATAGACCACCGGCGGCGTTGCGGTGAGCCCGGTAATGGCGACGCGTCCCGAAGCCACCTCTACCGCGTAACTGCCATTCGAGTACGGCGTGTTGGAGTAGGTTCCCGCATCGTTCACATAAAGGATTGCCGTGGGAATTGTTCCCGCGCTGGTGGCATTCAACGTGCCGATTTCCGCACGATTTCCAATGTTGCTCCCGCGCACATCGAGTCCTTGCGACGCCAGCAGGTAGTAGCCGTTCAGCACACCTGACGCATGCCTTGCGCTCGAAGCCAGGGCGCGCCCGGAAAGCAACGGGGCAGAGCCTGCCGTGGCAGGCGGATCGCTCGAAAGTAAAATGAGATCCGATCCGTTCAGGATGTAGAACGCAAAGTCGAACGTGAGATTCCCGCTGGCAGTCGGAATGGTATAGGTGCCCGTCCCGCGGCCCGAGGTTGCGTTGATCGCGAAGTTCAACGTTCCGCCCCCTCCGGTCAGCTCGCCCGATGGCGTTCCCCCTGCATTCAGGTCCGCATACCCCGCGGAAAGTGCGCCGGAAGAATTCGTAAACGTTCCCGCGATGGCGGTGCGGAAATAGCCGGCAGACTCCGCGCTCCATCCATCCACACCAAACGCATAGTTCGGTTGCAAGGAAGTGAGGGAAAAGGCGCTCGGAACCTGCGCGTGAATGAAACCCGAGGCGTTTGTACCGCCGCCAGTGTTGTCGGATTCGATGATTCTTCCCGTGTGATACAGCGTTCCATCAAATCCGCTCAGACTGAACGTGAACTGCGCGCTGGAAACCGTGTTGGCCCCAGCGGCGCGTGCTTTGCTGTTCCTGGCTCGAACCCCAGCGCCATGCGCAAAGTGGGGCGTCACTCCCGCATGCTTTGCGCTGGCGGCATCCGCAACAGGACCGGAGAAGGCCAGCGACAAACAGCCCAGCGTGGACGACCCGAACGAATACGAACTTGCGGCTAGGTTTACTTGCAACTGTTCGGGGCCGTTGGTCATTCCGTTGTAGTCCACGGTGGCATTGGTGATGCCGCCGCTGCCATTCGGCGTAAAGCTGCCGGCAATGTCAACCGGGTTGCCGCTTCCGTCGGTGCCCTTGACCAGAAACGCGTAAGGAGTCGCGGGCGTCAGTGCGGCCTCGTTGCCGAGCGCTGTGCACAACGCGACTTGGGGACTTACGTCCGATGTAACCGTAATGCTCAGACTCACTGACGATGCGGTCGCACCCGTCGAATCCGTCACCTCGAAAACGTAAGGGCCAAACGTGCCGGTCGTTGTCGGCGTTCCGTTGAAAATGCCGGAGCTTCCCAGTGACACGCCATTCGGCATGGTGCCGCCCGAAGTTTGCGACCACGTGTAGCCTGGAGTTCCTCCTGTTGCCGTGAGTGATGCTACATAGGGGGTTCCGACGATGCCGTTCGGGAGAGAAGTGGTCGTGACCTTGAGGATATTGGAGGCGCTGCTTTGGCAACCCGTCGTTTGGATGCAGGCGAACAGCACAGCAAGAATGAAGGCACAACGGTAGCTACAGCGCATGCAGTCTCCCCTGAACTCTGAATTGGTCCGTGCCCTTCTTCCGCCACTGCGACGACTCGCGTTCCAGTTTTTTCGCAATCGGCAGCGCGATACGCGAGGCATTTCCCGCGCGCGGCACCCCTATAGAATACCGCCGTTCGGCCAATAAGTATTCCCAGGAGACGACCGAAGAGTTCCCCAGTCGTCCAGGCCGGTTGAAGTTCCTGACAAACGCGGAAACCGGGAATTCACCCACCACCCTGAGCCTCGCCAGCTAGACTTGATTTAGAAAAGGTGCGAGCATAACAATCGCAGGTCAATCGTCCTTCTAAATAATGAGCAGCTCTCCCCAAAACCCGGCTGCACCGAGGCGCCTGGGTAATGGAATTCCGCGTGTCCTGGTTGCCACCACCGCGCTGCTGAGCTTCATCTCCTTCTGGCGCGCGGCAGCCATCGTGTTGAACGACCTCGCTTCCTCAGCCTACTACGCCGGCGGCGAAGCCGAGGGCTACATCGGCAAGGCCGCGCCGTGGTTCATCCTCGGCATCATGCTGTTTTCCTATTGCGTGCGCGCCATCTACGTCGAAAGTTGCAGCATGTTCGTGCGCGGTGGCGTGTACCGCGTCGTCAAGGAGGCCATGGGGAGCACGCTGGCAAAATTCAGCGTCTCCGCCCTGATGTTCGACTACATCCTGACGGGCCCCATCAGCGGCGTGTCCGCGGGACAGTACATCGTCGGCCTCATCAACGAAACCTCCGAGTACATCCATCTCGGGCTGCACATCGCGCCGGGTATGGGCGCGGCGTGCTTCGCCGTCATGTGCACGCTCTTTTTCTGGTGGTACAACATCAAGGGCGTACACGAATCCAGCCAGAAGGCCATGCGCATCATGCAGATCACGACCGTGATGGTCGTGATCCTGATCGGTTGGTGCGTGTACACCGTGCTGATCCGCCACCCGACTTTGCCGCCGATTCCATCTCCTCAAAACGTCAGGCTGGGTCCCAACGCCCTGGGCTGGCTCTATGGCATGAAATTTGCCCACATGGCCGCGATGATTGCGATTTTCGTGGGCTTGGGGCATTCGGTGCTGGCGATGAGCGGGGAAGAATCCCTGGCGCAGGTGTACCGCGAAATCGAGCATCCGAAACTGCCGAACTTGAAGAAGACGGGGCTGGTGATCTTCATCTACAGCCTGGTGTTCACCTCGCTGGTCTCGTTCTTCGCGGTGATGATCATCCCGGACGCACAGCGCCAGCATTTTCTGGAGAACCTGATCGGCGGCCTGGCCATGAACCTGGAAGGCCCGTTCCTGTTACGGTTGGTCTTCCACGGCTTTGTCGTTGTGGTCGGGACGCTGATCCTGGCGGGAGCAGTCAATACGGCAATCGTGGGCTCCAACGGCGTGCTGAATCGCGTCTCCGAAGATGGCGTGCTGGCGGACTGGTTCCGGCAGCCGCATCGCAAGTTCGGCACTTCCTACCGCATCATCAACATCATCGCGGCGTTGCAGATCCTGACCATTATCATCAGCCGCGGCCAAGTCACCTTCTTGGCCAACCTTTACGCCTTTGGCGTGATCTGGAGTTTTGCCATGAAGGGGCTGGCGGTGCTGGTGCTGCGCTACACGCACCCGGGCGACCGCGAATACCGCGTGCCCTTGAATTTCCGGATCTTTGGGCTGGAGCTCCCGGTGGGGCTGAGTTTGATTACCCTCACGCTGCTGGGAATCGCGGTGGTGAATCTGTTCACGAAACCCGAAGCGACGGTTGCTGGTGTGACCTTCTCCATATTCCTGTTCATTGTGTTCACGGCGTCGGAGAAATACACGCGTCATGCGCGAGGCAGCGCGCAGCACGTCGAGATGGACCAGTTTCACCTGGCCATGGAAAGCGAAATCACCCCGGAATCGGTGGGCGCGCGCGCGGGGAACATTCTGGTGCCGGTCAGCAATATCCACGCGCTCTACCATCTAGGTAATGTGCTGGAACGCGTGAAACCCGGGCGCCGCGATGTTGTGGTGTTGCACGTGCGCTTGCTGCGTCGGTCGGCCTCGGGCGAATACGATCTGGAAGCCGAGCAACTTTTTGGAAGTATCGAGCAGCAGTTGTTTTCGCAGGCTCTTTCCATCGCGGAAAAACGGGGCAAGACGGTGCGTCTCGCGGTGGTGGCGGCCAGCAATTTGTGGGACGGCATCCTCCGCGCGGCCACTTCGCTGCAATCCAGCACCATTGTGCTTGGCCATTCCCCGAAGGAATCAACGGAAGAGCAGGCCCGCCAGATCGGGGATGCCTGGGAAAAATTGGGCGATCCCAAGCCGCAGTTCAACCTGGAAATTCATCTTGCCAATGGCGACAAAACGTACAAGGTGCTGGGCCCGCACGCGCCCAACCTGACCGCGAATGAAGTGAATCTGCTCCACCGGCTATGGTTGCGATTCAGCGAGTCCACCGCGCCGCTGGAATTCCACCACCATGATGTGGTCCACTTCGCCCTCGAAGAAGTACAGAAAGAGCTCGATGAAGGACACGAAGAAGAGATCCTGGAGCGCCTGCGCGCCCACCTGGAATCCAACCTGAAGAAACCCCCGCCGAAGAACTAGCCCGCATTCCCCGCAACATGCAATGTTGATGTTATTCAAACAACACAACAGTCTGTCTTCCTGAGGGGCGCGTCGTTTGCGCCCCGAAGGACCTCAACTGAAATACTGTGCACAATTTTGATGATGAGATCCTTCGCGATCCTCCTCGCATCGCCTCAGGATGACGATGTCTTGCTGAACTTGAACTACGGATAAACCGGGGTTTGTAAGAATGCCAGCCCTACACCGCGCTGGTGCAATGCCCGCACTTCTTTGCCGCCACGGGAATGGGCATGGCGCACTGCGGGCAATCCTTCGTCGTGACCAGCGGTGGGGGCGGCACGGGCTTCGGCATCCACTTGTTCACCGCGCGCACCACCACGAAAATGGCAAACGCCACGATCAGAAAATTGATCACCGTATTAATGAAGTTCCCATAATTCAACGTGGGTTTGCCGGCGGCTTTTGCTGCGGCTATCGTGGCAAATGACTCGCCGCTCAAATTGATGAACAAGTTGGAAAAATCTACATGCCCAATCAAGCGCCCCAGTGGGGGCATGAGGACATCATCCACCAGCGAGGCCACGATCTTGCCGAACGCCGCGCCGATGATCACGCCGACAGCAAGGTCCAGAACACTGCCGCGCATGGCAAATTCTTTAAACTCTTTGAACACAAATATTCTCCTTATCGAAGTGACAAAAACCGCAAATTGATACCTCGGGCGGATTCCCTGGTTTGGGAAAGACTACCACTGGCCCCGCATTATAGCGAAAGCGAACCTAGGAGTGACGGAAAATCAGGATGGCACCAATAAGACCGCGCAGGATCAGCACCAAACCCGCAAGCGCCAGTAATCTTCCGACCCACAGAAAGGGAACACGTGTTGCCGCGAGCATGATCGCACCCAAAAGCAGCAGCGAGAGTCCGCGATTCCATTTCTGCCAGCGGGCCCGCCATTGCCCGGGCCGGGCGAGCGCCAGCAGGCCCCAGGCGAGTAAGGCCACACTGAGGACAAGCCAGGAAACGCTGCGGCGATCGAAATAGATGCGCCCGCTGACCCCCAACCACACCACGAGAGTCCCCAGCAGTAGGAACACAAGTTCCAACATGAGTTCCGTGAGGCGCGCGGGAGAGAGCATAAGCGTTCTACGGCACGCGTTCGATGCGCAACTTCTGGACGACCACGGGCGTGCGCGGGCGGTCCATGGAATCGCGGGGCACATTGGAGATCTTGTCGGCGACGTCCTGGCCTTCGACCACCTCACCGAAGATGGTGTGGCGATTGTCCAGGTGCGGCGTGGCCGCAACAGTGATGAAGAACTGGCTGCCATTGGTGCCGGGGCCGGAATTGGCCATGGAGAGTTTGCCCGGCTTGGTATGGCGCAACGAGGGATGGAACTCGTCCGCAAAGTTGTAGCCAGGGCCGCCGCGGCCGTCTCCCCGCGGGCATCCGCCCTGAATCATGAACTGCGGAATCACGCGGTGGAAGACCAGACCGTCATAGTAATTGCGTTTTTCTTTTTTGCCGGAGCTGGCGTTGACAAATTCCTTTGTGCCCTCGGCCAACCCGACGAAATTCTCCACCGTCTTGGGAGCTTCCTTTTCAAACAGCCGGCAAACGATATTGCCTTGCGATGTCTCCAAAATTGCGTAGGTTCCTGCCGCTCGCGCCATCTGTTCTCCTTTGCCTAAGTCTGCTGCCCCATCGTACACGACGCGCTCGTCCTTCGGCTACTCTGGCGCCGGGGTTTACCCTGGAACCCTACTTTGCCGAAACCTGATTTCCCCACATCATCCAACTCCCAAGAGTTGTCATTCCGACCGCAGGGACGGCGCTTTATGCCGTCCCGGGGTGGAGGTACGGTTCTTCATCGCACGTTTTTGTGCGATGAATCCCTCTGCAACTTCGGATTTCGCCTCTACCAGCCCTTCTGCTTGCGGAGTTGCGTGATGTGCGCGGTGTGATGTTTCCCGTGCCAGGAATACAGAAACAACAGCCAGTCCAAGTTTTTCACGCCGAAATCGGGATGCAGCAACGTGCGGCCGTATTGTTCCTTCTTCACGGAGCGCAGCAGGCGCACCCAGCGTTCATGCAAGGCTTCGAGGAGCTTCAGCGAGACTCCCACCGGAGCGCTCCGGGCATCCTCAAGATTGGCCCATTCGCTTTCTTCGTAAGGCTTCATGGTTGGCTGGGTTTCGGTGAGCGCCAGGCGCCACCGCACGTAGGCGTTGATATGGCTGTCCGCGAGATGGTGAACGACTTGGCGCACCGTCCAGCCGCCCTCGCGATAAGGAGTATCAAGTTGCGCGTCGCTGAGTCCGGCAACCGCAGCCCGGACTTTGCCGGGAGTGCCGGCGATATCGTCAATCGCCGCCTGGCGGAGCTCCGGCGTCACGTCTTTGGGTAACTCGAATTTTCCGATGGGATAGCGCGGATCCATGCATCAGCCTCCTCGCAAAATAGGGGAATCGGCCTTCTACTGTAGATAGATGCCCCGCAAGGCGTCCATCGGTATATGTGAGGAAGCTTCGCCAAATTGGCCGTTCTGTATTAGGACTTGCCGCCACGCCACTCGCTGACCTGGCGCGAGGCAATCGAAGCGAGGAACAGCAGAACGCCGCCACGCAAAAATGTGTAATAGGTAATGGGCGCACCCGCGGCGGGCACCAGGTTTGGCCAAATGCCGAAGGCCGCCAGCGCGCGAAAGACAATCGTCAGCAGAGCGCACACCATACCCAGCCAATAGCTGACCACGGCAATCTGTTTCTCCATCGCATGCCCCCTGGAAAGCGAATATTTCCGGATGGACGTGACCTTGCTTGAATCCTGCGCCCGGCCCCACGCAGTGTCAACGCTGCGGGATTGCGCACTTTCCAGGCCTGCACTTTTCAGTTTGCCTGGGAATGCTACAATCATCGTTCGCTCTGTACCTTCGGGCCCCGGTTGAGAATCCAATTTGCGGAGCCATGCGCATGCACAAGGTCGTGATTATTGGAAGTGGTTGTGCGGGGTTGACGGCGGCGATCTACGCCGCGCGCGCCAATATGAGCCCGCTCGTTCTGGAAGGGCACGAACCCGGCGGGCAACTTTCCCTGACCACCCACGTGGAGAATTTCCCCGGATTTCCCGATGGCATTCTGGGCCCGGAATTGATCGAGAATATGCGCAAACAGGCGCAGAAATTCGGGGCGCAGTTCAAGGCGGGCTCGGTGAGCGAAGTGGATCTCACAAGCCGGCCTTTCAAAATCACGGTGGGCAACGAGGTCTATGAAACGAAATCCCTGATTGTGGCCGCGGGCGCCTCGGCGCGTCTCCTCGGGCTAAAAGGCGAGAAGGAGCTGATCGGCCGGGGGCTTTCCACCTGCGCCACGTGCGACGGTTATTTCTTCCGTGGCAAACCCATTGCCGTGGTCGGCGGCGGGGATTCCGCGATGGAGGAGGCGAATTTTCTGTCTCGCTATGCCAGCAAGGTGTACCTGATCCACCGGAGAAATGAATTTCGCGCCTCGAAGATCATGATTGCTCGCGCCCGGGCAAACGAGAAAATCGAGTTTGTGACGCCGTACGTGATTGAGGAAATTCTCGCGCCCGAGGGGCTGGTGATCCGCGTGCGCCTGCGTAATACGCGAACCATGACGCAGCGGGAAATCCCGTTGGATGGGGTTTTCGTGGCCATCGGCCATGAGCCCAATACGATCATATTCCGCGGCAAGCTGGAGATGGACTCGAACGGTTACCTGATCTCGCATCACGGCACCCTGACCGGCGTTCCGGGAGTATTTATCGCCGGGGACGTGCAGGATCATCGCTACCGCCAGGCGGTCACAGCGGCGGGCTCCGGCTGCATGGCGGCCATCGACGCGGAAAAGTTCCTGGAAGAGCACAAAGACTAGCTCGCCACTGGCCTCCGCCACTAACAACGGGCATAATCAGACTGTCCATGCTCCGCGCCATTCTTCTTAAACTCTCCGAAAGTAAGGCCTTCGCGCACTGGGTCACTTCCAATTCAACGACGCGGCGTATGGCGCGCCGCTTTGTAGCAGGAGAAACGCTGGATGAGGCTATTGCAGCCGCGCGCATGTGCAACCACGCGGGTATCGCCGTGACGCTGGATTGCCTCGGGGAGAACGTGGCCACCCCGGCGGATGCACAAAAGGCCCGCGACACCTACTTGAAGATTTATGACCGCATCGCCGAGGAGAAGTTGAACGCCAATGTTTCGTGCAAATTGACGCAACTCGGCCTGGACCTCAGCGTGGAATTCTGCGAAGGGCTGGTGCTCTCGATTGCGGAGCGCGCCGCGGCCTATGAAAGCTTTCTGCGCATCGATATGGAAAGCTCGGTGTACACCCAGCGGACCGTGGAACTCGTGAAACGCGTGCGCGCGCAATCGCCCGCCGTAGGTGCGGTGATTCAGTCTTATCTCTACCGCAGTGAAAGCGACATTCACGACCTGCTGTCTTATGGCTGCCGGATTCGCCTGTGCAAAGGCGCGTACAAGGAGTTGATCGAGGTGGCCTATCCGCGAAAGGCCGATGTGGACGCAAATTACATCCACCTGATGCGCCTGCTGCTTTCCAGCGGTTTCTACCACGGGATTGCTACGCACGATCCGCGCATGATCGCGGCGACCATCCGCTGGGCCGCGGAAAAGAAGATCTCCAAGGACGATTTCGAGTTTCAGATGCTCTACGGCGTGCGCACAGACCTGCAGCGCCAACTCGTCCGGGATGGCTATCGTCTGCGAGTTTACGTGCCCTTTGGGACCGAGTGGTTTCCGTATTTCATGCGCCGCCTGGCGGAACGCCCTGCCAATCTAGGATTCTTCCTGCGCATTTTCTTCCGCTCCTAGCCCGCAATAACTCCATGCGAAGGGTCATCCTGTATAGCTGCCTTTCGTCGCGGCGAGCGGGCGCCTTAGCTTAAAATCTCTGCCTCCTGATTCCTTGGCCACTTTGGAGTGCGGCGGCTTGTTTACCCTGAGCTTCGAAGGGCCGCCTCTCTGACAGCCTCAAGCCTCGCCAACAAAATGTAATTCCTCCTCGCCCCTCTTTGAGGAGGCCGAGGTCATATTGGCCGCTGCACATGTAATGTCCGAGCTTGTCATTCCGAGCGGAGCGAGGAATCTGCTTTCCCCCGCGCGGATAGGGCATTACTTCTCCGCGCTTCAATAGCCCTGGCGCAGTGCTCCTCAGCTCAGGCTTTCCCCCGGCTTGATTTCGTGGATTTCCAGGCCCGCGATGTCCTTGCTTTCAGCTCTCAAGCCTTCCGGCGTGCCGGTCAATATCGGAAATGTCGCATAGTGCATGGGAATGACTTGCTTGACGCCGAGCAAGCGAATGGCGAAGGCCGCCTCGCGCGGTCCCATCGTGTAGATGTCGCCGATGGGCAAAAAAGCCAGGTCCGGCCTATAAATTTCCGCAATCAGCTTCATGTCGCCGAAAACAGCCGTATCTCCCGCGTGATAGAGAGTAACGCCGCCGGGAAGCTTCACGATGAAGCCGGCGGGTTCCCCGGCATAGAGTCGCTGTCCCTTTTCATCGATCGAATTGGAGTGGAAGGCGTGGGTCATGGTGACTTTGAATTCGCCCACCTCCTGGGTGCCCCCTTTGTTGCCCGGTAGGCACTGACCGCCCAATCCTTTGGAATCGAGATAGAGATAGGTTTCAAAGTTCACGACAATCTTGGGCTTGAATTGTTTGCCCAGCGCCAGGAGATCGCCCAGGTGATCCGTGTGCGCATGGGTAAGAAAGATGGCATCCAGGCGCGTGAGTTTCTTGAGGGATTCCGGGCATTTGGGATTGGTAGTGACCCAGGGATCAATGAGCGCCATCTGGCCGCCGGGTGTGGTAATCCCGAAAGTGCTGTGGCCGTAATAGGTAATTTTGTTTCCCTTCAGATCGAGCATCTCTGCCTCCGTCGAACCATTTTATTGCGATGCAAGGACGACGCTCCGGAAACTCGGGGGTCCTATCCCCTGAGGTGCATGCCCACCCCTCGGGCCCCTATTCTAGCGCGTTTGGACGGGTTGAGAATCTCGCACCACCCACGTAGAATGAGACGCAGGTACTTGTGACCTGGCAGTGCCTGAATCCAGTTGTCTTCCGCCGGTTGCGCTGAGCAGGTCCGGCCCGCTGCCTTCATCAAAGGAGATCTTGCATGGCCTACGTGATTGCCGAACCCTGTATCAACACCAAGGACACCGCTTGTGTTGATGTCTGCCCGGTGGATTGCATTCATCCGCGAAAGGACGAGGCGGCGTTCCAGTCGGAGACAATGTTGTACATCCATCCGGTCGAATGCATCGATTGCGGCGCTTGCGTGCCCGTGTGCCCCGTTACCGCCATCTTCGCGCTCGAGGATTTGCCGGAGAAGTGGCAGAAGTTTACGGCGATAAACGCCCAGTGGTACGAAAAGAAGTAATCATGCATTTGCGCCGCGTGGCCTGGCGCACGGACTCTCGAAGCGCCCCGATTCCTTCGGGGCGCGCTTCTTTTTGGCGCTCACTCGTTGCCCCAAGGCTGCTTTTTCCCCTGCTTTGACATCCAACGGTGTGAAAGAATCTACGAGCCGTCTCACAAGTGGTTCCAGGGAGGGCACGGCTTCAGCCGTGCCGAAGAACTCCGGAGACCCGGGGGTTTTAACCCCTGAGGTACGTACGCGGGTTGCTAAAAGCATTTACGAGATGACTTCATAATCTCTGCGGGAGCTCTCTTTGCGCGACTATAAAATCCGCCACCTCTTAACCAGCATTGCGATTGTTGCCTGTCTGCCGTGCTTCCTTTCCGCGCAGACTCCCGTTCCACTCGCAGGCAGTTACACCGGGACGTTGCAGGCCGGGGAAGCGCAATTGCACCTGGTGCTGCACGTGACGAAATCCGCAGACGGCGCGTACCACGCTTCGCTCGATAGCCTGGACCAGGGCGTCTATGCGATTGAGGCCAGTTCCACAAGCATTGCCGCCGCCACGCTGAAGCTCGACGTTGCTTCCGTGGGCGCGCATTTCGAGGGCAAGATTTCCCCCGACCATCGCACGATTGATGGCACCTGGTCACAAGGAAGCGCAAGCCTGCCACTGACGTTTCATCGGCAGTCGGCTGGCGCCGCTGCGCGCAAGCCAACGGATGCTGTTTTCCCCGTCGAAGGCCTCTGGCAAAGCGCGCTGGAAGCGCACGGGATGCGGCTGCGTCTCCAATTGCACGTGTCGCATGATACGGAAGACCAACTTGTCGCGGCGCTGGACAGCCTGGACCAGGATGTGAGCGGCCTGCCGGCCGTCAAGGTGCAACTCAAGGAAGCCGCCTTTCATTTTGAGATCCCGGCTGTGGCGGGCGTATTTGACGGCACGCTGAATCCTGCCAAAAACAAGCTGAATGGGAATTGGTCGCAAACGGGCGCGGAAGCGAAACTCGAGTTTGTGCGCTCCGATCAGCCGTTGGAATTGCGGCGACCGCAGAATCCTTCAAAGCCATATCCGTATCAAGAGGAGGAAATTTCGTTTTCCAATGCCGCAGCGGGAGTTTCGCTGGCCGGCACGCTCACTCTTCCCAAGGGCGCGGGCCCTTTCCCGGCGGCATTGCTGATTGCGGGCTCCGGGCCGCACGACCGCGATGAGGCCCTGGCCAACCATCGGCCATTTCTTGTGCTGGCCGACCATCTGACAAGGAAGGGATTTGCCGTCCTGCGGTATGACAAACGCGGAATAGGCAAATCCACGGGCTCCGCGGACAAGGCCACGACGCTCGACCTGGCGGCGGATGCGCAAGCGGCCATCGCCTACCTGAAAACGCAGAAGGAGATTGACCCGGCGAAGATCGCGTTGATCGGACATAGTGAAGGCGCCATGATCGCTCCTCTGCTCGCTTCGCAATCCAAGGATGTGGCCTGGGTGGTGCTTCTTGCCGCCCCGGCCACGATAGGCGAAGACACCCTGCTCCACCAGTCGGAGCTGATCGGAAGAGCCGGAGGGCTAACGGATGATCAACTCGAGGCCAGCTTGAACTTCGACCACGCCGCGTATGATCTGGTGCGCACAGAGAAAGATACCGCCGCGCTGAACGAGAAGCTCAATGGCCTGGTGAAGGATAGCGGCCTGGACGCAGCCATGCCACCAGCGGTTCTGGAGCCGCAGTTGCGCATGATGGAATCGCCGTGGTTCCGCTTCTTTCTGGATTATGACCCGCTTCCGAATCTGAAATCGCTGCACGTCCCGGTGCTCGCGGTCTATGGGCAGAAGGACCTGCAAGTGCCCGTGAAACCCAATCTCGCGCTACTCCAGCAGGCTTTGCAGGATGGCGGCAACAAAGACGCTGACGTGCGCGAACTTCCGGAATTGAACCACCTTTTCCAGCACGCCTATTCGGGCACGCCCGCCGAATACGCCGCCATTGAAGAAACTTTTTCACCGGAAGCGCTACAGATCATTTCCGCCTGGCTGCTCCACCACAGCGCCAACTAGCTAAATTCTGACCAGTCAAAGCTTACCCATTATCCAGGCATACCAATACACTGTCATCCTGAGCGACGCGTTGTTTGCGTCCCGAAGGATCTCAACTGGCACGCCGCGCGCAATTTTGATGTGAGGTCCTTCGGCGATCCTCATCGGATCGCCTCAGGATGACCCCATTTTTCTTACCGTAGATGACGGAGAAACTCCAGGTTGTGCGAATCCCCGAAAGCGGAACAAAACCTCACGAGTTCGCGGACTTCCTTACCCGTTGCAGGATTTCCCCCGCCCGCGGAATCAGCTTGATTCCCTCGCCTTCACGCCCTTGCCATGCGGCGATGTCCACGCTGCCCGGATCCATGTAGCCCAGATTCACCCGGCGGCATTGTTGTTCCGGAATTCCGGTGGCCAGGGTGACGCGTATGCGCGAGGTTTCGATGCCAGTGGCCGGGTCGAACGTCCCGTCTCCGTGGACATGAATGGAATGCGCCAGCACGCCGCGCGGCACATCGGCAAAACGCTCCCATTGTTTCAAGAAGTAATCGCGGCAGTGGTAGCCGATTTTTTCGATGATGGCGCCGTGCGTATAGCTGAGCTGAGTGACTCCCGGCGCATAAATGATGACTTCACCGCCATCTTCAATCGCGGGTTCCGCCTTGTACATGCCTTTGGCGGCGGTCCACAAATCCTCGTACATCGCGGGCATGACCGAGAGGACGCGGCGATACGGGCGATCCGTCCACTCGATGTGAATTTCCGAGGACAGTGCGGCCGCACCTTGCCAGGCTTCCCGTGGCGTACCGAAGTACATTCCGGAAATGCCCTGGGAAGTTACGACCAGAGCGAGGCACGCCATCGGCACACGCACATTTTCCGCGGCGCGATCGATCATTTCGCGCACGCGAGTGCGCTGGGTGCCAATGATGTTGCGGCTGCCGAGCAGCGCTCCCAGCCAATGCGTATGATCGATCATTTCCCTGCCGCTGATTCCCGGGAACAGGTATTTGTTGCCGCCGGAAAAGCCGGCAACCTCGTGGGGGAAAACCGGCCCGCAGATGAGCCCCTGGTCGTACTCGAAAATCAGGCGATTGATGCGTATGGCGATTGGCTCGGTAAGGATGCCGCCGGAGATTTGTGCGACTTCTTCGCCGGGAATCGTGCCAATTTCGGCGAACGTGGCCGGGATATCCCAACGGTGATTGAAGATGCGTGAGTTGCCGCAGCGGCCATCAGCCACTGGCCGGCCCAGCAGGCGCGTGAGCTGGGCGTCGCTCATCATCGGATGTGTGCCGAGCGCGACGAGAAAGTCGCATGCCGCCGTGCGCGGGGCGACTTCCTGCTGCAGCAAATCGAAAAGCAGCGGCATGGGCATCGTGCGGGTGCCGTCCGGAATAATGATCAGGAGCCGCTTGCGGTCAATCGCAAGCTCGCGGAAGGACCGTGCAAGGAAATCGGGTATCTCCTCGAAGGACAATGTTGCGTGAGGGATGGCTTTGCTGAAGATCATGCGCCCATTTCCTATTTGAAACTCTGCCTCTACTCCGCCCCGAAGGCCAGCTGCTCCCAAAAGGAACATTGCCGGACCTTCGTGAGTTGTGGGAAACTCTGGACCATTATGCGCAAGTTTGAGAAGGATTGCTCGTAGATCCTGGGGATAATGAGCACATCTCCTACCAGCGCCGGGGATTCCACTTCGCAGCGAGGAAGATGGCCCATCGCATTTTTGCTCGCGTTTGGCGTTATCGTCAATTTTTTCGACCGCATCAATCTGTCGGTTTCCCAGGAGGCGCTGCATGCCTCCTTCGGCCTCACGCTAATTTCGTTTGGCTATTTGTCCAGCGCCTTCAGTTGGAGTTATGCGGCGATGCAGGTGCCTGCGGGATTGCTGCTGGATCGATTTGGCGTGCGCCGCGTCGGCAGGATCACCACATTTCTGTGGAGCGTGGCGTCGTTTTGCGCGGCGCTCTCGACTGGGCTGGTGGGGCTGTTTGCTGCCAGGCTGCTTCTGGGTGTCGCGGAATCGCCGACCTTTCCGGCAAACGCCAAAGCCATCGGCTTGTGGTTTCAGGAGCGGGAAAGAAGCCTGGCCATTGCCGTCACCGACGCGGCGGCAAAGCTTTCCTCGGCGATCGGCGTGCCGCTCATTGGCATACTGCTCTTGCATTTTGGCTGGCGATGGAGTTTTGCCGCTACCGGCTTCATCAGCCTGATTTATTTTGCGCTGTTTTGCCGGATCTATCGCGATCCGGCGAGTGGACACAGCCCGCCTGCTGCACAGCCCGAATCCCATACCCAAGGAAACGAGCGCCAAAATATTCCGGCGCGTGCGGCGCAAAATTCGCGCTTCCGCTATTTGGTCTGGCAGCGCAAGGTGATCGGCCTGGCCATCGGCTGGGGAGCCTACAACTACACCTTTTTTTTGCTGCTGACCTGGCTGCCCAAGTATCTTTCTTATTCACTGCATGTGGATCTGCTGCACTCCGTGTTCTACACGAGCGTGCCGTGGCTGTTTGCGGCCACCACGGATTTTGTCGTGGGCGGATGGCTGGTGGACTTCCTCATCCAGCGGGGCTGGAACGCCACGCGCGTGCGCCAAACGGTCCTGCTGATTGGCACGAGCCTGGGGCTGGCGATCTGGGGAGCCGGCCGCGCGCACTCGCCTGCCACTGCGCTCATTTGGATCAGCATCGCGCTGGGAGGCTTGGCCGCGGCTGCCCCGGTGGCGTGGACCGTGCTATCGCTGATTGCGCCGCAGGGAGCCGTGGGAACAGTGGGCGGCCTGGCCAACTTCTGCGGGCAGCTTTCCGCCATTTCTGCGCCCATCGTCACCGGCTACATCGTTACCGCAACCCATTCGTTCGCCGCTGCTTTCGCCATCGCCACGCTGGTTTTGCTTTTGGGCATTGCGAGCTACGTGTTCCTTTTGGGACGCATGGAGCGGATTCCCGAACCTCCTGTGGCGTCTTAACAGACTGCAGGAAAAATCTTTTTCTTCAGGAGGCCGGGGCTTCAGCCCCGGCGTAAAGCCCTTAAAACTAAGGGGCTTTAGCCCCTGAAGAAAGTGTTTTTCGGCTTTTCCCGCAACTTCTTTAGGGTTAATGCAGGCAACACTATCTTTTCCATGGCACGTCTCCCGGGGATGTCGGGTTATCATAGGTGACGAACGACCATGGCCGCCACCAATCCGCCGTTTCACCTCATCCTGATCATCCACGCGCACCAGCCGGCCGGCAATTTCGAGCACGTTGTCGAGGAGTGCTACGAACACTCCTACCTGGCCTTCCTCTCGCTTCTGGAAAAGCATCCACACATTCGCGCGGGCCTGCACTATTCCGGATCGTTGCTCTTGTGGATTGAGAAGAACCACCCCGAATACTTCGAGAGCCTGCGTCGCATGGTTGCTTCCGGCCAGATTGAATTGATCGGCGGGGGATTCTACGAACCCATCCTGATCTCCATCCCCCCGGCGGATCAACAGGAGCAGCTCATGCGCCTCGCCGACTACCTGGAAAAACATTTTGCCAAGCGGCCCACGGGTGCATGGCTTGCCGAGCGCGTGTGGGAACCGCAATTGCCATCGGCGCTGGCTGCCGCCAATGTCGGTTACACGCTTGTGGATGACTGGCCGTTTCTCGCCGCGGGCTTCAAACCCGAAGAGCTCTATGGCCCGTACATTGCCGAGGATTGTGGCAAGTCCGTCTGGCTTTTCCCGGGACTCAAGGAATTGCGTTACCTCATTCCATTCCGTTTGGTCGAGGAATCCATCGCCTATTTCCAAAAAGCCGCCCAAGCGCGTCCCGGCGGCGCGGCCGCCTTCGGCGACGACATGGAAAAGTTTGGCGTGTGGCCGGGAACGTTCGCGCATTGCTATAAGGACGGCTGGCTGGAGAGATTTTTCCAGGCGTTGGACGAAAACGCATCGTGGCTGAAGATATCCACGCCCAGCGAATACATCGCCTCCCATGTTCCGCTCGGGCGCGCCGATCTTCCTTCGGCCTCCTACGCGGAGATGATGGAGTGGGTGCTGCCTACCGAAGCGCGATTGCGCTACTTTGCGCTGCATAAGGAATTCGCGGGGCGTCCGGACGTGCTCTCCTTTATTCGCGGCGGGTCGTGGCGGGGATTCTTTCGCAAATATTCGGAATCGAATCTGCTTCACAAGAAAATGCTGCGGGTTTCCGCTTGTGTAGCTTCAGTGCCTTCGCGGCCCTCCAGCACTGAACATGCCGCGCAGTTGCAGGAAGCACGCGACCTGATGCTGCGCGGTCAGGGAAATGACGCTTACTGGCATGGCGTGTTCGGCGGCCTCTACGCTCCGCATCTCCGAACGGAGCTCTGGCGCAAGCTCATCCGCGCGGAATCCCTGGCCGAACAGCTCTTGCCCGGCGGCCAACAGCCGCGTGTGGAAATGCTCGATTACGACGCCGACGGCGCGCCGGAACTCCTTTTCACCGCGCCCGAATACCAGGCCCTGTTGAAGCCCTCCGATGGCGCCACACTCGCCGCATTCGATTTCCGCCCGGCTTCCGCAACGCTCATCAATTCCATCATGCGGCGCCGCGAGGCTTATCACACGCGGCTCCGTGAGGCCGCCGCCAGCAAGCCGCAGGATGGCACCGTCTCCATCCATCACCTGGTTCGCGTGAAAGAGCCGAACCTCGAGCGATTCCTGCGCTACGACCGCTTCGCTCGCCATTCTTTCCGCCTTTTGCTGTTCGAGCCTTCGCGCACACCCGCCGATTACGAAACGCTCCAACTGAACGAGCTGGCGCGAGTCGCTGCGGGCGCGTTTCAAGTCCGAAATTCCTCGGCCAACCACGCCACCCTCGTGTTCGAGCGGGAGTTGGCGGAATTCGCGGCCAATCCCGCCGATCCGCCCATTCTGAAGATGACCAAAAGCTTTCTGTTCGGCCCGGCGCCGCAGGGCTGCGAAGTAAGCTGCGAAGTGACGTTGTCGCTGACCGCTCCCTTGGGCACAGAGCTTCTCTTCGGCTTGGAATCCGTGGTCAATTTTCTTGCCCCGGCGGACACGGACCGGTTCTTCGTCACACCGGCGGGCCCGCAGAATCTAAGGTTCTCGGGAGTATTGCCTGCACCACATCTTCAGATCGAAGACGGCTGGCAGCGCGTACGGGTCAACCTGCATGCTCCGAGTGCCGAAAGCTTCTGGGTTGCGCCGATCGAGACAGTGACCGAATCCGAGGGTGGCTTCGAGCGCGTTTATCAGGGCTCGCAGATTCTTGCGGTGTGGCGGCCGAATTTTACGGCGCAAACTTTGTTCTCCGCTCGCTTGCTCTGGCGCGTGGAATCCTTCTAGCCCACATTTCCGGCCACCAACTGAAAGACATCTCATAAATGGTTCTTGGGAGGGCACGGCTTCAGCCGTGCCAAAAAGCTGCAGAAACTCAGAGGTTTTAACCCCTGAGGTGCGCGTGTTGGCCACTCGGAGTATTTATGAAATTGCAGCTAGCTGGATTTCCTTGCGATCCGCAATTTTAAGGTCATTCAAAAAGTGCAGCAACTTGTCATCTTGAGGGTCGCGCCGGGCGTTTACCCCGACCTGGTCGGGGCGCCCCGAAGGATCTCAGCCTGCATTTCTCCCCACGATTTCAACGAAAAGGGCAAGCTCTTGTAGCGGCCGCCTTCTGAGGCGGGCGCTTTTCCGGCGACTCACACTGTGTCGATGACCGGGAGAACTACCGCAAAGAACCTGCGGCGGAGTATTCTCTTTTATCGTGAGGCACTGGCTCTCCCAACTCGGCCGATCGCTCCTGCTCATTTTTGTTGTCGCGCTTTGCCTGCGCTGTGCCTTCCTTTTCCACCAGGCCCGCCTAATTCCGGCGGAAGTGCTTGCCGCAGTGCCCTTTCAGAATGAGGTCGGCAACGTTGCTGATTCGCTGGCGCACGGCCAAGGTTTCTGCTGCTTGTTCCGCCAGTCCACAGGGCCGACAGCGTGGCTCGCTCCGGTTTATCCCCTCCTGATTGCGGCGATCTTCAAGCTTTTCGGCAGCTTCACCGTTGCCTCTTTTTATGCGGCGGCCTTGATGAACAGCCTGTTTTCCGCTCTGGCGTGTTTCCCGCTCTTTTATGCGGGCAAACGCATCGCGGGCGTGAGCGTTGCTGCGGCCGCCTGTTGGGTCTGGGCCATCTTTCCCAGCGGCGTCATGATGCCATTCGAATGGATTTGGGATACTTCGCTCTCCGCGCTGCTGGCGGCAGCGCTGCTCTGGGCCACGCTGTATGTTGCGGATAGCCGGCGCGCGCGCGATTTTGCGCTCTATGGGCTGCTCTGGGGAGTGTCGCTGCTGACGAATCCCAGCTTGGGAGCCCTCTTGCCATTTCTCCTGGGTTGGATCTTGTTCCGTCGATTCCGCGGCGGAAGCTTTCGGCTGACGCCTCTGGTGATCATCTTTGCCGTGCTTTTCGCCTGTTGCCTTCCCTGGACAATCCGCAATGCCGTGCAATTTCATCGGCTCATTCCCGTGCGTGCCAATTTTCCCTACGAATTGTGGTCCGGGAACAATGAAATCTTCGACGAGCATTCGCGCGCCGTGAATCGCATCACGCGCTACGAGCAGACGCGCCGCTATGCGCAGCTCGGCGAGAACGCCTTTCTAGACGAAAAATGGCAAAAGGCCACGGAGTTCATACGCACGCATCCCGCGTTGTATGCGCAGCTTTTCGGTCGCCGCATCGTGGCCACGTGGCTCGGCACGGAATCCCCGTGGCAGCTTTTTTCCCAGTCGGGTTCGCTACTCGTGCGCGGCATACTTCTGTGGAACGCCATCACGCTGCTCGGCACGATCGTCGGTCTCCTGCGTCTATCGGCGGCCCGTAATCCATTCTTCTTGCCTGTTGCGGTGTTTCCGTTGGTGTTTCCCATCACCTTCTACATCTCGCATACTTCGCTCCGGCATCGTCACCCTTGCGATCCAATCATCGCGCTGCTGGTGGCCATCGCCGTCTTGGGTGGCCGTTTGGCGCAAGGCGAGCGGGTTTCACCCGGCACTTCGGCCGGAGTGTTGACCTAGCGTCGCGCCTTGCGGGGCATGGGGCGCTTTGTTACAGTTTGGATTCACTGCGGGAGCGCATCATGAGCATTTCTAAAGAACTACTGGACATCCTCGTATGTCCTGTCTGCAAGAAGCCGGTCCATCTTCTGCCCGATGAATCCGGTCTCAAGTGCGATGTGTGCAAGCGCGTCTATCCGGTGCGCGATGGCATTCCAGTGATGCTGCCGGAAGAAGCCACGGTCGCGGCGGAATAATCTTCGCCACGGAAAAGAGACGCATGTCCGCGGATTTTGCCAACTCCATTCCTCGCCTTAAACGTCTGCTGCCGCGCTTCCGCAAAATGCACCTCGGCGTGCTCGGCGATCTCATGCTGGATCGTTATCTTTGGGGCACGGCCAGCCGCCTATCGCCGGAAGCGGCGGTTCCCGTGGTGGATTTTGTGTCGCAATCGGATTGCCCGGGAGGCGCAGGCAACGTCGCCGCCAATCTCGCGGCTCTCGGGGCGCACGTTGAGGTCTTCGGAGTCCTGGGCGGCACTAAAAGCTCTCAGAAAAACAGCCGTCAAAAGTTGCAGGATGACGAAGCAGGCAGCGCGCTGCGTGCTTGCTTGCGCAAGGCGAAGATCGGCGAACGGGGCGTCCTGGCCGATGCGCACCGCGAAACCACAGTAAAGACGCGCGTCATCGCGCGCCACCAGCAGATCGTGCGCATTGACCACGAGCGCCGCGATGCCCTCGCTCCGGAATCGGAAGAGAAGCTCTTTCGGTTGTTGCTGCCGTCGCTGAAGCAGCTTGACGCGCTGGTTCTCTCTGACTACGACAAAGGCCTCATCACCGATGGCTTTGCGGAGCGCGTGCTGCACGCCTGCCATCAAGGCAATGTTCCGGTATTCGTGAAGCCGAAAAGGTCGCGGCTCTACGCTTACCGCGGTGCGCGCGCGATCGTCTGCAATACCCAGGAAGCTGCCTTTTTCGTCACGCGAGAACTCACTGACGAGAAATCGGTCGAGGAAGCGGGCCGCGCCCTGTTGGCGCGTTTCGGCTGTGCGGCGGTGGTAATCACGCGCGGCAGAAGGGGCATGAGCATCTTCGAGGAGGCTTCGCCGCGTCACCTGCACATCCCTGCAACCAGCTTCGAGGTAACCTATGCGCGCGTCGGCCAGCCGGGCATTGCGCGCGGCGCCACGGGCCGCCAGGTGTTTGACGTGACCGGCGCGGGAGACACCGTGCTCAGCACGCTGGCTCTTGCGGTTGCGGCGGGCGCTTCGCTGCCCGATGCGGCGTTTCTGGCGAACACGGCGGCGGGCGTTGTGGTCGGCAAACTCGGCACAGCCAGTGTCAGCCCCGATGAACTTGCCGCCGCCCTCGGGGAAATTCAAGAATAGCGTGCAGTTTTCGGGCTATTGATCCCTGCAGATGTAACGCCCCAGCTTGTCATTCCGAGCGCAGCGATGAATCTGCTTTCCCCTAATGCGTATGGGACTCCACTTCACCGTCCTTCAATAGCCACCCAAAAAAATCAATACGGCACTGGAAAGCTGAAGGACTTATCCGCGGGAGTCAACCAAACCGTGACCACCTTGGTCTTTATGCTTTTTTCAGCGTCACCCGGGCTGGGCATCGGTGCATACGGACTGATGGCCACATTCACGGCGATGGAAACGCTGTTTCTTACCGCTTTCGCGTCCATGATCCGGTAGCTTCTCACCGGCCCGTAATACCCGTTCGTTCCCCAGTCGGCCAGGAAATCATTCATGGTGTAGCTGGGAGAGGGCTTCCAAAGCGCATAAGCCTTGGCCGTATCGCCGGCAGTGAGCGCGGCAAAGAATTCACCGGCCGCTTTCTTCTCGGGGAAGTAGCGGAAGCTAAACCAAAGCGCGATGATCAAAACCAGCGCAACGGCGGCGAGCGTAATCGTCAATGCATGATGCTTTTTGGGTATTTCAGCAGGTGGTTCAAGTAGTGACATCTGGAGGTCTCCCGCCTGCGAGCGTCAGACTGGCCGGGCCGTTGCATGCCAGTCCCGGCAAGAGAACTTTAGCAAGAGCCGCGCCTCGCCGCAAATCTCTTCTTTCTGTTCGATGCGCTTCGGTTGCCGCGGGGTTTGTATGAAAGTTGCGATGGCGTTATTTTCATTCCAGAATTAAATCGCTGCATCGCCCGGTTCAACTCACGCTGTCAGCGCGCCGCCAGAGCCTTCTGGAAGTTCGATGGCGTATTTGGTGCGCGCCTTTTCGCGGTGCATCTCCAGCGCCAGCTCGATCAGCTTGTCAATCAGCTCGCGGAAACCGATGCCGCTGGCTTCCCACAGTTTGGGATACATGCTGATCGAGGTGAAGCCGGGAATCGTGTTGGCTTCGTTGAAAAGGATCTTGCCGCTCGGTTTCTCCAAAAAGAAGTCCACGCGGGCCATGCCGCAAAGCTCCAGCGTGCGGAACGCCTCAATCGCCATGTTCTGCACTTTCTTCACTTGCGCGGGCTTCAACTCCGCGGGAATCAGCAGCCGCGTGCCGTCCTCCAGGTACTTCGCGGTGTAATCGTAGAATTCGCGGTGCGGCACGATTTCGCCCGGCACGGAGGCCTGCGGATCGTGATTGCCGAGCACCGAAACTTCGATTTCCCGCCCGCTGATGGCCTTTTCCACCAAAATCTTCATGCCGTATTCGGCGGCAAAATTCACCGCCGGCGCCAGTTCCTCGGCGGCGTGCACCTTGCTCATGCCCACCGATGAGCCCAGCGTGGCGGGCTTCACGAATACGGGGTACGCAAATTTCTCCGCAATCGCGGCTTTCACCGCTTCCGGCTCTTTTTCCCACTGCCAACGTTGCACCGCCAACCAGGGCACCACGGGAATGCCGGCGTCCTCGCAAAGGCGTTTGGCCACGTCCTTATCCATGGCGATGGCGGAGCCGAGAACGCCTGCGCCCACATACGGCAACCCGGCCAGTTCCAGCATGCCCTGAATCGTGCCGTCTTCGCCAAACGTGCCGTGCATCACGGGGAACATCACGTCGAAGCGCTGTGCTCCCGCGCCGCGGTCCAGCGGCACCAGCGCAGCTTCCGTCGGATCCGCCGTAAGCATCACGCGCCGCCCACCCTTCAGGATGTCCGGCAGCATTTTGGCGGCGCCTTCGCCGACCAGCCAGTGGCCGTCCTTGGCGATGCCGATGGGCACGGGCTCGTATTTGTCTGGGTCGAGTCCGCGGATCACGCTGGCGGCGGAGGCTAGCGAAACCTCGTGTTCGCCGGAGCGCCCTCCAAAGAGCACGCCAACGCGCAGTCGTTTCTTTTCTGGGGTCACAGGTCGTTCCTCTTCCGCTGGGCTGGTGAAGCGGTTGATTGGGCTCGCTATCATTTATAAATGCAAACGCCACAAAAGTGGCAAGCGAGTAGCGCCCGCGTTGCCGAAACGGCAACCTGTTCCTTCGCCCTGTGGCACAGTCACTCCTGATTGTGCTCTTGGGTTTGCTTATGTAGTGGCCGATCTTCAGATCGGTTCTTGGGTCACTCTTCTCCGCGAACTCTGCGTCTCTGCGTTAACTTTTTCTTGGGATACGCGGGTGCCCCATCCTCGTTTTGCGCCTGCCCCGACCTGGTCGGGGAGGGGGGGTCTTGGGTTACTCTTTTTCTGGCTACCTGGTCGCTGATCACTGGTCGCTGCTCTCGGCTATGCGTGCGTCCTGGGTTACTCTTCTCTGTGAACCCTGTGCTCCTATCTCTGTGACCTCTGTGTGAAACGTCCCGTTCTTCCTTGGGTTTCTCTTCTCCCGGTTTCCTGGTCACTGGTCGCTGTTCATTTCTCCTGAGCCACGCCTTCCGCCACGCGCTCCGCCGCCTCTTTCCTCAACGCCGGCCCATACTTCATCTTCAGCAACATGTGCAGGTCCCTGGCGCCCTGCATTGCCGTCATATGCGCTTCCGCCTTCAACCCCGAATACGCTTGCAGCAGCAGATGCCCGATATACGCCAGCGTGGCCGCCCGCCGCGTGGAGATGCGATTCGCCGCCAGCGCCTCAAAGAGTCTCGTCAGCGCTTGGTTAATCTCCGCCTGGCTCAGTTGTCCGTTGGCGGGGCTGACCAGCAAGTTGTAGAGATCGTCTTCGCGCGCGTAGGCGCGGCTATGTATCGTGCCGTGATTCAGGCATAGCCCGTTGTATTTCGGGTGCGCGGGCATGCCGCAGCATTTCCCGTTGGCAAACTGGAACTGGCAAAGGTCATAAGGATTGTCGGCTCGTTTGATAGTCATGGGGAAATGATACCGCACAGTAAAAGTACCTACAAGTAACTACTATAGCAATTCCAGGTACCGGAACTGTGCAAACGTGTTCGAACGCTCCCCGCCCTCCGGCGCTTTTTCCCCTCTGTCATCCCGACCGGAGCGGCCCGATTTTCTCTTTCGCGCCGAATTATGGCGCGTTGGGCCGCGGAGTGGAGGGATCCCTCTGCCTTCCTCGTCAGGGCATGACTTCAGTCCTGCCGCAAAAGGCGCCCCGAAACAAAAACTCCCAAAGCTCTTTCACCCCGGTGTTTTCAACCGGCTTGGGCGAGCCTTCCGGGCGATCTCGCCGCGATATCCAGAAAGGGATCACCCAAACTCGACAGCCCGGCAAAATGAGGGCAGGTGCGCCCTTCCAAATAACGGAGCTTACTACTGGGGGACACTGTCTGAGAGTTGCCGTCAAACTCAAGGAGGAGCGGCAAATTCAATCCCTTGTGCCAAGGACTCACGAGTTGTACGAAAAATCCGACGGCCAGCGAGGCCAAAAGGCCGTTCGGCCAAACCACCTGGGGCCGCCCACCAGCTGCACCGTATTGTTGAGCCTCAAGTCCAAGAGCGCGATCATCAATAATCCCCATACAGCGAAGGCAAGGGCCCTCAGGCATAGATAGGGCAACCTGCCCGCCGATAAAGAATTCTCCGCTCATTTGGTGCACGTCCATTCCGATATCAATATACGGAGTGAGATAACGCCTAGCCGCCGTCTCTAACTGCTCTCGCTCACCGAGGGAGTCAACGCATCCGAAGATCGCATCACATGAGCGCAGCGCAACCGCACATTCTTGCCATCGCTTCGTTTCGACCCAAACTAGCGCACGGGAATTTACCCCGACGATAGTGCGCGCTGCGACGGAAGCCTTCGAAGCGTGGCCGGTGACATCTACCTGTTTCGCACCGACTAACCGGTTGAGATTAGTATCCTCCACGACGTCTGGGTCAATGAGAACAAACTCGCCGACACCAAGATGGCCGAGCTGCTGCGCAATGTGTGATCCCCCTCCCCCGAGCCCAACTATCGCCACGCGGGTGCGATCCAAGATTGACGCACTGTTCTTTCCAAGAAAGCTTTGACGGTCAAGATTCAACTTCCCCCGGTCTGTTTCTTTCATATTCCCCTCATTGGGATGCCTACAACCGAAAACTGAGAGATCTCAACCGGAGCTTGCAAACCTGGAATCCAAGACTTGCCACACGCGGAGTCCTCGCTCAAAACAATCGCACCATGTGGTAGGTAGGGCTGCACGTTCCAAAAATCAGGAACGAATTTCGCGGACTCCGTTTCATCGATTCCGCTGAAGTGCGGCCTACCACGATGAAGATGCATGTGGACATGGAACATCGACGCTTGACGGTTGTAGGAAGTCTGAAGCGCTTTGCGAATCGCGTTTGGTCCCATCATCGCTCCTACGCCCGGGTCATCCAGATAATCCTCATCTGCGACGTCGTGCAGATCATGCGCCAATATGACCACGCCGCCGTCGTCCAGTCGACCTGATCGGCACAAGAGGAAGCCGACGCGCTCGAATGCAAACGGATGCGATTGCTCAAGTCGCGCGTGGACCTTCTCCAGCAATCGTTTGGTGAGCTTGAACATTATTCTCATCGGAGCGCCCGCAAGTGCTCAGCCAGCATCTGGGTGGGACGCAGCTGCGCGCTGACATTGTTCCAGGACCAGGAATGCCACGCTCGACCCAAGATGTGATGCACCGACCAGTTTGCCCCTCGACCAGGGATGGGGTGAGAGAGGAAAAGGCGAGTCGCGTACCCACTGTGCTCCTGAATGCAAAGCAAGCCCTCAACTTGGCTGGGGGCGCACCCAGCCGGCAGCTGGAGCCGAGGCAGGTAGATGTAGATTCTTCCGCCTTCGGTCAACTCCCGAACCTCTCCGCAGACCTCGCTGAGCTCCTGAAGGTGGTCGGTGGCCACCATTACGAGGAGCTCCCCGTTCGAACATGGGAGACGAATTTCTCGTGGTGTTCAATTTCGATGGTCGCATTGTCATCCAGTGGCTTGAATTCGCCGTGGACCACTTCATCGAGTTCGCGGGAAGCATCGACCCCGACTAACCTCTTGAAAGCAGAGACGATATAGGTTCCCCGAGGCACCCGCTTCTCGACACCATCCACAGTCACAGTGACGAGCTCAGGCTTGCCCGACTCCCCTGGCGTTCCTTCGTGGGTGCTCCTTACCTGTGTATCAGCGTCAGTCATCATGTTCCTCCTGGGCAGCAGTACCTGCCCCTCACACATATATGCTCGTTACCTCATAAATTGGACCCCACCACCGAGAAAAAACTTAAGGATGTCCAAAACCTTGCTAGACGAGCATTCTTATATGAAGTCAGAGGAACGACAAAAGAGATGAGCGCACCTCCCGGATCTGGCCCTTTACAAAGGCCTGAAGCTAGTCTAGAAGATATCCGCCGTGCATTTCAGTCCTTGACCACAGCAGACTGGGTGAAGTTGGACGCCTACGCAGAGCTTCGCATCCGCGTGGTCGGCATAAGCGCCCCAGGGCGTGACCCTTACTATCTGTTTATGCAGGCAATGAATTCGCTGGAAACAGGGCGACGACACTGGTATCCAGACAACGTCGATCTCGTCAAGTTCCTTACCGACGCCATGTGGTCCATATCAAGCAACTGGGCACGTCAAAGAGAGGCTACGGGTTACGTGCAGGTCCCTGAGACAGACTTGATTCGGTACTCAGAGCAAGGGGAGGAACTGGAGAGCGTCCTGGAGCAAGCGCAATCCCAAGACGCAAGCCCTGAAGAGCAATTAATCAGGAGTGAGTTTCAAACCCAGGAGCAATTGGTGAAAGAAATCGAGGGATTGTTCAAGGATAACCCCCTGGCCTCTCTGATCGTAGACGGTTGGACAGCCAGAATGAAAGGACGAGAGATCATTGAAGCTCTTAACATCGATGAGAATCAATATCGAACAGCGGCAAGGCTGGTCCGGAGAAGGATTAAAGCCCGTTGGCCGAAGGGAATGCCAGATGTCCGCTGAAGACGATCCTCGGCGCCCTCTGGACGGTATCCTCGAAGGGCTGTCAGAGTCAGTTGCCCGCGAGGACCCTGAAGAGCTCCTCGAGGAGGCTCGGACCGCAGGACAGGGCCCCGGGTCCATTGCGCAACGGTTGAAGGACATTGCCCTGGCTGCGCTCAAAAAGTTTGAGCAACGAAAACTCGAAACTGCCCGGGAGGCCTACTACCTTCGCGCTACGAAGGGGCCAGAGAACAAGGCGAGCGTCGCCTCCACACCCGACGAACGGAAACGGCAATTGTCTGCCATCTTGCAAAGCAATCCAGAAATTGGCGCGGTTCTCACTGCGCAGCATAGAGAATTTGAAAGCCTCTCCGATGAAGATGTTCAGAGTGCTCTGGAAGACCTCGCAGAACTAGGATTTCTGGGCGACCCGACTGGAACCGCCCGCAAAGAGTAATGCTTAGTACGATCCAGACGCCAGAGCAAATCCTGGCTGATCTAGGTATAAGAGAACCAGAGGACCTCGAGATCGAGGCCATAGCAGAATACTGTGGCGCAACGATACGGTACAAGCCGCTATACGGCTGCGAAGCACGGATAATTGGTTACCACGATCGCGCAATCATCACGATTAACTCGAACTCGTCGCGTAGCCGCCAACGATTCTCCGGAGGGCATGAACTCGGGCACTGGATGCGCGATCGGGGCCAAATCGCATTCAAATGCGACTACGAAAACTATGTGCACGGCTGGTGGGCCTCCAATCCAGAAACTCGCGCGAATCGCTTCGCCAGCGACCTTCTGCTTCCCGTGGGTATGTTTCAACCATGTGCCCGCGGGTTGACCGTTACTTTCGAGAGTGTTCGCAAGCTCACTGATGCTTTCAAGATGAGCCTAACTGCCACTGCGATTCGACTGGTCGAGCATGGAGGGCTTCCCTCGATGCTCGTCTGCAACAACCCACACAAGAGAGAATGGTTCGTTGCGAGCCCAGGAGTCTCCGGCCGTCTATGGCCAGTTGCCCGCCCAGAGGAAGGAGCCTTGGCATTCTCTCTTTTGAGCAACGCGTCCGAAAACAAAGGCCCAACTGACGTTCGTTGCGATCACTGGATCAACCATCCACGCGCCGAGCACTATTGGATCAAAGAGGACTCCTTGAGATTAAAAGAGGGAACCGTTCTGTCCCTATTGTGGTGGGAAGACGAAAAGCAGCTACTCGATCTTGATGAGTACGAAGAACAAGACGGTACCAGGAGGTCAGACGGCAGGCCAGATTGGGAATGACTGTCCCACGCGCGGCCGACACCTTGAGGCCTGTGACGGTTTTCCCTTCGCCGGTTTCCGCTTCACCTCCCCGTACTAATTTCGAAACTAGTATCTACTAAATACTGATTGACATTCGGTAAATAAAGTGTTATCATTTGCCTGTTATGCTGCGGGGACGCTGCTCTTGTGCCATTTCGGGCCGCCCCAGACCCTCACCCGCACTGAAATCTCCGCTAAGTCCAATCATTCCCGTACATCCGGGAAATTCGCCCGTAAGTCCAATTATTCCCGTACATACGCAAAAACAGGGGGGTGGGGCTCTGAAACAGCTATCAGCGACCAGCAACCAGCGATTAGGAGGCAAGAACAAAGCAGGTCTCATCCATCTCTCAAATCCCGGAGGTTCCAACCGGTTGGAGAATTCCGCTCCGATCTGTCGACTGTCGACTGAGCATCCGACGAGGATGCTCATCCTGAGCGAGCCGGGCGAGTCGAAGGATCACTCTTCTTCTGATTCTGCAACTCTGAACTGTAGGCTCGTTTTCCTAACGCCTTCGTTTACTACGACATCAATTAACATTGTCGGCGCGCCGACATTCCCGTTTCTGGACTCGACAGAAGACAACCCAAGAACCGATCTGAAGATCGGCCACTACATAAGCAAACCCAAGAGCACAGGCCCTTCGAGGCTCTGGGTAAACAAGAATGCCTGTGCCACCAAACCCAGGAGAAGAGAAACCCAAGACCCAGCCTCACAAAACGAGGATGGGGCATCCGGCCGAAGCATTGTATGTTGAGGCGGCTCGATATAGAGTGGTGGCCAAGGTCGGAAGTCAAACCAGAAATTCCAGGTTAGTTGATACGGAGGACACAATGTCACCACGTACGATATTTCTAAGCAAGTTGCTTGGGCTCTACTGCGTTGTCGTTGGACTGGCTATGTTCGTGCACAGCCATGCGACGATCGAGACGATCAAGGCGTTGGTGCAATGCGCGCCGGCGCTGTACATAGCCGGTATCATCGCGCTGGCCATAGGCCTGGCGATGGTGCTGGGCCACAATGTGTGGTCCGGCGGCGTACTGCCGGTGGTCGTCACGCTCGTCGGTTGGCTATCGCTGATCAAAGGCGTGCTCATTCTGTTCCTGCCGGCACAGTGGATAGCGGCATGTTACCTCGGATGTGGTCACCAGGTACCGTTTCTCTACCTGAAAGCCGCGATAACACTTATCCTCGGCGCCTATCTGACCTATGGAGGGTTCACGTCAAAATCGCAGTAGGCGGTCGCCGACAGGTTGCAACTTAAAACGATTTTGGGTGCCGCGCAAAAGCAAGAGTAAACCCAAGAACCGGTCTAAAGACCGGCCACTACTGGGCGTCTTCCTCAGACTTATGGTTGCAGCATTCGCCCTGGGGAATGGGATTGCCGTGCGGGCACGTGGTGGGATGGCCCAGAAACGCGCAGATGCGTTGGTCGAGTTCCGGGCTGATGATGTGCTCGAACTTGCACGCTTGTGTGTGCGCCTCGTGATCGTCAATGCGGAACGTGTCCTTGAACAATCTTTCCGCCAGGCGGTGACGCCTGACCACATCGCGCGCGCGGCTCTCGCCTCGTTCGGTGAGTTGCACCTCATGATCCTGCACGCGCACCAGTTGCAGATCCTCCATGCGCGCCAGTGTGCGCAGGGGATCCACTCCGCCAGGCGTGCGAATGTGCTCCACGTCGGCCTTGTTCCCTTCCTCGCCGCACACCCAGATCTGCTCGAGCAGGTGATCGAAGTGAATGCCATCGTCCATGGAAACGCGCTGGTCCACCGCCAGATGCCCGTGCGCCAGCTCGATGCGCCGGTCCGCCTGCTGCGCAATATCGGGATCGTGCGTGACCATCAGGATGGTGTGGCCCGCGCTGTGCAGCTCGCGGAACAATGCCAGCACGATCTCCTCGTTCGCTTCATCCAGATTTCCCGTGGGCTCATCTGCAAGGAGCAGCTTCGGCTGGTTAATCAGCGCCCGCGCGATGGCCACGCGCTGCTGCTCGCCGCCGGAAAGTTGCGAGGGCAGGTGCGTCATGCGGTGGCTGAGGCCCACGCGCTTCAGCGCTTCGGCGGCCTGCGCTTCGTCCGTGATGCTGTGAAAGTATTGCGCCAGCATCACGTTTTCGAGCGCGGTCAGGTATTGCACCAGATGAAACTGCTGGAACACAAAGCCGATCTTCTCCGCGCGGTAGCGCACCAGCTCGCTTTCGCCCAGGTTGGCCAGATCCACTCCATCCACGATGACGTGGCCCGAGGTGAGCGCATCCAGTCCTCCAAGAATATTGATCAACGTGGTTTTGCCGGAGCCCGAGGGGCCCATCAGCGCCACCCACTCGCCCGCCTGGATTTTCACGGAGATGCCGTCCAGCGCGCGGAGCGTACCGTATTCCTTCACCAACGATTCGATCACCACTTGCGAGCTCACGCTTCACCTCGGAATACCGAAGCGGGACGAATGCCAGCGAGCCGCCGCAAGGGAAACGCGCTGGCAATAGAAACAATCACGGTGATAGCCACAGAAAAAGGATACACAATCCAGCGCGGCTGCGCAGCCACGCCGAACACGGCTTTTCCTAACCAGATGGATACGAGCAGTCCGATCGCCGATCCCACCAGGCCGCCGACAATCCCCATGAGAATGGCTTCGGCGAGGAACAGCCGCACCACGCGGCGCACCGAACCGCCAATGGCCTTCATCAGGCCGACGTCGTTCTTGCGTTCGATGGCCACGTTGCTCATGCCCGCCATCACGCAGAGCGAAGTCAAAATGAGCACGAGAATCACCGTTGCGGAAAGCAGGCCGCTGATGCGGTTGTAGAGGCGGCCTTCGGCTTCGGCGAGTTGCTTGATGCCGCGGACGTCAACGCCGGGAAGGTTCTGCGCCAATTGGGCGATGAAGTGATTCAGAGAATCAGGCGTGCCGGTCACGCTGAGTTGGATCAAGCTGATGCGTCCGGGAAGATTCGCAAGTGACTGCGCGGTGGCGAGACGTGTGAATATCTGCGAGTCTTCCGCTCCGCCCGTGGCCACCACCGCAAACACCTTGCAGCTTGCTGTGCGTCCATCATTCCGAAGCTGCAGCGAGTCTCCCGCGTGCACATGAAATTGCGTGGCGGCTTTGGCGCCGACTTCGCACGCCGCTGGATCGTTCTCCAGCGACGCAAGGTATTCGCTCCTGCGGCCCGGGCGAATTTCCGTCAAGCCGTGGCCCTCCGTGCCTGCGATCACTGCAGGCTCGAAGTGAATCTCTCCCGCCTTGGCGATTTCCCCGATCACATAAAGGAAAGCCACCGCCGGGACCGGCTTGTCTTCGTGTTTCGCAGGCAGTTGCTTGAGCACTACTTCATCCAGCGTTGCGCCATTCCCGTCCGACCCGGAGTCGCGCGGGGCTACAATGACGTTGGCTCCCAGCGAACGAAATTCGGTGGTGAGCCTGCGCTTGGCATCAATTTGCAGATTCAGCAGCGCCGAGGTCACTGCCGCGCCTGCTCCCAGCGCCAGCAAAATCACGAACAGCCGCGCATAATTCGCGGTCAGCAGCCGCCGCACAATGCGCCAGAACATTGCGTTGGTCGGCATCATTCGCCTCGCAAAATCGGCGCCGGATCGTAGCGCGAAGCCCGGCGCAGGGGAAACGCGCTGCCCAATAACGTAATTAGGGCTGCCAGCGCAAGAATAATCAGCAACACAAACAGCTTGGGCGCCGGGGCGAATCCGAAAATCCGTTCACCGAGCAAACGCGCCAATACGATGCCCAGCGCGTAGCCAATCCCGCCGCCCACAAAAGCGAGCAGCAACTGTTCCGCGGCAAGCAGGACGCCAACAAGTCCGGAGCCGGCCCCCAGCGCCTTCATGAGCCCAATTTCCGTGCGCCGTTCGATCACCGAGGCTGCCGCCGAAGCTCCCACCGCCAACGCCGAGGCCAGCAGGGCCGCGAACGTCACCAGCCACAGGAGCGTGCGCACACGCGTCAGAATGTTGCCTTCACCTTCGGCCACGCGGCGGATCACGCGCACGTCCGTGCCCTTCAGCTCTTCGCTGATTTGCAGCGCAATCGCGCTGATGTACGGCGTACAGTACCAGGTGTCGAATTCCGCCGGCGTCATGGTCTTGGGATCTTTTCGCGCAAAGGCATCTTCGGGCTTCGTCAGCGCGCTCACATAGAGGCGGCGGTATTGTCCCGGTTTGTTTGCCAATTGCTGCGCCATGGCAAGCGAAGCGACGATGGCATCATCTTCTGGCCCACCCGTCGTCAAAATTCCGACAACGCTCAGCGCCATCCCGCTGGATTTGTCGGTCGCCGCCACATGCAGGACATCGCCCACCTTCACGGCGTATCTCTTGGCAAATCCCGCCCCAAGGACACAATCCGTGGAATTGTCTTTGAACCACTTTCCTTCCACATGCCACCAGGGATTCGTCTTTTCGATCCCCGTTTCGTAACTGGTGCCGTCTGGGATGGGAACCTCCCGGTCATGCCAGGTGCCGATGAGTGTCGTCCTGCCAATTGCTCGAAGCGGCTCAGCCGCGCTGTTGTTGACTGCTAGTGCGTCCACCGGCACGTCCAAGATTGGCGCGAAGGACATGATGTTGAAGCGCCAGAAAATCGTTTTGAGTTTGCCCAGGTCCGCTTCCGGCAGGTAGGCACCCGCATTCGCTGGCCGATAATCCACGCCGCCAATCTCCAGCGGCAGCGAATCCGCCTGCGGCGTCACCAGCAGATTCGCTCCCAGGCTGCGGAATTCCTGGGCCAGGCGGTCGCCCACGTCCAGCGACACGCTCAGCGCCGCCGTAGCCACGGCCATGCCCAGCGCAAGCGCGGCCGTGGTCAGCAACTTACGACGGGGCCGGCGTGTAAATGAATCCGCTACGAGTCGAAGGAACATTTCACCTGGTCAGGAACTCTGTGTTCGTTCATAACCAACAATTCGCTTCTCATTCCCTGGAGAGTCGAGAGGAGAAAACCTTTTTTGCAGCTTCGCGCCGGCGGGCGTTCTTCGCTGCTACAGATGACTTCCGGAGCCGCATCTGCATAACAGGCTTCTGAAAACTGTTTTCCTCCGGGCCTCCGCCAAAAAACCGAACCTCAGTGGCTAAAGCCGAATTGGATTGGCGCCGTTTACGGCACGACTGAAGTCGTGCCCTCCCGAAAGACGCTGGTAATCACACAGACTTTGAAGCCCCGGCCTCCTAAAGAAAAAGAGCTTTTCAGCAACCTGACAAACCGACTGTTGCCGGCCTAGCGCGGAATCTCCTCCGCCGCTTTGCTCAGCGCCGAAACATCAATCAAGATTGTGGCGCCATCCACACGCGATGCAACGCCGATGGGATTGCACCCGCCTTTTTGCCCGATCGACGGAATATAGATGGCCGAGGCGCAACGCCGGCAAATGACGTTCTGCCCTTCCTGGCGGTAGCCGTCCGCGCCGCAAATGAGGCACGCATCGAGCGCCGTGCCGTAGCCGCCCGGCTTCTTGATGACCATGAACCGGATGGCCTGTCCATCCCCATTGATAGAGAACAGGTGCAGATTGCCATCTTGCACTTCCGCCACCGGAATACGGACAAGATTGTTCACCGCTTCCACGGGCTTTGCCTGCACCGGAGCCGCGTTCACGCGCGCATAAATAAAATCGGCCGTCAGCGCCAGGATCACGCTCAGGCTCATCGCCGCGGCCGCAATCATCCAACGCCGCTGCCGCCGGTTCTGGGCTTCAAGGAGGCGCCGTTCCGCGTCATTCATGGGCGCATTCGCCGCTTTGGCGTGCGAGGCCGATTGCCATTCGCGGAAAATCATCAGCGCCGCAGCGCCAAAGACAAAAACGAAGAAAAACAACTCGTTGGCCACGATGGGACCCAACAGGGCCATTTCGCCCTTGCTTGAGGGCAGCCAGCGCGCCTCGCTCAATTCGTGCAAACCGGTGACCGCGAGTTGAATTGCCACCAGCACCAGGATCGCGCTGGTCACGGCGAAAAAGCGGTGCAGCGGCACTTTCAGGGTTCCCTTGAAAAAGAGAACTCCGACAGCTACCGCCGCGGCAATTCCCACGGCGGTGCCAATCCACGTTTGCAGTCCTTCGGTGGACATCTCCACCGCGCGCAAAATCAGAGCGAGTTCCGCTCCTTCGCGCAGCACCATCAAGAAAACGAATAGCGCAATACCCCATCCAGCGGCCTTGCCCACCCGTTGGGCGTAACTCTCCACCTTTTGCTCAATTTCCTTCTTCAGGTGCCGCGCCACGCGGTTTATCCAGAAGATCATGGTGACCACAAAGACAGCAGCCACCAGCAGGAGCAACCCTTCAAAGCCGTCCTCGCTGATCTGGAAACGCTCCAAAGCAATTGCAGCCGCAAGACTTAGCGCCACGGCACTGGCCACTCCGCCCCAAACATAGCGCGCCAGATAGGCACGGCCGGTGCGGGAAAGATAGACCAGGATGATGCCAACGACGAGAGCCGCTTCGACGCCTTCACGAAGGGCGATGAGGAAAGCGGAGAGCAAGGGGGCTCCAGTTGAAAATAACTTGCAACAACATTCCAGTTTAACCCTACCCTTTTCCCTCGTCAAGTTCACCCTTCCTGCCCTTTCCTCACGGTAGAATGGTTGTTTACGTCTAACCATGAGAATGCCCGCTGCCACCTTGCGCCCTGCTCTATCGCTTTTGCTCTCCGGGCTGCTCCTTTGTGGGCAATTGCCCGCGCAGTCCGGCTCTTCTGGCGGTAACCCCGCGCAAGATCCGTTCGCCGTTGTGAAGCCGGACCCAAAACTGGCAAAAAAACTGGGCGAGGTCGCTGCGAAAGCCGAAGCGGCAGGCGACGAGGAAGGGGCCCTACGGGCGTACGAAGAGGCGGCACGCTACGCTCCGTTTGATGTAACCATGGTGAGCAAGGCAGCGGCCTTGCGCTCCAAGCTGGTGCGCGCCCACGTGGACAACGCCGAGCGACTTGCGCTTGATGGAAGATTTCAGGAGGCCACACTGGAGCTCGGTGCAGCTTTGAGCATCGATCCAAGCAACACTATTGTTGAAGAACGTTTGCGGCAACTTCGGGCGCGTGGCGACGAAAAAGAGGAACTTCAGCGCGAAGAACCGGCCACGGGTTTGCCCGTCCTCCAGCCGCAAAAATTCACCCGCAGCTTCAACGTGCGCGGCGATGTCCGCAGCGCCTACGAGCAGATCGCCTCCGCCTATGGCATCAAGGCCAGCTTCGATCCGGAGCTGCCCGCGCGCAATGTCCGCCTACACCTTGAAAACGTGGATTTCGATACCGCCCTAAAGGTGCTGACACTGGAATCGGGCACCTCCTGGCGTGCGGTCAATCCGAAGCTCATGTTCGTGTTCGCCGATACCGCCGAAAAGCGCAAGCAGTATGAACCCGAAATCGAAGAGACCTTCCGCTTACCCGTCTCGCTGGAAGCCTCCGAAATGACCGAGCTGTACCGCATCGTTCGTGAAATTACCGGCTCGCAACACATCCAGCAGTCCGTTGAATCGCGTTCCTTGACCATGCGCGACACGGTGCCGCGCGTGCGCTTGGCCGGAGAGATCATCCGGCAGTTGGAGCACGATCATGGCGAGGTTCTTCTGGAAATCGACCTTCTTGAAGTGGACCGCACCGCCGGTTCAAACCTTGGGATCACCCCGCCCGCCAGCCTCCATATCTCTGCAATTCCGCCTAACCTCGTTCAGCAAGTAAGAAGCGCGTCCAGCATCACCGCCTTGCTGACCCTGCTGGCAACCATCTTCGGTGGGCCAGCCGGCGCCGCCTCCGCGACTGGCATTACCAGTCTGGCCTCCGCCATCCCAGCTCTGGTCGCCCTTGGCGGTGGAAAATCCACTTTCCTGTTGACGCTGCCCACGGCCTCCGCCGATTTCTCCCAAGCCCTTTCGCTGGTACACAGCGGGCGGCAGGTTCTGCTACGCGCGCAAGATGGCAAGCCGGCCACCTTCTTCGTAGGTGACCGCTACCCCATCACACTCTCCTTGCTCTCCGGCAGCCTCGGCAGCACGGGTTTCACTGCGAATCCCGGCGGAACGGGCATCACGATTCCAACGCAGCAGTTCACTGTCGGCCAATCGCCTGTTGCCCTCGTCAATGCCGATTTTCGCACCATTGGCACGGAGGATCTCGCGGTTCTCAACCAAGCGGACAATTCCATCACTATTCTTCTGAATCGGGGACCCAACTCCGTTTCCCAGTTTGCTCAAGCAACGGGCTCCCCTTTTCTCCTGGCGGGAGGAGCTCCCGGCACCGCGGGAATTGTAAGTCCTGCGGCGAATCTCACCGTCACCTCAGCCACCTTGGCCTCCATTGTCGTCACACCCGCCAACTCTTCTATTGCCAAGGGCGCCACCCTGCAATTCACAGCCACAGGAACTTTCAGCGATGGCACGACTCAGGACATCACGCACGGTGTCTCCTGGTCCTCTTCCAACACTTCGATCGCGGCAATCAACCCGGTTTCGGGAATCGCGCTTGGGCTGCTGGCAGGTACGGCAAACATCATGGCTTCACTCGGAGGCTTCACCAGCCCAGCCGTGCCGCTGAACATCACGTCTGCCACTTTGCAATCCATCAGCGTGGCCCCCGCGACTCCGTCCATCGCTCTTGGCACCACGCAGCAATTCACGGCCACCGGAACCTATAGTGACCTCAGCACGGCAAACATCACCACGAGCGTTACCTGGGCTTCTTCCGTGCCCGCCATGGCTTCGATCTCCGCCAGCACCGGGCTGGCCCACGGCCTCGTGGCTGGCACAACGCAAATCACCGCTACAATGGGCACGGTGGCCAGCGCTTCGATACCGCTCAAGGTCACCACGGCAACCCTCAAGTCCATCGCCGTCGCTCCCACAGCCCCGTCCATCGGGCTGAACGCGACTCAACAGTTTTCCGCCGCCGGCACCTACAGCGACGGCACCACCCAGGACATTTCCGGGATTGTCCGCTGGGCTTCTTCCGACACTTCCGCAGCAACGATCAATGCAAGCAATGGCCTCGCCACCGGCGTCGCAGCCGGCACGGCGCAGATGACCGCCACGCAAGGCGGCGCAGGCATCCCTGCAGCCCTGGCGGTAGGCAACTTCAATGCGACAAACAACTCATTTCCAGACTTGCTCGTCGCGTCGCAGATCACCAATTCGGTCAGCGTCCTCCTCGGCAATGGGGATGGCACCTTCAGCAACCCGACGACTTCCACCTCCTACGCCATTGGCAGAAAGCCCACGGCGATTGCGGTCGGCGAGATCAACACGAATACCGACACCAACCTCGGCTTTGTGGTCACGAATTTCGACGACAACACTTACTCTGTTTTTACCGGCAACGGCGACGGCACCTTCACTCAAGTGAAGGGCTCGCCCTTCGCGCTTCCCAATGTCGTGGCTAATTCTGAACAAGGCCCCGTCGCAGCCAGCATCGCTGATTTCAATGGCGACGGCATTCAGGACCTGGCCCTCGTCAACCAGACCAGTAATACAGTGACGGTGCTCAAAGGGAATGGCAACGGGACCTTCACGGAGTTTCCGAAATCGCCTATCACCGTTGGCACAAGTCCTGTGGCTATTGCTTCGGGAAGTTTGAGCGCCAGCACCGGTCCGGCCCTGGTGATCGCGAATCAGGCCGATGACACCATCACTGTCCTGCTCGGCAATGGCGACGGCACGTTCAGTTTTTCCACGCAAACGCCTATTGCCGTGGGCACTACACCCAGCGCAGTCGCGATCGGCAGCTTCCTGGAAGGATCCAGCGGAGTCGCTGTGGCAAATTCCGGCTCGAGCACAGTCTCGATTTATGTGGATGCAGGCAGCGGGCTTCTGGTCAGCGCTCTGGAGCCTGCGGCAGGCACAAATCCCGTGGCCCTCGTCGCCGGCGATTTCACCAGCAGCACTTTTCCGGACATCGTGGTGGCCAACGATATCCCGCTCGTTTCCGGGCAAGTCACGGAGGGACTGGTGACCTTGCTCACCAGTCCCTCCAGCCTGATCTCCAATCCGGCCCTCAGCCAACAACCCTATCCGGGTTCGGAGTATCAGGACATCGGATTGAAAGTGAAGGCCACTCCCACGCTGCATCCCAACAAGGAAGTCACCCTGCAACTCGATTTCGACATCAAGGCCCTTGCGGGGTCGAGCGTTAACGGCATTCCAGTCATCTCCAGCCGCACGCTCACGCAGGTGGTCCGCCTGAAGGAAGACGAAACTTCCATCCTGACCGGCTTACTAGACCTGGAAGAGACCCGCACCATCACCGGGCTTCCCGGCTTTGCTCAAATCCCCGGCGCGGGCTATGCGTTTGGTGCGCACACCAACTCCTTCACGGATTCTGAACTGCTTATCCTGATTACTCCGCGCCGCGTGCGTTTGCCGTTCCGCGAAAGTCACGATATTTACGCGGGTCGCGGCGATACCAGTGGCCGCGGCGCCAGCGGCGCCAATGCGCCCCTGGCGCCTCCTCCGGGGCTGCCTCAGCCCACGCCAGAGCCCGCCCAACCAACGGGCGAGTTACCCGCTCCTCAGCCGGGTCAGCCTGCGGTGCCCGTACCGAATCCTCAGGAGGCGCCCGATCAATCCAATCCGCGCGAGCGGACGCCCAATCAGCCTGCACCCAATCAGCCTCCGCCCACGCACCCCTAGTTTTGAGCCAGGAAAGAGCCTGCCTTACCGGCAGGCGACGTGACAAGGTGCTGTGCAGCTTGAATAACATCAGAATTCTGTCTCGTGAGAATATCCCGCTAGGGCAGCGGGTCGAACACCACAATCGGCTGGTACGTCCGGGGCACCACGGCTTCCGCGATCGCGATCAACTTATTATCCTGGCTCAGCACCCGCAGCCTCGGCGCGCTAAGCCCATCGGCATCGAGTTCCGACGTTGCCCCGGGTGGAAGCTCCGTCCGGCCCGGCTGGAGCTGTGACACCAACACGTTGAACTTCCCGCCATGCCGCACGCGTTTTTCCAACACCGGCAGGACATGTGTGCTAGGAAAATTCGGCAGCAGCCCTTCCAGCGGTATCAGCCTGCTCTCTAATCTTCCTGCGCGGGCGTCTTTCGCAAGCTCCTCAAGGGGAATGGCCTGTTCCAGCGAAAACTCGCCCACCGCCGTGCGCGTGATCTCCGCGAGATGGGCTCCGCAGCCCAGTTTTTGCCCCATGTCGTGGGCCAGCGAACGGATATACGTCCCCGACGAGCACTCAATCGAGAATCGCGCGATGCTGGCCTCGATTCCCGTCAAGCGGTACTCAAATAGCTCCACGGAAGCAGGCTTGAGTTCCACCACCTGATTTTTGCGCGCAAGTTCATAAGCGGGCCGCCCATGGACTTTTTTCGCGGAAAATATCGGGGGCATCTGCTCAAAGCGTCCCAGCGATTCGGCTGCCAAGCGCTCCAGAACCTCGCGATCGAGCAGTGGCGCGCTATCGGGGCTCTGCGCCACTCCCTCCGAATCATAGGTGTTGGTGGCATAACCAAAGCGAAACCCCGCTTCATATCGTTTGCGGCGGCCGTCATAAAAGCGCACCAGCCGGGTCGCTTTGCCCAACAGCAGAACGAGCACACCCGTCGCCAAAGGATCCAGCGTCCCCAGATGACCGATTTGGCGGAACCCCGCCATGTGCCGCACCGCATCCACAATGTCGTGCGAAGTCTTGCCCTGGGGCTTGTTGATGACGAGCGCCCCATCGAAAGGAGCCGGTTTGGGCTGGCGTGGCATGGCGGAATCGGAGTTGGCCTATAGATTTCGGTGTGTCGTTTCCCGGCTATTTGGATTGATCCTGGTGCGATCTTCCGTGGCTCTCTTGCCCTTCTATTTTGGAAGTCAGGCTCCTGCCCCGGCTGGCCTCACGCATCTACAAGTTGGTTTCAGGGGGTGGGCGGCTTCGTGCTCTTGGCTTCATTCAGCAGCCGCTCGATGCGTTCCACATGCTCCTGCGAAAGATCCAGCGTGAAGTGCAGCTCCGGAACGCGCCGCACCTGCAGCCGCTCGACTAACTCATGCCGGATGTATCCCATGGCATGCTCCAGCGCCTCGATCGCGTCTGCCTGTTCCCTGGCGTTCTCGCTCCCCACGCTCACGAACACGCGCGCGTGTTTCATGTCCGGCTGCACGCGCACATGGCTAACGGACACGCTAATCTCCAGTCGCGGGTCCTTTAACTCCCCGACGAGCATGGCGTTGACTTCGTGCGCGATTTCTTCGCCGACGCGTTCGTGACGATGATGGTCCGGGCTCATCTTTGCAACTTACCTGGTTGAGAATTCTCCGATAACGCCTATCTGTATCTGTGGCGCGCATTCCGTCGCACAGAATTACAGTACCTCTACCGAATGCCCCACCACCAGCGGCCCCAGCATGCGGTCCGCCTCCGCCAAAACCTTCTGCAGCGCTTCTTCGACGTGCTGCTCTTCATTCGAAAGCGTGACCACTCCTATCACGGAGCGCTGCCAGGTATCCATGAAATCCAGCTCCGCCACCGCGACATTAAACTGCGCCCGCAAGCGATCCTTCAAACGGCGCAGCACCTGCCTCTTGTCTTTCAAGGATTGAGCTTCGGCGATGTGCAGTTCCAACGTCAGCAATCCAACCGGCATACGCGGCTCCGAGCCTGCTTCTTTCAGAATCTCTTTTGTATTTGGAAGGGCGGCTTTCCCTCTTGCGCGCTCATCCTTGTCAGGTAATTCTCCGGCGCGCGTTGCGCCCCAGGAATCCCTCTTTTCCGATCCGCCAGCCCCTACTTGCGGCCGGAGGGCCCGCTGCCCTGGCCTGCGGCTTCGGCAGCACTGATCTTTTGAACGTTGAAACACTCCAGAACGTCGCCCACTTTCACGTCGTTGAAATTGGCGATTCCCAGACCGCATTCAAAGCCGGCGCGCACTTCGCTGACGTCATCCTTGAAACGCTTCAAGGAGCTTAGTTTGGACGTATAGATCACCGTTCCATCTCTCACCACGCGCACCTGCGCGTCCCGCTTCATAATTCCATCGAGCACGTAGCAACCCGCCACCGTTCCGGATCCCTTGATGCGGAAGGTATCGCGCACTTCCGCCCGACCCAGGTAGGACTCCTGAATGACTGGTTCCAGCAGCCCTTCCATGGCCTTTTTAATCTCGTCCGAAACTTCGTAAATGATGTTGTGCGTGCGGATATCGACTTTCTCTTGCTGCGCTAGATCCGCGGCCTTGCGGTCTGGACGCACACCGAACGCAATGATGATGGCGCCTGACGCTGATGCCAGAAGCACATCGTTTTCCGTAACGGCGCCCACGCCCTCGCTTATGATCTTCAGCTTCACGCGATCATCGGAGAGCTTCGGCAGCATCTCGCCCAGCACTTCCGCGGAACCTTGCACGTCCGCCTTGATGACGATGGGGAGTTCCTTGACCTCGCCTGCTTTCAACTGCTCGTGCAACTGGTCCAAGGTGATTCTTCCGCCGGCACTTGCGCGCAGCGCCGCATCCCTTTGCTTGGACTGGCGGTATTCGACGACGTGGCGCGCCTTGGCCTCCTCCGTTACCTGGAAGTGGTCTCCGGCCTCGGGAACACCCTGCAAGCCGAGCACCTCAACAGGCGTGGAAGGTGGCGCCGTCTTGACGGGTCTGCCTCGTTCATCAAACATGGCGCGCACTTTGCCGAAAACGGAACCCGCGATAAAGAAGTCGCTGGCGTTCAGCGTGCCATTCTGCACTAGAACCGTGGCCACTGGGCCGCGGCCCTTGTCCACACGAGATTCCAGAACCGTACCGCTCGCCGGCGCGTCCGGATTGGCCTTCAATTCGCGCAGGTCCGCCACCAGCAGAATGATCTCCAGTAGCTTCTCGAGGTTCTGGCGCTTTTTCGCGGAGACTTCTACGAATTCCGTGTCGCCGCCCCATTCGGAAGGCATCAGCCCCAGCTCCGTTAGCTGCCGCTTCACGCGCTCCGGCTGCGCCTCTGGTTTATCAATCTTGTTTATCGCCACGATAATGGGCACATTGGCGGCCTTTGCGTGATCAATGGCTTCGCGCGTCTGCGGCATGACGCCGTCATCCGCGGCCACCACCAGCACCACGATGTCCGTCACCTTCGCGCCCCGCGCGCGCATGCGCGTAAACGCTTCGTGGCCCGGCGTGTCCACGAACACCACGTACTTCCCTTGCACCTGCACCTTGTACGCGCCGATGTGCTGGGTGATGCCGCCCGCCTCGCCTCCGGCGACGTCCGCTTCCCGGATGGCGTCAAGCAAACTGGTTTTTCCATGGTCCACGTGGCCCATCACCGTAACCACCGGCGGCCGCGGCCTCAGGTTTTCCTGAGTCTCTTCCTTGGCGACTTCCAACACCATCTCTTCTTCGAAGGACACCACGCTGACCACGCCATTAAACGATTGCGCCAGGTCTGTAGCCGTCGGCACATCCAGCGCCTGGTTGATGCTCGCGAAGACACCGCGATCCAGCAAAGTCTTCAGCAAATCCTTCGCGCGAATGTCCAGCTTCTCCGCCAATTCACGGATGGTGATGCCTTCTGTCAGCGTCACTTCACGAGGCGCACGGGGTTCCGGCGGCGCAATCGTCGCTGCGGCCATGCCGCGGCCACCCGCACCCAGGCGTTGCCGCGTCGGATGCAGTTTGCGCTCGCCCTCCATCTCCCGTTTGTCCGCCATGGGCCGCTGGCGCTGCGTTGGCCTCCGCGCATAGAGGGGTTTGCCAGGTTCTGCCTTCACCGGCATCTTTTCTAGAAATGGCGGCAACATCCCTGGCCGGCCGGGTGTGCGCGGGCCGGGACGCGAACCCGCCGGCGCCGCTCCAAGTCTCTGCCCAGAGGGACGGCCTGTTCCGCCCGGTCCAACTGGACCGCCGGGGCGCGAGGGTCGCCCACCCTGTCCTGACTGTTGCGGACGCATCGGCTGTCCGGGGCGGGGCCCGCTCGGGCGCTGGCCGCTGCCCGGCACCGTGCCGGGAACTGGACCGCGGTTGCCGGTGGGCATCGGG